>VFQP010000045.1_pt1 | contig 426161 bp, 417 predicted proteins | sample 3512351 | NCBI WGS metagenome assembly VFQP01 (sample SAMN10412372, study PRJNA504923) | tailings metagenome | isolation source: Relicate 1 Philex TSF1 revegetated site | place: Philippines: Tuba, Benguet | collected 2017-08-29 | reverse complement strand
CAACCGGTCAGTAAAGGACCAAACCCTGAACAGAACTAGCTTCTAAACGAGGACAAACTGGGGAGCAGGTCATCAATGATCGCATAGTGTTTCACTCGCTGCGGCATACTTACGCCAGCCAGCTGGTCCAGGCGGGAACCCCACTTTTGATCATTGCACAACAGCTTGGCCATGCGACGACGGACACCGTTAGCCGGACGTACGGCCACCTTGCACCGAGTACCTTGGAAGCAGAGATCCGGTCGCGCTTCGCGCCGCTAGATCCCGCTCTTGCGGTTGAGGTCGAGCGACGCAAGAGGCAGCTTTCTACACTGAGCCGGACCTTGCAGGACCAAGTCATTGAAGCCCCAGAGGATCGCGCCTGGCCGCGTTCGAACTTCAGCCGTGGCGGGATCCACTTCTTAGCTGAAGGTTGAATGATCTTTCCGACGACTGGCGCGCCGAACAGTGAAATCGGCCCAGAGCGGACGGTCGGACACTCCTCCGTTCCTTGCGGGAAACCGCCGTTCGAAGTCTGACCTTCCTGCTGTTGCTCCAAGAATGATCAGACTGCGGCTGTGTCAATCGGCAGCGCCGTGGTCGCCTTCATGCGCTCCATCGAGAACTTGGAGGTTACGTTCCGGCAAGCCAGCCGCTGCGTGAGTGCGAGGTAGAAGGCGTCGTAGGCTGCCATGCCCCTGACGACGACCTTCAGCATATAGTCGACCTCTCCCGCCATGCGGTGGACTTCCTGAATTTCGGGGTAGTCCTCCACGATAGCGGCAAAGGTCGCTCGCCAGTCTGGCGTATGGTCGGCGGCCTCGATTTCGACGAAGACGGTAAGTCCCAGCCCTACCTTCTCTGGTGTGACCAGAGCCACGCGGCCGGTGATGATCCCGGCGGCCTCCAGCTTCTGCACCCGCTTCCAGCAAGGGGTCTGCGACAGGCCCACCCGTTCGGCGAGTTGCGATACCGGCAGCGTCGCGTCGCGCATCAGCTCGTGCAGGATGCGCCGGTCGATCCGGTCGAGGGGGAGTGCGTCACTCATGCTGTGATGAATTCGCGCACGAAGGGGCTCTTGGGCCTTGCGCGGATGTCCTCGGGCTTGCCGACCTGTTCGATGCGCCCCATCGACATCACCACCACAAGGTCAGCCAGTTCCATGGCCTCTTCCTGGTCGTGGGTAACAAAGACGGTGGTCAGGCCGGTGGTGTCGTGAATGTCGCGCAGGCCCTGACGCAGTTCCTTGCGCACCTTGGCATCCAGAGCTCCGAATGGTTCATCCAGAAGCAGCATTCGGGGTTCGATGGCCAGCGCGCGCGCAAGTGCCACGCGCTGGCGCTGCCCACCCGAAAGCTGATTGGGGTAGCGGGCGCCGATGTCGGGAAGTTTGATCAGACCCAGCAGTTTCGTCACCCGCCGTGCGATTTCCGGGGCGTTGGGACGCGTCTTGCGCGGGCGGGCGCGCAGGCCATAGGCGATGTTGTCGAAGACCGTCATGTGCCGGAAGAGCGCGTAGGATTGAAACACGAAGCCCGCGCGGCGTTCCTGCACCGTCAGGCCGGTGGCGTCCGTGCCGTCGAAGAGGACGCGGCCCGCCGATGGAAACTCCAGCCCACCGAGAATGCGCAAGAGCGTGGTCTTGCCCGACCCCGACGGGCCCAGCAGCGCGACCAGTGACCCTGACGGGATCGACAGCGACACAGGGTGCAGCGCGGCGGTGGTTCCGAAATCCTTGGAGATGTCTTCGATCTCGATGTTCATCGTATCCTCGATCAATGGCGGTGGCTGGCCGCAAGCTGGTCGGCATATCGCCATTCCAGCGCGGACTTCAGGGTGAGGGTGAAAAGGGCGAGAAGTGCCAGCAGCGCGGCCATCGTGAAGGCAGCGACCGAGAGGTATTCGTTGTAGAACATCTCGATCATCAGCGGCATCGTGGTGGTCTGGCCACGGATTTTGCCGGAAACCACCGCCACCGCGCCGAATTCCCCCATCGCGCGGGCGTTGCAGAGCAGGACGCCATAAAGGAGCGCCCAGCGGATGTTCGGCAGCGTCACGGTCAGGAAGGTGCGCCAGCCGCTTGCGCCCAAGGTCAGGGCGGCTTCCTCCTCGGCGCGGCCCTGTTCGAGCATGACGGGGATCAGTTCGCGGGCAACGAAGGGGAAGGTGATGAACAGCGTCGCCAGCACGATCCCCGGCACTGCAAAGACGATGGGGAACCCGCTGGCCACCAGCCAGGCCCCAAGGGCCGAATTCGCCCCGAACAGCAGCACGAACAGGAGGCCCGCAACGACCGGCGAGACCGAAAAGGGCAGGTCGATCAGCGTGATTACCCAGGCCTTGCCGCGCCAGTCGAACTTGGTGATCGCCCAGGCCGCCGCGATGCCGAAGGCCGCATTCAGCGGCACGACGATGGCCGCGACCGTCAGAGTAAGCAAGATGGCCGATTGCGCGTCGGGTTCTGACAAGGATGCCAGGGCAAAGGCCCAGCCACGGCGCAGTGCCTCATCGAAAACTGCGATCAGGGGTGCGAACAGAAGAACGGTCAGCACCGCAAGGCAGATCGTGATCAGCGCCCATTTCACGACAGTGGGCTCTGTCGTCGACGGGCGAAACGTGCGGGGGCGGGAAGGGATGGTAATGGTTTCGGTCATGGGTTCGTCCCTCACACCGCGCCCATGCGGCGGCGGCTCCAGATCTGGATCAGGTTGATGGCCAGAAGCAGCGCGAAGGAAATCGCCAGCATCGCGATGGCAATGGCGACCGCGCCGTCATAGTCGAATTCTTCCAGCCGGATGACGATGAGGAGCGGCGCGATTTCCGTCACATTGGGCAGGTTGCCCGCGATGAAAATGACCGAGCCGTATTCCCCCACCGACCGGGCGAGTGCCAAGGCAAAGCCGGTCAGCGCCGCGGGGGCCAGCATCGGCAGGATCACATGGGTGATCGTGCGCAGGCGGCTGGCGCCAAGGCTGGCGCTGACTTCTTCGGTTTCGCGGTCGATCTCCTCGATCACCGGCTGGACGGTGCGCACCACGAAGGGCAGGCCGACGAAGATCAGCGCGATCCAGATGCCAAGTTCGGTGTAGGCCACGCGGATACCGAATGTGTCACGGATGACCGACCCGAACACGCCGTTCGGCGCATAGATCGCCGTCAGCGCGATGCCTGCGACGGCGGTGGGCAGGGCAAAGGGCAAATCCACCGCCGCGTCGATGATCCGCTTGCCCGGAAAGCGGTAGCGCACCAGCACCCAAGCGAGCAGCACCCCGAATACCAGGTTGAAAAGTGAGGCGATCAGCGCCGCACGAAAGCTCAGTTCCAGCGCATTCCAGACCCGGGGGCGGTTGACCACCTCCCACATTCCGGTCGCGCCAAAGCCGATGAAACCGCGCCACAAGAGCACGCCCATCGGGATCAGAACCACCACCGACAGCATGGTCAGCATGATCCCGAAGGACAGCCTCCACCCCGGCATCGGGGTGGGGGTCTTGAGGGTGAAGGACCGCGCTCCCATGGCTCAGGGCGCCGTGTAGATCTGGTCGAAGATGCCGCCATCGGCGAAATGCTCGGGCTGCGCGACCGCCCAGCCGCCGAAATAATCGATGGACAGGCGGTTCACCTCGGGAAAGCGGGCGATATCTTCGGGTGCCGCGGCAGAGGTATCCCAGGCGCGGTAGTAGTGCTTCAGCGCAATGGCCTGGGCTTCGGGGCTGTAAAGCTGCTCCAGATAGGCTGTGGCCAGCGCGCGCGTGGCATCATCCGTGATGTTCCCCGGAACCAGCGCCACGGGCGGTTCGGCCAGCACGGACACCGAGGGCACCACGATGTCGAACTGATCCTCGCCAAGCTCGGCCAGTGCCAGATAGGCCTCATTTTCCCAGGCCAGCAGCACATCCCCAAGGCCGCGCTGCGCGAAGGTGGTGGTCGAGCCGCGAGCGGCAGAATCCAGCACCGGCACATTGCGGTAGATCGCGCCCACGAAGTCGCGCGGATCGAGGCCGTTTTCCTGCGCATAGCCCCAGGCCGCCAGATAGTTCCACCGCGCCCCGCCGCTGGTCTTGGGGTTCGGGGTGATGACCTCGATCCCGTCACGGATTAGGTCGTCCCAGTCCTGGATGTTCTTCGGGTTGCCTTCGCGCACCAGGAACACGATGGTCGAGGTGTAGGGCGAGGAATTCTGCGGCAGGCTTGACTGCCAATCCTCGGGAATGCGGCCTGTGCGGGTGGCAATCGCGTCGATGTCCCCGGCCAGCGCCAGGGTCACCACATGCGCGCCAAGCCCGTCGATCACCGCGCGCGCCTGCGCCCCCGACCCGCCATGCGAGGTCTGGATCTCGGGCCGTGGATTGCCCTGCGCCTCCCACCAGTCGGCAAACCAGGCGTTGTAGTCCCGGTAAAGCTCGCGCGTGGGGTCGTAGCTGACGTTCAAGAGCGTCTGCGCCAATGCTTGTGGCGCCGTTCCAACAAGCGACGACAGGCCAATCAGCGCCGCCGCAACGGCAGCTTTCCAACCGCCGGCCTTCGTAGCGTCCTTCGCAAGCGGGCGACCCGCGACTTTGCGGCCCCCGGCGTCGATCAGCAGGCGGCCATCGGGCAGCCGTTCGATCATTGGTCCCTGCGCCAGAATATGGGACGAAAGAGCAACGGTTCGGATCATGGCAAAGCCTCCTGTTCATGTCAGAGGCACACGGCCTCCATAACGACAATCACGACAGAGATAGTCGAGAAAAGCAATGAAATAATCACGTCAAAGTTTGTCGTGAAAAGAGAGGAATATTCTCTCTGCCCGCAGCCCGGCACGACAAACCGCCGTCAGATCCCCAGCTGGCGGGCCGTGTCAGCGCCTTCAGGTGAGTCGGTCCTGCCGACAAAATCGGCCAGGGTCAGCGAGTCGATCAGCACAAGGTAGGAGTAGAAGACCTCACCAAAGACCTTGCGCAGCCGGCAGCTCACCTCGTCAGGGCAATCCTCGCAGCGCTGATAGGCGCGGCGCGACAGGCAGGGGAGTGGCGCAATCGGACCGTCGATCAGCCGCATCAATTCGCTCAGCGACACCTCGCCCGGGTTCTTGATCAGCACATAGCCGCCATGCCGGCCCCGGACCGAAGCGATGAAGCCCGCGTTGCGCACCTCAAGCAGGATATGTTCCAGAAACCGCTTGGGCGTGCCCGAGCGCTTGGAGATCTCTTCGATCCGCAGCGGCTGACCCTCGCCCGCCCGTTCGGCGGCAAGTTCCATCAGGGCCTTCAGGGCATATTTCATCTTCTGCGTGATCATGGCCCTGAATACGTCTGGCAGGGCCGCGGCTCAACAGAAATGACGCCAAAATCTATCATGTATAAAAATGGTTGCGGCGAGCGGGGCGAGTGGCTGGTTTTGGGCGAGACAACAGGTGGCATCCAAGGAACGCAATGACCGCTTCCCGCCCATAACGGCCCTTCGCAGACGCGGTCTCCCCAGAGCTGTGTCCAGCGCGAGCACCTTCGGCTCGCGCCAGTGGTCGCCTGTCGTCAGACTGCCATCGAGTCCGGCGTCTTCCCAGCGTCTAGGGCAGCTTGGAACCAACCTGGCCGACGCCCACGGCCCGACCAGGTGACCTCAGCGTTCTCGGGATGACGGTACTTAGCACCGACGATCCCGGAGCTCTTCCGGGTCTTCTTGCCGCCGGTCAGTTCCGCGAGGCTGAACCCGAGTTCCTTGGCATGGGCCTCGAGCGCCTGCATCGCCTCGGTCTTCTTGCGGTCGGAGTATTCGGCGATAGCTTTCGTCACATCCTTGTGCAAGGTCTTCAGTTCGGCCAGCGAATAGGCGTCAAGATTGAAGGTCGTCATAGTGGTGTTCCCTCAGAGTTCCGTTGGATTTTTCGCAACCCTATCCAGCTCATCCGTTTAGAGCAATCATTTGAACAAGATAGGCGGAATTGAGCAGGACTTTCTTTGTTATAGGCAGATGGCCAGCTTTACTGCGCCATTCAGGCGCCCTTTCCGCCTCAGGGGCATATCGACCCAAGTCGAATTCCGTTCTGCACGACCCTGCTTTGGGATCCTGGTTCGGCCTGGCCCTTACTTCCTGTCTCGCAGGTCCGTCTTCCACCAGTCCGGCCATTTGACCTTGTGCGGCGTCCGCGTGGCAGCCAGCACGATCTCCTGCTCCTCACGAGACAGCATGCGATCTCCGAGCCGTGCGAGCGCAGCCTCGACGATCCAGGGCTCGAGCATCATCCGGGCACTTGGTCGGTAGGGGTCGAGCTTCCGCGCCATCCGCAGGGGCTCCAGGGCGCTGTTCACGCTGCCCGGCGCGACGATGCCGAGGACGATCGCGTCAATCCTTTTCTCGCTCACCACCTTCTGACTGCTGACCTCCTCGATCGTGGTCATCAGCGCGCGCCCCGCCGGCCCGTCGCCCTCAAGGCCGCGCTTGGCCAGGTGCAGCATGAAGGCTTCGGCCGCAGACATCCGCTTCTCCACTGCGCCGTCTCGGATCGTCACCATCTGGCCGAGCACGGCCTCGTAAGGGGCCGTGCGGCATCGCCCCCTTGGCCTCCCTTTGGGATTGCCGCTCGTTCCCTTGGCAAACCGGCTGCCCTTCGGCGGACGCTTGTGCCCGACACTAGCGGGGAGGCTCTCGATCGGAGTCTGGTCGTCGATCTCGCCCGACCTGCTCTCGTCCGCCCCGCTTTCATCTGACCCGCTCACGCTCACCGCTCTCCCGGCCAGCGCAGGGAGGCTTCGTCTCTGGTGCAGCGCAGGATCTCGGCGCGTTCCTTCTCTGTCAGCGGCGTGGCCGAGCGGCGTCGATTGAGGGCAGCCTGCACGGCCCAGGGCTCGAGAAGCGCACGCCGGCACGGGTCGTTTGGGCCGTACTTCGCCACATCGTCATCCGCAGTGGCGATCCCGAGGATCAGAAGCGCATCAAGCGCGTTCATCGGATCCTCCGAGACCAGCATCTCGATCTTCCCGCTGGACTTCGTGGCGTTGCGCGCCGCGATCCAGGCTTCGCGCTTCCGGATCCACTTCAGCACCTCGCGCTGCGCCAGGCGCTTGCCAGCAATGGCATCCTGGTAGGTGCGATGCTGCAGCGCCTCCTCCATCGTCACCTCCCGCGGCTGGCCATTGCGGGTGATAGTCAGCGTCCGGTCGATCACGACATCGAAGGCGGACGTCCGAGGCTCTAATGCTTTCCGCGGCCGCCCCTTCGGATTGCCGCTCTTTCCCGGCTTGAAGCGACCCTTGGACGAGGCGCCGGTCTCGCTCATGCCGATCCCTCCTCCCGCACCGGCTCGCGGCCGGTGAGCGCCGCCCAGCGATCGATGGCCACATCGACATAGGCCGGGTCGAGATCAAGACCGCGGAAGCGCCGTCCACTGCGTTCGGCCGCGATGAGCGTGGTGCCGGAGCCGAGGAAGGTGTCGAGCACCAGGTCATTGTGCCGCGTGACATCCTTGATCGCATCCGCGACCAGGCCGGTCGGCTTCACCGTCGGATGGAGGGCAAGATCTTCGCGCCGGCTGCCCCTGAACGAGTTGACCGAGGCATAGTCCCAGACATTGGTCCGGTTGCGGCCGTGGCGTCCGAGCTCGACCATGTTCAGATGGCTCTCCGAGCCCACGCGGTAGACGAAGATCAACTCATGCTTCGAGCGGTAGAGCGAGCCCATCCCGGCGTTCGACTTGTTCCACATGCAGAGGTTCAGAAAGGCGTCGTAGACCTCGCGGCCGACGACAGAGACGTCCTCCATGTGGCGCCAGTCCATGCAGACGAAGTGGACCGCACCGCTTCGGGAGACCGCGGCAGCTGCTCCGAGCGTGTCCTTCAGAAAGCCGCGGAACTGGGCTTCGGTCATCTCGCCCGAGGCCATGGCGAACTCCCGGTGCCGGCCCTTGGCATTTGCGTGACCGCTGATCCGGACATTGTAGGGCGGATCGAGGAAGGCCGCGTCGACCTTGACGCCCTCGCCGACCACGCGGGAAAGGAAGGCTGCATCCCGGCTGTCGCCGCAACCGATCCGGTGCGGGCCACAGATCCAGATATCGCCCGGCCGGGTGCGGGGCGTGACGGGAACGGCCGGGATCACATCATCATCGGGATCATCCGATCCCTTCAGGATCACGTCGATCTCGCCGGTGGTGAAGCCGGTCAGGACGGGATCGATGCCGATGTCGATTGTGGAGAGATCGGCCAGTTCCGCCTGCAGGATCTCGAGGTCCCAGCCAGCGTTGAGCGCGATCTTGTTGTCGGCGAGCCGCAGAGCCCGGACCTGGGCCTCGGAGAGGCCGTCGAGGTCGATGACGGGTACCGTCGCGAGGCCCATGGCCTTGGCGGCCAGAAGGCGGCCGTGGCCGGCGATCACGTTGCCGGCTGGATCGGCGAGGATCGGGTTGGTGAAGCCGAACTCGGCGATCGAGGCCCGGATCTGCTCGATCTGGCGTTTGGGATGCGTTCGGGCGTTTTGCGGCGAGGGGATCAGTTCGGAGACTGGGCGCTCGCGCACCTTCAGCTCCCGGGATGGCATGCTTCCTGCGCCCAATGAGGGTCTCCTCTGACCTGGCAGTCCTGGCCTGACCTTCCGACAGGATACCACGTGACACCATTCTGTCGAGCATGGGGGGCCGGGGCCCACTTTGGACTGGACTTCGGCGCGACCGGAAGCGTTGCTCACGCCACGCCCGGCTGTCCCGGGCTTGCCCCGGTACGGGCGGATGGTTCGCCCGCGAACCGGAGGACAGAGATGGACCAGGACAAACCCCAGGCGACGATTGACAAGACGGCGAGTGTAGAGGCGACGCGAACCGACGCGGTAAGCACGGAGGGCACCGAGGCGGCGCGCGCGACCGCTGCCGACCGCATCGCCGCGGCTGGTGAAGACGCCGGCCCGGCGCGCGACGAACGCGCGGATGCGGCGCAGCCGAAGCCGGCGGGCAAGCGCAAGGCGACGGTCGAAGCCGCGATCGGGAGCGGTGCCGGGTCCGGCGAGGGCAAGACGATGCCGCCGAAGAAGCCAGCCCGGGCGACCGGTGCCGCAGCGTCCAAGGACAAGTCCGGGGCCGAGGCTGGTCCTGCCACCGCTACCACCCCCTCCAAGCTCGATCGGCTCGTCACCCTCCTGCGCGCGCCGGGTGGGGCGACGCTGCTCGAGTTGCAAGCCGCCACAGGCTGGCAGGTCCATTCAGTCCGCGGCGCCATGGCCGGCGCCTTGCGCAAGAAGGGCTACAGCATCGCCTCCGAGAAGCCCGAGGGTGGGCTCCGGCGCTACCGGATCGCGGAGGCCTCGTGATGCCCCGCGCCTCCGCGAAGCCGGTCACAGAGGCAGAGATCGAGTCCCTTGCGGGGCTCGATCTTGCCGCGCTCCGCTCCGTCTGGGACAGCCGCTTCGGTCCGGCGCCAAAACTGCGCTCGCCCGAGCTTCTGCGCCATCTCCTGGCCTGGCGGCTGCAGGTCGAGGCCTTTGGGGATCTCGACCGCGAGACCAAACGCAGGCTCGCGGCCCGAGGCCCGGTCGAGGCCGAGGGGCGCCAGTTCGGTATCGGCGCCATCCTGCGCCGCGACTGGCAGGGGCAGCGCATCGAGGTCGTGGTCGAGACAAAAGGGTTCCGCTGGCAGGGACAAACATACCCGAGCCTCTCCGCGGTCGCCCGCGCCGCGACTGGCACGCGCTGGAACGGGCCGCGCTTCTTCGGCTTGCGCACCGACGCGGAGGTCGCAACGTGAAGCCGGAGCCGCGCCGCTGTGCGCTCTATGCCCGCAAGAGTTCGGACGAAGGCCTCGATCAGGCCTTCAACTCGCTTGATGCGCAGCGCGAGGCCTGCGCCGCTTACGTGAAGAGCCAGGCCGGCGAGGGCTGGAAGGTTCTGCCGACCCTCTATGATGATGGCGGCTATTCCGGAGGGTCGATGGAGCGCCCTGCCCTGCGCCGGCTGCTCGCCGACATCGAAGCCGGGCGCATCGACATCATCATCGTCTACAAGATCGACCGCCTGACCCGCTCGCTTGCCGACTTTGCTCGGATGGTCGAGATCTTCGACCGCCATGGCGTGAGCTTCGTCTCGGTAACGCAAGCCTTCAACACCACGACGAGCATGGGCCGGCTCACCCTGAACGTGCTTTTGTCCTTCGCCCAGTTCGAGCGCGAGGTCACCGGCGAGCGCATCCGCGACAAGATCGCTGCCTCCAAGGCCAAGGGCATGTGGATGGGCGGTGTCGTACCACTCGGCTATGACAAGCCAGCGGCGGGAACCCGCGCGCTTGTGGTGAACGAGGCCGAGGCGGCGCTTGTCCGGCAGATCTTTGCGCTCTATCTCGAGCTTGGTTCGGTCCACGCGCTGGAACAGCGGCTGCAGATGGACGGAATCGTCTCGAAGCGGCATGTCAGCAGCACCGGACGCGCGACCGGAGCTCAGCCTTTCAGCCGGGGCGCCCTCTTCCACCTCCTGCGCAATCGCCTCTACCTCGGCGAGATCCGACATGGTGACACCCACCATCCGGGCCTGCATCCCGCCATCATCGACAGGGACCTCTTTGATGCAGTGCAGCGCCAGCTCGGCGGCAATGCCCGCAAACGGAAGACGGCGCGCGAGACCGTGGCGCGCTCCGCGCTGACCGGTCGGATCTTCGATGCCGACGGCCATCCGATGTCGCCGACCTTCGCCTATGGCAAGGGCGGCAAGCTCTACCGCTACTATGTCTCGGCACCCTTGCAGCAGGGCGGGCGGCGTGATGCGAAGGACAGCACGCCACGCCGGGTCTCTGGTCCTGCCTTGGAGGAGGCACTCGCCACGGCCTTGCGCCGTCTCTTGCCAGACGAGACGGAGAAGGACATGGATCCCCTCGCCCGCATTCGGCGCGTCGAGGTTCTGCGGGACGGCGTCGAGCTCAGCTTACCCGTCGCGCTTCTGCGGCGACTGGAGTCCCGACTGGCCAGCGGCGAAGAGACTGCTGTCGATCCGGCGGATCCTGCGCAACTGCGTCTGAGGCTGCCGCTGCGGCTCTCGCCCCATAGCGGCCGCAAGGAAGTGTTGGCGGCCGCACCACGCGCGCGCAAGGCGGATCCCATCCTCGTCGCGGCGTTGCGGTCCGCGCACCAGATGCTCACCCGCGACACGCACGGCAGACCGACCCTCGCAGCCGCGCCTGACACCTCGCACCGTCGACGCCTCATCCGGCTGGCCTTCCTCGCCCCCGATCTCCAGCGCGCCATCCTTGCCGGCGAGCAGCCGGAGCGCCTGACCCTCGCGAGGTTCATCGACAGCGACCTGCCCCTGTCCTGGGCCGCGCAGCGGCGGATGTTCGCGGAGATTGCAGACGAGAGTCATCACCGGCGTCGGTGATCTTCACCGGTACCATCAAGCAAAGGTCCCTGCGCGCCGCGGCCAACGGCATTTCGGGTACCCGTTCGGGCCAAACTTCAGCCACCTGTTATTCTGACGAATTCCCCCGATAACAGGAGTGAACAGGTCCTGTTACCCGGCTCAAATCGCCTGTTCTGCGGCAAAACAGGAAACTGGCCTTTGGCAGCGCAACTCCCTGAAATTACGGCACTATCTGACACCTTGGCACAGACTATTCGCGATCCAGGCCTGTTTTGTCCTGATAATCGCGAAAAACTCCCTGTTCCGCGCAAACTCCACCTCCTTCAGGGCAGCCGGAGACCGGGCTGCGGCAAGGGCCGGAATGGGCGCGAACAGGGGTGGGATAAGGCGGCGAGGAACCCGAAGACGGTCGGAAATCACCGCTGTTACGGGCGGTTACAGCCAGGCAAAGGCACGGGAGACCAATAGCGGGGGTGGGTGGCGGAGACGAAGGGATTCGAACCCTCGAGACCCTTTAGAGGTCTGCGCCCTTAGCAGGGGCGTGCCTTCGACCACTCGGCCACGTCTCCGCCTGCCCGTTTATCGGGGCGGTGCGGCGGGGGCAAGGGGAAACTCTGGGCCCGTCCGCCTGGAAAGGTGGCCGGTCAGCCGCTGAACAGGAAGTGCAGGACGTCGCCGTCCTTGACCTCGTAGGTCTTGCCTTCCACGCGGAACTTGCCGGCCTCTTTTGCGCCCGCCTCGCCCTTGCCGGCGATGTAGTCGTCATAGGCGATGGTCTCGGCGCGGATGAAGCCTTTCTCGAAATCGCCGTGGATCACGCCGGCTGCCTGGGGCGCGAGGGTGCCCTTCGGTATCGTCCAGGCGCGGGCCTCTTTCGGGCCGACGGTGAAATAGGTTTGCAGGCCGAGAAGCGCATAGCCCGCGCGGATCAGGCGGTCGAGGCCCGCCTCGGCAAGGCCCATTTCCTCAAGGAACATCGCGGCCTCGTCCTCGGGAAGCTGGGCCAGTTCCTCTTCGATCCGGGCCGAGATCACCACCGACCCCGCGCCCTGTTTCGCCGCCATCTCGGCCACCCGGGCCGACTGGCTGTTGCCGGAAGCCGCGCTGGCCTCTTCGACGTTGCAGACATAGAGGACGGGCTTGGCGGTCAGGAGTTGCAGCATCCGCCAGGCCTTCTGGTCGTCGGGCGAGACGTCAATCGTCCGGGCAGGCTTGCCGTCTTCCAGCGCCTTCTGGGCGAGGGCCAGCAGACGGTCCTGGTCAAGGCTGTCCTTGTCGCCGCCCTTCAGCTTGCGCGCGAGGTTGGCCCGGCGGCGTTCGATGCTTTCAAGGTCGGCGAGCATCAGTTCCGTCTCGATCGTCTCGGCATCGGCGACCGGGTCGATCCGACCCTCGACATGGGTGATGTCGCCGTCCTCGAAGCAGCGCAGCACATGGGCGATGGCGTCACATTCGCGGATGTTGGCCAGGAACTGGTTGCCGAGGCCCTCGCCCTTGGACGCGCCGCGCACGAGGCCCGCGATATCGACAAAGGTCAGCCGCGTCGGGACGATCTGCTTCGACCCCGCAATGGCCGCGAGCTTGTCCAGCCTCGCATCCGGCACCGCGACCTCGCCCACGTTGGGTTCGATGGTGCAGAAGGGAAAATTCGCCGCCTGCGCCGCCGCTGTGCGGGTCAGCGCGTTGAAGAGGGTGGACTTGCCCACATTCGGCAGCCCGACGATGCCCATCTTGAAACCCATGATGCCCTCCATTGGCGACGCTGCGCCTTCTACGGGGGCGGCGCGGCGGGATCAAGCTTGGGCGTCAGGTCAGGGCGTAGTGGAGCCGCACGCAGCCGCGATCGAGGGCCTTGGCGCTGATCAGCCGCGGGCTGGCGCGCAGGCCGGTCGGGGGAAAGAGGGGCGGGCCGCCGCCGATCAGTTCGGGGATGATGTAGATCTCGATCTCGTCCAATGCGCTGCGTTCCATGAAGGCCATCTGCAATTGCCCGCCGCCCAGCATCCAGACATCGCCATCGTCCAGCGCGCGCAGTTCGGCGATCAGGCTGTCCACATCGGGGCGCGTTTCCAGCGGGCCAAGCGGAGCAGGGATCGGGCGCGAGGTCACCACGAAGGTGCGCTGTGCGGCATAGGGCCAGGGGGCCTTGGTCCGTTCCAGAAAGTCATAGGTCGCCCGGCCCATGACCACGGTGCGGATGCGCGTGAGGAACCGGTCGTAGCCGTGGTCGCCCAGATCCATGTCGTTATAGGCGAAGAGCCAGTCGAGGCTGTCGTCGGCGGCTGCCACAAACCCGTCCAGACTGGCCGCGATATATCCCAGGATGCGCGCCATGCGATTCCCTCTTGATAATAAATGAACGTGCACTTATTAATTCGACGCATGGCCAGACACAAGACCATTTCCGACAGTGACCTCCTGGACCGGCTGCTGCCCGCGCTGATGCGGCACGGGCCGGACGGGTTGACCCTTGCCTTGGCGGGGGCGTCGGTTGGCTTGTCGGCGGCGACGCTGGTGCAGCGGTTCCGCAGCCGCGAGGCGATGATCGAGGCGATCCTGCTGCGGGCCTGGGATGCGCTGGACGCGGCGACCATGGCCGCAGATGCCGCTGCGGGCGAGGGGGCAGAGGGGGCGCTGGAGCTGTTGCGGGGCCTGATGCCGCTGGACCGGGCCGAGACGGACGTGACCGATGGCCTTCTCCTGCTGCGTGAGGATTTCCGCAACCCGGTGCTGCGCGCCCGTGGCAAGGCCTGGGGCGAGCGGCTGGCGGCGGCGCTGGGGCGCCGGCTTGACCCTGAGCCAAGGGCGGGGCTGCGCCTTGGATGGCAGATGTTGCAGGTCTGGCAGGGCGCGCTGATCTGGTGGGCCTTCACCCGCGAGGGGGCGGCGGGTGACTATGTTCAGGCGGCCCTGCGCGACTGGTGCCGGACGGCGGGCCTGCGATAGGTCGCCCGCCCCCATTGATTTCCCCCTGTCCTGCATGGCAGATGGAACCGGAATTACCGGGGGATGCCATGACACGGATCGACGACACCTTCGCGCGGCTGCGGTCGCAGGGGAAGAAGGCCTTCGTCGCCTATATCATGGGCGGCGACCCCGATGAGGCGACCTCGCTTGCCGTGATGCAGGGCCTGCCCGCCGCCGGGGTGGATGTGATCGAACTGGGGATGCCCTTCACCGACCCGATGGCCGATGGCCCGACGATCCAGGCGGCCGGTCAGCGCGCGCTGGAAGGCGGCATGACGCTGGACAAGGTCCTCGCCATGGTCCGCACCTTTCGGGCGGGAGACAACACGACGCCCATCGTCCTCATGGGCTATTACAACCCGATCTATTCGCGCGGCGTCGACCGTTTCCTGGCCGAGGCGACCGAGGCCGGGATCGACGGGCTGATCGTCGTGGACCTGCCGCCGGAAGAGGATGACGAACTGTGCATCCCGGCGCAGAAGGCGGGGATCAACTTCATCCGCCTTGCCACCCCCACGACCGACGACAAGCGCCTGCCGAAGGTGCTGCAGAACACCAGCGGGTTCGTCTATTACGTCTCGATCACCGGGATCACCGGGGCGGCGGCCGCGCAGGCGGGCGATGTGGGGCCGGAGGTCGCGCGGATCAAGCGGTCGACCGACCTGCCGGTGATCGTGGGCTTCGGCATCACCACCCCCGATCAGGCGCGGACGATTGCGGGCGTGGCCGATGGCTGCGTCGTCGGTTCGGCCATCGTCAAGGACATCGGCGCGGGTGTCCCGGTGGCCGAGGTGCTGGCGCGGGTCAAGGCGCTGGCGGACGGGGCGCATTCGGCCTGATCACCCGGGTTTTCGCGCGGTATAGGCCAAGCTCAGGCGGCGCGGCGGTCCGGCAGGCGGCTGCCAGCAGTGCAGGTCGGCAAACCCGGCATCGGCGAGGGCCGCAAACACCTCCGCTTGGCTGTAGGGGCGATGCCGCCACAGGAACCAGACCAGGCGGTTGCACCAGTGAGGACGGCTGACGCACAGGATGATAATGCCGCCCGGCTGCAACAGGTCCGCCATACGGCGCAACGCGACCCGCAGATCCGGCAGATGTTCCACCAGATGGGCCGAGGCCACGATGTCGAAGCTTTCGGTGTCGAGGTCGGACGTGTCCAGATCGCCAGCGACCAGACGCGCGGCACCTGATCCAAGACGGGCTTCAGCCGCCCTCAACATGGCAGGCGACAGATCAAGCAGGGTCAGCCGCACCCGCGGGCCAAGGACAAGCCGCAGTGCTTCGGCCAAGGCTCCGTCGCCAGCGCCCAGGTCCAATGCCGCAACACGCCCTGTCGGAACCGGAAGCCGGGCCATGGCCTCAGCCACCAGCATCCGATACGCCTCGGGAAATCCGAGCCTGGCGATCCGCCTGCCCCAGTCCGGCGCGGCAGCGTCGTAGCGGGCGGAAAGGCGCGGGCTCATGCAGGGACCCTCGGGCTGAGATTGGCAGGCGGTCGGACTTGGTCTAGTTTCTTGACTGATGATCGCACCGATCCAGATTGTCAAGTAACTTGACGAAAGGCTGCCATGTCGCGTATTCCCCCCGACCATATCGGCTGGACCCTCTGGCAGGCCGCACAGGTCTGGCGGCGGGAGTTCACCAGCGGCATGGTCGCGGCCGGGCATGGCTGGTTCGGGCAAGCGCGGGGCAACCTGATGCAGTACATCGGATCCGCAGGCGTGGCACAGTCGGTTCTGGCGGACCGGAGCGGGCTGACGAAGCAGGCGGTCCAGCAATTCGTTGATGACCTTACCGCCGATGGCATCGTGACCCGCGAAGCCGACCCAAAGGACGCAAGGGCGCGCCGGATCGTCCTGACCGAGAGGGGCCAAGCGGCGATGCGGGATGCCGACCGGATCAAGGCCGAGATCGAGGCGCGCTGGCGCAACCGCCTGGGCGGGGCCGAGTTCGACCGGCTGGACCGCTTGCTGCGCCGCCTGATCGACGGCTAGGCCTGGTCAGGGTCGCGCATCCGGTCCATCACCTGGCGCAGTTCGGTCAGCGCGGGGAGAAGGGTGGCCACGCGCCCGACCGGAAAGGCTTCCGCGATCGCCGCCAAGTCGGGCATCAGGTCGTCAATGGCCGCCTGACGGAAGCTGCGTCCGGCCTCGGTGATGAAGACACATTTCGACCGGCCGTCCCGCGCATTGGGTCGCATCTCGACCAGCCCGGCCCGTTCCAGCACCGCAAGGCTGTGTGTCATCGAGGTCTTGGGCACCTGAAAGGCCCGGGCCAGCGCCAGCGGTGTCTGGCCGTCGCGCACGCGGATCAGATGGTTCAGCACGGCGAACTGCGGCAGGTTGAAGCCGGGGGGCAACCGCGCCTCGAAGAGCGCGCGGCTGAGTTGTGCGAGGATCCCGACCTCGGTGAAGAAGGCGAAAAGCGTCGCTTCCGGGGTCGGGGTTTCGTCAGGCATCCAGAATCTTCGCCTCCAGCGGCCAGCGCGGGCTGGGGCCTATGGCAGGCCCATGGCCGATACGCGCCAACATCTGGACCGTCCCGCCCGAAGGCGCAAGTCTTGCGTGCAACTCGCGGTAAAGACCGGCCATCTCGGGATATTCCTGCAGCGCCTGACTCAGCGGCTGGAACGCCACCCCCGCCGCCGTTGCCGCAAGGTTCACCCGCAGCCAATCGGCCCCGGCGGCGATCTGGTCGGGGCGACTGTTGCCGTCGGTGACCAGCCAGACATGCCCCATCGCCGTGTCAGTATTGGCGTAAACCGCGTCCAGCCCCGCCTGGTAGGCTTGGGATGAGGTATCCAGCGCCGTGTCCCGTGTGAAAAGCCCGGTCGCGGCCATCACCTCGAAGAGGGGGCCGGTAAAGTCGATTCCGTCGGGGTTTGCGTCCACCTCGATCCGACCAATGCGGAAGAGGTCGACGGATTCCCTGTAGGTGTGCGGCGTCTCGATCTCGATCCGCAGGGCCTCGCGCGTGAAGGCGCGCCAGTCGGCCACTTCGTCTGGATCGAGGGTGCCGCCAAAGCGTGAGGTCTGGGCGACCGATAGCCGTTCCAGCGTGTCTGCGGGCAGCGGGCGGGCCAGATCATAGGGTTCCTTGTTCGAGCGGCGGGCGGGCACATGGGCGAAAAGCGGCTCTGGCGTCACCCCGGCGTCGGGGGTGAAGACGGCCCGGGCGACAGGCCGCCCGTCCAGCACGAGGTCGTCATGGCCCTCGGGGAAAGGCGCGATCTCGACCCGGTGGCCGTCATGACTGGCGGCCATCCGCATCAGTTCCAGAAAGCAGCCCAGCCCGATGGTGATCTGGCGGCTGTAGGGGTCGGTATGGGGCAAGAGCTTCGTCGTATCGACGTAAAGCGTGACAACCCCGGTCTCACGCAGGTCCACCAGCCAGGGCTGCCGGTTGTGCGGGTTGGGCGCCAGAAGCGCCCAGGACAAGGCGCGGTGGCGGGCATCCTCACCCTGACCGGCAAGGTCCCAGGGCAGATGCGCCGTCTGCGGACGACGGGTGGCGATGGCGCCGAGGCTGGCGCTGGCGGCAAGGATGACGCCTCCTCCGATCAGGGCAAGGGTGCGGCGGCGGGACAGGGACATGGGCTTCTCCATTTGATACGATGTCGTATCATTTAGTGCCATATCGCACTAAAAGCAAGTGCAATCCGTCATTGCGCCACGGGCTGCGGATTGGTAACCAAAGATGACCAATCCGGGGAAAGCTCATGCCCGTCATCACCTGCATCGAAGACCTCAAGCGCCTGCACCAGAAGCGCACGCCGCGGATGTTCTGGGACTACTGCGAGTCGGGCAGCTATACCGAGCAGACCTTCCGCGAGAACACGTCGGACTTCGCGCTCCTCCGCTTTCGCCAGCGCGTGGCGCGGGACCTGACCGGCCGCAGTCTGGAAAGCACGATGGCCGGGCAGAAGGTCACGATGCCGGTGGCCCTCGCGCCGGTGGGCAGCACGGGCATGCAGCACCCCGACGGCGAGATCCACGCTGCCCGCGCCGCCGCGAAATTCGGCGTGCCCTTCACGCTCTCGACCATGTCGATCTGTTCGATCGAGGACGTGGCCGCCCACAGCCCCGATCCGTTCTGGTTTCAGCTCTATGTCATGAAGGACGAGGATTTCGTCGACAGCGCCATCGAACGCGCCCGGGCCGCGAAGTGCTCGGCTCTGGTCCTGACGCTGGATCTTCAGATCCTGGGCCAGCGGCACAAGGACCTAAAGAATGGCCTGACCTCGCCGCCGAAACCGACGATCCCCAACCTGATCAACATGGCGATGAAGCCGCGCTGGTCCTGGAACATGCTGCGCACCCCGCGCCGCCAGTTCCGCAACATCGTGGGCCATGTGAAGAACGTCACCAGCCTTGCCGACCTGACCGCCTGGGCCAATGAACAGTTCGACCCGCAACTCGACTGGGCCAAGGTCGCCCGCATCCGCGACCAATGGAAGGGCAAGTTCATCCTGAAGGGCGTCCTGGATGCCGAGGACGCGAAGATGGCCGCCGATGCCGGGGCTGACGCCGTGATCGTGTCGAACCACGGCGGGCGGCAGCTCGATGGGGCGCTTTCCTCGATCCGGATGCTGCCCTCGGTCGTCCGCGCCATCGGCGACCAGACCGAGGTCTGGCTCGACAGCGGCATCCGCTCGGGCCAGGATGTGCTGAAGGCGCTGGCGCTGGGGGCGAAGGGCACGATGATCGGGCGGGCCTATATCCACGGGCTGGGTGCCATGGGCGAGGCGGGGGTGACCAAGGCGCTGGAGGTGATCCACAAGGAGATGGACATCACCATGGCGCTCTGCGGCGAAAGGGATGTCAAGGCGATGGGCCGCCACAACCTTCTGGTGCCTGAGGATTTCGAGGGGCGCTGGGCCTGACGCCGCACTCCTCGATGACGTCGTCACTCGTCGTGTGACCCCCGCGAGGAGAAGTCGAAGACGCACGACGAGCCGCCGCTTGCCTTTTGATCAAATTATGTCGCATAAACCGTCAGCACCGACCAGAGCACGCCCATGTCTGACACCCTGATCGCCGGCATCCGTGAAGACCGCCTCGTCGCCTTTGCCGCGCGTGAGGCCCGAGCCTATGCCAAGGCCCGGCCCAAGGCGGCAAAGGCGCTGGCGAAGGGCGCCGGGGTCTTTCTCGGCGGTGTGCCGATGCACTGGATGGCCGACTGGCCGATGCCGCACCTGCCCTTGGTCGCCAAGGCGCATGGCGCGCGGATCGAGGATATCGACGGGCTGACGCTGGATGACTTCTGCCTCGGCGACACCGGCTCCATGTTCGGCCATTCGCCGCCGCCCGTCGCGAAAGCCATCCGGAGCCAGGCCCGCCGCGGCCTGACCTACATGCTGCCGACCGAGGCGGCTATGGAAGCGGGCCGCCTTCTGACCGACCGTTTCGGCCCCTTCCGCTGGCAGATCGCCACCACCGCGACCGACGCCAACCGCTTTGCGCTCCGCGTCGCCCGCGCCATTACGGGCAAGCCCAAGGTGCTGGTCTTCAACGGCTGCTACCACGGCACGGTGGACGACACCTTCGTCAGCCTGGAAAACGGCCGCACGGTGAATTCCCCCGGCCTTCTCGGCCAGGTCGCCGACCTGACGCAGACCGCCGTCGCCTGCGAGTTCAACGATCTTGCGGGCGTCGAGGCCGCGCTGGCCAAGGGTGACGTGGCCGCCATCCTGACCGAGCCGGTGATGACCAACTCCTGCATGGTCCTGCCCGAGGCGGGCTTCCACGACGGGCTGCGCCAGCTTTCCCTGAAATATGGCGCGCTGCTCATCATCGACGAGACGCATACGATTTCCTCCGGCCTTGGCGGCTATACCCGGGTCCATTCCCTCCGCCCCGACATCTTCGTCGTCGGCAAATGCGTGGCGGGAGGGATGCCCACCGCCGTCTGGGGCCTCACCGAGGAGACCGCGAAGCGGTACGACGAGGCGGATGCGCGGCGCGAACCCGGCCGCACCGGCATGGGCACCACGCTTTCCGCCAACCCGATGCAGTTCGCCTGCCTCGTCGCCACGCTCTCCGAGGTGATGACCCAGGAAAACTACGCCCACATGGAGAAACTGGCCGAGCGCCTGTCCCATGGGCTTGCGAAGACCATCGACAAGCACAAGGCGCCCTGGCATGGCGTCCGCGTCGGCGCGCGGGTTGAATTCATCTGCGCCCCCGGGCCCCTTCGCAACGGCACCGAAGCAGGATATGCCCACCAGCCGCAGGTCGAGGCCGCGATCCACACCGCACTGATCAACCGGGGCACCCTCATCGCGCCCTTCCACAACATGATGCTGGTCAGCCCGGCGACGAAGAAGGCCCAGGTCGACCGCCTGATCGCCCATTTCGACGCCATCCTGACCGAACTTTTCCAGGCCTGACCATGACCACGCACAGCCCCTCCGGCTCCACCCCCGCCGAGGCGGAAGCCTTTCTCGAAGCCCATCCGGAAATCGAGGCTTTTGACATTATCCTGCACGACGCCAACGGGATCGGCCGGGGAAAGATCATCCGGCGGCATGAGCTTTTGTCCTTTTACAACAATGGCCGCCATCTGCCGATCTCGATCCTCGGCCTCGACATCTGCGGCGAGGATGTGCACGAAACCGGCCTGATCTGGGACCAGGGCGACGGCGACCTGCGCGCCTGGCCGATCCCGGGGACGTTGAGGCCGCTGCACAACACGACCCCGCCGCGTGGCGAGGTGTTCATGTCGATGTACACGCTCGACGGCGCACCGATGTCTTCGGACCCGCGCCACGCGCTGCAACGGCAGGTGGACCTGCTGGCGGAGGGGGGCCTGCACCCGGCGGGCGCCTTTGAACTGGAGTTCTTCCTCCTCGACCCCGAACGCGGCCCGGACGGCAAGATGCAGCCCGCCCGCGATGTCCTGGACCGCCGTGCCTCGCGGAAGACCGAGGTCTATTCGGTCGATCACCTGCACGGGATGCTGCCGCTCTTCTCCGACATCTACGCCGGGGCCGAGAAGGCTGGGATCAAGGCCGAGACGCTGATCAGCGAATACGCCCCCGGCCAGTATGAACTGACGCTCCACTACCGCGAGAACGTGATGCAGGCCGCCGACGACCTCATGCGGCTGAAGCGCATCGTCCGCGCGCAGGCCCGCGCGCATGGCGTCGTCGCCTGCTTCATGGCCAAGCCGAACGAGAACTACGCCGGCTCGGGCATGCATTTCCACGTCTCGCTTCTGGACGGGCAGGGCAGGAACGTCTTTGTCGAGGCGGAAGAAGGGCGATGGCATCCCAATATCCTGCACGCCCTTGGCGGCCTCAAGCAGACCATGGGCGAAAGCATGCTGGTCTTCGCGCCCCATGCCAACAGCTGGCGCCGCTTTGCCAACCAGTCCTACGCGCCCGTTTCCCCCTCCTGGGGGGTCAACAACCGCTCGGTCGCCCTGCGCATTCCGGCGGGCGACATCAAGGCCCGGCGGATCGAGCACCGCCCGGCGGGGGTGGATGCCAACCCCTATCTGGTGGCCGCCACCGTGCTGGCCGGCATCCGCCATGGGATGAGAGACAGGATTGACCCCGGCCCGGAAACCACCGGCAACGGCTATGCCGACGACAGCGGCACCGAGATCCCGGCCGACTGGAAATCGGCGATCGAGGCGGCGAAGCGCTCGGCTTTCCTGAAGGATGCGCTGGGCGAGGACATGCACCGCACCTTCACCGCGATCAAGGCGGCGGAATATGCCCGCGTCATGCGCACCGTCAGTGAGGTTGATTTCGACCTCTACCTGCATACGGTCTGACACTGGCCATCCCCGGCCGCTCTGGCTAGGCTGCCGGAAATGCCGGAGACCCTGCCGATGACCACCGCCTTTTTCACCGACGAACGCTGCTTTTGGCACGGGGGCGGCAATTATGCCTTCACCCTGCCGGTCGGCGATCTGGTGCAGCCCCTGCCCGGCGGCCTGCCGGAAAACCCCGAAACCAAGCGGCGCCTGAAAAACCTCGTCGAGGTGACGGGGCTGGCCCGGCATCTGGACCTGCGCAGCGCCGATCCGGCCTCTGATGCCGACCTCAGCCGCGTGCATCCCGAAAGCTACCTCTCGGCCTTCAAGGCGCTGTCGGAGGCGGGCGGGGGCGAGTTGGGCCTGCGCACACCCTTTGGCAAGGGTGGCTATGAAATCGCGGCCCTCTCGGCCGGGCTGGCCACGGCGGCGCTGCGGGCGGTTCTGCGCGGCGAGGTGGCCAATGCCTATGCCCTCTCGCGCCCGCCGGGGCACCATTGCACCGCTGATTTCCCGAACGGTTTCTGCCTTCTGAACAACATCGCCGTGGCGATCCGTGCCGCACAGGCCGAGGGGCTGATGGGCCGCGTGGCGGTGGTCGACTGGGACGTCCACCACGGCAACGGGACCGAGGCGATCTTCTGGGACGACCCGTCGGTCCTGACCATCAGCCTGCATCAGGAGCGGAACTATCCGCTCGACACCGGCGGGATCGAGGCGAAAGGCGGGCCGAACGCGCCGATGTCGAACCTCAACCTGCCCCTGCCGCCCGGCTGCGGCCATGCCACCTATCTGCACGCGATGGAGCGGGTGGTCCTGCCCGCGCTTCACCGCTTCAAGCCGGACGCGATCATCGTCGCCTGCGGTTTCGACGCGGCGGCGGTCGATCCCCTGGGCCGGATGCTCTGCACCGCCGAAACCTTCCGCGCCATGACCCGGCAGATGCTGCAGGCGGCGGATGCGCTGTGCGATGGCCGGTTGGTTCTGGTGCATGAGGGCGGCTATTCCGAGGTCTATGTCCCCTTCTGCGGCCATGCGGTGCTGGAAGAACTGAGCGCCGCCCCGGTCAGCGCCCCCGACCCCTTGGCCGCGACGCTCGCCAAACGCCAGCCCGACGCGCGCTTCGACGCCTTCGCCAGGGCCTGGATCGACGAGGCGGCGCGGGCCCTTGGTCTGTAACGGCCGCCATTCGGACGCCTCCTCGTGCGACTTCGTCTGCTCGTCGGTGGGCAGCGAGGAGTGACGAAGTCATCGACGAGCCGGGGGCTGCCGCCCGCTCTGGCATCCTGCGCCGGGCCGCACTAGGCTTTGTGCGACCCGAACCGACAGGATGCCCATGCCCGCCCGCAACGATGCTGCCCTTGCCTTCCTGAAAGCCCGCCGCTCGCGGTCGGCCAAGCTCTTCTCCCATCCGGTCCCCGACCGCGACCAGCTGACCGAGATCCTGACCGCCGCCACCCGCGTGCCCGACCATGGCAAGCTGGAACCCTGGCGGCTGATCGTCCTGCAAGGCGCCGCCTTCGCGCGGCTGGCCGATCTGGCCGAGGCCCGGGCAATGGAACTTGGTGGCGATGCCGAGATGCTGGCCAAGGGGCGCGGGCAGTATGATCTGGGCAAGCTCGCGGTGGTGGTGATCGCCGCGCCCAAACCTTCGCCGAAGATTCCGGCGGTGGAGCAACTCATGTCCGCCGCCGCCCTCTGCTTCGGCATCGTCAACGCGGCCGAGGCGGCGGGCTGGGGGGCGTGCTGGCTGACCGGCTGGCCCGCCCATGACCCCAGTTTCGCCGCCCGCGCCTTTGGCTGCACCAAGGGCGAGACCGTCGCCGGCATCGTCCATATCGGCACGCCCCCCGAAGATGCGCCGGACCGCCCGCGCCCGGACCTCGCGCGCCTTGTCACCTGGGTCGAGGCGTGATCCTCACCGCCTTTTTCCGGGCCCTCGGCCAGTTGGGCGACCGCCGCTTTCGCCGTGTCGTCCTTCTGGGCGTGCTTCTGGCGCTGGCGCTGCTCGTCGCGATCTATGCGGGCTTTCTTCAGGTGATGTGGTGGCTGACGCCGGACAGCGTCGAGGTGCCCTTCGTCGGCCCCATCACCGGGATCGAGACGCTTCTCGGCTGGGCCTCGCTTCTGGTCATGCTCGGGCTGTCGGTCTTCCTCATGGTGCCGGTCGCGGCTGCCTTTTCCGGGCTGTTCCTTGAAGACGTGGCCCAGGCGGTCGAGGCGCGGCATTATCCGCAGCTGCCCCCCGCCATCCCGCTGGGCTGGGCCGAGGCGCTGCGCCAGTCGGTCAACTTCCTGGGGCTGGTGATCGCGGTGAACGTGGTTGCGATCTTCGCCTATCCCCTGGCCGGGCCCTTTGTCCCGGTGCTGTTCTGGGTGGTGAACGGCTTTCTTCTGGGCCGCGAGTATTTCACCCTGGTCGCGCTCCGCCGTCTGCCCCCGGACGAGGTCAGGGCGATGCGGCGGCGCAACGGTCTCCGGCTCTGGATCGCGGGCACGCTGATGGCCGCGCCCCTGTCGATCCCGATCCTCAGCCTGGTGATCCCGGTGCTCGGGGTGGCAACCTTCACGCATCTCTTCCACCGTCTGGCCGCCGAGGGCCGGTGACCGCCCCCCTTTCCCCGGCGCGCGCGGCGTGCCACCTTGGCCCCATGACCGACCCCCAGCATTTCCGCGCCCCCGATGGCGCCCGACTTGCCTTCCGCGACGAAGGCCAGGGCCTGCCGCTCCTGTGCCTTGCCGGCCTGACCCGCACGATGGCCGATTTCGACTACCTCATCCCCCACCTGCCGCCCCTGCGCCTGATCCGCATGGATTACCGGGGCAGAGGGGGCAGCGACTGGACCGGCGCCGCGACCTATACGGTCGAGCAAGAGGGCAAGGACGCGCTGGCCCTGCTGGACCATCTGGGGGTGGCGCGGGCGGCGATCCTTGGCACCTCGCGCGGGGGGCTGATCGGGATGGTGCTGGGCGCCGTGGCGCGGGATCGGGTCATGGGCCTGATCCTCAACGACGTCGGCCCCGAGATCGGCCGCGACGGGCTGACCCGGATCTTCGACTATGTCGGCCGCAACCCGGCGGGCAAGACCCACCAGGGCTTTGCCGAGCTTCTGTCGCGCTCTCCCGGCTTTTCCAACGTCCCCATGTCCCGCTGGCTGGACGAGGCCCGCAAACACGCGGTGGAAACGCCGCAGGGCCTGCGCATCCCCTATGACCCGGCCCTGCGTGAGGCCTTCCTTGCGGCCTTCGACGGCCCTCCGGTGGACCTCTGGCCGCTCTTCGACGCGCTGCAGGGCCTGCCGCTGGCACTGATCCGGGGCGCGAATTCCGACCTTCTGACGCCTGAGACGGTCGAAAGGATGCGCGCCCGCCGCCCCGACATGGGCTTTGCCGAAGTCCCCGACCGCGCCCATATCCCCTTCCTGGATGAGCCCGACTCCTGCGCCCTGATCCGCGCCTTTCTGGCAGACCTCGCATGACCGACATCACCCTGATCGAGGCCGCCGCCCGCCGGGTGCAGGGCCACGTCGCCCGCACGCCGCTACTGAACGCGCCACTCCTTGATCGAACCGCCGGGCGGCGCGTCCTGGTCAAGGCCGAATGCCTGCAAGTTACCGGCAGCTTCAAGGCGCGTGGCGGTTGGGCGGCGGTCTCGGCCCTGCCGCCCGAGGCGCAGGCGCGGGGCGTCATCGCCTATTCTTCCGGCAATCATGCGCAAGGCGTGGCCCATGCCGCCGCCCACCACAGCGCGCCCTGCGTCATCCTGATGCCGTCCGACGCGCCAGAGGTGAAGATCGCCAACACCCGCGCCTATGGGGCCGAGGTCGTCCTTTACGACCGCGCCACCGAAGACCGTGACGCCATAGGCGCCCGGCTGGCCGCTGACCGGGGCCTGACGCTGATCAAGCCCTTTGACGATCCACAGGTGATTGCGGGGCAGGGGACCGTTGGCCTTGAACTGGCGGAACAGGCGCAGGCGGCGGGGGTGACCGAGGCGCCGGTCCTCGTCTGCTGCGGCGGGGGCGGCCTTGCCTCTGGCATCGCATTGGCGCTCGCCTCCCGTGCGCCCGGCCTGCAGGTCCGCACGGTTGAACCCGAGGGCTTCGACGACATGGCCCGCTCGCTCATCGCGGGTGAACGCCAAGGGAACCCCGCCACGACCGGCTCGATCTGCGACGCGATCCTGACGCCCACGCCCGGCGCGCTGACCTTCCCCATCCTGCAAGGCCTTGCCGGTCCCGGCCTTGCCGTCACCGATGACCAGGCGCTGCAGGCCATGGCGCTGGCCTTCACCCATCTGCGGATCGTGCTGGAGCCGGGCGGCGCCGTGGCCCTTGCCGCCGCCCTCTTTGCCCCCGATCTGCCCGACACCGTCATTGCCGTCGCCACCGGCGGCAATGTCAACCCCGCCACCTTTGCCAGCGCTCTTGAGCGGTTCGCCTGATGCTGGTCTGGCTCCACGACCTGCGGCTCAACGCCGAACTGACCGGCCCAACCACGGCCCCGCCGCTGGTGCTGATCCACGGCATGGGCCAGGACCTGACGCTCTGGGACGCAATCCTGCCGCATCTGCCCAACCGCACCCTGCGGCTGGACCTGCGCGGCCACGGGGCCTCGGACACGCCGCCCGCGCCCTATGCCCTGGGTACGCTGATCCGTGATGTCGAGCGGCTGATCGACCATTTCGCCCTGAAGGACGCCGTGATCCTTGGCGCGGGCGAAGGCGGGCTGATCGCGCAGGGCCTTGCGGTCAAACGGCTCGATCTGGTCCGGGCGATGGTCCTGACCGGCAGCGCCACCCGGTTCGCCAACCCCGATGTCTGGGAGACGCGCCTGGCGAAGCTGCGCGCGCAGGGCCCCGACCTCGACGCCGAATGCGCCGCCCTCCTTGGCCCGCGCTGGAAGCTGTCGCCTGTCCTCGACCCGCTGCGCGCCATGCTGGCCCGCACCCGGCCCGAGGGCTGGCAGGGCCTCGCCGCTGCCGTCGCCACCGCCGACCTCTACCAGACCACCGCCACCCTGACCCTGCCCACGCTGGTGCTGGCCGGAGGCGATGACCGCAAGACCCCGCCCGATCTGCAGCGTGAGCTGGCCGATCTGATCGCCGGGGCGGATTTCCAGCTGCTGCCCGGCGCAAGTCACCTGGCGATGCTGACCCATGCACAGGCTTTCACCCAGGCGCTCAGCGGCTTTCTTCGAAGGATTGGCCATGTCTGACCTTCTGCTTGTCCACGGCACCTGCCACGGCGCCTGGTGCTTTGATCTCTTGCTGCCTGCGCTTGCCGCGCAAGGGATCAGCGCCCGGGCCATCGACCTTCCCGGCCGCGACGGCAGCCCCACCACGCTGGACGATTACGCCCGGGCGATCCTGGCCGCCGCCGCGCCCGGCACGATCCTCGTCGGCCATTCCGCGGCCGGCTATGCGATCACCGCCGCCGCCGAGGCCGATCCGGCGCGGTTTCAGGGCCTTGTCTACCTCTGCGCCTATCTGCCCGCGCCCGGGCAAAGCCTGGCCGACATGCGCCGCGCCGGGCCGTCGCAGCCGCTCTTGCCCGCCATCCGCATGGCCAGGGACCGGCAAAGCTTCAAGATCGACCCAAAGCTTGCCCGGACCGCCTTCTACCAGGACTGCCCGGACGAGATCGCCGCCGAGGCCGTGGCCCGCCTCTGCCCGCAGCCCGTCCTGCCGCAAGAAACACCGCTCTGGCCCGATGCCGCCCCGGGCCTGCCGCGCCACTACATCATCTGCGACAAGGACCAGACCATCCCGCCCGACTACCAGCGCCAGATGGCCTCGGCCCTGCCCGCCGACTGCCGCCATGTGCTGCCGTCCGGCCATTCGCCCTTCCTGTCGGTGCCAGAGAAGCTCGCCGGCCTGCTTGCACAAGTCTGCGATTCTCTGGACGGTTAGGCTCAATCTTGCCCGGATTCCTGCACTTTTCCTGCAATTCTGCCGTTCAAGCTGCAGCTGTTCTGCCTGTTCCGCCAGCGCCACGCCGGTGTCGCAGACAAAGGGTCAGGCTGCGTCAGGCCGCTTTAGGCTTGCTCCTTGAGAAATACTCCACGGGGGTGCGGGGGTGTGAAACCCCCGCGGCCGCCGCCAGACAGGAGAGGCACGCATGAAGCTCAAGGACCTCGAAATCTTCGTCGTCGCACCACCCTTCCCGGGATGGGGCGGGCGCTACTGGATCTTCCCGAAGCTGACCACCGACACCGGCATCACCGGCTATGGCGAATGCTACGCCTCGACCGTCGGGCCAAAGGCGATGCAGGCGGTGATCGAGGACGTCTTCGAACGCCACATGGCGGGCGAGAACCCGGAAAACATCGAACTGATGTTCCGCCGCGCCTATTCGTCCGGCTTCACCCAGCGCCCGGACCCCACGGTGATGGGCGCCTTCTCGGGGCTGGAGATCGCCTGCTGGGACATCCTTGGAAAAGCGCGGAACCGCCCGGTCTGGGCGCTGCTCGGCGGCAAGATGAACGACCGCATCCGCAGCTACACCTATCTCTACCCCGAACCCGGCAAGGAATCGGCCGAGTTCTGGGTCAGCCCCGATGCCGCGGCCGAGGCTGCCCTTCGCTTCATGAACCAGGGCTTCACCGCCGTGAAGTTCGACCCCGCCGGACCCTACACGATCCGCGGCGGGCATGAACCCGCGATGTCCGACATCACCCGAAGCGTCGCCTTCTGCAAGGCGATCCGCGAAGCGGTGGGCGACCGCGTCGATCTCCTCTTCGGCACGCATGGCCAGTTCACGACCCCCGGCGCAGTCCGCATGGGCCGCGAGTTGGAGCCCTACAACCCGCTCTGGTATGAAGAGCCGATCCCCCCCGACAACCTGCTGGAATTCGCCGAAGTCGCCAAATCCGTCCGTGTCCCGCTGGCCACCGGCGAGCGTATGACCACCAAGGCCGAATTCGGCACGCTTTTGCGGGCGGGCGGGGTGAAGATCCTGCAACCGGCGCTGGGCCGTGTCGGCGGCATCTGGGAGGCAAAGAAGATCGCCGCCATGGCCGAGATCTTCAATGCCGAGATGGCACCGCATCTTTACGCGGGTCCGGTGGAATGGGCCGCGAACGTGCATTTCGCCGCCTCGATCCCGAACCTTCTGATCGCCGAGACGATCGAAACCGGCGGCGCCTTCCACCAGAAGCTGATCCGTAACACGATCAAATGGGAGGACGGCTACATCCTGCCCCCCGAAGCCCCCGGCCTTGGCATCGACTTCGACGAAGACGTCGCCCGCGCGCATCCCTACACTGGCACGGCGCTGCACCTGCAGATGCAGGAGGCGCCCTGCGACTACCGCCATGGCAACCGCTTCGAAGGCGGCGCGCCTTCCTCGATGACCTGACCGCATTTCCGTGGCAACGCCGTCCGCGGGGCTCGATGCCCCAAGGACGGCAGCTGTCTGAAGGAAATGGCGGGCCCAGAAGGACTCGAACCCTCAACCTCGGACTTAGAAGGTCCTTGCTCTATCCAGTTGAGCTATGAGCCCGCACAGCGCCCCTTTTGCAGAAGCGGCAAAGATCAGGCAAGCGCCTTTGTCATGAAGACCGAGTTCGGATCCTCGACATAGCCTTCGAAGGGCGGACAATCCACAAAGCCAGCCCGGGCATAAAGCGCGCGGGCCGCGACAAATGTCGGCTGCACTCCGGTTTCAAGGCTGAGCCGCGTGAAACCCTCGGCCCGCGCCTCGGCGACAAGGTGGTCCAGCATCGCCTTCGACAAACCCCGTCCCCGCGCCTCGGCCAGCACATGCATCGACTTGATCTCGGCATGACTGTCGTCGATCCGCTTGAAGGCGCCCATCGCCAGGGGCGCGCCCGCGTCGCGCAGGACAAAGAACCGGATGCCGGGGGCCGCAAGGGCGCCCTTGTCCATCATGTGGATCGATTCGGGCGGCGTGTCGGCATGCATGTCGGCCGTGTGACGCTCGAACAAGAGCGCAAGGTCCGGGGTCAGGGGGTGCTCTTCGGCGATTGTGACCGGCATCAATGCGTCCAGGCGCCCCGGCGGTCGGTCGTGAAATTCTCGCCATAGCCGCGCGGACGGATGACCGGCTTGCGCGGTTTCGGGTCGAGGACCTCCGCGTCGATTCCCTTCTCTGCCGCGTAGGCCAGTGCCGCCTCGCGGCTTTCGAACCGCAGCCGCACCTGCGACTGGGTGTCGTCGGAAGAGGTCCAGCCCATCAGCGGATCAACCTCGCGCGCGCTGGCCGGTGCGAATTCCAGCACCCATTGATGGGTCTTGGCGATTCCCGACTGCATTGCGGTCTTGGCGGGCTGGTAGATGCGGGCGCGCATGATGGGTCCTCCGACGGGTGCTCCTTATTTCCAAGCTTTTGCGGAAAGCGCAAGTCTCGGCAAAGGACTGCCGGTCGGCCCTGGGGAGTGTGGGTGGGATTTGGGTGGGGCCGACCGGCAGCTTCAGTTGCTGCTTGCCTCTCAAGGCTGCCGCAGTTGTGGCGATAATGCAACCAAAAGATGTGTTAATGCCCAAAAGAAAACCTTAGGATGCGCGGATTTCAGCCGATCCGATCCAGCCGCAGGATCAGGTAGCGGTTGAAGTGGCGAAAGGCTTCGGCATTGCGCCCGGTCCCGGTCAGCCGCCGCATCAGGTTGGCCCGGCGCTTCTTCGACAGGAAAAGCCCGATGAACCGGCTGAGCGTCCAGTGTGCGCCCGGTTTCCTGGCCCTGATCTCGTCCGAAACGCGGGTCACGCCATGGCCGATCACGTTGAACAGCTGCTGCTCAAGGTCGATCGAAGGGGCGACGGCATCGGTGATGTCCTCCTCCGCCGCGATCCTGAAGGCCGAACCCGCCAGCGCCGCGCGGAAGGTCGCCAACCCGTGCCCACCCCCGGGTTGCGGTCCGTGGGTGCTGCGGCCCTTGTAGGCGTCGGTGCGAAAACAGTCGGCGATCAGCACCTGCCCGCCGGGTGCCAGCAACCGCGCGCATTTCGGCAGGCTTTCGGCGACGGGGATGTACTGGAAGCTTTCCGAGAAGAGACAGAGGTCGAACGGCCCCGCGCCCGCGAAGTCCTCGAACAGGCATTCATGCACCACCGCGCCCGGCGCGTTCTCGCGGCAACGCTGGGCCAGGAAGGGCGAGGGCACGACAATGGTCACCTCATGGCCCAGGGCCAGCAGCTTCCGCGCCGTCTCGCCCGCGCCGCCGCCGATATCCAGGATGCGCAACCGCCCTTCCGGCAGGTAGCCGAAAAGCTTGACCGTATAGGCCTCTTGCGCGGCCTTCAGGTTCCCGGCGGTCACCTCCAGCCCGGTCCAGAGCCCGTAATGCAGGTTCTCGGCCCCGGTCAGCCAGCGGATGAAGGCAAGCCCCACATCCAGCCCCACCGCGCGCGTGTCGATCTTTTCAGCCATCATGCACCTCTTGGCTTCGGCTTACCGGCTTGGCCCCGCCGGGGCAAGTTGCCCTGCGGATTGGCGCTTGAACGGGAACAAAAACGGATCAACTCTGTCCTGCCCCCGAGTCGCGAAAGCCCGCCCCATGCCGCACAACAATGCCAACGCCCTGAGCGAAAGACCTGAGGTTCTGAGCAGGCCCAAGCTGGAAGGCGGGCGGCGCTTTCAGCTCTCCACCCCGTTCCAGCCGGCGGGCGACCAGCCCACCGCGATTGCCGAACTGACGGCCGGTGTCCTTGCGGGCGAACGCGATCAGGTGCTGCTGGGCGCCACCGGGACCGGCAAGACCTTCACCATGGCCAAGGTGATCGAGGAAACCCAGCGCCCCGCCATCATCCTGGCGCCCAACAAGACGCTGGCTGCGCAACTCTACGGCGAATTCAAGGGCTTCTTCCCCGACAACGCCGTGGAATACTTCGTCAGCTACTACGACTACTACCAGCCCGAGGCCTATGTCGCCCGCACCGACACCTATATCGAGAAGGAATCCCAGATCAACGAACAGATCGACCGGATGCGCCACTCGGCCACCCGGGCGCTGCTGGAACGTGACGACGTGATCATCGTCGCCTCGGTCTCTTGCATCTACGGTATCGGGTCCGTCGAGACCTATTCCGCCATGACCCAGGACCTTGTCGTCGGTGGGCTCTACGACCAGCGCAAGGTGATGGCCGAACTCGTCGCCCAGCAATACCGGCGGCTGGAGGCCAGCTTCCAGCGCGGCGCCTTCCGGGTGCGGGGCGACTCGCTTGAGGTCTGGCCCGCCCACCTCGAAGACCGCGCCTGGCGGTTCAGCTTCTTTGGTGAGGAACTGGAATCGATCACCGAATTCGACCCCCTGACCGGGGCCAAGACCGACAGCTTCAAGCAGATCCGCATCTACGCGAATTCCCACTACGTCACGCCCCGGCCCACGCTTCAGCAGGCGATCAAGGGCATCAAGGACGAGCTGTTCCACCGCCTGAAGCAGTTGCAAGAGGAAGGCAAACTGCTGGAAGCCCAACGCCTGGAACAGCGCACCAATTTCGATCTGGAGATGCTGGAGGCCACCGGCTCTTGTGCCGGGATCGAGAACTATTCCCGCTATCTGACGGGGCGGGCGCCGGGCGAACCCCCCCCCACCCTGTTTGAATTCATCCCCGACAACGCCATTGTTTTCGCCGACGAATCCCACGTCTCGGTCCCCCAGATCGGCGGCATGTACAAGGGCGACTTCCGCCGCAAGTTCACCCTGGCCGAACACGGGTTCCGGCTGCCCAGCTGCATGGACAACCGCCCACTGAAGTTTGAGGAATGGGACGCGATGCGCCCGCAGTCGGTCTTCGTCTCTGCCACCCCCGCGGCATGGGAGTTGGAGCAGACCGGCGGCGTCTTCACCGAACAGGTCATCCGCCCCACCGGCCTGATCGACCCCGAGGTCGAAATCCGCCCGGTGGAGATGCAGGTGGATGACCTGCTCGACGAAATCCGGAAAGTGGCGGCGAAAGGCATGCGGACGCTGGCCACCGTGCTGACCAAGCGCATGGCCGAAGACCTGACCGACTACCTGCACGAACAGGGCATCCGCGTGCGCTACATGCACTCGGACATCGACACGATCGAGCGGATCGAGATCCTGCGCGATCTGCGGCTGGGGGCCTTTGATGTGCTGGTCGGCATCAACCTTCTGCGTGAGGGGCTCGACATTCCCGAATGCGGGCTTGTGGCGATCCTCGACGCGGACAAGGAGGGCTTCCTGCGGTCTGAGACCAGCCTCATCCAGACCATCGGCCGCGCCGCCCGCAACGCGGAAGGTCGCGTGATCATGTATGCCGACCGGATCACCGGCAGCATGGAGCGCGCGATTGGTGAAACCAACCGCCGCCGCGAAAAGCAGATGGCCTATAACAAGTTGCATGGCATCACGCCGGAAACGGTCAGGAAGAACGTCGAGGATGTGCTCGCCGGTCTCTGGCAGGGCGACACCGATCAGGCCCGGATCACCACCCGCGTCGAGAAACCCATGGTCGGCCAGAACCTCGCTGCCCACCTTGACGCGCTGCGCAACCAGATGCGCAAGGCCGCCGAGAACCTGGAATTCGAGGAAGCCGCCCGCCTGCGCGATGAGGTCAAGCGGCTGGAAGCGGTGGAGCTTGCGGTGGCCGACGACCCCTTTGCCCGGCAAGAGGTGATCGAGGAAGCGGTGGAAGAGGCGGTGAAGATGGCCGGTCGGTCCACGGCGGGCCGGGCCGGGCAGCGGGGTGGCAAGCGGTCACGCGGGCGGGGACGGTGACGGGGCCTGCTGCGTCCTTGCGCGAGCTTGCCAAGCAGACCGCCGCGCCCCGGCCAGCCGTCAGGGCCCCGCGCCGAGCGTTGCCGACATGAAGGCGCTGAACACCCTGGCCGGGACCGACAGGGGCCGGGCGTTCGACCAGGTCAGCCCCACATCCATCGACGGGATCGGCTCGACCGTCTGGCGCTGCTCGATCCGCTGGCCCTCCAGCGACCAGGGCCGGTAGACCATGTCGCTGAGGATCGTGACCCCCATGCCCGCCGCCACCATCGACCGCACTGCCTCGACCGAAGAGGTCGAAAAGACGATCTTCGGCACCAGCCCGAAGGTGTCCCAGTAGCGCCCGGCGGTGCGGCTGGCCTCGTCCACCGTCAGCATGACATAGGGCTCGCGCGCCACATCCTGCAGGCTGATCTGGGGCGCGGACAGAAGGCGATGTTCGGACGGCAGCCACAGCCGCCTGCGTGAGCGGAACAGGGTTTCCGAGGCCAGTTCGTCGGTATTGGCCAGGTTCGACGTCAGCATCACCGCAAGGTCAAGCCCGCCCGAGACCAGCGCATTCTCGATCGCCGCGCGGGGCTGTTCGGACAGTTCCAGCGTGATGCCGGGATAGATGCGGCGGAAGGCGGCATAGTGGCGGGCCATGAAATAGCCCGCGACCGTATAGGTCAGCCCCAGACGCAACCGGCCGGTGACCTGCGTCTCCTCGCCCAATGGGCTGCGGGTGGCCTCTTCGACGGCGGCGATGATCGCCTTGGCCCGCGACAGGAACCGCGCGCCCTCGGGTGTCACCGACACCCCATGCGCGTTGCGCGCCAGAAGCCGCGCACCCAGCGTCGCCTCAAGCCCCTGGATTCCGGCCGTTACCGCGGACTGCGAGATGTTCAGTTCCATCGCCGCATGGCTGACCTGTCCGGTCTCTGCCGCGGCGATGAAATAGCGCAACTGGCGGATGGTCAGGGACATGGCGGGGATTACACCCATTATCGGTTTTTTGGATATCGTATCGCAATAATTCGAATTTGCAATGAATCGATTGGCGCGGGAACCTTGGGGGCGAGCGAGCAGCAGCAGGGGGTGCGATGCCGGTCACGATCAACTGCGACATGGGGGAAAGCTACGGGCTGTGGCGGATGGGCGATGATGCGGGCATCATGCCGCTGATCCATATCGCCAACGTCGCCTGCGGTTTTCACGCCAGCGATTTCGACCATATGCGCGCCACGGTGCGGCTGGCCAAGCAACACGGGGTGAAGGTCGGCGCCCATCCCAGCCTGCCCGACCTGCAGGGCTTCGGCCGGCGCGAGATGAAGATGGGCCGCGAGGAAATGGCCAATTGCGTCATCTATCAGGTCGGCGCGCTGTGCGGGTTCCTGAAGGCCGAGGGGATGGAGCTGAACCACATCAAGCCGCATGGCAGCCTTTACGGCATGGCAGCCCGGCAGGAGGACATCGCCCATGCCATTTGCGACGCGGCGGATATCTTCAAGGTGCCGCTTCTGGGCATGACCGGGACGCTACATGAAAAGGTCTACCCGGCACGCGGGCACGGTTTCGTGGCCGAGTTCTACGCCGATCTGGAATACCGCCCCGATGGCAGCCTGATCGTGACGCGCGAACATGACGCGAAGGACCCCGCCCTGATGGCCGCGCGCTGCGTCCGGGCGATCACCGAAGGCAAGGGCACGGCAACGGATGGCAGCGACATCCCCGTGCGCTGCGATTCGATCTGCATCCACTCCGACACGCCGAACGCCATCGACATCGCCCAGGCGGTGCGGGCGGCGGTGCAACCCTATACCTGAGAGGACCCCATGGCCCAGATCCAGTCTCCGCTTCCCGGCACCTTCTACCGCTCCTCCGCGCCCGACAAGCCGCCCTTCAAGGCCGATGGCGATCCCGTCGCCGTGGGCGACGTGATCGGGCTGATCGAGGTGATGAAGTCCTTCCACGAGGTGCGCTCCGAGGTGGCCGGAACCAACATCCGTTTCGTCGCCGACAACGAGGAACCCGTTATGGCGGGCGCCGTTCTGGCCGAGGTGGATTGATGCTGAAGAAGCTTCTGGTCGCCAACCGGGGGGAAATTGCCGTGCGGGTGATCCGCGCGGCGCAGGACCTTGGGATTGCGACCGTGGCCGTGTATTCGGATGCCGACGCCGACAGCCTGCATGTGCAGATCGCGGATGAGGCGGTGAACATTGGCCCGCCAGCGGCGAAGAAAAGCTATCTGAACCAAGCCGCGATCCTGAAAGCCGCCGCCGACACCGGGGCGGACAGCGTGCATCCCGGCTATGGCTTCCTGGCCGAGAACGCCGATTTCGCCGATGCCTGCACCGCGGAGGGGCTGGTCTTTGTCGGGCCTTCGGGCGATGCCATCCGCACCATGGGCGACAAGGTCGCCGCGCGGTCTGCCGCCCATGCGGCGGGGGTGCCGGTGGTGCCCGGCAGCCTGGGCCGCGTGGCCGACATCGACGAGGCGCGGCACATCCTGATGGACACCGGCTTTCCGGTGATGATCAAGGCCGCCGCCGGCGGCGGCGGGCGGGGCATCCGCATCGCGAATGATCTGGCCGAGTTCGAAGCCGCCTTTCCGCAAGCCGCCGCCGAAGCGCTGGCCGCTTTCGGTGACGGCGGGCTTTACATGGAAAAGGTCGTCACCAGGGCGCGCCACATCGAGGTGCAGGTGCTGGGCGACGGCAGCGATGCGGTGCATTGCTGGGAACGGGAATGCAGCCTTCAGCGCCGCCGCCAGAAGGTCTGGGAAGAGGCGCCCTCCAGCGCCCTCAGTGACCGGGTGCGGGACGAGCTGTGCCAAAGCGCCGTGCGGCTGACCCGGGCGGTGGGATACTCGGGCGCGGGGACCATCGAATACCTCTACGACGACGAAAGCGATCATTTCTACTTCATCGAGATGAACACCCGCATCCAGGTGGAACATCCGGTAACCGAGATGATCACCGGCATCGACCTGGTGGCCGAGGGGTTGCGCATCGCAGGCGGCGAACCCCTGCGCCTGAAACAGCGCGACATCGTGGCGCGCGGCCATGCCATCGAAGTGCGCCTGAACGCCGAGGACCCGTCGCGCGATTTCGCGCCCTTCCCCGGCACGGTCTCGGCCCTGCGGGTGCCGGGCGGGCCGGGGGTGCGGTTCGAATCGATGCTCTACGCGGGCTACAACGTGCCGCCCTTCTACGACTCGCTTCTGGCCAAGCTCGTGGTCCATGCCGAGACGCGCGAGGCCGCGATTGGCCGTCTGGTGCGCGCGCTGAAGGAAACCCGGATCGACGGCTTGCGTACCACGCGGCCCCTGTTCCTGGCGCTGGCCGACGACCCCGCCGTGCAAGCCAATGCCGTTCACACCCGCTGGCTGGAAGGCTGGCTGGAGACCCATTCCGCCCGGCTGGTGCCGGAACTCGAACCATAGGGGAGGGACCATGACGATCCGTTTCAGCTTCGGAGGCGACGAGCACATCTTCGGGGAAGTCTCCGAATCCATGTCGCTTGAAGCCTTCTTCACCTCGCTCAGCATGACCAACGCGGTCAAGGAAGCAGGGATCAGGGGCGTGACCGAGATCTGCCCGGCGAACGCCAGCTTCCAGGTCAAGTTCGACCCCGACCGGATCAAGCCGGGCGATCTTCTGAAGGAGTTGCAGGGGATGGAGGCGGCAGCCTCGCAGTCCGACGCGAGCCTTCAGACCCGGATCATCGAGATCCCGGTCTTCTACCAGGACCCCTGGACGCATGAGACGCTGATGCGCTTTCGTGAGCGGCACCAGGACCCGACCAAGACCGACCTTGAATACGCCGCCGAGATCAACGGCCTCGGCACGGTCGAGAACTTCATCAAGGCGCATTCCAGCCAGCCCTGGTTCGTGTCGATGGTGGGCTTCGTGGCGGGGCTGCCGTTCCTTTACCAGATGGTGGAACGGAAGCGGCAGTTGCAGGTGCCGAAATACCTTCGCCCGCGCACCGATACGCCCAAGCTGACCGTGGGCCACGGCGGCTGCTTTTCCTGCATCTACTCGGTCCGGGGCGCGGGCGGCTACCAGATGTTCGGCGTCACGCCGATGCCGATCTACGACCCGACACAACAGGTCAGCTACCTGCGCGACGAGATGTGCCTGTTCCGCCCCGGCGACATCGTGAAGTGGAAGCCGATCACCCGCGACGCATACGACGCAGCGCTGGAGGAAGTAGAGGCGAACCGCTTCGAGCCGGTGATCCGCCCGGCGACCTTCTCTCTGTCGGAGTTCAACAAGGACATGGCCGGGACCAATGCCAAGCTGATGGAGGCGCTCAATGGTCGTTAAGGTGATCACTCCGGGCCTGTCGACCACAGTGCAGGACCTTGGCCGTCCGGGCTATTACCACCTCGGCATCCCGATCTCGGGCGGGATGGACCGCTTTGCCCTGCGGGTGGCCAACATGCTTGTCGGCAACGACGAAGGTGCTGCGGTGCTGGAAGCCGTGTTCATGGGGCCGGAGCTGGAGTTCACCGCCCCGGCCACGGTGGCGGTGACGGGCGGTGACCTGCCGCCCAAGCTGAACGGCGATGAGCGCGCGGGCTGGGAGGCTTTCCCGGTCAAGGCGGGGGATCGTTTGTCCTTCGGTTTCCTGAAATCCGGCGCGCGGGCCTATATTGCGGTGTCGGGCGGGATCGACGTGCCGGTGAAGCTGGGCTCGCGGTCAACCTATACGCTCGGTGCGCTGGGCGGGCATGAAGGCCGTGCGCTCAAGGCGGGCGATGAGCTGCCGGTCGGCGCAGGGAAGGCGGGCAAGGGCAGCGTGCCGGAGGCCCTGCGTCGCGGCCCCGGCAATCCGGCGGAACTCAGGATGCTGCCGGGGCTATACTGGCACCGGATCACGGCGGAAGCGGGCAAGCGCTTCTTCGCCGACACCTGGAAGGTCGCGCCCGAGGCCGACCGGATCGGCTACCGCTTCAAGGGCGGCACGGCTCTGGACTTCGTGCCGCGCGAACAGCCCTTCGGCGCGGGGTCGAACCCGTCGAACATCGTCGATGCCTGCTATCCCTATGGCTCGATCCAGGTGCCCGGCGGGACGGAACCCATCGTCCTGCACCGCGACGCGGTGTCGGGCGGGGGCTACATGATGCTGGGCTGCGTGATCAGTGCTGACATGGACCTGATCGGCCAGTTGCAGCCGCACAGCCCTGCGCGCTTCGTCGAGGTGACGATGGATCAGGCGCTGGATGCACGGCACGACCGCCAGGCCGCCCTGCAGCGCGTGCGCGACCATCTGGGGCGGTGATGAACCGGGCTGCTCATCCTGCGCCTTCGGCTTGTCTTCGCGTCCCGGCGAAGAGCGCACGAAGTGCGACGATGAGCGGCCCGTCAGCGCCCGCGCGCCTCTTTCGGGGTCACGCCGAACCTTGCCCGGAAGGCACGGGAGAATTGCGCCTGGTCGGTAAAGCCGCGCGCATAGGCGATCTCGCCTATGGCGCGGCGGTCGGCGGGGTTCTGCAAGTCCTCCATCGCCGCCATCAGCCGCGTGTCGCGGATCCACTGGCCCAGCGTGGTGTTGGTGTCGCGCAAAAGCTCGTGCAGGTAGCGCACGGAAATCCCGCAGCCCGCCGCCACCTCGTCCGGGCCAAGCTCGGGGTCGTCGATATGGCGGCGCACGAAGGCCTCGATCCGCGCCAGATGTGCGGCGCGCACCGTCGAGGCGCCCGAGGTCAGCACGCGTTCATCCGACTGGATCGCCAGCGCCAGAAGGTCGACCAGTTGGCGGCCGACGATGGCGCGGGTCTCCTCGGTCATGCTGTCGTAGCGGGCAGGGATCAGATGGACCATGTCCACGAAAAGCCCGTTCGCCCCGTTCGTGGCGTCGAACTGAAGGCTGCAGAACCGGTCCGGCGCGCGGATGCGGCCGCCCAGCATGTCCTTGGACAGCTTCATCACCCAGAGGTCGGCGGGGTCGGCATGGCTGAACTCGTAAGGTTCATGGCTTCGTTCGATGAAGAAGGCGCCGGGGTTGGCCCGCACCTCCTTGCCGCCTTGCGCAAAGCGGACCTCGGACCTGGCGGGCAGGGTGACCAGGAACTCCTCGGGCCCCGGCTCGCGGAAATGCCGGGGCAGGCGGCGATAGAGCAAGGGATCGGAGGTCAGCCGCGAGATCGACACGCCGCCCAGGTCCCAGGAGGTCAGTTCGCCGTCGAAGGCCTCGGGCTGCGGGAAGGTCAGGTCCAGCGGAAAATAGGCGCGCGCGATGGTTTCGTGCCAGTGCCGGCTGCGGGCCGCCTGGTCCACTCCGCGCGTGGTGATTGTGCTTTTCATCGCGTCCTTCCCCGTTTCGGCCATCAGGCCACGGGCGCGCGAGTCGGACAAGCGGGCATCCCGCCCTCCTGCACGGAAACGCAAAAGCCAGTGCACCCGGTGCAAAGACGCGGGCACAATCGCGCCGCTAGCCTTCCCCGATCAACGGCGCAACAGACGCCGCGCGACAGGGATGACAGCGGCATGAAACGGGCATTCCGCCCGATGGCCCCCTTGTTGCGCGGCCCTTACGGGAGGGCTTCGTGATGGCGGGCACGCCAAGGAAGAAGAAGGTTGAGGTGGATCCGATCACTCTGTCGGTGGTCCGGGGTATCCTTGAGACAACGCAGCGCGAGATGACGCTGAGCCTGGAAAAGACCGCGCGGTCATCCGTGTTCAACCTCGCGCATGACTATTCCACCGCGCTCTTCAACCACCGGCCCGAGATGATCCTGCAAGGCCAGGACATCCCGATCCACCTCGGCAGCCTGATCCCGGCGATGAAGGTGGTGGCGAAGTATTTCGAGGGCGACATCCACGAAGGCGACCTCATCATCCACAACGACCCCGCCTGGGGTGGCAGCCACGCCATCGACACCTGTTTCTACAAGCCGGTGTTCTGGAAGGGGAAGCTGAAGTACTGGACCGTCTGCAAGGGCCACCTGACCGACGTGGGCGGGCCGGTCCCGGCGGGCTACAACCCCAACGCCAAGGAAATCTACGCCGAATGCCTGCGCATCCCCCCGGTCAAGGTCTGGGACCGGGGCACCCCGCGCAAGGATGTTCTGAACTTCATCCTGACCAACATGCGCGCCCGCCGCGACCAGGAGGGCGATTTCAACGCGCTGATCGGGGCCTGCCAGGTCGGCGAACGCGCCCTGCTGGCGATGCTGGAGAAATACGGCGAGGAACAGGTCGATGCCTGCATCGACACGCTTCTCGACATGGCCGAACGCCAGATGCGCGGCCTGATCGCGGGCGTGCCGGACGGCACCTACGAGGGCATGGCGATCCTTGAGGACGCGGGCCACGGCTATGGCGATTTCGAGATCAAGGCGACCGTCACCATCACTGGCGACAGCTGCCATATCGCGATCTCTTCGCCGCCACAGATCCCCTATTTCATCAACAGCTACGAGGGGAACAGCCATTCGGGCGTCTACCTTGGCCTGATGATGTTCGCCCAGCTGCCGCCCCCCTACAACGAGGGGCTCTACCGCTGCGTGACGGTGGATTTCGGCCCCAAGGGCACGATCTGCAACGCGGCCGAACCCGCGCCGCACATGAACTGCACCACGACGCCGATGGAGACGCTGACCGACGCGGTGCGGCTGGCGTTTGAAAAGGCGGTGCCGTCCAAGGTCTCCGCCTCCTGGGGCCACGCCAATGGCCTCAACATCGCCGGCTGGGACAAGCGGCATGACGAGGAATACGTCACGATGGTGCTGGCCACCATCATCTCGGGCGCCGGGGCGACCCCGTCTCAGGACGGCTGGCACGCCTGCGGGCCGGAATGCTGCTTCGGCGCGCTGACCTCGGGCGACGTGGAGCTTCTGGAATACAGCTACCCGATCATCATCCACCGCTATTCCCTGATGACCGACAGCGGCGGTGCAGGGAAATTCCGCGGCGGCTCCGGCACCGCCTGGGAGGTGGAGCCCCTGAACGACGAGATGACCTTCATCACCTTCGGCGAAGGCCGCCGCATCCCGGCGGTGGGCGCGGCGGGGGCCGCCAGCACGATCATCGACACCAAGGTCGGGAGGCTGGAACTGGTCGAAGGCGACCACGCGGAAACCATCCGCGAGAACGTCATCAAGGTCATCAAGCCCGGCGACCGGATCACCAATATGAACCCCGGCGGCGGCGGCTATGGCAACCCGATGGACCGGGCGGTCGAGAAGGTCGTCTGGGACGTGAAGAACAACCTCGTCTCGATCCTTGGCGCAAGGGAGGACTACGGAGTCATCATCACCGACCCCACCACGCTGCACGTGGACATCAAGGCAACCGAAGAGCTGCGCGCACGTCGCCGCGCCGCCATGGCCGCGAACTAGGGGGGACATGAGATGAAATCCGATTACCGACTGGGCATCGACGCGGGCGGCACCTTCACCGACTTCGTTCTGGCCGACAAATCCGGGCAGGTCCGCCTCTTCAAGGCGCTGTCCACCCCGCAGGACCCGACGTTGGCGATCAAGAACGGCCTTGCGCTGATTTCCGAGGAACTGGGCGTTCCGGCGGAAAAGGTGGTGTCGAACTGCGATCTCTGCATCAATGGCACGACCGTGGGCCTGAACGCGCTGATCACCCACAAGGGGGCCAAGACCGGGCTGATCTGCACAGCCGGCCACGAGGACAGCCTTGAAATCCGCCTCGGCCACAAGGAAGACGGCTACCGCTATGACGCCGACTATCCGCCCGCGACCATGCTGGTGCCGCGCTACCTGCGCCGGGGCGTGCGGGAACGGGTGCTGTCGGACGGCTCGGTCCGCGAGGCGCTGAACGAGGCCGATGTTCGCGCGGCTTGCGAGCTTTTCCGCGCCGAGGGGGTAGAGACCGTGGCGATCAGCTTCGTCTGGTCAGTGCTGCACCCCGACCATGAGGCCCGCGCGGGCGAGATCGTGCGCGAGATGCTGCCGGGCGTGGTCCTGACGCTGGGGTCAGAGCTCTACCCGCAGGTCCGCGAATACACCCGCACCTCTACGGCGGTGGTCAACGCCTACCTCGCCCCGATCATGAAGCGCTATGTCGAGGCGGTGGACAGCTACTTCCGCAGTCTTGGGGCGAAACAGCCGGTTCGCTACTACCAGTCGAACGGCGGCCTCGCCGTGGGGCAGGCGATGACCGACCGTTCGGTCTATGCCATCAACTCCGGCCCCGCCTCGGCCCCCGCCGCCGGGCAATATGTCTGCGAGCCCTTCGGCAAGAAGGACGTGATCACCGTCGACATGGGCGGCACGTCCTTTGACATCACGCTGACCAAGGACGGCAGCACTAACATCAACAAGAACATCGACTTCCTGCGCTACCGGATCGGGGTGCCGATGATCCAGGTGGAAACGCTGGGCGCGGGCGGTGGGTCGATCGGCTGGATCGACGAGATGGGGCTGATGCAGATGGGCCCGCAATCGGCAGGCTCCGACCCCGGCCCGGCCTGCTATGGCCAGGGCGGCAAGCTGCCCACCGTCAGCGACGCGAACCTTGTGCTAGGCTATCTGAACCCGGACGGCCTTGTCGGCGGGCGGTTGCCACTGGATGCCGCCAAGGCGCATCAGGCGATCAAGGCGAACCTTGCCGATCCCCTGAAGATGAGCGTGGAACGCGCCGCCTATGGCATGTTCACCATCGTCAACGCCAACATGGTCAACGGCATCCGCCGGGTGACGGTGGAACGCGGCTACGACCCGCGCGACTTCGTGCTGGTGGGCGCCGGGGGTGCGACGGCGGCACATATCACGGCGCTGGCCGATGCGATGGGGATCGACACCATCGTCCTGCCGAAGCTGGCCTCAGGCCTCTGCGCCTTTGGCCAGATCATCAGTGACGTGAAATACAACTACATGGCCACCGCGCCCCTGCGGCTGGACAATGACGCGGCCTATGCGCGGATCGACGAGCTCTTCACCCAGATCGAGACGCAGGGCGTCGCGCATCTGAAGGGCGACGGCTTCAAGGGCAAGGATATCGTCACGAAGCGCAGCCTTGATATGCGCTATGTGGGCCAGGTCCATGAATGCACGGTGGAAATCGGCACCTTCAAGGTGGACGCGAAATCCATCGGCAAGATCAAGGACGCCTTCCACAAGCGCCACAAGGAGCTTTACACCTACGCCGAACCCACCTCGACCGTCGAGGTGGTGAACATCGAAAGCACGCTTTACGGCGTGGTCGACAAGCCCGCGCGGATGTCCATAGGCAAGGGTGTCGCGCCCGAAAAGGCGCTGAAGGGCCACCGTGACGCGGTCTTCAGCGCCGATGGCAAGCGGACGCGCACCCCGATCTATGACGGCACGCCGCTTGGGGCCGACGCCGTCATCAAGGGGCCGGCGGTGATCGAGGAAGTCACCACCACCATCGTGATCGAACCGGGCTGGACCGCGCGGCTGGATGCCAGCGGCTCCTACCTCATCACCCGCGACCGGAAAGGAGCAAGATGACCGAACTGCGCGCTGACAAGGTATCCGTGGCCTTTGCCGGGCTGAAGGCGCTGTCGGGGGTGGACCTGACAGTGGCCCCCGGCCAGATCGTCGGGCTGATCGGCCCGAACGGGGCGGGAAAGACCACCCTTGTCAACGTGCTGACCGGGTTTCAGGCCGCGACCGAGGGGGCTGTCCTCTTGGACGGGCAGCCCCTTGGCAGCCTGAAGCCACACGAGGTGCGCCGCCGCGGCATCGCGCGGACCTTCCAGGGCGGGCGGCTCTTCCGCGACCTTCCGGTGATCGACAATCTGGAGGTGACCGGCGTCGGCCTGGGCCAGTCGCGCGCGGCGGCGATTGCCGAGGCCGAGGCGATGCTGACCTGGGTCGGCATCGCGCCCTTGGCGGGCCGGATCGCGGGCGCGCTGCCCTATACCGACGAACGCCGCGTCGCCATCGGCCGGGCGCTGATGGGCCGGCCAAAGTTCCTGCTTCTGGACGAACCCGCCGCCGGGATGAGCGCGCAGGAGGCGGCCGACCTCTCCGCCCTCATCCGCCGCATCGCCGGGGAAATGGGCTGCGGCGTCCTTCTGATCGAACACAATGTGGGTCTTGTCCTCGGCCTCTGCGACCATATCGTCGTCCTCGACTCTGGCGCGGTGATCGAGACCGGCCCCCCCGCCGCGATCCGCGCCAGCGAGAAGGTGCGCCACGCCTATATGGGCACCGCCGCCGAAACCGACCTTCCCGTGCTGGAGGTCGAGGGATGAGCCTTCTGTCGCTGTCCAACATCTCGGTGCGCTATGGCCGCCTGACCGCCGTCCGGGGGGTCACCTTCACGCTGGCCGAGGGCGAGATCCTGTTCATCACCGGGCCGAACGGGGCGGGCAAGTCCTCGCTGCTGCGCGCCATCGCGGGGGTGACGCCGCCTGCGGGGGGCCGGATCGACTTTGCCGACCATGACATCACCGGCGAGGCGCCCGAGGACATCGCCCGCCTTGGCCTGTCGATGGTGCCCGAGGGCCGCGATGTCTTCGGCTCGCTCACCATCGAGGAAAACCTGATGGTCGGCACCGGCATGCATGCCGCCACGCGCGGCTGGCGGGCGCGGGCGGCGACCGAACTTGAGGCGGTCTATGCCACCTTCCCGATCCTGAAAGACCGCCGCCACAGTCAGGCGGGCCTTCTGTCGGGTGGGCAGCAGCAGATGCTGGTGATCGGCCGCGCGCTGATGACAGTGCCGCGCCTTGTGGCGATCGACGAGCCCAGCCTCGGCCTTGCGCCGAACATCACCGACCAGGTCTACGAACGGCTCATCGCGCTTCGGGCGGAACGCAAGCTGACCCTTCTGATCGTCGAGCAATCCTCCACCCGGGCGATGATGGTCGGCGGGCGAATGATGCTGATGCGCGGCGGCGAGATCGTGCTGGACGGTGACGCCCGCGCGCTGGGGCAAAGCGAGGCGATGCAGGCCGCCTATTTCGGATATGGGGAACACTGATGGGCGGGTTGATGCAGGTTGTCTTCGACGCGCTGTCGCTGGGGTCGCTTTACGCGCTGGGTGCCCTTGGCATCGCGCTGATCTTCGGCGTGATGCGACTGGTGAATTTCGCCCATGGTGATGTCATCGCCTTCTGCGTCTTCGCCCTCCTCTGGCCCTCGGTGGATGCGGTGGCGATCATCTTCGCGGGGAACCTGCCCTGGTTCCTCTTGATCCCCTTCACGCTGGCGGTGGGCGCGGGGCTGTCGGTCCTGTCCGAGGTGGTGGTCTTCCGCCGTTTCCGCCGCGCCAACCCCGCGACGATGATGATCGCGTCCTTCGCGCTGGGCTTCGTGATCCGCTATTTCCTTCTGATGCTGTTCTCCAGCCGGCCGAAAAGCATCTCGCTTCTGCCGGAACTCAGCCAGCCGGTGCAGGTTCTGGGCGCGCGGATCCCGCTTTTGCAGCTCATCACCATCCTCGTCACCATCGCCGTCCTGATCGGGCTGACCGCCTTCCTGCGCCGGACCCGTTTCGGGCTTGAGATGCGCGCGGCGGCCGAAAACTTCACCATGGCGCGGATGCTGGGGGTCAGGGCGAACCGGGTCATCATGGGGGCCTTTGCCCTTTCCGGCGCGCTGGCGGCGGCGATTGCGCTGATCCTTGGGAGCCAGACCGGAACAGCCAATATCATGATGGGGGCAAGCGTGATGCTGATGGCCTTCATCGCCACGGTGATCGGCGGCATGGGCAGCCTTGCGGGCGCGGTGATCGCGGGCTTTGCGCTGGGGGCCATCGCCACGGTGATGCAGGTGATCCTGCCGCCCGACGCCCGCGCCTTCCGCGATGCCTTTGTCTATGGCGCGGTGATCCTGGTGCTGATCTTGCGCCCGCAGGGTCTGCTGGCCGCACGCGGCACGAAGGAGCGCGTCTGATGGCCCGTCCCTCGATCCCGCGCCGCACCATCGCCACGCCGCTGATCCTGTCGGCGCTTCTGGTGGCCTTCGCCCTCATCGCCTGGTTCGCCGGGTCGCGGCCCTTCAACCAGACCGTGATCGACATCTTCCTTCAGGTGATCTTCGTCGTCGGGCTTTACACCTTCATCGGCAATTCCGGTGTCATCAGCTTCGGCCACATCGCCTTTGCCTGCCTCGGCGGCTATGTCGCGGCCTGGACCACGATCAAGCCGATGATGAAGGGCATGTCGATGCCCGGCCTGCCAGACTGGCTGATGCAGCTGGAGATCCCGTTCTGGGCGGCAGCCCTGGCGGGTGGAGGCTTCGCCGCCTTCTGGGCACTTGTGTTCGGCGCGGTGCTGATGCGCCTTTCCGGGATCGCCGCCTCGATCGCGACCTTCGCCATGCTGGCCATGGTGAACGCGATCTATTCCAACTGGAGTAGCGTGACCGCCGCCACCTCCTCTGTCGTCGGCATCCCGATCATCCGCAGCCTCTGGCCCTATCTGATCGCCGCGATCCTGGCCGTCTTCATCGCCTGGGCCTTTTCCATCAGCCGCTACGGCCTTGCCCTGCGCGCCGCGCGGGACGAACCCACCGCCGCTGCCGCAAGCGGCGTGAACATCACCCGGATGCGCCTCATCGCCTTCGTGATCTCGGGCGCGATCATGGGGGCAGGGGGTGCGCTTTACGCCCATTCCATCGGCCTTGTCACGCCCGACACCTTCTACCTCGGTCTCACCTTCACGACCCTTTCCATGCTGGTCGTGGGCGGCATGGGCAGCCTCTCGGGCGCGGTCCTCGGCGTTCTGATCCTGTCCAGCCTGATCCAGGGCCTGCGCTGGCTTGAGGCCGGGGTGCAGGTCGGCACCAGCACCATCGCGCTGCCCGGCGGCGTGCAGGAGATCGCGCTTGGTGTCGTGATGATCCTGATCCTCATGTTCCGCCCCTCGGGGATCATGGGCAACAGCGAACTGACCGGGCGACGCGCCCGGACGGAAAAACCGGGTGAAACCGGCCCCAACTGAAACCAACCAACGGGAGACCTTGCCATGAAAAGACTGACCGCAATCCTCGCCGCGACCACATGCCTCACGGGCGCGGCCTTTGCCGATGACGAGCGCATCATCGTCGGCTTCGCCACCGCCGAGACCGGCTTCATGCAGGCCTATGACAAGCCCGCGCAGGACGCCGCCATGATCCGCATCGCCGAGATCAACGAAGCAGGCGGCCTGCTGGGCAAACAGATCGAGGTGGTGAACGCCGACACCAAGACCGACCGGGCCGAGGGCGCGAAGGCCGGGCTCTCCGTCATCGACCAGGGCGCGGACATGGTGGTTGTGTCCTGCGACTACGACTTTGGCGCCCCGGCCGCGCTGGCGGCGGAATCGAACGGGCTGATCTCGTTCTTCCTCTGCGCGGAATCGATCAAGGCCGGCATCCAGGGCGTCGGCCCCAACTCGTTCTCGGCCTCGGTGCTGGCCGCGGTTCAGGGCGCCACCATGGCCGAATGGGCCTATACCCAGAAGGAGGCCCGGACCTTCTACCGGCTCCTCGACACCTGGACCGAATACAACAAGGGCATCTGCGACGGCTTTGACTGGATGCTGCCGCAACTGGCCGATGCAAGCCTTGTCGGTCAGGACACCTTCCTGAACGAAGACGCCTCGATCGCCGCCCAGATCACCCGGATCAAGGCCCTTCCGGAAGAACCCGATGCGATCATGCTCTGCACGATGATGCCGGGCGCCGTCTCGGCCATCAAGCAGCTGCGGGCAGCGGGCATCAACTCGATGATCCTGAACGGCTCGGGCGTGGATGGCAGCTACTGGCTCTCGGCGGTGCCGGACCTGTCGAACTTCTTCGTCCCGGTCCAGGGCTCGATCTATGGCGACGACCCGAACCCCGACGTCACCGCCTTCAACGCCAAGTTCCTTGAGGTGACCGGCGGGGAACCCTCCACGCAGTACACCTATCCCGGCTACGTCATGATCGACGTCTGGGCCAAGGCGGTGGAACGTGCCGGCACGACCGAGACCAGCGCCGTCGTCGCCGAGCTCGAGAAGATGAACGGCGAGCCGACGCTCTTCGGTCCGCGCACCTTCACCAGCGAGCTGCACCACCAGAACCAGGCGCGCTACCTGATTGTCGAGACGAACAACGGCAAGCCCGGCGTGGTGGATGAATGGACGATCTCGACGCCCATTCCGGTCGCTGACCTGATGAAGTAAGGCTTTTCGCAAGCCCTCGTCGGCCCCGATGACACGGGGTCGACCTTTCGACCGGAGATCCCATGACCGACGTCATCATCCGCCCGCTGCGTGCCGCAGATGAAGCCGACTGGCGGCGGCTCTGGACCGGGTATCTCGACTATTACGAGACCACGGTCCCCGAGGTTGTCTACGCCACCACCTTCGCGCGTCTTCTTGGTGATGACCCGCAGGATTTCAACGGGCTGATCGCCGAAGTGGACGGGCAGCCGATGGGGCTGGCGCATTACCTCTTCCACCGCCATTGCTGGAAGGTGGAAAACGTCTGCTACCTGCAGGACCTCTACGTCGATCCCGCCGCCCGAGGCACCGGCCTGGGGCGCAGGCTGATCGAGGCGGTCTATGCCGCGGCGGATGCCAACGGCACCCCGGCGGTCTACTGGCTGACGCAGGATTTCAACGCCACCGGCCGCAGGCTCTATGACCGGATCGGCAAGCTGACACCCTTCATCCGCTACAACCGCTAGTCCGGGCAGCGTGCCGCGCGGAGCGATGTCCTCCTCGTGCGACTTCGTCTTCTCGTCGCCCCGCCCTGCGAGGAGGGACGAAGTCACCGACGAGCCGCTCGTCACCCCCCGTCAGCCGCGCGCCTTGCGGTAGCTGTCCTTCAGCGCAATCAGATCGCCGTCGAAGGCAAGGACATCGCAGCCCCGCACATCCACCGCCGCCCCATCCCGTGTGGTGCCGACAAACCGCCATGTGGACAGGCCGGTATCGCCCGCGACCATATGCGCCCCTTCCGTCCAGGCGGCCTTGGGGAAGGCATCGAAGATAGCGGCATAGGCCGCGCGCACCGCATCGCGGCCACGATGGGCCGTGCCCTCCGCCCCCGGTCCCGCGGCGGCATGAAAGGCGCAGTCCGCCGACATGCAGGCCATCAGCCCGTCCAGATCCCGCGCATTGAAGGCGGCCATCAGGCGCTCCAGCGTTGCGCGCCTGCGCTGCGCGAGGGCATCGTCCACCACCTCGACCTCAAGGAACGCCAGCGGCAAGCTTGATGAGCCGTTGGTGACATTGTGCTCCACCCCGACCCGCCGGGAATAGGGGACCCCTCGGGTCAGCCGGGCCTCGGCCTCTGCGCCTTCGGGCAGGTCCAGTTTCAGGATGCCATCGGTCAGCGGGACGATGACATAGTCATGGTCATGCCGGTGCCATCCGGTCTCGGCCCCCGGCGCAAAACGCCATTCCGTCACCCTGAAACGATCGTCGTCGATATGAACGACAGGTTCGGCCGTCTTGGTCATCTCTGCGCCCCGTCTGCAAATGAAGAACCCCTCTCGCCCAGCCTAATCCAGCCGCCGGGGGTTGGGCAGGGAAAAAGCGTCCCTGCCGCCAGTCGCGCCCGCCCCGGGGCGGACGAAAACGGCTCTAGCCAGAACCCGAAGTCGCGCCCATCATGGCCATCTGTCGCCCCGAGGTGGGGCGACAGAAACGCCCACCTCTGACCCCGGCAGGAGAGCCCCTTGCACGACAGCGACATCCTACTGTCCGACCTGGATGCCGACGGCATCCTGCGGCTGACCATGAACGACCCCCGCCGCCGCAATGCGCTTTCCGAGGCGATGCTCGGCGCGCTGGGCGCGGCCATCGCCGGGGCCGCGTCGAACCCCGGCGTTCGGGTGGTCGTTCTGGCGGGTGCGGGTCCGGCCTTCTGCGCGGGGCACGACCTCAAGGAGCTGACCGCAGGCCGTGCGGCACCCGACAGGGGCCGGGCCTATTTCGTGCGGATCATGGGGCTGTGTTCGGGGGTCATGCAGGCCATCGTCACCTGCCCCAAGCCGGTGATCGCCGAGGTGACCGGCATCGCCACCGCAGCGGGCTGCCAACTGGTTGCCAGCTGCGATCTGGCGGTTGCCGCGACGGATGCCCGGTTCAGCACCCCCGGCGTGCATATCGGGCTTTTCTGCTCCACGCCCATGGTCGCCCTGTCGCGCAACGTCGCGAACAAGCACGCGATGGAGATGCTCTTGACCGGGGACATGTTCACGGCTGCGCGGGCGGCGGAAATCGGGCTGGTCAACCACGCCGTCCCGCCCGAGGCACTGACCGAAACCACGATGGCGCTGGCCCGCAAGATCGCCGCGAAATCCAGCCTGACGCTGGCGACCGGCAAACGCGCCTTCTATGCGCAGCGCGAGATGCCCCTGGCCGAGGCCTATGCCCATGCCTCGGCGGTGATGGTGGAAAACATGCTGGCCCGCGACGCCGAAGAGGGCATCGGCGCCTTCATCGAAAAGCGCGCGCCCCGGTGGGAGGACAGGTAAGACCATGGCGCAGAACCCCTACAACACCGATCTGGACCGCAACCCGGCGAACTTCCAGCCGCTGACCCCGCTGACCTTCCTCGAACGCGCCGCCTCGGTCTTTCCCGATCATGTCGCCATCCTGCACGGGCCCCTCCGGCGCAGCTATGCCGATTTCTACGCGCGGTCGCGGCAGCTTGCCTCGGCCCTTGCCGGGGCAGGGGTCGGGCGCGGCGATACGGTCTCGGCGATGCTGGCCAATACGCCCGCGATGTTGGAATGCCATTACGGCGTGCCGATGGCGGGGGCGGTGCTGCATTCGGTCAACACCCGGCTGGACCCGGCGATCATCGCCTTCCAGCTGGATCACGCCATGGCAAAGGTCGTCATCGTCGACCGCGAGTTCATGCCGCTGATGCAAGAGGCGCTGGCCCTTGCCACCGTCACACCGCTGCTGATCCAGTATGACGACCCGGAATTCGACGGCCCGGCGACGACGACAGAGGCGCAGGACTACGACTCCTTTCTTGCGGCGGGCGACCCGGCCTTCGCCTGGCTGATGCCCGAGGACGAATGGGACGCGATCTCGATCAACTACACCTCGGGCACGACGGGCGACCCCAAGGGCGTGGTCTACCATCACCGGGGCGCCTGTCTCTTGGCGCAGGGCAATGCGCTGACGACCTCGATGCAGAAACACGCGGTCTATCTCTGGACCCTGCCGATGTTCCACTGCAACGGCTGGTGCTTTCCATGGACGCTGTCGGCCATCGTCGGCACCCATGTCTGCCTGCGCCAGGTGCGCTCCGGGCCGATCTGGGCGGCCCTTGCCGAAGCGGGGGTGACCCATCTCTGCGGCGCGCCCATCGTCATGTCGCTCCTGATCTCGGCCCCGGAAGCGGAAAAGCGCGACCTTGGCCGGACCGTGCAGTTCTTCACCGCCGCCGCCCCACCGCCCGAGAAGCTTCTGGCCGACATGCGCGAGGCGGGGTTCGAGGTCACCCATCTTTACGGGCTGACCGAAACCTACGGCCCCTCGGTCGTCAATGACTGGCACGCCGACTGGTCCGCCCTGCCCGCAGCCGAACAGGCCCGGCTGAAGGCCCGGCAGGGCGTGCGCTACCTGCCCCTGGAACAGGTCGAGGTGCTTGACCCCGCAACCCTGCGCCCCGTGCCGCGGGACGGACAGACCCTGGGCGAGGTGATGTTTCGCGGCAACGTGGTGATGAAGGGCTATTTCCGCAATCCCAAGGCCACGGCCGAGGCCTTCGCCGGCGGCTGGTTCCATTCCGGCGACCTCGGGGTGATGCATCCCGACGGCTACCTGCAACTCAAGGACCGCTCGAAGGACATCATCATCTCGGGCGGCGAGAACATCTCGTCGATCGAGGTCGAGGATGTGCTCTACCGCCACCCGGCCGTGTCCGTGGTGGCGGTCGTCGCCATGCCGCATGAAAAATGGGGCGAAACCCCCTGCGCCTTCGTCGAACTGGCGGCGGGACAGACCGCCGACGCCGAGGACCTGCGCGCCTGGTGCCGCAGCCACCTGGCCGGCTACAAGGTGCCGGGCAGGTTCGTCTTCACCGCCATTCCCAGAACCTCGACCGGCAAGATCCAGAAGTTCATCCTGCGCGACCGGGCGCGAACCCTGGCGGGGTAAGGGAACAGAGCACCCTTGCCCTGCCGTCCGCTTGCGCCTCAGGCGGCCCGCAGGTCCCGACGGTCACGCCCCTTCCGAGGCCCGTCAGCCAAGACCCTGGCGGGTCGGTCGGAACGCCCGCGAAAGAGTGGCGGTCGTGGCCTCAGGTTCCCGGTTCCGGACGCGAAGGCACAAGGCCAAGGGCAAGCGCAGTCGCGGCGGGGTCACGCAGCAGGATATCCTGTCTGGATGTTATGGATTGTTCCGGCAAGCAGATGGCGCCCGCCCGGTTTTCGCGCCGCGTCGCCGGAAGGCGCAGTGGCAAAGGCACCCCAGCCGGGTCGATCGCCGGGGACGGGGTGACGTCAGCCTGATCTTCTGTGTTCAAGCATCGCCTTCACGAAGAGTGCCATGATCGCGATGAGCGTCAGCGTCGAGGCGGCGGCGAAGGCTCCCACGGCGTTCAGGTCATTGAACAGCAATTCCACATGCAGGGGCAGCGTGTTGGTCTGGCCGCGTATGTTGCCGGATACGACAGACACGCCGCCAAACTCGCCGACTGCCCGGGCCGTGCACAGAACCGCACCATAAAGCAGCGCCCATTTGATGTTGGGCAACGTCACCCGGGTGAAGATCTGCCAGCCGTTCGCGCCCAGCGTCACGGCAGCCTGTTCCTGTTCGGTCCCTTGGGCCTGCATCAGCGGCAGCACCTCGCGGGCGACAAAGGGGGCGGTCACGAACATGGTGACCAGCACGATGCCGGGCAGCGCGAACATCACCTGAAGGTCGTTGTCCTGCAACCACGGCCCCAGCAGCCCCTGCCGACCGTAGAGCAGCAGGTAGCAGATACCCGCGATGATGGGCGAGATGGAGAAGGGGATCTCGATGATGGTGACCAAAATCCCGCGCCCGGGAAAGCGGTGCTTGGCAACGGCCCAGGCGGCGGCGATGCCGAAAGCCACGTTCAGGGGGACGACGATGATGGCGGTGATCGTGGTCAGCCAGATCGCGTGCAGCGTCATCGGATGCAGGATATTGGCGGCATAGACCCGCCAGCCTTCCGACAGGGCGCGCGCGAAGATGTAGACCAGCGGGGCGGCGATGAAGAGCAGCGTCAGGATCACGGCAAGGCCGATCAGCACGCGTGCACCGGTGCGGGTCTGGCCCGGCAGATGGGTCAGGGTGGTTGTGCTCATCGGCTGGCCTCGCGGTAGCGTGATGCCCAGAACTGCAGCAGGTTCGACACCAGGAGCAGCACCAGCGCAAAGCCCAGAAGCACCAGAGCGATGGCGGCGGCACCGTTGTAGTCGAATTCCTCCAGCCGGATGAAGGCCAGAAGCGCCGCGATCTCGGTCTGGAAGGGCAGGTTGCCCGCGATGAAGACGATGGCCCCGAATTCCCCCAGTGATCGGGCGAAGGCCGTGGTGCAGCCCGCAAGCCAGGCGGGCAGGATCGCGGGGAACACGACGCGGGCGAAGATCGCCCAAGGCCGGGCCCCCAGCGTGACAGCCGCCTGTTCAAGGGCGGGGTCGAGGTCTTCCAGCACCGGCTGGACCGTGCGGACGACAAAGGGAACCGAGGTGAAGGCCATGGCCAGCGCGATGCCCCAGATCGTGTAGACGACCGGGAAGCCTGCGGGATGCAGCACGGCGCCGAACCAGCCATTGGCCGAGAAGAGCGCCGTCAGCGACAGGCCCGCAACGGCGGTCGGCAGCGCGAAGGGCACATCCATCAGCGCATCAAGGATCCGCTTGCCCGGAAACTCGTAGCGCACAAGGACCCACGCCATCAGCAAGCCGTAAAGCGCGTTGACGACGGTGGCGATCACCGCCGCCGTCAGGGTGATCTGGAACGCCGCCACGGCGCGCGGGGAACTGATGATGCTCCAGAACCTGGCGGGGCCGATCTCGGCCCCTTTCAGGATCAGCGCGATCACCGGGATCAGCACGATCAGCGTCAGATAGAGCAGCGTCGTGCCAAGGCTGAGTGTGAGCCCCGGCAGGACGCGCTTGGCGCGGATCGGTGCGCCCGTCTGGGTGGCGGCGGCGCTCATCACTGGTTCACGAAGACCTGGTCGAGGATCGCGCCATCGGCCAGATGATCGGCCCGGACTGCGCCCCAGCCGCCGAAGACCTCGTCCACGGTGACCAGGGTGACACCGGCCTGACGGTCGGCGTATTCCTCCGCGACGGCCTCATCCGTGACGCGATAGAAGTGTTCGGCAAGGATGCGCTGTGCCTCGGGCGAATAGAGCCATTCGAGATAGGCCGTGGCCACCTCGGTCGACCCGTTGCGCTTGGCGTTCTCGGCAACCACGGCTACCGGGAAGGCCGCGAACAGGCTTTGCGACGGCGTGACCCGCTCGAACCCCTGCGCGGCATATTCGGCAGCGATGCCGCCGGTCTCGGCCTCGAAGGTCACCAACACATCCCCGATGCCGCGCTCGGCGAAAGTCTGGGTCGCGGCGCGGCCACCCGTGTCGAAGACGGGGACCGAGGACAGGATCGACTTGACGAACTCCTGCGTCGCCGCGTGGTCGCCGCCGTTGCGCGCCAGTTCATAGGCATAGGCCGCCAGATAGGTATAGCGCGCATTGCCGCTGGTCTTGGGGTTGGGGAACACCGGCGCCACGTCGTCGCGGGCGAGGTCATCCCAGTCCTGAATGTTCTTGGGGTTGCCCGCGCGGACCAGGAAGGCGGGCAGCGAGTAATAGGGCGAGGCGCCGTTCGGCAGCAGGTCACGCCACTCGGCGGGCAGCAGGCCGCCTTCGGCCAGCACGTCGATGTCGGTTTCCTGGTTGAAGGTCACGACATCGGCGTTCAGCCCTTCCAGGATCGCACGCGCCTGCCGGGAGGATCCGCCGTGGCTCATGTCGATGGTGACCGTGCGCCCGGTGGTTTCCTGCCAATGGGCCGCAAAGGCGGGGTTCAACGCCTCGAACAGTTCGCGCGAGATGTCGTAGCTGACGTTGAGCAGCTTGTCCTGCGCGGCAGCGGGGGTGACAAGGCCAAGCGCCAAGGCGGCGGCAAGAAGGGGATGTTTCATCGGAAAGTCTCCAGTTTCGGGGATGTCGGTTCGGCAGCTGTCGGGGCAAGCGTCGCGTCGCGCGTCGCAGGAAAGACGGTTCCGGCCTCAACCCGCAGCCGTGCGGCCGTTCCCGTGACAAGGGCATCGGCCCGAACGGCACGGCGGGGGACGTCAGCCTCGGCCACGGCACCGCCTGCGTGGTTGAGAACAAGGCGCAGGTTCGCCCCGTTCGACATGCGGCTGACGATCCGCCATTGAGAGGCGGCGTCGGGAATGGGCATGATGTCGGCGGGCCTGACGAACAGGACGGCCGGTCCATCGGGCAAGGCCCGCCGCGGCAAGGCGCTCAGGTCCAACCCCTGCGCCTCCACCCGTCCTGCCAGAAGGGTAACGGGCAGCTCCACCGTTGCCCCCATGAAGCGCGCCACGAAGGGCGTTGCCGGATGGTCATGGATCGCGTCGGCATGGCCGATCTGCTCGATCCTGCCCTCACCCATCACGACGACACGGTCGGCAAGCTCGAAGGCCTCTTCCTGGTCATGGGTGACGAAGATGGTGGTCGATCCCGTGCTGTCATGGACCCCCCGCAACCAGCGGCGCAGGTCGCGCCGGATGGCGGCATCAAGCGCGCCGAAGGGTTCATCCAGCAGCAAGACCGCCGGTTCGATGGCCAGCGCCCGGCCAAGCGCCACACGCTGACGTTGACCACCCGAAAGCTGGGCCGGGTAACGACCGGCCAGATGGGCGATCTGCAGGAAATGCAGCAACTCATCAACCTTGGCGGCGATCAGGGCCTTGCCCGGGCGCTCGGCGCGCGGCCGGACGGTAAGACCGAAGGCCAGATTGTCGCGCACGGTCATGTGCGGAAACAGGGCGTAGTGCTGGAACACGAACCCGATCCGGCGGTCCTGCGCCGCAAGCTGCAGCCAGTCGGCCCCATCCACCACCAGCCGCCCCGCATCGGGCCATTCCAGCCCGGCGATGATCTTCAGAAGCGTGGTCTTGCCCGAACCTGACGGGCCCAGCAGCGCGATGAGTTCGCCCTTCTCGACACCCAGATCGATCCCGCGCAGGACGTCCGTCCGCCCGAACCGCTTGGTCAGTCCTGAAATGCTGATCGACATCGGTGCGCCCTTCTCAGTCAAGCCTGTGACCTAGTAGGCGCCCTGCAAGAAGCCAACCCGCCGAGCCCCTCCCCGTCCCGCAAGTCGGCAACCAGAATTCCCCAAGGTGCTGAGCACGGATGAAGCTGTCGCCAGCAGTCTCGTCTTGCGAAGAAACCGGACCTGCAAAGGCGCAAAGTCCGGGAAGATTTTCCTTTTTTCAGGAGAAATCCCGACTCTGCGCACACATTCGTTCCGAACTTGTCGGGCTCGCGGCGATCGAGGCGGCTTGAACCCGACCGTCGGGTGTTGCGGTGATCCCCGATAGGCGGACCTGCCGGCAGGCCGGATTTCCATGACACCCCACAGCCGAGTACCGTCGGTGCAAGGCATCCGTCGTCGCGGTCCCTGACGCAGCTTTGAAGGGGTGGAATACTCAACCTTCGAACGGGTGGCCTGGGTCAACAACCGCCGCCTGCTTGGGCCCATCGGGAACATCCCGCCCGCAGAAGCCGAAGCCCACGCAGTTCTGGAAACCGAGTCCGCGGCCGCGCAGCAAACAAGAATCAGCCTCCGGCAATCCCGGCGCGGTTCATACGGCAACTCTGCCATGAGCCACTGAATTCCCAACGCCCCGCCATTTCCAAGATGCGGGGGGAACTCGCCGCCCAAAACTTTGCAGCGGTACATTCGCTGGCGGACTCCTGACGCGCCAACCCAGGACTGCCGACCCCGGCTATCGCCTCAATGCCAGCCGTGCCAGGTAGACGTCACGAGACGGCAGAATGTGATCGCGCGCCAGAGTGACCAGCCGAGGCCGGTCACCAGTCTCAAGCGCATGGATCATCGCCCAGTGTTCATCGCAGGCGCGGCGAAGATAGACCGGATCGACGGCGGTCAGCGACCGGGCGCCATGCACCTTCTTGGCCAACTGGCGGATCAGCTCAACCAGGTGCGGGTTGCCACAGGCAGCGAACAGCGCGTTGTGAAACGCCATGTTCGCATGAAAGGCGGCGCGCGGGTCGCCTGCCTCGACCGCAGCGGCGTGACGCTGCTGGATCTCGCGCAGGCCCGCGACGATCTCGGGTGGGGCGGGCAGCGGGATCAGTTCGGCCGCAAGCGTCTCAAGCGCGATCCGCACCTCATAGACCTGCCGCACCTCCTGCGGATCGAGCGAGCGGACCACGGCGCCCTTGTTCGGCACACGTTCGACCAGACCCATCCGCTCAAGCTCGAAGATCGCCTCGCGCACGACGTGGCGTTTGGTGCCGAAGCGCCGTGACAGGTCTTCTTCGACAAGGCGCTCGCGCGGCTGGAGCCAGCCAAGCACGATCTCTTCCTCCAGCGCAGCGACGAGGGCGATAGCGGATGTTTCGACAAGCGCCGATTCTGTCACCATGATTGTTGACAATCCTGTCAAAGATATTGTAGCCACGGCCTCAGGATGGGGGAGAAACCACAGTTGCGCAAGACGGGAATGCAGAAGGCGCTTGCGCAATACGGGGACCCGGAGTTCGCGGTGTTCCTGCGCAAGGCCTTCATCAAGGCGATGGGCTACACCGACGAGGCGCTGGACCGCCCGATCATCGGCATCGTCAACACTGCCTCCGACTACAACGCCTGCCACCAGACCGTGCCCGATCTGATCCAGGCCGCCAGTCGCGGTGTCCTGCTTGCGGGCGGAATCCCGATGGCCTTTCCAGTGATCTCGCTGCACGAAAGCTTTGCCTCGCCGACCTCGCTTTACCTGCGCAACCTGATGGCGATGGACGCCGAAGAAATGATCCGCGCCCAGCCGATGGATGCGGTGGTCCTCGTGGGCGGCTGCGACAAGACAGTGCCGGCGCTGTTGATGGGGGCGGTCAGTGCGGCGGTGCCGGCGATAATGCTGGTGACCGGGCCGATGCTGGCGGGCGACTGGCGCGGGGAACGGGTCGGCGCCTGCACCGACTGCCGCCGCTTCTGGGCGCGGTTCCGGGCGGGTGATCTGAACGCGGGCCAGATTGCGGAAGTGAACAGCGAGCTTGCCCCCACGGTCGGCACCTGTGGCGTCATGGGCACCGCAAGCACCATGGCGATGGCGGCCGAGGCGATGGGCATGATGCTGCCCGGCGGGGCCGCGATCCCGGCGGTCTATGCCGACCGCCGCCGCCATGCCGAACGCACCGGAGCGCGGGCCGTCGCCATGGCCGCCGAGGGGCTGACCCCGGACAAGATCGTGACCCCTGCCGCCCTGCGCAACGCCTTTCGCACCGTGATGGCGGTGGGCGGCTCGACCAATGCGATCATCCACCTGACGGCCATCGCGGGCCGTGCGGGGATAGAGGTTGACCTGAACGCGCTCGACGCGCTGGGGCGGGAAACCCCGGTGCTGGTGGACCTGAAGCCCACGGGCCAGCATTACATGGAGGACCTGCACCGCGCAGGCGGCCTGACGCCGGTCCTGCGCGAACTGGGCGCGCTGATCGACGGCAGTTGTCTCACGGTAACGGGCCGGACCCTGGCCGAGAACCTCGCCGCGCAGCCGGGCGATTTCGGCCAAAAGGTGGTGCGCAAGGCAGCTGACCCGGTGTTTTCCGGCGGGGCGCTGGCGGTCTTGCGCGGCAATCTTGCTCCGCGCGGGGCGATCATCAAGCAGGCGGCTTCCGACCCGCGGCTTTTGTCTCACACCGGCCCTGCGGTGGTCTTCGACAGCCTCGCCGACTTGGCCGCCCGGATCGACGACGATGCGCTGGAGGTCACGGCGGACTCGATTCTCGTCCTGCGCAACGCCGGGCCGAAGGGCGCGCCGGGCATGCCCGAGGCGGGCTATCTGCCGATCCCGAGAAAGCTGGGGCGCCTCGGCGTGAAGGACATGGTGCGCATATCCGATGCGCGGATGTCGGGCACCGCCTTTGGCACGGTGGTCCTGCACATCACCCCCGAAGCCGCCGAGGGCGGGCCGCTGGCGCTGGTGCGGACAGGCGACCTCATCCGGCTGGACGTTCCGGGACGGACAATCGACATGCTGGTCGACGAGGCCGAGCTTGCCCTGCGCCGGGCGGCACTGCCCGCACCCGAGGCGCCACCCGCCCGCGGCTATGCGCGGCTCCATGAGATGCATGTGCTTCAGGCCGACGGCGGCTGTGATCTCGATTTCCTGACCGCAAACGGGGTGGCACAGTGACCGAGGCGATCTATCCCGATCTCAAGGACCGGCCGGTCCTGATCACTGGCGGCGCCAGCGGCATCGGCGCCGGTCTGGTCGAAGCCTTTGCCGCGCAAGGCGCGCGCGTCGGCTTCATCGACATCGAGCAGGCGACGGGCGGATTGCTGGCAGAACGGCTGAACGACGCGGGCCACAGGGTCGCCTTCGCTCCGGCCGACCTGACCCGGACCGACGACCTGCGCACCGCTGTTGACCGCCTGCGCGCCGAGCTTGGCCCCTTCACGGTCCTTCTGAACAACGCCGCCAGCGACGAACGGCACAAGCTGGAGGATATCACCGAGGCCTATTTCGACGCCCGGATCGCCGTGAACCTCAAGCATCAGGTCTTTGCAGCGCAAGCCGTGATCCCCGACATGGTCGCGGCCGGCGGCGGCAGCATCGTGATGTTCGGCTCGCATAGCTGGATGCTGGGAATGGGGGGGATGCCGCTTTACTCGGCCTCGAAGTCCGCAGTCCTTGGCCTGACCCGGGCGCTGGCACGCGACTATGGCCGCCAGGGGATCCGGGTGAACCATTTCGCCCCCGGCTGGACCATGACCGAACGCCAGCTGACCAAGTGGCTGACGCCCGAAGCAGACGCGATGCGGGCCGAGCGTCAGTCGCTGCCCGACCGCCTTTACCCCGCCGACATCGCCCGCGTGGCGCTGTTTCTGGCGTCCGACCAGTCCAAGGCCATTACCGCACAGACCATCGTCGCGGATGCCGGCTGGGCCTGAGGGCCCGGCCACCTGACGTGAACCACCAAACCCGGACATCCCTGTTCCGGGACCGAAGAAGCCATGCCTTAACCCAAGGGAGGACCCCGAGATGAAACTGACCCGCAGAACCCTGCTGCAATCGGCTGCCGCAACGGCGATGTTGCCCGCACTGCCCGCACTGGCGCAGGACAAGCCGATCCTGGCCTTTGTCACCAATGCCAGCGCCGATTTCTGGACCATCGCGCGGCGCGGCACCGAAAAGGCGCAAGCCGAACTGCCCGGCTATCAGGTGGAATTCATCGTGCCTGCCGAATCCACCCCGGCCGAGCAGCGCCGCATCATCGACGACCTTCTGGCGCGCGGTGTGAAGGGGCTGGCGATCAGCCCGGTCAACCCGGAGAACGCGACCGAGACCCTGAACCGCGTAGCGGCGGCAGGGGTCCTGTTCACCTCTGACAGCGACGCGCCCGCGTCGAACCGGATGGTCTACATCGGCACCGACAACGTCGCTGCCGGCGTGCAGGCGGGTGAGTTGATGCTGGAAGCCATGCCCGAGGGCGGCACCGCGATGCTGTTTGTGGGCACCATGGACAACGCCAACGCGCGCGAACGGGTAGAAGGCATCCGCAAGGCACTTGAGGGCGGCAACATCACAATCGTCGACGTCCGCACGGACGAGATCGACTTCGTCAAGGCACGGCGCAACGTCGAGGACACGCTGACCGCCTATCCCGACATCAACATGCTGGTCGGCCTTTACAGCTACAACCCACCCCAGATCATCGAGGCGGTGGCCGCAGCCGGCATGACCGGCAAGGTCAAGATCATCGGCTTTGACGAAGATGTCGTCACCTTGCGCGGCATCAGGGACGGCGCCGTTTATGGCACGATCGTGCAGCAGCCCTTCGAGTTCGGCTATCAGTCGATCATCGGCATGGCCAAGGTGATCGAGGGCGATACGTCGTGGATCCCCGACGACAAGCTTTCGATCGTACCGACCAAGGTGATCAACGCCGCCAATGTGGCCGAATTCGAAGCCATGATGGCCGAGATGCTCAAGTCCTGAGCGCCGACCATCCCCAGGCGCGCGCAGGGACCCTGCCTGCGCGCGCTGCCCTGTTCCCAGCCGAAAGCAGACCCGGATGACGCTTCTTGTCATGGAGACCATCGCCAAGACCTATCCCGGCGTGACGGCGCTGGACGGGGTGTCGTTTTCGCTTGAGGCGGGCGAGATCGTCGGCCTGATCGGTGAGAACGGGGCGGGCAAGTCCACGCTGATGAAGGTCCTGGGCGGGGTGGTCGCGCCCACCGGCGGGCGCATCGTGCTGGACGGCGTGGCCCATGCGGCGCTGTCGGTGCGGCAAAGCCAGGCGGCCGGAATTGCCTTTGTGCACCAGGAACTGAACCTGTTCGAGAATCTGGACGTGGCGGCCAACATCTTTGCCGGACGCGAACTGCGAAAGGGCCCCTTTCTCGACCGTGGCGCCATGCGGGCCGAGGCCGCGCGGCACCTCGCGCCCCTGGGCGTCGGCTTTGGCCCCGATACGCTGGTGGAGCTTCTGTCCATCGCCGAACGCCAGATGCTTGAGATCGCCAAGGCGCTGTCGATGCAGGCGCGGGTGATCATCATGGACGAGCCGACCTCCAGCCTGTCGCTGGCCGAAACCGAACGCCTGCTGGAGGTGATGCGGCAGCTCAGGGCACAAGGCGTTGCCATCATCTACATCTCGCACCGTCTGTCGGAAGTGCGCGAGATTGCTGATCGTGTGGTCTGCTTGCGCGACGGCAGGCTGGCCGGGCATCTGGCGCGGGACGAGATCACGCAGGACGCGATGGTGCGGCTGATGATCGGGCGCGATCTCGCGCAGCTCTACACGCCGCCCAAGGCCCCGCCCGGCGCTCCCGTTCTGCAAGTGCGCGGGCTGGTGACCCCGGCCTTCCCCGACCGCAGCCTTGATCTGACCCTGCACCGGGGCGAGATATTCGGCCTCGCCGGGCTGATCGGGGCCGGGCGCACGAGCCTTGCACAGGCGCTGTTCGGCGTCGCCCCGGCAAAGGCGGGCAAGATCAGTCTTGACGGAGCTGACATCGCGATCCGCACGCCGGGGGATGCCATCGCCCGCGGGCTCTATCTTGCGCCCGAGGACCGCAAGCGCTCGGCTCTGGTGCTTGACATGACGATCCGCGAGAACGTGTCGCTGGCCGATGTTGGCCGCTTCGCGTCCCGCGGCTTGGTAAAGCGCGGGGCCGAAAGCGCCGTGGCCGTGGCCGAGCGGCAAAGGCTTCGGATCAAGGCGCCGGGGATCGAGACACCGGTGATCACGCTGTCCGGCGGCAACCAGCAAAAGGTGGTTCTGGCGAAATGGCTGTCGATGCGGCCCCGGCTGATCGTGTTCGACGAACCGACGCGTGGCATCGACGTGGGTGCCAAGGCCGAAATCTACGCTCTGATGCGCGGGCTGGCCGATGACGGCGTGGGCATCCTGATGATTTCCAGCGATCTGGAAGAGGTGCTGGGCGTCTCTGACCGGATCGCCGTGATGCATGAGGGACGGATCACGGGCACGCTCGCCCGTCCCGATTTCAGCGAGGCGGCGGTGATGCAACTGGCAGTGGGTCTGGGCGAAAGGGAGCGCGCGGCATGATCTCGAAAAAGGAACTGGCGCTTCTGGCGTTGATTCTGGTGGTGGGGGCGGTGACCTTCTTTCTCAACCCGCGGTTTCTTTCGGCGGTCAATATCGGCAACATGGCGAACCTCGTCGGCCTCTTCGGCATCTTTGCCCTTGGGGTCGGGCTGGTCATCATCTCGGGCGGGATCGAGCTTTCGGTGGGGTCGATGTTCGCGATCCTGGGGGTGATCTTCCTTGACCTCTTTGCCAACAGCGGTCTCGCCTGGCCACTGGCGCTTGCTGCCGCGATCGGTCTGGGGCTGCTTCTGGGGCTGATCCATGGGCTTCTGGTGACCAAGGCCGGATTGCAGCCTTTTGTCGTCACGCTCTGCGGCCTGCTAATCTATCGCGGCGCCGCGCGGTTCTATACCTCGGACTCGACGATGGGCTTTGGCTACGGGGTCGAAGACGCCTTCCTGCGCTGGCTGGTGTCGGACCGCACGATGGGCGTGCCGCATACCTTCATCGCCTTTCTGATCATCGCGGGCCTGATGGCGGTCCTGTTGCACGGCTCAGTCTATGGCCGCCACCTCTATGCCGTGGGCAAGAACGAAGAGGCCGCGCGCTATTCGGGCATCCGCACCGGCCGGGTCATCACGCTGACCTATGTGATCTGCGGCGGGCTGGCGGGGCTGACCTCGGTCTTCATCGTGTTCTACACCAATTCAGTCTCGCCCTCGTCACACGGCAGTTTCTACGAGCTTTATGCCATTGCGGCGGCGGTGTTGGGTGGCTGCTCGCTGCGCGGGGGCGAGGGGTCGGTGGTGGGCATCATGCTGGGCGTGGTGCTGCTTCAGGTATTGCAGAACCTGGTGAACCTCTTGGGCATCCCGTCCTCGCTGAACTTCGCGGTGATGGGGTCTGTGATCCTTCTGGGCGTGCTGGCCGACCAGGAGATCAGCCGCCGACGCAAGCTGTCGCTGGCGCGGATCGGGGCACAGGCGGCGAAAGGGGCGTGAGATGAGCTTTGCCAACCGGATCGGCGACGAATGGCGCGCGGGTGCGACCACAAGGCCGAACATCAACCCCTCGGACACGACCGAGGTTGTGGGCGACTATGCGCAGGGCTCCGCCTTGGACGTGGCCGATGCGGTGGCGGCTGCGCGCGAGGCCTTTCCCGCCTGGTCGCGCTCGGCGCCGATGGACCGGCACGCCATCCTGATGCGCGCCAGTTCAGAAGTTGCCGCCCGGACCGAGGAACTTGCCACCCTCCTCGCCCGCGAGGAAGGCAAGACCCTCGCCGATGCGCGCGGCGAGGTCGGGCGGGCCGCGCAGATCCTGGCCTTCTTCGCCGCCGAGGCTGTGCGCCTCATGGGCGAGACCGGCCCCTCGATCCGCCCCGGCGTGACGGTCGAGGTGACGCGCGAACCCCTGGGCGTGGTCGGTGTCATCACGCCCTGGAACTTTCCCATCGCCATCCCGGCCTGGAAGATCGCCCCGGCGCTGGCCTATGGCAACTGCGTGGTGTTCAAACCCGCCGATCTGGTGCCCGCCTGCGCCTGGGCGCTGGTCGATATCCTGATCCGCGCCGGGCTGCCGCCCGGGGTGCTCAACCTTGTGATGGGCCCGGGCAGTCAGGTGGGGCAGGCTCTGGTCACCGCGAGAGGGGTGGACGCAGTGACCTTCACCGGCTCGGTCGGAACCGGGCGCGGGATTGCGGCGGCCTGCGTCGCCGGCACGCCGATGAAGAAGGTGCAGCTTGAGATGGGTGGCAAGAACCCGCTTCTGGTTCTGGACGACGCCGACCTGGATGTGGCCGTGCGCGCAGCACTCGACGGGGCCTTCTTCCAGACCGGTCAACGCTGCACTGCGAGTTCCCGGCTGATCGTGACAGACGGTATCCATGACCGCTTCGTTGCTGCCCTGACCGAAGGCATGGCGGGGTTGATCGTGGGCCATGCGCTGGACCCGGCCACCAGGATCGGCCCGGTCGCCGATGCCGGGCAGCTGGCGACCGACCTGAGTTATATCGAAAAGGGTCGGGCCGAGGGCGCGAGACTGGTGACCGGTGGCGAAATCCTGAACCGCCCCACCCCCGGCCACTACCTCTCGCCCGCGCTCTTTACTGATGCGAGCAACACGATGACCATCGCACGCGAGGAAATCTTCGGTCCCGTAGCCTGCGTTATCCGGGTGCGCGACTATGATGAAGGGCTGACCGTGGCGAACGATACGGACTTCGGCCTGTCGGCGGGCATCTGCACCACCAGCCTCAAGCATGCCACCCATTTCCGCCGCAATGTTGAAGCCGGGATGGTCATGATCAACCTGCCCACCGCCGGCGTGGATCCGCATGTCCCCTTCGGAGGCCGCAAAGGGTCCAGCTACGGCCCCCGTGAGCAGGGCAGCCACGCGCGGGACTTTTACACCACGGTGAAGACGGGATACATCGGGTGAAGAAGACGTCACCAAAAAACGGTTCGACGGCCCGGCATCCCCTCGCAGATCCAGAGCTGTCTGACGCCAGTTGCTCAGGTGTTGCACACAAGTCTGCCGCCAATCCTGACCATGCAGAATGAGGGCCACGGGCCGTGCGCGACGCCGCCGCCTTGGCCTTCGCACAGGGCAGAGAGCGGTCATCGCATCGGCAGACACCAGCGTCCGCTTTCCGGCCCCTCCGGGTCCATGCCGAGCTCTTGATGCCTGTCAAGGGACAGGCCGCCTTGCGCGATGGGCAGAGATGGCGGCTGGCTGGCGGCTTGTGATCCTGGAACAGGTCGGTACGGCGCAGCAAGGCGCAGCATTTGGCGAAGGTCGCGGGCGCCTTGCTGGCCGTGGCGAACCGGGACCTTGAAGGTGGGCAGCAGTTCATCACTTTGCAATGAACTCAAAGGAGAAGCTTGAGCCTGCGCCCTCCGGTGGTGGCGGAAACGGGCTTGATCTGCGGATGTGGTCAAGGGCGATCTGGTCCAGCTGCGCATTGCCCGAACTCTTGAGGACCTTGACCAGCGAAAGGCTGCCGTCGCCTGCAATCGTGAAGCCGACCAGGACCTGCCCTTTCCCCGCCCCGGGCTGCTTTTTCGTGGCGCGGACCTTCTTCATCACCGCCTTGGCATAGGCGGCGGGCGAGGTCTGCGATCCGCCAGAGGCTTTGGCCCCAGCCTGAGGCGCGGTGGCACCTGCCGAGGCGGCTGACTTCGTCTCGGCCGCGGGCTTCCTTGACGTGGCCGATGGCTTCGGGGTTTCCTCGGGCGTCTTCTTCTCCTCTTTCGGCTTCGGCTTTGGTTTGGTCTTTGGCGCGGGTTCAGGGTCGGCTTCAGGCACGGGAACGACCAGATCGGCCAGAACCGGAACCTCGGGCGCGGGCAGGGTCAGGGCTGCGGCAAAGGTGCGCATCGGGGCAGGGGTTTCGCTTGGCAGGTCGGGCGCGGCCTCTTCCATTGGGGCAAGGGCATTGGTCAGGTCAGGGGCGTCGTCGGCCACGCTGGGCGCCGGGTCGGCCACGGCGGCGACCGACAGCGCGGCGGGGGGCACCTCGGCCATGACCAGGTAAAGCGGGTTCGGCGCAGGTCGGCGGGTTGCGGCAAGGGCCAGTGCCGCGCTGGACAGAAGCGCCGCCGAGGCCACCGCTGCGGCAGTCCAGCCCAGAAGGCGCGGCGGGCGGGCGGTCACGGCGCGCCCTCCAGCCCGACAAGGGCGATCTTCAGATAGCCCGCACCGCGCAGCGCATCCAGCACGCCCATCAGCGCGCCATAATCCACGCTGCGATCCGCGCGCAGGAAGACGGGGCGGTCGCGGTCACCCCCCGTCCGGGCATCCAGCGCCGCGCCGAGGGTAGCGGGTTCGACCGGGGTTTCCTCCAGCATCAGGGCGCGGTCGATGGTGAAGGTCAGCCACAGCGGATCGGCGGGCCGTTCGGTCGGCGCGGCGGCCGAACCGGGCAGGTTCACCGGGACATCGACGGTGGAAAGCGGCGCTGCCACCATGAAGACGATCAGAAGGACCAGCATCACGTCGATGAAGGGCGTGACGTTGATCTCGCTGAGTTCACTGTCGTCCTCGTCCAGCCGCAGCGCCATGTCAGCCCCCTTGCCCCATGCGGGCGTCACAGGCGCGGCTGAAGCGGCGCAGGACCTCGGCGGTGCCGTCGGCCAGTCGGTGGCGGAACTCGGCGATCCGGCGCATGGCGCGGTTGTACAGCATCACGGCGGGGATCGCGGCGGCAAGGCCGATGCCGGTGGCCAGAAGCGCCTCGGCAATTCCGGGGGCGACCACGGCGAGGTTGGTGGTCTGGGTCTCGGCAATGGCGAGGAAGCTGTTCATGATGCCGAAGACGGTGCCGAAAAGCCCGACAAAGGGCGCGACCGAGCCGATGGTGGCCAGAAGCCCGGTGCCCGAGCGCAGCTGCCGCACCGCCCCGGCCTCGATCCGGGCAAGCGACAGGTCCAGCCGGTCCCGGACCGAGGCGCGCAGGTCGGCCGACAGCGCATCGGGCAGGGCCATGGCCTCGTCCCGTGCCGCCTGAACGGACCGGGCAAGCGGGCCGCTGCCTTCGGGTGCGGTCAGGGCGGGGCTGGCCAGCAGCGCCCGCATCTCGCGCCCAAGGCGGGCGAAGGCGAGCGTGAACTCCACCGCCTTGAAGAGCAAGATGGTCACCACGGCAAAGACGGCTGCCGCGAGAAGCGCCATGACCGCCTGCACCACCGGATGCGCGATCAGGACCAGCGAGACGAGGTCGGTCCCGACATGCAGGGCGGGTGTCGGGGCGGGCTGGGCGGCGGCCTCGGGCGCAAGGGTGGCCGAAGGCACGACAGCGGGCAGCAGCGGGGTGCCATCCGCCCCCGCCTCGCTCCCCAGTTTGCCCCCCGCTTCGGCCCCGGGGTCCGGCAGGGCTGGCGCCTCGCTGGCGACGGTCGGCGGCGCATCCATCCCCTGCGCCACCGCCGCGCCGCTCAGGCACAGCGCCAGAAGGGCCGCCAGTCTTACCATGTCAGGCTCTTGCCGACGGTCAGCTTGGCGTTCATCCCCGGCGCGTTGTCCAGCGACAGGTTGTTGCGGTAGGTCGCGTCGAAGACGTTCTCGACGGTCAGGTTCACCTCCAGCCCCTCCAGCGCGCCGGAGTGCGGTGACCAGGACAGGAACAGGTCATGCGTGTGATAGGCCGTGCCCGAGGCATTGGCATTCACCGCCGTCGACCCGGGGGTATAGTTGGTGATCCCGTCGAAGTAATAGCCCCGCCAGCCAATCACCAGCCCGCGGTCGGGCAGCTTTACCCCAAGCGTCAGCGCCAGGTTTTCGGCCGGAGTGTCAGAGAGTTGCAGGCCGGTGGTGCCGTCCTTCGATTTCACCTTGCTCCAGGCCAGACTGCCGAACCAGCGCTCGGCATCATAGGCGGCCTCCAGTTCCGCGCCCCAGATCCGGGCCGAGCGCAGGTTGATGAAATAGGGGTCCACCCCCGCCGCCCCGGTCGAATTGCGGGCGATCATGTTGTCGATGTCGTTGTGAAACCCGGTCAGCTTCAGCTTCAGGCTGTCGTCGGCGGCAAAGAGGCCCTCGCGCTGCCAGGTCAGGCCCAGTTCCACGGTGCGGGCGGTTTCCTTCTCCAGGTTCAGGCTCGCGATCTGGGGGCCATTGGAATAAAGCTCGTCCAGCGTCGGCATGCGCTGGGTCGAGGCGGCCGAACCGAAGATCGACAGGCTGTCGGTCAGATCATACATCGCCGCGAAGGACAGCGAGACCGCCCGGTCCGAGCTGTCGCCGCCCTGCGCGGTGGGGGGCAGGTTGCGGGCGCTGCGGTCGCCGAAATCGACCCGCGCCCCGGGGATCAGCGTCAGCCGGTCGTTCCAGACGAATTCCCCCAGCGCGTAAAGGCCAAGCTTGCGGTCGGTGCCCTGCGGGTGAAAGCCAAGCTCGCCCAGCGAGGACGCGGCGCTGCGGTCCTGCTCGCTCAGCTGCGCGCCGATGGTCAGGATGTTGGCCCAGTTGCCTGCCGACAGATCGGCGCGGTTCTCGACCTTCAGGGCCAGCGTCTCATAGCCGAACTCCTGCGGACACAGCACCTGCAAGGTGCCGGGCAGGCACATCAGGCCGGGGCCGGGGCGGATGTTCGTCTTCTCAAGCCAGGTGTCGGTCCAGGACAGCTGCACCGTCAGGTCAAGCAGGTCGCTGGCGGCAAAGCCGTTGTGGTAGGTCAGCGTCGCGGTCCGATCGCGCGAGGTGACATCGGCGATGCCGAAGAGCGGAATGAACGTCGCGCCGCCGGTGGGCGTGACCGGGGAATCCTTCAGATCGGTATCGGTGCGCGAATAGGCCAGCGTCAGGCTTTGGTCGCCGTCATTGCCGAAGCTCAGCTTGCCCTTCAGCAGGCCCGAAGTCGCATTGTGCTGGGTGCCCAGAATGGCGTTGCCCGACCCGTCCTGCATGACCTCACCGCGGCTGCGGTTCAGCGCGGCCAGGAACTCGGCATTGCCCGCCCGCTGCGCCAGGGTGATCCCGCCCGAGGTGGTCCCGCCGTTCGTGGCATGGCCCAGCCGGAATTTCAGCGCCGTCGTCTCGCCCTCGGCCAGATAGTCCGAAGCGTCGCGGGTGGTGAAGGCGATCACCCCGCCGATCACGCCCGAACCATACAGCGTGGAGGAAGCCGGGCCGCGCAAGACCTCGACGCGCTTGTAGAGGTCAAGGTCGCTGAAGAAGGACCCGACGCGATAGGCCTCGAAGAACTTGGGCGCGCCGTCGACGGTGACCTTGATCCGCTCTTCCGAGGCGACCTGCTCGGCATTGCCGATCCCGCGGATGTTGAAGGCCTGACCCAGCATCCGGGCCGAGGCCCCGGCGATCTGCGCGCCGGGCACACCCTTGAAGACATCGGCCAGCGTCTTCGGCTGCCTGGTCCGAAGGTCGTCATCCTCCAGCACCGACACCGATTGCGGCGTGTCGATCGCCACCTTGGCAGTGCCGGTGCCAAGGATGATGCGGCCAAGCAGTTGGAAGAACCCCTCATCCTGCGCGGCGGCAGGGGTGGAGGTCAGCGCCAGCGCGGCGACGGTTGCAAGCAGCAGGCCCCTTCTGGCGGGGAATGGTCGGTTGGTCATGGCGTCCCTTCGGGTCTTGTCTGCGGAAGGGCTGGCCATGGCCTGTGCGGCACGGGCTGGCGGCGGAAGATTCTGACTTGAACTGTCAGGAATAGGCTTCTAGAAATGTTGACTGTTAGTGTCAAGTATCTGGCCGATGCCGGATACACCGAAATCTCCGCGCCCCAGCCTTTCGCCAGAGACGCGCCTCCCCGAACGAAGCGGAAGGATGCCCCATGGCCCGGCTAGGCCCCGATCAGATTCGCGCCCTGCGCACCGACAACCCCAAGGCCCGCGCCCGCGATTTCGCCGCGACACATGGGATCACCGAGGCTGACCTTGTCGCCGCCCATGTCGGCCATGGCGCGACGGCCATCGTGGCCGACCCCGACCGGCTGGTCCCCTGGGCCGGGCGGCTGGGCGAGGTGATGGCGCTGACCCGCAACGAACATTGCGTGCATGAACGGCGCGGGCACTACTCCGACTACCGCACCGGCGCCCTTGCCGCGATGGTGCTGGACCCCGAGATCGACCTGCGCATCTTTCCCAAGCACTGGGTCCATGCCTTCGCGGTGGAAGAACCGGGCGAGGCCGGGCCAAAGCGCAGCCTGCAGGTCTTCGATGCGGCCGGGGATGCGGTCCACAAGGTGTTCCTGAAGCCCGAGTCGCGGCATGACCTCTGGCCCGACCTTCTGGGCAACATGCGGCTGGCCGATCAGGCCGAGGCCCTGACCCTTGCCCCGCGCGCCTCGCTCCAGCCCGCCAAGGGCGATCCCGCCGGGGCGGCTGCCTTGCGACAGTCTTGGGACCGGATGACCGACACACATCAGTTCCTGGGGATGGTCAAGGACCATGGCATGAACCGGCTGGGCGCCTACCGTGTCGCGGGCGCACCTTACGTCGAAAGACTGGAGCCCGAGGCCGTGACGCTCACCCTGCGTCAGGCGGCCGAGGGCGGCATCCCGCTGATGATCTTCGTTGGCAATGCCGGTTGCATCCAGATTCACGGCGGCAGGGTCGAGAAGATCGTCCCGATGGGCCCCTGGATCAACGTGATGGATGCGCGCTTCAACCTGCATCTGCGCGCCGACCGGCTGGCCGAGGTCTACCGCGTCTGGAAACCCACCCGCACCGGCGATGTCTGGAGCGTCGAGGGCTTCGCGGCAGATGGCGAGTTGATCCTGCAACTCTTCGGCTACCGCAAGAACACCCCGGCGGAACCGTGGAACGCCCTGGTCGCGGGCCTGCCCCGGCTGGAAGAGGTTCCGGCATGAGCGGTCTGACCCTGGCCCGGCTGCATCTGGGCCTGACGGCGGCGCTGGGTCTGGCGCTGGCCCCTGCGCTTGCCGGGTCCGGCGACCGGGTGATCACCCTTGGCGGTTCGGTCACCGAGATCGCCGTGGCGCTGGGGGCCGAGGCGCGGCTGGTGGCGCGGGATACGACCTCGAACCACCCCGAAAGCATCACCAACCTGCCCGATGTCGGCTATATCCGCGCGCTTTCGCCCGAAAACATCCTCGCGCTCGACCCCGCCCTGATCATCGCCGAGGGCGACGCCGGGCCGCCGGAGGCGGTGGCGGTGCTGACGGCGGCGGGCATCCCCTTTGTCCTTGTCCCAGAGGCGAGCGACCCCGAAGGCGTGGTCGCCAAGATCGAGGCGGTGGCCGCGGCCCTTCACCTGCCCGACGAGGGTCGCGCACTGGCCGCCCATGTGGCCAAGGGGCTGGAGGCAGCGCGGGCCCGGGGCGCTGCCGTTCCCGCGCCGAAACGGGTGCTGTTCGTCCTGTCCCTGCAAGGCGGGCGGGTAATGGCCGGGGGCGAGGGCAGCTCGGCCGAGGGCATCATCCGGCTGGCGGGCGGCGTCAACGCGGCCAGCGGCTTTCCGGGCTACAAGCCGATGACGGACGAGGCGGTGCTTGAGGCCGCGCCGGATGTGATCCTGATGATGGACCGTGAGGGCGACCTGTCCATCGGCAACAGCGATGTGCTGTCCCACCCCGCTCTGGGGGCCACGCCCGCCGGACAGTCCGGGGCGATCCTCCGCATGGACGGCATGCTGATGCTGGGCTTCGGTCCCCGCACGCCCGAGGCCGCCACGGCGCTTTACGACGCGCTTTATGGCAGCGAGGGCTGACCCCATGGCAGGGCTTCCCGTTGGACCGTCCCAGCCCTCGCCCAGGGTTGCAGGGGTCTTCGCCACGCCGATCGCAAGCGCCTCCCCTCCCCCCCGTGGGGAGGGGATGGGGGTGGGGGGCCGCTTGACGAAGGCCATCCGCCGGGCGCTGCCCGGAGAGGCGCCCAGCCGCTTTCCCGTGACGGCCGCCTTGCTGGCTTTTGTTGTCGTTGCGTCGCTTCTGTCCCTGACCAGCGGCGCGGCGGGGCTGGGGCCGGGGGAATTGCTCTCAGCCCTGACCGGCGAGGGGCTGTCGGCGCGCGACCAGGTGGTGCTGTACGACATCCGCCTGCCAAGGCTGGCGATCGGCTTGACCGTGGGGGCAGCACTTGCGGTGGCGGGGGTGCTGTTGCAGGGCCTTTTCCGCAATCCGCTGGCCGATCCCGGCATCGTCGGGATCAATGCCGGGGCTGGCTTTGGCGCGGTGATGGCCATCGTGCTGGGCGGCCTTTTGCCGGTGGGCGTAGCTGCCATGGTCGGCGGCTGGCTGGTGCCGCTGGCGGCCTTCGCGGGCGGTTGGGGGGCGACGATCCTCCTTTACCGGGTGGCGACCCGGGGCGGGCGGACCGATGTGGCGATGATGCTCTTGGCCGGGATCGCGTTGGGGGCGCTGGCCGGGGCGGCGGTGGGGGTGATGGTCTACATGGCCGACGACCGCCAGCTGCGCGACCTGACCTTCTGGGGCATGGGGTCGCTCGCTGGGGCGACCTGGGCCAAGCTGGCCGCCGCTTTGCCGCTGGTGGCGCTGGCGCTGCTGCTGGCCCCCTGGCTTGCGCGCGGGCTGAACGCGCTGGCCCTGGGCGAGGCGCAGGCGCTGCATATGGGCACCGATGTCCAGCGGGTGAAGTGCGGCGCGATCTTTGGTGCGGCGGCGGCCACTGGGGCGGCGGTCGCGGTCTCGGGCGGGATCGGCTTTGTCGGGCTGGTGGTGCCGCATCTTCTGCGCCTCGCCATCGGCCCCGACCATCGCCGCCTGGTGCCCAATGCCGCGCTTCTGGGCGCGGGCCTTCTGGTGCTGGCCGACCTTCTGGCCCGCACCATCGTTGCCCCGGCGGAACTCCCCATCGGGATCATCACCGCTCTGATCGGCGCGCCGGTCTTTCTGTGGATCCTCCTGCGCCAGCGCGGAGGCCTGCGGTTCTGACATGCTGAGGATTGCCAATCTTGACGTCTCGCTGGATCGCAAGCCGGTCCTCACCGATCTCAGCCTGACCGCCCGTCCCGGCGAGGTGCTGGCCATCTGCGGCCCGAACGGCGCGGGCAAAAGCACGCTTCTGCGCGCGGCTCTGGCCGAGATCCCCAGCCGGGGCGAGGTCACACTGAACGGGTTTGACGCCCGCAAGGCGCCGCCCGCGACCATGGCCCGCCTCCGTGCCGTGCTGCCGCAGGACACCCAGGTCGCCTTTGCCTTCACCGTGGCCGAAGTCACCGCCATGGGGCAGGAGGCCGGGGATTTCGCCGCCGATCCCGGCCTTGTCCCCCGCGCGCTGGCCGCCGTCGGTCTGGCCGACCATGCCGACCGCCCCTTCCATACCCTGTCGGGGGGCGAGCGGCAGCGCGCCCATCTGGCACGCGCCCTGGCGCAAGTCTGGGAACCGGTCGGCCCCCTCGGCGCGCGCTGGCTGTTTCTGGATGAACCCGTCTCCAGCCTCGACCTCGGCCATCAGCTGATGGTGCTGCGACTGGCCCGCAGCTTTGCCGATGCGGGCGGCGGGGTGGTTGCGGTCATGCATGACCTGAACCTGACCGCCATGTTTGCTGACCGGATCGCCTTTCTGATCGACGGCCAACTTGCCGCCGATGGCACCCCGGATGCGATCATGCGCGCTGAGCTTCTTGAGCGTGCCTACCGCTGCCGAATCCTGCCGAACGCCCTACCTGCCAGCGGCCCATGGCTTCTGCCGCAAAGCTGCGGCGTGTAGGCTTCGGGCAATTGAAGTGGGCCACAGAATACTGACAAAATTTATCAGCTTTACGGAAAGTGTTTTTGTCGGATATATTCCCCAAGACATCTGCCGAGAATCTGCCTTGTCCGATCCATCCTCCTCCGTCTCCGCCGCCCCCGGTTCGACCGGTTCGGACTGCGCAGGCGTGCCTGCGGACCCGCCTTGCCATGACGCGCTTGCCCTTACTTTGGGCGGGCCGGTCGCGACCATCTTCCTTGACGACAAACGTTATGCGCTTCGGATCACCCGCCAGCGCAAATTGATCCTGACGAAATGACCGAAGGACCCACCATGAAGCGCATTTCCGCCCTCGCCCTCATCTCGACCGCGCTTGCGGGCGGGTTCTCCGGCGCTGTCCTTGCCGCCACCCCGGATGAGGTGGTCGCGCATTACGCCGATCTGGCGGCCGCGAAATATGCCGACAGCCTTGCATCGGCGCAGGCCCTGCAAGCGGCCGTGGACGCCTTGGTCGCCTCCCCCTCGGACGAAACCCTGCAAGCCGCCCGCGCCGCCTGGTTGGCCGCGCGCGTCCCCTATCAGCAGACCGAGGTCTTCCGCTTCGGCAATGCCATCGTCGATGACTGGGAAGGCCGCGTGAACGCATGGCCGCTGGACGAAGGGCTGATCGACTATGTCGCCGCCGGATCGGCGGAGAATGAGGAAAACGTGCTTGCGGCACTGAACGTGATCGCCACGCCGGTCTTCACCCTCTCGGGCACCGAGATTGACGCGACGGCCATCACCCCCGCCCTGATCGCCGGGACGCTGCACGAGGCCGACGGGATCGAGGCGAATGTCGCCAGTGGCTACCACGCCATCGAATTCCTGCTTTGGGGTCAGGATCTGAACGGCACAGGATCCGGGGCGGGCGACCGGCCTTTTACCGACTATGTTCAGGGTGAGGGCTGCACCGGCGGCAATTGCGACCGCCGCGCGGCCTATCTGACGGCGGCAACGGCGCTTCTGGTCAGCGATCTGGAAAAGATGGCCGCCGCCTGGGCCGAGGGTGGCGAGGGGCGCGCGGCGGTCACGGCCGATCCGCAGGCCGGGCTTCTGGCCATGCTGACCGGCATGGGCAGCCTGTCCTATGGCGAACTTGCGGGCGAGCGGATGAAGCTGGGCCTGATGCTGAACGACCCCGAGGAAGAGCATGACTGCTTTTCCGACAACACCCACAACAGCCATTATTACGATGGGATCGGCATTCGGAACGTCTATCTTGGCAGCTACACGCGCCTTGATGGCAACGTGATGACCGGGCCCTCGCTGGCCGATCTGGTCGCCGCAGCCGACCCTTCGGTCGATGCGCAGTTGCGGATCGAACTCGACGCCTCGGTCGCGGCGCTGGATGCCATCCGCTCGGCGGCCGACGGCGGCATGGCCTATGACCAGATGCTGGCCGCCGACAATGCCGAGGGCGAGGCGCTGATCCTGGGGGCGGTGACGGCGCTGGTCACCCAGACCGCCTCGATCGAGCGTGCGGTGGCGGCACTGGGCCTGTCGCGGATCGACTTCGAAGGCTCGGACAGTCTCGACAACCCCTCTGCCGTGTTCCAATGAGGCCGCGATGATCGTCTGTCACTGCCAGTCCATCAGCGACCACGACATCCGCGCTGCCGTCGACTGGATGCGCGCCGCCGACCCCGAGACGATCATCACGCCGGGCAAGATCTATCACGCGCTTGGCAAGCGGGCCGATTGCGGCGGTTGCATGCCGCTCTTCCTGTCGACGATGAAGGCCAACCGGAACTTCCAGGTTCCTGGGTGCGACGAAGTGCCCCGGCTTCGCGTCCGCGCCAGTGGGGCTGACGCTGAGTAACCAAGCATTTTTGTAAGCTTCTGTTTTCAATACGGATTCGATTGCGCCGCACTGGACAGGTCGGTGGGTCGGCCCTAAGCTTTGCATCAGGGCTCTAGCCACGGCAGTCGCGCCGAAGCCAAGTCCGTTTTCCGCAATGCAGGGAGATCGGCCATGAAGGGCGACGCAAAGGTCATTGAATTTCTGAACGCAGCACTTCGATCCGAGTTGACGGCAGTCAGCCAGTACTGGCTGCATTACCGGCTGCAAGAGGATTGGGGCTATGGCCATCTCGCCGCGAAAAGCCGCGCCGAAAGCATCGAAGAGATGCACCACGCCGACAAGCTGATCGCCCGGATCATCTTTCTGGAAGGCCATCCGAACCTGCAAAAGCTTGACCCGCTGCGCATCGGCCAGACGCTGCGCGAAACGCTGGAGGCCGATCTGGCCGCCGAACACGAGGCGCGGGCGCTCTATATCGAGGCCCGCCGCCATTGCGATGCCGTCGGCGACTTCGTGACCCGCAGCCTGTTCGACGACCTGATCGCGGATGAAGAAGGCCATATCGACTTTCTGGAAACGCAGCTTGGTCTTTACGACCGGCTGGGGGCCGAGAAATACGGCATGCTGAACGCCAAGCCCGCCGATCAGGCCGAGTGAGAAAGAGCGCCGCAGGCCGCAATTCCGATTGAAATTATCGGAAATGTGATATCCAAGGGGGCGAGAGGATCTTGCCCATGCTTCGCCCCCTTCTCCTCGTCTGCCTCGCCGCCCCCTGCGCCGCGCAGACCCTGGACGACCGCCACCTTCCAGTGCTCCCCCGCTCCGCCGAGGATTTGGCCAAGATTGCCGTTGCCTTGACGCCGCCCGCCGATTTCAGCGCGCCGGAAGCCTTCGAAGAGAACTCTGCCGGGGCCGCCACCGTGCGGGCGCGCAAGACCGCCGATGCCTTCAGCCAGTCGTCGGCCAACATGCCCTTTGCGCATGAGATGGATTTCAAGCTCGGCAATGCGCTCTTTCGCAAGACCTGGGTCGCGGCGCCCGCCTCGACGCTGGCCTCGGACGGTCTGGGCCCGCTTTACAACGCACGCGCCTGCCAGGATTGCCACCTGAAGGACGGGCGCGGCCACGTTCCGGCAGGCCCGGAGGACTCGCGCGTGTCCATGTTCCTGCGGCTGTCGGTCCCCGGCGGCCCCGCCCCGGCCGAGATCGCCGAGTGGATCGCCACCAGCCCGGACCCGACCTATGGCGGCCAGTTGCAGGACTTCGCCGCCCCCGGCCATGCCGCCGAGGGGCAGATGCAGATCGACTGGACCGAACATGAGGTCACGCTGGCAGACGGTCTGGTGGTGTCGCTGCGCGCGCCCGCCTATGCGGTGTCCGATCTTGGCTACGGGCCCCTGCACCCCGAGGCGATGCTGTCGCCCCGCGTCGCGCCGCAGATGATCGGCCTTGGCCTTCTGGAGGCGATCCCCGCCGCCGATATCCTGGCGCGGGAAGACCCCGAGGATGCCGATGGCGACGGCATCTCGGGCCGGGCGCAGATCGTGATGTCGGTCGAATACGGCGTGCCGATGCTGGGCCGCTTCGGGCTGAAGGCCGGCGCGCCCACGGTCAAGGAACAGTCGGCGGGCGCCTTTGCGGGCGACATGGGCCTGTCCACGCCGCTCCACCCCGAACCCTTTGGCGACTGCACCGAAGCCCAGACCGCCTGCCGCACCGCCCCCCACGGGCAGGAACCCGGGGTCCGTGATGGGCTTGAGGTGGACGCCGCCAGCCTTGATCTGGTGACCTTCTATTCCCGCAACCTCGGCGTTCCGGCCCGGCGCGATGTCTCGGACCCGCAGGTCCTGCGCGGGAAAGAGGTGTTTCACAGTCTGAACTGCACCGGCTGCCACACGCCCAAACATGTGACTCACCGCCTTGAAGGTCAGCCCGAGCAAAGCTTCCAGCTGATCTGGCCCTATACCGACCTTCTCTTGCACGACATGGGCGAGGGGCTGGCTGACAACCGCCCCGAGGGCCGCGCGACCGGGCGGGAATGGAAGACCCCGCCCCTCTGGGGCATCGGCCTGACCGGGGTCGTCAGCGGCCACAGCCAGTTCCTGCATGACGGACGCGCCCGCAACCTGCTGGAGGCGCTGCTCTGGCACGGCGGCGAGGCGCAGGCCGCGCGCGACGGGGTAGTCTCCCTGGCGACGGAAGACCGCGAGGCGCTGCTCGCCTTTCTGGGCTCGCTCTGATGCGCCGGGTCCTGGCCCTGGCCGTTCTCCTCTGCGCCGCGGCTCCCGTTCGGGCCGATGTGGCCGAGGTGGTGACGTTGCATATCCTGCCGGGCCATGCCCGCTTTGCCGAAGCGGCCGAGGCACTGGCGCAGCGGGCAGACGAGACCTGTGCGACCTCGGACCTGGAACCGGCCTATCACGCCGCCTTCGACGCCTGGATGGCGGTTCAGCATCTGCATATCGGTCCGGTCGAAGAGGATGGCCGGGGCCTTGCCATCGCTTACTGGCCCGACCGGCCCTGGCAGGCCGACACCTGCCCGCTCATCCGCGCCACCGCCCGCGACCTGGCGCGGCTTGCGGCCGAGGTGCAGGCCGGCTGGACCGGCGGTTTCGCCGACCTGATGCTGACGGCGGGCGCTCCCGGAAACACCCGGTTCCTGTCGCAGGCCGAAGCCCGGCAGGCCCTTTTCACCCTGATCGTGACCGGCCTTGAACAGCTGCACAACCAACGCCTTGGTCGCCCGCTGGGCAGCTTCGACAGGCCGACCCCGGAACGGGCCGAAGCCCGCGCCTCGGGGCGCAGCCTGCGCAATGTGACGCTCGCCCTGCAGGCGCTGCGGGACATGGCCCGGCAGCTTGCCCCAAGCGCAACCCGCACCCTTGCCGCCTTCGATCACGCCATCACCCTGGCCGAGGCCCTGCCGGACCCGATCCTTTCCGGCATCGCCAGCCCCGAGGGGTGGCTCAAGGTGGAAATCCTGCAACAGGCGGTCGGGCAGGTGACAACGGTCGCGCAAGAGGAACTGGGGGCGGCCCTTGGCGTCTGACTGGGCTTCAACGCCTTGGACGGTGACTGATGGCAACCCGGCGCGGCTTTCTGGCGGGCCTTGCCGCCGTCACCTTTCCGGCGCGGTCCTGGGCGGATGCGGGCAGCCCCGCCTTTCTTGCGGCCGGGAAGGACGGTTCGGCCCATATGCTGCACGGGCTCTCTGCAAGCGGGGACAGCATCTTTGCCATGCCGCTGCCGCCCACCCCCTCCGCCCCCTGGCCGTGGCCTTCGCCCGCAGGCCGGGCCGCTTTGCCATGGTTCTGGACTGCGTGAGCGGCGAAATCCTGCACCGCCTCGCCCCGGCCGAGGGGCGCCAGTTCAACGGGCATGGCGCATTCTCTGTGGATGGCGACCTCTTGTTCACCTCTGAAGTTGTGGCCGAGACCTCAGAGGGCCGCATCGGCCTGTGGCAGGCCGACGGCTTTCGCCGCATCGGCGAATGGCCCTCGGGCGGGATTGGCCCGCATGTCATATTGGCCTTGCCCGATGGGCGGTTGGCGGTGGCCAACGGAGGGATTGCAACTGATCCCCACGACCGCAGCAAACTGAACCTCGATGCCATGCGGCCCAACCTGTCCCTCTTGTCACCGGATGGCCAGATCGTTGCACAGGCGGAACTGCCCCCTGCGCTGTCGCGGAACTCGATCCGGCATCTGGCGCTGTGCCCGGACGGTCGCATCGCCTTTGCCATGCAATGGGAAGGCGATCCGGCCGAACCCGTTCCGCAGCTTGGCCTTTGGCAACCCGGTGGCGACCCGGTCCTCTGCCCGCCCCGGCCCGAGGATGCCTTCCGCATGCAGGGCTACGCCGGATCAATCGCCGTGGCCGCGCGTGGCACGATCGCCCTGACCTCGCCACGCGGCGGTGTGGTGATGATCCATGACCCGAAGGGCGCTTCGGGATTTTCGCGGCCTCATCCCACCTCCTGACCTGCTCCCACAGATCGGGGGGCCGGGGCTCTCGTCCGACACTCGGATGACGTCAGCATTCCGCTCCCCCGCGCGAGCCACGCACTGTTTGTGTGACAGATCGGTGGGACCACGTCGCAAACTGTCCCAGTAGGCGCCGACTGCTGCCAGAGCCTTCTTGAAACGCTGCTTTGCCACTGCTGCGAGCTTTGTCTGCAGCGATACTTTCGCTACAGAGCCGACCTTCCGATACTGGATCGCGTCCCCCACGGGGATAGCGACAGAGGTTCCCCTGGCTTATTCGGCAACGTCCTTCGGGAGGCGAAGGCGGAGATAGCAGTTCCCGTTGATCAGTTCCGGGTTAGGCATGGCATATCTCATCTGCACCACCCATATGCACCAGTGGGCGCCACAAATCCACGATGGATCAGATGCTTACGCAAAATCAAGGGGATAGATGGTGCTGCAAGAGAGGATTGAACTCTCGACCTCTCCCTTACCAAGGGAGTGCTCTACCACTGAGCTACTGCAGCGCCGTTGGTGGGCGGGTGATTAGACGCAATCGCACCGGGGCGCAAGGGGGTTGGGCGGGAATTCCGCCGCTCTCTGGACCCGTCAGGCCGCTTGCGGTAGAAGCCTCAGCCATGCGACGCCCTTCCGACCAAGGCCAGCGCCAGACGCCCCGCAAACCGGAGCCTCCCGCCAGCCGGGAGGATCGGCTCAAGGCGGCGCTCAAGGCGAACATGGCGCGGCGGAAGGCACAGGCAAGGGCTCGCAGCGCCGAGGAAGCGCCGGGATCGGGCGACAACGAAACCGAAGGGGACTAGGGCAGATGGATTCCATTCTGGTGCGCGGCAACGGGGCGCTTTCAGGCGCGATCCCGATCGCGGGGGCGAAGAACGCCTGCCTGACGCTGATGCCCGCGACCCTTCTGTCGGACGAGCCGCTGACGCTGACCAACGCGCCGCGCCTGTCCGATATCCGCACCATGACCCAGCTTCTGCAATCGCTGGGGGCCGAGGTCGCAAGCCTGCAGGACGGGCTGGTGCTGGCGCTGTCCAGCCATTCCATCACCAACCACAAGGCCGATTACGAGATCGTGCGCAAGATGCGCGCCTCGATCCTCGTGCTGGGGCCGATGCTCGCGCGCTATGGCCATGCGGTCGTTTCGCTTCCCGGCGGTTGTGCCATCGGCGCGCGCCCCGTTGACCTCCACCTCAAGGCGCTGGAGGCGATGGGGGCGGACCTTGACCTGCGCGACGGCTATGTCCATGCCACGGCCCCCGGCGGGCGTCTGAAAGGCGCGGTTGTCGACTTTCCCTTCGTCTCGGTCGGGGCCACGGAAAACGCGCTGATGGCTGCCACACTGGCCAAGGGCACCACCGTCCTGAAGAACGCCGCGCGCGAGCCGGAAATCGTCGATCTGGCCCGCTGCCTGCGCAGGATGGGCGCCAAGATCGAGGGCGAGGGCACGTCGACCATCACCATCGAAGGCACCGACCGGCTGGGCGGGGCGACGCATCCGGTGGTGACCGACCGGATCGAGCTTGGCACCTACATGCTGGTCCCTGCGATCTGCGGCGGCGAGGTGGAATGCCTTGGCGGCACGCTCGACCTGGTGGCAAGCTTCGCCGAAAAGCTGGACGCGGCCGGGGTCTCGGTGACGCAAACCAACCGCGGCCTCAAGGTCGCGCGCAAGAATGGCCGAGTCCGGGCGGTGGATGTCACGACCGAGCCATTCCCCGGCTTCCCGACCGATCTTCAGGCGCAGATGATGGCGCTTCTCTGCACCGCCGAAGGCACCTCGGTGCTGGAAGAAAAGATCTTTGAAAACCGCTTCATGCACGCCCCTGAACTGATGCGCATGGGGGCCAGGATCGACGTTCACGGCGGCACGGCCACGGTCACCGGCGTTGAGCGCCTGAAGGGCGCGCCGGTCATGGCGACCGACCTGCGCGCCAGCGTGTCGCTGATCCTTGCCGGGCTGGCGGCCGAAGGTGAAACCGTGGTCAGCCGCGTCTACCACCTTGATCGCGGATATGAGCGGGTGGAAGAAAAGCTCCGCGCCTGCGGGGCGCATATCGAGCGGATCCAGGCATGAGTGACGCCCGCTTCGAGGATGGCGGCGAGGTGCCCCTGCGTCTGGTGGCGCAGGATGCCGAGGATCTCAAGGTCATCTCGACGCTGGTGCAGGATGCCGTGCTGCCGGTGACCGAGATGACCTTCGACGCCAAGCGCCGCCGCTTCGCGCTGATGCTGAACCGCTTCCGCTGGGAAGACCGTGAACACGCCGAACGCTCGGGCCGGGCCTATGAACGGGTCCGGTCGGTGCTTGTGGTGGAAGATGTTCGAAAAGTGCAAAGCACAGGCTTTGATCGGGCCGACAAGGACCTTGTATTGTCGCTTTTGTCCATGGACTTCAGCCCTGGCGAAGACGGCACCGGTCGGGTGACTCTGGTTCTTGCCGGGGATGGAGCCGTCGCTTTGGATGTCGAGGCACTGGAAGTCCGACTGGACGACGTGACCCGCCCCTACCGCGCCCCCTCGGGCAAGGTGCCGTCACACGACAAGGAATAGGGCAGGGTCAGGCGGGCAGAAAGAAGACCCGTCCCGGGCTTGACCCGGGACCTCCTGCCATTCCCGAGAGCGTCCCTGCCAGGAGGCCCCGGCGCAAGGCCGGGGCGGGGACGCTACTGCAATGAAGTCGCGAAACCGGACGCGGCGTCTGGCCCTACGCCCGCAGCGTCTTGGCCAGCCCGTCGAACAGCCCGTCATTGGCCGCGATCAGCGCGCCGTCCAGCGGGTCGCTGCCCTCGCGAAGCCCCTGCACGATGCCGCCCGCTTCCTTGACCAGAAGGATGCCCGCCGCGATGTCCCAGGCGGAAAGCTCACGCTCCCAGTAACCGTCGAACCGGCCCGCCGCCACATAAGCCAGGTCCAGCGCCGCCGCCCCCCAGCGCCGGACGCCCGCGCAGGCCGGCATCAGCCGGCCGAGGTCCTTCAGCATCGCGGGCAGGGTGGATTTCGCGCCGAAAGGCACGCCGGTGGCAAAGACCGCCTCATGCATCGCCCGCCGGCCCGAGACCCGCAGGCGGCGGTTGTCGTTCAGCCAGCAGCCCGCGCCCTTTTCGGCCCAGAACATCTCGTCCTTGGCCGGGTCATAGACCACCGCCGACACGATCTCGCCCTTGTGCTCCAGCGCGATACTGACCGCCCAATGCGGCATCCCGTGCAGGAAATTCGTCGTCCCGTCCAAGGGATCGACGATCCAGCGCCGCGTCGGGTCGGCGCCCGCCGCCGTGCCGGTTTCCTCGCCCAGCCAGCCATAGGTCGGCCGCGCGCCCAGAAGCTCTTCCTTGATCAGCCGCTCCGCCTCGCGGTCGGCCTTCGAGACGAAATCCCCCGGCCCCTTGGTCGAGACCTGCAGGTTCTCCACCTCGCGGAAATCCTTCACCAGGCTCCGCCCGGCCTTCCGCGCCGCCTTGATCATCAGGTTGAGGTTGGCCGAGCCCTGCATCTTCCGCTCCCGCAGCTTCCAAGCCCGGCCCTATAGACCGTCGGGGGCCGGAAAGAAAGGGGCGGACGCCGGGGCTAATGCCCGATCACCACCTTCATGTTCTCCATCCCCTCCCACCTGACCATGTTGAACAGGATCTTGGCATTGTCGGGGTGCAGCCGCACGCATCCAGCCGAGGCCGGACGCCCCAGCCGCTTGATCTGGTCGGTGCCATGAATCGCGTAATGCCCGTCATAGAAGATGGCGAAGGGCATCGGCGCGTTGTTGTAGCGGCTGGAGCGGTGGTTCCGCGACAGGAACTCGGGCTGGTAGATGCCCGTGGGGGTGATCTTGCCCGACCGCGCGGTCGAGACCGGCCAGGTATAGATATGCCGCCCCTCGTGATAGACCTTCATCGTCTGGGTAGAGATCGACACGCGGGCCACCACCCGTTCGGCCATGGCCGCGCCGGGCAGAAGGATCAGCGCCAGAAGAACAGCAAGGACGGATCGGAACATGCACTCCTCCGAATAGCTCGGTCAATGCGATCAGGATTCCAGCAAACTGTGGCAAGTCAAAGGAAATTTTGGGTTAACGCGCTCGGGCCTTCCGGCCCGCGCCGCACTCCCTCGCGGACGGGTGTCGCTTGCCGCGCGAAGAGCGACCGCAAGGAAGCGATGAGCGGCCCCCGATCCAGCCCTTGCCAGCCGGTCCGGATCCCGCCACCCTGACACGGCAAGACGAGGGTTCCATGGCCACTGAAAGCGCCGGTGTCGATCTTCCTTCCGTCGTCGTCCTTCTCGGCGCGGCGGTTGTGGCCGTGCCACTCTTCAAGCGCGCGGGCCTCGGCTCGGTCCTCGGCTATCTGGCCGCAGGTCTTGCCATCGGCCCCTTCGGCGCGGGGCTCTTTACCGATCCCATGGCCATCCTGCATGTGGCCGAACTGGGCGTGGTGATGTTCCTCTTCATCATCGGGCTTGAGATGCAGCCCTCGCGGCTTTGGGCGATGCGGCGTGACATCTTTGGCCTGGGCTTGACGCAAGTCCTTGTTTCCATGGCGCTTCTCAGCCTTGTCGGCCTGGCGCTCGGCTATCCCTTCGCCCCCGCGCTGGTGGCCGGGACCGGCTTTGTCCTGACCTCCACCGCCATCGTCATGCAGATGCTTGAGGAACGCGGCGACCTTTCGGCGCCCAAGGGGCAACGCATCGTCTCGATCCTCCTGCTCGAAGACCTCGCCATCGTGCCCCTGCTGGCGCTGGTCGTCTTTCTCGCGCCGGGCGGGGATGAGGTCACGCTGGCCGACCGTGCCACCGGCATCGCGCTGGCCCTGGGCGCCGTCGCCCTGCTGGTCCTTGCCGGGCGCTACCTGCTCAACCCCGCTTTCGCCCTGCTCGCCGCCGCCCGCGCGCGCGAGGTGATGACGGCGGCGGCGCTTCTGGTCGTCCTTGGCGCGGCGCTCTGGATGGAACTGGGCGGGCTTTCGGCCGCGATGGGGGCCTTCCTCGCGGGGGTCCTTCTGTCCGAATCGTCCTACCGCCACCAGCTTGAGGCCGATGTCGAACCCTTTCGCGGCCTCCTCCTCGGTCTCTTCTTCCTTGCGGTCGGCATGGCGCTGGACCTTTCGGTCGTGGCGCAGAACTGGCAGCTGATCCTGATTTCGGTCGTCGCCCTCACTGTCCTAAAGATGCTGGCAATCTATGCCGTGGCGCGCCTGTTCAAGGCCAGCCACCGCGAGGCGGTGGAGCGGCTCGTCCTCATGGCGCAGGGGGGAGAGTTCGCCTTCGTCCTCTGCGCCGCCGCGCTTTCGGTCGGTCTGATCAGCGCCGAGGAAAACGCCACCCTGACCGCGATCATCATCCTGTCGATGGTGATGACGCCGCTCTTCATCATCCTGCACGACCGGCTGATGCCGAAAGCGCCGGTCGATGCCCAGGGCCTGCCCGCGCCGGAAGATGACGGCGCCTCGGTCCTTCTCATCGGCTTCGGCCGCTTCGGGCAGGTGGTCAGCCAGCCGCTTCTGCGCCTTGGCCACAGCCTCACCATCATCGACACCGACCCCGAGGCGATCACCACTGCCCGAGACTTCGGCTTCAAGGTCTATTTCGGCGACGGCACGCGGCTCGACATCCTGCACGCCGCGGGCGCCACCCATGCCCGGGCCGTGGTCATCGCCATCGACAATCCCGGCGCGGCCACCCGCATCGCCCAGCTTCTGCATGAGGAATGCCCCCTGATCCCGGTCTTCGCCCGCAGCTTCGACCGGCGCCATTCGATCGACCTCATCAAGGCCGGGGTGGAAAACCCGGTCCGCGAGACCTTCGAATCGGCGCTTGCGATGGGGGCGACGCTCTTGCGGCATCTCGGGACAGAGGATGAACGCCTGGCCGAAACCCTGGCCGAGGTCCGCCTGCGCGACGCCGACCGTTTTGCCCTGCAGCTTGCGGGCGACATCTACGCGGGCCGCAACCTGATGGTCGGCAATGCCGGGCTGGCGGTGGAAAGCTCCGGCTGATCCCGGCAGGGCAGAACCGGGCGCCTCCCCTCCTTCCCGTAGTGAGGGGATGGGGTGGGGGACCCGATTCGCGAGACATGGTAAACGACCGTGTCACCCGCCCGCGTCTGGACAGATGCCAGACGCATGCCAGACAGATGCCAGACGCTTCATCTTTCGGAAACCACCCCGATTAACCCAGCGTCCGCAAGGGCTTACGCGCCCCTCTGCAGTTTCACCGGCTCGGACCGCGCCAGCCGCAGGAAATGCGCCATATAGGGCTTGGCCACATCCTGATCCCGCGTCGCCGCATACATCCGCTTGGTCACCACCTCCGGCCCCAGGGGGCGCGTGACATAGTCGGCATTGGTCTTGACCTCGCGCATCACCCAGTCCGGCAAGACTGCCACGCCGCGGTTCGACCCCACCAGCATCAGGATCACCGCCGTCAGTTCCGCCGTGCGCTGCGCCCGGGGCTCCACCTTCGCCGGTGTCAGGATTTCGGTAAAGATATCAAGCTTGTCGCGGCTGACGGGGTAGGTGATCAGCACCTGATCGCGGAAATCCTCTGCCGTGATGAAGGGCCTCTCCGCCAGCGGATTCTGTGCCGAGGCGACGAAGGTCGGATGGTAATCGAACAAGGGGTTGAAGACGATTCCCGGCGGCGGCTCGCGGTCGGAACTGATCACCAGATCCACATCCTCGCGGTTCAGGGCCGGCAGCGCCTCAAAGGCCAGTCCGGCGCGTATGTCCACATCGATCTCCGGCCAGGCGTGACGGAACAGTTCCAGCACCGGAAACAGCCAGTCGAAACAGGCATGACACTCGATCGCGATGTGCAGCCGCCCCGTCCGCCCCGCCCGCAACGCCCGGAATTCCTCTTCCATCGCGTCAATCTCTGGCAGAATCCGCTCCGCCGCCCGCAACATCCTGTGTCCTGCCGCCGACAGCCGCATGGGCTTGGACCGGCGCACGAACAGCTCCATCCCCGCCTGATCCTCAAGCCCCTTCACCTGATGCGACAGCGCCGACTGGGTCATGTTCAGCATCTCCGCCGCCCGCGCGAGGCCCCCGGCCTGCTGGATCGCCCGGATTGTCCGCAGGTGCCGCAGCTCGATATACATGAACATTCCTCATGAAGAAGGTGAGAACTATGAATTGGTCTCACATCAACCTTTCTGGCACAAGATGCCCATGAAGGAGACCGCCATGACCCCGCGCATCAGCTTTGAATTCTTCCCGCCCCAGTCGCTGGACGCCTCGTTCCGGTTGTGGGAGACGGTGCAGGCGCTGGCGCCGCTGACGCCTTCCTTCGTGTCGGTGACCTATGGCGCGGGCGGCACGACGCGCAAGCTCACGCATGAGGCTGTCTCGACCATCCATCGCAACTACGGCCTGCCGGTTGCCGCGCATCTGACCTGCGTCGACGCGACAAAGACCGAAACGCTCGCCATCGCCGAAGCCTATGCCGAGGCGGGGGTGACCGAGATCGTCGCGCTGCGTGGCGATGCGCCAAAAGCGGCCCAGCGCTTTGTTCCGCACCCGCTGGGCTTCGCGAATTCGGTGGAGCTTGTTGAAAAGCTGGCGAAAACCGGAAAGTTCACGATCCGCGTGGGCGCCTATCCCGAACCCCACCCCGACGCGACCGACAGTTTGGCCGATGTCACATGGCTCAAGCGCAAGATCGACGCCGGCGCAACATCCGCCATCACGCAATTCTTCTTCGAAGCCGAAACCTTTTTCCGCTTCCGCGATGCCTGCGATCGTGCGGGCATCACCGCTCCGATCATCCCCGGCATCCTGCCGATCACAAGCTGGGAGGGCGCGAAGAAGTTCGCCCGCCGTTGTGGGGCAAGGGTGCCGAGGAAGCTGGACGAAAGCTTCGCGACCGCCGCCCGTGACGGGCGCGAAGATCTGCTGGCGTTGACGCAGTGTACCCAGCTTTGCGACAAGCTGATTGCCGGAGGGGTTCAGGACCTGCATTTCTACACCTTGAACCGACCGCACCTGACACGGGAAGTCGTGCGTGCGCTTGGGATCCAGCCTGAGGTTGTTCTGGAAAAAGTTGCTTGATTTCATAGTCTTAGCAGCGCACGATGTCTCCCTGGGCGGCTTTCCGACCTGTCCCCAGCAGGCCCCACGGAAAGCCGCCATTTTTCCTTTTGCTTGCCCCTTGGCGCTGATCGGCTAATGTCGCGCAACCCTGTCGCGGATGCGCCCCATGCCCAAGCTTGTCACCCTACTGAACGGCCCGAACCTGAACCTTCTTGGGCTGCGCCAACCCGAGATCTACGGGCGCGAGACCTTGGAGGAGGTGGTTTCCAGATCGGCTGCCCTTGCGGCACAGCTTGGACTTTCGCTGCAATCGCACCAATCGAACCATGAGGGGCAACTGGTCGACTGGATTCAGGGCTGTCGCGGAAATTCGGCCGGAATCATCATAAATCCCGGGGCGTATTCGCACACCTCCCTGGCCATCCTCGACGCGCTGAACGCCTTCGAAGGGCCAGTGCTGGAAGTTCACATTTCGAACATTCACAAGCGCGAAGCCTTTCGCCATCATTCCTATGTCAGCCTGCGCGCCGATGGCGTGATTGCCGGCTTCGGGACCGAAGGCTACCTGCTTGCCGTCCGCCGGATGGCCACTTTACTGGGCGCATGACGGACCGTTTCCGTTGGCACCCGATGGCGCAGCTATACGAGGCCGGGCGGGAAGTTCGGCCCTTGCAGCCAGCCGGTGCCGTGGTCCCCGATCATGCCGATGGATTGGCGCAAGTCCTTGGCTTGCAAAGCTTTCGTCTGGGTGCGGTCGATGATCCCGCACCACGCGACTGCGGGCCGCCGGTCTTCGAGACCCTGACGTCCGGCTCGACGGCCAAGCCGCGCCGTATCCTGCGAACGCAAGCATCGTGGATTGCCAGCTTCGGGGTCAACGCGGCCTTTGGCATCGGTCCCGGCGCGCGGGTGGCTGTTCTGGGACGGCTCGTGCACTCCCTGTCGCTTTATGGTGCGATCGAGGGGTTGCATCTGGGTGCAGAGGTGCATCTTCTGCATGCGCTGCGTCCGGATCGGCAAGTCAAGTATCTGGCAAGCAAAGGGATTTCCCACCTCTATGCCACACCGGCCCAGCTTCGCCTTCTGACCGAGGGGCCGTCGGTGTGCCCTGAACTTCGCCGGATCCTGGTCGGGGGATCGAAGCTTGATCCGGTTTTGCGGGAGAAGCTTCAGACCATGGCCCCAACTGCGGATATCCGCGAATTCTATGGTGCGGCCGAGACCAGTTTCATCACGCTGGCAGATGCCGACACCCCCGACGGATCGGTTGGGCGGGCCTATCCGGGGGTGCGGGTCACTGTGGACGAAGATGGCAGGATCTGGGTGAAAAGCCCCTATCTTTTCTTGGGTTACGCCGAAGACGCGCAAGGCGCGGTCTGGCGGGACGACTGGCTTTCGGTGGGGGAATTCGGGCGGATCGAAGATGGGTTCCTGTACTTGCGTGGCCGGGCCGGGCGCATGGTGACCGTGGCCGACCAGAACGTCTTTCCCGAAGAGATCGAGGCGCTGATCGTGACGATGCCCGGCATCCGCTGCGCGGCGGTGCTACCGGTCGCCGACCCGGCCCGCGGACATGTTCTGGTTGCCGTGGTGCAGGGGGATCGTGACGCGGCGCCGGACATCCTGGCCCGGCTTCGTGGGGTTCTGGGGGCGACGCGAGCGCCCAAGTCACTGATATGGTGCGATGATTGGCCCGTACTTTCCTCGGGGAAAACCGACCTTGGGGCGTTGGAGGCCTTGCTGGCATGGCCCGGCTGATTGCCGCGCGCCGGACCGCTGTGGTGCCGCGTGGCGGCGCTTTCAGCCGGTTGCAGGTCGAGCATCTTGCGGTGCCGGTCGTGCAGGCTGTGCTGAACGAGGCCGGGTTCGACGCCGCGCAGGTGGATGAGGTGATCCTGTCCAACGCGCTTGGGGCGGGTGGCAATCCGGCGCGGCGGGTCGCGCTGGCGGCAGGGTTGGGGCATGTCGGCGGCCTCAGCATCGACCGTCAGTGTGCCGGGGGGCTGGATGCAATCCTGCTTGCGCGGGCAGTGGTGGACAGTGGCGCTGCGGATGTGGTGCTGGCGGGGGGAGTCGAAAGCTATTCCCGACGCCCCCTGCGGCTGGCGACCGACCCTGACGGGGGCCCTCCGGTGCCCTATGACGAAGCCCCCTTCACGCCCTGGCCCGACCGTGATCCCGGCATGGCCGAGGCGGCCGAGGCCCTGGCCCGGCGGCTGGGCGTAAGTCGCGGACGGCAAGAGGGCTGGGCCGCAGAAAGCCATGCCAAGGCGTTGAAATCAGATCTTTCTGCCGAGATCGTTCCACTTGCTGGCATCCGTCGCGACGCCTTTCCCCGCCGACTGACCCCGGCGCTGATGGCGCGTGCGCCCGTGGTTCACGGCGGCATCACCGCCGCCACGGCGGCCGTGGCGGCGGATGCGGCGGCGGTCTGTCTGGTGATATCGGACCGGCTGGCGCGGGGCAGGGGGCTTGCCATCCTCGACGGGGTGACGCTTGGGGGCGATCCGTCCGAGCCGGGCCTCGCGCCCGTGGCGGCGATCGGGGCGATCTGGGACGGGAAGGCCCTGGCCATGGCCGAGGTGATGGAGGCCTATGCGGTGCAGGCCATCGCCGTAGTGGAAGGCGCGGGACTGGACCCCGCCATGGTCAATCCGGGCGGTGGCGGTCTGGCCCGGGGCCATCCGGTGGGGGCCTCGGGGGCCATCCTCGCGGTGCGGCTGTTTCATGGGCTGAAGGCCGGCCGGGGCATTGCCGCCATCGCCGCCGCCGGGGGGATCGGGACGGCGCTTCTGGTCGAGGCTCCGTCCTGAACCCTCAGGCCCGTGACAGAAGCGAGGCGGGCCGCATGCGCGCCAGGCTTTGCGTGACAAGACCGGCCAGCACGGCCTTGAGGATATCGCCCGGCAGGAAGGCCATCCCCAGGAAGGCCGCTTCGGCCATGGTCTTGTCCAGCATGATCGCCATGCCAGTGATGCCGAAGACGTAAAGCACGCCGATCCCGCCGATGACCGAGGCGGCCCCGGCGGCAAGACCGGTCTGCAAGGTGGTGCGTTCCATCAGCCAGCCGGTGACGAAGGCGGCGACGGGGAAACCGACAAGATAACCGACCGATGGCCCGGCGAAGACGCCCAGCCCGCCGCGTCCGCCCGACAACAGCGGCAAGCCTGCCGCCACAAGCGCAAGGAACAAGAGCACTGCCAGTGCCCCACGCCGCGCGCCAAGCACCGTGCCGCAGAGCATGATACCCAGCGATTGCGCGGTGATCGGCACGCCGGCGGCAAGGTCGATCTTCGGAATCAGACCCAACACCGCGATCAGGGCGGCGAAAAGTGCGACATGTGTCAGGCTGCGTTCCATGTGTCCCTCCGGGTTTCGGACCTTTAACCAGCCCCGCCGCGCGCCCGCAAGGCCTCGGCCACCCGATCGGCATCGTCCAGGGCGGCAAGCGTGGCGGGCACCAGCACGCGCCAGCGTGGACGGCGCGGGGACCGGGCGGCCCAGGACTGGGTGATCTGCGACAGACGATCAAGCATCACGGGGATGAAACGGATGACCAGCGCCATCGCGAGGGCAAGCCGTCGAGGCGACAGTCCCAGTGGCGCAAGCGGTCGGGCAAGGGTCTCGAACACCGCGATCATGTCCGACAGCCGTGAGGTCATTGTCACGAAATTCGCCAGCGCCACGGCCGCAACCATCCGCAGCAGAATCGCCATGCCGCCGCTGAGGTCGCGGGTCCACAGATGCCAGAGCGCGACGACCAGCACAAAGGGCCAGAGCGGGCGCAGCAGGCGCAGGCCCGCACTGGCAAAGCCGAGCCCGCCGGTCAGGTACAGCCCGGCAGTTGCAGCGGCGGCAAGGCCAAGCGCGAGCGGCGAGGTCAAAAGGAAAAGGCCAGTGGTCGCAACCGCCAGCGCGGCAAGCTTGCCGCTGACCGGCAGGTGGTGCGCCCAGATCTCAACCGGCGAGGTCAGCGTCAGCATCCTGCGCTCCGATCCGGGCCATTTCGGCGGTGAAGGCGGGAATGACCGCCGATGGAGCGCCATCTGCGGCGATCCGGCCGGCCTCCAGCCAGATCACCCGGTCGGCCCCCTTCAGCGTGGCAGGGTCGTGGGTGATTGTCACCAGCCGCTGCGGCAGCGCGGCAAACCGCCGGGCAAGGCGGGTCTGGGTCGGCAGGTCGAGGCCCGCGAGCGGCTCGTCCAGAAGGATCGTCCGCGGCTGCATCAGCAGCACCGCGAGCAGGCACAGGTAGTGCCGCTGCCCCTGGCTAAGCGTGGTGACCGGCGCCTTGGCCCAGTGGCTTCGACCTTCGGCTGTCAGAAGGTCGTGGGCTTGGCGCAGCGCCTCGGCCTGAGAAAGGCCCTGCTGCGTCAGTCCGAAGGCCAGTTCCTCTTCGACGGTCGGGAACAGGATCTGATGGTCGGGGTTCTGGAACAGGATGCCGATCGCCGAAAGCGCTGCCTTGCGGTCGGCGAAGGGGTCGATGCCCTCGACCCGGACATATCCCATTTGCGGTGCAACCAGCCCTGCCATCAATCGCAGCAGCGTGGTCTTGCCCGAGCCGTTGCGGCCCAGGATTCCGATCCGCGATTCCACCAGATCAAGGCTGAGATCGTCCAGAATCAGCCGTCCGCCCAAATGAACCGAGGCAGAAACAAGCTGCAATCCGGGATGTCCAGTTGGCATGGGCGGCCCTTGATGATCCGCCGCCCTTCTAGGCAGGCCGAGCGGGCGCCGCAAGCACGACTGGCCAGCGGCGCCCGAGGGATGTCAGCGGCAAGCCGCGGTGTAGCGATTGCCGTACTGGTCGCGATAGTAGCACTGGCCACCCGGGGCCGGACCGATCAGCTGTGCGGCCGTCGCTCCGACAATGGCGCCGACCACCGCACCCTTGGTGCGATCGGAATCTGACGAGACGGCCGCCCCAACGGCAGCTCCGCCCGCCGCGCCAAGCGCGGTGCGCTGTTCGGCCGGGGTGCAGGCCGCAATGGCCAGGGTCAGGCCGGTAATCAGAATGAGCGAGCGGTTCATGGTGCCCTCCTTGTGTTGCGATGTCCGCATTTAAGACTGATGCGGCGAGGAAGTTCCACTCAAAGCTTCGGCATGACGGTTTTCCGCCGTCCGGTCGGTGGGATCACGCCGATGCCGCCTTCGGATCCGACCGGGAGGAATCACCCATGACGGTCGCCCCTGCGGCCACGGATTTCAAGGACGTGCAGCGCCATGGCTGCCTGCCGAGCTGGCCTCCAACGCTGCGGTCTGGCCCCGCTGGGCGGGGCCAGACCGATGCTGCCCATACCTCAGCCCTGACGCGCAGCGGCCACCGACGCCTCTAGAATGTCCATCGCCTCGGCGAAATGGGCGTCGGGAATGGTGATGGGCGCCAGGAAGCGCACCACGTTGCCGTAGACGCCGCAGGTCAGAAGGATCAGCCCGCGCTTCTGCGCCTCCAGCCGCACCCGGCCGGTGAAGCCCGCGTCGGGCTCTTTCGTGCCGGGCTTGCCAAATTCCACGGCCACCATGAAGCCCGGGCCACGAATGTCGATGATTTCCGGCGTGGTGGCGCGCAGGGCCTCAAGCCGCTGCTTGAGCCGCGAGCCCAGTTCGTTCGCGCGGGCGCAGAGGTCTTCCTCCTCGATCACGTCCAGAACCGCATTGGCCGCGGCGATGCCAAGCGGGTTGCCGGCATAGGTGCCGCCGAGGCCGCCGGGGTTGGCCGCGTCCATCAGCTCCGCACGACCGGTGACGGCGGCAAGTGGCAGCCCCCCGGCAAGACCCTTGGCCATGGTGGTCAGGTCAGCCGCAACCCCGTGCATCTCCATCGCGAAGAGGTTGCCGGTCCGGGCAAAGCCGGTCTGCACCTCGTCGGCGATCATCACGATGCCATGTTGGTCGCAGAGCGCCCGGATCGCCTTCACCAGATCGGTCGGCGCGGGGTAGAAGCCGCCTTCGCCCTGCACGGGCTCAAAGATGATCGCGGCGACACGCGCCGGGTCGAGGTCGGCCTTGAACAGCTTTTCGATCCCGGCCATCGCGTCCTTGGTGGAAATCCCGTGCGGCTCCATCGGGAAGGGGACGTGGAAGACATCGGGCATCATCGCGCCGAAGCCTTTCTTGTAGGGCTCGACCTTGCCGGTCAGCGACATGCCCATGAAGGTCCGGCCATGAAAGCCGCCGCCAAAGGCGATGACGGCGTTACGGCCCGTGGCGATGCGGGCGATCTTGATCGCGTTCTCGCAGGCCTCGGCGCCGGTGGTGACAAAGATCGTCTTCTTCTTGAAGTCACCCGGCACCTTGTCGTTCAGCCGCTCGGCCAGGCGGATGTAGTTCTCGTAGGGCATCACCTGGTGGCAGGTGTGGGTGAACTTCTGCATCTGGCTGGCCACTGCGGCCATGACCTTGGGGTGGCAATGCCCGGTGTTCACCACCGCGATCCCGGCGGCGAAGTCGATGTAGCGGTTCCCCTCGATATCCCAGATTTCCGAGTTCAGCGCCTTGTCGGCGTAGATCTGGGTCATCATTCCCACCCCGCGCGAGATGGCATCGTCGCGGCGCTTGGCTACTTCGGCATTCAGCATGGTTCGTGCTCCCCGGCATGCATGCAGACCCCGGGGCCTCGGGGTCTTTGCCCCATTTGATCAAATAACTGGGCGAGGTTCAATCCGTCTTGTGCCGATTCAGCTTTCGTTAACCCTCCCCGGTGCAGGCTGAGACTCGCGATCAGGGCGAGGCACCCATGGCAGATGGACAGCTAGCAAAGTCGGCGCTTTCCAGTGTCGGAGCAAACGGGATCGGGTCTCTGCGCCTGATCCGTTCGCGCCGGGTCGGGGCAGTGACCTATCATCGGCTGCTGAGGGAACACGGGTCGGCCCAGGCTGCCCTTGCGGCGCTTCCCGCGATCGCCGCAGCCGCAGGTGTCGACGGCTATGAAGTCTGTCCGGTGGGCGTCGTTGAGGCCGAGATACGAAAGGGCGTGGCGCTTGGGGCACAGCTTCTGATCCACGGTGAAACGGGGTACCCCCGGGCCCTTCTGGACCTGCCCGATGCGCCGCCGGTCCTGTGGGCGCTGGGCGACGTGGAACTTCTGAACCGCCCGGCCGTCGCTATGGTCGGCGCGCGCAATGCCTCTTCGCTGGGCGTGCGGATGAGCCGCAGACTTGGCCAGGGTCTGGCCGAGGCCGGGGTCGTGGTGGTCTCGGGTCTGGCGCGCGGGATAGACGCGGGGGCCCATGCTGCCACACTGGAGGCCGGTGGCGGTACAGTTGCGGTCATGGCCGGGGGCGTCGATGTGGTCTACCCGCCCGAGAACGACGCTCTGGCACGGGATATCGCCGACCGTGGGTGCCGGATCAGCGAGCACCCGCCCGGACTGGAACCGCAGGCCCGGCATTTCCCCCTGCGCAACCGGATTGTTGCCGGATTGTCCCGCGCGGTGATCGTGGTCGAGGCTGCGGCGAAGTCGGGCAGCCTGATCACCGCGAAGGCCGCGCTTGAGTATGGCCGTGAAGTGATGGCAGTGCCCGGCCATCCGTTCGACGCCCGCGCGTCGGGCTGCAACATGCTGATCCGCGACGGGGCCGCTCTGGTCCGCAGCGCCTCCGACGTGATGGAGGCGCTGGGCGGGCCTGCCTTACCTGAGCCAGAAATGCGCCTGCCGGTCCTGCCGGGGCCGGAGGCGCCGCAGCGCCCGCTGAAAGAGGTGGCACTGCTGCATTCCATGATCCTGTCCCGCCTTGGGCCAAGCCCGCTGGCCGAAGATCAGCTCTTGCGCGATCTTGCCGTCAGCCCGGCACAGCTTGCGCCCGAGCTTCTGACGCTGGAACTGGAGGGCCGGATCGCCCGCCAGCCGGGTGGGCTCTTGTCGCGAATCGACTGAACGCTCATCCACCCCGGCGGATGTCTTCCCCGCCAACGGCGCAGAACTCGTCGCGCCTGCATGCAGGGTCCCGGTGTCCGATTGCCCCGGCGGTTGACAAGCCCTCCCCTTGTCCCACATGGTGCCGCGCCATTCGCGGGGCCTTGGAGTATCGGGAAAACATGCCAGTCGTCGTCGTCGAATCCCCCGCCAAGGCCAAGACAATCAACAAGTATCTCGGACCCGACTTCACGGTGCTGGCCTCTTACGGTCATGTCCGCGACCTTCCGGCAAAGGATGGATCGGTCGATCCCGAGCACGGTTTCGACATGCGGTGGGAAGTCGCGCCCGAGTCGAAGAAACATGTTCGCGCTATTGCCGAGGCGCTGAAATCTGACGACACGCTGATCCTGGCCACTGACCCCGACCGCGAGGGTGAGGCGATCAGCTGGCACTTGAAAGAGGCGCTGGCCCCGAGCCTGAAGAAGGGCAAGACAGTCGCCCGCGTCACCTTCAACGCCATCACCAAGGATGCGGTGACCAAGGCCATGCAGGAGCCGCGCGAGGTCGATCAGGCCCTGGTCGATGCCTACCTCGCCCGCCGCGCGCTGGATTATCTGGTGGGCTTCACCTTGTCCCCGGTCCTCTGGCGCAAGCTGCCGGGCGCGAAATCGGCGGGCCGCGTGCAATCGGTCTGCCTGCGCCTGATCGTCGAGCGCGAGATGGAGATCGAGGCGTTCAAGGCCCAGGAGTACTGGACGGTCAAGGCCGTCTTCCGCACGCCGAGAGGGCAGGAGTTCGAGGCCGGGCTGGTCACGCTGGGCGGCAAGAAATTGCAGAAGTTCGACATTCCTACCGCGACAGCGGCTGATTTGGCGGTATCGGCTTGCACTTCTCGAACATTCTCGGTTGCTGCAGTGGAATCGAAGCCGGCCACCCGCAACCCTTGGCCACCTTTCATGACCTCCACCCTTCAGCAAGAGGCCAGCCGCAAATACGGCATGGGCGCCAAGCAGTGCATGAACGCGGCTCAGCGGCTTTATGAGGCGGGCCACATCACCTATATGCGGACCGACGGCATCGACATGGCCCCCGAGGCGGTGATGGCCGCCCGCGACGAGATCAAGCGCCGGTTTGGGCCGACTTATGTGCCTGACAGCCCGCGCATGTACAAGAACAAGGCCAAGAACGCGCAGGAAGCGCATGAATGCATCCGGCCGACCGATATGGCACTGGGGCCCGAGAAGATCCGCGTCGAGGACGACCAGCGCAGGCTTTACGACCTGATCTGGAAGCGCACGATTGCCTCCCAGATGGCGGCGGCGCGGATGGAGCGGACGGCAGTCGATATCGCCTCTCCCGACGGGCAGGTCGGCTTTCGGGCGAATGGCCAGGTGGTGCTGTTCGACGGCTATCTGAAAGTCTACGACCAGGGCCGCGACGACCGGCAAGAGGGCGACGAGGACGACGAAGGCCGCCTGCCGCAGGTGATGCAGGGCGAAGGGCTGGACAAGGGCGCGATCACGCCGGACCAGCATTTCACCCAACCGCCCCCGCGCTACACCGAGGCGACGCTGGTCAAGCGGATGGAGGAACTGGGGATCGGCCGCCCCTCGACCTATGCCTCGATCCTGACCACGATCGTCGACCGCGAATATGTGAGGAAGGACAAGAACCGCCTTATCCCGGAAGACAAGGGGCGGCTGGTCACGGCGTTCCTCGCCAATTTCTTCAAGCGCTATGTCGAATACGACTTTACGGCGGACCTTGAGGGCGAGCTGGACGATGTCTCGGCCGGGGACCGCGATTACAAGGATGTGCTCACCCGCTTCTGGCGCGATTTCAGCGCGGCGGTGGCCGAGACGGCAGACCTGCGCATCGGCGAGGTGCTGACGAAGCTTGACGATTTCCTGGCCCCGCATCTTTACCCGGCGCGGGCCGATGGCGGCGATCCGCGCGCCTGCCCGACCTGTGGGACGGGGCGGTTGCACCTGAAGACGGCCCGCTCGGGCGGGGCTTTCATCGGCTGCGGCAACTATCCGGAGTGCCGGTATACGCGGCCCCTCGCCGGCGATGCCGAAAGCGTCGCCTCGGAAGGGCGCATCCTGGGGCAGGACGAGCAGGGCAACGAGATCAGCCTGCGGGCGGGGCGGTTCGGACCTTATGTCCAGCGGGGGGAGGCGAGCGAGGCGCAGCCGAAACCCGACCGCGCCAGTCTACCCAAAGGCTGGACGCCTGACAGTCTCACGCTGGACCGGGCGCTGGCGCTGTTGTCGCTGCCGCGTCTGGTCGGCGCGCATCCTGAAACCGGAGATCCAGTTGAAGCAGCGATCGGGCGTTTCGGGCCCTATGTGAAGCACGGGAAGGTCTATGCCAATATCCCCGATGTCGAAGAGGTCTTCACCATCGGCATGAACCGCGCGGTCGAGGTTCTGGCGCAGAAGGCCAGCCGGGGCAGGGGGGCCTCGGCCCCGGCGTCGCCGTTGAAAACCCTTGGCGAGCACCCGGACGGCGGCGAGGTTCAGGTCATGCCCGGCCGCTATGGGCCCTATGTGAAGTGGGGCAAGGTCAATGCCACCCTGCCGAAAGGGGTTGAGCCAGAGGCGATAACGCTGGAAGATGCGCTGGTGCTGGTGGCGGAAAAGGCGTCCAAGGGCGGGAAGTCGAAAAAGCCGGCCAAGGCAAAGGCGGCCCCTGCGGCGAAGACGCCTGCAGTGAAGGCGAAGGCCGCCGCAAAGCGGGGTGCGGAGGCAAAGAAGGCCCCGGCTGCAAAGGCCGCCAAGTCGTAGTCGGCCGCCGGGCCTGAAGCGGAGGCAGAATGCGCAGATCTTCCCTTCTGGCGGCGGCGCTGACCGTCTGCCTGCCATCCGGCCCGATCCGGGCCGAAGAGACGCCGATCACGGTGGATGTCCTGTTCCAGTTCTGCCTGGGCGAAGGCTACAGTGCCAACTGCACCTTTTATGGCGAGGACCGGGCCTTTGACACCAATGAGGGGTTCGGAACCGCGCCGGAGCTGATGTCGGCACTGTCAGAGCTGGCGATGAATACGCCGTTGCGGATCACGGGCGAGCTTTTCGGCGAAAGCGTGGCCGGGGCCATGTCCTATCTGCGGGTGACCGGCTTCGAGCCGGGCAAAGCAGACCCTTATGCAGAGTTGAGGATGCAGATACAGGGCGATTGGATCTGGCCAGATGGTCCGGATTACGGGCTGCGTGTCACTGGCTCGGAATGGGTCAGCCTTTATGCAGGTCAGGAAATGACCATGATGATGCTGCACATCGCCCCGGCCTGCCCGGACAGCGAGGCGGCATCAGCCCCGGTGCTGGTTCTGCGCGGGTATGATGGCGACCCGGGTCAGTTCCTCTGCCTGCGCGTGGATGAAGTCGACGGCGAGCGCATGCTGGTCTACGAGCCCAGGGTCGATGTCTATACCGAATGGCGGCGGCCCTAACCGCGCGGGTTCAGAAGCCGCCCCATCACATCGGCCGAGCGGATCACCCCAAGCTTGCGCCCTTCCTCTGCCACGACCAACGACTCGGCCCCGGCGCGCAGCGCCTCCATCACCACCTTGACCGGCGTGTCGGGCGCGACCTCTGGCCCCGTACCTGCGCCCGGGGACATCACGTCGCCTGCCGTCAGCACGCCCAAGGGGTTCATGTGGGCCACGAAATCGGCCACATAATCGCTGACCGGGTTGGCGATGATCTCGCGCGCGGTGCCGCATTGGACGATCCGGCCGCCCTCCATCAAGGCAATGCGGTTGCCCAGCTTGAACGCCTCGTCAAGGTCGTGGCTGACGAAGACGATCGTGCGTTTTAGCTTGGCCTGCAGGTCGAGGAGTTCATCTTGCAACTTGGCGCGGATCAGGGGGTCAAGCGCGCTGAAGGGTTCGTCCATCAGCAGGATCGGCGCCTCGGTGGCAAAGGCACGGGCGAGGCCCACGCGCTGCTGCATGCCGCCGGAAAGCTCGCCCACCTTGCGGTCGGCCCATTGCGTCAGGTTGACCAGATGCAGTTGCGCATCCACCCGGTCGCGCCGCTCGGCCACCGACATGCCGCCAAGCTCCAGCCCCAGGCCCACATTCTCGCGCACCGTGCGCCAGGGCAAGAGGCCGAACTGCTGGAAGACCATGGCGACGCGAGAAAGCCGGATGCGGCGCAGCGTCGTGGCGTCGGCATGGGTCACATCGACCAGCCCTTTGCCGTCACTGACATGCACCGCGCCGCGGCAGACCGGATTGAGGCCGTTCACCGCCCGCAACAGCGTGGACTTTCCCGAACCCGACAGTCCCATCAGGACCAGAATCTCGCCCTCGGCGACATCGAGCGTGCAATTGTGGACTCCCAGCACCTGGCCCGTAGCCAGCTGGATCTCGCCCCGGCTTTGACCTGCGTCCATAAGGGGCAGGGCGCGGTCGGGGTGGTCGCCGAAGACGATGGAGACATTGTCGAAACGCACCGCCGGGGTGGCAGTCGGGTTCGCAGAGGTCACGGTCATTTCTTCGCCCCCACGCGCAGCATGCGGTCAAGGATGATGGCCACCACGACGATGATGAAGCCGGACTCGAAGCCCAGCGCGGTGTTCACCCGGCTCAGCGCCTGCATCACCGGCTTGCCCAGGCCGTCGGCACCGACAAGGGCCGCGATCACCACCATCGACAGCGACAGCATGATGGTCTGGTTCAACCCCACCATGATCTGCGGCAGGGCCGAGGGCAGTTCTACCTTCCACAGCCGCTGGCGGGGGGTGGCACCAAAGGCGGTCGCGGCCTCCAGAAGTGCAGTCGGGGTGGAGGAGATGCCCAGCTGCGTCAGCCGGATCGGCGCGGGCAGCACGAAGATCACCGTGGCGATCAGGCCGGGCACCATGCCAAGGCCGAAGAAGACGATGGCGGGAATCAGGTAGACGAAGGTCGGCAGGGTCTGCATCAGGTCAAGGACCGGCACCATGGCGCGGTAAAGCCGGGGCCGGTGCGCGGCGGCGATGCCGATGGGCACGCCGATTCCCATGCAGACGACGCAGGCCGACAGGACCAGCGTCAGGCTCTCCATTGTCGGCTTCCAGTAGCCCTGGTTCAGGATGAACAGGAACCCCAGCGCGACCAGAAGGCAGGTCTTCCAGGACCGCTGCAACACCCAGGTCAGGCCGACGAACGCCGCCACGATAACCAGTGGGTGCGGCGTCAGTAAAAGCCAGAGAAACGCCTGCACCATGGCCTCAAGCCCGGAGGCGATGGCGTCAAAGACCGGGGCCGCATGGACCTTGAGCCAGTCAAAGACGGTCTGTGCCGCCCGCCCCACCGGAATCTTGTAACTGGTCAGCCAATCCAGCACGCCAGGGCCCTTTCCCTTCGACACAAATCCCGCGGCAGGGCGGGGGCGTGGCGCCCCCGCTGCCAGTCGTCGCGCTATTCGCTCAGTTCAGCGCCGCTGCGACGGCGGCCTTGGCGTCGCCTCCGTCCTTCGTGGTCACGCCGTCAAGCCAGGCTTCCCAAGTGGCGGGGTTGGCGGCCAGCCAGGCCCTGGCGGCGTCCGCAGGGTCAGCGCCGTCGTTCAGGATCGCGCCCATGATCTCGTTTTCCATTTCAAGCGAAAAGACAAGGTTCTGCAGGAACTTGCCGGTGTTCGGGCATTCCTCGACATAGCCCTGGCGGGTATTCGTGGCGACGATGGCACCGCCGAAATCGGGGCCGAACCAATCGTCGCCGCCATCCAGATAGGTAATCTGGAAGTTGGAGTTCATCGGATGCGGTTCCCAGGCCAGAAAGACGATCGGCTCGCCGCGCTGGTCGGCACGCGCGACCTGGGCCAGCATCCCCTGTTCCGAGCTTTCGACAACATCGAAGTCAGTCAGGTCAAAGGCGCCGGCTTCGATCATGTCCATGATCAGGCGGTTGCCGTCATTGCCGGGCTCGATACCGTAGATCTTGCCGCCAAGTGCATCCCTCTGGGCGGCAATGGCGTCAAAACTCGTGATCCCAAGCGCTGCACCGGCGGCATTGGTGGCCAGTGTGTATTTCGCGCCTTCCAGGTTGGTGCGGACGGTCTCGACCGTGCCTGCCTCGCGGTAGGGGGCAATGTCGGCTTCCATCGTCGGCATCCAGTTGCCAAGGAAGATGTCGATGTCGCCCTCGGCGAGGCCCGTGTAGGTCACGGGCACGGCAAGGACCTTGGTATCGGTCTCATAGCCAAGCGCCTCCAGTACCAGTGTCGTGGCGGCGGTGGTGGCGGTGATGTCGGTCCAACCGACATCAGAGAAGACAATCCTGTCGCAGCCCTGGGCAAAGGCGCTGCCGGAAAGGGCGAAAGCGACCGCGGTGGTCATGACGGTGGAACGGATGGACATGGTTACTCCCTGCGATCTTTTTGTTGATTGACGAGTCAATAAACTTCGTGCTGATACGGTTTGGCAAGCATTTTATGGGGCCGCGCCGATGCCGAAGCTTGGAATGGAGCCTATCCGCAAGGAAGCGTTGGTGAAAGCCACGATTGTCGAGATCGGCCGGGTGGGGTCACTGGACGTGACCGTCAGCCAGATCGCGAAGCGCGCGGGCATGTCCAGTGCGCTGGCTCATCACTACTTCGGCTCGAAAGAAGAGATGTTCCTGGCCGCCATGCGCCATATCCTGACGCTCTATGGCGCCGAGGTCAGGGGCGCGCTGGCCGCGGCCGAGGGGCCCGAGGGCCGGGTCAGGGCCATCCTGCGGGCCTCATTCTCGCCGGGAAACTTCCGGCGTGAGGCGGTCAGCGCCTGGCTGAATTTCTGGGTTCTGGCGCAGACGGTGCCCGAGGCCAAGCGTCTTCTGGCAATCTATCAGGGCAGGCTCCGGTCGAACCTGATCGCTGCGCTGCGGCCTCTGGCCGGGCGCCGCGCACCCGAGATTGCCGAATCGCTCGGCGCGATGATCGACGGACTTTACCTGCGTGAAGTGCTGAAATCGGGGGCCCCTGACGGCGCCGCAGCGGTTGCCATGGCGTTGCGGCATCTTGAGGCGGAACTGGAGCAGGGGGGCGGCGAATGACGACAGACTATGTGATCGTCGGCGCCGGCTCTGCCGGCTGTGCCCTGGCCTACCGGCTGGCCGAGGCGGGCAAGACGGTGACCGTCATTGAACATGGCGGCACCGATGCCGGCCCCTTCATCCAGATGCCGGGTGCTCTGTCCTATCCGATGAACATGGGTATCTACGACTGGGGTTTTGCCACCGAACCCGAGCCGTATCTGGGCGGGCGGGTGCTGGCGACCCCGCGCGGCAAGGTGATCGGCGGGTCGTCCAGCATCAATGGCATGGTCTATGTCCGCGGCCATGCCCGCGACTATGACACCTGGGCCGAGATGGGGGCGACGGGCTGGTCCTATGCCGATGTTCTGCCGTATTTCAAGCGGATGGAAGCGTCGCATGGTGGGTCTGGCCCCGAGTTTCGGGGCACCGACGGGCCATTGCACATCACCCGTGGTCCGCGTGACAACCCGCTTTTCGACGCTTTCATCCGGGCTGGCGAACAGGCAGGCTATCCGGTCACCGCCGATTACAACGGCCAGCAGCAGGAAGGCTTCGGCCCGATGGAAGCAACGATCTGGAAGGGTCGGCGCTGGTCGGCTGCGAATGCCTATCTGAAACCCGCGCTGAGCGGAGGCAATGTGACCGTCGTTCGCGGCTTTGCGCGCAAGGTGGTCATGGAGGGCACGCGCGCCGTCGGCGTGGAGATCGAGCGCAGCGGCAAAGTGCAGGTGATCCGCGCGGGCAGCGAGGTGATTCTGGCTGCGTCGTCGATCAACACGCCCAAGCTTCTGATGCTGTCCGGAATCGGCCCCGCCCAGCATCTGCGCGACCACGGGATCGAGGTGGTGGCCGACCGGCCCGGGGTGGGCGCGAACCTCCAGGACCATCTGGAAATCTACATGCAGTTTTCGGCGCTGCAGCCGATAACGCTTTACAAATACTGGAATCTATTCGGAAAGGCCTGGGTCGGCGCCCGATGGCTGTTCACCGGCAAGGGACCAGGGGCCTCGAATCAGTTCGAGGCCTGTGCCTTCATCCGGTCGAAGCCTGGCGTGGAATACCCCGACATCCAGTATCATTTCCTGCCGATTGCCGTGCGCTACGACGGCAAGGCCGTGGCCGAGGGCCACGGGTTCCAGGCCCATGTCGGGCCGATGCGGTCGAAGTCACGCGGCTCGGTTACCCTGCGGTCGGGCAATCCTGCGGATGCGCCGGTCATCCGCTTCAATTACATGTCCCACCCGTCCGACTGGGAGGATTTCCGGGCCTGCATCCGCCTGACGCGCGAGATCTTCGGGCAGGAAGCCTTCAAGCCCTTCGTCAAGTCCGAGTTGCAGCCCGGCCCGAACGTTCAGAACGACACGGAACTGGATGACTACCTGCGGGAACATGTCGAAAGCGCCTACCACCCCTGTGGAACGGCGCGCATGGGCCGTCGCGCCGATCCGATGGCGGTGGTCGATCCGGAGTGCCGGGTGATCGGTGTTCAGGGGCTGCGGGTGGCCGACAGCTCGATCTTTCCGCAGGTGACAAACGGCAATCTGAACGGGCCGTCGATCATGACGGGCGAAAAGGCCGCCGATCACATTCTGGGCCGCACACCGCTGCCGGCGGCGAACCTCCAGCCCTGGATCAACCCGAACTGGCGGGTCTCGCAGCGCTGACTTGATCCCGGTCAAGGCCCGGGTCATGCCCGGGGTCTAGAATATCCAGGACAGTCGAGAAGGAGACCGGAATGTCGAACACCCCGCACACCCTGCAAGAGGAATTTCCCGGCAAGGCCGCAGAGATCAGCGCGCTGAAGGTAACGGACGCGCATTTTGCCCGGCTTCTGACCGAGTATGACGCGGTCAATGACAAGGTCCACCGTTCCGAAACGCGTCTGGATCTTCTGACCGAGGCAGAGGAGGAAGCGCTGCGCAAGACCCGGTCGCATCTGAAGGACCAGATCGCCGCAGCGCTGCGCAAGTAGGAGGCTCGTCGATGGCTTCGCCACTCCTCGCGGACGGCCCGAGGAGGACACGAAGTGAACGACGAGGGATCAGCCGATCTCGTAGGGCAGGATATCGCGGGCGTTGGGGTTGATCTTCAGCCGTCCTTCCAGCGGCGGAACGCTGCGCTGGTGGCAGTTCACCCGCTCACATATCCGGCAGGAAATGCCGATGGGCTCGAACCGGCCTTTCAGGTCGAGCCCGTCGGAATAGACCAGTTGCGGGGCGTGCTGCACCTCGCAGCCCAGACCGATGGCGTAGCGGCGCACGGGGGCGAGGAAGGCTCCGGCGGGTTTCGACACATCTCGGGCGAGGCAGAGGTAGCGGACGCCGTCTGGCGTTTCCGCCAGCTGTCGCAGGAATTGCCCCGGCGTTTCAAAAGCCTGATGGACGTTCCACAAGGGGCAGGCGCCACCGAACCGGGCGAATTGCAGCCGGGTCGAGGAATGGCGCTTGGTGATCGTGCCGGCCTGGTCGACGCGGACGAAAAAGAACGGGATGCCCTTGGCGCCGGGACGTTGCAGGGTGGAAAGCCGGTGGCCGACCTGTTCGATACTGGCGCCGAAGATGTCGGCGAGCCGTTCAAGGTCGTGGCGCATCTCTTGCGCGGCGGTCAGGAAGGCGCGGTAGGGCAAGAGCGCCGCGCCGGCGAAATAGTTGGCCAGCCCGATCTTGGCGATGTCGCGGGCTTCCGGGGTGGAAAAGCGGGCCAGGTCGAGCGTTGCCTCCAACAGGTCGTTGTGGGCGAGCAGGGCGACCTGGTGGAGCAGCTGAAAGCGCTGCGAGGCGGCCGAGGCGCGGGCCGAGATGTCCAGACGCCGGGCGGCGGGATCATAGTGGCGTAGCGGTGCCGTGCTTGAGTAATGCAAACTGATGCCGACACGTCTGAGCACATCATCCGCAATATTTTCGATTGTTTTTCCGTCTTTTGCGGCGGAAGCGAAATGCTCGGCCGCACGGTCGATGGCATCCAGGTAATTGTCGCAATAGTGGAAGAAGTCTCGCACCTCCTCCCAGGCTGAGGGGCGCAGGGTCGCATCCTCCCGACCCAGGGCCTCGTCCAGCGAGGCGAGGCGTTCATGGGTCTGGCGATAGGCGCGATGCAGGTCAAGAAAGGCACGCGCCAAGGCGGGCGCGTTGGACGCGGCAAGCCGCAGGTCGGCCAGTGGCGGCGTCGCCGAGGGGAAGACCGGGTCGGCCAGCGCCTCGCGCATGTCGGTCACGAGCCGCTCGCTTTCGCCGACCGTCAGCTCGGTCACGTCCAGCCCGAATTCCTGCGCCAGCGCCAGGACGACGGCCGCCGATACCGGCCGATGATTGTTCTCCATCTGGTTCAGATAGGGCAGCGACACCGAGAGCTTGTCGGCAAAGGCCTTCTGCGTAAGACCGAGCCGTCCCCGGATTTCCCGCAGCTTGACCCCGGCATAGAGTTTCTGGGTGGCCATTCGCATCCCTTCTCTTTGCAAAGCAGGTGAGCGGTTTGCAAAGCTGGCGTCAAGCGCCCAGTTGTCTGGCACGTCGGATGACGAAGCCGATCGCCACCACCGAGGCCAGCGACGAGGCCAGCATCAGAAGGATCAGCGGCATCTCGGTTGCGCCGGGCCCGAGGAGCACCCCGGCAATGGCTGCCAGCCCGGCGCCGCCACCGATCATGATCGCCCCGCCAAGCCCCGAAGCGGTGCCGGCCAGTTCGGGCCGCACCGACAGCATCCCGGCATTGGCGTTCGGCAGACAGATGCCGTTGCCCAGGCCCATGAAGATCGTCAGCCCGAAGAACACGATGGGACCGGACAGTCCGGCCAGCGTCAGAATTGCAAGAAGCACGAGGCCGAAAGTTGTCACCAGCGTGCCGGTCAGGATCATGCGGTTCATGCCGATGCGCACGGAATAGCGCCCGGCCAGGAAGTTCCCGGCGGCATATCCGATGGCCGTCAGCGCGAAGAGCCCGCCGACAAAGGTCGAGCTCAGGCCGAAGACCTTGTCGCCGACATAGGGCGCCCCACCCAGAAAGGCGAAGAAACAGCCCGAGGCGAAGGCGGCGGCCAGCGTGTAACCCCAGAAGCGGCGCGACGCGAACAGCGTGGGGTAGGTGCGCACCTGATCCATCAGGCTCACCTGACGTTGCGCTGCGGTCTCGCCCAGATCAGCCCAGACCAGCCACAATACCCCCGCACCCAGGATCAGAAGCAGCGCAAAGTTGGCCTGCCAGCCGAACTGGTCGTCCAGCACACCGCCGATGACCGGGCCGATCATCGGAACAAGGCTCATCCCCATGGTGACATAGCCGATCATGCTGGCAGCCTGTGCGTCCGCGACCATGTCACGCACGACGGCGCGGGACAGCACCATTCCAGCGGCGATGACAGCCTGCGCCATGCGGAAGAACAGGAAGACCGTCGCATCGGGCGCCAGAAGGGTGCCGATCGTGGCAAGGAGAAACAGAACCAGCGACCAGATCAGCACCTTGCGCCGCCCGTAGCGGTCAGAGATCGGCCCAAGGAAGATTTGCAGCACGGCGGACAAGGCCAGATAGAGCGCCACGGATTGCTGCATCACGCCGTAGGGCACGTCGAAATAGACGGCCATCCCCGGCAGCGAGGGCAGGAAGATATTCATGGCCAACGCCGAAAGACCGGCCAGCATGATCAGCGTGACGATCTTCGGCGGGGTCGTCCGGTCAAGGAAGCGCGGCTCTTGCATGGGCAAGGGCTACGCGCGTCGCCGGGCAATGTCCATCGCCCGGGCGCACAGCGCAGGCTGCGAAAATGCCGCCCTCACGCCCATTTGTGGAAGATGAAGAAGGCCCCGACCGCGATGAAGGCAAAGCCGAGCGCATGGTTCCAGGCCAGCGGCTCCTTCAGGTAGAGTACCGAGAAAACGGCGAAGACCGAGAGCGTGATGACCTCTTGAATCGTTTTCAGCTCGGCCGCCGAAAAATGGCCATGGCCGATCCGGTTGGCCGGAACCTGCAGGAGGTATTCAAAGAATGCGATCCCCCAGCTGACCAGGATCACGGTGACCAAGGGGGCGGTCTTGAACTTGAGGTGTCCATACCAGGCAAAGGTCATGAAGATGTTGGATGCCAGCAGAAGGCCGATTGTCAGGACGGGGACAGGCAGATTGAACATGATGACCTCAAGGTTGCGGCGATCCATTAGATCCCCACGCAGCGACACGCCAGTTTTTGCGAATTCGCAATTTGATGACAGTGATTTCAAACTGGTTTGCAAATTTTCTCATTCCCGCTTCTCGCCTGCGGTGTGATCCCCTAGATTGACGCTGCCGCAAGGCTGGGGGGAACCATGAAAGACATCCTGAACGAACTGGAAGCGCGTCGTGACGCCGCCCGCGCCGGCGGGGGCGAGCGGCGTGTCGCGGCGCAGCATGCGAAAGGCAAGCTGACGGCGCGCGAACGTATCGACCTTCTGCTGGACGAAGGCAGTTTCGAAGAATTCGACATGTTCGTCGCCCACCGTTGCACCGACTTCGGAATGGAGAAGGATCGTCCGGCAGGCGACGGCGTGGTCACCGGCTGGGGCACGATCAACGGTCGGCAGGTCTATGTCTTCAGTCAGGACTTCACGGTCATGGGCGGGTCGGTCTCTGAGACGCACGGCGCGAAGATCTGCAAGATCATGGACATGGCGATGCAGAACGGTGCGCCCGTGATCGGGATCAATGACTCTGGCGGGGCGCGGATCCAGGAAGGCGTTGCCAGCCTTGCCGCTTATGGCGAGGTCTTCCAGCGCAACATCGAGGCGTCAGGCGTGGTTCCGCAGATTTCCCTCATCATGGGGCCCTGCGCGGGCGGTGCAGTCTATTCCCCGGCGATGACCGATTTCATCTTCATGGTGAAGGACAGCTCTTACATGTTCGTCACCGGCCCCGACGTGGTGAAGACCGTCACGAACGAGGTCGTGACGGCCGAGGAACTGGGCGGGGCAAGCACACACACCCGCAAGTCCAGCGTTGCCGATGGCGCCTTTGAAAACGACGTCGAGGCGCTGGCCGAGATTCGCCGCCTCTTCGACTTCCTGCCCCTCAACAACCGGCAGAAGGCGCCGGTGCGGCCGTTCTTCGATGCACCCGACCGGATCGAGGCCGGCCTTGACACTCTGGTTCCCGACAACCCGAACCAGCCCTACGACATGAAGGAACTGATCCTGAAGGTCGCCGACGAGGGCGATTTCTTCGAAGTGCAGAAGGATTTTGCCGCCAACATCATCATCGGCTTCATCCGGATCGAAGGCCAGACGGTGGGCGTGGTGGCGAACCAGCCGATGGTGCTCGCGGGGTGCCTGGACATCGACGCCAGCCGCAAGGCCGCGCGGTTCGTGCGCTTCTGCGACGCCTTTGAAATCCCGATCCTGACCTTCGTCGACGTGCCGGGCTTTCTGCCGGGGACGGGGCAGGAATATGGCGGGGTCATCAAGCATGGGGCGAAACTGCTGTTCGCCTATGGGCAGGCGACGGTGCCAAAGGTCACGGTGCTCACCCGCAAGACCTATGGCGGGGCCTATGTCGTGATGGCGTCAAAGCATCTGAAGGCCGATTTCAACTATGCCTGGCCCACGGCAGAGGTCGCGGTGATGGGTGCCAAGGGTGCCGTCGAAATCCTCTATCGCAGCGAGTTGGGAGAACCCGAGAAGATCGCCGCGCGCGTCAAGGATTACGAGGACCGCTTCGCCAACCCCTTCGTTGCTGCCGAGAAGGGCTTTATTGACGAGGTCATCATGCCCCATTCCACCCGCCGCCGGGTGGCACGGGCATTTGCGGCACTGCGTGGAAAGAAGGCCGCGATGCCTTGGAAGAAGCACGACAATATCCCGTTGTGATCAGGATGAGTTCCCAGCGCCTGATGCCTTCCGTGCTGACCCTGATGGCCCTTGCCGCCTGCCAGGACGACGCGCCCGATCCGGACGCCATCGCTGTGCCGTCGGGGCGTGCGATCTCGTTGATCGAGGTCATCACCAATGTCCCGGGCCCTGAGGGCGCAACGGCCCGGTTCCGCTTCCTTGCACCGGGGCTGGGGCCGGATGATGCCGCAGCCGCGCAGGACGACATGCAGGCGTTGTGCGACGCCTATGCCCTGCCGCGGATCGGGGGAACCGTGCCGAAGCCGCAGCAGATCATCATTTCGCTGTCGGCCGAAGCGGTGCCCTTCGGGGAAGCGGCGCCCGGAGTTGTGCAGTTCTTCGAATCCTACAGCCCGCAAGACGACGGCTGCATCTGGGAACCCTTTTGATGACGGCACCAGATATTGTATTTTCGGCTAGCGCGACGCAACAGGCTGATGTACGAACGCCACAGGCTGAAAACTTGGTTCGGCTGTCGTGTTATTCCCTTACCCATTCGGGTATGGTACCAGCAGGCCGGCCCAAATCGGCCGATTTCAACAATTCGGGGCAGGGTGCCGGGTTTGGCTTTCCTGAGCCGCAAAAAGGATGGAGTAGAGGATGTCGAAGAGCGGAATCGTTCTGGTCATGGCAATGGTCGCAACCCTGGCTGCTTGCGCCAAGAAAGAAGAGCCGGTTGCGGTCGAACCGGTCACCGTCGAGCCGACCTACACCGGCAAGTACAAGTGATCTTTCGGGTCGGGCCCGCCAGCATCGACTGCGCAGGCCCGACCCTGACCTCCGGCAGAGCGGCGCCAGGGCTGCCGCTGCCGTAACCCGTCTCCCGACAAACCGCGCAGATCTGATCCGTGCCCGCGTTGCACGGACGCCAGCAATTGATTCGGACCGCATTTCGGACGGGGGTCTGAACAGATGCTGAAGCACCGCGGCTTTCCGGGGCGCATGCCCGGGACCGATTTCCAGTTCACCATCCGCCGCGCCAACGTCAAGGAAGGCGCCACAAAGCTTATCCGTCGCGAACGGTTCAAGGACCGCAAGAACCTTGACCGGGCCGCCGACGCGGCCTTCATGGCGGCGCTCTGGCAGTATTTCGGCGAAGAACCCTTCGAGCGCGGGAACCTTGATGCCGGGCGTTTGTCATGGCTGTTCGGTCGCGAGGTGGTGCCGGCCGACGATCCGTTCGATCCCTGCTCATATGAAGCGCGGCTTCGGATCGACGTAAGGCGTGCCGAGGCTGCCTTTCCCGAGGTCTTTGCTCCGGACGCTCCAGATGCACTGGACGACTGGGACGATGCGGAGGATCAGGCATGAAGGCCCCGATCCACGGTCCATGCCGGCAGGCTTCTCCCCGTGGCTCATGCGTGGCTGCCTTTGTGCATGCACCGGAGGGGTCCACTGGTGACCCATGTCATGTTGGCCATTGCCGGTCCGGCCGTGGCTTTCGCAATTGCAGCTGCCGCCCCTTTCCTTCCCAGCGGTCCGGCCCGTCACAGACTGGACCGGCCAGCTTCCGGCGGTCTGCTGCCGATTGCTCGCCCAAGGTGAAAAACTGCTTTGAAATCCGTGTTATTGCGATAGACTCCGCCGCAATAACAACAACCCATCGAGGCAGTCTTCCATGCGCAAGTCGCTTATCCTTTTTGCTCTTCTCACCGCACCGCTGGCCGGTTGCATGCAGGACCCCGCTTCGCGCGGGTTGGCGGGGGCCGCTGCCGGGGCTGTCATCGCCGATGCAACCAAGGGCGACATCCTTACCGGCGCGGTCATCGGCGGCCTTGCGGGCGCCGCATCCTGCGGGATCGAACTGGGCCTGCCGCCCTGCCGCCCGTCCTACTGAACTGACCGCCTTCGGGCGGCTTAAGTCCATCACAAGGGCCATCCGGGCACATCGTCCGGGTGGCCCTTCGTCATTCGTGCCGCAAGGGGGAGCCGATGTTTGACAAGATCCTGATCGCCAACCGGGGCGAGATCGCCTGCCGTGTGATCAAGTCTGCGCGCAAGATGGGGATCAGGACGGTTGCGGTCTATTCCGACGCCGACCGCCACGCGCTTCACGTCCAGATGGCGGACGAAGCGGTACATATCGGCCCATCCCCGGCCGCGCAGTCCTACATCGTCATCGACAAGATCATGGCGGCGATCCGGGCCACGGGCGCGCAGGCGGTGCATCCCGGCTATGGCTTCCTCAGCGAAAACATGAATTTCGCAGCCGCGTTGGAGAAGGAAGGCGTCACCTTCATCGGCCCGCCCAGCCCTGCGATCGAGGCGATGGGCGACAAGATCACCTCGAAGAAGCTGGCGATGGAGGCGGGGGTTTCGACTGTTCCTGGCTACATGGGCCTGATTGCCGACACCGACGAGGCGGTCAAGATCAGTCGCCAGATCGGTTATCCGGTGATGATCAAGGCCAGCGCAGGCGGCGGCGGCAAGGGCATGCGGATCGCATGGACCGACGATGAGGCGCGCGAAGGCTTCCAGTCATCCAAGAACGAAGCGGCGGCATCCTTCGGCGACGACCGGATCTTCATCGAGAAGTTCGTGACCCAGCCCCGCCACATCGAAATTCAGGTGCTGGCCGACAAGCATGGCAACTGCGTCTACCTGCATGAGCGCGAGTGCTCGATCCAGCGGCGGAACCAGAAGGTCATCGAAGAGGCACCCAGCCCCTTCCTGGACGAGGCGACCCGCAAGGCGATGGGCGAACAGGCCTGTGCCCTGGCCCGCGCCGTGGGGTATACCAGCGCCGGGACGGTGGAATTCATCGTCGATGGCGAGCGCAACTTCTATTTCCTCGAGATGAACACCCGTCTTCAGGTGGAACATCCGGTGACGGAACTCATCACCGGGGTCGATCTGGTCGAGCAGATGATCCGGGTGGCGGCTGGCGAACCACTGCCCTTCCGTCAGGAAGACCTGAAGATCAACGGCTGGGCGATGGAAAGCCGGCTTTACGCCGAAGACCCCTACCGGAACTTCCTGCCTTCCATCGGCCGCCTGACCCGCTACCGGCCGCCGGTCGAAGGTGCCACCGACCGCGGCGGGATCGTCCGGAACGACACCGGCGTCTATGAGGGCGGCGAGATCAGCATGTTCTACGACCCGATGATCGCCAAGCTTTGCACCTGGGGCCCGACACGGGCCGAGGCGATCGAGGAAATGCGCCTCGCGCTCGACACGTTCGAGGTGGAAGGGATCGGCCACAACCTGCCCTTCTGCTCGACCGTGATGGATCATCCGCGCTTCACATCCGGAAACATCACCACCGCCTTCATCGCCGAGGAATTCCCCGACGGCTTCCAGGGGGCCACGCTGGACGATGCCACCTTGCGCCGGGTGGCTGCTGCCGCCGCCGCTATGAACCGCGTCGCCGAAATCCGCCGGACCCGCATTTCGGGAACGATGGACAACCATAGCCGCCGGGTAGGAGATGACTGGATCGTCTCGCTTCAGGGTCAGAGCCATGCGGTGAAGATCGCGGCCGATCCGAACGGGTCTACCGTGACCTTCGGTGACGGGGAAAGTCTGCGGGTCGAAAGCGACTGGGTGCCCGGCCACCCCCTGGCACGGCTTTGGGTCGAAGGGACGGTGCTGGCCATCAAGGTGGGCAAGATCCCGATGGGCTTCCGCATGCGGCTGCGCGGGGCGGACTTGAAGGTCCATGTCCAGACCCCACGCCAGAAGGCGCTTGCGGGTCTGATGCTGGAAAAGGCCGCGCCGGACACGTCGAAATACCTGCTGTGTCCGATGCCCGGATTGGTCGTGAAGATCAACGTCGAGGTGGGCGACGAGGTTCAGGAAGGCCAGGCGCTGGCCACGGTCGAGGCGATGAAGATGGAAAACATCCTCAAGGCCGAACGCCGGGGCGTGGTGAAAGCCGTCAAGGCGGCCCCGGGTGCCAGTCTGAAAGTCGACGACGTGATCCTGGAGTTCGAATGATGTCAGCGCCCGGCCGGGTTCCGCTCCAGAATTTCCTGCCGACGCAGCGGAAGCCGGTCGATGGCATGCGTGATCTCGCGCAGGTCCCAGGGCAGGGGCTTGCGGATCACCGGGCGCAGGTCCTTGTCCATGATGACCAGCGAAAAGCCGCGCGGGCGCAGTTTCTGGCGCCACTCGCTGCGTCCCGCCGGATCGGTATCGGTGACCAGGATCACGTCACGCTCTTCAAGATCGGCGTAGGAGCGCGACAAAAGCTCCATCTGGCGGACGAAGTTCGGGTCGTTGGGGCTGTCGGCGAAGACCACGAGCGGCCGCTTCACATAAAGCTGTTCGTCGAAGACGACCTCGGCCGCAGGCAGGGGCCCAAAGGGGGGCGGGCCCTCCTCTGTCGCCTCGGCGACTGCGATCAGGGGCAGAAGGGCAACGAAAACAAGCGCGTGCAGGGGCTTCATGGGACCTCTCTTTATCCTCGATATAGGGGGTCTGCGCAGAATTCCAAAGCATTGATGACGGGCTTTGCCGGAGTGTGACATGATGGACGATCTTGCGGCCTGGAAGGCCCTTGCCACGAAAGAGTTGAAAGGCGCCGATCCGGCCAGCCTGACCTGGCGGACGCTGGAGGGTATTGCGGTCAAGCCGCTCTATACCGCAAGCGATGTGCAGGGCTTGCCGCAGATGAACGAACTGCCCGGACTTGCGCCTTTTACGCGGGGTGTCAGGGCCACGATGTATGCCGGGCGCCCCTGGACGATCCGGCAGTATGCCGGCTTCTCGACGGCAGAAGAGTCGAACGCCTTTTACCGAAAGGCGTTGGCAGGCGGGCAGCAGGGCGTGTCGGTCGCCTTCGACCTGGCCACGCACCGCGGCTATGACAGCGACCACCCGCGTGTGCTGGGCGATGTCGGCAAGGCGGGCGTAGCCATCGATTCTGTCGAGGACATGAAGATTCTGTTCGACGGGATCCCGCTGGAAAAGATCAGCGTTTCCATGACGATGAATGGCGCGGTCATTCCGATCCTTGCCAGCTTCATCGTCGCGGGCGAAGAGCAGGGTGTGCCCCGAGCGGCCCTTTCGGGCACGATCCAGAACGACATTCTGAAGGAATTCATGGTGCGGAACACCTACATCTATCCGCCCGAACCTTCGATGCGGATCGTGGCCGACATCATCGAGTATACCTCGGCCGAGATGCCAAAGTTCAACTCGATCTCGATCTCGGGCTACCACATGCAGGAGGCCGGGGCGAACCTTGTGCAGGAACTGGCCTTCACCTTGGCCGACGGCAAGGAATATGTCCGAACCGCCGTCGCGCGAGGGATGGACGTCGACGATTTCGCCGGGCGGCTGTCCTTCTTCTTCGCCATCGGGATGAACTTTTTCATGGAGGTCGCCAAGCTCCGCGCTGCGCGGATGCTGTGGCACCGGATCATGGACGGGTTCGGGGCGAAGAAGACCTCAAGCCTGATGCTGCGGACGCATTGTCAGACCTCGGGCGTCAGCCTGCAGGAGCAGGACCCTTACAACAACGTGATCCGCACCGCCTATGAGGCGATGGCGGCGGTGCTGGGCGGCACGCAGTCGCTGCACACGAATGCGCTGGACGAGGCGATTGCCCTGCCGACCGAGTTCGCGGCCCGGATCGCGCGGAACACCCAGCTTGTCCTGCAGGAAGAAACCGGCATCACCCATGTCGTCGATCCCTTGGCGGGCAGCTACTATGTCGAAAGCCTGACCAACCAGCTGGCCGAGGAGGCCTGGAAGCTGATCGAGGAGGTCGAGGCGATGGGCGGCATGACCAAGGCGGTGGCCTCGGGGATGCCGAAGCTCAGGATCGAGGAGTCGGCCGCCCGCAGGCAGGCGATGATCGACCGGGGCGAGGAGGTGATCGTCGGCGTCAACAAGTATCGCAAGGACAAGGAAGACCCGATCGACATCCTCGACATCGACAACATCGCCGTGCGCGAATCGCAGATCGCCCGGCTCAAGGCTGTGCGCGCGGTCCGGGATGAGGCGCGGGTCAAGGCGACGTTGGCGGAACTGACCCGTCGCGCCGATGAGGGCGGCAACCTCTTGGACGCCGCAGTTGAGGCAGCCCGCGCAAGGGCCACGGTCGGGGAGATTTCGGACGCCATGGAAAAGGTATTCGGACGGCATCGGGCCGAGGTGAAGACGCTGGCAGGGGTCTATGGCGCGGCCTATGAGGGGGACCAGGGCTTTGCCCAGATCCAGAAGGACGTGGAAGATTTTGCCGAGGCCGAGGGTCGCCGGCCCCGGATGCTGGTGGTCAAGATGGGTCAGGACGGCCATGACCGCGGTGCCAAGGTGATCGCCACGGCCTTTGCCGACATCGGCTTTGACGTGGATGTGGGCCCCCTGTTCCAGACGCCTGAGGAAGCCGCGCAGGATGCCATCGACAACGATGTGCATGTGATCGGCATCTCCAGCCAGGCGGCGGGCCACAAGACCCTCGCGCCGAAGCTCATCGAAGTGCTGAACGCGCGCGGGGCCGGGGATATCCTGGTGATCTGCGGCGGAGTGATCCCGCAGCAGGATTATGACTTCCTGAAAGCTGCCGGGGTGAAGGCCATCTTCGGTCCCGGCACCAATATCCCGGCGGCGGCCAAGGAGATCCTCGATCTGATCCGAAGCACGCGCGGCTAGGGGTGGCGATTTGTGACCCGGGCGCAACATGACAATCGCATATCCGAATGGAATGGCCCGCGCGGGTCGCAAGGATGGCCCTGTTCTGGCATGATGAGTGACCGAAACACAGCCTGAAGGTGCCTCATGAACCGTCCCCTGATTTCGACGCTGGCGATCACGCTCGGGCTGGGTCTGATTACTCCGGCCGAGGCTGAGGATTGGACGGGGCTCCACTTGACCTTCGGCCTCAGTGGCGCCGAGATCGATATGCGCGACACTCAGACCTGGGGCAGTCCGAAGGGTCTGTCGGGTCGGGACGTGGCGCCCTATGTGGCGCTGGGCTACGATTGGGCTTTTGACAGCTATACCCTTGGCGTGATCGCCGATGTTGATCTCACGTCGGTCGATACGGCCGATTTCATCACCTCGGGCAAGGGCACTTATGCGAATACGGATTGGTTCGCCACCGTGCGGGGGCGTGTCGGTGTGCCGGTCAGCAGCCAGGCGCAGGTCTTTGCCAGCGGCGGGGTCGCACTCTTGCGCACAGGGGCCACGGCCTATGACCTGGTCGGGGACTCGGTCGAGGCCTCGGCGCAGACACTGAAGGGCAGGGTTGTCGGGGTTGGCATGGAATATGTCCTGTCGCCCGGACGCAATCTGACCGTCGAGTACCTCTATGGCGATTTCGAGCGATCAGATCCGTATTTCGACGACGGCGCGCTGGTCAATGGCACCTCGAACCCGATCATCAACACACTACGCATCGGCTATACGCTGCGGTTCTAGGGTCAACGCCTGCCTTCAAGGTCCTGTGGCAGAAGTCCGAAAAGCACTTGATCGAGGCGCGTGGTTCCGCCCGGGGCGCGCACCTGACTGCGCAGGTAGCCTTCGCGCTGAAACCCCAGACGGTCCAAGTGGGTACACAGGGCAACATTGGCGACGGGGACCTGCGCGCCGATCTTCTCGATACCATATCTGACGAATTGCACCTTGATCAGCGGGCGGCCTAGCGCGGCCATGGCGCGCCGCGCCGCGAGGGTATTCGGACCATTGAGAAACGAGATAATCGAGGTTCGGTGCAAGGCATTGAATTCCGCATGAAAGAAGCCGGTCAGCCGGTCATCCGCCTTGTCAATCAAGGCAACCAGGAACCGCCTGCGGTTGTCGAAACTCGCAAAGAAGCGGCGCAGGTCCTGAACGCTCAGCTTTCGAGGCGGCATGTTCAAGGGGCCGACGCGATCGGCATCGGCGAACCAGTCGGCAATCTCCTGACTTGCATCGGTGGCCCTGACGCTGCGCGCCCGGTACCGTCCGCTTTCGACAAGGACAGGCGGGCCGGGTGTGATTGTCTTCTCGGGCATCTGGGTCCGGGCTGATTGCTTCAGGACAGGCATGATCGTTCTGCGCAATCCTGCAGCCCTGCGCAATGGTCCTTGCTAAAGCTCGATCTCGCCGTTCGGGCCGGGCTGGCCGGGCAGGACCGGGACCATGGGCGCTTTCCTGCGGATCAGGATATCGCCGTTCGGCAACATCACCGGCGCGTCGTAGTTCTTGAAATCGTCTATGATCGCAATCAGCTGGCGCAGTCGGGGGCCGACCTCCTCGCCAAAGCCTTCAAGGGCCGGGCCGATTTCGCCGAGGGCCTTTTCCATTTCATCCAGTGCCGGCTGCATCTCGGTCATCAACCCGCGCAGCACGAGCTTGGCACCTTCCTCGATCAGACTGAATCCACCCTCGTCCGCCGGGGGCACAGGTGCTGCGTCCTGTGCAAGGGCCGGGCAGGTGGCAAGCCAGAGGACAAGAAAGACACGCATGACGCAATTATGCGCTTGGGAAGACCGACTGACAAATCACATCTGGGGCAAATCCAGTGTTACAGGGAAATGGTCCGAAGCCTGCAACAGCGCCTCGCGCAGTTCGGGGACCCCGATGATCTTTGGGTCGTCGAACGGGTGCCAGATACGCCAGGTCGGGTTTGCCGCCGCAAGATCGGGCGAAACCATGATGTAGTCCAGAAGCGCCTCGAAATAGCGCTGCTTCGGCGCAAGAAAGAAGCGTGCTGTCGTCGGGGCAAGCCCGACGCGGCTATTCAGGATCATGGCGGCATGCGGGTCGGTCAGCTGCCGCGTCGGGTCCGGCTCGGTTCCCAGCACGATCTCCACCCCGGAATGGCCGAAGAGCTTTTCGAACTCGTCCAGTCCCGGGCCGTCATTGAAATCTCCCAGCACGACAAGGCTGTCGCCTGCGGCCAGATGCTCTTCGACCCGCTGGCGCAGCCACAGGCACTGCGCCAGCTGCTTGCGGCGGTTCTCGATCGACAGACGCATCTGTGCCTCGCGCCCGGCCACGCCATAGGGGTTTTTCGATTTGGCATGCACGCCGATCAGCCGCAGCTTCCTGCCGCGCGCGGTGGTGACGACAAGTTCCAGCGGGGGTTTGGAGAAGCGGATGTTTTCAAAGACATTGTCGGCATCCAGATCATAGCGAAACACCCCATCAAAGCGAGGGGCACCGGGCACGTCCTGTGTCGTCGGGGTCGGACCCTTCGGATCGTGCCGCGCGGTCAGCCGGTCGGGGTCGTAGAGAAAGGCAATCTCTTGCTCGGTCTCGCTGGCAAAGCCGATCATCGCCTTGCGTGCGCGCAGGCCGCAGGCCCGCGCGAAGGTCTCGAGCGCCTTGACGGTTGATCGTTTGCTGCCGGTATCCGGCGCCTCGATCACCACGATCCCGTCGGCATCCAGCGCGGTGAAGACGATCCCAAGGGCGCCCAACTGTTCGCCGCGCGTGACCTGATAGCGGGCCGAGGGCTTGTCATCCTCCAGCATCCGGCCGTGGTTGTCGAAGAGCGCGTTGAACCATTCGACGTTGTAGGTGGCCAGGCGCAAGGGGCGGTCGGGGATCATGCCGCCTTCCGGGCATTGATCTCGCGCCAGGCCTCGTTGATCAGCTGCATCCGCCGTTCAGCCAGTTTCAGCGCCTCGGGCGGGATGCCGCGAGAGGTCATCACGTCGGGGTGGGTGTCGCGCACGAGCTGCTTCCAGGCCCGCCGTGCCTCGGCCTTGCTGGCGCCTTGCGGCAGGCCAAGCACGTCATAGGGGTCGCGCGGCGCGCCATCGACAAGGCGGGAACGGACGATGCGGAAACAGGCTTCATCGAGGCCGAATTCCTCGGCCACATGGGTCAGAAAGGCATCCTCGCCCGGGTGGTAGGAGCCGTCGGCGATGGCAATCTGAAAGAGCGCCTCGAGGATGTCGACCAGAACGTGGTGGTCGTCGGCGCAGATGCGGCGGCCCTCGGGGTTGAAGAGTCGCGCGATCTTGCGGGCATAGGCGTCAAAGCCTGCCACATCCTGCCGCGCAAGGTTGAAGACGCGGGCGGCATGGGCCTCTTCACCTTCGGGGAAGGTGAAGATGCGGCGAAAAGCGGTGACCTCATCGCGGGTGACGGTGCCATCGGCCTTGGCCATCTTGGCGCCAAGCGCGAGGACCGCAATGGTGAAACCGACCGACTGTTCCGGCGCGGAAGTGCCACGAAGCCGGTCGAAGACGACCGACAGCGGCTCGCCCCCGGCAAGGGCGGACAGGGCTTCGGCTATGCGGGTCCAGATCGACATGTGCGCAGTCTATCCCCCCGCGCGGGGCTTGTCAGAGGAATTTCTGCATCAGCACAAGGTCGATGTAGCGGTCGAACTTGCGGCCGGCCTCGCGGATGCGGGCGACTTCGGTGAACCCCATACGGGCATGAAACGCCACGCCTTCAGGGTTCTCCGCCGAAACGCCCGCAATCATCTGGTGCGCCCCGGCGGCGCGAGCGTGGTCGCAGACGGCAGTGAGGAGTGCCGAGCCAAGGCCCCGGCCCCGCGCCCCGGGGGCCAGAAGCACGGTGTGCTCCATGCAACTGGCATAGCCGCTGCCACCCCTGAACTGGGCGTAGGAGGCAAAGCCGAGAAGACCGCTGCCCTCGGCCAGAAAGGTCGCGTGGCCTGCCATGTCGCGCTCGGTGATCATGAAGGCGACCTCATCCGGGGTCTTTTCGAAAGCGTTGAAGGTGACGGCCGTGTCGCGGATGAAGGGGTTCCACAGCGCGGCAATGGCCCCTGCATCGGCAGGGCTGGCGCGGCGGATCATGGCAGGACGACCTGCCCCCGGGGCGTGTCGAGAACCGCCCGCAAGCCCGCCGGGCCGGTCGCGAAGCTGACGCGCGGGTCGTCCAGGTTCACGGCCGAGCGCAGGGCCTCGGCCTCGGGATGTGTGATGGTCAGGCGCGCGAGCCGAAGGCCATGGTCCGGCAGGGCAAGGGCGGGGTGCAGCGCGCCCTCCCAGCGGATCAGCGCGGGGCAGCAGTTGTCGAAGGGAAGCCGCCCGCTTTCGGGCACGGCCATCTGCCAGCGATAATCGCCCCGCGCAAGATGCAGCGGGAGGCCCCAGCCGGCCGGGCCATCGGCGAGCGCGGCCCCCATGTCTTCACAAGCAACAATCCAGTTTGCCAGCCGGGGCGGGCCAATGAATTGGTCAAGGTCGAACCAGCGGGGCCTGCCCGGGGCCGGGGCCCCGGGGTCGATGGCGATGACCTCAAGATAAAGATCGCCCAAGGATAACAGTCGGTTGTGCGTGCCCATGGCCGCATGCCGCCCGCCCCCGGCCATCGGCACCCCAAGCAACTCTTCCGCCACGGCCACTCCGTCCTCAAGCCGTTCGGCAGCGATCGCCAGATGGTCGAGCCGCAGCATCAGCCGGCCTTCGTCACACGGGTTTCGGCCTTCAGCGCCACGGCCAGCGACTGGAAGCGCGCCTGCGCCACCTCACCGAACAGGCCCTCGCCCGCCGGGGTCAGCGTCAGTTCCAGCAGTCGCTTCCTTGGCTGCCAGTGCAAGGCGCCCGCCTTGGCCGGATCGCCGACCGAAAACATGGCCCCGAAGCGCATTGCCTTGCCCAGCACCTCGGCCGCCTGAATTTCGTCTTCGGACAGAAGCCGGAACATCGGCTCAAGCCGTGACCCCGAACGGTTGTTCTTGTAGCGATGCAGCAGTGCCAGGCCAAGGAACACCCGTCCCGGATGGTCAAGGCCGCCCAGATTTGCCCGGGTGGCGTTGTCGAAACAGGCTTCGGCGCGAAAATCGGGATGCGCGCGCCAGGTGGTGTCGTGCAGCAGGCAGGCGGCCTTGATCAGCCGCAACCGCTCTTTCGGGGCTTCGGGGAACAGGGGCAAGAGGAAGTCATAGAGCTTCTTGCCGAAGCCGGGGATGCGGGCCTGCACCAGTTCGGCCATCCGCGCAGCCTCGATCAAGGGGTCGCGGGCGCGGAGCTTTTCCGGCATGTGTTCGTAGAGCAGCCCCTCACGGATGCCATAGGCCGAGACGTCGATCTCGGCCGGGTTCAGCTGCTTGACCAGTTCGCGCAGAACCTCGCAAGCAAGGGGCACCAGTTCCATCCGTTCGGCGCTGGTCCCGGTGCGGCCGCGCAGAACGGCAAGGTCGGCCACTGCCAGCCAGTCCAATGTGTCGGCCAGGCTTTTCGGCGTCATCCGGTATTCGTGCAGGACGGTCAGCGGATAGGTCCGCCGCTCCATGTCCAGCCGCGCAATGACCCGCCAGCTGCCGCCGACCAGATAGATACGCTCGCCGCTGGACTTCATCACCGCCTGCGCCTGTTTCAGCACCTTGGCGATATGGGCGCGGCGCTTCTTGGGGTCTGCCGACACCTGTTGCAGCCGGAACGGCCCCAGCGGGGTCGACACGCGCTTGCCGACCTTTCCATCCCCGATCCGCGCCAGTTCCATCGAGTTGCCGCCGATGTCACAGACGATGCCCCTAGCATCGGGCCAGCCCAGAAGCACGCCCTGCGCCGAAAGCCGTGCCTCTTCGTCGCCGTCGATCACATGCAGCCGCAGGCCGGTTTCGCGCAGGACCTCGGCCTGGAACTCTGCCCCGTCGGCGGCCTCGCGGGTGGCGGCGGTAGCGACCACGGTCAGGGGGTCGATCTTCATGCCCTGGGCGAGCAACGCAAAGCGCCGCAGCGCCGCCAGCGCGCGCAGGCGGCCCTGAGGGCTGAGCCGCCCGGTTTCGGCAAGGCCCTTGCCCAGGCCGCACATGATCTTTTCATTGTAGAAATAGGCGGGTGAGCGCGCGGCGCCATCAAAGACCACCATCCGGACCGAGTTGGACCCTACATCGATCACGCCGACGCGCGACAGCGCGCGGGCGGACGGATCATCGATCAGAGGCTTGCCGAAGGGGCCGTCGTCGTCGTCCTCGGTCAAGGGCGCGGTGCCGTCAGCCATGTCAGAATCCCCCGGGTCTTCGCGTGGTCATGGTGCCGGTCCCGGCGGGCAGGGTCAACCTTGCCGCCTGCCGAGGACGGCTCCTCGTGCGACTTCGTCGCCTCGTCGCCGGGCGACGAGTGACGAAGTCATCGACGAGCCTTTGCGTGGATCAGTGCGCTGCCGCCGACCCGCCGCTGTCCTCGTCCTTGACCGAAACCAGCCGCGGTGCATCTTTCGCGCCCGCCGTCCCTCTGCCTGAAAGCGAGGGGTTTTCCATGAAGAAGTGGTGACAGTTGAAGAGTTCGCCATCTGCGGGGCTGAGGTCGCGGGTGTAGGTGCCGTCCGGGGCCAGAAGCCAGCTTTGCGCCTCGTCGCGCAGGTTTGCGGCCATGATCTGGGTCAGGATCTGGTTCTTCACCGTCGGGTTCAGCGCCTCGACCAGGGTTTCGACCCGGCGCGTCAGATTGCGGCCCATCCAGTCGGCCGAGGAAAAGAAGACCCGCGCCTTCTTCGAGGGCAGGCCGTAGCCGTTTCCGAAACAGACGATGCGGGAATGTTCGAGGAACCGCCCGACGATCGACTTGACGCGGATGTTCTCGGACAGGCCCTTCACCCCCGGCCGCAACCCGCAGATCCCGCGGATCACGAGGCTGATCCTGACGCCTGCTTGGCTGGCCGCGTAGAGCGCGTCGATCACGTCGGGCTCGATCAGGGAGTTCATCTTCGCCCAGATTTCGGCGGGCCGGCCCGCCCGGGCATTCTCGGCCTCGGCGGCGATCAGTTCCAAAAGGCGCGGCTTCAGCGTGATTGGAGAAATTGCAAGGTTTTCAAGACCTTCTGGCTGCACATAGCCCGAGAGATAGTTGAAGACCTTGGTCGCGTCGCGGCCAAGCGCGGGGTCGCAGGTGAAGAAACTGAGGTCGGTGTAGATGCGCGCGGTGATCGGGTGATAGTTGCCGGTGCCGTAATGGGTGTAGGTGACCAGATGGTCGCCTTCGCGGCGCACGACGGTGCTGATCTTGGCATGGGTCTTGTAGTTGACGAAACCGTAGACGACATGGGCACCTGCCCTTTCGAGGCGGCGCGACTGCCGGATGTTGGCGGCCTCATCGAAACGGGCCTTCAGTTCCACCAGCGCGGTGACCGATTTGCCGTTCTCGGCCGCCTCGCACAGCGCCGAGACGATGGGGCTGTCCCAACTGGTCCGGTATAGCGTCTGTTTGATTGCCAAAACGTTAGGATCGCGCGCCGCCTGTTCCAGGAAGCGGATCACCATGTCGAAGGTCTCGTAGGGGTGGTGCAGCAGCATGTCCTTTTGCCGGATCGCGGCGAACATGTCGCCGTCGTGATCCTGCACCCGTTCGGGCACCCGGGGGGTGAAGGGCGGCCACATCAGGTCCTTGCGGGATGAGAGGATCAGTTCCTTGAGATCGGCCACGCCCAGAAGGCCCTTGACCTCCACGACCTCGTCCTCGGTGACGCCGAGTTCTTCCATGATGAGGGCGCGCAGGTCCTCGGGCGCCCCTGCGGACATCTTGAGGCGGATCACCTCGCCCCGGCGGCGGCGTTTCAGGGCGGTCTCGAATTCGCGGACCAGATCTTCGGCTTCGTCCTCGACCTCAAGGTCGCTGTCGCGCAACACGCGGAAGGTGCAATGGCCCCGGTCGGTGTAGCCGGGGAAGAGCATGTTGAGGTGCAAAAGCAGCAGTTCCTCAAGCGGAAGGAAGCGGTGTTCGCCCTCTTTCCCCGGCAGCGGCACGAAGCGGGCGATTTGCTGCGGGATCGGCAGAAGCGCCTTCAGGGGGCGGCGGTCGGTGGCGCGTTCCAGCTCCAGCGCGAGGGAAAAGCCGGTATTCGGGATGAAGGGGAAAGGGTGTGCCGGGTCGATGGCAAGGGGCGACAGGACCGGGAAGACATTGTGCAGGAAGTGATTTTCCAGATGCTTCAGATCGCGCGCGGTCAGTTTCGAGCGGGTGAGGATGACGATGCCTTCGGCCTCCATCGCCTTGCGTAGGCGGTTGAAGGTGGTCTGCTGGGTCTGCATCAGGCGGCGTGCGTCGGCATTGATGAGCTGCAACTGTTCCGCCGGGCTGCGGCCATCTTCGGACAATGTGGCATTGCCGGTGCGGACCAGCGCGCGCAGGCCCGCGACGCGGACGGTGTAGAATTCATCGAGGTTGGTGGCCGAGATCGACAGGAAGCGCAGCTGCTCCAGAAGCGGAACGGCGGGGTTCGCGGCCTCTTCCAGGACGCGCCAGTTGAAGGCGAGCCAGCTGAGTTCGCGGTTGAAGAACCGACCCGGCCCGGCGGTTTCCGCGAAGGGCAGTTCGAGGGCGGCGGGGAAGGGGGATTTGAGGAAATCGGCCTGGGTCATGGCTGGCTTATGCCGCGCGGTTGGTGACGGATTGATGACAGTGTTTCACTCGCCCCGGCGGCTGTCCAGTCGGGGCAGGGGGAGGGCGCGGAACGGGCGGGCGGGTTAAAGGAACATGAACGCAACAGGGGCGGCGAGAGGGCGGGAGGGCGAGGCTTGCCCTGCAAGTGCTTGAGGACGCGCTGTTAATCCGGGGTCGGGCCGGGTTCTGTGGCGTCTTTCTCTGGTCTTCCTTCTGTCTTCCTTCCGTCTCTACGCGCGTCATTCCCACCGGGCGTTAACCATACCCGGCGAATCGCCTGTCCGGGTGGTCAGGGCGCCTTGGACGTATCGTCAGGGGCCTCGCTGCCCAGAAGCCTGGCGGCCAGCGAGCGGGTGATCGGGCGACCCCGGGCGAGGGCCGTGGCATCCAGTGCCGCCACAAGGCCCCGCGCCGCGCCGATCGAGCGCGGCATCCGGGCGACAAGATAGGGGATGAGGTTCGCCGGCACGGCGACCTGCCGGTCGGCGAAAAGCTTGACGAGGACCGCCGAGAGAAGCGCGTCGTCGGGGCCGTCAAGCTGCGCCACCGGGGCCGCCTGCATCCGGCTGAGAAGATCGGGCAGGGCAAGGCCCCAGTCGCGCGGCGGGGTGCGGGCGGTGACCAGAAGCGCGCCGCCGGGGGTGACGAGGTTGTGCAGATGAAAAAGCGCATCTTCCGGCAGGCCGGGGCGGTCGGCATCCTCGACCGCGACGCAGCGCCCGGCGAGGGCGGCAAGTTTGGCCCCGGCAAGGTCGGCGGCGGGCAGGACCACCCCTCCGGTCATCTGGGCCCAGATCGTCGCCAGATGGGTCTTGCCCGCGCCTTCGGGGCCGACCAGCACCAGCTTGCGCCCGGGCCAGTCCTGCCAGCCTTCGACGGTCTGCAAGGCCAGCGCGTTCGACGGCGCGACGAAGAAGTCGGCCCGCGACATCGCCTCGCGTCCGGGCAGGTCGAAGGCAAGCTGGCGGATCATGCGCCGTCGGTGCCCTTGGCCTTGCGGCTGCGTCGTGGTCGGGGAGCGGCGGCTGGGGGGACGGCTGGGGGGGCGGCGGTCTCGGCCAGCGCCGCAGTGCCGCGGTAGAGGAGGCTGGCCCGGTATTGCTCGATCCCGAAACGGGTCAGGACGCCGATGGCGGCAGCCACCGGAACGGCGACGAGCATGCCGACAAATCCGAAGACCGACCCGAAGGCAGACAGCGCCAGAAGCAGCCAGACCGGGTGCAAGCCCACCGACTTGCCCACCAGCTTTGGCGTCAGGATGTTGCCTTCGATGAACTGCCCTGCCGCGAAGATCGCGGCGACGATCCCGATCTGCACCCAGTCGCCCCAGAACTGAAAGAGCGCAAGGCCAACGGCCAGCACACCTCCGATGATCGCGCCGACATAGGGGATGAAGGTGATCGCGCCCGCGATCGCCCCGACAACGAGCCCGAATTGCAGGCCAGCCAGCATCAGGGCGACGGCGTAGTAGGTGCCGAGCACGAGGCAGACCGACACCTGGCCGCGCACGAAGCCTGCGAGCACGGCGTCGATCTCGCGCGCGAGGCGGCGGATCGTGGGGGCGTGGTCAAGCGGCAGCATGCAATCCACCCGCTCGATCATCCGGTCCCAGTCGAGCAAGAGGTAGAAGGCGACGACCGGCACCACGACGATGAAGAAGACGACCGAGATCACGCCAAGCGCGCCGCTGAGCACGCCCTGCGCCAGTTGCCCGCCGCGCGCCTGGATCGCCGCACCGATCTCGGCCAGGGTCTGGCGGGTGGTCGAGGTGCTGTCGGCAAGGTCGGGGAAACGTTCCAGAAGAAAGCTTTGCAGTCGTCTGGCGATGTCGGGGGCTGCGTTGACGAGGGCCGTCAGCTGGTTGACCAGCGCCGGGATCACCGCAAGCACCATGAGGATCATGATGAACAGGGCGACGAGCGAGATGAGCGAGGTTGCCGCGGCACGGCTGAGGCCCAGACGCTCCAGCCGGTCGGCGACGGGGTCGAGGAAATAGGCGATGGCGCCCCCGACGATGAAGGGCAGCAGCACGTTCCCGAGGAACCACAGCAGCAGCAGGAACACCACTGCGGCGATGCCCCAGTAACGGATCTGGTCTTTGGCGGCCAATGCCATGCGGGGTCCTTTCGGCGACAGCCTCTCATATCATCCGCGCGGCGTCGCGGCGCAAGAGGCGGGTTTTCCGGCGGACCCCCGCCGAAGGTGTCGGCCCGGTGGCCCGGTCTGGGCCGGGCGGCCGGAATACCCCGTCAGAAATCGAGGCTGTAGCCGAGGGTTATGCCGAGGTCGTCAATCCCGTCGCGCAGGGTTCCGCCGGAGAGTTCCGCCGAGAAACTGCCCGAAGCAAGCGCTCCGGCAAGGCCCAGAGCCGCGCGCGGGGCCGTGAAGACCTGGTCCCCGTCGAGGCTTGAGCCGGTCTTGACCCGCGCCACGGACAGATCGGCGTAGGGAACCAGCCCCCCGCCGCCGAGGCCCGTCTCGCCGGAAACCCGCAGGCCAAGGGCAAGCGCGCGGTACCGCAGCCGTTCCGCCGCAACCGGAACGCCTTCGTTCACGTAGGCGGGGACATCTTCGTCATAGGCCGAAAGACGAAGCGACGGCGACCAGACTGCCCCCATCTGCCGCCATGCGCCGAACAGGCCAAGCGCGCCCATGATCCGCTCGGACCGGACCGTCGCGTCGCCGATCTCCATCCTTGGCCGGGCAAGGCCGAGGTGACCGTCGAGAACAAAGGAGGCGCCCAGGGGCAGGCCCAGATAGGCGCCCACGGCGGAGGATCGGGCGCGAGCGGGCGTCTCGCCGTCGAGGTCAAGCCAGTGCTGACCCAGATAGGCGCCGATCAGTGCCCCCGTTCCGGTCACCCTGTCGATGCCGAAGGTCAGGCTGCCACCCTCGCCGTCCAGCCCCGTCGCAAGGCGGTAAAGGTCGGCGGAAGACCACCATCCGGCCGTCGCGCCACCCCCTGAGGTCGAGGCCGTCAGCCCCCCGCCACCACCCGATGCCCCGAGGCGGGCCGCCACGCGCCCGGCCACCGCGCCTGTGAGGTCGGACAGCTGGGCGGCGGCGATGATCCGGGACACGTCCGCTGCCCTGGCGCCGTCAAGGAGAAGGACGAGGATGAGCGTCGACTCTTTCTGGATGTTGTAGTCCGAAAGCGTTCGTCCGTCCTCAAGCGTCTTTCCGGCGAAGATCAGGCGCTGCCGGTCGGGCGGGATGCCCTCCTTGTCCTGGATCTTCTGCTTGACCTGGCCGATCGTGTCGGAGGGCTCGACTTCAAGCGCAAGGGTCTTGCCGGTGGGCAACTGGACGAAGATCTGCATGGCGCTGGCCGGAAGAGCCAGAAAGAAGATCGAAAAGACAATCCACGAAAGCACCTTCGTCATCTGGCTTGGCCTCATGCTGCACGGTCGGGGCGCCCCCGGTCACGGGCTGGACTCTAGCACAGGGGTCTGGTTCGGGCCTGGGGCCGGGTGGCGAAAAAGGTCATGACGTGGTGATGGTGCAACAGGGGCGTGCCCCTGACCCCGGAGCGGGCCGTCCGCCAACCGGAGCGCGCCGGGATCGGCCGAGGTCGTTTTCCGCCGCTGTCCTGTCCTGCTTCGGCTTGGAATGGTGCTGACGGCCCGCTACTGTCCGGGCGAAACAAGGAGACCGCCATGACCCGCACCGACGCCATCGCCCTGATCCGCCGCTATTACGACGCCTTCAACGCCGGAAATGCGCAAGGCATGCTGGACTGTCTGACCGACGATATCGAGCATCGGGTGAACGAGGGCGCACACCGGATCGGCAAGGAGAAATTCGCCGAGTTCTGCGGGCATATGGGCGTCAGCTACCGCGAGGAGCTGAAGGAGATGGTGGTCTTCGCCAATGATGAAGGCAGCCGCGGGGCGGCCGAGTTCATCGTGCATGGCACCTATCTGAAGACCGACCCGGGCCTGCCGGAAGCGAAGGGCCAGCGCTATGTGCTGCCTGCGGGCGGGTTCTTCGACATCCGGGGCGACCGGATCAGCCGGATCACCACCTTCTACAACCTGAACGACTGGATCGCACAGGTCTCGAAATGAAACTCGACGAGATCGAGGTCCGCGCCCTTGCCGGGGCCGATCTGGAGGCGGCCCTCGACGCGGTGGCCCAACTGCGGATCACCGTCTTCCGCGACTGGCCCTATCTTTACGACGGCTCGCTCGACTATGAGCGGCAGTATCTGGCGAGCTACCGTGACAATCCGGGCGCGCTTCTGGTGGGCGCCTTCCATGACGGGCGGTTGATCGGGGCCTCGACCTCCACGCCGATGGAGGATCACGCGCCGGAATTCTCGGCGCCCTTCCGCGAGATGGGGCTTGCGACCGACAAGATCCTTTATGGCGCGGAATCGGTGCTCTTGCGCCCCTATCGCGGGATCGGTCTTGGCCACCGTTTCATCGACCTGCGCGAGGCCCATGCCCGGGCACTGGGGCGGACGCATGTTGCCTTCTGTTCCGTCATCCGGCCCGAGGATCACCCGGCCCGGCCCGCCGTCTACCGGGCGAACGATGCCTTCTGGCGCGGGCGCGGCTATGAGCCCCTGCCGGGCGTGGTGGCGCGGTTCAGCTGGAAGGACCTGGGCGACAGCGCCGAAACCGAAAAGCCGCTGCAGTTCTGGATGCGGGCGCTGTGACGGCGGGTCGGGCGGGTTGAGGAACATGTGTTCCGGGTCCGTTGCGCCGGGAAGATCGTCCTGTGACCCGGCCGGCTCGGGCGGAAAAGGAAAGGCACTGCCTTTCCCCGCCCGTTGCGGCCCGGCTCCGGACAGACCGTTTCAACCCGCGAGACAGAGGCCAGCGCCTGCCCCGGCGGGCGAGAAGCGCCCGCCATGGGCGGGGCGGGCGCTGGCCGGCGGCCTTTGGGGCCACCGGCCGACAAGGGGCACCCATGCCGCGTGGCCTCGGCGATGGCCTCGGCCAAGGGGACAGGGCAGGAAGGTTTCCGGAACTCTAAGCCCTTTTCCAGTGCGGAACATAGGATCAGCATCCCTTTTCGCCCGGCCTGTTGGGGCGGTTTGCGCCACATCAAGGCGGCAGTGGGTGCTGTCCGGCAGATGTCGGATTGAGATGCGACAGTAGGGGCACCCGGGCCGGATCCGCCCCGGGGCGCCCAAGCTGCGTGCTGCGATCTGACCTGACGAAGGAGGCCATCATGACCGACCCTACCCCCTTTCACGCGGTGCCGACCGATGCGGCGCTGGCGCGGATGGATGCGCGGATCACCGGCCTGAGCGGGGAAGAAGCGGCGCGGCGGCTGGCCGAACACGGGCCGAACCGCCTGCCCGAGGCCAAGGCGCGCGGGCCGGTGATCCGCTTGCTGGCACAGTTCAACAATGTGCTGATCTATGTGCTGCTGGTTGCCGCCGTGATCACGGCGGGCTTGCAGCACTGGGTCGATACCGGGGTGATCCTGGCGGTGGTTCTGGCCAATGCGGTGATCGGCTTCATCCAGGAGGGCAAGGCCGAGGCGGCGATGGGGGCGATCCGGTCGCTGCTGGCGCCGAAGGCCGCCGTCTTGCGTGACGGGGCGCGGGTCACCGTGCCGGGGGCGGACCTCGTGCCGGGCGACATCGTGCTGCTGGAAGCGGGCGACAAGGTGCCGGCCGATCTGCGGGTGATCGAGGCGCGGGGGTTGGCGGCGCAGGAGGCGATCCTGACCGGCGAATCCGTGCCGGTGGACAAGGACCCGCAGGCGGTCGAGGCGGATGTGCCGCTGGGCGACCGCAGGTCCATGCTCTGGTCAGGGACGCTGGTTACCCAAGGCACGGCGAAGGGGCTGGTGGTGGCGACCGGCGCAGGGACCGAGATCGGCCGGATCGGCGGGCTTCTGGCGGGGGTGGAGCAGCTGACCACGCCCCTGGTCGCGCAGATGGACCATTTCGCGCGCTGGCTGTCCTTCCTGATCCTGATGGTGGCGGCGCTCTTGCTGGCCTACGGCTATTTCGTCAGCCATCAGGACTTTGGCGATCTTTTCATGGCGGTGATCGGTGTTGCCGTGGCCGCGATCCCCGAGGGGCTGCCGGCGGTGATGACGATCACGCTGGCCATCGGCGTGCAGGCCATGGCGGGGCGCAATGCCATCGTCCGCCGCCTGCCCGCGATCGAGGCAATCGGTTCCGTCTCGGTCATCTGCACCGACAAGACCGGCACGCTGACCCGCAACGAGATGGTCGTGGCGGCGGCCGAGACGGCGGAGGGGGCCTTCACCGTCTCGGGTGACGGCTACGGCCCGGAAGGCGAGATCAGTCCGGCGGGTGACCTGTCGCGGCTGGCCCGCGCGGCGGCGCTGTGCAACGACGCGGCGCTGCATGACAAGGACGGGCACTGGATCGTCGAGGGCGACCCGATGGAGGGCGCGCTTCTGGCCTTTGCCGCCAAGGCGGGCGGGGTGGCGCCCGAGCCGCGCGTTGACGCCGTGCCCTTCGACAGCCGCCACCGCTACATGGCGGTGCTGACCGAAGGCGGGGTGACGCTGGTCAAGGGCGCGCCGGAGCGGGTGCTGCGGATGTGCCGCGACCTGGACTACGGGCATTGGCACGACCGGGCCGAGGCGATGGCGCGGCAGGGGTTGCGGGTGCTGGCCTTTGCCGAGCGGGAAGAAGCGGGCGACCGGATCGACGCCAAGGCGCTGGAAGGCGGGCTGAGTTTCATCGGCCTTCTGGGCCTCATCGACCCGCCGCGCGCCGAGGCGATTGAAGCCGTGGCCGAATGCCGCTCGGCCGGGATCCGGGTGAAGATGATCACCGGCGATCACGCGGGCACGGCGGCCGCCATCGCCGCGCAGATCGGGCTGGCCAAGCCCAAGCGGGTCTTGACCGGGGCGGACCTCGACAAGCTGGACGATGCCGAACTGGCGATGGAGGTGATGGACGTCGATGTCTTTGCCCGCACCAGCCCCGAACACAAGCTGCGGCTGGTGACGGCCCTGCAATCCAGGGGCCTGTCGGTGGCGATGACCGGCGACGGGGTGAACGACGCCCCCGCGCTGAAGCGCGCCGACGCGGGCATCGCCATGGGGCTGAAGGGATCGGAGGCCGCGAAGGAGGCCGCCGATCTGGTGCTGGCCGACGACAATTTCGCCAGCATCGCGGCGGCGGTGCGCGAGGGGCGGACGGTCTATGACAACCTCAAGAAGGTGATCAGCTGGACCCTGCCGACCAATGCCGGGGAATCCATCGTCATCGTCTTCGCGATCCTGGCGGGGCTTCTGCTGCCGCTGAGCCCGGTGATGATCCTCTGGGTCAACATGATCACCGCGATCACCCTGGGTCTGGCGCTGGCCTTCGAGCCGACCGAGGCCGGCACGATGCAGCGCCCGCCCCGATCGCGGACGGCCCCTATCCTGTCAGGAGAGTTGGTCTGGCATGTGGTGCTGGTGGCGGGCCTCTTCATCGCGGGGATCCTGGCGATGTTCAACTATGCGCAGGATCGCGGCTATTCGCTGGCCCTGTCGCAGACCATCGCCATGAACACGCTGGTCGTGCTCAAGACCTTTCACCTTTTCTTCATCCGCAACATCCATGGCACCTCGCTGACCTGGGATGCGGTGAAGGGGACGAAGGTGGTCTGGATCGTGGTGATTGCCGTCACCGCAGCGCAGTTTGCCATCACCTATCTGCCCCCCTTGCAGGCGATCATGGGCACCGAAGCCGTGGCCTTCTGGGATGGCGTGCTGATCGTCGGGGTGGGTGCGGCCTTCTTTGCGCTGATCGAAATCGAGAAGCAGATTCGGCTCGGCCTGCGCAAGCCTGCGGGGCCTTCGCAAGAATCCGCTTGAAAACCGGCCCTTTCGGGGGCATACGCGCCCCCGGAAGCCTGCGGCCAAACCGCGGGCCATGCTACATTGGAGAGACCATGGCCAAGGAAGACATTCTCGAATTCCCCGGTGTCGTGAAGGAACTCCTGCCCAACGCGACATTCAGGGTCGAACTCGAGAACGGCCATGAGTTGATCGCGGTGATGGCAGGCAAGATGCGCAAGAACCGCATCCGGGTTCTGGCCGGCGACAAGGTGCAGGTCGAGATGACGCCTTACGACCTGTCGAAGGGCCGCATCAACTATCGCTTCAAGTAAGTTGCGACTAATCCTCGGATCAGGCAGCCCGCGCCGCAAGGAATTGCTGGCGCAGATGGGGATCGTGCCTGACCTGATCCTGCCCCCCGACATCGACGAAGACCCCCGGAAAGGCGAACTGCCGCGCCCCTATGCGTTGCGCCTGGCCCGGGAAAAGGCGCTGGCCGTGCCTGCGGGGCCGGAGGATGTGGTCCTCTGCGCCGATACGACCGTGGCCATTGGCCGCCGCATCCTGGGCAAGCCCGAGGATGCGGGCGAGGCGGCGGCGTTTCTGACCGCGCTGGGCGGGCGGCGGCATCAGGTGATTACCGGCATCGCCGTGCGCCGGGGTGACCGGCTCCTGACCCGCGAAAGCGTCAGCGTGGTCAAGATGAAGCGGCTGTCGGACGCGGAACTCAACACCTATCTCGCCAGCGGCGAATGGCAGGGCAAGGCGGGCGGCTATGGCATCCAGGGGCTGGCGGGCGCGCTGATCCCGTGGATTTCCGGGTCGTTTACCGGGATCATGGGCCTGCCCGTGGCAGAAACGGCGGCGCTGTTGACGGCGGTCGGCTATCCGGTCTGGAGGCAGGAATGAAGGGTCGGGTTCTGGTTCTGGACGAGATCGCGGGCCGTCAGGCCGCCGCACTTGTGGTGGACGGACGGCTGGAGGAACTGGCCCTGGACCCCGAAGGCGAGGTGATCCTACCCGGTGCCATCTACCGCGCGGTGGCCGACCGGCCGGTGAAGGGCCAAGGCGGGATCTTCGTGAAACTGCCCGGGGGTTCGGGGTTTCTGCGCCAGATCTCGGGCGTGGCGCCGGGCCAGCGGCTGCTGGTCCAGGTCAGCGGCGCGACCGAGCCCGGCAAGGCCGCCCCGGTCACCACGCGCCTTCTTTTCAAGTCGCGCTTTGCCATCATCACCCCCGACGCGCCCGGCCTGAACATCAGCCGCCGGATCAAGGACGAGGGTCTGCGCGCCGAATTGCAGGCTCTGGCCGAGGCGGGCATGGCCGGGGCTGACCCGCGCCTCGGGCTGATTTTGCGGTCCGGCTGCGCCGAGGCCGAACCGGGCGCGATCGCCGAAGACATTGCCGCCATGCGTGGCCTGGCCGAGGCGGTGCTGGCCGACCTGACCGGCGGGCCGGAGCTTCTGGTCGACGGACCCTCGGCGCATGATCTGGCCTTCCGCGACTGGCTCGACCCAGCGGTGGACGAGGCCGACACCGACCCCGGCAGCTTCAACCGCCAGGGCGTGACCGAAGCGGTCGAGGCGCTCCTCTCCCCCCGCGTCGCGCTGGAGGGGGGCGGCCACATGATGATCGAACCCACCCGCGCGCTGGTGGCGGTGGATGTGAACACCGGCCCGGATACTTCTCCCGCCGCCAGCCTCAAGGCCAATATCGCCGCCGCCCGCGACCTGCCGCGCCAGCTGCGGTTGCGGGGGTTGGGCGGTCAGGTGGTGGTCGACTTCGCGCCGATGCCAAAGCGCGACCGGCAGGTGCTGGACCAGGTGCTGAAAGCTGCCTTCAAGGCCGAGGGCGAGGCGAACCTGGCGGGCTGGACCACGCTGGGCCTTTACGAGCTGACCCGCAAGCGCGACCGTCTGCCCCTGTCCGATCTTCTGCCCCGGGGCCTGCCATGACCTGCCCGATCTGCGGCAAGCCCACGCTGCCCGACTACCGCCCCTTCTGCTCGCGCCGCTGCGCCGATGTGGACCTCGGCCGCTGGCTGACCGAGGGCTACCGCATCCCGGCTGCAAGCGAGGACGAGGTGGAGGACGAGACATCCGACCCCGCCCCGCCGAAGGCGCACTAGGGGCGTTTTCCCTCTGGACAGCCCCGCGCCCCTTGGGTATCACCCGCCCACCAAAGCGTGCCCAGATAGCTCAGTTGGTAGAGCAGCGGATTGAAAATCCGCGTGTCGCTGGTTCGATTCCGGCTCTGGGCACCACTTTACACATAAAATATACGTAGAAACAGAAAGTTAGCGATCTGACGCTTTCTTGACCCAGCTTTCTGTCCACCTACCGATAGTTCTATCAGGATGTCTCGGGATGTCTCACTCCGTCCAATCAAGTCCCCGAGTCAGGCACCCGCTTATCGGATGAACCTGACCAGAAGTTACGTAAGTTGGGTTTAGCGGCAGAGTGTTTCTCACGGCGTTGCTCAGAACGGCGCGGCACCCGCGCCAAGGGCACCTGTGACGTTTCCGACCAGTGAAAGATCGTCCGGATCAAGCATCCGCACTGCGGCGCCGGGCGTCAGGTCCAGCGCCGGAAGGTCCAGCCAGAGAAGGTTCGGACTGTCGGTCAGTTCGAAATAGTAGCGCCGGTCCCGCAGGTTCATCGCGGTGCGATATTCGGTGTTGTAGATGCCGAAGTCCTGATAGGGCGCGCCGAAGGGGACCGAGGCGTTGCGGATCACCGACAGGATGCCGGCCGCCGCCTGACGTTCCGAGGCGGGATCTGGCAGGAGGTCGAGGAAGTACTTCGACCGCGCGAAACGGTCCTTGGCGTTCACATTGCCCGGAAGCGGCACGAAACTGCCCGGCGTAGAGAAATCGAAGCTCGCGAAGGCCTTCAACTGCTCGGAATAGATCGGGTCGTTGGTCATCACGGTGTGGTCGCGGCCGTGATGGATGGTCAGCCTGCCCTCGACATATTCCAGGATCGCGCTGTCGCCGCTGTCGTCCTCGATGGCCAGATGGACATCGGACCGGAAGCCTCGCGCCTCGACCGCGACAATCTGGACCTTCTGCATCAGGGCCAGGGCTTCAGCGACGGTCGCCGCGTTGTCCAGCAGGTATTGGGCCCAGAGCACCGCCTGCACCCCCGGCTTGCCCGGATCGCGCGGGCCGAAATCCGTGCTGCGAAGAAACAGCATGTGGGCGGCCAGTCCGGCTTCGTTCATTCCGTCGGCGGTGCCCAGCCCGTAGACCGTGACGACGACGCTGCCATGGGTTGAGGTCCAGGTCGCCGAAGTCCCGGCGACGACCCGCTCGCCCCCCGCAAGCCCGCCGTCGCGTGCCATGCCGCGTGGCAGGACGTAAAGCCGGGGTTCGGTGCTTTCGGGCCAGTCCATCGACCGGCCCACCATGGCGGCATAGGTGTTGTCGTTCCAGAGGATGCGGGTGCACATCAGGCGGACCTTTCCGGTGCGGTCACGTCGGCAAGCGGTCGATCGGCGGTCATGTGGTCAAGGTTCCCTGACAAGGTCCACGCAAAGCGGGACGCAAGGTTCGGCTTGGGCCCTGTCGCGGCGTCACAGCATCCATTCGATCGGCAGCCAGCCGAGAAAGGTCACCATGCCGCGATCGAAGGCCGAGGTGTTCGGCTCGCGGTCGAAGGTTGCCACCTCGCCGCCAGCGGTCGTCTCGGTCCAGGTTATCGCGCCGCCGGGGGCGGCGGTGACACGATAGAAGGTCTCGGACTGGTCGAGCGCCCGCGACAGCGCCCTTGCAATCGCGGGGCTGTCGATCAGGAAGCCCATCTCGGTGTTCAGCGCGGCCGATCGCGGGTCGAAGTTGAACGAGCCGATGAAGATGCGTTCGTCGTCCACTGCGAAGGTCTTGGCGTGCAGGCTGGATTGCGATCCGGTCAGGAACTGCATCAGCGAGGCGCCCTCGGGCATGTCGGGCCGCGCGCGCAGTTCAAAGACCTCGGCTCCGGCCCGCACCAGCCGGTTGCGGTAGCCGACCCAGGCGCTGTGCACGACGGGGACGTCGGTGGCCTCGAGCGAGTTGGTCACCAGACGGGTGCGGATGCCGTCGGCCAGATAGCCTTCCAGAAGCTGCACCCCGGCCTCGCCGGGGATCAGATAGGCTGACACGAGGTCCACCCGCTGTTTCGGGCGGCCCAGAAGGTCGGGCAACTGGCCGATCAGATGGCCCGACGCGGCGACCTTGCCAAGCCCCTTGGCCGGGTCGTCGCTGACCATGGTGACGGTGGTCCATTCGAAGACATCCGCGCCCGCAAGGACCTGCGACATGACCGGGGCATCGGTGATCGCCTTCGCATAGTCCGACCCGCGGGCGCTGGCCAGGGCCTCGGCGACGGCGGCCGCCAGTTCGGCCATGCCCCCGTTCGAGGCCGGAAGGATATCGGCCGCGGCATAGGACGAGCCGCTGGTCCAGTAGGCGTCGAAGTTGTCCGATACCGCGACCGCCGCCGGGCCGACGGCCAGAACGTCAAGGTCGAAATAGGCCGTGCCCTCGCCATAGGCGAAGTAGATATCGCCGATGTTGCGCCCGCCGATGACGGTTGCCGCCCCGTCCACCGTCATCGACTTGTTGTGCATCCGCCGGTTCAGGCGGAAGAAGTCGAAGCCATAGGACAGCAGCTTGGGCTTGCGCAGCGTGAAGGGGTTGAAGAGGCGGATCTCGACATTCTCCATGGCGTCAAGAGCGGCCAGCACGTTGTCCAGCCCCGGAATCCCGTTGTCGTCCAGCAAGAGCCGGACCCGCACGCCGCGTTCGGCGGCGGCGCGCAGTTCCTCCAGCAAGAGCCAGCCGGTCGTGTCCGCCTGCCAGATGTAATACTGCACGTCGATGCTTTGCTCGGCCGCCCGCGCCATCAGGATGCGCGCAGCCAGCGCGTCGCGCCCGTCGGCCAGGGGCACCACCCCGCTGCGGCCCTGATGCTGGGGCAGAAGCGGCAGGATCGCGGCGCCGAGGCGGGTGTCCGGGCTGGCCGGGATGGCGGTCGATGCCTCGTCACGGGGTGGCAGGTCGGGAAGCGGGTAAAGCAGGCGCAGCGCCACCAGGGCCAGTGCAAGGACAATGACGATGCTCAGAAGGGCTCGCAGAAAACGCATCAGGTGGCCTCTTCCTCGGTGGTCGCGGCATCGGCCGCCCCTGCGCGCTCGGACAGGAGCACGGCGATGAAGCGGGTCGACTCGAAACTGCCGGTCACGATGATCAGGATCGAGGTCATCGGAACGGCGAGGATCGCCCCCGGTATCCCCCAGAGCGTGCCCCAGATCGACAGGGCGACAAGGACGACGAAGGGGCTCATGTTCAGCTGCCGTCCGATCCAGCGCGGCTCGAGGATATTGCCGACCCAGGTCTGCGCCGCGACCAGCAGCGCCAGCAGGATCAGCGTGGTCTGGATCGAGGCGAACTGCCCGATCGACAGGATCACCGGGAAGGCCACCGCGAGGTAGGAGCCGACATAGGGAATGTAATTCAGAAGCGCGATGCTGATCGCCCAGAAGAGCGCGAAGTCCACCCCCATGATCCAGAGGATGGCATAGGAGATCGCGCCGAGGATCAGGTTGATCAGCGTCTTGACCGCCAGATATTGCCGGATCTGCGCGTTGATGTCGGTCACGACGCGCAGCGCCTTTTCGGCATTTTCCTCGTCACGCAGCGCGGCCGAGATCTTCTGCGGAAAGGTGCCGCGTTCGGCCATCAGGAAGCCGGCGTAGATCACCACCAGGAACACCGTCACCCCGACCGAGGTGAAGCCCCCCAATGCCACCAGCACCCATTGGCGGATGTCGATGCGGTCGATGGTGACCGCGCGGATCTGTGCCAGAACGGTCTGGACCTCAAGATCGAAGCGATTGGCCAGCCCTTCCAGCATCCGGGTCAGGTTCGCCTCATAGCGCGGCAGGGCCGAGATGATATCGCGCACGGTATCGGCCACCACGATGGCAAGCCCCAGGATGCTCACGGTGAAGGCGAGCAGCACCAGCCCCCGGATCACCATGGGCGGCGCGCGGCGCAAGACCGGCAGGCTGCCCAGCGCCTGTGAGGCCGAGACCATGACATAGACCGAGATCACCGCCGTCACGATCGGCAGGATGATCTGTCGTCCCACAAGCAGCAGCCAGCCGACGGCGATCACCAGAACGATGCTCAGAACCAGGTTCAGAAGGGGGGCGTTCTTCAAGCTGTGCGGCGTCCGGCGTTGGATTTTCCGTGACCCTGCGTCCGATTCCTGCCCCGGTCAACTCCTTCGCGGCGGGAAGCCCGATGGATCGCGGGCCGCAGCGCGGTATAAGGTACCTTGGACGGTTGGAACATGAGGTTGCAGGGTGCTGGTGACACTGGGTTTGCTGGGGTTCGGGGCGCTTCAGGTCGTGGCGATCTACTGTGCCTGGCGCGCGGTTGCTTCGGCCCGGACCCCGCAGGGCGCGGTCGGCTGGGTCGTGTTCCTCTTGTCGGCGCCCTATGTCGGCGTTCTGCTCTACCTCTTTATTGGCCATCACCGCTATCGCGGCTATCTGGTCTCGCGCCGCAAGAGCGAGCGGGTGATGGCGGGGGTGCGTGCCTTCGGGGCCGCCCATGCGCCGGTCATCCCGCCCCCGATCGACCCAACTCCGTTCGAGCGGATCGCCGAACTTCCTGCGGTGCGCGGCAATGCTTTGCTGCCGCTGATCGACGGCGCGGCGACCTTTGACGCGCTCTTCCGTGCCATCGACGCGGCGCAAGGCTATGTGCTGGTGCAGTATTACATCGTGACCGATGACGAGATCGGCCGCGCCTTCCGCGACCGGCTGATCGCGGCGGCGGAACGGGGCGTGACGGTGCGGTTCATGGCCGATGCGATCGGCAGCAAGGCCCTGCCCAACGCCTATCTTGAGGCGATGCGCCGCGCGGGTGTGCAGGTTGCCGACCCCTCGGCCGGGACAAGGCCGCGCAAACGCTTTCAGATCAACTACCGCAATCATCGCAAGACGGTGGTGGTGGACGGGCAGGTGGGCTTTACCGGCGGGATCAACGTGGGCGACGAATACCTTGGCCGCGACCCCGCCTTCGGGGACTGGCGCGACACCCATCTGGAACTGCGCGGCCCGGTGGTCAGCCAGTTGCAACTGGTCTATGCCGAGGACTGGCACTGGGCCACGGGCGAAAGCCTCTTGGAGGTGCTGAACTGGGAGGCAGCCCCGGCCGAAGACGATACCACCGCGCTTGTGGTGGCCACCGGCCCCGCCGACCGGATGGAGACGGGGGCGCTGTTCTTCTTTGCCGCCATTGCGGCCGCGCGGGACAGGGTCTGGATCGCCTCACCCTATTGCGTGCCCGACACGGATATCCTGACCGCGCTCAAGCATGCCGCCCTTGCGGGGCGGGATGTGCGGCTTCTGGTGCCCGAGGTGATCGACGCCCATATCCCCTGGCTGGCCGCCTTTGCCTACTTTGACGAGTTGCGCGCGGCCGGGGTGCAGATCTGGCGCTACCAGCCCGGCTTCATGCATCAGAAGGTGGTGCTGGTCGATGACGCGCTGGCTGCGATCGGGACGACGAACCTCGACAACCGCTCGTTCCGGCTGAATTTCGAGGCCATGGTGCTGGGCTTCGACGCGCGTTTCGCAGCCTTGGTGGCACGATTTCTTGAAGCCGATTTTGCCAGGGCTACGCTTCTTGACAAACCCCTTTCGGACCAGCCCGCCAAGGTGCGCTTCGGTGCCCCCGTGGCGCGACTCTTCGCGCCGCTTCTGTAGGGTCAGGGGGGGGCTGCGGCAGGAGCGCGCGCGCCCGACAAAAGCCCGCCAAGCGTGCCGCCGAACCTGTCGAAGACCCCGGCGACGGCGCGTTCGATCAAGGCCTCGCGGTTGGTGGTCAGCGTGGCGACGGATGCGGCCAGACCGTCCAGCCGGGCTTCGATCCCTTCCAGACTGGCGGCGATCCGTGCCGTGTCGCGGGCGCCTTCGGCATCGCGGGCCGCCAGTTCGGCGCGGGCGGCGGCCAGCTCTTGCGTCATCGCGCCGATTTCGGCGCGCAGGGGCAGAACCGCCCCGGCCATATCGCCGATCTCAGCCGCCACACGCTCGGCCGACGACAGCGCGCCCCAGGCCAGCCACAGGCAGAGCGCGGCCAAGAGAAGCGTTGCGTTCATCAGCGCAAGGGCAAGGTTCTTGACAGTCTGGCCAACGGTCCTTCGTGCCATTGCGTCGTCCTTTGTGCCGCCTTCGCCGAAAGCCTTGCACGGCGGGGGCGGGCGCTCAAGCCTGTGGATCCGGGTCCGTGGGGGGCCGCCGGCGGCGAAGAATTCGTTGTCAGGTCGAAGATCGCCCGATATTCAGACTTTACCCAGTCCCGACGAAAGGAACGCCTCTCGTGATCCGCTTTCTCTGGTCTACTGTCCTCTATCTGGCCGCCAATGCCATCGGACTGCTGATCGCGGTTCTCTTGCTGCCCGGCTTTGTCATCGACCCGCTGTCCTTCGTGCTTGCCGTGGCGATCTTCTCGCTGGTCCAGACGGTGCTGGGCCCGCTGATCACCAAGATTTCCTTCAAGAACTTCCCGCAACTCATGGGCGGCATTGCGCTGGTCACGATCTTCGTCGGTCTGTTCGTGACCGATCTGGCGATGTCGAGCATGGATGTCGGCGGCATCTCGAACTTCCTGGCCGCGACGCTTCTGGTCTGGCTGGGAAGCCTGATCGCCTCGATCCTGCTGCCGATCTATGTCTTCAAGGAAGCGGTCGAGGCCGTGCAGAAGAAGGGCTGAGGCCCTGCAGGGGCCTGCACCGGCAGGTGGGGACCAGCCCCCGCCTCCCGGCAGGAAAGCGGGCTTCGACCCGGCACGCCTGCGCCTTGCGGTGCTTGCCGTCGGCCTTGGGGCGGCGGCGGGGGCGGCTGCCCTTCTGACCTATCTGGGCATGATCACCCTGCAACAAGTGATCTGGATCGGCGGGGGCCAGAACCGCTGGCTGGTTCTGCCCACGACCCTGATCGGCGGCGTGCTGATCGGCTGGACCTGTCTCAAGGCGCGGGCCCCGGGGATCGAGGGCCAGATCGCCGGGGCGCGTGCGCCCGAAGGCATGAGGCTGCGAGAGACGTTCTGGATCGCGCTCGGATCGGTGCTTGCGGTCGGATTTGGCGGCGCCATCGGCCCCGAGGCGGGGATCGTTGCGGTCACGGCGCAGCTTTCCGCCCTTGTCGCCGCGCGCCTTGGCCGGACCGCCGCCGAACGGCAGATGCTGGCCGGGGCCGGGGTCGCGGGGGCGCTCTCGGGGGTCTATGGCTCGCCCGCCGGTGGGCCGGTACATGCCGAGGCGGAGGGCCGCGTGCCGAAACCCGTTCTGTTTGCCGCCGGCCTGTCGGGCTTTCTGACCTTCGTGATCCTGGCCGAGACGCTGCGCCCCGGGGCCCTCGCGCAGATGCATCTGCCGCGCCTGACGATCGAGGCAGGGCCATGGGACACGCTGATCGCCCTCCTCCCCGCCCTGGGCGGCGCCCTTGCCGGAGTGCTGTTTCTGGTCCTGAAGGCGCAGGCGTCTGTCTTGCGGCAACGGCTGGCGCCGGGTGCCTTCTGGCCGCCGGTGCTGGCGGGGGGGCTGCTGGGGCTTCTGGGGATGCTGTCGCCCTTGATCCTGTTTTCCGGCCACAACGAGTTGGGCGAGATGCTGCGGATCGGGCTGGAGCATGGGCCCTTGCCGCTGGTCCTTCTGGCCGGGGGCAAGGCGCTGGTCTGTGCGGCCTGCGTGGCTGCCGGATGGCGCGGCGGTGTGGTCTTTCCGATGTGCTTTGCCGGTGGGGCGCTGGGGGCGGCAACGCTGTTTCTGGTGCCCGGCGTCGATCCGGTGCTGGGGGTGGGCGCCGGCATGGCCGCTGCGGCGGCCGTGGGCATGACCCGGCCGCTGGTGGCGGGGCTGATCATGCTGTTCACCCTGGGCAGCGGGCTGGCGCTTGCGGTCTTCGTGGGCACGCTGGTCGGCTGGGGACTGCTGCGGATACTGCCCGCCCGTCTGACCGCCGCCGACGGGGCGCAGTAAGGCGAGTTCCGGGCAGCTGGCGCCGGGAGTATCAGCAAAGCATTGTATATAATGACAAATTCAGACTGGACGTAGGGATGGGCGAAGTGTCAACCTTTCGCCAGAAAAAATGCAGGACGCCTGATCCTGAGGATACGAGGGAAGGACGCTTACCATGAAGAACTGGTTTCTGTGGATGCTTGCCGGCATCCTGTCGCTGGTCGCGGGCGTGATCGCGCTTGCGAACCCTTTCGCGGCCACGCTGACCGCCGAGCTTCTGGCCGGCTACATGTTCACGGCCATCGGTATCCTGACGATCTTTTCGGCCTTTCAGGATCAGGGCTGGGGCGCAAGGATCTGGGCGCTGGTGCTGGGCGCGCTTGTCACGGTCTTCGGCTTCAACCTCATCGCGCATCCCCTGGAAGGCATCCTGAAGCTGACGCTGATCGTCGCCGTGCTGATGGTCGCCATGGGCCTGTTCCGGATCATCATCGCCTTCACGCCGATGGCGGCAGGAGCGCGCGGCATTCTGGTCATCGCCGGTCTGATCTCGGTCGTTCTGGGGGGGATGATCCTGTCCGACTATCCCTGGTCGAGCGCGGTGGTCCTTGGCGTCTTCCTCGCCATCGAGCTGATCTCGAACGGGGTGTCGCTGATCTTCCTGGCGCTGGATCGCCGTCAACCCGAGGCCGCTGCCTGAGCCACCCCCGGGCGGGCCGTTCATCCGTCACAGCACGGCGAAGCGGCCCGCCTGGATCGCGGCCATGAGGGCGGCGTGGTCGGCCTCGGTCTGCGCGGCGTAGGTCAGGGCAAAGCGGGCCATCGCCTCGGGCAGGGCGTCGCTTTTGCCGCAATAGCCCGCGATCAGCGCGGCGTCGCCCGACTTGGCATGGGCCAGCGCCAGCGCCCAGCCGCAAAGCCGGCAATAGGCGTCGAGCGTGGCAAGGGCCGCCCGGTCGCCTTCCGCCAGTTGCAGCCCGCCCTTCATGTCGGCCAACTGGCGCACATAGTAGTGGGGCGGTTTCCCATCGGCAGGCCCCCAGCCCAGAAGGATATCGGGCGAGCCCTGAATCATCCGCTGCCCGGCCACGACCCGCGCGCCTTGATGGGTGATCGGGAAGCTTCCGGGGAAATAGGGGGCCAGAACCGATGGCCCGGCCTCTTTCACCTGCAGGAAGAGGGGGTCGTCCCCGGTCTCGCCCTGCAGGAAGATCACCCAGCAGCCGGTGCCGACGCTGCCCACGCCCACCACCTTGCGGGCGACATCGACGATCCGGTAGCGCGTCAGAAGCCGCCGCCGGTCCGCCGGAAGCGAGGCCATGTAGGAGGCCAGCATCCGGTCCAGCGCGACATCGACGGGGGTGCCGTCGCGCAGATGCGTCTCGCGGATGACGAGCGGGACGGATTCGGCCAGTCGCAACTGGCCATCCACCACTTCGGTCAGCTTCTCGAAGACCCGCACATGTCCGCGCCGCCGTGCCTTGTCCATCACGGCGGCCGCCTGTTTCTGCACCATGCCGCGCGCGGAATGCAGGATCGTTTCCTCGTCGATCAGGCCATACCAGACCTCAAGCGGACCCATGCGGGAATAGTCGCGCATCCTGAGGGCATAGGACCGGACCGCCGCCATCGCCGCACTTTCCGCCGCCACCCGGTCGCCGCCCAGAAAGAACGCCGCCACCGCAGCCGAGGCCGCAAGCCGCATCACGTCCCACTCCCAGGCGCCGGGATGCACCTCGTCGAAGTCGTTGATCGCGAAGATCAGGTTGCGTTCGGCCGAGGCGAAGAAGCCGAAGTTCATCAGATGCATGTCACCGCAGGCCATGACGTTGTGGCCGGTGACCGGGGTCTGCGACAGGTCGGCGGCCATCACGGCGGCGGTCCCGCGCAGGAAGGCAAAGGGGCTGGCCGACATCCGGGACATGCGGACCGGCACCAGATGCGCGACCCGGTTGGCGTTCTGCGCCTCAATAACCTTCAGCGGGTCGGGGCGGGGTGTGGGCAGGGTCCAGTCGGCAAAGCTGGCGCGCGGCACGGTTGCGCGCAGTGCCTTGCCCGCTGCGAGCCGTTCGCTGCGGGGCGGGCGCGGCGCGGTGAAGGCCGAGAGGTAGCTGTCCGGTGCGGCGTCGCCATTCCAGGCAAACTCGACCGGCACGGGCGTGGATTTGCTGCGTCGTGGCATGGCGGGCTGCCGATCTGGCTTGGATGACCTGAGCCTCAGCTAACACCGCTTCCTTGCGGTCCGTCAAACCGGATCTGCGATCCTGCGAACCCCAAGCGCGGTAAGGGGCCCCGGACGATGATGGCACCCCGCAATGGCCGACGTTTCGGCAAGCCGGTCGGGGGCGACAAGCGGAGGGGCAAGGATCAACGCTGTCCCGCAAACGGGGCTCTGACCGGGTTTCCGCTGCCCTTGCGGTCAGGGAGTGTTGCAATCTGTTCACGTTCTTCGCTATTGGTGGTCGTGCCCTGACCATTCGGCCGTGGGCGGCGCTTCGCTGCCCAAGCGTCCGGCGAGCGGCGGGAACGGTGGCCCGACGCTTCGGATGTCGGCGTGTCGCCTGTGGCTCTGGTGGCCGTGTCGGGGTAGGGCGTATCTGTTTGCCGATCGTTTCCGGCTGTCCTTTTTCTTGCGCTTGCGGGGCCCAGATGATGCTTTTGCCTTTTTCGTTCCTGCGGGTGACCGCGTTTCTTGGCGGGATCGCGCTCCTTGCACCAACTGGCGCCCTGCGGGCCGAGGTGATGCTGCCGGAGGGCTGTTCGGATGTCTTCCGGGGGCAGCGCATCACCATCATCGTGCCCAACGCCGCCGGTGGCGGCTATGACCTTTACGCCCGTGCCCTGGCCCCGGTCTTGTCCGAGATTTCGGGCGCGTCGGCGATGGTGTCGAACATGCCCGGCGGGGGTGGCAAGGCGGCGCTGGTACGGGTCGCCTCGGCGCCTCCGTCCGAGATGGTCTTGCTGTTCGAGGCCGCGAATGACCTCATTTCAACGATCGGCACCGATCCTTCGCTGAATGTCGCGGTGGAGGATCTTGAGGCGATGGGCATCGTGCACAGCGAACCCGAAACGTGGCTGGGCCGGATCGACCTTGACCTGACCGATCCGGCGGTCACGCAACTTGTCAGCGCCTCGGCGATTGTCGAGGGAAACATCATTCCCATGATTCTGGCGGCGCGGGCGATCGGGATCGAGGCCAGGATCGTGGCTGGCTATGCCAGTTCGTCCGAAAGTGTGGCGGCCATCCTGCGCGGTGAGGCCGATGTCAGTTCGACCTCGCTGACTACGGCGCTGCGGGCCGCCGAGTCGAACGATCTCCGCGTCCTGATGGTCCTCGACGATGTGGCAGACCCCAGATATCCCGACATTCCCTTGTTTGGTGGCGCGGATGGTCTGGTCGCACAGCGCAACGAAGGCCTTCCGGAAGAAGAACGCGCAAGGCGGGCGGATCTGGCGCGGATCGTGGTGGCCTTTACCAATAACGCGCGAGTGCTTTTCGCCCCGGAGCGGATGGAGAGCGACAAGAAGCTGTGTCTGTCGGCGGCCGTGGACGCCGCGATCACCAGCGAGGCCTTTGCCGAGGGCGCAAAGGCCGTGAAGCGGCCCGTCACCCCGCAGGTCGGGTCGGAAGCCAAGGCCGTGTTCGCCGAACTGGAGGCCGCCTACATCGAGGTTCTGCCGTTGCTGGAAGCCACGCTGCTTGAACTTCAGGGCGAGTGAAGCGGATTCAGGCTGACTGAGTGAACGATCTAATCCTCCCCCTCGGTGCGGGACTGGCGAATGTTTTCTCCTGGCCCAACATCCTGATTCCGGTCTTCGGCACGGTGCTGGCGATGATCCCGGCCTTTCTGCCGGGTATCGGCGGCGCCAGCGTGGCGGCGCTGATGATCGTGCTGACGCTGACCTGGGACCCGGTGTCGGTCCTGCTGCTGTTCGGGGCGCTGACCGGTGGGGCGACCTTCATGGGGTCGATCACCGCGATCCTGTTCAACATCCCCGGCAATGCGTCAAGCGCGGCTGTCCTTCTGGACGGCTACCCGATGGCGCGCAACGGGCAGGCGCGGACGGCCATCGCCTGCGCGGCCACGGCTTCGGCCGTGGGCTCGCTGGTCGGGGTGGTGCTTCTGTTGATGATCCTGCCCGCCGTAAGGCCGTTGCTGCTTCATTTCGGGCCGGCCGAGCGGTTCCTGTTCGCGGTGTGGGGGCTGACGGCGATCATCGCCATCCCCAACAGCTCGGCCGCAAGAGCCCTGGGCGCGACCCTTCTGGGACTGACCCTGGCCATGGTCGGAACCGACCCGCGCAGCAGCGCGCCGCGCTGGACCTTTGGCAGCTACGAATTGTTCGAGGGGATCAGCCCGATCATCATGCTTCTGGGTTTCTTCACCCTCGCCGAGGTGATCTCGTGGCGGCGCAGCTATGATCTGCAGCCTTCCAGAATGGGCGAGGCCGGCGACGGATCGGTGCGCGAGGGGATCCTGTCGGTCTTTCGCCACTGGGGGCTGACAGCGCGTTCGGCGCTGATCGGGACCTTTGTCGGGATCATCCCCGGGGTCGGTGGCACGGTGGCCAGCTTCGTCGCCTACGGTCAGGCCGCCCAGGGCGCGTCGGGAGACCGCAGCCGATTTGGCAAGGGCGACATCCGGGGCGTGATCGCGCCCGAGGCGGCGGTCGATGCCAAGGACGGCGGGTCGCTGCTGCCGGTCATGGCCTTTGGCCTGCCGGGAAGCGAGGGCGGGGTAATCCTGCTGAGCGTGCTGGCGATCCACGGCCTGACGCCCGGAACGCCGATGCTGACGACCGAATTGTCCCTTGCCTATACGTTGATATTCGCGCTGCTTCTGTCGAATTTTCTGACCTCGGTCCTGGGGTTGGCGTTCACGCCGCTTCTGGCCCGGCTCACGCGGTTGCGGATCGACCGGATCGCCCTGCCGGTTCTGGTCGTCGGGCTGGTGACGGTGGTGCAGATCAACGGCGTGCTGATGGACCTGTATCTCGCCATCGGCTTTGCCCTCTTGGGCTATCTGTTCAAGAGATTCGACTGGCCGCGCATCCCCTTCGTGATCGCCTTTGTCCTGGGCGGCTTTCTGGAAACCAACCTCCAGCTTTCGCTGCAACTGATCACGGTCGACCGGCTTCAGCCCCTTGAACGCCCGGCTGTTCTGGTGATCCTGGGTCTGATCGCGCTGTCGCTGTGGTGGATGATCCGCAAGGGGGACCGGGCGGCCGGGCCAACGGGGGGCAGGTCGCGCCACGAAATGCGGTTCACGGCCGGACTGCTGGTCCTGACCGGCGTCCTCGCGGCGCAGGCCATGGCCGGGGCGCCGGCCTATTCGGCCTTTGCGCAGGCGGCGGTCTGGGGAACGGGTCTGGTTCTGGCGCTGATCCTGATTGCGGGATGGCGCCAGCGCGCCCCCGAGGCCGAGCCCTTCCTGCCCCCGACCCATCGTCTGCCCTTTGCCCTGCTGGTGCTGATGCCCGGCCTGATCTGGCTGGCGGGCCTGCCGCTTGCGATGGCCACGCTGGTCGCGACCTGGATGCTGATGGACAATCTGGCCGACCGGCCAAGGCCCTGGTGGGTGCTGTGTTGCGCCGTCGTCACGGGCATTGGCACCTGGGCCTATATCGACAAGGTTGCAATCATTCGCCTGCCGCCATCGCTGCTGTCGGGTCTGACGGGCTGGCCGATCTAGGCCGCGGCCTGCCCCGGGCCAGCCTTCCGGGCGGTAAACATGTGTTGCGGGTGCATCCTCCCGCGCCCGAGGAGGTTCGCCGGCGAGGCAGTGACCGGCGCGGCCAGCGCCGCCAGGTCAAGCACCTCGAAGCCCGTGTCCAGCAGAAGCTGCCGGAAGGCGCTGGCCTCCATCGCCGGATAGGTGTGCCGCTTGGACCAGAAATCCATCCCGGCCCCCCGGACTTCGGCGGCGAAGGCGGGGTCGAAGCCGTAGGCCAGTGCCGCCGTCTCCAGGAGGGCGGCGCTTTCGGCTGCGGACTCCGGGTCGCGGGCAATGCCGCCCGCGCCGAAGCGTTGCAAGCCTGTCAGGACGCCACCCGGCCGCAGGATCCGTGCCCAACTGCGGATGATGTCGCCGCGCGCCTGCGGCGGGCTGAAATGCAGAACGGAATGCGTCAGCACGACATCGACCGGATCGCAGTTCAGCGCTGCCAGATCCGTCTGGTGCAGTTCGAACCGCTGCCCGAGCCGCTCTGCGTAGCGCCGGTTCTGTTCCAGCGTGGTGGCGCAGCGATCGGCAAGGACGATCTGGGCCGCGACCCCGACCTGCCGTGAGGCTTCCAGCACCATGGCGGCCAGTCCGGTATCGGCCGCACCGGACAGCAGCACGCGGCAGTGCCCGTCACGGGCGGCCTGTTTCAGCCGGGGGGCGAAATAGTCCAACCCGCCCGGCAGGGCGCCCCCTTTCGTCAGGAGCCGGATCATGCTCCAGGCACGATGATAGGGCGCACAGCCGTGGTCAGGCCGGCACAGACGCGGTGCGGCGTCAAAGGCGAAGCGCGCAAGCTCTTCCAAAGGCTCGCGCAGGGCGGAGGAGGCCGCGTCATGGTCTTGGGTCATCAGGTCCTTCCATGCGTCATCATGGGGGGCGTCGCATGGTCTGCCATTACCTGTCCTTTGGACCAAGGGCCAGTGCATGCCGCCCACGAACAGCCGCAGGATCCGACAGGAAGGTGTCGGAAGGTGCGGATCGTCAGTGGCAGGCCGGCCCGGCCTGCGGTCCGCAAGGCTTGCAAGTGCCGGGACGGGCGGTCACCTTGGGGGTCAATCAATCCCACTGGCATCGGATATCCGGATGATCGTCCTCTTCGTTCACGAACTGAATCGCAATCCGCTGCGCAAGCTGATGGTCTCGGCCAGGGGCCGTCTGCCGCCGATGACCATGGTCACCTACCAGCAGGCGTTCCGACGGCTGGCCTTTCCGACCGGGACGCTGATCTTCACCGATTTCGAGTTTCTGGACGGATTCGGGATGATGGCCGCCGCGGCCATGGCGGATGCCGCGCTGCGGCAGGATCCCGCCACACGGGTGCTGAACCATCCGGCCCGCGTGGCCGAGCGCTATGCCCTCTTGCGGCGGCTGCATCGGGCGCAGCTCAACCCGGTCGAGGTCACGCGCCTTGACGGAGGCGATCGGCCCCTGCGCTATCCGGTGTTCCTGCGGATCGAGGACGGCTGTCTGGGTGCCGAAACCGACCTGATCCATGGCCCGGAAGAGTTTGACCGCGCCGTCGAGGACCTGCGCAAGACGCAACGCCCGCTCAAGCGGCGCATCGCGGTGTCGTTCGAGGCCGCTCGCGACCCGGAGGGATACTTCCGCAAATATGGCGCCTTCCGGATCGGCGATGCCATCATTCCGCAGCATATCCTGCGCAGCCCGGACTGGGTGGTGAAATCGGCCAAGAGCGAGCCCTCGCCCGAATTCGCCGCCGAAGAGATCGGATTTGTCAGGGATAACCCGCATGCCGATCAGTTGCGGAAGGCGACCGACATCGGCGATCTTCAGTTCGGCCGCATCGACTATACGATACGCGACGGTCGGCCGGTCATCTTCGAGGTGAACCCGAACCCCACCTTTCCGCGCTTCGACAACAGATCGGACCTGCGCAGCGAGCGTCGCGAACTTATCCTGTCGCGGGTGGCGTCCGCCTTTCAGCAGATCGCGCCGACGAGCGGCGCGCGGGGGCCGGTGCGCTTTCTGCCGCCCGAAGACTGCCACCGCTACATCCAGATGGACCGATGGGGCGGGTTGAGCCGCAGGCTCTGGTCGCTGAAGGTCTTGTCCCTGTCGCGCCGGGGTTTGTGACCATTGCGCCCCGGGGCCCTTCAGCGCCTCGCCGACCGGATGATCCTGAGTGCGGTCGGGCTGTGGGGTTGGCTCGTCTATCCCCGCGTCATGATGTTCTATCTGCGGCTTTCCCTGCCAAGGGGCCGCCTGCCGCGTCTTGGGCTGCCGCGCACGGTTGACGACAAGTTCCTTTGGCGCAAGCTTTTCGACCACGATCCGCTGTTCACCATCCTGTGCGACAAGGTTGCCGTGAAGACCTGGGCGCGGAGGACCTTTCCCGATCTGGACACGGCACCGCTGCTTTGGGCCGGGCCGGACCCCGCCGACATTCCCGAAGCGGTTCTGGCTGGCGATGTCATCGTCAAGGCGAACCATGGCTGCGGGACAAACCTGATCTTGCGCGGCGGCCGCCATGACCGTGCCGCCCTGATCGCGCAGGCGCGGGCCTGGCTGGCGACGGATCATGGAAAACGGCGGCGGGAATGGGGCTATGCCGATATCCCCCGGCAGATCCTGGTCGAGCCGCTGATGGCCCCGGCCAGCGATCCGGTGCAGGAACTGAAATACTACTGCTTCGGCGATCGGATCCTGCGGATGATCCAGATCGTCGGGCGCAGTGAAGGCAGCATGTCGGCCCGCATCTACGAGCCCGATGCTGCGGGCAGTCTTCAGGTGACGGATATTCCGGCCGAAGTGACGCCCGTGCTTTACCATGGTGGTCTGCCGGGTACAGCCACGCGCGCCGAAGACCTCGCCCGCCGGATCGGCGCGGGCCTCGACCATGTCCGGGTGGATTTCCTGACCAACGGCAAGGCGCTTTGGCTGGGGGAAATGACGCTCTACAATCTGGCCGGGCGGCTGACGCGGGGCGGGAGCGACCCCAGGCACCCCGCCACCCGGGCCTGGGACCTGCGCCGAACGCACTTCCTGCGCAATCCGCCACGAACGGGATGGCGGGCCCGCTATGCGGCTGCATTGCTGCGCGAGTTGAACCGTCAAGCCGGGGACCGGACCCGGAGGGCAGACTGACATGGGCCAAAGTCGGGGGGCCGGTGCGGTCGGGCCGGTGCGGCATTTCCTTGCTGCCTGCGCGGTCTTGTCCTTGGCGCGCCCGGCCGCAGCCCCTAGATTGCAGCCGATGGTGCGATTGATGCTGATCGGCGGGCTGGTGATGGCGGGCGCGGGCCCGGCCATGGCGCATCCGCATGTCTGGATCGATACGCGGATCGAGGTGATCCTGAACGATCGGAACGAGGCGACCGCGCTCCGGATCAGCTGGACCTACGATGAGCTTTATTCGCTCTATGTCGTGGGGGACATGGGCCTTGACCCCGACTGGGACGGCATCCTGACCCCCGAGGAAGAGGCGCGGCTTTCCGGGTTCGACATGAACTGGGACCCGGATTTTTCGGGGGATACCTTCGGCTTGCTGGGTGACACGCCTCTGGGGCTGTCGCGGCCGCAGGACTGGTCGGCAAGCTATGCCGACGGCCGGATCACCACGACCCACCTGCGGACCTTCGCCGATCCGGTTCCGGTAGGATCAGTGCCGCTGGTGGTGCAGGCCTATGATCCGGGTTTCTACACCGCTTATTCCATCCCCTTTGCACCGTCGGTCACGGGTGGCAAGGGCTGCAGCGCGCAGACCTTCGTTCCCGATCTCGACGAAGCGCAGCAACAGCTTCTGGCGGCCTTGTCGGAGTACACGCCGGATGTCGATCTGGAGGCCGAATTTCCTGCGGTCGGGGCGAATTTTGCCGAGGAGGTGAGGGTCACATGCGCCGCGCCGTGATGCTTGCGGGTCTCGGGATCGTCCTCGTGATCGGTGTCCTGTGGCTGACGGGGGCGCTGGACGGGCTGGCGCGGGCGCTGGCCCAGACGCAGCGGGTGGCGCAGGAGCAACTGGCGGGCGCGATCCGCGCCCTGCGCGGCGGCGAGCCCGGGGCGCTGGCGGTATTCTGGGCGATCTGCTTCGGCTACGGGGTCTTGCACGCGGCGGGACCGGGCCATGGCAAGCTGGTGATCGGCGGTTACGGCATGGCGCGGCAGGTGCCGGTCGGGCGGCTGGCCGGGTTGGCGCTGGTGTCAAGCCTCGCCCAGGCCGGGGTGGCGGTGGCGCTGGTCTATGCGCTGGTCGCGGTCTTCGGGCTGGCGCGCGGCGCGGTCGAGGGCGCGGCGGACCAGTGGCTCGCCCCGTCCGGCCATGCGATGATCGCGGGGCTCGGGCTCTGGCTGGTCTGGCGCGGTGTCGCGGGATTGCGTCGCAGCGGCGCGGTCCCGGTCGAGGCGGGTGGTCATGGGCAAAGCCATAATCACGGGCACGACCACCATCACGCGCATGCCCATGGGCACGACCCTGGCCATCACCATGACCACGGGCCGGGTTGCGGGCATGCCCATGGTCCGACGCTCGACCAGGCCGCAAGCGTCAGGGGCTTTCGCGACGGAGTGCTTCTGGTGGCGGGCATCGCCATGCGTCCCTGTTCCGGCGCGCTTCTGGTTCTGATCCTGACCTGGCAACTGGGGCTGGCGCTGGCTGGCATCGCCGGCGCCTTTGCGATGGGGCTGGGCACGGCCAGCGTGACCGTTGCGGTCGCCCTGATGGCGGTCTGGGCGCGGGAGGGGGTCTTTGCGGCCCTGCCGCGCGGGCGGATAGCGCGGGCGGTGCCGGTGCTGGAGCTGACCCTCGGCGCGCTGATCGCGGCGGCCGCGCTGGGATTGCTGGCCCAGGCGCTGTGATGCCGCGGCGCGGCGGAAACCCCGTCTTGTGAAGTCCGCGCGGCCCGCGTAATCGGGGGCCATGACACCGCCGATGACCACCTCCACCCACGCGAGGGAGACCCTTGCGCTGGGCCTTCCCCTTGCCGGGTCGTCACTGGCGCAGATGGCGCTGCATGTGACGGACGTGGTGATGATGGGCTGGTATGGCGTGGTGCCGCTGGCTGCCGTTGTTCTTGGGGCATCAAGCTTTTTCGTCATCTTCGTTCTGGGGTCGGGCTTTGCCAAGGCGGTGATGCCGATGGTCGCCTCGGCCCTGGCCCAGGGCGACGAGGCGCAGGTGCGCCGCGACACGCGGATGGGGCTCTGGCTGTCGGTCGGTTACGGGATTGCGGTTTTTCCGGTCTTCTGGGCGGCCGGGCCGATCCTGCTGGCGCTGGGACAGCAGCCGGAGGTGACCGACATTGCCCGCGACTATCTGTTCCTTGTCGGCTTCGGCATGGTCCCGGCGCTCTGTGTCACGGTGCTGCAAAGCTATCTGTCGGCGCTGGGCCGGACGCAGGTCGTGCTTTGGGTGACGCTGGTCGCCGTTGGGGTGAACATCGCGGTCAACTGGGCGCTGATCTTCGGCAATTGGGGCTTTCCCGAGCTTGGCGCCAACGGTGCGGCGGTTGCGACGATCACGGTGCAGGTCGTTTCGCTGCTGGCGCTGGGGCTTTATGCCGGGCTGCTGCCGGATCTGCGGCGCTTCCGGCTGTTCCAGCGCTTCTGGCGGGCCGACGGGCTGGCGCTGCGTCAGGTCTGGCGTCTTGGCGTGCCGATCGGGCTGACCGGGCTGGCCGAGGGCGGCCTCTTTCAGGCCTCGGCGCTGATGATGGGCTGGATCGGGGCGGTCGAACTGGCCGCCCATGGCATCGCGCTGGAGGTCGCCGCGCTGACCTTCATGCTGCATGTGGGCCTGTCCAGCGCGGCAACGATCCGCGTCGCCCGCTTTGACGGTCGCGGCGACCGCCCGGGCCTGCGCAAGGCCGCACAGGTGGCGCTGCTGATCTCGCTGGGGGTGGCGCTGGCCTCGGTGGCGCTGTTCCTGTCGATCCCCGAGGCGATCATCGCGCTGTTTCTGGACATGGAAAAGCCCGACAGCGCCGCCATCCTGGCCTATGGGTCGGTCCTCTTGATCCTGGCCGCCCTGTTCCAGCTGGCGGACGGGATGCAGGTCATGGCACTGGGGCTGTTGCGCGGGCTGCAGGATACGCGCGTGCCGATGGTGCTGGCGGCGGTCAGCTACTGGCTGATCGGCATCCCCTGCAGCTATGTTCTGGCCTTTCCGCTGGGCATGGGCGGGGTGGGGCTGTGGCTGGGGCTGGTGGTGGGGCTGGTCTGCGCCGCGATCAGCCTGATGTGGCGGTTCTGGCGGCTGGTGCGGTAGGGCTCGTCGTGCGACTGCGTCTTCTCCTCGCCAGTCCAGCGACGAGGCGACAGCGTCGCACGAGGAGCTTTCAGCGCCACAGAGGCGCGAGGCTGGCGAAGCGGCCCTGAAGCCGGGACAGAAGCCGGTTCAGCCGACCCGGCGGCGGCAACGTGCCGCTTGCCAGCCGGTCAAGCGCGACTTCTGGCGGGCAGGGGCGGCGGCTGAGCGGGTCCCAGTAGCGGGGATAGGCGATCAACGCGGCATGGGCCAGCCGGACAAGGTCCGCGCTGCCGCGCCGGGGCGGAACCGGGCCAAGGTCGCGGGTCAGGCCCCAGCCGGCATAGAAGGGGGTGCCGAGGCAGGTGACGGCCACCCCGCGCACCAGCGCCTCGAAGCCCAGCAGCGAGGTCATGGTCCAGACCGCATGCACCTGTGCCAGCAGGGCCGCCGGATCGGCCTCGGGCAGGACCAGATCGGCCAGCCCGGCCAGATCGGCGGGCGCGACCGCCCCGGGGCGCAGGCCCGCGACCACATCGGGATGCGGCTTGTAGATCAGGATGGCAGCGGGATTGGCCTGCCGCGCTGCCCGCAAGAGGCCAAGGTTGGTCCGCACCGCCCCCGCGCCAAGGCGGATCGAGGCATCGTCCTCGACCTGCCCGGGCACAAGGATGCGGTGCCCTTCGGGCAGGGGGGGCAGCGGCGGCGCGGGCAGGTTGTATTTCGACAGCCCCTCGGCGCCGAGACGGGCCAGCAGCCGCGCGGCCCGCTCTTGCCCGCCGGGCGGCAGGGGCGCGGCGATCAGCGCCTCAAGCCGCGATGGCCGGGTCGGGTCGTAGTAGATGCCCCGGTCGTCGGTGACGAGGCTAAGGGGCGGCACCAGTTCGGCGCCCAGCCCGCGTGAGCGCAGGAAACCGTCCTCGACCCGCAGGCACGCGGCCTTGGGCTGGAAACCTTCAGGCTCTTTTCCGGCCCAGATCAAGAGCTTCCGCCCGGTCCGCAGCGCTTGCGCATCGGCCTTGACGGGGTCGTCGCAGAAACGGACCGCCCGGGTCCCGCCAAAGACCGCCTGCACCCGCCCGCGTTTCCAAAGCCGCATTCCGGCGGCGACATGGCCGTGGCGGTCCTCGCGGAAGGCGCGCACCTCGGCTTCCAGCTGGTCGATCACCACGTCCAGCGGGCAAAGCCGGTCGCGGCAGGGCTCATACCAGAGCGGGGCCCGGATCATCGCCCCGGCGAAAAGCTCTTCCGCCGTCAGGCGGCGGGTCCGCCGGGGCAGGGGGGCCAGGTCCTCGGTCAGGCCCCAGCCGGCGTAGAAGGGCTGGCCGAAAAGCCGGGGGCGGTGGCCATGCAGGATCGCCTCGAACCCCATCTGGCTGGAGACGGTATAGACCGCAGCGGCACCGGCCAGCAGGCGGTGGGGCGAGACCGGGGTTGTCAGCAGGGTCACCCGCCCGCCGGCATCCGAGGGGCCGAAATGGCCGGGCCGCAGGCCGAGGGCGGTTTCGGGGTGGGTGCGGAGGAGGATGCGGGCCTCGGGATGATCGGCAAGCGCGCAGGACAGCATCTGGCGGAAGCTGTCCGCCGAGGCGCCAGCATGGGTGATGGACGCATCGCCCCGGGTCTGGTCCACCACGAGGACGAAGCCGGGGTCCGGGGCGGGCAGGTCCACGTCAAAATTATTGTATTTTGACAATTCAAGATCGCGAATTCGGGCAATTGCGCGTCTTGCTTCATCCAGAATGTTCGAATCCTGCAAGCCAGCTTGCAGCACCCCCTCCAGAGCGGAGGGCCTTCCGCTGTCGAAATACACCCCGATCGGGTCGATCATCAGGCCCAGCGGCGCGCCGCCCCCGGCGCGGCCGGGATGGATGGAGCGCAGGAAGGCATCCTCGACCCGGACCAGCGGCAGATTATGCCGGGCGGCCAGAGCCTCGCCGCGCCAGGCCGTGGGGCTGCGCCCCCAGACGAGGACGCCATCGCCCGGCCGCGGCAGGCCGAACCGTAGCTCATGCCCGGCAAGCTCCAGCATCCGGTGCAGGCGCCGGTTGCGCAGGAAGGACAGGTTCTGATGCCACAGCCGCCGCGGCACTCCGCTGAGCGGCCCGACCATGCCGGGCTCAGTTCCCCGCGTTGGCGGTATCGGCGATACTGGACGCCGCCCCCGTCGTGCCGGTGATCGCGCCCAGCGTCTTTTGCCAGCGCACGAAGGGCGCCTCGGTGACGTAGAGCGTATCGCCGTCACGGACCTGGAAATCGCGCGCCTCGAACAGGCCGGTGGGCTCGGTCAGGTTCAGCACATAGACGATGCGCTGATCGCCGATCAGGTCGGGCCGCCCCAGCACGGCGCGGGCGATGGCCTCGCTTTCGTCGCGCAAGATGAAGACGCCCTTCGGATCGGCCGCATTGGTCGAAAGGCCGCCGACCATGGCGATGGCTTCAAGCGCCGAGAGCGTCTCGGATTCGAAGCTGACCTTGCTTTGCCCGCCGGTCGCGCCGAGGGCGATGAAGCTGCGGCCGTCCTCTTCCACCACGATCTTATCGCCGGGCCGCAGGGCGATGTCATTGGCGGGGTTCGCGTAAAGGTCCTTTAGCCAGACCCGGCCCGAGTGATTGCCCCGGGTCAAGCGGATGATCGCGATATCGGGGTCGATCGCCACACCGCCCGACCGGGCCAGCATGGCCGAAAGGGTCCGGGTCGCGGCCTCGATCGGATAGACGCCGGGGCCGGCGGCACGCCCGGCGACCGAGACGGTGGCCCCCGCGCCGGCCGCACGGGCGACGGTGACCTGGGGATCGGGCGTCTGGCTTTCCAGCTGGCGGGTGATGGCCTGGCGCACGCCTTCCGGCGTCTGCCCGGCCGCACGGATGCGCCCGGCATAGGGCAGGAAGATGAAGCCCTGGCCGTCGACCTGAACCTCGCTGAGGGGGGTGACGCGCTGGCCGGTATTGCCCAGAAGCGGATCATCCCGCACATTCTCGAACACGGTGATCGACAGCACGTCCCCGGGCGAGATCGTGTCGGACCCCATGACACCTGCCTTGCGGAACGCCTCGCTGAAACCGAAGCTCGGCTGAACGGACGTGGCCCGCGACACGGCTGGCGTGACGTTCACGATGAAGGCGTTGCCCTGCTTTTCGACCGAACCGGAGAGGAGTTCGCGCTTGGTCGGGCCGGAGCGCGGCAGACCGCAGGACGCCACAATGGCAACGGCCGACAGAAGCGCGACCGCCTTCAGCGCAATGGAACGGACCGAAGTCACTGCCGATACCTCACAAGGGTCTTGCTGCCTTTTGGCGCGAATCTAGTCAAACTGCGCTCCTCTGGCCAGCACGCCCTGCATTTTTCACCGCACGACGCGCAACTGTTGCCGTGGTGCCGCTTTTCCGCTGGACAGGGCCTGATATGGGTCTTCTGGCGCCAGCATCATGTCGACGACCTGCCGCAAGAGCGCCCGGCGCCCCCGGGCGGAATAAAAGCCGCCAACGATCTGGGAGGTCTCAAGCAGGTAGTGGCGGTAGTCGCGATAGGCGCGGGTGTCTGGGCGGCTGGGGGCCGAGAAGAAGTCCGCCAGGGGTTGGGACGAGACGAATTCGGGCTTGGCATAGACCGCCGCGCCGAAACTGCGCAGCGGCAGACCGCGCCACAGGGCCTGCTGGCCGGCGGTGGAATTCACGGTGACGGTGGAGCGCGCGTCGTTCAGAAGCCCGGCCAGCTTGCCACCGCGCACGAAATGCACCCTGTCCGACAGCCCGTGCTGCGCGGCAAGGCGCCGGATCTCGGGCAGGAGGGGCGCGCGGCCATCTTCCAGCGGGTGGGCCTTGAAGACCAGATGGTGGTGCTGCGGGGCCCCGGCGGCAAAGCCCTCGATCACAAGGGCGAGAAAGTCGGACATGCTGGTGAAGGGAGAATGGGCCAGGAAGCTGGCGTCATGTTCCAGTTGCAGGATGGCCAGGTGATAGGGAAAGCCGCCGCGCCGGATGCGGGCGGTGGCCAGATACCGCTCGACCCGATGGATGGGCATGAGCAGGAAGCGCTTGAGATAAAGCAGGAATTCCTGGCCCACCGTCAGGGCCCGATGCGGCCGGAAACCGGGGTAGCTGCGCTTTCCCAAGGCCACGCAGCCATGGTAGAGCGCGCCCCAGAACATGTGCTGGCGCATGTCACCCCAGGTGGCGGGGGCATCGGGAAGGTCAAGGTCGACCGCGGCCAGGGCGGCCTGCATCTCGGGCACGGTCAGGTCCATCAGCCGCGAATGGCCATTCGCGCCGCCGCGTTCGTAGGTGACCCAGTAGGGGCGCAGGTATCCCTCTTCGAAGACATGGACCGTCAGCCCTTGTTCGCGGGCAATGGCGATGGCCCGGGCGTGGATCGGGCGGGTATCGCCGTAAAGCACGAGGTCGGTGATCCGGTGTTGCCGGATCAGCCCGCCGCAGATGTCCGGCCAGGTTTCTGGCGCACCCTTGAAGGCGATATAGCCCGGGCCACGCCAGAAGATCCGGTCGCCCAGATTGAAGCCGACACGCCAGACTTCGGCCCCGGCCGCCCGCAGATGCGTGCCGAGGTGGTGGAACCAGGGGCCATGCGGGCCCTGGAGAAAGAGAAAGCGGCGGGTTACGGTCAATCTGGTCCGGGGGTCATGCTGCTGCCGAGAGATTGCTTCGGAAAAGCAGCAATTTTCGTGAATGCGCAAGGCGTCTTCGTGGCAAGGGGGGCTGGACTTGGCCCGAGGCACGGGCTTAGGTCAGGCATCTGCGAGGAGGCCGCAATGTTCACGGGAATAGTGACCGATATCGGTCGGATCGTCGAAACCAGGCTCGCGGGCGACCTGCGCGCGCGCATTGCCACCGGCTATGATGTGGGGGGCATCGACATCGGCGCCTCGATCGCCTGTGACGGCGTCTGTCTGACGGTCGTGGCCCTGGGCGGGCAGCCACAGAACTGGTTCGAGGTCGAGATTTCCGCCGAGACGGTGTCGAAGACCAACCTTGCCGCCTGGAAGCCGGGCAGGCGGGTCAATCTGGAGCGGGCGCTGAAGGTTGGGGATGAGTTGGGCGGGCATATCGTGTCGGGCCATGTCGATGGGGTGGCAGAGGTGGTGGCGGTGGCGCCCGAGGGCGGGTCGGTCCGCGTGACCTTCCGCGCGCCGGAGGCCCTGGCACGGTTCATCGCGCCGAAGGGGTCGGTGGCGCTGAACGGCACCTCGCTGACGGTGAACGAGGTCGAGGGGGCGGAGTTCGGGGTGAACCTGATCCCGCACACCCAGGAGGTGACGACCTGGGGCGAGGTGGCCGTGGGGGACAAGGTCAACCTGGAGGTTGACACGATGGCCCGCTACGTGGCGCGGCTGCGCGAATATGACTGACGTGGGACGCGGGGGTTTCACACCCCCGCACCCCCGTGGGATATTTGGGCAGAAAGGAAGGACAATTCCAGGCAAATTGTTCGGGGTTGCGGATGGGTGAGATCGGGCATAATCGCGGGCCCTCGATGGATGGCGGAGTCAGCTGGCGCAGGCAGTGCTGGTCTGCGGCGCGAGAGCGGTTGTTGCCCGCCTTGCCGATCGAGGTGGTGCGGCTGCGGGTTCGTCGCGCGAAAGAGCTGGGGCTTGACTACCGGACCTATGCCGGGGTGCGGGCGACGACCGGGCATGATGTGGTGGCGTTTCTTTTTTCGTCCAACGCCTTGCGGGTTTCAGTGCTGCGCCCGGTGATGCCGGAGGATCGGTCAGCGAAGCTGGCAGCGGTGCAATGCGGGCGGCTGGCGTTGGCGGTGGCGCCCTTGACGCCGGGGATTCTGGCGGCGGCCAATCCGGTGCTGGACGGGGTCTGGCCTGCGCCTTACGCGCTGGCGGGGTTCGGGGAGATGCGGGACCGGGTGCGGGCGGCATTGGGGAAGGTGCCGTCGGATCAGGTGATACTGGTGGGCGATCTGGGGCTGGAGCGCGACTGGGCTGCTGCGGGCTGGCTCGCGGCCTATCTGCCGGCGGAGCGGTATTTCGGGTGAAGCGGGCAGGGGCGCGGTCCGCATTGGAAGACGTGCTTGCGTCCTGCTCTGCGGCACTTTTCCCGGATCAGCTTGGCAAGGCGCGGGTCAATCTGTCTTCGGTTGACTGCGACGGTGACACGCCGCTGCACGTCGTGCTTCGGCGCAATGACAATGACGCGGCCTTGCTGTTGATCGCGGCGGGCGCGAAGGTCGGTGCCGTGGGCGACATGTCCGAGACACCCCTGCATATTGCCGCGCGACTGGCCAATCGCGAGGTCATCGCGGCCTTGCTGCGGGCGGGAGCCGACCCAGAGGCTGTATCCGAATTCGGCCAGACGCCGCGATCTTTGGCAGCGGCGCGGGGGATCAAGTTGGGTAGCGCTATCTGACACTGAAAACGGCGGCCGCGATGGGCCGCCGTTCCGCATTCGGTGGGCTGAAGGATCAGGCCGCGCGGCCGACGAGGACGGAGTCCACCTGCTTTGCCGCACCGGCCTCATCCACGCCCGAGACGGCGGCGACTTCGCGGGTCAGGCGTTCCAGGGCGGCCTCGTAGAGCTGACGCTCGGAATAGGACTGCTCGCGCTGGTCGTCGGCGCGGTGCAGGTCGCGGACGACCTCGGCAATCGACAGAAGATCGCCGGAGTTGATCTTCTGCTCATATTCCTGGGCGCGGCGCGACCACATCGCGCGCTTGACCTTGGCCTTGCCCTTCAGGGTGTCCAGCGCCTTGGACACCACATCGGGCGCCGAGAGGGGGCGCATGCCGATGTCGATGGCCTTGTGGGTGGGGACGCGCAGGGTCATCTTGTCCTTCTCGAAGGAGATCACGAAAAGCTCCAGCTGAATTCCGGCGATCTGCTGTTCTTCGATCGAAATGATCTTGCCCACGCCATGCGCGGGGTAGACCACGAAATCGTTCGGACGGAACTCAGGCTTCTTCGACTTGGTCATTCGGCATTCCCCAGTTCGGCTGCCTGTTTCCGCAACAAACTCCCCGCACCTGGGCATCCGGCCCCGGTGAGTGGAGTTGGATTGTCACAAAATTAGAAGGCCCAGGCGATGTGCGCTAAGCCGTCAGACAGGCTTCCATGCTTGTTTGTAAACAAACCATAACACAAAACGCGCCCGATTCCAATCGCCGCGGAAGACGGCGTTCAAGCGCTAACGCTATGAATTTTAGGCGTTATCTGTGCCGTCACCGATTCGTGGCTGCTCTGTCGCCCGAATCGGTTGCCATTCAGCCGCCAGCGCCTGGCGCCTCGGAGAAGTATTTCTCCAGCTTGCCGGTCTCGCCGTCGCGGTCTTCGTAGCCCGGCAGCGGGTCTTTCTTGGTCACGATCACCGGCCATTGCACCGCATATTTCCGGTTGAAGGCGACCCATTCCTCCATATCCGGCTCGGTGTCGGGGCGGATCGCGTCAGCGGGGCATTCGGGTTCGCAGACGCCACAGTCGATGCATTCATCCGGGTGGATGACGAGCATGTTCTCGCCTTCATAGAAGCAGTCGACCGGGCAGACCTCGACGCAGTCGGTGTATTTGCAGGCGATGCAGTTGTCGATGACGACATAGGTCATGGGGCGGCCCCGAAGCGGATCGTTTGCATGCCAAGTAGAGCAGGCCGACGGATCATTCAAGACCGTCTGACAGGTCGGACGGGTCCGGCGTCGCTGAAGGGTCGAGGTCGAGATAGAGACTCTGCGCCTCGGGTGCCGGGCCACGTCTTTGGCCAAGCGCGGTGATCCGGATGACGCGGATGCGGTTGCCCTGCGGGAAGGTGAGGGTGTCGCCGGTCGCGATGTCGCGGCCCGGCCGGGTGACCCGGGTGCCGTTGACGCGGACCGAGCCGGCCTCGATCAAGGCTGCGGCCAGGCTGCGCGATTTGCAGAACCGTGCCTGCCAGAGCCACTTGTCCAGCCGCAGTCTTGCCGCGGCCGTGGGGTCAGGTTTGCCCGAAGGGCCGGCCAATCAGACCTTGCCTTTGAGCGCGAGAAGCGCGGCGAAGGGATTGTCGGGATCGATCGGCTTTTCGGGACGCGGGGGGCGGGCTTCGTAGGACTTTTGCCGGTCGTCTCGCTGCGGTTTGCCCTTGAAGTCGCCCTTCGGACGGTCCCCCTTGGGGCGGTCGCCTTTCGGACGGTCCCCCTTGGGGCGGTCGCCTTTGGGACGGTCGCCCTGCGGGCGATCCCCTCGGGGGGCACCCTCCTTGCGTTCGGGCCGGGGGCCCCGTTCGCCACCCCGTTCGGGGCGCTGGTGGCGGGGCTTCGGGGCCCAGGTGAAGGTGTAGAAGACCTCCATCTCGGGGGCTGCGGCTTCGGCCTCGGGCTCCGGCGCGGGTTCAGGGGCGAGGATCGAGACTTCCTCGGGGATCGGGACCCCGGCAGCGATGGCAGCGGCGGCTTCCTCGGAAATCTCGGGGGCCTTCGGCGCCTCGACCGCTTTCACTTTCGGACGCTCGGCCTTTTCGCCCTTGTAGCCAAGGCCCGCCATCAGGTCGGCGAACTGGTCGAGCGTCATGCCGGTGATCGACAGCATGTCGGGCGTGGCCTCGAAACCTGCCCGGCTGTCCTTTTGCCGCAGGATGTCGGCCAGGCGTTCCAGCATGTCGATGCGGATCGCTCGGGTCCCGGCGGGGTGGTAGCCGGCCAGCGTGTAATGCTGTTTCGGCACTTCCTGCACGTTCGGGATGGTCACAAGGCCGGGCGGAGGGGATTCGGGGAACTCCTGCAAGCCGTTCCACAGCGACCACAGCACCAGCCGCAGGCGCGTGGGGGCGGGTTTCAGAAGCGCGGGCAGGAAGATGGTGAACTGGCCGAAGCGCACGCCATGCTTCCTCAGCGCGCCCCGCGCCTCCTGGTCCAGCTCCTTGACCTCGGACGCGACGGCATCGCGGGGCAGGACGCCCATCGCCTCGGACAGACGGAAGGCGAAGCCGCGCGCAAGACCGGTCAGCGCCTCGTCACGCCCCATGGCAAGCAGAGGCTCGAACTGGGCCGCGACCTTGCGGTCGATGAAATGCTGGAGCCTGCGGCGGACCTTGTCGGCGACCTCGGGGCCGGCTTCTTCATCCACAAAGGCCTCGACGGCGGGTTTCGCGGGCTCAGCCCCCTTGACCAGCTTGCCCACCGCATTGCTGCCCCACATCAGGCCGCCCTGTTCGGTGAAATCGAGTTCGGTGTCGGGCGCATTGTAGAAGCGGTCGGCGCGGAGGTGGAATTCGGGCTTCAGGGCCTGCAAGGCGGCCTGCGCCAGCGTCTTCGCCGCGTCGGGCGTCGCGCTGGCATCCTGCTTGAAGCGGAAGCCTTCCAGACGGCCGGCGAATTCGCCTTCGACCGTCACTTCGCCCTTGTCGTTCACCTCGGCCACGAGAGCCTCCTTCTGCTTCAACCGGCGAAGAAGGACACTTGTCCGCCGGTCGACAAATCGTTGTGTCAGCGCCGCATGCAGGGCATCCGACAGGCGGTCTTCTACAGCGCGCGTTTCCTCGCGCCAATGGCTTTCGTCTTCGACCCAGTTTTTCCGCTGAGTGACGTAGGTCCAGGTGCGGATATAGGCCAGACGGCGCGAGAGGGTGTCGATGTCGCCTTCGGTCTTGTCGATGCGCTTGATGGCGGTCGCCAGCCAGTCGGCCGGAATGCGACCGCCGCCAAGGCCGCGACCGACCAGAAACTCGAAAATCCGGGTCAGGAGCGTGGTATGTTCGGCCCCGGAGGAGGACCGGAAGTCCGGAATCCGGCAGACATCCCACAGAAGCTGGACGCGCTTGGGCTCGGTCAGGCGGTGCTGCACTTCGGGCAGGGCAGAGAGCGCCTTCAGGGCCAGAACGTCGTCGGCATCGCGCGCGCGGGTCAGCCAGTCGTTGAAGGTGGGTTCCTCAAGGCTGCGGATCAGCCGTTCCGCGCTGCCGAAATCCAGCGATTCGTTGCGCCAGTGCAGTTTCCTGACCGGGGCGAAGCGGTGGGTTTCGATGGCCTCGACCAGGTCTTCGTCGAAGGGCCGCGCCTCACCCGTCACGCCGAAGGTGCCGTCCTCGGTATGGCGCCCGGCGCGTCCGGCGATCTGGGCCAGTTCGTGGGGGTAAAGCGGGCGCATCCGGCGGCCGTCGAACTTGGCGGTGGCGGAAAAGGCCGCATGCTTGATGTCGAGGTTCAACCCCATGCCGATGGCGTCGGTGGCCACGAGGTAATCCACGTCGCCATTCTGGTAGAGCGCGACCTGCGCGTTGCGGGTGCGGGGGGAAAGCGCGCCCATGACGACCGCGCAGCCGCCCTTTTGCCGGCGGATCAGTTCGGCGATGGCGTAGACGTTTTCCACCGAGAACCCGACGATGGCCGACCGCGGCGGCATCCGGCTGATCTTCTTGGACCCGGAATAGCTGAGCGTGGACATCCGGTCGCGTTTCAGGAAAGTCACATGCGGCACCAGCCCCGCAATCGCGCCGCGCATGGTGTCGGAGCCGAGGAACAGCGTCTCGTTCAGCCCCCGGGCGCGCAAAAGCCGGTCGGTGAACACATGCCCCCGGTCGGCATCGGCGCAAAGCTGGATCTCGTCCACCGCCACGAAATCGGCGCCGATTTCCAGGGGCATCGCCTCGGTGGTGCAGACCCAGTATTGGGTGCGGTCGGGGACAATGCGTTCCTCGCCCGTGACCAGCGCCACGACCGAGGGGCCGACCCGGGCGACGATACGGTCATAGACCTCGCGCGCAAGCAGTCGCAGCGGCAGTCCGATGACCCCGGTACGGTGCGACAGCATCCGCTCGATCGCGTGATGGGTCTTGCCGGTGTTGGTCGGCCCAAGGACCGCCGTCACCCGCCTTGTGGCGTCCATGGATCAAAGCTCCTGACCCGAGCTGCGGGCCTCAAGCCGTGTAACCGCTTCCGCCGCGCCCGCAAGGTGCGGATGGATGGCAAGTGCGGCCTTGTAGGCCTCTACGGCCTTTTCCGGCTGTTCCGTGCCTTCGAAGATCATGGCCAGCCCGGAAAGGGCGCCGAAATGCCGGGGGTTCAGCGCAAGGGTCTGTGCGATGTCATAAAGCGAAGGGCCGAACTGGCCCGCGTTGTAGAAGGCCGTTGCTCTGGAGTTCCAGCCCTCGGCAAAGCTGGGGTCGTGGTCGATGATCGCGGTGAAATGTTCGATGGCTGCCCGGGTATCGCCCATTTCCAGCGCATCGCGCCCCCGCTGGAGCAAGAGATCGAGGGCGGGAGAGCCCGATTTCGACCATTCGATCCAGATTTCCCGTTCGATCCGCGCCGCCTCGCCGGCGCCTGCCGCTTGCAGGCGGGTGAACAGGTCGTCGAGCTTGGCCTGATCCTCGGCCACAGCCATGGCACAAGTCATGAAAAGCGGCAAAAGTGCCGCAACGATACGATTGAGAAGTCTGCTTCGGACGCCCATAACGGTAAGGTAACCGATCCGCACCGGATTGCCAGAGGCACCGGGGTCACGAAGGAGAGACTTGGCAATGAGCGAGATGATCGAAGCAGCGGTGAAGGCCCTTTCCGCCAAGGTGGCCGGTGGGTTCGACGGCGTGGCGAAGTTCGTCATTCCCGGCGAAGGCGCGATCATGCTGGATGCCAGTGGCGTCCGCGCGGGCGATGAAGAGGCCGACGTCACCCTGACGGCCGATGCGGATGTGTTCCGGTCGATCCTGGACGGCGACACCAACCCGACCATGGCCTTCATGACGGGCAAGCTGAAGGTCGACGGCAGCATGGGCATGGCGATGAAGCTGGGTTCGGTGCTGGGGTGACCCCGGCCCCGTTCCATGCGGCGCTGGCGGACGGGCCGCCCGGGGCCTCGGTCGTCTGGCTGACGCTTGGCGGCGGCGTGCGGATCCGCGTCGGCTGGTGGAAAGCGGGGGATCGCGGGACGATCCTGCTTTTGCCGGGCCGGACGGAATGCATCGAGAAATACGGTCGGGCGGCGACCGACCTGATCGCGCGCGGTTTTTCCGTCATCACCATCGACTGGCGCGGTCAGGGGCTGGCCAACCGCGCGCTGTCCGACCGGATGGTGGGCCATGTGGATGACTTTGCCGAATATCAGCAGGACCTTGATGCCATGCTGCATGAGGCGCGTGCGGTTGGCCTGCCGGAGCCGTATTTCATGATGGCGCATTCCATGGGCGGGTGCATAGGTCTGCGCGGGTTGATGCGCGGCCTGCCGGTGAAGGCGGCGGTGTTTTCGGCGCCCATGTGGGGCATTTCGATGGCCGCCTGGCTGCGGCCGGTGGCCTCGGTGATGACGGCGGTGGCGCGCCCCCTGGGCCTTGCCCATCGCTATGCGCCGACCACGGGCGGCGAGACCTATCTCTTGCAGGTCCCGTTCGAGGGCAATGTCCTGACCACTGACCGCGAGATGTGGGACTACATGCGCCGGCAGGTGGCCGAGGTGCATGATCTGGCGCTGGGTGGCCCGTCGTTGGCCTGGCTGGGGGCGGCGTTGAAGGAATGTGCGGCACTTGCCGCGATGCCGGCGCCGAAGGTGCCGGCGATCTGTGCTCTGGGCACGGCCGAGAAGGTGGTGGATGTGCCGCCCGTGCATCTGCGGATGGCGGGTTGGGCCAATGGGCAGCTGGACCTTTATCCCGGTGCGGAACATGAAATCATGATGGAAGGCCCGGCCACCCGAAAGCGGTTCTTCGACCGGGCGGCGGCGCTTTACGAGGCGAACCGCGGGTAGGGGGTGCTCATCCCTCCCGTTCGGTCGGTCTTCGCGGGGCCGCGCGGTCAGCGAAGAGCGACCGCAGGGAAGCGATGAGCCTTGGTCGTCTCAGCCTTTCGCGTCGAGCTTGCGCTCGATCTCGGCCAGGCGGGCGAGGACCTTTTCCTCGAAGACATGCGCCTCTTCGCGGGTCTCTTCGGAGGCCGCTTCCTGCATCGAATTCACGATCAGACCCACGATCAGGTTCATCACCGCGAAGGTGGTCATCAGGATGAAGGGCACGAAGAAGGCCCAGGCATGAGGATAGACCTCCATCACCGGGCGCACGATGCCCATCGACCAGCTTTCCAGCGTCATGATCTGGAAAAGCGAATAGGCGCTGTCGCCAAGGCTGCCGAACCAGTCGGGGAAACTGGCGGCAAAAAGCTTGGTCGCGATCACCGCGGCGATGTAATAGATCAGCAGAATCAACAGGAAGACCGACCCCATTCCCGGCAGCGCCCGGCCCAGCCCGTCGACCACACGGCGCAGGCTTGGGGTGACCGAAACCACCCGCAACACCCGCAGGATGCGCAGGGCGCGCAGGACCGACAGGCCCGCCCCGGCGGGGATGAGCGAGATGCCGACGATCACGAAATCAAAGACGTTCCAGCCCGAGCGGAAGAAGCGCAGGCCTTGCGCGTAAAGCCGGGCCGTCAGTTCGGCCACGAAGATCGCGAGGCAGGCCCGGTCCAGCGTGATCAAGAGGTCCCCGGCCCGGTCCATGATGGCCGGAAAGGTCTCCAGCCCCAGGATCACGGCGTTCAGGAGGATCACCGCGATGAGGAAGCGGGTGACCTTGGGGCGGTCGAGAAAGGCGTCGATTTCGGCGCGGCTGGGCATTTTGGCCTTCGGTCTGAAACGGGTTCCGCCGGGATATGGAGGCTGCGGGGCGCCGCGTCCAGCCCCGGCCACAAGTCTTGCGCGCCGCCCGGTGAAATGCCGGGCAGAGGTGCTGCAAAGATGAGCGCGCGCCGGGGTTAAGGAAAGGTTGCCGCAAAAGGGCGCGGTCGGGGGAGGGTGCGGCGACATTTGCCGCCAAGTCCTTGGGGACGCTATGTTAATCGGGAGGTTGGCGGTCGGATGTCCGGTCTGCTTTCTGTCTGGCATCTGTCTGGCATCCGTCCAGACGCGCGTCTGGACCAGGGGCCGTTAACCATGCCTCGCGAATCGCCTGAGCGGCGCAGGAAGGGCCGCCGCCCTTTCGGAAGCGGGGAGCGCGGATCGGGACGCTCAGCCCTCGTCCTGCGGTGGGCAGGTCTTGCAGGTCGTGAGGCTGTTCATCCGGTCAACAACAAACTCCATGCTGCGACCGTCGGGGCCGGTGAGGATCAGGTTGCCGTAGCCCTCCATCGCAAGCGCGGTCATGACCGAGAGCGCGTCGAAGAAGACCTGTTCTTCGGCCAGCTTGTCACAGGCCATGCGCGTGGCCCCGATGCCGGCCAGATCAAGCGCGGGCAGGGTAGACTGGTTTCGCGCGAACCAGCGGTTGCAGGGCGCCCGGCCGGTCAGACCGCCGGTCTCGTCGATCCGCAGGGTGGCCTCGGCCGGGAAGATCACGCCGTCGATGGCCAGAAGCTGCCAATCGGTGCCGGTCGGGTCTTGTGCGGCGGCGGCGGTCACGGACAGCGCCAGAGCGAGGGGGGCAAGGATACGGTGCATCGGGCAGAATCCATCAGTCACGTCTTCCCATATGACGCGGGCGCGGGGGCAATCCTTGGAGCATGGATGACAAGGTGACCCGCATGGCAGTTTGCCGGTTGCGGGGCGCTGCGATCAAGCGAAAGTACGGGCAAGCGGAAGGACGGGAAAGCGGATGTTGCGGCCTCAGGCTGAAAAGGCCTCGGGCCTTGCCTCGCGCGCCATGTGGTCAAGGACGGCGTTGACGAATTTGGGCTCTTTCCCATCGGGGAAGAAGGCCTTGGCTACGTCGACATATTCCGTGATGGCGACCTTTGGGGGCGTGGGCAGATCGACGATTTCGGCGCCAGCCGCGCGGAAAAGGGCACGCAGGACAGGGTCGATCCGGTCGATGGGCCAGGCGGCGACAAGGGCGCGGTCGGTCAGCTGGTCGATCTTGGCCTGCCAGTTCACTGCGCTGCCGACCACGGCGCGGAAGTGATCGACGTCGCCCTCGGCGAATTCGCCTTCGTCATAGGTGGCACCAAAGCGGTGCGTCTCGAATTCGCGGGTCACGGCCTCGACCGTCTGGCCCGAGCTTTCCATCTGAAACAGCGCCTGCACGGCGTAAAGCCGGCTGGCGGATTTCATCTGGCGCTTTGTGTCCCGCTTGTCGGTCATGGCCGGAAGCCGATCCCTTTCGATTTCCCGGCCCATTTGCGCGAAAGTGCCACGAGGTGCAAGGCCGCCGCTGCGGCACCGCCGCCCTTGTTCTGGCCGGAGGGGTCGGCGCGCACCTCGGCCTGGGCGCGGTTTTCCACGGTCAGGATGCCATTGCCGATGCAGGCGCCTTGCAGACCGAGAAGGCTGATCGCGCGGGAGCTGTCGTTGCAGACCGTGTCGTAATGCGTCGTCTCGCCCCGGATCACGCAGCCAAGGGCGACATAGCCGTCATATTCGGCGAGCCGTTCGGCCATGGCGATGGCCGAGGGCACCTCAAGCGCGCCGGGGACCTCGACGAGGTCGGTCTCGGCCCCGCATTGCGTGGCGATGGCGCGGGCCCCGGCGACGAGGTTGTCGGCGATGTCCTTGTAATAGGGTGCGACGACGATGAGGAGTTTCACCGGCTTGTCGAAGGCAGGGAGCGGCAGGGTATAGTGGGTTTCGGCGGTGGCCATGGGTTATTCCTTGATCGGGCGGGTGCCGGCGATGGTCAGGCCATAGGCGTCGAGGCCTACAAAGCGCGGTGCGGCAGAGTTGGTGACAAGCGTGATTGCCGAGAGGCCCAAGGACGACAGGATCTGCGCGCCGAGGCCATACTGGCGCAGGGTCTGGGGCGAGTGTTCGCCGGGTGCGACCATCTTCATCGTCGTGTCGCGCAGAAGGACCACGACGCCGCGCCCTTCGGCGGCGATGATCCGCATGGCGGAGGGCAGCTCACCGCCGCCGCCCACGCCCAACACATCCTCCAGCGGGTTCAGCGCGTGGACCCGGACCAGCACGGGGCCGGAGGCGGAGAGGTCTCCCTTCGACAGGACGATATGCTCGTCGCCATGGGTTTCATCGGCGAAGACCCGCATCAGCCAGTCGCCGCCGTGCAGCGAAGTGACGGATTTCACCGCCTTTTCGGTGATGAGATTGTCGTGGCGGCGGCGATAGGCGATCAGGTCCGAGATCGTGCCGATCTTCAGCCCGTGCCTTTGCGCGAAGGTCACCAGATCGGGCAGGCGGGCCATGGTGCCGTCGTCGTTCATGATCTCGCAGATCACGCCCGAGGGGTTGAGGCCTGCAAGGCGCGAGACATCCACCGCGGCTTCGGTATGGCCCGCGCGGACCAGGACGCCGCCGTCGCGGGCCTTCAGGGGGAAGATATGCCCCGGTGTGGCGATATCGGCGGCGCCCTTGGTCGGGTCGATGGCCACGCTGACGGTGCGCGCCCGGTCGGCGGCGGAAATGCCGGTCGTCACCCCCTCGCGCGCCTCAATCGAGAGGGTGAAGGCGGTTTCGTGCCGGGAGGAGTTCTTCGGGCTCATCAGCGGCAGGCCGAGGGCGTCGATCCGGCTGCCGGGCAGGGCAAGGCAGATCAGGCCGCGGCCATGGGTGGCCATGAAGTTGATGGCCGAAGGCGTGCACATCTGCGCCGGGATCACCAGGTCGCCCTCGTTCTCGCGGTCCTCGTGGTCGACCAGGATGAACATGCGCCCGTTGCGGGCATCTTCGATGATCTCTTCGGTCGAAGAGATGGCGTCGGCGAAATCGGACATGTGGCAGGCCTCACAAGCTCTCGCTGCTCCTCTAGCGCGGGTGGGGGGCAAAGGCCAGAGGCAGCCCGGTTCAGCGCGCGTCAACGCCCCGCAGAGCTGCTGTGCACCGGGGCGCATGCGCGCGACCGGGCACCGGAGTTTTGGAAAACTCCGGCTCGGAGCCTTCAAAGGCTCCGATGCGATTTCTTCGAAGAAATCGCTGCCGGACGTCAGGGTCGTGTGGCAAGGACGGCCAGGCAGGCGGTCTCGGCCAGCTGCTGGGCGGCGCCGAGGATGTCGCCGGTCTGCCCGCCGATCCGGGCCCGGGCAGTGAGCGCAAGCCAGAGGCTGACCCCGGTCACGGCGGCGAGCATCGGCAGCGCCGCCCAGCCCGCGAAGAGGCAGGCAATGGCAAGGCCCATTGCCGCCCCGATGAGCGCGGTCCTGAGGGACGGCCGCCCGGTCGCGTGGGAAAGCCCCGCGCCCCGGGCATTGGGCAGGGCGGCCATGATCAGCGCCATCGGCACCCGGCTGAGCGCACCGACAGCGATCAAGGCGGGCCAATGCGCGCCATGGACCAGCAGCGCGGTCAGCGCCGACCAGCGCGCAAGCGTGACCAGAACCAGAGCCAGCACCCCGAAACTTCCCGCCCGGCTGTCCTTCATGATTTCCAGCCGCCGCTCGCGCGTCCAGCCGCCGTAAAGCCCGTCGGCGGTGTCGGACAGCCCGTCCTCATGCAGACCGCCGGTCAGCATCGCCCCGACGGCCAGAACCAGCGCCGCCGTGACACCGGGCGTCACCCCCAGCCAGAGCGCTGCGCCCGCAAGCCCGGCCGCAAGCGCACCCAGCACCGCGCCGACCAGGGGCCAGGCCCAGGCAGACCCGGCGCCGGTGCCGCGGTGGCTCGGCAGGGGCAGCCGGGTCAGCAGTGCGAAACCCGACAGAAGATCGGGCAGAAGGCGTCCTGGAATGTCGCGAAGCATGGTCAAAGCGGCTGTTCCCGGCTGGCAATCACAGGGGCCATGGGGTAGCCCCATCCGCATCAGGGATCAACTGCCGAGAAGACCAAGATGACCTTCCAGAGCCTTGCCGATGTCCGCGCGCGTCTTGCCGCTTTGCCTGGCCCCGATGCGGCCGCCAGTGCCGCCGCCGAGGCGCGCAATGGCCAGTTGACCAAGCCCCCCGGGGCACTGGGCCGGCTGGAGCATCTGGCGATCTGGATGGCGGGCTGGCAGGGCACGGACAGGCCGCATGCCGACCGGCCGCAGATCGTGATCTTTGCCGGAAATCATGGGGTTACGGCCAAGGGCGTTTCGGCCTTTCCGGCCGAGGTGACGGTGCAGATGGTCGCCAACTTCACGCATGGCGGGGCAGCGATCAACCAGTTGGCCAAGGCGTTCGGTGCCCGGCTGGATGTCCATGCGCTGGAGCTGGACCGGCCGACCGCGGATTTCACCGAAGGCCCGGCGATGAGCGAGGCCGAGGTGGTGGCGGCCTTGGAGGCGGGTTTTGCTGCGGTTGATTCCGAGGCCGATCTTTTCGTCGCGGGCGAGATGGGGATCGGCAACACCACCGCCGCCGCCGCCATCGCCACCGCGCTTTACGGCGGCACCGGCTGGGCCGGGCGCGGGACCGGGGTCGATGACGCGGGTCTGCGGCGGAAGGAGGCGGCGGTCGCTGCGGGGGTGGAGCGGCATGCCGCCGCCCTGTCCGATCCGCTGGAGGTGTTGCGCTGTCTGGGCGGGCGCGAGATCGCGGCGATGGCGGGGGCAATCCTCGGTGCGCGGGCCCAGCGGATTCCGGTGATCCTGGACGGGTTCATCGCCTGTGCCGCGGCGGCGGTGCTGGACAGGGCCGCGCCGGGCGCGCTGGACCATTGCATCGCGGGACACCAGAGCGCCGAGGGGGCGCATGAGCGGCTGCTGGAAAGGCTGGGCAAGGCGCCGCTGCTGTCGCTGGGGCTGCGGCTGGGCGAAGGTTCGGGCGCGGCGCTGGCGATCGGGGTGGTGAAGGGGGCGGTGGCCTGCCATTCCGGGATGGCGACCTTTGCCGAAGCGGGGGTTGCGGCGGGGGCGTGACCTCGCGCCCGTCGGCGGCCTCGCCACCCCGCCTGGCGCGCTCGTCGATGACTTCGTCACTCCTCGCTGGTGTGCGCTCGTCGATGACTTCGTCACTCCTCGCTGGTGTGCGCTCGTCGATGAGTTCGTCATTCCTCGCCGGGGGTGCTCGTCGATGACTTCGTCACTCCTCGCTGGGCAACCGACGAGAAGGCGAAGCCGAACGAGGAGGCTTCCCCGCCTCAGGACTTGGGCATCGTCAGCGCCAGAAGCTTGCCGCCCTTCTGGTAGCGCACTTCGGTTTCGGTGATCGCCTTGATCGTGCCGCCGTCGATCTTGTCGCCGACCTTGACCTTGACGTAGCGCCCGTTCGCCTGCCGGATCAGCGCGGTTCGGCGCGAGTCGGTGCCGTAGGTTCCGATCAGGTTGATCCGCTTCAGATTGAGCGCCTTGGTGAAGGTGGCCTGCTTGGCCACGTTCGCCTTGGTCGGAATCTTCGGTGCCGCGACGACGACATCGGGTTCGTCGACTTCTTCCAGTTCCTCGGGTTTGAGCGCGGGGGCAGCGGCTGCGGCGGCAACCACCTCGGCCTCGGGTGCCGGTGCGGCCTCGCGGACGGCGGCGGCCACGGCGGCCTCGACCGCGCGGCTCAGATCGCGCGGACGGCCCTGGGGTCGTTTCGAGATGGCCACGATCGACGGGTTCTGCGCCTCGAGCGCGGCGGCGGCGGCAAGCTGAGCCTCGGCCTGAGCGGTGAGAGAGGCGGCCTGGGCGCCAAGGTCGGCCGGAGCCGGGGCCGCAGCCGAGGCGGCGGCAAGGACGATATCGGGCCGGGGCAGGGGACGCAGACCGGCAAAGTCGCTGGCGGGTTCGACGGCAAGCGCGGCATCGTCATCCGCCTCAGGGGCCAGGCCTGCGGGACGCGGACGCGGGCGGAAGCCGGCCATGGCCGGATCGGAAGGAACCGGTTCGACGGCCTGTGCCTCGCCAGCCGTCACCAGCGAGGCATCGGCGGCGGACGGCGCGGGCGTTGCCGCGTCTTCGAGGGCGACCTCTGGCTCATCGGGAGCGGCGGGTGCAGGTGCGGCGGCGAGGGCGGCGGCGATGGCAACTTCGCTGCGCGGGGGCGGCAGGCGGGGCGGCTTGCCGGCGATGAGCATGATGCCGTCGGGGCTGAGGATGCCTTCGGGCGTCGGCCGCAGCAGGCCATCGGGACCGAACTGGTAGACCGTTCCGAAGGCGGGCGGCGGCATGGGGCGATCCGGCGCGGTATCGGCCATCGCCACCGGCGCGGGCAGGGCAAGGGCGTCGAGCGCCGGAGGTGGGGCATCCATTGCGGACAGGAAGATCTCGTCCTGATCCTCGGCGGGGGCCTGCGCCGCCGAAAGCTCGGTGGTCACCGCCGTCGCGGGAGCCGGTTCGGGCACCGATTCTGAGGCCAATTCGGGGGCTGAGGCAACGGCTGCCGCGGCGTCCGGGCCTGCACCGTCCGCGCTTCTGCCCTCTGCAATTGGCGCGATGCCGTCCTCGGTGGCTGCTTCGGGCAAGGCGGTGGCGGATGTTTCGGCCACGGCCTCTTCGGCCACGCCGCCGATGTTCACCGGCAGGGGTTCCGTCGCAAGCTCGCCTGCATCGACGGGTGCGCTATCGACAACCACGGTGTCGGCAGCGGAGGTTTCGGGCGGCAGGGCGGCAAGTTCGGCCGGATCCTGAAGGTCGGCCAGCATCTCGTCGTCGACATCCGGGATCGCGTTCAGGCTGGCGACGGCCGGATCGCTTTCAGGTGCGACAGCAGGGTCGCTGCTTCGCGCGAGGTAAAACGACGACCAGGCCGCAACGAGGGCGAGGCAGATCAGCAGCAGGGCGACCATCACCATGAAGATGACGCCGGACCTGTTCCTGGGCGGTGCGGCGGTGCCGAAGGTGCCGCCGGGTCTGGTGGGCGACTTGATCGTGGTCGGCCCGGTTGCCGCAAGGGCTCCGGTCTCGATCCCGCCGGGCTTGCCCTTGGTCTTGGCGCGGGTGCCGGGGATCGTGGGGGCGGTGACAAGGCCGGGCGTGCCCTTTGCGACCGCGGGGCGCGCGATCGGTTGGCCCAGCCTTGCGCCCGATGCGGGCGGGGGGGGCAGGGTGCCGGTGCCGGGGCGGGTGACAGCGCCCAGCGGGGTGGATGCCACCGCGCCGCCTGCCGCGCGACGGCTGGCAAAGGCGACCATGGCCGCCGAGGGCGGGGCTGGCGGGATATCGTCTTCCAGCGGGTCGGCCTTGCCCGGTTCGGACTTCAGTCCCGGGGGCATCGGCGGGATATCGTCGCCATCCGGGAATGCGGCAGAATCGGTCACATGGGCGAAGGGTGCCTCATCGGCCTCGGTCGGGGGCGCGGGCGATGCGGAAGCGGGGGCGACGTCCGGCGGCGCGGCGGGGGGCGGCTCTTCGCGCGCGAGTTCGCGCAGCAGGTCGGCCGGAAGATCGTCGTCAGCCGTTGCAGCGGCCGGGGTTGCGATGGTGACGGGTGCAGAGGCGGCAGCGGCGGGTTCGGCCCCGGGCTTTGGTTCCGGTTCGGGTTCCGGTTCTGGTGTCGGTGCCGGCGCGGGCAGGTCGGCGTTCAGGGCGTCTTCCAGACCGGGAAGCGGCTCGTCTTCCGGGGGGGCGTCGGCCGGTGCGGCCATTGCGTCTGGAAGGGGCGATGGTGTCGTCTCGGCGACCTCGGCAGGCGCGACCTCGGCCGGTGACGGTTGTTCGGGAGGGGAGACGGGAAGGTCGCGCAGCAGGATGGTGACCGCCTCGCGATCCCGGTCAACGCCCTCGCCCGGGGCGAGGATGCTGTCGGCGGCGACGGTCGGGCCGAACCAGGGTTCCCCGACAAAGGCGCCGTCTTCGGGTATCGCCACGAAGGACACCGGGTTCAGCCGGTGCTGGACGGCGAAACCTTCCGCCTCTTCAAGGGTTTCGCGGGCGACGACCGCGACCTTGACGGTGGCCCCCTTGCCCGACCAGTCGAAGACCAGATCCTCGACGGCATAGGGGGTGCGTCCCTCAAGCGCGGCAGCGATCTGGCGGCGCTTGTCGCTGCGACTGGGCCCCGGGGCCTCGACCTCGGTGTAGAGGATCTGGCTGTTCGGCAGGATGATCTTGGTCGCAAACCCCATGGGCGACAGGCCAAGCGCCGTCTTGCGCAGATAGTCCAGCGCTTCGGAAAGGTCCGGGGTGTCGAAGGCGACCTCGCCGATCGAGAGCCAGCCCTTCGGCGTCCGGTGCAAGAGCGCGATGGCGTCGCGGGTCAGGTCAAGTGCGAATGTCGGTTTCATGGTCCGGGTCTAACACGGAAATTCTGTGCGCGGGAACGCGTTGCGCCGCATTGCCGCACAACTACAGCAGCTTTTCGCCGAATGAAAGGAAAACGGCCAAGGATTGCCTTGCGGGCTGCGTCACAAGTCTGAAATCTCGCGCCAGTCCAAGGAGTAGACCGATGCGCCTCATCCAAGCCCTGACCCTTTCCGCCGCGCTGGCCCTTGCGCTGTCCGGCCCCGGCGCCGCCGAGGAGGCGAAGGCCCCGTCCATCACCGTCACCGCCACCGGCACGGTCGAGGCCGCGCCTGACATGGCCACCCTGACCGTGGGCGTCACCACTGAGGGCGATACGGCGGCGGCGGCGCTTGCTGCCAACAGCGCCTCGATCGCAGCGGTGATGGCCCGGCTGTCCGAAGCCGGGATCGAGGCGCGGGACATGCAGACCTCGAACCTGTCGCTGTATCCGAACTGGTCGGGGCCGGACGGCACGGCCCCGGTGATCGCGGGCTATGTCGCCTCGAACCAGGTGACGATCCGCGTCCGCCAGCTTGACGGGCTGGGCGCCGTGCTGGATGCGGCGGTGGCCGACGGCGCCAATACGCTGAACGGGCTGGTCTTCGGGCTGGCCGACCCCGAACCCGCGCTGAACGAGGCGCGCAAGGCGGCCGTGGCCGAGGCGCGCGCCCGGGCCGAGCTTCTGGCGGGGGCGGCCGGCGTCACGCTGGGGCCGATCCTGCAGATCAGCGAGGGCGGCAGCTGGACCGAGCCGGCCCCGATGTTCCGGGCCGAGATCGCCCCTGCCGGGGTCCCCGTCGCTGGGGGCGAGCTTGGCCTGACGGCGACGGTGACCATCCACTACGGGATCGTCCAGTAAGTCTTTGGACCGGGCGGCGGAATTCCCAACAGTTCCGCCGTTTGGGCCTGATTTTGCCCAAGTCTGGCGGCAGTGATCCACAGCCGGGGCAGAAGGGCAGGGGCAGGCAGATGGTGCGGGCGGCAATCAGGACGCTGGTGTTTGGCGTCGTCCTTCTGGCGGCGCTGGCCTATGTGGTGCTGCGGCCCCGCACCTTCGAAGGCATCCTGCCCGACTCTGCGATCGCCTATGTGGAAGGATTGTCGCTGCCGGGGATGGACAGTCTGTCGGGTGTCACAGGCCAGACGCCAGCCGACTATCTGGAAGACGGGGCAAGCGGCCTGCTGGCGCGCGGCCCGATTGCGGCGGGTCCGGGCAATGGCCCGGTCTTCGCACGGGATGCGATTACCGGATACTCGACGCGGATCGCGGCCGGCGTGCCGTCCGAGATCACCACGATCCGCCCGATCCTTGGCTGCCGACTGACCCCGCCGCAGCCCGGCACGGTCGTGGGCCATGTGGTTGCGGGCGCCAGCGGTGTTGAGACCGCCCTTGCGACCTATAACGACAGCCACCTTGCCGCCGGGGTCCAGGCCTTCGTCGATCACTACCGCAGGACGGGGGCCCCGGACCCAAGGCCAAAGTCGGCGCCGGGCTATGAGGCCTATGACGTGGCCGTCACGGAAACCAGCTCTCCGGTCTATCTGGTGCTTGAAAGCGGGCCGGGAAACCGGCTTTGGAACATTCATCTTGCCGAAGGGGCACGGATCGAGCGGGTGGTGCTTCTGGGGGCGGATCAGGCCGGAGTGGCCAATCTTGACCCGGTCGTGCCGGTCGAGGTTCTGCTGGCAGGCGGCCTGCGCGACTGCGGTATCGAGCCTGCCTATGTGCTGAACCCCGGGCACGGCTTTTTTGCCGAACTGGCCGCCGGTGGCCTGGCCGTGGCCGAGGCCGAACGGCGCGTTGCCTTGATGCTGGAGGCCGCTGTCCGCTATGACATCTGGTTCAACGACAGCTTTGGCGTGAAGGCCGGCGAAAGCCGCGTCGGTTACGATACCGGCACGATCTCGGTCATCGGTCCCGTGCCGGGCGACAGCGGGCCGAAGGCGGTTGCTGCCCCGATCCGGGGCGCCAAGGTCCGCATGACGCGCGACAGCTATCTGGAGATCGCAGGCCAGGTTCCTGAGGGTGAGGACTTTGCCGCCCGGGTGCGGGCGATTGCCACGGCCTTCGCCTTTGGCGATCTTTCCAACCTCCGGCAGGGGGCACAGTTCTGATGCTGCGGTTTCTGATCACCACCGGGCTTTTGCTGATGGCCGTGGGTTTCGGTGCGGCTGGCTGGCAATATTGGCAAGGTATGGCGCCCGGGGCCCCGGCCGCTGCGACGGATCGGGCCGCGGCTGGAAACTCTGGGCAAAGCTGGCTGGTGTCGGACACCGGCATGCCGGTGCCCCGGGCCGATGCCGATGCCTATCTGGTGCAGGAACGTCTTGTTCCCGGGCGCCGGGTCACGCTGACCCTGACGGCGCGGCTGGCCGATCTTCTCGCGTCGGGTGAGAAGCTGCCCGAGGCGCCCTATCTGCAAGTGCTGGCCGATATCCGTGCGCCGATCATCGCCGAGGCCCTGTGCCCGGCCCTGACCGATCGTGTCGCGCAGGCCTGCACGGTGAATGCCGCGCGGGTGATCGAGGGCAGCGTCGATGCCATTCGGGGCACGGCGGGTTTTCGGATCGAACTGGTCTATCGCCTCAACACGGATAACGCCGGTCTTCCTGACCTGGCCATGCAGGTGCTGGCCCAGCGTGAACTGGACCTCGAGATCGCGCCGGAGGGCGCCGAGCCGCCGGCGGCGGTGCTGGCTGCCGCGGTAGAGACCGCCAGCGCTGCCTGCGGCGAGATCGGCCCGACCTGCCGTCTTCTCGGGATCGATCTGGACCTTCGGCCCGAAGCGGGCAGCCCAAGCGGCCGTGCCCGCATCGCCTGGCTTTCCCCCATGCCGGCGGGAATGCAGACCGTCCCGCCGCTCGTCCCCGAGAACGGGGGCTGAGCGGCGGGCCGAGGTGCCTCATCAGGCCGTTGCCTTGGCCAGCGCCTGATCGAGATCGGCGATGATGTCGCGCACATCCTCGATCCCGATGGAGACGCGCACCACATCGGGCGCGGCGCCGGCCTTGATCTGCGCCTCTTCCGACAGTTGCCGGTGCGTGGTCGAGGCCGAGTGGATGATGAGGCTGCGCGTGTCGCCAAGGTTCGCGACATGGCTGAAGAGCTTGACGTTGTCGATCAGCTTGACGCAGGCCTCGTATCCGCCCTTGACCGAGAAGGTGAACAGCGCCCCCGGCCCCTTGGGCGTGATCTTCTGCGCAAGGTGGTGATAGGGCGAGGATTTCAGGCCCGGATAGGTGACCTTGCCGATGCGGGGGTCCTGCTCCAGCCATTCGGCGACGATCTGCGCATTTTCGACATGGCGCTGCATGCGGAGCGCGAGCGTCTCGATCCCCATCAGGGTATAATGCGCGCCTTGCGGGTTCATCGTCATGCCAAGGTCGCGAAGGCCAATGGCGATGGAGTGGAAGGTGAAGGCCATGTTGCCGAGCGTCGGGTGGAAGACAAGGCCGTGGTAGGCGGGCTCGGGCTGGGAGAGCGAGGGGAACTTGTCGTCCTTCGACCAGTCGAACTTGCCACTATCGACCACGATCCCGCCGGTCACCGTGCCGTTGCCGGTGAGATATTTGGTGGCGGAATGGACGACGAGGGTCGCGCCATGTTCGATCGGGCGGCAGAGATAGGGGCTGGCCGTGGTGTTGTCGACGATCAGCGGGAGATGGGCCTGTTCGGCCACCCGGGCGATGGCGTCGAGGTCGGACAGGGCGCCGCCGGGGTTGCAGATCGTTTCGCAGAAAAGCGCGCGGGTGTCGGCATCGATGGCGGCCTCGATGGCCTTGGGGTCGTCGAAATCGACGAATTTCGCCGACCAGCCGAACTTGCGGATCGTGTTGGAGAACTGCTGGATCGTGCCGCCGTAAAGCTTGGTCGAGGCCACGACATTGCGCCCCGGTGCCATGATCGGGAACAAAGCCATGATCTGCGCGGCATGGCCCGAGGAGCAGGCAATCGCCCCCGCCCCGCCTTCCAGCGCGCAGACCCGGTTCGCCAGCGCCGAGACGGTGGGGTTGGTCAGGCGCGAGTAGATGTAGCCCACTTCCTGAAGGTTGAAGAGCTTGGCCGCGTGATCCGCGTCGCGGAAGACATAGGCGGTGGTCTGGTAGATCGGGACCTGCCGCGCGCCGGTGGCGGGGTCGGGCTCGGCGCCCGCGTGGATGGCAAGCGTCTCGAAGCCGAGGGGTCTGTCGGTCATGGGTCGTCCTCCCTTGTTCGGGGCGCAGGGTAGGGGAGGATCAAGGGGCTGGCAACCGGGTGCCCGACTGCCCGCGCGGGATCAGCGCAGCGGACTGCGATAGGTCATCCTGCGGACCGATCCGGTCTTGGAGCGCATCAGGATGGTTTCAAGCGTCACCATGCCGGGTTCGCGCTTGATGCCGGCCAGAAGCGAGCCGGAGGTCACGCCGGTCGCGGCAAAGATCACATCGGCCTTTACCAGATCGTCACGGGTGTAGACGCGGTCGAGGTTGGTGATGCCGGCCTTGCGGGCACGGGCGCGTTCGTCGTCGTTGCGGAAGAGAAGCCTGCCGTAGAACTGCCCGCCCATGCATTTCAGGGCGGCGGCGGCGAGGACCCCTTCGGGCGCGCCGCCAGAGCCCATGTACATGTCGATGCCGGTGATCTCGGGTTCGGCGCAGTGCATGACGCCCGCCACGTCGCCGTCGGTGATGAGGCGGATGGCGGCGCCGGTGGAGCGGACTTCGGCGATCAGGTCCTCATGCCGGGGACGGTCGAGGACGCAGACGGTGATGTCTTCGGTCGAACAGCCCTTGGCGGCGGCCAGGGCCGAGACCCGTTCGGAAGGGCTTTGCGCCAGGGTCACGGTGCCGGGCTTCAGGCCGGGGCCGATGGCCAGCTTGTCCATGTAGACGTCGGGCGCGTGCAGAAGGGTGCCGCGCGGGGCCATGGCGATCACGGTCAGCGCGTTCGGCATGTCCTTGGCGGTCAGGGTCGTGCCCTCCAGCGGGTCCAGCGCGATGTCCACGGCGGGGCCGTTGCCGGTGCCGACCTCCTCGCCGATGTAAAGCATGGGGGCCTCGTCGCGTTCGCCTTCGCCGATCACCACCACGCCCTTGATGTCGAGGAGGTTGAGCTGGTCGCGCATCGCGTTGACAGCGGCCTGGTCGGCGGCCTTTTCATCGCCGCGCCCGATGAACCGGGCCGAGGCAAGGGCGGCGGCTTCGGAGACCCGGGCGAGGCCAAGGCTGAGGAGCCGGTCCTGGAATTGTGACTTGTCAGACATGCGGGCCTCTTTGCCGGTGTTTCGCCTGCCTTAGCGGGGGCTTGGGCAGGCGGCAAGGATGGTGACGCTAACGGTCGTCAGGGGCCGAGGGAAATCGCGTCGCGGCGGGCGAGGACACCGGCATAGCAGGCGTCGAGGGCTTCGGCCGTGGCGCGGTCGGCGGTGGCGGCAGGGTCCGGGCGCGGGCGGATCAGCGCTGCAAGGCCGCGCGGGGCGCTGTAGAAATCGTCCGGCGGCAAGGTGGTGGCAAAGGGCTGGGTGAAGACGAAGCCGCCGAAGGGCAGGCCGGGGTAGGCGAGCATGGCGGCCTCGCAGCTGGTGCGGGTGTCGGGGCAGTGCAGGCGGCAAAGGCGTTCGACCGGGGCGAACTCGGCCCTGCCGGCAAGGGCGTTGCGCGCAAGCCTGGCGCTGTCGGGTGTGATCGGCTTGGCGCGCGGGGCGATGGGCGTGACGGCGAGGATGGAGCGGGCGAGTGTCAGGCGGGCTTCCGCCTCGGCGGGCGGGATACCGGCCATGGCCAAGGGATCGCCAAGATCAGACAGGCTTTTGTTCCAACTGCCGGTCAGTTGCGCGATGGCAAGCCAGGCGGCGAGGCTGTCGCCTTGGATCAGAGCAAGCAGGAGGTCCTGGTCGTCAAAGCTGACGCTCTGGCCAAGACCCATGCGGAAGCTCAGCGCCGTGGCGCCGATCCAGGCGGGCATGTCCGTGAAGAGCGTGTCGGGCTGTGGGCCGAGGCCCCCGGTCTGGTTGACCCAGGCCGACCAGAGATAGGCGGCCTTGTCCTGCTCGCCCAGGGTGGCAAGGCCAGTGGCGCGGTCGGGCAGGTCGTCGGCGGTGTCGGTTCGGCCCCGGTCCCAAAGTGCGGTTGCGCCATGTGCCTTTCCGGCGGCGTCCTGGGCCTTGATGCCGCCCACCATCCGCTGCGCGTTCTTTTCCTGGAGGTTGCCCTGCGGCGGAACCCAGTCCAGCGCGAAGGGCAGGGCGACGAGGGCGGCGGGATTGCCCGCCTCGGCCAGATCGCGGAGGGTGGCAACGGCGGCGGGGTCGTCGGCGGCAAGAAGCGTGGTCAGTGCTGCCCGGTAAGCGGGGTCATCGGCGCCGTCGTGCATCTGGGACTGGACGGGGGCGGTCAGAAGGGCGAGGGCGGAGAGGAAACGGAACATCGAAGCCTCCGGTCATGGAAATGACCGAAGGGTCGGGGCGCGGGTCGGGCCTGTCAAGCCCGGGATGGGGTGTCAGACTTCCTCGATCCGGATCGCCACCGGATTGCCGACCAGCACCCCGGTCGCGGCAAAGCGGCTGGTGGCGTGGGCCACATCGGCGGGGGCGGCCTTGTGGGTGACGATCAGGACCACGGCATCCTCGGCCCGGTCGCCGGGGCGGTGGAGCTGGCGCATCTGGTCGATGGAGATGCCAGCTTCGCCCAGGCAGGTGGCGATCTTGGCCAGCGCGCCGGGTTTGTCGAGGAGCGTCATGCGCAAGTAGTAAGGCGCGGGCGTGGCGGCGCTGGCCGGGACGGCTTCGGCCAACAAGGTCGCGGGCACGCCGAAGGTGGGCAGGCGCAGGCCGCGCGCGATGTCGATCACGTCCGCCATGACGGCGCTTGCGGTCGGCCCCATGCCCGCGCCGGGGCCGCGCAGGACGATCTGGCCGACGCTGTCGCCCTCCAGCACCACCATGTTGGTGCCGCCCTGCAACTGGCCAAGCGGGCTGCCCGAGGGCACAAGGCAGGGGGTCATGCGTTGTTCGAGGCCCCGGCCGGTCATCTGGGCGACACCCAGAAGCTTGATCCGGTAGCCCATGTCCTCGGCGAGCCGAATGTCGTCGATCGAGACATTGCCGATACCTTCCAGTTCCACCGCATCGAAGGACACGCGGGTGCCGAAGGCGATGGCGGAGAGAAGCGACAGCTTGTGCCCGGCGTCGATGCCGCCGACGTCGAGATTGGGGTCGGCCTCGAGATAGCCCAGTTGGCGGGCTTCCTCGAACACGGTCTCATAGGTCAGGTTCTCGGCCTGCATCCGGGTCAGGATATAGTTGCAGCTGCCGTTCATGACGCCCATGACCCGCTTGATCCGGTTGCCGGCCAGCCCCTCGGTCAGGGCCTTGATGACGGGGATGCCGCCCGCGACCGCAGCCTCGAAACGCAGGACGCGCCCCTTGGCCTCGGCCGCCTCGGCAAGCGCCTGGCCGTGATGGGCAAGGAGCGCCTTGTTGGCGGTGACCACATCCTTGCCGGCGGCAATGGCGGCCTCGGTCGCCGCCTTCGCGGGGCCGTCATGGCCGCCCATCACCTCGACGAAGACGTCGACATCGTCGCGGCGGGCAAGGGTCACCGGATCGGATTCCCAGGCGTAGCCGGACAGGTCGGCGTCGCGGTTCTTCTTCGGGTCCCGGGCGGAGACGGCGGTGATCGTCACCGGGCGCCCGGCGCGGGCGGCGATCAGATCGGCCTGGGACTGGACGATCTTGACCACGCCGATGCCCACGGTTCCAAGACCGGCAAGGCCAAGACGCAGGGGGGCGGACATGGGCAGAACCTCGGGCTTGGGAACGGACCCGTGTCTGTTAGCCGGAAGCCGGGCGCGGTGCAACGCCGTCAGGGACGCCCGAGCGCGGCTGCCCGGGCCTTGAGCCGGGCGGCCCGGACCGAGAGCGCCGGGCCGGGGTCGGCAGGTGGGGCATCCACCTCGGCCAGCAACTGGTCGATCGGCAGCAGAGGGGGATAGGCGCCGGTCATGCCAGAGCTTGCCGCAACCTCGGGGAACGGGGCGCAGGCGCCGAGGGCAAGCGCCGCCGCGCAGAGCAGGGCGTGACCTCGGGAGCGGGCAGGCAGGGGCATGGGTGGTGTCCGATATGCGCGCAAGGGTGGTCTGCGCAGGACGTTACAGACAGCATGCGCCCGAGAAAAGCACCGAATGGGTCGTCCGGCGCTTGCGGTCAGGCGCAGGCCGGCGTCCCGTCAAGACAGATGCGGCGCCAGTTCCGGGGGCGGGTGACGATGAACTGGGTGAAGGTCTGGTCGGACACGCCCGGCGTGAAGTTCAGCACCCCGGTATCGAAGCGCGGGCGATAATCGACCCAGGTTTCGACGATGATGACCGATTCGAGGTCCGCCAGAATGGGAATGAGGGGACGCAGGGTCTGAATCGACGCCTGGGTATGGACTGGCACCTTCCCACCCGGCGAGCGCGAGAAGAGCAGTTCGTACCTGTCGTCACGCGCGTTGTATTCCAGGCTGGTGATCCGCAGCCGCGAGTCCGGCACGCCGGGCGTCAGGAAATCAAGCACATTGCTGAGACCGTCGATGAACTGCGTGTTGACCACCCCCTGACGCGACAGGAGGTCAGAGATGGAGTAGGCGGCCTTTTGCGTCACGTTGATGGTGCGGAACACATCCCAGTACACCACAAGGGCGATGAAGCCCCAGATCAGCATCGGAAGCAGGATCAGCGCCTCGGCCAGCAGAACGCCGCTTTCGTCCCTCGCGAAGTCCCGGATACTCTTGCGCAGACGGGTCATTCTGGCGTCATCCCGGTTCATTGACGAAGACAGTCGTGGCTTGCAGCGCATAGTTCCCGTCGCCCTCGCCATCGGCAATGAGCCCGGCGCCGATCACGCTGGTCGGAAACATGGGACGTTCCTTCAGGCAGATGCGCATCAGCATGATGTCATTGTCCGAGCCATAGTCGAATTCGGTATTGCTTGGCTGGGGGTCGAGCGGATCGATCGGTTCGCTGCGGTCCACGCAGCGGCGCGGCGGCGCGACCATGGCAAAGTCGGCGGTATTGATCGGCTGCATCCAGATCAGCATGGAATCGACGCAATCCTGCGTCGAGCTGACCAGCGCGCTTGTCTGGCAGATCCGACGCTTCAGCTGCGTGTGGGTCAGGTCGTCGAGCCGGCCCAGCCGGATGTCGCGCACCACGATATCGACGCTGCGTTCAAGCATGACATAGCGCGCCATGTAGAGGCTGCTTTCGACCGAGGCCATGAAGATCAGCAGGACAATCGGAACGATCATCACGAATTCGATCGTCGCGGTGCCGCGTTCGTCAGCCAGAAAACGGGCGAAACGGGTCATTGCGTCAGCCTCAGCTCCGAGATGTCGGTGGCGATGGCGCGGAAGGCGGCGCGCAGCAGGTCACCGTTGCTGGCGTTGAAGTAGTAGTTTTCCTTCGGCGAGGACGAGCAGTTGCGGATCTGCGTCTGGCCGTTCGCCGGGGCGTTGAAGGCGATGCCGTAGATCTCGAACCCGGCGTTGCGCGCAGCGGTGCAGTTGGTCTGGAGCAGGTTGTTCATAGTTGTGGTGTTGGTCAGGTAGACTTGCCGGAACTGCCCGATGACCGTGTTGAAATTGTCCGTGCCGCTGACGTTCGAGCGCATGTAGAGCTGCCGGACGACCCAGGTGACGCGGAGGTAGCGCCAGACCTCGCTCCAGTCCAGCTGGCGCACGGTGCCGCTACCCGACCAGGCCGGCGTGGACCGCCAGGCATCGGCGACGCAGGTCTGCCCGCTTTGCAGGTGCGGCACGAAATAGGTGTTCGACCCCGCGCAGCCTGGCCGGGTGCCGTTGGTCCGCGCCGGTCCACCGTTTGTGTAGCGGATGGCATAGCGGCCGTCGTCGCCGCGCCAGATCGGCGAGGCGCCGGTCTTGAAGGCATCGACGATATGCCAGTTGGTCACATGTTCCCCATCGGTCATCAGGATGATGATCTTGCGGGTCTGGATTGACGAGTTGTCTGCCGGGCGGCCCTGAACGGTTGCATCGCCGATGGCGGTATAGATCGGCCGTGCCCGTTCGTCGATCAGGGCCGTGCCCCAGCGCATGCCGACGGCGATATAGGTGTTTCCGGCCGCGACGAGGCGGCGGATATGTTCCCGGACCACTTCGCCATCCTTGGTCGGCAGCATGACCTGGTTGGCGCGCGCCTCGTTCCAAGGGGTCGAGAGGTTGTCGGCAACCGTGGTGCAGGCCCGGGAGGTGGCCGTTGGCCCGACCGGCGCCAGATAGTTGGTTGTCGTGCTGACATCATTGCCGGCATCCACCACCGCGGCCATCGGGATTGGCGATGTCAGCGACAGGCCGGTGGTCGAGTAGGTGCTGACGGGAATTTCCATGCAGTCGATGTCGGGGACGCCCGCGTTCGGGACCCCGTTCCAGGACGACAGGTTGGTGTAGTTGAACTGGTTGCGCAGGTTCACCGGAATGTTGACCTGCGCGGCATAGGGCACGACGCCGATCGACACGCCGTCGCGACGGTCGTTCGCCTTGACCAGCTGGACGAATTCGTCGGCATACATGCGTAGTGCCATGATGCGGGTGAAGGCGGCCTCGTTCACCGGGGTGGCCGGGTCGTCCGCCATCCCGGCGCTTGAGTTCATGGAACCCGTGATGTCGAGCACCATCATGACCTCGATTTCCGACACGCCCTGTGCGGCTTCGGTCAGGCTTGGCCCCTCGAGAAATTCGTTGTCGGAGAAGATGCCCATGAAGAAGTTGTTCGACCGCACCCGGGCCGAGACGGTCACGCGGCGCAGGCCTGCATCGGCGATTGCCGCAACCGTCGGGTCCGAGAAGGTGACCATCGGCAGATCGGCACCGAGACCCGCCTTGCTGAACCAGTCCTCGACAACCTGTTGCGGGGTGCGGGTCTGGGTCAGGCTTGCCGCCGCAAGCGCCGCGCGGTCCATGGTCTGCTGAAGGGCGACGCGCCGGGTTTCGAACCGCATAACGTCCACCGCGATTCCGCCGAAGATGATCATCAGCACGAAGATCAGCATGAAGAAGTAGGACATCGAGCCGCGTTCATCATCACGGAAGCGGACCAGCCTGGCGAGCAGTGGGCTGAGGGCCAGCGCAGAAGTCGGTTTCGGCATCGTGACACCTTCAAAATGGCAGCTACCCCGCCGTGAACGGCAGGCAATCGACCGAAAGTAAAACAGAAGATCAGGCAGAAGTGTGGCATTTGCTTCCGAACGAACCGGAATCTGCGTTTTTTGGAAACAATTTCGCAAGTTCTGCCGCCGGAATTATCGGCATCGACCCAAACGGCTGTTACGCCCCCGGGCCAAGTCGTCCGGGCAGCGTCAGTGATTCGCGCTGTCCGCCAGGGTCGGGTCGTCGGGCACATCCGGCGGCCAAGGCCGCGATCCTGGCGGAAGCGGGCTTCACAGGCGCTGCCAGCGCTGTAGGCTGGGCCAAGGGCGCGCGACGGCGCCCGGCCAGACAGGGAGGGATGGCATGAGTGTTTCCGGCGAGCCGAGTTTCCGCGAATCCGTTGATCTGATGTTCAATCGTGCGGCGAGGCTCTTGGACCTCAGCCCCGGGCTGGAGCAGAAGATTCGGGTCTGCAACTCGACCTACACGGTCCGTTTCGGGGTGCGGCTGCGCGGCAAGATCGAGACCTTCACCGGGTATCGCTCGGTCCATTCCGAGCATATGGAGCCGGTCAAGGGCGGTATCCGCTATGCGCTGTCGGTGCATCAGGACGAGGTCGAGGCGCTGGCGGCGCTGATGACCTACAAGTGCGCGCTGGTCGAAACCCCGTTCGGCGGGTCGAAGGGCGGATTGTGCATCGATCCGCGCCAATGGGACGAGCATGAGCTGGAGCAGATCACCCGCCGCTTCGCCTATGAGCTGATCAAGCGCGACCTGATCCACCCCGCACAGAACGTGCCCGCCCCCGACATGGGTACAGGCGAGCGCGAGATGGCCTGGATCGCCGACCAGTACATGCGGATGAACACGACCGACATCAACGGCAAGGCCTGTGTGACCGGCAAGCCGCCGCACGCCGGCGGCATCCAGGGACGGGTCGAGGCGACGGGGCGCGGGGTCCAGTATGCGCTGCGCGAGTTCTTCCGCCATCCCGAGGACTTGGGCAAGGCCGGGCTGAAGGGCAGCCTGGACGGCAAGCGGGTGATCGTGCAAGGCCTTGGAAACGTGGGCTATCACGCCGCGAAGTTCCTGAGCGAGGAGGACGGCTGCAAGGTCATCGCGGTGATCGAGCGCGACGGGGCCATCGTGAACGAGGCGGGCCTGAACATCGAAGAGCTGCGGCAGTGGATGAATGCCAATGGCGGCGCGGTTGCGGAGTACCCCGGCGGTCGTCATGTGGCCGAGGGCGCGAGCCTTCTGGAAGCCGAGTGCGACATCCTGATCCCGGCGGCGATGGAAGGGGTGATCCATCTGGGCAACGCCGAAAGGATCAAGGCGCCCTTGATCATCGAGGCGGCCAACGGCCCCGTGACCTATGGCGCCGACGAGATCCTGCGCCGCAAGGGCTGCGTCATCATCCCCGACATGTATGCCAATGCGGGCGGGGTGACTGTTTCCTATTTCGAATGGGTCAAGAACCTCAGCCACATCCGCTTTGGCCGGATGCAGCGCCGCGCCGAAGAGGCGCGGAGCCGACTTCTGGTCGAGGAGCTGGAGCGGCTTTCGTCGGACAAGGGGCTGGGCTGGACGCTGGCGGAGGATTTCAAGGAACGCTTCCTGACGGGTTCGGACGAGTTGGCGCTGGTCAGGTCGGGCCTCGATGACACGATGCGCACGGCCTATCAGGCGATGCGGCAGGTCTGGCACAGCCGCCAGGATGTCGAGGACCTGCGCGTCGCGGCCTATATCGTCTCGATCGACCGGGTGGCCAAGACCTATCGGTCCAAGGGGTTGTAGGCTGCAAGGGGCTTGCCAGTCCGGACCGCGGCAAGCATTTTCTGCGCCAGTAACGGAAAACATGGGGCATCGACATGGCCGACACGGTTGAACTGACGCTTGAGGATTTCGTTGACGACAAGCCCTGGGTGCCATCCGGTCCCGAGTATGAGGAAATCCGGATCGAGAACCAGATCGACGGTGTCGCGCTGCGCAGGCTGGAGCAGAAGGCGGATGGCCGGGGCAATCTGGTGGTGCTGATGTCCGACAGGTTCGGCGAGGAATACCGCACGCCGCATGTCTATCTGGTCACGGCTGCGGCACGGTCGGTGCGTGCCTGGGTCTATCACAAGCGGCAGTGGGATCGGCTGGCCTACACGCTGGGGCGACTGCGGATCGTGCTTTACGACATCCGCCCGGGCAGTCCGACGTTCGGCGCGTTGAACGTGATCGAGGCCGGGCGCGACAACAAGGTGATGCTGACGATCCCGCCCTTCGTGATCCACGGCGTCCAGAACCTGGAGGACGAGGACACCTATTTCGTCAACATGCCCACCCGCGCCTATGACCCGGCCAATCCGGACAAGTCGCGGGTCGACCGGAACCATCCGGGCATTCCTTACCGTTTCGAATGAGCGGGGCGGGGCCGCGCGTCACGGTCATCATGGCGACCTATGGCCGGGGGCGGCACATCCTGCCTTCGGTCCGGTCGGTCCTGGCGCAGGAGATGCCGGACTTCGAGCTGCTGGTTGTCGGCGATGCCTGCACGGACGACACCGAAGCGGCGGTTGGCGGTCTTGGCGACCCCCGGCTGGTCTGGATGAACCTGTCGCAGCGCAGCGGTGGGCAGAGCGGGCCGAACAATGCCGGTATCGCCGCCGCGCGGGCGCCGGTCGTGGCCTATCTTGGTCACGACGACATCTGGCATCCGTCGCATCTGCGCAGGGTTCTGGATTGCTTCGCCGCCGACCCGGACGCCGATATCGTCGTGTCGGGTCTTGTCGGACATGACCCGGTGGCGGGCCGCCCGCCCTTCATCTCGGGCCTCATCACCGCTTCGGATCAGGCACTGGACCATCACTTCCAGCCCAGCGGGCTGGCCCACCGCACGGACCTGACCGACCGGATCGGCCCGTGGAAGCCCGGGCAGGCCATCCGCGATCCGGTGGATGTCGATCTGCGGCTGCGCGCCGTCGCGGCGGGGATGCGCTTTGTGTCGACCGGGGCGATCACGGTGCACAAGTTCGGGGCGAATGCGCGCTATCTGAGCTATCTGGTTCCATCGACCGAGGAACAGGAGGCGATGCTGGCCGACTTTGCCCGGCCGGGGCATGAGGCGCGTCTTGCCGCCATGGTCGAGGCCGCCCGGTCTGCCGGTCGCTACATGCCCAAGGCACGGGGCAGGCGCAGGATCAAGCCGCGCGGGCAATGGCTGCGCCGGGCGCTGCGGCGCCGCGGGCTTGAGGCCGGGCGCCTGCGCCCGCTCGACGGTCCGGTGGTGCTGCGTCACAGGTTCGAGGACAGTGCGGGAAACTGGCGCAAGCTGCCCCTGTTCGGGATGCGACGGGCCACAGGCCACCCGAACCCGCGCCAGCTTGTGCCGATCACGGGCAAGGTCGCGCAGATCAGCTTTGAGCTGTTCCACCCTCGGGCAGAGGTCACGAAACGGCTTGTGCTGCGGGTGAACGGCGGCCCGGATCTGGCGCTTGTCGGTTCAGAACCCCGGCGGCGGCTTTGGGGCTGGTGCCGCCGTTTCGAGACCCGCATGGAATTGCGCGCCGATCGGGCGTCGGTCATCGAGTTCCGGCTGTCGGCGGAACAGACCGCGGCGCCGGGGCAGGCGGGCGTGGCGGTCGGCCCGATCCGTGTCGTTCCCGACCCGGCAAGCGCGGGCGCGCGATAGGGACGGGAACCGGGGGGGTCTGGACCTGAGGCCAGCGAAAATGTGACCGGCGCGTGATCGCTGCGGGGTGAACCCAAGGGCGGGTCGGCCCGTATCCCAGTCACTGAAACCCTTTTGAGAAGGAGCCTGACTCATGGCCAATGCCTACGACTTCTTCGACCGCACCGCGCGCGCCCTGCCGCGCCTGTCCTTTGCCGACTGGCTGTTGCGCCTGCCGCTGGCGGGTGTGCTTCTGCAATACGGCTTCAACAAGTTTCCGCTGTCCGCAGATGCGGCGGCGGGCTTCGGGGTGCCCTTCCCGCTTTGGGCGCTGGCCGGCATCGGCGAGATCGCGGTCGGCCTGATGTTGCTGGCGGGCGGTCTTCTGCGCGGCACGCCGGGCGATCTGTTGACCCGCCTTGCCGGCGCCGGAGCCGCGGTGATCGTGGCCGGCGTGATCTACGTCGCCTACTGGGCGCCGCCGCTGGATCTTCTGCTGTTCAACCAGTTCCATCTGATGCTGCTGGCAACGGGACTGTTCTTTGCGCTGCACGGATCGGTCGGCTCGGCAGACACGGGCGATGCGGAGCGCTGACGGCAGCGCCTGATGCGACGAAAGAGACAGGAATTGTCGCCCCCGGTCCTTGCAGGGCCGGGGGCAAATTGATTTTATCGGCGCGGACGTGAAGAGGGCGCCATGCGATATTCGGGGTTCAGGATCCTCAAGGAAGGGTTGTTCGGCAACAGGGGCTGGACGCCGGCCTGGCGCGACCCGTCGCCGAAATCGGACTATGACGTGGTCATCATCGGTGGCGGCGGGCATGGGTTGTCGACGGCCTATTACCTGGCCAAGAACCACGGGATCACCAATGTCGCGGTGCTGGAAAAGGGCTATCTGGGGTCGGGCAACATCGGGCGGAACACGACGATCGTCCGGGCGAACTACTTCCTGCCGGGGAACTCCGAGTTCTATTCGCACAGCCTGAAACTGTGGGAAGGGCTGGAGAGCGAACTCAACTACAACGTCATGCATTCGCAGCGGGGCCTCATCAACCTGTTCCATTCCGACGGGCAGCGCGATGCCTTCGTCCGGCGCGGCAATGCGATGATAAATCAGGGGGATGACGCGATCCTTCTGGACCGGGAGGGGGTGCGGGAGCATCTGCCCTATCTCGATTTCGACAACACGCGGTTCCCGATCTATGGCGGCCTTCTGCATCCGCGTGGGGGCAGTGCCCGGCATGACGCGGTGGCCTGGGGCTATGCGCGGGGGGCGGACCAGCGGGGGGTGGACCTGATCCAGAACTGCGAGGTGACGGGTATCGACATCGAGAACGGTGTCGTGAAGGGCGTCCAGACCACGCGGGGGGCGATCCGGGCGAAGAAGGTGGCGATCATCGTGGCCGGGCGGTCAAGCCAGGTGGCCGCGATGGCGGGGATGCGGTTGCCGATTGAGAGCCACGTTCTGCAGGCTTTCGTGACCGAGGGGCTGAAGCCGGTGATCAACCATGTCGTCAGCTTCGGGATGGGGCATTTCTATATCAGCCAGTCCGACAAGGGCGGGCTGGTCTTCGGCGGCGATCTGGATTTCTACGCGTCCTATGCGGCGCGGGGGAACCTGCCGATGGTCGAGCATGTGATGGAAGCGGGCATGACGCTGATGCCGATGATCGGCCGGGCCAAGGTCTTGCGGTCCTGGGGCGGGATCATGGACATGTCGCCGGATGGCTCGCCCATCATCGACAAGACGCATGTCGAGGGGCTGTTCATCGACTGCGGCTGGAACTACGGGGGGTTCAAGGCGGTGCCGGCCAGTGGCTGGTGCATGGCGCATCTGATGGCGACCGGGGAAAGCCATGAGGTGGCGCGGAAGTTCCGGCTGGACCGCTTTGCGACGGGGCATCTTCTGGACGAAGAAGGCACCGGGTCGCAGCACAACCTGCATTGAGGCCGGTGATGCGTGATCTGATGGCAGCCCCCCACCCCCATCCCCTCCCCACAAGGGGGAGGGGAGGCGCTTGTGGCTGGCGCGGCGCCTGTGCGGCGGGCGCGTGCCTGTGGCTGGCTGCGGATGCCTCCGGCGGGGATATTTTCGGACAGATGAAAGCGGGGGCCGGAAGATGCGGCTGACATGTCCCTTGTGCGGTGAGCGGGACCGGCGGGAGTTCTATTATTACGGGGCGGAGGATTTTCTGCACCGGCCCGCGGAGGGCGCGCCTTTGGCCGATTGGGACAACTATCTGCACCTGCGGGACAATCCGGCGGGGGTGACGAAGGACCTCTGGTATCACGAGGCGGGGTGTTCGCAGTGGCTTCTGGTCACGCGGAACACGGTCACCCATGAGGTGCTGGGGGTGGAAATCGTGGCGGAGCGCAAGGCATGAGGATCGACGGCAAGGGGCTGATCGACCGGACGAAGCCGGTGCGTTTCCGCTTCGACGGGAAGGATTATGCGGGCTACAAGGGCGACACGCTGGCCTCGGCGCTTCTGGCCAATGACGTGCGGCTGGTCGGGCGGTCGTTCAAGTATCACCGGCCGCGCGGCGTGCTGACCGCAGGCTCGGAAGAGCCGAACGCGCTGGTCGAGGTTCTGGGGCCGAAGAACCAGACGCCGAATGTGCGCGCCACGGTGCAGGAGGTCTTCGAGGGGCTGAACGCGCAAAGCCAGAACCGCTGGGGCAGTCTGCGTTTTGACCTCTTGGCGGTGAACGACTACCTCGCGCCCTTCCTGTCGGCGGGGTTCTACTACAAGACCTTCATGTGGCCGCGCGCCTTTTGGGAGGGCTTGTATGAACCGATCATCCGTCGTGCAGCGGGGCTGGGAAGCCTGTCGGGCAAGCATGACGAGGGGGCCTATGAGAAGGCCTTTGCCTTCTGCGATGTGCTGGTGATCGGCTCGGGCCCTGCGGGCCTGATGGCGGCGCTGACGGCGGGGCGGGCGGGGGCCGACGTGATCCTGGCCGAGGAAAGCCATGCGCTGGGCGGGCGGCTTTTGTCGGATGGCGGGACCATCGCGGGCGTTCCGGCGGGAGACTGGGTGGCGTCCGTGGTGGCCGAGTTGCAGGCGCTGCCCAACGTGCGGATCATGTCGCGGACCACGGTGACCGGCGCCTATGACCACGGCACCTACGGCGCGCTGGAGCGGGTGGGTCTGCACAAGCCCGCACGTCCGAACCTGCCGCGCGAGTGTTTCTGGCGCATCGTGGCAGGGCATGCGGTGCTTGCGTCGGGGGCATTGGAGCGACCGGTTGCCTTTCCCGACAATGACCGGCCGGGGATCATGATGGCGAGTGCCGTCCGGACCTATCTGAACCGTTATGGCGTCAGCCCCGGCAAGCGGGTTACGCTGTTCGCCAATACCGACAGGGCCCGGGCCACGGCGCGCGACCTGATGGCGGCGGGCGTGCAGGTGGCGGCGATCATCGACCCCCGGCCCGATGCCTTCAGCGTCGAGGATTGCCCGGTGCATGTCGGTGCCGAAGTGATCGGCACGCGCGGGCGGCTGGGGTTGCGGGGGATCACTGTCCGCAAGGGCCGTGAGACCTTCGAGATCGAGACCGACTGTCTGGCCATGTCCGGCGGCTGGAACCCGACGATCCACCTCACCTGCCACATGAACGGGCGGCCGCGCTGGGATGAGGAGCTGGCGGCCTTTGTGCCGATGGAAGGTGCGGTGCCGGGGCTGGTCGCGGTCGGCGCGGCGAATGGCAGCATGTCCACCCACGGCGCGCTGGCAACCGGCCATGCGGCGGCGGTTAGGGCCGTTCAGGCGCTGGGCCGCAAGGCGCCGGACCTGACCCTGCCCGAAGCCGAGGACCGGCCCTACACGCTGAAGGCGCTCTGGGCGGTGCCGGGCGAGGGGCGGGCCTGGCTCGACTTTGCCAATGACGTGACGACCAAGGACGTGAAGCAGGCCGCGCAGGAAGGCTTCCGCAGCGTCGAGCACATGAAGCGCTATACGACGCAAGGGATGGCGCCGGATCAGGGGAAGAACTCGAACGTGGCGGCGCTGGCGGTGCTGGCGGATGCGACGGGACGGGGGATTGCGGAGACGGGGGTCACCACCTTCCGCCCGCCTTTCGTGCCGGTGTCGATTGCCGCGATGGGGGCCGGGGGGCGGGCCGAGGGTTTCGCGCCGCAGCGCTTCCTGACCAGCGATCAGGCCAGCCGCGACCGGGGCGCGCCGATGATCGAGGCAGGGCTGTGGTATCGGCCTTCGTATTTCCCGAAGCCGGGCGAAACCACCTGGCGCGAGGCCTGCGACCGCGAGGTGATGATGGTGCGGCAGGCGGTCGGGGTGACCGATGTCTCGACCCTGGGGAAGATCGACATTCAGGGCAAGGACGCAGGAAGGTTCCTGGATTTCGTCTACACCAACACGTTCTCCACGCTGCCGGTGGGCCGGGTCCGCTATGGGCTGATGCTGCGCGAGGATGGGCTGGTGCTGGACGATGGCACCTCGGCCCGGTTGGGTCAGGACCACTACCTCATGACCACCACCACGGCGGCGGCGGGCCTGGTGATGCGACATCTGGACTTCGTGCATCAGGCCTTCTGCGCCGATTGGCAGGTCCGGTTCATCAGTGTCACCGAGGCTTGGGCGCAGTTCGCCGTGGCAGGCCCGAAGGCGCGGGAGCTGGTTAACTCTTTCGTGGAAGAGTCGGTCGATCTGCCCTTCATGGGCGTTGCGCCGGTGAAGGTCGGCGGGGTGGACGGGCGGCTCTTCCGTATCTCGTTCAGCGGGGAGGAGGGTTATGAGCTGGCGGTGCCTGCCCGCTATGGCGAGGCGCTCTTCCGCGATCTGGTCGCCCGGGCCGAGACCATGGGTGGCGGGCCCTACGGGATGGAGGCGCTGAACGTTCTGCGCATCGAGAAGGGCTTCATCACCCATGCCGAGATTCATGGCCGCGTCACCGCGCATGACATCGGCATGGCCAAGATGGTCAGCGCGAAGAAGGACTGCATCGGAAAGGCGGCGGCCACCCGGCCTGGCCTTTGGGGGCCGGAGCGGGAGCAGCTGGTCGGCCTGAAGGCCAGCGCCCCGATCAGCGCAGGCGCGCATCTTTTCGTCCCGGGGATGGAGATCCACCGCGAGACCGATCAGGGCTATGTCACCAGCGTCGGCTGGTCGCCTACGGTCGGGGCCTGGCTGGGGCTGGGGTTCCTCAAGGACGGGCGGTCGCGGCATGGCGAGAAGATCCGGCTGGTCGATCATCTGCGCGGTCTCGACGTGATCTGCGAGGTCTGCGACCCGGTCTTCCACGACCCAGAGGGGGACAAGCTCCGTGCCTGAACTGATCGCGAAATCGGCCCTTGAAGGGCGCAGCCTGACCCTGGGCAGCGTGACGCTGGCCGAGATGGACCCCGGCCCGATCACCTCGGTCGCGCTTTATCCCGGGGGGGCGAAGCTGGCGGCCAAGGGGTTGAAAACCCTCGGGTTGACCTTCCCGTCCCCGAACACGTTCGCCGAGAAGAAGGGCGCGCGGATCGTCTGGACCGGACGGGATCAGGCTTTTCTGGTCGGCGTCGCCCCCCCGGCGCTTGAGGGCGCGGCGGTGACCGACCAGAGCGACGGCTGGACGGTCCTTGGCCTGTCGGGGGGGGCGGTGGTGGATGTGCTGGCCCGGCTGGTGCCGGTGGATTTGCGGCTGTCTGTCTGCCCGGTGGGGTCGGCGCTGCGGACCCAGGTCAATCACATGAACGCCGTGATCGTCCGGACCGGGGACTATGCCTTCGAGATCATGGTCTTCAGGTCCATGGCCAGAACCGCGTGGCACGAGCTGGAAACCACAATGGCTATGGTGGCAGCCCGGTCAGGGCTGAAAATCTAGGCGGAAAGCTGCAGAGAGAACAATTTGTCACTGGCGTGTCATTAAGGGGGAGTTTACACCTTTCCTGAACCTGAGTTTCAGAAAAGGTGCATGATGGCCCCCGACGGTCAGATGCTTGCTTCGGCGGGCGCCCCCAATGTCTATGACGCCGAACCGATCCCCGAGGCTGCGCGGGCCGAGATCGACCGGCTGCTCTTGTCGGGTGATCTCTTCCGCTACACCGCGCCGGCGGATGCGCCGGTCGCGCTGCTGGAGGCCGAGTTCGCAGCACTTCTGGGGTCGCGCTATGCGCTGGCGGTGTCATCCTGTTCCGCCGCTCTGTTCCTGTCGCTGAAGGCGCTGGACCTGCCGAAGGGCGCCAAGGTGCTGATCCCGGCCTTCACCTTTGCGGCCGTGCCCTCCAGCGTGGTCCATGCCGACTGCGTGCCGGTGCTGGTCGAGGTGGGCGAGAATTACCGCGTCGACATGGACGACTTCGCGGCCAAGCTGCCGGGCGCGGATGCGGTGATGATCTCCCACATGCGGGGGCATACCTCCGACATGGACGCGATCATGCGGCTCTGCGATGCGGCGGGCGTGCCGGTGATCGAGGATGCGGCGCATTCGCTGGGCACAGTCTGGGGCGGGCGGAAGATCGGGACGATCGGCAAGGTGGGCTGCTTCAGCTTTCAGTCCTACAAGTTGGTGAACGCGGGCGAGGGCGGGATCATGGTGACCGACGATCCCGAGATTGCGGCACGGGCGATCATCATGTCGGGCGCCTATGAGTCGAACTGGAAGAAGCATCCCGGCCTGACCAACTCCTGCGCGCATTGGCAGAACAAGCTGCCGCTTTATAACCTGCGGATGCAGAACCTGTCGGCTGCGGTGATCCGCCCGCAGCTGCCCTTGGTGGCAGAGCGGGTGGCCAAGGGCCGGGCCGGGCATGACCGGGTGGCGGCAGTGCTGAACGGCTCGGCCCACCTGGCGGTGCCCGAGGCCCTTGGCCCCGAGGAACGCGCGCCGGATTCGATCCAGTTCAACCTCGTGGGTGCCTGGACGGATCAGCAGGCACTGGATTTCCAGACGGCCGCCAAGGCGCGGGGGGTGTCGGTGCAGGTCTTCGGGTTGAGCGAGGGCAATGCGCGGGCCTTCTGGAACTGGCAGTTCCTGGAGGATGTGCCGGAATTGCCCCAGACCCGCGCGATGCTGATGCGGGCCTGTGATGTGCGGCTGCCGACCCGGCTGACCGAGGCGGAGCTGGACTATATCGCCGCCGCCATCGTCGATGCGGCGGCCGAAGTGCGGGTCTGATCACATTCTGCTTGGGGGGGCCTGCAGGGGCTGGTTGCGCACCGGCTTTTGCGGCATGAACAGTCGGCAGATCGGTTGCTGGAGGTGACCATGCCCTTGTCTGGCCTGTCCCGACGTGGATTTCTGATCTCTGGTCTGGCGTTCGGGGTTGCCCCCGGATTGCGGGCCGAGACCATGCCGCCGATTCATGTCTCCAAGGACCCGGGCTGCGGCTGCTGCGGGGCCTGGATCGCCTATCTTCGGGAGGACGGTTTCGAGGTCACGGTCGACGACCTGTCTGCCGAGGCCCTCGTTGCGCTCAAGGTCAGGATCGGCCTCCCGCTTGAAGTCCAGTCCTGCCACACGGCCGAAATCGCCGGCTATGCCGTGGAGGGACATGTCCCAGCCGCCGACATCCGTCGCCTTGTCGCCGAACGGCCCGATGCCGTGGGACTGGCAGTCCCCGGAATGCCCTTTGGTTCGCCCGGGATGGGGCCCGAAAGCGAACGCGAGGCCTATGACGTGCTGCTTGTCTTGCGGGACGGGACCACCCGCATCTTCGCCAGCTATCCGGCAGCCTGATCCTCTGCCAAGCCGGTGCCTAAAGCACCCGCAGCGCCGGGGCGAGCCAGGGCCAGTCGGCGAGTGCGGGGGCGATGACATCTTCTGCGATCTGGGGTTTCAGGCGCTGGGCGATCTGGGCCGGGATCTCTTTCAGGATGCCCGCGCGTGCCGACAGCGACAGGGTGCGGTGCAGGGGTGCGAAGGGCAGGGGGCGGACCTCGACCCGGTCGCGGAAGGCGCGGGCCTGGTGCAGGGCCAAGGGCGTCAGGATCGTCCAGCCCTCGCCACTGGCGACCATGGCCAGGATCGCGGCGTAGCTGTCCAGTTCGAACCGATGCGCGGGTTTGCCGCCATGGCGCGCCAGATGGGCGGCGATCTGGCGGCCCATCAGGTGCCTTGCGGTGTAGAGGATCAGGGGCAGCGCCTCGATCTGCGCGCCGGGGGGGGTGACGGCGACGAAGGGTTCGGTCATCAGGGGATGCACTTCGCGCCAGGCGCCTTCGGCCTCGGCGTCGGCGGCGATGACCACATCCAGCGCCCGGGCCTCAAGTTGGTCCAGCAGGCGATGGCTGGCCCCGGTTTCCAGAAGGAAGCGGCAGCCCTTCAATTCGCGGGACAGCGCGGTGAGGAGGTGGGGCGTCACGTCGCTGTCGAAATCCTCGATCATGCCGAGGCGTAGCGTGGTCATCCCCGCAAGATCGGCCATGGCCAGTTCGGCCCGCGCTTCGCTGGCCGCGTTCAGGATGGTCTGGGCATGGCGGCGGAACATGGCGCCTGCGGGCGTGACCGGCATCGGACGGCCCGAGCGGTCGAGGAGGATCGCCCCCAGCGCGCCTTCAAGCCCGGACAATTGCTGGCTGACCGCCGAAGGACTGACGCCCAGGCGGCGGGCGGCAGCGGAAATCGAGCCCTCTTCCGCCGCGGCGACGAAGACCTCGATCCCCCAAAGCGTGACGCGGCCCTCGGATTCGGCCATGGCTTATAGCTTGGAGAGTTTCTTCTGCAACTCGGCCAGCTGCTTCTTGATCTCGGCGATGTCGTCGGGGCTGGTCGCCTCCTCCTCCTTGCCCGGGCCGGAACCGCCCCAGCCGGGCATCCCGCCCATCATGGTCTTGAGAAAGGCCTCTTGCTGCTTGCGGATCGCCTCGAACCCCGGGACGGCGGACATCGGGTTGGGGAAGGCGGACAGGTTCTCCATCATCTTGGCCTGGCTTTCGCGCAGCATCTCGAAGCTGGAGGCGAGGAACTGCGGCACGATCGACTGCACGCCACTGGTATAGCTGCGCACAAGGTCGGTCAGCACATCGACCGGCAGCACGCTTTCCCCCTTGGATTCATGCTCGGCGACGATCTGCAGCAGGTATTGCCGGGTCAGATCGTCGCCGGTCTTCAGGTCGACGATCTGCACCTCGCGCCCGGCGCGGATGAACCCGGCGATATCCTCAAGCGTGACGTAATCCGAGGTCTCGGTGTTGTAGAGCCTGCGGCTTGCGTAACGCTTGATCAAGAGCGGCTTGTCGGTGTCGGCCATCGGTCCCTCCCCAAGGGATTTTGCGCGTGCAGAGAAGTCTAGGGGAGCCCGCCGCAAAAGGAAAGGGCGGGCTCGGGGTATGGCCCGGCCCGCCCTCGCGTCTTGGGGGACGCAACTTTCGTGCGACTTACTTCGCGGCCGCAGCGGCCTTCTTGGCGACCGAGGTCACTTCCGCGGTGGCTTTCTTGACGGCGGCGGTCGCGTCTTCCGACATGTCCTTGCCGGCAGCCAGCATCAGCTCGACGGTTTCCATCTGCACTTTCTTCGCAACTTCGGCGAAGGCGGCGAGGTTTTCGGCGGTCATTTCGGCAGCGGCCGAAGCGAAGTCGGTCATCGCCTTGGTGTAGTCGGTCGGTTCCGACTTGGCTTTCGACATGTCGGCGACCTTGGCCAGGGTGTCCTTGGTCCACTTGGCCGAGATTTCGGTCGACTTCTCGGCAGCTTCGATCGCGACTTTCGAGAACTTCTCGGCGAAGGCAGCCTGGGTCTTGAACGCGTTCTGGAAGGCCGAAGCGTCAACCGGGATCGTGGCCATCATGTCCTGCACGACTTTGGTGAAATCCGGGGTCTTGGTCATTTCATCTCTCCGATCTGAAGGGCGTTGCTCTCGGGGATGCTACCCCGTCTTCATGACAGAGATATAGATGCTGCACCGCAGCATTGCAAGCTCTTTTCTGCACCGCAGCAAAATCGTGGCGCGCGTTGGTTAACCTTGCGGAAAGCGGCTGAAATGTCAGTCCTGCCCGGCAAGGTCCGGTGTCGCGACCACATAGGTGCCCGGCGCGGCCGCCAGCGAATCGACCGGGATGCGCGCCTTGACCAGCGGGCCGGAGTGCCCCTTGAGCCATTCTCCCCAGCGTGGCCACCAGCTTCCCTTGTGGAAGGTCGCGCCTTTCAGCCAGGCCTCGGGGTCGCCTGCGACGGGGCCATCGTTGGTGTAGTGGCCGTACTTGTCCTTCGACGGCGGGTTGATGATCCCGGCGATATGGCCCGACTGCGACAGGATGAAGGTCTTGTCGGTCGAGCCCATCTGCTTGATGCCGTTGAAGCTGCCGCGCCAGTGGGCGATGTGGTCGGTCTCGCAGGCGATGGCGCAGAGGGGTTGCTTCACGTCGGCCAGGCTGACGGGATGGCCGAAGACCTTGAACTGGCCTTGGGCAAAGCCGTCCTGCTGGCAAAGTCCGCGCAGATACTGAACGGCCATGGTGGCGGGCAGGTTGGTGCCGTCGCCGTTCCAATACAGCAGGTCGAACGCTGGCGGCGCCTCGCCCAGCATGTAGGACTTGATCGCGGGCGAATAGATCAGGTCGTTCGAGCGCAGGAAGCTGAAGGTGCGGCTCATGAACATGCGCGACAGGATGCCGTCGCGTTCGGTCTGGCGTTCGATGCCATCGACGAAATCGTCGTTGAGGAAGACGCCGACCTCGCCCGGGTCGGAGAAATCGGTGAGCGTGGTGAAGAAGGTGGCGGTCTTGACCGTCTCGTCACCCGCCTTCTGCAGATGCGCCAGCGTCAGGCCCAAGGTGGTGCCCGCGATGCAGTAGCCGACCGCGTTGATCTGCTTTTCGCCGGTGATCCGCCGCACCTCGGCCATGGCGCGGAGATAGCCGTCGCGGATGTAGTCGTCCATTCCGGTGCCAGCATAGCTCGCATCGGGGTTGACCCAGGAGACGACAAACAGGGTGAAGCCCTGGTCCACGATCCACTTGATCAGCGAATTCTGCGGCTTCAGGTCCATGATGTAGAACTTGTTGATCCAGGGCGGGAAGATCAGCAAGGGCGTCTTGTGGACCTTTTCGGTGGTCGGCTCATACTGGATCAGCTCCAGCATCCGGTTGCGGTAAACGACCGCGCCGGGGGTGGTGGCGAGGTTCTCGCCGACCTTGAAGGCCTCGCGGTCGGCAAGGGTGACCATCAGGTCGCCCTGGTTCGCCTCGATATCGCGCACGAGGTTCTCCAGCCCCTGCACGAGGCTTTCGCCATCGGTCTCGACCGCACGCTCCAGCGCGTCGGGGTTGGTACCGAGGAAATTGGTCGGGCTGAACATGTCGACGATCTGGCGGGTGAAATATTCCACCCGGCGGCGGTCCTCGGGCGGGAGCGTCTCCATGTCGCCGACGGCCGTCGTGATCGCGTCCGAGTTCAGCTGGTACTGCTGCTTGAGGTAGTTGAAGAAGGGATGCGTGTCCCACAGTGGATTGGCAAAGCGCCGATCCTTCGGGCCGGGGTCGGGCGGGGCCTTGAACTCGCCCTTGGCCAGGGTCTGCTGCGCCTCGACGTAATGCTTGAGCGTCTTGCCCCAGTAATTGACCTGATGCTCGACCACCTTGGCGGGGTTCTGCATCATCTCGGCCAGATAGGCGGCGGCGGCCTTCATGTAGACATCGGGGGCGGGGCCGTGCAGCGCGGGGTCGACATGGCGGCGTTGCGTCATGGCCGCCGTGAGGCGCTTTGACAGTTCGTCAACCTTTGCAAGGTTAGCCTTCAGACGCTCGGCCCGCGCCTCGGCCTCGCGCGCGGCGGCATCGGGGACATTCTCTTCTGTTGTCATGCTAACGATTCCCCCCTATCTTCGCCGCCGTGCAGCATTGCGTCGCCCGCCCGGGATGTGCCATGCGACATAAGCCCTCCGGGCGAGGAGACGTCATGAAGTATATGTTCACCTACGACCTGATGGAAAGCGCCCGCAACACGAATGAGTGGTTGGGCGCCTCGGCCCGGGCCTTTGCCAGTTATCCCGCCTTCGCGATGTCGATGAACCCGATGCTGCCGCTGATGGCCGCCTGGGGCGAGGTGACGGAACGCAGTTTCGGCCGCATGATCGCCAAACCGGACTGGGGCATCCGCTCGATCGTCGGGCCGGACGGGACCGACCATCTGGTGGATGTGAACCCGGTCGTGCAGAAGCCCTTTGGCGATCTGGTGCAGTTCTTCGTCCGCCGCCGGGCCCCGATGGCGCGCAAGGTGCTCTTGGTCGCGCCGATGTCGGGGCATTATGCGACGCTTCTGCGGTCCACGGTCGCCAGCCTCCTGCCCGATGCCGATGTCTTCGTGACCGATTGGCACAATGCCCGCGACATTCCCGTGAGCGCAGGCAAGTTCGACGTCGAGGATTACACGCTTTACCTGGCCGAGTTCATCAAGGAACTGGGCCCCGACACCCATGTCATCGCCATCTGCCAGCCGGTGCCGCTGACGCTGGCAGCCACCGCCTATCTGGCGGCGGAACACCCGGACGCGCAGCCGCGTTCGCTGGTGCTGATCGGCGGGCCGGTCGACCCCGATGCCGCCGCGACCGAAGTGACCGATTTCGGCCGCCGGGTGACCATGGGGCAGCTGGAACACCTTGCGATCCAGCGGGTCGGTTTCAAGTACAAGGGCGCGGGGCGGCTGGTCTATCCGGGGCTTCTGCAGCTGCAAAGCTTCATCGCCATGAACGCCGAACGGCATGGCAAGGCCTTTGCCGAACAGGTCTTCCGGGTTTCGCGTGGCGAGGCGTCCGACCATGACGCGCATAACCGGTTCTACGACGAATATCTGGCCGTGATGGACATGACGGCGGAATTCTACCTGTCGACGGTGGAACGCATCTTCAAGAAGCGCGAGATTGCGCGGAACGATTTCACCGTCGCGGGCCGCAAGGTCGATTTCGGGGCGATCACCAGGGTTTCGGTGATGACCGTCGAAGGCGCGAACGACGATATTTCCGCGCCCGGCCAATGCGTTGCGGCGCTTGGCCTGCTGACCGGCCTGCCCGAGTCGCGCAAGGCCCAGCATCTGGAACCGGGGGCGGGCCACTACGGCATCTTCGCCGGGAAGAGCTGGCGGCTGAACATTCGGCCCCTGGTCCTGAACTTCATCGACAAGGCCGCGGGCAAGCCCAAGGCGAAGATCGCGCTGGCCTCGGGTCAGTAGGTCTGCTCGTTTTCCCTGCGCCGGGGGCTCGTCGAGCATTTCATGCACGCCTCGGGGGGGGCCTGCCGAAGAGAGCACGACGTGCTTGATGAGGCGTTACCGCAGGACCAGCGTCGGCAGGCGGCCGGACAGGAAGGTGTCCAGCGCGCGGGTGACGGCCTCGGGCTGTTCCAGCTGCGGCAGGTGACCGGCTTCGCGGATCACCTCGACGCAACCTTGCGGCATCATTCCGGCCAGGAACTCGGCCCGGCGGCGGGTGACGATCGTATCGGCCTCGCCCGCCAGGATCAGCGTCGGCACATTGGCCTTGCGCAGGGTCTTTTGCTGGTCGGGGCGGCGCTGCAGCACGCGCAGCTGACGCTGGAATTCGGCCGGGCCCAGCGTTGCCGCCATGTCCTGCACGAGGGCGATGATCTCGTCGCGCCAGGGGGCATCATGCAGCGCCGCGGGCGGGAGGATTCGGGCCATGCAATCCGCCAGCCGCCCGGTCTTGGCGGCGACCAGAAGCATCTCCTGCTCGGCGGCCAGCTTGGGTGGCTCGGGCAGAGGGTCGGTTGCCAGCAGGGCAATCCGGCTGACCGCCTCGGGCCGCTTGCGCAGGATCTCGATCGCGACATTGCCGCCAAGGCCGTGACCGACCAGCGCAAAACGGGACGGCAGATGCGGCAGCGCCTCGACCGCGGCGCGTTCCACCGTCTCGGCCTGGCCGCTGGGCACAAGGATCACCGGACGAGACGGGCCGAAGGCGACGATCTGGGGCATGAAGACCCGCGCATCGGCCATGAAGCCCGGGATCATGACCACGGGTTCGATCAGTCTGGGACCTTTGGGGTCAATATACATGAAAATCACCAGAGCCTTGTTGTGCCGTATCCGGAAGGCTACGCCACAAGGGTCTAAACTCAATAAGCTATCTTGGCGAAACTTCCGAAGCCTTGCAGGCGTGCAACATCAAGTTGTGTTCGATCCATGCAATTTAGTCCAGTGCCTCCAGCGCCTGCTGAACGGTCGTGACAATCAGGTCAAGGCAGGCGGGACTGGAAAAGCGATGATCCGCCCCCTTGACCAGTGTCAGGCGCAGGTCCGGGCTGGTGGCATGGTCGAAGAGCCTGAGCGCGACAGAGGGCGGAACGTCGGTGTCGGCGCTGCCCTGCAACAGCCGCACCGGCATCGGCAGGGTGAGCGGCCGGTCCAGCACCAGATTGTTCCGGCCGTCCTCGATCAGGCGGCGGGTGATGGGGTAGGGGTCGTCGGAATAGTCGGAGGGCCGATGATAGATGCCACGTTCCAGCAGGTCCGACCGCTCGGCCGCGGTGAATTCCTCATGCCACATCCGTTCGGTGAAGTCCGGCGCGGCGGCGATGCCCACCACGGCGGCGACCCTGTGGCCCAGGTCGCGCGCCAGAAGGAGCGCGATCCAGCCCCCCATCGACGAGCCGACCAGAAGCTGGGGCCCCTCGGTCAGCGAGTCGATCACGGCGGCTGCATCCTCGCGCCAGTCGCTGATGGCGCCCTCCTCGAACGCCCCGTGAGACTGCCCATGGCCGGAATAGTCGAAGCGCAGGAAGGCGCGGCCCGTGGCCTCGGCCCAGGCTTGCAGGTGCAGCGCCTTGGAGCCGGTCATGTCCGAGCGGAAGCCGCCCAGAAACACCACCCCGGGACCTTTCCCGGCGGTCTGGTGATAGGCAATGTGGCGGCCCTGCGGAGTGGTAAGATAGGTGGTCATGCCAGACATATAGGTCGGCTTTGGGGCAAGGGTGAGGCTGGGCGCAACCGACGCGCGAAGATTTGCGCATGGCTTGACTTCACCCGGGCAGGCGGGCATCACTCCCGCCGACATAACCCGCAACCGGGCGTTTCGTAGGCGCCAAACTGACGAGGAGCCGGCCATGAGCCAGATTTCCCTGACATTTCCTGATGGTAACATCCGCCAGTATCCGGCCGGCGTGACTCCTGCCGAAGTGGCGGCGTCGATCGCGCCCTCACTGGCCAAGGCGTCGATTTCGGCGCAGGTCAACGGCGCGCATTGGGACCTGGCCTGGCCGATCCATGCGGATGCCGCGATCAGCCTGAACACGATGAAGGACGAGGGCGCGGCGCTGGAACTGATCCGGCACGACCTTGCCCATATCATGGCCCGCGCGGTGCAGGAGATCTGGCCCGAGGTAAAGGTCACCATCGGCCCGGTGCGCGATTACGGCTGGTTCTATGACTTCGACCGGGAAGAGCCGTTCACGCCCGAGGACCTTGGCGCGATCGAGGCCCGGATGAAGCAGATCATCAACGCGCGCGAGCCGGTTCGCACGGAGGTCTGGGAGCGTGCCCGGGCGGTCGAATACTACCGGGGCCGGGGAGAGCCGTTCAAGCTGGAGCTTCTGGACCGGATTCCGGAGGGCGAGGACATCCGGATGTACTGGCACGGGGACTGGCAGGACCTGTGCCGGGGGCCGCATTTGCAGCACACGGGGCAGGTCCCGGCGGACGCCTTCAAGCTGACGCATGTCGCGGGGGCCTATTGGCTGGGCGATGCAAGCCGCCCGATGCTGCAGCGCATCTATGGCGTGGCGTTCCGCAACCGCGACGACCTGAAGGCGCATATGACGATGCTCGAGGAGGCCGCCAAGCGCGACCATCGCAAGCTGGGGCGCGAGATGGAGCTGTTCCACCTGCAGGAAGAAGCGCCGGGCATGGTCTTCTGGCACCCCAACGGCTGGATGATCTACCGTACGCTGGAAGACTACATGCGCGGTCGACTGCGGCAGGCGGGTTACATGGAAATCAAGACGCCGCAGGTGGTGGACCGGGTTCTGTGGGAGAAATCGGGCCATTGGGAGGCCTACCGCGAGAACATGTTCATCGTCGAGGTGGACGAGGAAGGCGCCAAGGAAAAGCGGATCAACGCGCTGAAGCCGATGAACTGCCCCTGCCATGTGCAGGTGTTCAACCAGGGCCTGAAGTCCTACCGCGACCTGCCCTTGCGGCTGGCGGAGTTCGGGTCGTGCCATCGGTATGAGTCGAGTGGCTCGATGCACGGGCTGATGCGGGTACGCGGCTTTGTGCAGGACGACGCGCATATCTTCTGCACCGAGGACCAGATCGAGGCGGAATGCGCGGGGTTCATCTCGCTTCTGTCGTCGGTCTACCGCGATCTTGGCTTTGAGAAGTTCGACATAAAGCTGTCGACGCGGCCCGATATCCGCGTGGGCAGCGACGAGATCTGGGACAAGGCCGAGACCGCGCTGCAAAAGGCGATCGAGGGGCTGGGCCTGCCTTACGAGATCAACCCCGGCGATGGGGCCTTCTACGGGCCGAAGCTGGATTTCAAGCTGACCGATGCCATCGGGCGCGAATGGCAGTGCGGCACCTTCCAGGCCGACTTCAACCTGCCCGTCCGGCTGGATGCGGAATATGTGGGCGAGGACGGGATGAAGCACCGCCCGGTCATGTTGCACCGCGCGGTCTTGGGGTCGTTCGAGCGGTTCATCGGCATCCTTCTGGAGAACTACGCCGGGAAATTGCCTTTCTGGCTGGCGCCGCGGCAGGTTGTGGTGGCCAGTATCGTCTCGGACGCCGACCCCTTTGTGCATGAGGTCGTGGCGGCCCTGAAGAAGGCGGGCGTCCGGGCCGAGGCGGATGTGCGCAACGAGAAGATCAACTACAAGGTGCGCGAACATTCTGTCGGCAAGGTTCCGGTGATCCTGGCCGTGGGCATGCAGGAGGTCGAGGGTCGGACGGTCTCTGTCCGGCGGCTTGGCGAGACCCGGACTGAAACAATTTCGCTGGATCAGGCGGTGGCCACTTTCGGGTTCGAGGCCCTGCCGCCTTCGGGCAACTGAAGCCAACTTACTGGGAAGAAAAGGAAATGCCGCGGTTCACCGCGGCATTTTCGTTTGGCGGCTTGCGAAAGCTGTTCACGAAACCGTTGAAGGCGCCGCCTTCTGTAACTTCACGCGGCCGCGCCCGAACTGCCTTGTGCATCGCAATCAGGCAGTCGCCCGATGCAACGACCTTAACCAAGACCAACCCAGTCAGAGGAAGAAACGCATGTCCTATCAATCAAAATCGCTCGTTATTGCCGGTGCTTTTGCCACCGCTCTGTCGGGCCTTGCCGGGATGGCCACGGCCCAGGAAAACGAAAAGTGCTATGGCGTGTCGCTGGCCGGGCAGAACGACTGCGCGGCTGGTCCGGGCACGACTTGTGCCGGGACCTCGACGGTCGATTATCAGGGCAACGCCTGGACGCTGGTTCCGGCTGGCACCTGCACCACCATGGAACTGCCCGCCGGAGAAGACGGCATGGCGCGCGCCGGTTCGCTGGAGCCGCTGGAGCGCGACCTGCCGGCCGCCTGAGGCGCGCAACGCCCCCCGGTCCGTCGCTGACCGGGGGGCGCACAAGCATAGGGGGACACAATGCTTGACCAGACCCTGAACGGGCTGCCCGCGAGGCCGGGCGTGGGCTACAAGCCGCAGCACTTCGCCGGGATCATGGCCGATACAGGCCCGGTCGGCTGGCTGGAAGTGCATGCCGAGAATTACATGGGAGAGGGCGGGCGTCCCTTGGCCCAGTTGCGGTATCTGGCCGAACGGTTCCCGATCTCGGTACACGGGGTGGGGCTTTCCATCGGCGGTGAAGGGCGGCTTGATCGAGACCACCTGGACCGATTGAAGCACCTCTGCGGCTGGTTGAACCCGGCGAGTTTCTCGGAACACCTGGCCTGGTCGACGCATGACGGAACGTTTCTGAACGACCTTCTGCCCTTGCCCTACACACGCGCGACGCTGGACCGGGTCTGCGGACATATCGATGAGGTGCAAGCCGTGCTGGGCCGCCGGATGCTGCTGGAAAACCCCTCGACCTATGTGGCTTTCGCGGAAACATCCCTGGCCGAGACCGATTTTCTGACCGAGATCGCGCGTCGCACAGGCTGTGGGCTTCTGCTGGACGTGAACAACGTCTATGTGTCCGGCATCAATCAGAATTATGATCCTCAAGCCTATCTGGACGCCTTCCCGCTTGATCTTGTGGGCGAAATCCATCTTGGCGGTCATGCCGAGGACCGGGACGATCACGGCAACAGATTGCTGATCGACAGCCATGGGGCCGAGGTGGTCGATCCGGTCTGGGCCCTTTACGCCAAGGTCATTGCCAAGGCCGGTCCACGCCCGACCCTGATCGAATGGGACAACGACGTCCCCGAATGGCCGGTTCTGGCAGCCGAGGCAGCCCGGGCGGCGCAGGTCATGGTGCTGGCATGAGCCGTCAGTCTGCCTTTGCGGCTGCGCTGATGGACCCCGCGTCAGCCGTTCCGCCCGGGATCGTCGATCCGTTCGGCCGACCTGCGCCCAAGCGGTTCTCGGTCTATCGCAACAACGTTGCCTCTTCGTTGGGCCGTGCGCTGGAAGCGGCTTTCCCCACCGTGCGCAAACTGGTGGGAGAGGAGTTCTTTGCCGCGATGGCCCTGGCCTTTCTGCGAAGCCATCCGCCACAATCGCGACTGCTGATGCTGTATGGCGACGCCTTCCCCGGTTGGCTTGCGGGCTTTCCCCCGGTCGCGCATCTGGGCTATCTGCCCGATGTGGCGCGGCTGGATCAGGCGATGCGGGAGAGCTATCATGCCGCCGACAGCACGCCCCTCCCCGAGGCAGAGTTCCAGCGGCTTTTGGGTGAGGATATCGCCCGGCTCAGGCTGACCTTGGCACCTGCCTTGCGGCTGGTCCCGTCGCCCTGGCCGATTGCCGCGATCTGGGCGGCGAACCACGAAGGCGCGCCCGCAGCGAAGGGCGGCGGGCAGGGGGCGCTGGTCTTGCGCCCGGAGTTCGATCCGTCGCCGCATCCACTCACATCTGGCGCGGCGGGTTTTCTGGCGGCGGTGCTGGCAGGGCTTCCCTTGGGCGAATGCCTTGAGGCCGCGCCCGCGCCCTTCGATCTGCCGGGGCTGCTTGCCCTTCTGATCGCGAACCGCGCCATTACAGGAGCAAGCGCATGACCCGTATTCTGACCCTTGGCCCGACGTTGGACCGTCTGGGCGACTGGCTTTTGCCGCTGACTGCCCGGCTGGTCTTTGCCGGGGTTCTGTTCGGCTATTTCTGGGCCTCGGCGCTGACCAAGCTGGATGGTCCCTTCTCGCCGTCGATCGGCGCCTATGCGCAGATCTTCCCCCGGGTGTTCGAGGCGGTGGGCTATGATGCGGGACAGATGGGCCTGTGGCAGCATCTGGTGGTGCTGGCGGGGGCCTGGGCCGAATTCGTCTTGCCGGTCCTGATCGTTGCGGGCCTGCTGACCCGGCTTGCCGCGCTGGGGATGGCGGGTTTCGTCCTGGTGCAGAGCCTGACCGATGTCTTCGGCCATGGTGCGGCCTGGGGGGCGTGGTTCGACCGGACGTCGGATTCGGCGATCATGGACCAGCGGGCGCTCTGGATGCTGCTGTTTCTTGTGCTGATCCTGAAGGGCGGGGGGCCAATCTCGGCCGATCACCTCCTGCGCGAGCGCCTGACCCGCCTTGCACCTTGATTTTCGGCAAATCCTTGGCATCATCGCCCCAGTGACGACAGAATTCCTGACCGCCTCTCTGAAACGAAGGCCCTGGAAGACCTGGTGGCACGACCTGCGGCAATGACGCCGCGGGGGGTTCTGAGAGGAGAAGCGGCATGCCGACGGGCACCGTGAAGTGGTTCAATTCGACGAAGGGCTACGGGTTCATCGCCCCCGATGACGGCGGCAAGGATGTGTTCGTCCACATCTCGGCGGTCGAGCGCGCCGGGCTGAAAGGTCTGAACGACAACCAGAAGATCGGCTACGAGTTGCAGTCTGGCCGGGATGGCAAGCAGTCGGCGGGCGACCTGCGCCTGCTCTGACGGTTCAGCGCGGCCCGAGCAGGGCGTCCTGGGTCGCGCTGTCCCAGCCCAGATACCAGTGCTCTGCATCCTGGATGACAGGGCGCTTCATGACGGTCGGCGCAGCTGCGATTTGCGCTTCGGGATCCGAGGCCTTGAGAAAATCGCTGAAAGCGCGGTAGGTGGTGGACTGCCGGTTGACTGCACGGTCGCCAAATACCTGCACGATACGGTCAATCTCATCCGGCGAAAGCGGGGCGGTCCGGATGTCTCGGAAAACGACCTCGCGCCCGGCCTCTTGCAGCGTCTTGAGCGCCCGCTTGCAGGTGTCGCAGGTCGCGATGCCGTAGAGGATCATGGCTATGGGTCCTTTCAAGTGTTCCTGCCGCTCGGGCGCCGATTCCGTGTTTTCAACGACTTGCGCCGCACCTTTTGCCATGACTAGCACGGCGCTGGCATCAGCCGGAAGGGGGCGGTCCTAGCCGTGGATTGCCCTGGTGATCGTCACCCCGGCCCAGGCGGAAAAAGCGGTCAGAACCCCGCCCCAGAGCGTGTCGGTCGCCACCATGGTCCAGTGCCAGTCCCGCATCACCGCCCAGGAGGTGAATTCGTAGGTGCCATAGGCCATCAGCCCGATGATCAGCGCCGGCAGGATCACCGGGGCGCCGGACTTCAGCGCGGGCAGCGAGACCAGATACACGAGGCCCGCCACATAGGCGAGGTAGAAGAGCGCAGCGGGGGCCAGCCGGATCGGCTCGGCGAGCAGGGGGCCGATATGGCGCGAGAAGAGCGGCTTCATCACCAGGGTCAGCATGATCGCGTCGATCACAAGGAAGACCGCCGCCGTGCTGACGTAAAGGGTAAGGGTCATGCTGATCCTCCGGTTTGGCGGAAGGTAGCGGGCGATCCCGATCCGGCAATGACCGTTGTGCCAGGCGCCCGGCAGCGACACCGCCGGGCGTCCATGGTGGGCGGGCTACCAGTGCCCGACCGAGGGCATGCTGGCCCAGGGTTCGGCCGGGGGCTTGGCCGCGCCCTTCTGCAAAAGCTCGACCGAGATGTTGTCGGGGCTGCGAACAAAGGCCATCCGGCCATCGCGCGGCGGCCGGTTGATCACCACGCCGTTGGCCTCAAGATGCGCGCAGGTCGCGTAGATATCATCCACCTCATAGGCCAGATGCCCGAAATGGCGGCTGTCCGAGGGCAACCCCTCGTCGCCATCCCAGTTGTAGGTGAGTTCCACCGGGCAGTCCGGCTGGCCGGGCGGCGCCATGAAGACCAGGGTGAAGCGGCCCTGTTCGCTTTCATGGCGCCGCGTCTCTTCCAGGCCCAGAAGCCGGTAGAAGGCCATGGATTTCTCCAGATCCTTCACCCTGACCATCGTGTGCAGATATCTGATCGTCATCTCAGCCTCCATTCGTTCATCTAGCGGTATCACGCCCTTCAACCGCAAGCTATAGTCGGACCCGACTCGTAACGACATGAGGGCCCCATGCCGCTGACCCCAGAACAAGCTTCCGAGATCGAGGCCGCACGGGCCACCCCGCGCCAGACCCTCCGCGCTGTCAGCGAAGGGATGGAGGCCCATCTCTACCGCGCCCATCCGGTGCTTGACCACGGCTTCATCCGGGTCATCGACTATATGGGCGACGACAGCGCCATCGTCCAGGCGGCGCGCGTATCCTATGGGGCGGGGACGAAACATGTCCAGAACGACGAGGGGCTGATCCGCTACCTGATGCGGCACTGGCATTCCACCCCCTTCGAGATGTGCGAGATCAAGCTGCATGTGAAGCTGCCGGTCTTCGTCGCCCGCCAGTGGATCCGCCACCGCACCGCCAACGTCAACGAATACTCCGCCCGCTATTCGATTCTGGACCGCGAGTTCTATATCCCCGCGCCCGAGCAACTGGCCGCGCAGTCCACCGTCAACAACCAGGGCCGCGGCGCGGTGCTGGCGGGGGAAGAGGCCGCGCGGGTGCTGGAGATGCTGAAATCCGACGCCAACCGCGCCTATGACCATTACGAGACGATGCTGAGCCAGAACGGCCAGCAGGGCCTTGCCCGCGAACTGGCCCGGATGAACCTGCCCGCCAATATCTATACGCAATGGTACTGGAAGGTGGACCTGCACAATCTGTTCCACTTCCTACGCCTGCGCGCCGACCCCCACGCGCAATATGAGATCCGGGTCTACGCCGAGGCCATCGCCGCCACCGTCCGCGACTGGGTCCCCTTGGCCTTCGGAGCGTTCGAGGATTACCGGATGGGAGGCGTGACGCTGTCGGCCAAGGCGATTGCGGTCCTGAAGCGGCGGCTGGCCGGGGAGACGGTGGCGCAGGAGGACTCGGGGATGAGCAAGGGCGAGTGGCGGGAGTTTGTGGAGGTTTGGGGGTGAGAGAACAGCGAAGCATAGAAAAGGCTCTGCGGTTTGAGAGTTTAGTGCAAGATATCTTGAGTAGGCACTTTAGAGTTCAAGCTCTTGCGAAGCCGGAAAATCTCTCAGATCTCTTTGGGCCAAGGTTTGATTTCATTATACTTGGTCCGCAAATTGCTGTCGAAGTGAAGTATACTTCAAGCTCGGCGGCGTCGAACTCCCTTATCCAAAGGGCCATTTCGCAACTGAGCGATGCAATGAAATCGGGCGCTGCCCAATCTGGTATAGTTATTGTAAGTTCTTCAGTTGGCCTCGGCGACCTTCTGGGTGTTCGCTCTAACGAACTAAGAGTTTGGGGATTGGAAGAACTTTTGTTCCTTTGCGGAGAAGACCTAGGACTTCGCGACAGACTCGAAGGCTTCATCAAGGAAGCTTTGCCTTTCTTCAACCGGCAGACATTACGCGAGCGGAGAGTTCCAACAAATTTCAAGGAAATTAGACCTTCTGTCGAGTTTGTAGAAGTTACGGACTCATTTCGGCCTCGCCCCGTGCGTAACTTTTGTAGGGAGCTTCGCGACCTAAAGTGCGGAGATCGCAATTGGCGCAAGTTTGAGTTAATCTCCTCAGGTGCAATAAAATACTGCTTGGACGATCATTTGGCCAGGTGGTCTGAGCAAAAGAGAACTGATACCGGCCGATCAGTGTATGATATGGTTGCTGCGATTTCTTCGGTTCATGACTTCTGGCAAATGATACGAAGGGACTTCCGTACAGCCTATACTGTCTTTGAATTTAAGAATTACTGCAAACCCATATCTCAAACTCAAATTTACACAACTGAAAAGTACCTGTACGCAAACGCGCTGCGGAGCGTTGCCTTTCTTCTCTGTCGCGAGGGGGCAAGTAATAACGCTCTAGCAGCAGCGAAGGGCGCACTTCGTGAGCATGGCAAACTTATTGTCTGCTTCACGCTCAATGACCTTTGCGAAATGGTTAAACTTAAGGACCGAGGAGATGAGCCAACGTCCGTCTTAATGGATATTGTCGACGAGCTGCTAATCAAGCTGGAGAGGTAACAGCCGCAAGTCGACGCCAACTCCAACTCCCGCCGTCGGCACATGCCCCACCCTACCACACCGCCCCATCTCCTAGGGTGGTACCAGGAATGAAACGGCCACTCCCGCCGATGCCCGACCAACCCGTTCCACAGCGGGTTGAGCCAGCACTGCCGCACCCCCCTCACCCCGACGACAGCGACCACAGCGTGTAGCTGTCAGACCCGAGCGCCTCGCTGGCCATGAGGGTGGGCCTTGGGGCCTCGGGCAGGGCGGCGAGGGCCAGCGGGCCGAGGGTGGGGTGGCCTTCCGACCCGATCAGGACCGCGCCGGAGAAGAGCGCGAGGTCGTCCACCAGACCGGCCTTGACCAGCCCCGCCGCCAGCGTGCTGCCGCCTTCGCTGAGGATGCGGGTCAGGCCCCGGGCGGCCAGGACTTGCAGCGCGGCGGTGAGGTCGAGGCGGCCCCCGGTCTCGGCGGTCTCGATCAGCTCGGCCCCGGTGGCCAGCCAGGCCGCCCGCGCGGGGGCCGGGGCGGCGGGCCCGTGCAAAAGCCAGACCGGGCTTTGCCGCGCGCTGCGGCCAAGGCGGCTGTCGGGCGCATGGCGCAGCAGGCGGTCAAGGACGATCCGCACCGGCTGGCGCGCGGCGCCGAGGTCGCGGACGCTGAGGTCGGGGTCATCGGCCAGCGCGGTGCCGGACCCCACCATGACCGCATCATGCGCAAGCCGCAGGGCATGGACCTTGCGGCGGGCCTCTGGCCCCGTGATCCAGCGGCTTTCGCCCGTGGCGGTGGCGGTGCGGCCGTCAAGGCTGGCGGCGAGTTTCAGGGTCACGAAGGGCAGGCCCCTGGTGACGCGCTTCAGGAAACCGGCGTTGAGGCGGGTGGCCTCGGCCCCCAGCACGCCTTCGGTCACGGCAATGCCAGCGGCGCGGAGCATGGCATGGCCCTTGCCCGAGACGCGGGGGTCAGGGTCGGTCAGGGCGGTGACGACCCGGGCGACCCCTGCCGCGATCAGCGCCGAAGCGCAGGGCGGGGTATGGCCGTGATGGGCGCAGGGTTCCAGCGTGACATAGGCGGTGGCACCTTCGGCGCGCGGTCCGGCCTGCTGGAGGGCGCGCACCTCGGCATGGGGGCGGCCTCCGGGCTGGGTCCAGCCGCGACCGACGATCACGCCGTCACGAACAATGACGCAGCCAACCGCCGGGTTCGGCCAGACATTGCCAAGGCCCCGCGCGGCAAGGCGCAGGGCATGGGCCATGTGATGGGGGTCGGTCACTCTTCCGGCTTGTCGCCGGGGCGAAGTTCGCTCACGAAGCGGTCGAAATCGTCGGCGGCCTGGAAGTTCTTGTAAACGCTGGCGAAACGGACATAGGCGACCGTGTCGATCCGCGCGAGGGTTTCCATCACGATATCGCCGATCTGCTTCGACGGGATGTCGGTATCGCCCAGGCTTTCCAGCCGACGCACGATGCCGGAGATCATCTGGTCGATCCGCTCGGGGTCGATCGGGCGCTTCTGCATCGCGATGCGGATCGCGCGTTCCAGTTTCGAGCGGTCGAAATCCTCGCGCTTGCCCGAGGATTTGATGACCACAAGATCGCGCAGCTGGACACGTTCGTAAGTTGTGAACCGGCCCCCGCAGGCCGGGCAGAACCGGCGGCGGCGGATCGAGACGTGATCCTCCGCGGGCCGTGAATCCTTCACCTGCGTATCGATGTTGCCGCAGAATGGGCAGCGCATCGGCCCCCTCCTTGCTGATTGTTTTCTGCCTCAAGGCCGGGTGTTGCCCCCGGTTCCTGCCACTGACTATAGGGGTAGGCCATGGATTTCGGGAAGCGCGAAGTTGGCGCCCCTGCATCTGGGGGTGCCGGTGTGGCGGTGAAGACTCAGGCGGCGGGGCAGGGGCTGCGGAAAACGGGTGGAAATTGTCATGACCGTGTTACGTTTTCATGTATGTTGTTGCGACTCATCCCCCTGATGCTTCTGGCCGGGCCGGCGCTGGCCCAAAGCCCGATTGCCGAGGTGGTCTGCCTGCCCCGCGCCGAGCTGGCGCTGCGCCTGTCTGGTGCCGAGCTGGCGGCGGCGGGCCTGCGCGATGCCGATACGGTGCTGGAAGTCTGGGCGCGGCCCTCGGGCGCCTGGACGCTGGTGCAAGTCTATGCCAACGGCATGTCCTGCATCCTGGCGATGGGCGAGGCCTGGGAGACGATTGTGCCGCCGCCGGCCTGAGGGGGCCTAATCGCAGGCTGTCTGCCAGGACCGGCTGTCGAAATCCCAGCACTGGCCAATGGCTTCCTTCAACTCGTAGATCACGTCGAGCGATTGGCTGGGTGTTCCGGGGTCGCAGGTCAGTTCAGCGACCGTGGCCTCCCCTTGCAGGACGATGACGCCGCCGCGCAACCCGTCCGTCGCCTCGGGGTCGCGGGTGACGCTGGTCCAGACCTCGTAGCTGTAGCCCTGGTTCGGGAAGGTGACGGTTTCCCAGATGTCACCGCCGATGCCGGGCCAGGGGGTGAAGGCGACGGTCTGCAACGGGGCCGAGAGGCTGAGTTCGGGCTTGTCCACCGGCCCGAAGTTGTAGATCAGCGCGCCCTTCCAGTGGCAAAGCTGCAAGGGTTTGCCCTTGATGGTGCAGGAGAAGATCTCGCTGTCGTTCGGGCAGGCGGCTGCGGCGGGGCTGGCGAGGGCGAGAAGAAGAAGGGCTGCGCGCATGGGGGGCTCCTGGTTGGCGTGGAGTGTGCGGCGGGAGGGGGAGGGCGCGCAAGGTGGGGAAAGGCGGAGTGTAAAGCTGGCCTAGATCGTTTGCGTCTTGGAAAGCCGGACCCTGAACCATTCTGCCAGATCGTCGAAGGTGGTTTCGCCTTCGGCGACAGAGACGACGGTGTCGTCAATCCGCTCGTCGACATCCAGTTTCAAGCGGTACCCGCTGCGCTCGACCATCAGCAGCGTCACGATGAGGGCAGAACGCTTGTTTCCATCGACGAAGCCATGGTTTTGCACCAAGGCATGCAAGAGGGCCGCTGCCTTGCGGTGGATCGCGCGGTGGTAGCCCGAGTATGGCCGACCGATTGCCGATTGAATCGCATCCAGGCTGACAACGCCGCTGCGACCACCGTAAGTCAGTGCCTCTTCATGCGCAGCCAGGACATCGGCGAGCGTGACCCGGTAGTGGCTCACCTGTCCACGAGGCGCTTCAGAGCATCACGATGTGCGGTCGAGACATCCTTTATGACGCGCTCGGATCCGGAACTCACCTTGTTCGCGCGCTGCGTCAGAGCGGACGCGGCTGATGTTTTGGAGGATTGGCCTGACTTCGCGGTATCCTTCAAGACCCACTGCCCAGAGCGTGAAGAACGGCCGAGTTCCGATGCCTTAGCGTTTTTTGCCATCGTTACACGACCACAATTACTGATCCAGGAAACTGCGCAGCTTCCGGCTCCGGCTCGGATGCTTCAGCTTCCGCAGCGCTTTGGCCTCGATCTGCCTGATCCGCTCCCGCGTCACGCTGAACTGCTGGCCGACCTCTTCCAGCGTGTGGTCGGTGTTCATCCCGATGCCAAAGCGCATGCGCAGCACCCGTTCTTCGCGCGGGGTGAGGCTTGCCAGAACCCGCGTTGTGGTTTCCTTCAGGTTCTCCTGAATGGCGCTGTCCAGGGGCAGGATCGCGTTCTTGTCTTCGATGAAGTCGCCCAGCTGGCTGTCTTCCTCGTCGCCGATGGGGGTCTCCAGCGAAATCGGTTCCTTGGCGATCTTCATCACCTTGCGGACCTTTTCCAGCGGCATCTGCAGCTTTTCGGCCAGTTCCTCGGGCGTGGGTTCGCGGCCGATTTCGTGCAGCATCTGGCGCCCCGTCCGCACCAGCTTGTTGATCGTCTCGATCATGTGGACCGGGATGCGGATCGTGCGGGCCTGATCGGCGATCGAGCGGGTGATTGCCTGGCGGATCCACCAGGTCGCGTAGGTGGAGAACTTGTAGCCCCGGCGGTATTCGAACTTGTCGACGGCCTTCATCAGGCCGATGTTGCCTTCCTGAATGAGATCAAGGAATTGCAGGCCCCGGTTGGTGTATTTCTTGGCAATCGAGATCACCAGCCGCAGGTTCGCCTCGACCATTTCCTTCTTGGCCTGACGGGCCTCTTTCTCGCCCTTCTGGACCTGGTTCACGATCCGGCGGAATTCAGAGATGTCGACGCCGACATACTGGCCGACCTGCGCCATTTCATTGCGCAACTCCTCGACCTTGTCGCGCGAGCGTTCGATCAGAGCCTGCCAGCCCCTGCCCGGTTTTTCGGCCATGCGGTCAAGCCATGTCGGGTCAAGCTCATATCCCTGGTATTCCTGGATGAATTCCTGCCGGTTGATCCGCGCGGCGTCGGCCAGCTTCACCATGCCGGAATTGATCGCCATGATCCGCTTGTTGATGCCGTAAAGCTGGTCGATCAGAGCCTCGATCCGGGAGTTGTTCAGATGCAGCTCATTCACCAGAAGCACGATTTCCGAGCGCAGTTTCTGATAGGCGGCCTCATCCGCGGTGGAAAAGCGCTGCGACGATGACAGGGTTGCGTTCATCCGCAGTTCCTGCATGTCGGCCAGCTTGTCGTAGTCGCGCGCGATCAGGTCCAGTGTTTCCAGGACGCGGGGCTTGAGGGCTGCCTCCATCGCGGCCAGCGACATGTTCGAGGCCTCGTCGTCCTCGTCCTCGTCCATCTCGCGCAGGATCGGGTTGCCGTCGGCGTCCAGCTCTGGCTCGGCGCTGGAGGTGCGGCGCGGGGCGGCCTCGCCAACGCCGACCTCATCCAGCGCGGCGCCGTCGAGTTCGCCTTCCTCGCCGTCAAGGCTGCGGCCGAATGTGGCCTCAAGGTCGATGACGTCGCGCAGAAGGATGTCTTCGTTCAGAAGTTCGTCGCGCCAGATGATGATGGCCTGAAAGGTCAGCGGGCTTTCGCAAAGCCCTGCGATCATCGTGTTGCGCCCCGCCTCGATCCGCTTGGCGATGGCGATCTCGCCCTCGCGGGACAGAAGTTCGACCGACCCCATCTCGCGCAGATACATCCGTACCGGGTCATCGGTCCGGTCGAGCGTTTCCGACTGCACCCCGGCGACAGCCACTTCGCGGCTGGTCGAGACCTCGACCAGTTCGCCGACGGGTTCGGCACCTTCCTCCGCCTCGTCGTCCTCGATGATGTTGATGCCCATTTCGGACAGCATCGACATCACGTCCTCAATCTGTTCCGAAGACACCTGTTCCGGCGGCAGGACCGTATTCAACTGGTCATAGGTGATGTAGCCGCGTTCCTTGGCGTCGGCGATCATCTTCTTGACCGCGGCCTGGCTCATGTCGAGCGAGACGTCCGCGTCATCGGTTTCCGGTTTGGCGTCGTCGGTGTCCTTGAGGGCCATGAGGTCTCCATCGGGGGCGAATCGGTGCGATGCGTTCGAATCAATAGCGCGAATCAGGCTGGACGACAGCCCGAATCAGCGGTTTTTCTTGACCCAGACCTGGCTATCGATCAGGGCTTGCAGATGTCTTGACAGGGCGGCGCGGTCCTCGCCGAGATCGGCAGTATCGGTTACGCCGCCTTTTTCCGACCGGTGGCGCGCCTCGGCAGCCTGGGTCAGGCGCCAGGTCAGGCCCTCGTCGGGCAGGCCGTCCATATCCTCCATTGCATCATCAATCTCTCGGCGCGCGCCCCGGCGGGCTTCCAGCTTGGCCAGTTCCTCTGCCAGACACAGCGCGGCAAGATCGTCGTCGGTGCGGTTGCGAACCGGGGGGGCTATGGCGACATGGGGGCGCGACATGAGCGCGTCAAGGGCCGCGGGGGCGGAGGCGGCGATCCGGGCGTGAAGATCGGGCATGTCGGCGCCCGCAAGGATCATCTGACGGAGCGTGTCATGGTCATCGCCCGTGAGGTCCAGCCGCTCAAGGGCGGACTCGAAGCGGTGGATCAGTGCGGGGTGCAGGATCAACGTGGCCAGGATCACCGCCTCGCGCAGGATCTCGTCCACCGGACCCTGGGCCTGGGCCAGAAGCGAGGACCGCGTGGTCGCCAGCGCCCCGCCGGGAGGGGCGAAGCGGCCCTTGCGGAAAGGGCCGGGCTGGAAGGGGCGGACCTGGCCGGTTCCGAACAGGTCAAGCCGCAGACGCTTCATCTCGTCGGCGTAATGGCTGCGGATCGAGGGATCGGCGATCCGGGCCAGATGACCTCGCAGCACCTTGTCCAATGCCGCGCGGCGCTCGGGGCTGTCGAAGACGCGGCCTTCGGTCTCGCGCTGCCACAGAAGCTGGACCATGGGTTTCGCCTGGTCCAGAACGGCCTGCATGGCGGATGCGCCTTGCGCTTTCAGCAGATCGTCCGGGTCCATTCCGCCGGGCAGGATGGCGATGCGCAGGGCCTTCCCGGCCTCCAGAAGCGGCAGGGCGAGGTCGATGACCCGCTGCGCGGCCTTGAGGCCCGCGCTGTCACCGTCCAGCGCCATGATCGGCTCGTCCGCGATCTTCCAGATCATCCGCAGCTGGTCTTCGGTGACGGCGGTGCCAAGCGGGGCGAGGGCGGCGGTGAAGCCTGCTTCGGACAGGGCGATCACGTCCATGTAGCCTTCGGCGACGATCAGCGTCTTGCCCTTGCCGGCAGCCTCGCGCGCGGGGGAGTGGTTGAAGAGGCTGCGGCCCTTGTCGAACAGCTCGGTTTCCGGGCCGTTGAGGTATTTGGCCTGTGCATTGGGGTCGAGACTGCGCCCGCCAAGCGAGATCGGGCGACCGCGGGTGTCGTTGATCGGAAAGATGATGCGCCCGCGGAAGCGGTCGTAGAGCGTGCCGTCGTCGGCCTTGGCGATGAGGCCCGAGGCGACCATCAGGTCATTGGAAACTCCCTTCGCCGCGAGATGGCCGATCAGTGCGGTCCGGCTGGCGGGGGCCCAGCCAATGTCCCAGCGGTCCCAGGCGGATTCGGTCAACCGGCGTTTCTGGGCAAGGTAGCTGCGGGCCTCGGCCCCGGTGCTGGTCTTGAGTTGCAGGCGATAGAAGCGGACGGCTTCCTCCATCACCTGTTGCAGCAGCGTGCGCCGGTCGGCGCGTTCGGCGGCTTTCGGGTCGCGGGCAGGCATCTGCATCCCGGCCTCGCGCGCCAGCACCTCGACCGCCTCCATGAAGCCGAGGTTCTCGGACTCTTTCATGAAGGTGACGGCATCGCCCTTCGCATGGCAGCCGAAGCAGTAGTAGAACCCCTTGCGGTCATCGACGTGGAAGCTGGCGGACTTTTCCTGATGGAACGGGCAGGGGGCCCAGAAATCGCCCTTGGCCAGGTTCGACTTGCGCATGTCCCAGGTGACCTTCTTCCCCACGATGGAAGAAAGCGTGATGCGGGTGCGCAGCTCGTCGAGGAATCCGGGTGGCAGGGACATGCTCTTTTATCGGCTCGTGTCGCGCCCCTGTCCAGCGGCTGAAAACCGGAGCGGCTTGCGCCGCAAGTCCATGTCTCGCCTCTGCGCGCCAAGGGCGCGCAACCGGCTCGGTCATCGGGGGCGCTTCGCCCCCCATGCTGCCGCTTTCTTGAACCGATGGCGAAACCGTCAGCATACCCAGAGAGTATTTGGAAAGGAGCAATTGCTCTTTCGGAAATACTCCACGGGGGTCCGGGGGTGTGAAACCCCCGGCCCTTGTCACAGCCCCAGCCGGTCGCGCAGGGAATACCAGGTCATCGCGGCCACAAGCAGGGGCCAGCGCAGCGCCGCGCCGCCGGGGAAGCTGGGTTGCGGCAGGCTGGCCATCAGATCGAAGCGCTCCAGTTGCCCAGCTGTGGCTTCGGACAGAAGCTTGCCCGCCAGCGTCGCCATCGCCACGCCATGGCCGGAATACCCCGATGCCGAGAGCACATTCTGTCCGGGCCGGGTGAAGCAGGGCATCCGGTTCAGGGTGATGGCCAGCGTGCCGCCCCAGGCATAATCGATCCGGGTCCTTGCCAGTTGCGGGTAAACCTGAAGCATGGGTTTCGAGACGGTCTTGATGATGTCGGGGAAGCGGTAGCCGTAGGATTCACCCCCGCCGAAGAGCAGGCGGTTGTCCTCGGAAAGCCGCCAATAGTTCACCACGAAGCGGGTATCGGCCACGGCGACGGGTTCGGAAAGGATGTCCCGCGCCGTTTCGCCCAAGGGTTCGGTCGCGACGATGAAGTTGTTGATCGGCATGACCTTGGCCGAAACCTTCGGCGACAGCGGGCCAAGATAGCCATTTCCCGCCAGGATCACCGTGGTGCAGTCGACATGGCCCGAGCCTGTGCGGACCACGGGTCTTGGTCCCGGCTCGACCCGGGTGACTTCGGACAGTTCATGAAGGCGCACACCCGCGCGGGCCGCCGCCTGTGCCAGGCCGATGGCATAGTTCAGCGGGTGCAGGTGGCCCGCGTCGCGGTCGATCTCGCCTCCGACATAGGCGGTCGATCCGATGAGGCGGCGGATGCCCGCGCGGTCGAGCGGTTCGAGGTGCTGGTAGCCGTAGTCACGCTGCAGCTTTTCGGCATAGGCGTGGGTCTCGCGGACCTCGGCCTCGGTGCGGCAGGCATGCGCGATGCCGGGGTGGAAGGTGACCGGCATGGCGTGGTCGCGGATCAGGCTTTTGACCAGCGCCTTGGCCTCTTCGGCAAGGTCCCAGAGGCGGCGGGCATTCTCGTGGCCTACTGTTTTTTCGATCCAGTGCTGATCCTGCCGCTGGCCCGAGCCCACCTGCCCGCCGTTGCGACCCGATGCGCCAAAACCCAGGCGGTGGGCTTCCAGAAGCACAACGTCAAAGCCCTTTCGGGCCAGGTGCAGCGCGGCCGACAGCCCGGTGTAGCCGCCGCCCACCACGCAGACATCGGCCCGCGTGGCGCCTTGCAGGGTCGGGAAGCGGTCAATGGGCGCGGCCGTTGCGGCGTAATAGCTGGCAGGCCATTCGCCGCGCCGGTCGTTGGCATGCAGAAGGTTGAGGCGCATCAGACGTTCAGGAGCAGATGCTCACGCTCCCACGGGCTGATGACTTGCAGGAACTCCTTGTATTCGTTGCGCTTCACAGAGTCATAGACCTTGCAGAACTCGGTGCCGACCACCTCTCGAAGGGCGGCATCCTCATCCAGAAGGTCCAGCGCATCGCCCAGGGTGACCGGCACCTCGGCGCTGTCGAAATAGGCGTCACCGGTGCATTCGGGGCGCGGGGCGACCTTGTTCGTCAGGCCGAGATAGCCACAGGCCAGGGTCGCAGCGATCGCAAGATAGGGGTTGCAGTCCATCCCCGGCAGACGGTTTTCCACCCGGCGCGAATTCGGCCCCGAGATCGGGATGCGCAGGCCCGTGGTGCGGTTGTCGCGGCCCCATTCCAGGTTGATCGGCGCGGCGAAGTCGGGGACGTAGCGGCGATAGCTGTTCACATAGGGTGCGAAGAGCGCGACCGCCGCGCCGAGGTGTTTCTGAAGCCCGCCGATGTAATGCATGAAGGCTTCGGTCTCGACCCCCTTGGGCCCCGAGAAGATGTTCTTGCCGGTCTTGGTGTCCACCACCGAGATATGGATATGCATGGCCGAGCCGGGCTCACCCGCAATCGGTTTGGCCATGAAAGTGGCGAAACAGTCGTGGCGCAGTGCTGCCTCGCGGATCAGGCGCTTGAAAAAGAAGACATCGTCGGCCAGTCGGATCGGGTCGCCATGGGCGAGGTTGAGCTCGATCTGTCCGGCGCCGCCCTCTTGCAGGATGCCGTCGATTTCAAGGCCTTGCGCTTCGGCGAAGTCGTAGATGTCGTCGATGACCTTGCCGTATTCATCCACCGCCGACATCGAATAGGCCTGCTTGCCCGCCGCGCGACGGCCGGAGCGGCCCATGGGCGGGATCACCGGCTGGTTCGGGTCGATGTTGCGGGCGGTGAGGAAGAATTCCATCTCGGGCGCGACGGCGGCTTTCCAGCCCTTGGCTGCATAGAGATCGACAATGCGACGCAGCACGTTGCGGGGCGAGAAGGGGACGAGGTTGCCCTGCTGGTCCTTGGCGTCATGGATCACCTGGAGGGTGACGTCAGCCGTCCAGGGCGCGGCGGTGGCCGTCGACCAGTCGGGTTCGAGGATCATGTCGGGTTCGGTGAAGGCGTCGAACGGGTTGTCGGCCCATTCCCCGGTGATCGTCTGCAGAAAGATCGAGTTCGGCAGGAAATAGTTGGTCTGCTTGGCGAATTTCGCGGCGGGCATCGCCTTGCCGCGCGCCACCCCGGCGATGTCGCCGATGATGCATTCCACCTCGTCCACCCGGCGGTTGCCGATATAGTCGCGTGCTGCCTCGGGCAGCTGGTCGGTCCATTTGGACATATGTCACACGTCTGTTGGGGGGTGGCCCCCGCGCGGTCTAGGCGCGGAGCTTCTCGGCCCCGGTTTTGGCTTTGTGGTCTAGAAAGAACTGCGCGATCCGGTCGGCCATGGACGGGCTGTCCGTGGGGGTGTCGAGACGCGCGGTTGCATCGGCAAGAAGGGCGTCGGGAACAAGGCCGGGCCCCCGGTGCTGGATCAGTCCCGCCATGAATTCCTTGCGGAATTCTGGGTGGGGCTGGACGGTGAAGATACGGTCGTCGTAAAGCAGCGCTGCATTCTCGCACAGCGCGGTCGAGGCGAGGACCTTCGCCATTTCGGGCTTCGTCACCACCTGGTCCTGATGCCAGGCGTTCAAGGTATAGGTCCGGTCGCCGAAGTCGTATTCGGTGGGTCCGACGCTCCAGCCGCCTGCAAATTTCTCGACCTTGCCGCCCATGGCCTGGGCGATGATCTGGTGGCCAAAGCAGATGCCGACCACGGGGACATGCGCGGCAAAGGCGGCGCGGATGAAGCCTTCCAGCGGCGGGATCCAGTCGTGCGGCTCGTAGGCGCCAAAGCGCGAGCCGGTGATGAGCCAGCCGTCGCAGTCATGCACGCTGCCCGGGAAGTCGTTGCGCAGGACGGCCCAGCGGCGGAAGGTCAGGCCCTTGTCCGCCAGAAGCGTTTCGAAGAAATCCGGGTAATCGCCCTGATGGCGGAGCGCCTCGGGGCTTTCGCCGGTCTGGAGGATGCCGATCTGCATCTTGGTCCCTATGGTTTTACTCAAGGTGGGTGCGGTTGGGGGGCTTGGTCAAGGGGGCTCGTCGTGGGGGGCTCGTCGTGCGCCTTCGGCTTCTCCTCGCGGGGCAGCGACGAGGGCCGAAGGCCGACGAGGAGCGGTCAGACAGTGTCGAGGTAAAGCTCCACCCGCTCTTCCGGGGAAAGTTCGGCGATGTAGTGCAGCTCCTGCCGCTTGGTCTGTACCAGGTTGCGGATCAGCTCTTTCGGCAGGAAGCGGTAAAGGATGTCGGAATGCTCGAACGCCTCGATGGCGGCTTCCCAGGTTGCGGGGATCTGCGGCAGGTCCATCGCATAGGCGTTGCCGGTCACGGCGGGCGGAGGCTCGATTTCGTCCTCGATGCCGGTCAGCGCAGACCCGAGGATCGCGGCGAGCATCAGATAGGGGTTCACGTCACCCCCTGCGACCCGGTGTTCGATCCGCCGCGCGGCGGGGTTGCCGGCGGGGATGCGGATGGCCGCCGTGCGGTTCTCGTAGCCCCAGGAGATCGCGGTCGGGGCGTGCTTGTCGGGCACCAGGCGTTCGTAGCTGTTCAGGTGCGGCGCGAAGAGAAGGGTGGAGTCATGCATCGCCGCCAGACAGCCCGCCACGGCGTGCCGCAATTGGGCGGTGCCTTTCGGCCCACCGGAGTCGAAAATGTTGTCGCCCCTTTCGTCGATCACCGAGAAATGGGTGTGCAGGCCCGAGCCGGAATAATCTGCATAGGGCTTCGCCATGAAACTGGCCGCAAAGCCGTGCCGGCGCGCCAGCCCCTTGACCAGCATCTTGAAGAGCCAGGCATCATCGGCGGCGCGCAGCGCGTCGTCGCAATGCATCAGATTGACCTCGAACTGACCAAGCCCGGTCTCTGACGTCGTGGTGTCGGCCGGGATGTCCATCGCCTCGCAGGCGTCGTAGAGATCCGTGAAGAAGCTGTCGAAGGCGTCCAGTGCGCGGATCGACAAGGTCTCCGCCGCCTTGCGGCGCTTGCCTGACCGCGGCGAAGGCGGAACCTGAAGGGTCTTGCCGGAATCGTCGATCAGGAAGAACTCCAGCTCCATCGCGCAGACCGGGGTCAGACCCTTGGCCTTGTAGCGCTGGACGACCGCGTTCAGTGCATGGCGGGGGTCGCCCTCGTAAGGCTGGCCGTTTTCACGGAACATCCAGATCGGCAGCAGCGCGGTCGGTGCCTCCAGCCAAGGCATCGGCATGAAGCCGCGTTCGGTGGGTTTCAGCACCCCGTCCTGATCGCCCTGTTCGAAGACCAGCGGGCTGTCGTCGATGTCCTCGCCCCAGATGTCGAGATTCAGGACCGAGAAGGGGAACCGGGTTCCGTCCTTGACGACCTTTTCCGCGAAACGGGCGGGCACGCGCTTGCCCCGCGCCTGACCGTTCAAGTCTGCGGCGGCCACACGAATGGTCCGCACGTTTGGGTGCTTTCTCAGCCAATCCTTCATCATGTCTTTTCAGGTAAAGGCACGGCCCCCGCGCCCCGGGCCCGTCATGGCCCGCCTGATGCGCAAGGTTTGGACCATGCCCTTGGTCCTTCCCCTTGTTTCGATCGCCTTGCCCCGCGGGCCTTCTTTTCGGCTTTACCGCAGGGTCCGGACAGGTGCCCGGATAATTTGATCAAAAGTAGCCTACTATCGGATCAACTGCGGACGCAAGCGGATTCTGCTTTTCTCGTTCGATGGCAGATGCCGGTTCAGGCGGCGGTTCATCACGCCCATGGCCCAGATCAACAGAAGAGTGAGGCAGATGAAGTAGAAGGCGACGATCGGGTAGGGCACGAAGGGGTTGAAGGTCTTGTCGGCAAAATACTTCGCGTAATAGAGGGCGTCGCCCCGCTGCTGAAACGCGGGAAAGCCCGAAAAGAAGACCAGCGTCGTTGCGTGGAACAGAAAGATCGCCTCGTTCGTGTAGGCGGGCCAGCCCAGCCGCAGCATCGTTGGCCATTCGATCCGGCGAAAGCGGGTCCATCCGGTCAGGCCATAGGCTTCGGCGGCCTCAAGATCGCCCTTGGGAATGGACCGCAGCGCACCGTAGAAGATTTCCGCCGAATAGGCGGCGGTGTTCAGGAACAGCACGAACAGCGCCCCGGCCCAGGCTCTGGTTGTCCAGGATGTGGCAATTGTGATGCCGAAGATGTCGATCCCGGCGCGGGGAAGAAGGACCAGCGCTTCGTAGGCCAGAAAGAACTGGATGAAGAGCGGCGAGCCGCGGAAAACGAAGATGAACCATTCGGCGGGCTTGCGGGTCAGTCGGCTGCGGCTTGCCTTGGCGACGGCCAGCAGGACGGCCAGAAAAAAGCCGAAGCCAAGCGCAAGGATGCCGAAGTAGAGGTTCCAGATCAGGCCGGAACCGATCAGCGTGAACTGGTGGCACAGGGTGAAATCGGTCGTGGGCAGAAGCCGCTCGCCAATGCCGATGGAGCGCAGGCCGTAAGCCTGGATGATGTCCCAGCAGCTCATCGCGCGGCCGCCTTTCGCATGGCTTCACCTGCGGCGGTGGCCTGGCCATGGCTCAGACGCGCAGAAAGACGGGACAGGAAGATCTCCGAGACCCGGGTGAAGGCGAGGTAGAAGACGAGCAGAGCCAGGAAATACCACAGCCGCCAGTCGGGATGCGGATAGTCGAAGGCCTGGGTCTTGGTCCCACCCAGCTCACGTGCCCAGTAGACAACATCCTGAATGCCCAAGAGGAACAGAAGCGGCGTGGCCTTGATCAGGATCAGCCACAGGTTCGACAGGCCCGGCAGAGCAAAGACCCACATCTGCGGCATCAATATCCGGCGGAAGACCTGGCCAGAGCTCATGCCATAGGCCTCGGCGGTTTCGAGTTGCGCGCGCGGAACGGCGCGCATCGCGCCATAAAGCACGTTCGCCGCGAAGGCGCCAAAGACCAGGGCGAAGGTAAAGACCGCCAGTGCAAAGGAATAGGCCTGATGCACGATCTGCGGTGAGGTACTGAGCGGAACCTTGGCCTGCGGGCAGACGCGAAACTCAAGCCCCTGCCGGACGGGTTCGGTCCAGTCCGGACAGACGAGCTGGTGCTTCAGCCATTCGATGCCCTGATCGAGCGCGATGACGAAGAACAGGAAGAAGATGATATCGGGCACGCCCCGCACGATGGCGGCATAGCCCTTGCCCAAAAGGCTGAGTGGCAGGATATGGCTGCGCGCCGCCATTGCCCCGGCAAAACCGAAGGCGAGCGCCAGGGGGGCCGTGACGGCCAGAAGGCCAAGCACGGTCAGGAAGGACCAATAGAAGTTCATGTGCTTGCCCGAGGTCAGGTAGCACATGGCCCAGGTCAGGCCCTCGATGGATTTGGGATCGGCGCAGGCTTCGAACATGGGGGTCGGGGCGCAACCGGAGTTGCGCCCCAGCCTTTATCAGAACTTGGCCGCTTCGGGGCCAAAGTGCTTTTCGATCAGGGCGTTCAGCGAGCCGTCATCCTTCATCGACTGGATGGCCGCATTGAACTTTTCCTTGAGCTCGGTGTCGCTTTCGCGCAGGCCCAGGCCGACACCGCCACCAAGCTGGACTTCTTCGCCCGCAAAGACCAGTTCGCCGTTCGATTCGGCGACATAGGGCACGAGGAAATCCTTGTCGGCGAAGACGGCATCCGCCTCACCGTTGCGAACTGCGGCGATGGTTTCGTCGGGCGTTGCGAACTCCAAAAGGGTCGCCCCCGATGCCGCCACATAGCCGGCCTGAATCGTCGAGACCTGCGCCGCGACCACACCTGACAGGTCGGCATCGGCGGACAGCGCCACATAGGCCGAGGATGCGGGCGGGAAGTAGTTCTGGCTGAAGTCGATGACTTCGTCGCGTTCGTCGGTGATGCTCATCCCGGCGATGATGACGTCATAGTTCCCCGACTGCAGGTTCGGGATGATCGAATCCCAGTCGTTCGTGACCCATTCGCAGGTCAGACCGGCGCGGGCGCAAAGTTCGTCGCCGACCTCACGCTCAAAACCCGCGATCTCGCCGGCGTCGTTGATGAAGTTGAAGGGCGGGTAGGCACCTTCGGTGCCAAGACGCACCACGTCCTGAGCGAAGGCGGCGCCGGACAATGCGGTCAGCGCGGTGGCAAGTAGCAGCTTCTTCATCCTTGGTCTCCCTTGGGTTGGATGGTGTTGCCGGTTCAGTCGAACCAGCGGTTTTCGAGGGCGGCGAGTGTCCCGTCAGCGCGCATTCCATCAAGGGCGGCATCAAGACTGTCAAGCACGGGGTTACCCTTGCAGACGGCCATGGCGACACCATCGTCCGGAATGAGGTCTGAATAGAGATAGTCCATGCCCTGAACGGCAAGAAATGCAGCGATGTCCGGGCGGGTCTCGAACGGGCCGAGGGCCAGGTCGGCCGATCCGGCGGCCAGTGCGGCCAGAACCTCCGGTTCGGTCGTATAGGCCACGAAGCGAAAGCCCAGCTTGCGCAGATGCGCTTCGTGCACCGTGCCCGATTGAACTGCTGTAACGGCTGACGCAGGTTCGGGCGCGCCCGGTCGCCCGATGTACCATTCGATCGGGTCGGTGCTGTAATAGCTTTGTGTGAAATCCACGAGGGCGCGCCGGTCGTCGTTGACCGCGATGCCACCGAGGACCACGTCAAAGGCACCCGACATGACCCCCGGGATCAACTGGTCGAAGTTGGCGAGCTGCCATTCGCAGCGAAGTGCGGCGCGGGTGCAGACCTCGTCCATCACGTCGCGTTCGAAGCCGGTGATCTCGCCCGCCTCGTCGACATAGATGTAGGCGGGAAATGGTCCGTCGGTGCCGATCGTGATCGGCCCGGAAGCGGCAAGAACCAGACCCGCCATGGTTCCGGCAATGGTCCCGGTACAGGTCATCAGGCCGCTGTCGCTGAAAGGAACCCGCGGAGCCGTTCGCTTTGCGGATTGCCGAAAAGCTGGTCGGGCGGGCCTTGCTCTTCAATCTTCCCCTGATGCAGGAAGATGACATGATCGCTGCAATCGGCGGCAAGCTTCATGTCGTGAGTGACGAGGAGCATGGTCCGGCCTTCGTCTGCAAGTGCCTTGATGACCCTGACGACCTCCTGCTCCAGTTCGGGGTCGAGCGCGCTGGTCGGCTCGTCGAAAAGCAGCGCCCGGGGTTCCATGCAAAGCGCCCGGGCGATGGCGGCGCGCTGTTGCTGCCCACCGGACAGCTGTGCAGGCCAGGCGTCGGCCTTGTCGGCAATGCCGACCTTGGCGAGGTATTCCCGCGCCTTGGCCTCGACCTCTTTCGGATTGCGCTTCAGCACCGTGACCGGCGCCTCCATCACGTTTTGCAGGATAGTGAGGTGGGACCAGAGGTTGAACTGCTGGAACACCATCGACAGGTTGGTGCGGATGCGCGTCACCTGTGCCCGGTCGGCGGGGTGGCGGTGCAGCCCCTCGCCTTTCCAGTGGACGGCCTCGCCCTCGAAGCGGATCTCGCCTTGCTGGCTGTCCTCAAGCAGGTTGCAGCAGCGCAGCAAGGTTGACTTGCCGGACCCTGAGGAGCCGATCAGCGAAACGACATGGCCGCGTTGGGCGACGAGATCGACCCCCTTCAGCACCTCAAGCGGACCATAGCATTTGTGCAGGTCTCGGATTTCGATGACCGGTGTATCCGTGGGTGTGTCTGGCATCTGGCTGCGGGTCAGGGATTGTTGGGGAGGCAGTAGGACCGAGATTCTGCCGCTTTGCAACGGATAATCGGCCGGAATATGCCCTGCAAAGCGGTGATCTGATCGATGTCAGGCGCCAAATGCTTCTGGCGCGGGCGGATTGGGCACTGCGAGATAGTCAGTCTCGGGTATCCGGATCAGGCCCTTCAGTCGTAGCGTCGTTCGATCTGTATCGGGAAGGCTGGCGATGGCGGCAGCCACGGCATCGAAGGTGGCCCCGGCATCGGATCCGAGGGCCGCGATGTAGGGCAGGCCAGGCGTTGGCTCGGTCTTCGCGATGACTCGCAGGTCTGCCATGGCGGGATCCTGGTCAAGAAGCAGCGCATGGGTGACGGCGTCCAGTGCCGCGATTTCGGCCCGGCCCCCGGCGACGGCATGCGCCGACAACCTGTGTCCTCCGGTCTTCAGGGCAGGTGGGAGACGAAGCCCCAGCCTTGCTGCATGGGTCTGCGGCGCGGCCCAGCCGGATTGCGACAGGTCCTCGTTGTAGGCGAAGGCTGCGCCGTCAAAATCCTGCAAGGTCTGGCGTGGGTCGTCGGCGCGGACCACGAAGACGGACCGGTAATGGCCGGGCGGACAGCCTTCGACCCCGTAGTCGGGCGTGCCGACATAGGTCACCCGGCCATGCAGCCGCGCGCGGAACGGGTAGCCGCAGGTCTGGGACAGGACCAGGTCCGCTGCTTCCCATGCCGGCCAGTAGGCGCCTTCGCCACGGCTCAGCGTCTCGGGCGCCGAAATGCCCCGGTCGAGGAGATTGCTGCGGATCAGCCCCCAAAGGCGATCGTTCGACGCCATGGCGGGGCCAAGGTCATACATGCCGAGCGAAGCGATCATGCCTGTCCGGCCTGCCGTTCGGCACGCTGGCGGGCCCGGGCCGATTCTACATCGGTCAGGCCCAGAAGCGTGGCGACCATGCGCATCAGGCGGTCTTCCTGCGCGTCGCGTTCGCCGTCGGCGAGGGCGACGGACCACAGCGCAACCATGAGGTCGGCGCGGTCCTCCATCGGGATCGCTGCCTTCAGCGCCTGAGTGAAGCGGACGGTATCGGGGGCCTCGGCTTCCAGTTCCTCTGCCTCGGTCCGCAGCTTCGCCGCCTCGAATGGCCCAAGGCCGTGACGACGGGCGAGGACGCGATCGATCCGTTCTACTTCCTCGGCGGCATAGAGACCATCGGTGCGGGCCACGCGGACCAGAAGTGCCGCAAGGGCCAGCCGGGCGTCGGGCTTCGGAAGCGGTGCGGGGGCGGGGGCCAGAAGGCGGCGAAGAATGTCTATCATGGGCAGAGTCTAGGGTCTTCGTCCTGGCTTGGAAAGCCTCGCGAACCGGCTTGTGAGCGCGGTGAGTTCCTCGGCCAGTCCATAGGGCGGGTTGACGATGAAAAGGCCGGACCCTTCCATCCGGTGGCCTTCGCGCACCGCCGGAAAGCGGACTTCGTGGCGCAGGCCTTCGGGGAAGAGCTGTTCCAGAGACTTCAGCATGGCGCCATGCGGCCCATCCTTCAGGATCGGATACCACAGGATCAGGATGCCGACGTTCCACTTGCGATGGATGTTCGTCAAATGGCGCGGGATCGCGTCGTAATCGGCCTTCACCTCGTAAGAAGGGTCGATCAGCATCACGCCTCGGCGCGGGGTGGGCGGCGTCAGCGCCAGCGCAAGGTCAAAGCCGTCCTTCCGGTGGACATGGGCGCCCCAGTCCTGCGCCACGGCTTTCAGATGGGCGTGTTCCTGCGGGTGAAGCTCGGCCAGATGGATCGTGTCGGTCTCGCGCAGTCCCAGCGCCGCAATGAGGGGCGAGCCGGGGTAGGCATCCTGGCCATAGGCCGCGCGGGTCTCGTCCAGCCGCTGCCGGTAGGGGTGGTCCTTCGGGAACCAGCCTTCCGCCAGCGCGATCCCCGCCGCGGCCTCGCCCGTCTTCACCGCCTCATCGGCGCTGAGGTCATAGACCCCGCGCCCGGCATGGGTCTCGATGTAGGTGAGCGGCTTGTCCTTGCGGGTCAGGTAGTCCAGCACCCAGGCCAGCGTGGCGTGCTTCTGGACATCGGCCAGGTTCCCGGCGTGATAGAGGTGTTGGTAGGACAGCATGGGTCCGGGTTAGCCGGATCGGACCCTTTTGGAAAGGGTCGGGTTCTCCCGGCTTCAGATCGGTGCGTCGTGTGGTAGCCTGTGGCAAATCGCCGGAGGACCCGATGCGCCAGACCTTGTCCACCCTTGCCGTGATGGCCCTTTGTGCCCAATCCCTTGCCGCCGCGCCCTGCGAGACGGCCGGGATCCCCGATGACGACAGCGCCTCGATTTCGGTCGGGCGGATGGCCGATCTGGTGTGGGCGCTGAAGTCGATCGCCACTGACCCGATCCCCGACACCGCCGATGTCTGGCTGACGATAACGCCGGACGGCGCGGTGTCGGGCCGGTCGGGGTGCAACCGCTATGGCGGAACGGCGGAACTGGACGCAGGGCTGATGATCTTCGGGCCGCTCGCCGTGACGCGAATGGCCTGCGACACGCGCACGATGGAACTGGAGGACGCCTACCTCAAGGCGCTGACCGAGGTGCGGGGGTTCGTCGTGGCCTCGGACGGCGGGTTGTGGCTCAGCCGCGAGGACGGGTCGGTGGCGTTGTGTTTTGGCGGGGAGGGGAAAGCGGGCTGAGGCGCGGCCTGCGCGCCTTCCACTCTGGCAAACCGGAAGGTGTGACGCCGGGGTGCAAAGCCGACGGGATCGGGAGCGAGCCTGCCCGCGCCCTCCATTTCGTGGAAGGAAGACGGCGCGAAACCAAGAGCTTCGACGGAAGCACGGAAGCCATCCTTGCCGTCGGCGCTCTCACGGCAAGCGCTATGGTCCGGCCTCGACCTTCAATGACGCCGGTGCCCGGAACGGCGTTTCGCTTCTAGACCAACCTTGCCCCTTCCACGGCCGCTCGGACGAAATCCGCAAACAGCGGGTGGGGCGCGAAGGGTTTGGACTTCAGCTCGGGGTGGAACTGGACGCCGATGAACCAGGGGTGATCCTTGACCTCCACGATCTCGGGCAGCTTGCCGTCGGGGGACATGCCGCTGAAGATGAGCCCGCATTTCTCAAGCTGGTCGCGGTACTGGATGTCGACCTCATAGCGGTGGCGGTGGCGTTCTTCGATGGTGGTGGTGCCGTACACCTCTGCAACGCGCGAGCCGTCCTTCAGGTTTGCGGTGTAGGCCCCAAGCCGCATCGTGCCGCCCTTGGCGTCATCGGCCTTGCGCCGCACGGTGTGGTTGCCCTGCACCCATTCCTTGAGGTGGTAGACGACGGGGGTAAAGCGTTTGGCGCCGGCCTCATGATCGAATTCCTCGGAGCCCGCGTTCTTCAGGCCGACAAGGTTCCGCGCGGCCTCGATCACGGCCATCTGCATGCCGAGGCAGATCCCGAGATAAGGGATTTTCTTTTCCCGGGCATAGCGGGCGGCGTTGATCTTGCCTTCGGTGCCGCGCTCACCAAAGCCGCCGGGGACCAGGATGGCGTGGAAGCTTTCAAGGTAAGGCGCGGGGTCTTCGCGTTCGAAGATCTCGGCGTCGATCCATTCGGCGCGGACCTTGGTGCGGTTGGCCATCCCGCCGTGGGTGAGGGCCTCGGCGATGGATTTGTAGGCGTCTTCCAGCTGGGTGTACTTGCCGACGATGGCGACACGGACCTCGCCTTCGGGGTGGGTGATGCGGTCCATCACGTCTTCCCAGCGGGCCAGGTTGGGTTTCGGGGCGGGGGTGATGCCGAAGGCGTCAAGGACAGCCTGGTCGAGGCCGGCCTGATGATAGGCGAGCGGGGCCTGGTAGATGGTCTTCAGGTCATAGGCCGGGATGACGTGCTCTTTGCGGACGTTGCAGAAGAGGGCGATCTTCTCACGCTCGCGGTCGGGGATCGGGTGTTCGCTGCGGCAGACGAGGACGTCGGGGGCGAGGCCGATGGACTGGAGTTCCTTGACAGAGTGCTGTGTCGGCTTGGTCTTCAGTTCCCCGGAGGCCGCAAGATACGGCAGCAGCGTCAGGTGCATCAGGATCGACTGGCCGCGCGGGCGTTCGTGGATGAACTGGCGGATCGCCTCGAAGAAGGGCAGGCCCTCGATATCGCCGACGGTGCCGCCGATCTCGCAGAGCATGAAGTCGACTTCGTCGTCTCCGATCCTCAGGAAGTCCTTGATCTCGTTGGTGACGTGGGGGATGACCTGTATGGTCTTCCCCAGGTAATCGCCCCGGCGTTCCTTTTCCAGGACGTTCGAGTAGATGCGGCCGGAAGAGATGGAATCGGTCATCCGGGCATGCACCCCGGTGAAGCGTTCGTAGTGCCCAAGGTCGAGGTCGGTCTCGGCGCCGTCGTCGGTGACAAAGACCTCGCCATGTTCGAAGGGTGACATCGTGCCGGGGTCGACGTTCAGGTAGGGGTCGAGCTTGCGCAGCCGCACGGTGTAGCCGCGCGCCTGGAGAAGCGCACCAAGCGCTGCCGAGGCGAGCCCCTTGCCGAGCGAGGAAACGACGCCGCCGGTAATGAAGATGTAACGCGCCAAGGCGGTCTCCCCGTGTTTCAAGCGCGATTCGGAGCAGGTGGAATCGCGACACCACGGGAGTCGAGGTATAGCGACTCCCGTCCGGATAAGCAACGCCTGCCGCTACATCATGCGGGCGATGCCCCGTTCATGGCCACAGATTGTAGGATCAGGGGGTGGTTGCAGGGGCCGCGGGCTCATCGGCCTGCGGGGCGGTCGCGGGCGCGTCGCCCAGTGACGGCGGCAGCAGGTCACCCGAAAGGCCGGGCAGAGATGGGGTCGGTGCCGCCGGTACCTCGCCCTCGGCTTCGATGGGAAGCCGGTCCACAACCGAACCGCTCTCGCCGCCGCGGGTTGCGAGAATTGTCAGGGTCATCGAGGTGATGATGAAGCAGATCGCGAAGAGCCATGTCAGCTTTGTCATGGCCGTCGCCTGACCACGCGCCGACGTCGTCGTGCCGCCGCCGCCACCGATGCCCAGACCGCCGCCTTCGGAACGCTGCAGCAGGACAACGCCAATCAGCAGAAGGGCAAGGATCAGGTGGATGGTAAGGACGACGTTTTCCAATGGGCGCTCCGACGGCTGACGCGCCTATCTAGGCGGAAGGGGGCTGGGGTGCAAGGGTTCCTGGACGGGGGGGCCGTCCTCGGGGGCATCGAGCCCCGCTCGGACGGCGCTGGCGCGGAAGAGGTACAGGCCGTTGCGTGAAGTGGGTGGCGGGGTCAGCCCTCGTGGACAGCGGACAGCTTGTTGCCGTCCGGGTCGCGGACATAGGCGGCAAAGAAGGCCGGGCCGAAAGGGCGCAGTCCCGGGGCGCCTTCGTCCGTGCCGCCATGGGAGAGGGCTGCGGCGTGGAAGGCCGCCACGGCCTTTCGGTCCGGGGCGACAAGCGCGGGCATCGAGCCGTTGCCGACGGTCGCGGGGTTCCCGTCGAAGGGGAGCGTGATCCAGAGCCTGGTACGGCTGTCATCGGGGTGGCCGTAGCCGATCTCGGTGTCCTTGGTCGCGCGGCGCAACAGGCCAAGGGGCGCGAGGGCGGCGTCATAGAAGCGGGCGGCGCGGGCGAGGTCGTTGGTGCCAAGGGTCAGGTAGAGAAGGGTCTCGGTCATCAGGGCTGTCTTTCACGGCGGGCCGGGTGCGAGTGCAGGGCCAATGGCACGGATGTCCGGGGCATGCTAGCCATGCCGAGGGGCGAGGCAAGGAAACCCGGCATGGACGCGCTTTATGAAGATCCGGTGCTGGCGGCATTCTATGACTGGGACAATCCCTGGACTGCGGATTTCGACTGGTTCCTGTCGTTGGTCGAGGGGTCGGGATCGGTTCTGGATCTGGGCTGCGGGACCGGGATCTTCTCGGTCGCAATGGCCGCGCGGGGGGCCGTGGTGGTCGGGGTCGATCCGGCGGCGGCGATGCTGGACATCGCCCGGTCGCGACCGGGCGGCAAGACGGTCAGCTGGCAGCAGGCCGCTGCGCAAGAGCTTGACCTCGGTCAGCGCTTCGAGGCGGTGGTGATGACGGGCCATGCGTTCCAGACCCTGCTGACCCTGGAGGACCGGGTGGCCACTATGGCGACGATGGCACGGCATCTGGCACCGGGCGGGCGGTTCTTCTTCGATTGCCGCAATCCCGAGGCCTGGGAGTGGGAAAGCTGGACGCCCGACGCGACGCGGGAGGTTCGCTTGCACCCCGATTTTGGCCCGGTTGAGCGCTGGAACACGGCCGAGGAGACAGAGGTGCCGGGGGTGATCGAGTACCAGACCCACTATCGGCTGAAGGATGGCCGGCATCTGCAGGCCAGGTCGAGGATCGCCTTTCCGACCTTTGCCGATCTGGCTGGGGCGATTGCAGCGGCGGGGTTGCGGGTGGAGCGCTGGTATGGCGATCCGGCGGGTGGGCCATTGCGGCCAGGCTGCGTCGATTTCATCCCGCTGGGCCGTCTGGCGAGCTGACCTGTCGCGCGAGGGGCCGCTTTCCGGGTTCCCCCCCCGGCGGCCTGTCGCTATACCCCCCTTGGTTTCGTGACTGACTCGGGGAATGAGATGGCCAACGTCGTCGTGGTGGGCGCCCAGTGGGGCGATGAGGGCAAGGGCAAGCTGGTCGACTGGCTGTCCGAGCGCGCCGACGTGATTGCACGGTTCCAGGGCGGGCACAATGCCGGGCATACGCTGGTGATCGGCGAGACGGTCTACAAGCTGTCGCTGCTGCCGTCGGGCATCGTGCGGGGCGGCAAGCTTTCGGTCATCGGCAACGGGGTGGTGGTCGATCCCTGGCATCTGGTGGCCGAGATCGAGAAACTGCGCGGGCAGGGGGTGAAGATCAGCCCGGAAAACCTGATGCTGGCCGAGAATGCATCGCTGATCCTGCCGATCCATGGCGAACTGGACCGGGGCCGCGAGGCGCAGACCTCGGTCGCGAAGATCGGGACGACCGGGCGCGGGATCGGCCCGGCCTATGAGGACAAGGTCGGGCGCCGCGCGATCCGGGTGGCCGACCTCTTTGACGCGGCGACGCTCGATCTGCGTATCGGGCGGCTTTTGACGCATCACAATGCGCTGCGGGCGGGGCTGGGGCTGGAGCCGGTCGATCCGACCGCGCTGAAGGCGCAACTGATGGCGATCGCGCCGCAGTTGAAACCCTATGCCGGGCCGGTGTGGAAAGTGCTGACCGAGGCGCGGCGTGCGGGCAAGCGCATCCTCTTTGAAGGCGCGCAGGGCTCGCTTCTCGACATCGACTACGGGACCTATCCCTTTGTCACCAGTTCCAACACCATTGCGGGCCAGGCCGCGACCGGAACAGGCGTCGGGCCTACGGCGATCGACTTCGTGCTTGGTATCGTCAAGGCCTACACGACGCGCGTCGGTGAAGGTCCGTTCCCGGCCGAGTTGCATGACGAGGATGGCCAGCGGCTGGGAGAGCGCGGGCATGAGTTCGGCACGGTGACCGGTCGCAAGCGCCGCTGCGGCTGGTTCGATGCGGTGCTGGTGCGGCAGACCTGCGCGACCAGCGGCGTGTCAGGGATCGCACTGACCAAGCTGGACGTGCTGGACGGATTCAAGACCCTCAAGATTTGCGTCGCCTATGATCTGGACGGCCAGCGGCTGGACTATCTGCCGATTGCGGCCGACCAGCAGGCCCGCTGCAAGCCCGTCTATGAAGAGATGGAGGGCTGGTCGGAGACCACCGCCGGTGCCCGGTCCTGGGCGGACCTTCCGGGCGCGGCGATCAAGTATGTGCGGCGGATCGAGGAGTTGATCCAGTGCCCGGTCGCACTAGTCTCAACCTCGCCCGAGCGGGACGACACGATCCTTGTGACCGATCCCTTTGCAGACTGAGGGCGCGCTCATCGCTTGGGCTTTGCCCGCGCTCTTCGCTGGGCGGACCGAAGAGCGACCGAAGGGAAGCGATGAGGGGTACGAAAGGAAAGCGGCATGGCATTGAGCTACAAGGCACGGCGGCGCTGGGCACTGGTGATCCTGCTGGTCGGGATGCCGACCTATGTGGTGGCAGCCGTCACGCTGGTGGGCTGGATGGAGCGTCCGTCTTTCCTTGTGGAACTCCTGATCTATGCCGTGCTTGGCTTTCTCTGGGCGCTGCCGTTCCGATTCATCTTTCGCGGCATCGGCCAGGCCGATCCGGACGCAAAGCCGGACGGCCTCTCCGACTGAGCGGGGATCCCTGCGACCTCAGCCCAGCCGCCGCGCCTCGGTCAGGTAGGGCGAGTGTTCGGCCAGGGTATAGTGGCCGCGGCTTACCTTCTCGATCCGGCCGGTGCGCAGAAGCGTGCCGAAACTGCGCAGGCCTTCTTCGCGGCTGATCGGTTTTCCGCCGGCACTGGCCATCAGACGGCGCATCAGCTGTGGTCGGGTGAAGTTCTCGCGCTTCTCGACACAGGTTGCATAGGCCGCAGCGGCCTCCAGCATGTCAGCCATCGATTTGACACCGACCCGGTCGGCAAAGCCGGCCAGTCCGGCCTCATGCGCCTCGGTCAGGTCTTCGTCCAGATCGTCTTCTTCGTCCAGATCAACCGCTCCGGCGCGTGAGGGTTGTTCAAGGACGATTTTCTGCTGCGGCATTACCGGGCTTGCAGCGGCTGCGCCGATGCCGATTGCCCCGGTCAACCGCCCGGTGCGCATGCCGGGCATCGGCGGCGCTTCGGCGGCTGCCGGCGTGGGGGCCGGGGTCTGCGCAGGGCCGGGTGAGGGCTGCGGCGCATCAATCCGGTCGATCCGCTGTTCGGACACCAGAACCAGCGGGGGCGGGCTGATCATGCCGGGGCGGATCGTGCCCGGGCGGGGTTCCTGCGGGCGAACCGATACCGTCTTGCGCCGTGGCTTTGGTGTGGGCGTCTCTCCCGCCGTCGGTGCGGGGTCGGGCTGAACGACCTGCGCCAGAACATCGCGATAGGGATCAAGCTTGGTCTCGGTCTCGGTCTCTGCCTTGGGCTTCTGGCCGCTCGCCGCACGATCGGCCTCGGTCGCGGCAACGGCTGCTTTCATATGTGCAATCGACTCCAGCCTGCGCCGGTTGCCTTCCTCGGCCATGACGTCATCGGCCTGACGCAGAAGCCGCGCGACCTCGGCATCATCGCCGTCGGGCTTCACAACCCGGGTTGCCCCGGGATCGATAGCCTCATCGTCGTCCGCATGGATGCGAACCACGCGCGAGCTGACGCGCTTGGTCTTGCCTGCTGTCTTCGGGGCCGCCGCAGCCGGTTTTGGTTCGGACGGTTCGGCGATGGCTTCCGGCCCGGGTTCAGCGGTGGCGGAGGCGTCTTCGGAAACGGGGGAAGGGTCCAGAGCCGCGTCAAGCGACGCCGTGACCGTATCGACGGCTTCCGCAGGCTCATCCGGGGCCACCGTGTCTGCCAAGCCATCGACAGGTGCTTCATCACTGGTCGCCACCGCAGGTGCCGCAAGGTTCACGGACGCCTCGGGCAGGTCGTCCGCCTCGACGGGTGCAGAGCCCGAAACCGCCTCGGCAATGGGATCCTCAAGCAGGGCCGCATCCAGCGTGGCCGGGCCGGCCGGTTCTTCCTCGGGCAGGTAATCCTCGATCCGGGCCGCCACCTCCGGCTGCACTGCGTCCTCGTCGAACTCGGTGGCCTGCGCAAGGCTGGCAATGAATGCTGCCTCATCAGGATCCACTGCTGACTGGGCCGGTCCAGGAGGCGTCCCAAGCTCAGGCAAATCGGCGATCCGGGCCGTCTCGGGCACGTCGGACAGCAGAAGCGCATCGTCAGTCTCGACCAGCCAGCTGTCGACCGAGGATGCAGCCTCGTCAGCCTCGGCTGCGGTGTCCTTCGCCGATTCTTCGGCGATCTCGTCCGTGGGGTCGTTGATCAGGGTCCCAAGCCGGTTCAGGATATCTCTGCCGGCGTCGTCCGTCGGATCGGCCGTCAGGTCCACGGGCTCGGCATCCTCCTCCCCGTCGAGGAAGGATGACAGCGCCTCTTCGGCGAGAGGCGCCGTAATCGGCTGAGGGTCTACGGAATCGCGGATGCGGGCCAGCTTGGCCGCGACGCCCGTCGGGATGACCTCTTGCAGAGAAGGCTCGATCGTCGGGGCATCGGTTGCAGCTGTTTCGGGCATCTGCACTGCCGCAGGCACATCGCGCGGGGCGCGTGGTGTCCCCGTGACACGTTCCCCCGTGACGCGTTCTGCCGCGCGCTCGCCGATTGGATCGGCCTGCGGGCGCAACCTTACCCCCGTGTCCCCGACCTTCGCCTCGACCAGACGCGCCACTTCACGTTCGGCGATGCGGTGCAGCATGGCAGCGTCGGGCTGCGGCGGCTCGGCGCCGAAATAGCGGTCTTCGGCTGCAAGATCACGGAAATATTCGGCAATCGCCTTCATCGTGTTGAAGGGATCGTCGAAACCTTCCAGCGTGCAGCTGAACGTGCCGTAGGACACCGTCAGGATCTTGCTTTCACTGGTCATGACTGGACAGCCTTTCGCCTGGTCGATGGCAGCATTCTACGCGCACCACGTCCTAATCCATGGACAGACATGGGTAATTTGATGGATTGATTGTGGCCAGACCCCAAGAATCCTGCCTTAATTGGAGACAGTTTTGCATGAAACCGCCGATTGTCCAGACGGAGCGGGGAATTACGCTCGCCGGCGGCGGTCCTTTCGGTCGGCGGGACCTGTCGTTGTGCCTGTCGCGGGCGCCGGTGCCGGTCGCGGCCGATGGCGGAGCGGATCGGCTGTTGCACTTCGGTGTGATGCCCGAAGCGGTGATCGGGGATTTCGATTCGCTCTCGGCGGCGGCCCGGGCAAGGATCGCGCCGGAGCGTCAGCATCTTGTGGCCGAACAGGTGACGACCGATTTCGACAAGGCCTTGCGGTCGGTGTCTGCCCCGCTGGTCCTGGCGCTGGGCTTTGCCGGGGCGCGGCTGGACCACGGGCTGGCGGCGATGGCGACGCTGGTGGCGCGGGCCGAGCGCGCCTGCATCCTGATCGGTCCGAAGGACCTGGCCTTCGCCGCCCCGGCACGGCTGGAACTGGAGCTTGTCGTGGGCGAGCCGCTGTCACTGTTCCCGATGGCAAAGGTCAGGGGCAGAAGCACGGGGCTGGAATGGCCGATCGACGGGATCGATTTCGCGCCCGACGGAATGATCGGTACGTCGAACCGCGTTCAGGCGCGTCGCGTGATGCTGGAGTTCGAGGCGCCGGGAATGCTGGTGATCCTGCCCCGGCGTCGGCTGGACGCGGCGATCACGGCGCTGCGGTCAGCCCCTCGGCCGCCTGCGACCTGAGCCGTGCCGACATGCGTTCGCGGTAGATGATGTAGAGGCCCGACGAGACGATGATCGCGATCCCGGCCCAGGTCATGGCGTTCGGGAAATCGCCGAAGATGAGGTAGCCAAGCGCGACGGCAACCACGATTTCGGAGTAGTGCAGCGGCGCGAGCGTGGCGGAAGGCGCATATTTCAGCGCATAGGTCATCGACATGTGGCTCACCGCCGCCCAGAAGCCGACCCCAGCCAGCCAGAGCCAGTTCAGCCCCTCGGGCCAGACCGGATCAAGCGGACCGATGCCCGATCCGCTGGCCAGGATCATCACCGGCAGGCACATCAGAAGACCGGTCCACGAGGTGTGGAACTGCATTGCCACGGGATGCATCCAGGCCGAGATCGCCCGTGTGACCAGCATGTAGAAGGCGAAGAAGAAGGCGGTGCCAAGCGGCCAGAGCGCCACCAGGCCGAAGACCTGGATCGAGGGCTGGATGACCAGAAGTGCCCCGCCAAAGCCCACGGCGCAGGCCGCAATCCGGCGCGGGCCAACCTGGTCGCCAAAGATGAGGCTTCCGAGGATCAAGAGGATGAAGGGCTCGACAAAGGCAATCGCCAGCGCATCGGCGACCGGCATCACCGCGATGCCCGAGACGAAGGAGAAGGTGGACAGGATCAGGAAAAAGGCCCGCAGCAGGGTGAAGGCCAAGGCCCTGGCCGTCAGGGCGAGCGACAGCCCCATCATCAGGACGACCGGCAGCATCAGCAGGCCCTGGACAAGGAAGCGGCCGGTGGTGATCTGGCCAACGGGGATCCCGCCCTGGGCCGCAAGCTTGGCCGAGACGTCCAAGAGCGGTGCGATGGCGCAGAAGAGCAGCATCAGAAGGATGCCGCGCAGGGTGGTGTCGCGGGTCATGACCCTGCCTAGCCTGCGGGGCCGGGTGCTGCCAGTCTGAAAGCGACATCGCCCGGTGGCAGCGGTTGCCGAAAGGAGCGGCTCTGCCGCAAGCCTCTTGTCTCGCCTCTGGCGGTTCCCGCCAACCGGCTCGGTTTGCGGGGGTTTCACACCCCCGCACCCCCGTGGAGTATTTGGCAAGGAGCAAGACTGGGGCGGTTCAGCAGTTCGGGACGTTAACCGCGAGGCCGCCGAGCGAGGTTTCCTTGTATTTCTCGTGCATGTCCTTGCCGGTCTGGCGCATCGTCTCGATGCAGACGTCGAGGCTGACCAGGTGCTGACCGTCGCCGCGCAAGCTGAGCGAGGCGGCCGAGACCGCCTTGATCGCGCCAAGGCCGTTGCGTTCGATGCAGGGCACCTGCACGAGGCCCTTGACCGGATCGCAGGTCATGCCGAGGTGGTGTTCCAGCGCGATTTCGGCGGCGTTTTCAACCTGCTCCGGCGTGCCGCCCAGGACCGCGCAAAGGCCCGCCGCGGCCATGGCGGCGGCGCTGCCCACCTCGGCCTGACAGCCGCATTCGGCGCCGGAGATGCTGGCGTTGTGCTTGCACAGGCCCCCGATCGCGGCGGCAGTGAGGAGGAAGTCGCCGACCTTCGAGGGCGAGGCTCCGGGGACGTGGTCGAGGTAGTAGCGGATGACCGCCGGCACCACGCCTGCCGCGCCGTTGGTGGGGGCGGTGACGACCTGGCCGCCGGCGGCGTTTTCCTCGTTCACGGCCATGGCGTAAAGTGACATCCAGTCGTTGATCGTATGCGGGGGCGTGAGGTTCAGCCCGCGTTCGGCCATCAGCGCGTCGTGAATGCCCTTGGCGCGTCTGCGCACCTTGAGGCCGCCGGGCAGGATGCCGGTCCCCTTCATGCCGCGGTCGATGCAGGCGTTCATTACCTCCCAGATGCGGGCCATGCCGCGGTCGAGGTCTTGTGGGCCGCGGAATTTCAGCTCGTTCTGCCGTTTCATCGCGGCGATGGAGAGGCCCGAGGCTTTCGCCATCTCCAGCATCTCGGCGGCGGTTTCGAACGGGTAGGGCACATCGGCGCGGGCACGGGCCTTGGACCCGCCCGCCTCGGCCAGTTCGGCCTCGGTGAGGACGAAGCCGCCGCCGATAGAATAGTAGGTTTCCTGCAGGATCACGTCGCCCTGGGCATCGGTCGCCTTCAGGATCATGCCGTTTGCGTGGCCGGGAAGCGCGGGGCCGAAATCGAAATGCAGGTCCTTCAAGGGGTCGAAGTACAGGGGCGGCAGGCCGGGAACCTCGATCAGCTTCGTGTCGCGGATGCGGACAAAGGCGGCTTCGGCCTTGTCGGCGTCGTAGGTGTCGGGGGCAAAGCCCGCGAGCCCCAGGATCGTGGCACGGTCCGTGGCATGGCCGACGCCGGTGAAGGCCAGCGAGCCGTGCAGCGATGCGCGCAGGCCGTGGAACTGGAAGGGCGAGGCGCGCAACGCGTCCAGAAAGCGGGCGGCGGCGACCATCGGGCCCATGGTGTGGGACGATGACGGGCCGATGCCCACCTTGAACATGTCGAAGACGGAAAGGAACATCAGAGCCTCGGGTTGGTAAAGGGGGTCGGGCCTAGGGCATCGGCCTCGGCCACACGGAGGGCAGCGGGGCGGGCCTCATGCGCGGCGAGGACGGCTTTCAGGTGCGGAAACTGGCCCAGATCCAGCCCGTAGGGCGGGGGCGGCAGCAGGATCAGCCAGCGCGACAGGATGCCGATATAGTAACCCAGCACGCCCGGGTGGTCGGCTGACAGCCAGCGGGGCGACTGACTGGCGATCAGGCTTTCGATCAGGCCGAGGCGCGCGATGATCTGGTCATGCGCGACCGCCTGGGCGGCTTCGGTATTGGCCTCGCCCGCCGGACGGTGCGGGTAGAACATCGCCAGGGCCGCCTGATGCAGGGCGTTCGAGGTGAAGAAGAGCCAGGACAGGAAGGCGCCCCGGTCGGGGTCGTTAGGCCCGGGGCCGAGGCGACCGGTCTGGTCCACCAGCCACAGAAGGATCGCGGCAGTCTCGAAAATCGGGCCGTGGTCGGTCTCCAGCGCCGGGATCAGGCCAACGGGGTTGACCCGGCGGTATTCGGGGCTGGCCAGCGCGCCGCTGTCGATGTCGGCAAGCGCGATCACATGCGGCAGGTCTAGCTCTTCCAGCGCCAGGCGCACGATGGTCGAGGCGAAGTCGGGGGCGTGATGCAAGGTCAGGGTCATGCAACGGGCTCCGGTGCTGTGTAGGGGTGTGGCCCAAGCCCGTCTGCCAGGGCCACGCGGCGGGCGGCGGGCGTGGCCTCATGTGCGGCCAGGGCGGCATGAAGGGCAGGAAAGGGCCTGAGATCGAAGCGCAGGGCAGGGTCTTCTGGCAGGCAGATGGCCCAGCGCAAGAGAATGCCAAGGTAATGGCCCAGCGCCGGCTGCGCCGGGGTCAGCCAGCGCGGAGCCTGAAGGGTCAAGAGCCTTTCCAGATGCGCGGCCTGTTCGGCCAGGCGTTCCAGCGCGGTGCGGGCAACCGCCGTGGCAGCCCCGGGTCCGGCCGGTCGGTCAGGATGGATCAGCGCCATCACGGTCGGATGAACGGTATTGGAGACGAACATCAGCCAGGACAGGAAGGCTGCCCGGGCCGGATCGGTCGGGGCCGGGGCAAGCCCACCGTACCGCGCATTCAACCAGAGCAGGATCGCAGCCGTCTCGAAGATGGGGCCGTCGGGGGTATCCATGGCCGGGATCAGGCCAAGGGGGGTCAGGGCGCGGAAATCGGGGGCCTCGAAATCGCCGGCGTCCCAATCCATGTTGCGCAAGCTGTAAGGTTGGTCGATCTCCTCCAGCGCAAGCCGGATGATCGACGAGGCCCAGTCGGGGCAATGATAAAGCGTGAGCGTCACAGGACCGAGCCTTCGGGCGGGTTCGGCGGCTCGGGGCGGGTAAAGGGATGCGGACCCAGCCCCTCGGCCCGGGCGATGACGGGGGTTTCGACGCGGGCCTCCTGCGCCTGTGCAAGCGCCTGCAGCGTCGGAAAGGCGGTGAGTTCGAACCAGCGCGTGCCTTCGGCCGGGTAAAGCGCGGCCCAGCGGGTGAGGGCGACGGTATAGGCGCCCAGCGGAGCGGCCGGAGCAAAAAGCCGGGGGTAGGCCGATGCAACCGTGTCGATCAGTGCGAAATGGCGCAGAAGACGGGCCGTCGTCATCTCGCGGAAGGCGCGATGGGCTTCGACCGGGGCGTATTGATTGGGGTAGAAGACCATCCGCAGGTCGGCATGCAGGGTGTTCGACAGGAAGAACAGCCACTTGAGGAAAACTGACCGGTCGGCATCGCCGAGGGCAGGTGCCAGCCGATGCGTGTCGGCCAGCCACAACAGGATCGCGCCGGTTTCCGAAAGCGGACCCTGCGGGGTTTCAAGCGTCGGGATCAGTCCGGTCGGGTTCAGCGCGCGGTAGGCAGGCCCGTCCTGCTGGCGGATGCTGCGGTCGACAAGGGCGGTCCGGTAGGGAATACCCGCGCCATCCAGCACGAGCCGGATGATCAGGGAGGCGTTGTCGGGCGCATAGTGAAGCGTATACATCGGTCACCGGGGTCGGACTGCGGCGAGGCTGGTCCAAGTCTTGCCCGGGTGCTGCGCAAAAAGCGACCCTCTGATGCGTTTGGGCGCTTTGTCTGCGAAACCGGAAGGCAGAACCCCCTCGCCCTTGCGCAGGCTTTGCGCTATTCGGGGGGAGGAATAGGAGAGTGCTGGCATGACCGCGGAGCTTTCGCCCATCGACAAGGCCAAATACGTCGCGGCCCGCCGGTCGGTGGATTTCGTCGAGAACGGGATGAAACTGGGGCTGGGCACAGGCTCTACAGCGGCCTGGATGGTGCGTTGCCTGGCCGAAAGGGTGAAGGCCGAAGGGTTGAACCTGACTTGTGTTGCAACATCCAGACGGACCGCCGATCTCGCCACCGAACTGGGGCTTGGGGTTGTCGCCATGGACGATGTCAAATGGCTTGACCTTACGATCGACGGTGCCGACGAATTCGATCCCAACCTGAACCTGATCAAGGGCGGTGGCGCGGCTCTCTTGCAGGAAAAGATCGTCGCAACGGCCAGCGACCGGATGATCGTCATCGCGGACGCGGCCAAGGAGGTTGCCCAGTTGGGCGCCTTTCCCCTGCCGGTCGAGGTGATCCCCTTCGGCTGGCAGACGACACAGGCGCTGATCGAGGAAACGCTGTACAGCCTGGACGTGTTGAACCGTGAGGTGAACCTGCGTCTGGATCGCGGCAAGCCGCTCAGGACTGACGAGGGGCACTATATCCTTGATCTTCATCTCAAGCGGATCGGCAACCCCCGTCAGCTGGCACTGGTCCTGAACCAGATCCCGGGCGTGGTCGAGAATGGCCTGTTCATCGATATCTGTGACATCGTGGTGATCGGAAACGGCGACGGGCGGGTCACGGTGCGCGACATCAACTCGGGCAGGGTGGAAGATGCCTCGATCGATCTTGCGCAGTCTGCGAACATTTTCGCGGATCTGGGCGACTGACCCGAAGCACGAGCGGGCGTTTCCTGCATCGGACGGGAGAGGGCGTCCCAGCCTCTTCATCCCCGACCGGTGCTGGACCGGCGCATGTGGTGAACCAAACGGCAAGCGGAGCCGGCAATGACCTTCGACTACGATCTCTTTGTCATCGGTGGCGGCTCGGGCGGGGTGCGCGCGGCGCGTGTCGCAGCGGGCGACTGGGGCGCAAGAGTTGGCCTGGCCGAGGAAAGCCGCATGGGCGGAACCTGCGTCATCCGGGGATGTGTGCCCAAGAAACTGATGGTTTTCGCCAGTGCCTTTCCGGCCGCCTTCGAAGAGGCACGGGCCTATGGCTGGGAGATCTGGGACACGCGCTTCGACTGGGCCGCTTTCCGCAGTCGGCTCGCGACCGAGCTTGACCGGCTGGAAGCCGCCTACCGTAACACGCTGGCCAATGCTGGCGTCACCATACACGACACGCGGGCAACGCTGATCGATGCGCATCGGGTGCGTCTTGCCTCGGGCGAGGAATTCAGTGCCAAGCATATTCTGGTGGCCACCGGCGGGCGGCCCTTCGTGCCCGATGTGCCGGGCGCCGACCTTGCGGTCACGTCGAACGAGATGTTTCACCTGCCCGCCTTGCCGGAACGGGCATTGATCGTGGGCGGGGGGTATATTGCCAGCGAGTTCGCCTGTATCCTGAACGGGTTGGGCGTGAATGTCTGTCAGGTCTATCGGGGGGCGCAGATCCTGCGCGGGTTCGATGACGAGGCGCGCGGCCATGTCGCAACCAGCATGCAGGCTGCGGGCATCGACATCCGCTGTGGGACCGATGTGATGCGGCTTGAGCGGACGGCAGGCGGTATCCGGGCGGTGACCACTGACGGGGCCGACCGGGAATTCGACCTTGTGCTCTACGCGACGGGACGTCGCCCGAACACCGAAGGGTTGGGGCTTGAGGCGCTGGGCGTCGGGCTTGGCCGCTATGGCGAGGTCATTGTCGACCGCTTCAGCCAGACTGCGGTGCCCTCGATCTTTGCGGTGGGCGACGTGACGGGGCGGATCAACCTGACCCCGGTGGCGATCCGCGAGGGTCATGCCTTTGCCGATACCGTCTTCGGCGGGCGCCCGACCAGCTTTGACCACGAACTTGTCGCCTCTGCCGTCTTTACCCAGCCGGAGCTGGGCTCGGTCGGGTTGACCGAAGAGGCCGCGCGCGAGCAGGAGCCGATCGAGGTCTATGCCACCGCCTTCCGGCCGATGCGCAGCGCCTTTGCCGGGCATGGCGACCGGGTGCTGATGAAGCTGATCGTCAGCCGGGCGACGCGGAAGGTTCTGGGCTGTCATATCGTAGCGCCCGAGGCCGGGGAAATGATCCAGATGGCGGCCATCGCGATCCGGATGGGGGCGACGAAGGAGGACTTCGACCGTACCTGTGCGGTCCACCCGACAATGGCCGAAGAACTGGTCACGATGCGAAAACCGACGAGAATGGCCTGACTGCGGCATCTGGGCGGCTTGATTTCCGGGCCAGGATGCACAGCTAAGGCAGCAGAAGAAAAGAAAGGTTCTGATCCATGGCAGGAAGTGGCGGTCCCTGGGGGGGCGGAGGCGGTTCGGGTGGCGACGACCGGAACCGGGGTGGTGACGACGACGATCGCCGCGGCGGGCGTCGTGGCGAGCCCGGACCACAGATCCCCGAGATCGATCAATTGATGAAGCGCGGGCAGGAACAGTTGCGCGTGCTCATGGGCGGGCGCGGGCGCGGCGGCACGGGCGGAGGGTCCGGTGGCCCCGGCGGCGGCGCTGGCGGACCGCTGATCACCCGGCAAGGCATTGGTCTTGGCGTGCTTGCCGCCGTGGCACTGTGGTCCTTCATGTCTTTCTACACGGTCCGCCCGGAAGAGCGCTCGGTCGAACTGTTCCTTGGCGAAAGCGCCGGGGTCGGCAATCCGGGGCTCAACTTCGCGCCCTGGCCGGTGGTGACCTATGAAAAGGTTCAGGTGACCGGCGAACGGACGACGGACATCGGCATCACGGCGGGCGGCAACGATTCTGGTCTGATGCTGACGCGGGACCAGAACATCGTGGACATAGGCTTCCAGGTCGTGTGGAACATCTCGGACCCCGAGAAATACCTGTTCAATCTGGCCGATCCCGAGGACACGATCCGTGCGGTCAGCGAAAGCGCAATGCGTGACATCGTGGCCCGGTCCGAGCTCTCACCCATCCTGAACCGCGACCGCGGCGTGATCGCGGCGGACGTGCAGCAGGCGATTCAGGGCACCCTTGACAGCTACAATTCCGGGATCAGCGTGATCCGGGTCAACCTGCAGCGGGCCCAGCCGCCGCGTGAGGTGATCGACGCCTTCCGCGAAGTGCAGGCAGCGCAGCAGCAGCGCGACACGCTGGAGAAAGAGGCGGACGCCTATGCAAACCGGGTAACGGCAGGTGCGCGCGGTGCGGCTGCCCAGCTTCTGGAAGAGGCAGAGGCCTACCGCGCCCAAGCCGTGAACTCGGCCCAGGGTGAGGCCGCGCGCTTCATTTCGATCTACAACGAATACATCAATTCGCCCGAGGTCACCCGGCGGCGACTTTACCTTGAGACGATGGAACGGGTGTTCAGCGGGATGAACAAGGTGATCCTTGATGGCGTGTCAGGCGGAGAAGGCGGCCAAGGCGTTCTGCCCTTCCTGCCGCTGAATGATCTTGGCCGGGCTGCCCCGGCACAGGGGGCTGCGGCCTCGACGGGAGGAACCAACTGATGCGGGCGATCTACATTCTTCCGGTTCTGGCGGTGCTTCTGGTCGTCGGCCTGTCTTCGATCTTCATCGTTGACGAACGCAAGAAGGCGCTGGTGCTGCAATTCGGGCAGGTTGCCCAGGTGAAGGAGGACGCTGGCCTCGGCTTCAAGCTGCCCTTCATCCAGGAGGTGGTCTACTATGAGGACCGTATCCTTGGTCTGCCGACGACACCGATCGAAGTCACCATGCTGGACGATCGGCGGCTGGTGGTCGACGCCTTCGCCCGCTGGCGGATCGTCAATCTGATCGAGTTCCGCGAGGCCGTGGGAACCGGTGGCGAGACGGCGGCGCTGCGTCGGCTTGAGGGGATCGTCAACCCCGCTATTCAAGAGGTCCTGGGCTCGGTCCCATCCAACCGTGTGCTGTCGGAAGACCGGACCGCTCTGATGAACCGGATCCGCGACATCGCCCGGCGTCAGGCCGCGAACCTCGGGATCGAGGTCATCGACGTGCGCCTGACGCGGACCGATCTGCCGGAACAGAACCTCGCGGCGACCTTTGCGCGGATGCGGGCAGAGCGTGAACGCGAAGCCGCAGACGAAATCGCCCGCGGTGGCGAAGCGGCGCAAAGGGTGCGTGCGGCAGCCGACCGGACGGTCGTCGAACTTACCTCGGACGCCCGCCGTCAGGCCGACGTGATCCGCGGTGAGGCCGATGCCGAGCGAAACCGGATTCTGGCAGAAAGCTATGGGCTGGACCCCGAATTCTTTGCCTTCATCCGGTCGCTGTCGGCCTATGAAGCCTCGCTGAAGGGGCAGAATTCCTCGATCGTCATGCAGCCGGACAGCGAGTTCTTTGACTACCTGCGGAGCGACAGTGCGCCAGGCCAATCGGCGACCACGCCGGCCCCGGTGCCCCCTGCACAGCCATGAGCTTCGTGCTTCTGGCCATCGGTCTGGTTCTTGCCGTCGAGGGGCTGGTGCTTGCACTGGCCCCTCGTCGCATAGAGGATGCCCTGCGGATGCTGCTTGCCTTCAGTGAGGACCGGCGCCGGATGATCGGTCTTGGAGCCTTGGCGCTTGGGGTGCTTCTGGTGTGGCTGGCACGCGGGGGATGACAAATGCCTTCACATCGCCTTGAGGCCATGTGTCGGGGTTTGCAATGTGATGCGGGATCACTAACTGTTCGTCTGTCCGTGTCGTGATGCCCGCGAAAGGCGCGGCCGTCGTTCCGACCGGTGAACAGGAGCTAACGTCGTGTCTGATATGACCCCCTCCATCCGTTCTGCCCTTCGGTCCAGCACGCTTCTTGCCCTTGTGCTGGGATTTGGCCTCAGCCTTGCGCCGGTCAATGAGGCGCAGGCATTCGGGGCGCCCGAAAGCTTTGCCGACCTCGCGCAGCAGATCAGCCCGTCGGTTGTGAACATCACGACATCGGCTCTGGTTGCCGGGCCGGCGAACGGGATGCCGATGCTGCCAGAAGGCAACCCTTTCCAGGACTTCTTCGATGATTTCGGGGCCCCCGGAAACCGCGGGATGCAAAGGGCTGATGCGCTTGGCTCGGGCTTCGTGATTTCCGAAGACGGCTACATCGTGACCAACCACCACGTGATCACCGGCGCCGACGAGATCATCATCGAATTCTTTTCGGGCAAGAAGCTGCCGGCCAAGCTGGTAGGCAGCGATCCCAAGACCGATATCGCGCTTCTGAAGGTCGAAGCGGGCGAACCCTTGCCCTTCGTCACCTTCGGCAATTCCGACCTGATGCGCGTTGGCGATTGGGTCATGGCGATGGGCAACCCTCTGGGCCAGGGGTTTTCGGTCAGCGCGGGCATCGTTTCCGCGCGCGGACGGACGTTGTCCGGAACTTATGACGACTACATCCAGACCGATGCCGCGATCAACCGGGGGAACTCGGGCGGGCCCCTGTTCAACATGGACGGGCAGGTGGTCGGGGTGAATACGGCGATCCTGTCGCCCACTGGTACGAACATCGGCATCGGCTTTTCCATGTCGTCCAATGTCGTGACCAAGGTCGTGGCCCAGTTGAAGGAATTCGGCGAGACCCGGCGCGGATGGCTGGGGGTGCGCATACAGGACGTGACGGCAGATGTTGCCGAGGCAATGGGCTTGGCCGATGCCGCGGGCGCTCTGGTCACCGATGTGCCGGATGGCCCGGCCAAGGATGCCGGCATTCTGGCAGGTGACGTCATCACGCGTTTCGACGGACAGGAGGTGAAGAGTGCTGGCGATCTGACACGGCGCGTCGCCGATGCGCCGATCGGCCAGGCGGTGCCCGTGATCGTGCTGCGCGATGGCCGGACCGAAACCTTGGCCGTTACGCTTGGCCGGCGGGAAGAGGCAGAGGCAGCCGTTGTGCCGGCCTCGTCTGCCAAGCCGGAAGAGCCGAGGGAGATGGAATCGCTCGGCATGACCCTTGCGCCGCTGAACGATGAACTTCGGGCGCGCCTCGGGCTTGACGCTTCGGCCGAAGGGTTGGCGATCCTTTCGGTGGATCAGGCCTCGGAGGCCTTCGCAAAGGGCCTGCGCGAGGGCGAGGTGATCACTCAGGTCAACCAGAATGGCGTCACCCGGCTTCAGGACCTTGAGGACCGCATTGCCGAAGCCAAGGCGGCGGGTCGGAAATCGGTTCTGATCATGGTTCGTCGCGGCGGCGATCCCCGCTTCGTGGCGCTGTCCATCGAGTGACAGGCGCCCAAGGCTGATGGGCGGCGGGCGTGGTCTGCCGCCCTTCGGCCTGAGGGCGTGCCGATCGGCGTCACTGCGCGGCATGGGCGGTGGGGCGTCAGGGCTGGTCGCCCGCCCGTACGCCGTCGGGCCTGAAACCGGGATCGAGCAGACGGTCAAGCATTGGCGACAGATCCTCGATCAGTTCGGCGACCACATGGACCACCCCGGCCTCGCGTTGCAGCCGTCCGGTGACCCGCAAAAGCCTGCCCGCGATCACCGCGCGGCGGAACCTTTCGTAGACCTGGGCCCAGACCACCACATTGGCGGTGCCCGTCTCGTCTTCCAGCGTGATGAAGATCACTCCTTTCGCGGTGCCCGGCCGCTGCCGCACGAGGACCAGCCCGGCCACTGTCACCCGCGCGCCCTGCGGCGGCTGGCAGAGGCGGGCAGCGGGCAGGCTGTGTGGTGGCGGTGGCCAGCTATGTTTGCGCGGCAAAGGGCGGTCAGGCATGAGAACAATACTAGAACAAAAGCCATCCGAGGCAAGCGCCGCCGCCCTCTGGCAAAGTCCCGGAATTTGGCCTATGTCCAAGGGCGGCAGATCCCTTGGAGACGAGAATGGCGAAGATCACCTATGTCGAACACTCTGGCCGCGAACATGTTGTCGAGGTCGCGACCGGCCTGACCGTGATGGAAGGCGCGCGCGACAACGGCATTCCGGGGATCGAGGCCGATTGCGGTGGCGCCTGCGCCTGTTCGACCTGCCACGTCTATGTCGATCCTGCCTGGGTGGACCGGCTGCCCGCCAAGGACAGCATGGAGCAGGACATGCTGGATTTCGCCTGGAACCCCGATCCGGTGCGCTCGCGCCTGACCTGTCAGCTGAAGGTCACGGAGGCGCTGGATGGTCTCCGCGTGCAGATGCCTGAAAAGCAGATCTGACCTTTCGGCTCGTCGATGACTTCGTCACTCCTCGCGCGGGTCCTCCGACGCGGAGACGACGTCGAACGAGGAGGGATCAGCCTCCGGTCTTGATCAGCCGGTCGGCCTTCTTGCGCACGAGAACCGAGCGGAGATCGTGCATGGTCAGAAGCAGCGCGTCGGTCACGGCCTCGAGCTGCTCATCCGTCGCCCGCGACTGGGCCCATTGCGTCGTCAGGTTCAGGTGATCGACCGTACGCAGGATGTCGTCCACCTCGCGCGCCGCAAGCTGGGCCTGACGCGCGGCGATCCAGTCGGTGATCGCAGCCATGTCTGCCTTGGTCAGTTCGGCCGCCCCGTGCGGCTTGATGTTGCCGTTCTTCACGTTGACGACCGCGATTTCGTCCATCTCGATCCGCCGCTGGCGGTTTTCGGTGCTGACACGGAAGACCGTCGCGCCGTTTTCCCGCACGCGGAAATAATAGTCAGGAAGATCAACGCTCATCCTTGTCTCCGGTCACGCAGGGCGGTCGAGGTGTCTGAACCATTCCTTCCCCACGGTTGCGCGTCCGTCAAGACAAGCTGTCTAGACCAGTGAGGCGCAGAAGCGCTGGATGCGGGTGCAGGCCTCGCGCAAGGTCTCGTCCGATGTCGCATAACTGACCCGGAAGTTGGGCGAAAGACCGAAGGCCGCGCCGAAGACCACGGCCACCCCGGTTTCTTCCAGAAGCGCGGTTGCGAAGACCTCGTCGTTCGTGATCACGGTGCCTGCGGGCGTCGCCTTGCCGATGCAGCCCGAGATGTCGGGATAAACGTAGAATGCACCTTCCGGCTTGGGGCAGCGGATGCCCGGAGCCTGGTTCAGCATGCTGACCACCAGGTCGCGGCGACCCTGGAAGACGCGGCGCCAGTCGGCCAGAAAGTCCTGCGGCCCCGACAGCGCCTCAAGCGCCGCCCATTGGCTGACAGACGAGGGGTTGGAGGTCGATTGCGACTGGATCGTGCCCATCGCCTTGATCAGTGCGACGGGGCCCGCGGCATAGCCGATGCGCCAGCCGGTCATCGCATAGGCCTTGGAGACGCCATTGCAGGTGAGCGTACGGTCGTAAAGACCCGGCTCCACCTCAGCCGGGGTGCAGAACTCGAAATCGTCGAACACGAGATGCTCATACATGTCGTCCGACATCACCCAGACCTGCGGGTGCCGCATGAGAACCTCGGTCAGCGCCTTCAACTCGGACCGGGTATAGCCCGCGCCGGTCGGGTTCGACGGCGAATTGAAGATGAACCACTTTGTCCGGGGCGTTATTGCAGCCTCAAGCTGTTCCGGGGTCAGCTTGAACGCAGTCTCGATGGTCGCGACCACCGGCACCGGGGTGCCACCTGCCAAGAGCACCATGTCGGGGTAGCTGACCCAATAGGGTGCGGGGATGATCACCTCATCGCCCGGGTTAAGCGTCGCCATCAGCGCGTTGTAGAGGATCTGCTTGCCGCCGGTGCCGACCGAAACTTGCGAAGGCGTGTAGGTCAGCCCGTTTTCCTTCAGGAACTTTGCGCAGATCGCCGCTTTCAGCTCGGGGATGCCGTCAACCGCGGTGTAGCGTGTCTTGCCTGCGTCAATGGCCCGTTTTGCCGCCTCGCGGATATGTTCGGGGGTGTCGAAATCGGGTTCCCCTGCGCCAAGGCCGATCACGTCGCGCCCCTCGGCTTTCAGCTGCGCGGCCTTGGTCGTGACGGCAATCGTGGGTGAGGGTTTCACGCGCGCGAGCGTGTCGGACAGGAAGGCCATTGGCGGAACTCCGTCGGGCGGTTTGCGATTTCCGGCTGCAGCTCTTAGGGTGGCCCCCCAACCGACACAAGCGATATCGCAAGAAGGAGAGGCGTGATGGCGGAAATGAGCTCCGAAACCCGACAGCAGAACTGGTACGGTGCCGATGTGGCAACCTTTGGTGACAGACTGGCCGGTGCGCGGGAAGCGGCCGGCCTGACGCAAGAGGCGCTGGCAGAACGGCTTGGGGTGCGGCTGACCACGCTTCGGAACTGGGAAGAAGATCTCGCCGAACCTCGGGGCAACCGGCTGCAGATGCTGGCCGGGATGCTGAATGTCTCGCTTGGCTGGCTCTTGATGGCCGAGGGCGATGGACTCGACACTCCCGATGCCGGCCCAAAGCCGCTGTCGCCCGCAGCCGAGGCAGCGCTGGCCGACCTCTGCCGGCTGCGGGCTCGGGCGCAGGCGCTTGTCAATGATCTTGCGCAGGTGGAAAGTGAGATGCGACAGGTCCTCAGGACGGCTGCGTGAAGGGACGGGTAAGGAATGACAGCTGAGACGGCGGAAGCGCGGCTGAAGCGGATGACGATGCGGTCCTGGCGGCGCGGGACGAAAGAAATGGATCTTGTGCTCGGCCCCTTCGCCGATGCGCATCTGGCCAGTCTTTCAGGCGACGATCTTGAGCTTTACGATCGGCTTCTGCACGAGAATGACCAGGACCTGATGGGCTGGATCATTGGCCAGTCCGCCCCGCCGCCGGACCTTGTGCCACTGTTGGACCGCATCGCCACCTTTGCCCGCAGGCGACTGTCGCCGGGGATTTGAGACGAGTTCCAGGCAAGTTTACGGAATGTTTTCTCTTTGTGCCGAATCTGCGCCGGTCCGAACGGTGGAGAAACGGTATGTCAAACTATTCCCCGGTGCTGGACGGGTCGCAGAAGGCGTTCCTGTCCTGCTACCTCGACAACCTCGGTCTTGTGGAACGGCTGCATCGTCTGCTGCTGGATGTCATCAAGGATGAATTCGAACGGCTGAACATTCTTGAGATCAACTCGGTCCAGGCGCTTTTGCTGTTCAACATCGGTGAAAACGAGGTCACGGCCGGCGAGTTGAAATCGCGCGGCTACTATCAGGGCTCAAATGTCAGCTACAACCTGAAGAAGCTGGTGGAACTGGGCTACATGCACCACCAGCGGTCCGAGATCGACCGGCGGTCGGTCCGGGTGCGTCTGACTGACAAGGGGCGCCAGGTCAGGGGTCTTTTGTCAGACCTCTTCGCCCGCCATGCCGAGGGGATGGAACGCCGCAGCCTGATTGACGCCCGGGGAATGGACGACATCAACCTTGCGCTGCGGCGGATGGAGCGGTTCTGGGCCGACCAGATCCGCTATATCTACTAGTTGGCCTTGCGCGTCGGCAGAAAGGGAAGGGGCGCTACAGGCACCCCATCCTCGATCAGCTTGCGCGCCTCTTCCGGCCTTGCCTCGCCATGGATCGCACGTTCGGGAACTTCGCCAAGGTGCATCCGCCGTGCCTCGGTGGCGAAGTTCATGCCGACGTAGTCCGAGTTCTTCTCAATCTCGCGGCGCAGAGTGGCGATGGCGACCTCAAGCTCGGATTGCGGCTCGCTCAGGTCGATACGATCGGACTTGCTGGCCGAGGCTCTGGCGTCTTCTGCCTCGGCCTTGCGGGCTGGTCGGACGGCAGGCGACATCAGGCTTTTTTCGACAAGGTTCGTGCCGCAGACCGGACAGGTCACCTGCTGCGCGGACTTCAGCGCCGAGAAGGCATCGGCGCTTTGAAACCAGCTTTCGAAGCCATGCCCGGCCTCGCATTTCAGACTGTAGCGGATCATCGCCTCGTCCCAAGTTCACGGCGACCTATAGCTAAGAATTGCCGCGCCAAGGTCAATGGGGTCCTGCGCCGGTCTATTCCCCTGCGATCGGCCCGGGACGGCCTGCGGGGGGCGGTACGAAACCCGCAATCAGGCGCGCCAGATCGGGCTCATTCACCAGGCCGGCAGCCTCGGCCGGTGCGAACCAGGCCCGTCGACGCTCACTGACCTCGGGGAACTTGTCCGCCAAATGGTCAACCCGGATACCGTAAACCGCGACGGCACAGGGAACCTGCGCAGTCTCGCCCAGCACCTTGAGATACCCGTAGCGGCCAAGGCAAACCGGGTTGGTCGCACCCTTGACCCCGGCTTCCTCCCAGGCTTCCTTGGCGGCCGCATCCTCTGGCGCCAATCCTGCGACCGGCCAGCCCTTCGGGATCACCCAGCGCCCGGTTTCGCGACTGGTGATAAGCAGCACCTCGTGGCTGCCCTTGGTCATGCGCCAGCACAGTGCCGCATATTGCATCCGCACCCCGGACCCCCGGTCGGCACCGAATGCCGCTATCTTGTCATTTCTGCCCATCGCCCCGCCCATCCTGCCGCCCGAATTCCGGGTCTGGCGCCTTGCACTTGCCTCATCGTCAAGATGGCACGGATCACAGGCGATTTACAGAGATATCCCGGGGATTTGACCCTTTCGGCTGCGGGATTACCTTCTGAGGCGAGAAATCGGGCAGAGAGGGCAGGACGATGCGGGGAATTCTGGGAGTGGTCTTGGCGATCATGGTGGCGCTTCCGGTACTTGCGGCGGAAAGGTTCCGCTTTGCCTCGATCGATGGGGGCGAGGTCGACCTTTCTGCCTGGCGGGGCAAGCCCGTGCTGGTGGTCAACACGGCGTCGCTCTGCGGCTTTGCCGGGCAGTTCGACGCCCTTCAGGCGATGCATGAACGGTTCGGAGATCGTGCCCTGATCCTTGCGGTCCCCTCGAACGATTTCAACCAGGAGCTGGCGAACGAAGCAGCTGTCAAGGAATACTGCGAAGTGAATTTTGACCTGACCCTGCCGATGACCGAGATTACCCATGTTCGCGGCCGCGCCGCGCATCCCTTCTATGCATGGGTGCGGGCCGAGACCGGGTTCAGCCCGCGCTGGAACTTCAACAAGGTGCTGATCGGCCCCGATGGCCGTATCGTCGGTACCTGGGGGTCGGGCGTCAGGCCCGAAAGCGCCGAGATCGCCGGCCGGATCGAGGCGATGCTGAAGTGATCGCAGGTCCGCCGCCGCAGGCGGTGGCGGCTGCCCCGCTGTTCATAGGGTCAGAGATCTACCGTGGCTCTTCCTATGGGCCTTGGCATCCCTTGCGCGTTCCGCGTGTCTCTACCGTGATGGACCTCGCACGGGCCTTGGGCTGGCTGTCGCCGGGCCAGTTCCGTCAAAGCCCGCGCGCCAAAGCTGCAGCGCTCGGCCTGTGGCACGATCCTGCCTACATCGATGCCCTGCAACATGCCGAGACCCTTGGACATGCAACCGACTGGATGCGGACCCGCTACCAGTTGGGCACGCTGTCCAATCCTGTTTTCCCCGAGGTATTCCGACGACCTGCCACGGGGGCAGGGGGCACGATGCTGGCGGCCGAACTTCTGGTCGCCGCGCCGGGGGTGATCCATGTGCCGGGTGGTGGCACGCATCACGGGCTCCCGGACCGGGCGAACGGGTTTTGCTACCTCAACGACGTCGTGCTTGGCATCAAGGTCCTGCAGCGCCACCGGATCGACCGTATCGCCTATGTCGATCTCGATGCGCACCATTGCGACGGTGTGGAACTGGCCTTCGCAGGTGATCCCGGCGTGCGGATGATCTCGGTGCATGAAGAGGGGCGCTGGCCCTTTACCGGCGCGCTGACCGATACCGCCGGGGGCAGCGCCTTCAACCTGCCGGTACCGCGGGGCTACAACGACAGCGAGGCGCGGGCGGTGCTGCACGGCCTGATCCTGCCACGCCTGGCCGAGTTCCGGCCGCAGGCGCTGGTCCTGCAATGCGGCGCCGACAGTCTGGCCGAAGACCCGCTTTCGCGCCTTTGCCTGTCGAACCGTGCCTACCTTGAGGCACTTGACCATCTGGTTCCGCTTGCACCGCGCGTCATGGTGCTGGGGGGTGGGGGCTACAACCCCTGGTCGGTCGGCAGGCTCTGGACAGCGATCTGGGGCCGCATCAACGGACAGGACTTTCCCGGCCGCCTGCCCGAAGGGGCGCAGGCGGCGTTGGGCGGCTTGAGTTGGGGCGGGGGTGGCCGCCCGCCGCCCGACCCGGCCCTGCTGACGACGCTGATCGACCCCCCGCGCGACGGGCCGGTCCGGCTGGACATTCGTGAGAGACTGGCCATTCTGGCCCGACGATGATCCGCGCGTTTCTTGGAATCGACCTGCCGCCCGAGATCCGCGGCGCGCTGCAGGTCCAGCAGTTCCTGCTGCCTCTGCCGCGCAAGGTAGAGCCGGAAAACCTGCATCTGACGCTGGTCTTTCTGGGTGAATGCCCCGAACCGGCGCTTGAGGCCGCGCATGAGGGGTTTCAGGCGCTTCGCGCAGCACCCTTTTCCCTGACGCTCGACGGTTTCGGCCTCTTCGGGAAAGACAAGCCGCGCGCCGCCTGGGCAGCGGTTGTGCCGTCACCCGACCTAGCTCACCTGCAAGCCAAGGCCGAAACCATCGCCCGCCGTGCCGGCTGCCCGGTCGAGGCGCGCAAGTTTGTTCCTCACATCACCCTTGGCCGCTTCCCGCCCCCCGCTCCGGCCGAGGTGATGCGGCTGGAACGCGCCATCGCCACCGCTGTCTTCCGGGCCGGTCCGTGGGAGGTGCGCGACCTGACGCTTTGGCAAAGCCACCTGTCACCCAAGGGCGCGCGCTACGAAGTGCTCAGCCGCTATCCGCTGGCTTGACAGTCGCAGAGCGCTCGGGCAGCACCAAGGCCAGCTCCAAGGAGACCGCCATGAAGATCGCCCACCGCGAGATCGGCCCCAACCACCCCCCGCTTGTCATCGCCGAGATCGGCATCAACCACGGCGGCGATCTGGCCGTGGCGAAAGAGATGGTGCGGCTGGCCGCCGGGGCTGGCTGCGAGATGATCAAGCATCAGACCCATATCATCGAAGACGAGATGACGGACGAGGCGAAGCAGATCTTCCCGCCGAATGCCGATGTCTCGATCTGGCATGTGATGGAGCAGTGCGCCCTCAGCCTTGAGGACGAGGCGGAACTCAAGCGCTATACCGAAAGCCTGGGGATGATCTGGATCTCCACCCCCTTCAGCCGGGCGGCGGCGGATTTCCTGGAAACCCTCGACGTGCCCGCCTACAAGATCGGGTCGGGCGAGGCCGACAACCTGCCGCTCATCCGCCACATCGCGCGCAAGGGCAAACCGGTGATCCTGTCCACCGGCATGCAGACCATTGAAACCATTCGCGCCTCGGTCGACATCCTTGACGCCGCAGGGGTGGACTATGCGCTGCTGGAATGCACCAACCTTTACCCCAGCCCGCCCGAGATCGTCTCCTTGCGCGGCGTGACCGAGCTGCGGCAGGCCTTCCCCAAGGCGGTCGTCGGCTTTAGCGACCACTCCATCGGCCCGGAAATGGCGCTGGCCTCGGTGGCGCTGGGCGCCTGCATTCTGGAACGCCACTATACCGACACGCGCTATCGCAAGGGGCCGGACATCATCAACTCGATGGACCCGTCGGAACTGCGCCACCTGATCGACCGGTCGAAGGAAATCTGGATCGCCGCGAACAATCCCAAACAGCGCACCGGCCCCGAGGAAGACGTCTACCGCTTCGCCCGCGGCTCTGTCGTCGCCGACAAGGACCTGCCCGAGGGCCATGTGATCGGCGAGATGGACATCTGGGCCCGCCGCCCAGGGTCAGGCGAAATCGCGGCCTATGACTTTGACAAGGTGGTGGGGAAACGGCTCAAGCGGGCGGTAACCCGCAACACCCAGCTGAAGTGGGAGTATCTGGGGTGAGCCTGACCCGCGCGGACATCGGCATCTGGCTGATCAACCTGCCGCGCGCCACCCAGCGCCGCGCCCGCATGGACGCCCAACTTCAGGCCATGAAGGTGCCCTACACCGTCTTCGACGGCATCGACGGCAAAGCCCGCAAGGATGACCTGGTCCAGCTCATGGACCTGCCGTCCTTCGAAAGGAACCTTGGCCGCCGCGTGCTGTGGGGCGGCATCGGCTGCTACATGTCGCATGTCGGGGTCTGGCACGACTTTCTGGCGAGCGGCCGGAAAGTGGCGCTGATCCTGGAAGACGACGTCGTCTTCCACGACGACTTCCTTGACGCCATCGACCTTGCCCTTGCCCATGACCACGCCTGGGACATGCTCAAGCTCAACCGCATCCGCGCCAAGATGCCGATCTGCCAGGGCCGCCTCGGGCGGTGGCGGCTCAACGCCTATCTCGGCCCTGCCACTGGCACCGGGGCCTACCTCATCCACCGCGAGACGGTACAGAAGATCCTGCCCGGCATGCTGCCCATCACCCGCGCGACCGACCATGAGATCAACCGCTTCTTTCGCCACGATTTCCGCCTGTTCGGGCTGGAACCCTTCCCCAGCCATGTCGACGACGGAGGGCAAAGCCTGATCACCGGAACCGGCTTTGGCGATGTCGCCAAGTTCCCGAAATGGCAGCGCCTGCCGCACTACGCCTTGCGCGCCGCCAACTACTTCCGCCGGGCCTGGTACCTGCTGAAGAAGGGCTACCTGATCCCGCGCTGCGGCCGCGACCTTACCGCAGGCGGGCCATCATGACGATGCGGCTCCTCGTCGACGGCCGCGGTGCGCTGCGCAAGCGCATCCTGGACCGGCTTGTCGCGCTGTCGGACGGGCGGGTCGAAGTGGCGGTCCATTTCGGGGACACCGACGGCGATTTTCATGCCGCCTGTCTGCAGCGTATGGAGGTGCGGCAGGGCCAGCGTGGCCATCTCTTGCAGGACCACCTGTCGAAAGGCGCCAATATTGGCTTGCTATCGTCGCCGGAATTCAGCTGGGCCGTCGAACAGAGTATCGAGCAGATGCACCGCGACGGGCCGAACTATCGTTACAGAAGCCACAACCTGCAGAACCTTCAGGACTATCTGGATTACTTTCACATCCTCGCCGATGCCTATGCCCGCCAGATCGAAGAGACAGGGGCCACTCACGCGCTGTTTCTGAACATGCCACATCTTGGCTATGATGTCGTTCTCTACCATGTGGCCCGGATCCTGGGTCTGCAGACGCTGCTCATCAGCCAGACCTTCTTTCCCGACAGCTATTTCTCGATGCGCCGGGTAGAGGATTTCGGCTGGATGAACCCGGACGCGCCACATGGCCCCCCACTGCCCATCGAGAAGGGGTCCGCGCCAGACATTTTCTACATGGACGCCAAATGGCAACAGAGTGGCCCGCGCGGTCACATTGGGCCCAGAGCGGTGTTGCAGCTTCTGCGTCATGTGGCCCGGCAGCGCCCCTCGCGGCTGGCAAGTCCTGCCTACATGACCGGCAATCTGCGTCGAATTCAGGCGATCTACGGCGGATTGCCAGAATGGCGCGATCCTTTCGCCCGCTTTTTCCATACCAATGAACTCGCCTATTTCGAGCATCTGGCCGAATACGACATGCAGCCGGTCGACCTGAACGTTCCGTTCATCTACATGCCGCTGCACAACCAGCCCGAAATGTCCACTCAAACCCTTGGTGGTCCCTTCCGTGATCAGCTGCTTGCAGTTGAGGCCATCGGCCGGGCCCTTCCCGAGGGATGGCGGATCTACGTCAAGGAAAACCCGCGCCAGAGCGGCTATGCGCGGGGCCCGATGTTCTTCCACCGTTTGTCTCGTATCCGTGGCGTGCAGTTTGTCCCCTCGGACACCTCGACGCATGAACTGTCCTCGCGGGCCAAATTGACGGCCACTGTCGGCAGCAACGCTGGGTGGGAGGCGATCCGCAAGGGCAAGCAGGTCGTGGTATTCGGCAACCCATGGTATGGGTCTTTCCCCGGCGTGATCCGCTGGCATGAGGGGCTCGATCTCGCGGCTGTAGCGGAGGGGACCTTCCCTCATGAGGCGCTGGAACAGGCGGCTGGCAATCTGGCGGCGGCATGCCATCCCGGAGTGATCGAAGGACTCTATGTTGATCGGACGCCCGATCTTGACCTCGGGGCAAATGTCGAGCGTGTTGCGGGCACTGTCCTCGACCTGCTGGAGGGGCGGCGGCAGACGACATTTGCCCGCCCGGAGCCAGTTCCATGACAGATCGCTTCATTCTGAGCATGAAATACGGTCGGGCCTACCCGGCCGACTATGTGAACGTCCTCTACAATGCCTCGCGCAAGGCGCTCAGGAAACCGGCGCGCTTCATCTGTCTCACGGATGACGCCGCGGGTCTTGATCCGGGGGTGGAGGTTCTACCCATCCCAGACGTCGGCCTGCAAGGGGCCGAATGGTTCCGGCCCGGGGTCTGGCCCAAGGTCTCGCTCTTTGACCGGCAGTTTCACGGTCTGCGCGGGCGGGCGCTTTTCATTGACCTTGACATGGTCATTGTCGGCGATCTCGACGCCTTCTTCGATCATCCCGGCACTGTCATCGGGACCAACGCCAGCCCTTCCTGGGGCAAGCCCGGCCAGGCGGACGAGCCGCCCGAGTTCGGCTCGATGATCTTCGCCTATGACCTTGGAGCCCATCCCCATGTCGCGGAGGATTTCGTGGCCGATCGGCATGGTGTCTGGCAGCAGTTCCGTCAGGAACAGCGATATGTCCATCACAAACTGCCCGAGGCTACCTTCTGGCCACAAGGCTGGGTGGCCAGTTTCAAGCGCAGCCTGCGCCGCCCCATCGGCCTTGACCTTTTCCTTGACCCGAAGCCACCGGTCCCGCCCATCAAGGTGCTGGCTTTCCACGGCCGCCCCCGCCCGATCGACCTTATCAAGGGCAAACCCTACTTCTGGGACCGGTTCCCGCATATGGGCCATGGGCAGGTGAAGTGGATGGCGGACTACTGGACCAGTAACGGTGGGCGGGTTCCGGGATGAGGGACCTCCTCTTCCTCACCGGCACCCGGGCCGATTTCGGCAAGCTTGAGCCGCTTGCCGCCGCCGCGCGTGATGCCGGCTACCGGGTCACCTTCTTCGTCACCGGCATGCACATGATGGAGCGTTACGGCCTGACCCGGAACGAGGTGCGGCGGATGGCAGGGGTTACGGTGGAAGAATTCGAGAACCAGCAGGAGGGCGACCCGCAGGATCTGATCCTGGCCCGCACGGTCACCGGCTTTTCCGCCTATGTCCGTTCGGTGCGGCCGGACCTGATCATCCTGCATGGCGACCGGGTAGAGGCTCTGGCCGGCGCCCTGGTGGCGGCGACGAACTACATCCGGTCCGCCCATGTCGAGGGGGGCGAGGTCTCGGGCACGATTGACGAGGTCTTCCGCCACTGCAACACCAAGCTTTGCACCTATCATTTCGTCTCCTCCGAAGCCGCCGCCCGCCGCGTCCGCGCCCTGGGGGAGCCGGACGAGACGATCCACCCCATCGGCTCGCCCGAACTGGATTTCCACGCCCGCCCCTCCGGCGTCACGCTGGACGAGGTGCGCGCCCGCTATGCCATTCCCTTCCCGGACTACGGCATCGTCACCTTCCACCCGGTAACCAGCGAGCAGGACACGATCGGCCGACAGGCGGCGGACCTCTTTGGCGCGCTTGAGGCCTCGGGCCGCCATTTCGTGGTGATCGCGCCCAACAATGACCCCGGCAGTGCGGCGATCTTCTCGGTGCTTGAGAAACTGCCGAAGGACCGCTTCCGCCTGCTGCCCTCGATGCGCTTCGCCCATTTCAGCGAGCTTATGAAGAACGCCGCCTGCATGGTCGGCAACTCCAGCGCCGGCGTGCGCGAGGCGCCGTTCTTGGGCCTGCCGTCGCTGGACATCGGCACGCGGCAGTCCAACCGCTCGGACGCGCCGTCGGTGGTGGCCTGTGAGGCGGAGGAGCGGGCCGTCATCCTCGACTTCCTGGATAGCCACTGGGGTCGTCAGGCCACGCCGCATGACGGTTTCGGCCGCGGCAGCGCGGCGGAACGCTTCGTCGAGGTCCTGACCCGACCGGATTTCTGGACCCTCAGCCTGCAAAAGGCCTTCCGTGACTAGGCCCCCGGGGCTGTCGCTGCGCGCCTATCTGGCGGCCTCCCGCGCGATCCCGCTGGTGGGACCGATGCTGCTGAAACGGCGGCTTGCCAGGGGCAAGGAACTGTCCGACCGCTGGCGGGAAAAGCTGGGCGAGCCGGGCGACACCCGCCACGAGGGCCCGCTGATCTGGCTGCATGCCGTGGGGCTTGGCGAAACCCTTGCGCTGCGCGGGCTGATCGGCGCCTTGGCCGCCCGGTCGAAGGCGCAGTTTCTGGTCACCTCGACCACGCGCGGATCGGCCGAGGTGCTGGCCCGGAACCTGCCGCCCCGCACCCGTCACCAGTTCCTGCCGCTGGACGCGCCCGGTTATCTGGCCCGCTTCCTTGACCACTGGCGCCCGGCGCTGTCGGTCTGGGCGGAACAGGACCTCTGGCCCGGCGCGGTCCATGCCGCCGATGCGCGGGGCATTCCGCTGGCGCTGGTGAACGCCCGGATGAATGCGGACGCCTTTGCCCGCCGCCACCGCTTTCGCGCGCTTTACGCCGATCTTTTCGCCCGCTTCCGCCTGATCGCCGCCCAGGACCAAGGGACGGCAGGCCATTTGCGGGCCCTTGGGGCGGGGCCGGTGCGCGTCACCGGATCGTTGAAAGCCTCTGCCCCGCCGCTTGCAGCCGATCCACAGGCCCTGGCCGAGGTGCGCGAGGCGCTGGCGGGCCGCAGGCCGGTGCTGCTGGCCTCCTCGCACCCCGAGGACGAAGCGGTGCTTTTTTCGACCCTGCGGGCACGGCCGCTGCCCTTGGTGTTGATCGCTCCACGCGACCCGCGTCGCGGGCCTGAGATCGCCGCGCGGGCCGCCGAACACGGGCTGACGGCCACGCTGCGCAGCGCGGGGCAGGGGCCTGCGGGCGATATCTGGATCGTCGATACCTTAGGCGAAATGGGTCTTTGGTATCGCCTGTGCCCGACTACCCTGATCGGTGGCAGTTTCGGGCCGACCGAGGGGCACAACCCTTGGGAGCCCGCCGCGCTTGGCTCGGCCATTCTGCACGGGCCGCGCGTGGCCAATTTCGCCGCCGATTTCGCAGCGCTGCATGGGGCTGCGGCTGCCTTGCAGGTTCAGCCCGAAGACATCGCGCCTGCCCTTGCCGCCGACCACCGCGACATCGCTGCCCGAGCAAAAGCGTTGTCAGATGTGGCGCAAGGAGCGCTTGATCCGCTCGCGGCGGACCTTCTCGACCTGGCGAGGCTGGGATGAGGCTTTGGTTCTTCCTTCGCCTCTGGTCGCTGCTGTGGCACCTCGGCCTGCCCATGATCTTGATCTACCTGTGGCGCCGAGGCCGCAAGGATGCGCTTTACGGCCAGCATCTGGCCGAGCGTTTCGGCCGCTACCGTCAGCGCCTGACCGGGGCGGTCTGGGTCCATGCCGTCTCTCTGGGCGAGATGCGCTCCGCCGTGCCGCTGATCCGGGCGCTGCTCGACCGGGGCGAGGTGGTCGTCACCACCCATTTCACCCCGGCAGGGCGGCGCGAGGCAGAGCGGGTCTTCGGACCCGAGATCGCTGCCGGGCGCCTTGCCGTCGTCTGGGTTCCGTTTGAAACTGCCTGGGCCTATGCCGGCTTCTTCCGTGCATTCCGCCCGCGCGCCGGGCTGGTCATGGAGATCGAGATCTGGCCCCGGATGATCTTTGCCACGCAGAAGGCGGGCGTGCCGCTTTTCATGTGCAATGCGCAATATCCAACGAAATCAATGGCACGCGATGCAAAGCTGAGTCTGCGTCACAAGCTGATGCAGGGCTATGCCGGGGCCTTCGTCAAGTCGGACCTGCAGGCGCAGCGCTTTGCTTCTGTGGGCGTTCCAAATATCGCGGTCACGGGCGAGTTGCGCTTCGACCAACCAGTCCCGCCGCATCTCGTGGCGGCGGCAGAACGGCTGCGGCCGCTGCTGGCGGGCGACCGCCCGGTGATCACCTTCGCCTCGGTGGTCGAGGGCGAGGATGACCTTTACCTCGATGCCATCACGGCGGCCCTCAAACACCCCGCGCGTCCTTTCATCGTCTATGTGCCGCGCAAGCCCGAACGGTTCGACACGGTCGCGGCGCTGCTGGCGCAAAGCGGGCTGAACCATCTGCGCCGCTCAGATGCCCTGGACTCCGGGTTTTCAGCCAAGCCCCCCCCCCTCCCTCTCCCTCCCCCACAAGGGGGGAGGGAAGCGCCCCATGCACAGGCCTCGCGCCTCCCCTCCTCCTTGTGGGGAGGGGATGGGGGTGGGGGGCATCTTAAGGAGATTCCGCCCGATATCCTGCTGGGCGACAGCCTTGGCGAGATGTACTTCTACATCGCTCTCTCTGACCGCGTGGTGACCGGCGGCGGCTTCACACCGCATGGGGCGCATAACATCATTGAACCGCTCGCCCTGAAACGCCCGGTCATCGTCGGCCCCGAGATTCACACCATCGAATACCCGGCGGTCGAGGCCATCGCGGCTGGTGTCTGCCTGCGGGTCGAAACGGCCGAAGCCCTGACCGAAGCCCTGACCGGCTGGCTGGGCCCGGACCCTGACACCATCGACGCCTTTTTCGCCGCCCATTCCGGGGCCACTCAGCGCACGCTTTCAGCACTTGACCGGGCGCTTACCAGCCGCTGAAGCCGCCGTCGACGTTGACCATCTGCCCGGTCATATACCCCGCCTGCGCGCTGGCCAGAAACAGCATGGCATCCGCGATCTCGTCCGGTTTGGCCATGCGATTCAGCATGATAAGCTCGCCCACCCGGCGCTGGAATTCATCGGAGTGGTTGTTGAACACGGCCCCCGGCGCGATGGTGTTGACCGTCGCGCCCCGTGGCGCCCAGTAGCCTGCCAGCCAGACCGTCAGCCCGTGGATGCCGGCCTTGGTCACCCCATAGGCCGAGAAATTCTTGAACGGCATCCCCTCGTAGATCCGGTGATGCGCGCCGTTCAGGGCATACATGCTGGCCACGTTGATCAGCGTGCAGGGCCATTTGCCGACGATGTCGCGGTCCATCTGCCGGGCTACCATGAAGGGGCCGGTCAGGTTCGTGCGCATGGTCTTTTCCCAGTCGCTGACCTTGAGGTCGGCAAAATCCGGGAAGGGCTGGCCCGCGCCCATCAGGAGCTCGCCGGTGATGGCGGCATTGTTCAGCACGACATTCGGTTCCCAGCCATCCTTCAGGATTCGCTGGAAGATTTCCGTGACCTCGTCCTCGCTGGCCACATCCAGCGGGTAGAAGCGGAAATCGGGGTTACCGCCATGCGCCTCGACCAGCGCCTCGGCGCGTTTGCCGGGAAGGTCGGATGCAATCACCCTCGCGCCTTCCGCAAGCATCCGGCGGACATAGGTCGAGCCCAGCACTCCCCCCGATCCGGTGATGAAGACAGTGCGGCCTTTCAACTGCTCAGCCATGTTGTTTCCCCAAGGTCTGGGCCTCCTGCATCAGAAATTCGACAAGACGGAAGTCGAAGGGCGTGTCGATGTCGACGCAGCGCTCGGGCGGCATCAGATAGGGGATGACGCGCCCCTCCCACAGCCCCTTCGACCGTTTCAGATAGGCCGGCGAGACGACGTAGGTCGAGGCCGCATGTTCATAGACCACCGGTGCCTGCTGGCGGGCGACCACGCCCCCGGGCAGGGGTTTCGACACATGCAGCGCCCCGGTGGCGTCCGGCTCCACAAGGTTGAAATATGGGTTCTTTCGCGCCTCACAGCAGCTCATTACCAGGTCAGGATGTTCGTTTTGGTAAAGTTCAAGGGCTGCGGTGATATCCTCTGGCAGCCGCAGCGGCGAGGTGCAGTCGAGGTCCAGGAAGGCATCAACCGGCCCGACCAGTGCCTCGGAGGCCTCCAGCGCGTGCTGCCAGACCCCCCATTTTCCGGCCGTGTCGGTGGCCAGATGATCGGGCCGCAGGCCGATCTTGAGGCAGCCTTTTGCGACCGCATGGTCGTAGATTTCCGGATCGTCGGTCGAGACCACCACGGCATCAACCAGCGGATGCTGCAACAACTGGTCCAGCGACCAGTCGATCAGCGGCTTGCCGTGAATCTGGCGAAAGTTCTTGCGCGGAACGCCCTTCGAGCCCTTCCGCGCGCCGATGTGACCCAGGATCATGGAATCTCCTTCGCAATCTCGCCGACAAAGCCACGCATGGCCCAGGCATCGGCCACCAGCCGGGCCGAGGGCAGGCAGAGGTCAAGCCGCGGCATCAGCGGATTGCCCGAGGTCTGCCCCCCGAAGGCGAGCGCCAGAAAGTCGCGCATCGCATCCAGAAACATCGCGTTGCGTTCCAGGGGAAAGTCCAGAAGCCGGGCGCTGGAAGGCTCGGTCACCTGATAGACCTGACCCGCGAAGTCGAAGTCGTGCATCCGTTCGGTCCCGCGCAAGGTCGTGCGGCGGTGAAGCAGCGGCGTCAGGTAGTCCATCGACACATCGCCCACAAGTCCCTGACGGCGCAGCGAAATCCGGCTGGCGAAATCGACGCCGGGAAAGGCCTGATGGCCCAGACTTTCGACCCGCGCCACCGAAAGCCCCGGGAAAAGGCAGGCCGCAAGGTCCAGTTCGTGGCAGAGATCGAGGAGCACGCCGCCCCCGTCCGCCCGCGCGGCATAGCTTTCGGAGAACCGCCAGTTCGCCCGCCACTGTGTCACGTCATGGCCAATGGTCAGCGCAAACTGGAAGACGTCGGAAAGGTCGCTGTCCGCCAGCGCCCGGACCGCCGGATGATAGCGCAGCATGTAACCCAGCATCGACCGTTCCGCGACCGGGGCGGCGGCTTCGGCGATGGCCGCCACCTCCTCGGGCCGGAAGGCGAGCGGCTTTTCGACATAGACCGGCAGACCCCGCGCAGCTGCCGCCTCGATCAGCGGCAGGCGGATGTCGGTCGCGGTCGCAACCACGACGGCTTCGGTGTCCGTCATCGCCGCCAGTGCTCCGCCCATGCCGCTTTCGCGCCAGGACAGAAGCCGCGAGGTGGCGCCCAACGTCTGAAGATTGTCGTGATGCCGACGCCCGATGGAGCCCGAGCCGATGACCAGAACGCGCATGTTGCCTCCGTTGTGGAAAGCCCTAGCGCGAAACCGGTGCGGCGACCAGAGGCGGGCGCGCCTGTGGCCAGCCCGTCGCCCGGTGCCAGGCCTGACCGATGGCCAGCACCCCCGCATCATCCCCGGACCGCCCGATGATCTGCATGCCCATCGGCAGGCCCCCGGCCCCGAAGCCCACCGGCACCGACAGGGCGGGCAGGCCGATCAGGCTGGCGGGGACCACCACCTCCATCCAGCGATGGTAGGTGTCCATCCTGCGCCCAGCGATCTCTTCCGGCCAGCGCCAGTCGGCGGGGAAGGGCCAGACCTGCGCGCTTGGCAGGACGATGGCGTCGAAACGGCCGAACACCCGCGCGGCATGGGCATACCAGCGGCTGCGGATGACGCTGGCCGCATGGACGGCCTGCGCCGAAAGCCCCAGGCCCTGCTCGATCTCCCAGAGCGTCTCGGGCTTGGTCTGTGCGCGCTTCGCAGGGTCCTCGGCCAAGGCCCGTTTGGCCCCCGCATTCAGCATGGCGCGCAGCGTGACCCAGGAGGACCACAGTTTTTCCGCCGGAAAGGGCGGGGCCAGCGGCTCGACCACCGCGCCCATGTCTTCCATCTGGCGCAAGGCGGCCGCGCACAGGTCCAGAATGCCCGGCTCCATCGGATAGGCGCCGCCCCAGTCGCCCAGCCAGCCGATGCGCAGGCCCTTGATGCCCCGGTCAAGACCCGACAGCACATCCGGTACGGCGCGGGGAAAGGGCACCTCGGGGTTCTCGCCCGCCATGACCATAAGCAGGCGGGCGACATCCTCGACCGTGCGACCCATCGGTCCCTCGGTCGAAAGCGTCGCAAGATGCGTGTCGCCCTCGGCATCCTGCGGCACCAAGCCCCAGGTCGGGCGAAAGCCATAGACGTTGCAGAAGGCGGCCGGGTTGCGCAGAGACCCCATCATGTCGCTGCCATCCGCGACCCAGGCCATGCGACACGCCAGCGCCGCCGCCGCGCCCCCGGACGACCCACCCGCGCTGCGCGTCAGGTCATAGGGGTTCCGCGTGACGCCAAAGACCGGGTTGAAACTGTGCGACCCCTGGCCCCATTCCGGCACATTGGTCTTGGCCGCGATCACCGCGCCTGCCGCGCGCAGACGGGTAGCGACCAGATCGTCCCGGGCCGGCACATGATCCGCGTAGAGCGCCGAGCCCCAGGTGGTCCGCAACCCCTGCGTCGCCACCAGATCCTTGACGGCAAACGGAATGCCATGCAGCCAGCCTTGTGGCTCAACGTCGTCCAGTGCCCGCGCCTCGGCCATCAGTACACCAGGATCGCGCAAGGATACCACGGCGTTCACGGCTGGGTTCACGGCGTGCACGCGGGCGATCCAGAGCGCCATCACCTCCGAAGGCGCAACCTGCCGCCGGTGAATTGCGCGCGACAGTTCGGTCGCCGACCACTCCAGCATGACTTGCTCTTTTCCAAATACTCTCTGGGGGTGCGGGGGGCGAAGCGCCCCCGCCTGCGCGGGCGACGGCCCGCGCCACCAAAAGACTTGTGCCGGGGCAGACACTGCCCCGGCACTCCGTTTGAAAAGCGCCCCCTACTTCTGCAACTCGGTCCAGATCGCGGTCATGTACTCCCGCGCCGTCTCGCTGCAGACCGGCATGAAGACGCCTGCCTCCTTGTGCTCATCCGGAATCACCACTTCCGGGGCCGTGGCCATTTCCGGGTCCATGAAGGCTTCCGAGCCCGACACGCCGTTTGCATAACGCGCGAAGTTCGAGATCATCGCTGCGTTTTCCGGCTGAAGGATGAAGTCCATGAAGGCATAGGCTGCATCCACGTTCTTCGCGTCGCTGAGCAGCATCACGCTGTCCATCCACAGCGGATACCCCTCGCGCGGGTAACCGTAGGCCACCGTTGGCACGTTCTGGCGGATCCGCATGGTCGAGCCGTTCCAGTTGACCGATGCCGCCCAGTCCTTGTTCGACATCTTCTCGGTCGCGCCATAGTCCATGGCGATCCAGTTCGGCTTTGCCGCAAGCAAGCCGTCACGCACCTTCTTGAGGACCTCAAGATCCTCGCTGCAGGGCTCGCCGCCGTAATACATCGTCGCCAGCGTGACGATATCGGTCATCTCGGGCACAACGTTGATCTTGCCCTTCAACTCATCGGGGACTTCCAGCCAGACGGCTGAGGTGTTGATGTCGCCGCCGTAGATCGCCGTATCGACCGCCACGCCGACCGAGCCCCACTGCCACGGGATCGAATTCTTGCGGCCCGGATCCCAGTCGACGTCCATCCATTCCGGCGCGATGTTGGCGTGGTTCGGCAGGCGCGACAGATCCAGGGGCGCGGTCAGGCCCTTGTCGGCGAAGATCTCGACATAATTGGCCGAAGGCACCACGAGGTCGAACCCGTGTCCGCCGGCCTCGATCTTGGCAAGGGCCACGTCATTGCTGTCATAATCCGTGACCGTCACGGTGATCCCGGTCTCGGCCTTGAACTTTTCCAGCAACTCCGGGCTGGTATAGTTGCCCCAGTTGTAAAGCTGCAGGACACCTTCAGCCGAAGCCAGGCCGGTCGTGGCCATCAGAAGCGCAGTTGCAGTCAGGACTTTTCTCATTGTCTGTCTCCCGGTTGTGGTTTTCTGTTCAGTCTCTCTTCCGCGTCAAAAGGAAGAACGCGGTCAGGAGTAGTACGGTGACTGCCAGCAGCATCGTGGAAACCGCGTTGATCTCAGGCGTCAGCTGGCGGCGCAACTGGCCCAGCATGTAGGTCGGCAGGGTATCCTGCCCGCCGGACTTCACGAATTCGGTGATGACCACATCATCCAGGCTGATCACGAAGGCCAGCATGGCCCCGGCAATGATGCCGGGAGCCAAGAGGGGCAGGGTTACCCGCCGGAAGGTCTGCCAAGGCGTCGCGTAAAGGTCGGCCGCGGCGGTTTCCAGCGTCAGGTCCATCCCCTCAAGCCGCGCCCGGATCGGCAGATAGGCAAAGGGAATGCAGAAGGCGGAATGGGCGATGATCAGATAACCAAGCCCATGGATGCCCGTTGCCTGCTTGATCAGACCGAACAGGATCATCAGGGCCACCGCCGTCACGATCTCTGGCACCATCAGCGGCTGGTTGATCATGACATAGATGAAGGTCTGCCCCTTGAACGCCCTCCGCCGGGTCGTCCCAAGCGCTGCGGCCGTGGCAACCGTGGTCGAGATCACGGCCGCGAAGCTGGCGATGATCAGCGACCGCATGGTCGCGTCCTTGATCTGCTGGTTGGCCCAGGCCTTTTCATACCAGTCCAGCGAAAACCCGCCCCAGACCGCAAGCGAGGTCGAGGCGTTGAAGGAATAGGCCACCAGCGTGAAGATCGGCAGGTAAAGCGCGAGAAAGACGATCACTGCCGTCGTGGCAAAGCCCGGAAGTCGGGCGACGTGGAAGGCGCGCTCAGCCATGGCCCGACGATCCCTTGTTGGCGTAGCGCACGTAGACCAGAAGCGCCACCATGACGATCAGCAGAAGCAGCATCGACAGCGCCGCCCCCAGCGGCCAGTTCTTTCCTTGCAGGAACTGCAACTCGATGAAGTTGCCGATCATCATCTGCTTGCCGCCGCCGAGGACGCGCGGTGTCACATAGGCGCCAAGCGAGGGCACGAAGACCAGGATGGATCCGGCCACGATCCCCGGCTTGACTACGGGCAGGATGACCCGTCGCAAGACCCGCCAGCGGCTCGCATAAAGGTCGTAGGCTGCCTCCAGCAGCCGCATGTCGAAACGGTCGATGGCGGCGTAAAGCGGCAGGACCATCAGGGGCAAGTAGACATAGGTCATCCCGATGAAGATCGCCGTCGGGGTATACAGCACCTCGATCGGGGTATCAGTGATGCCAAGCCCCATCAGGACCGTGTTCATCAGACCTTCCTTCCGCAACACCTCATTGATCGCATAGGTGCGGATCAGAAGGTTGGTCCAGAACGGAATCGTGATCAGGAACAGCCACAGCGCCCGTTCCTTTGCGGGCCTTGTGGCGATGAACCAGGCCGTCGGGAAACCGACAAGGAAGGTGAAGCCCGTCGTCAGCAGCGACAGCCAGACCGACCGCCAGAAGATCGCCAGATGCGCATCTGCCAGCACCCATTCGCCGGTGAAGATGTCCTTGGACCACAGGATGCTGACCCAGCCGCCGGTCGAGAACTCCCAGACCACATTGCCGTGCTGACCCGGGCTGAGAAAGGAATAGACCAGCACGATCAGCAGTGGCCCCGAGGCCGCGAAGATCAGCACCACCAGTGCGGGCAGCGACAGCAGCCAGCCATTGCGCGCCGATGAGCGGACAGCGTTTTCCTCGGCGGGACTCATCGTCAGTCCTCCACCCTCTGCACCGCGCCATCGGCGAAGCGCAAGCCCACGGCCTGGCCCTGGGTCAGCCCCGCCTCACCCGAGGCCGGGCTCTGCAGACGCGCGACGACTTCGGTGCCATCGGCCAGATGCAGGTGGCAATGCGTGTCGGTGCCGAAATAGACGAGGCTTGCGACCGTCGCCTTCAGCCCGTCCGAGGGAAGGACGAGTCGAACCTGCTCGGGACGGACGCTGACTGTGGCTTCGCCACCCGCAGGCAGGCCGGGCACCTCGATCCGCTCGCCGGTACCCAGCCGCAAGGCGCCCGCCTCGGCCTCGCCGTGCAGGAAGTTTGTCTCGCCGATGAAACTGGCGACAAAGCGGTTCCGGGGATGGATGTAGATCTCCTTTGCCGTGCCGACCTGCTGGATCTTGCCCGCACTCATCACCGCGATCCGGTCGGACATGGTCAGGGCTTCTTCCTGGTCGTGGGTCACGAAGACAAAGGTGATCCCGGTTTCCAGCTGCAATCGCTTGAGTTCGATCTGCATTTCCTTGCGCAGCTTCAGGTCCAGGGCCGACAGAGGTTCATCCAGCAAGAGCACCTTCGGCTGCGGCGCCAGCGCGCGGGCCAGCGCCACCCGCTGCTGCTGCCCGCCCGAGAGCTGGCTGGTCTTGCGCCCCGCCATCGCCTCAAGCTTCACCAGCGCCAGCATTTCGGCAGTCCGCGCCTTCACCTCGGCGGCAGGTCGGCCCAGCATTTCCAGCCCGAAGCCGATGTTCTGCGCCACCGTCAGATGCGGAAAGAGCGCATAGGACTGAAAGACAGTATTCACCGGCCGCCGGTTCGGCGGCAGGCTGGTGATATCGGCCCCGTCCAAGAGGATCGTCCCGCCTGAAGGCATCTCGAACCCGGCGATCAGCCGCAGAAGGGTGGTCTTGCCGCAGCCTGAGGGCCCCAGCAGAGTGAAGAATTCCCCCTGCCGGATATCGACCGACACGTCGTCCAGCGCCCGCACGACATTGGCACCCTGCCCGAAGGCCTTCACCACATTTCGGGCAGAGATCGTCACCGCCTCGGTCAATCGCGGACCCTCCCCAAGGTCATGTTTTGATCATATTGGGCGGGGGAAGGCGGCGGTGACAAGCGATTCCTTCCCCTCATCCCGCCATCTGTGCCCGTTTTGCGCCCCAAGGGGCCGCACGCTCAACTTCCGCGCACAAGGCGATCAGGGTTTCATCCTGACCGAAGGCGGCGGCCAGATGGATGCCGATGGGAAGCCCGTCGCGGGACCAGCCAAGCGGCAGGCTGGCGGCAGGCTGGCCACTGGCGTTGAAGACGGCGCAGAAGGGAGAATAGGCGAAGATGCCCTCCGGACCCGTGCGATAGCCGACATAATCGGTCGTGTCGTGGCTGAACCGACCGACTTTCGCAGGCGGTTCCGCCAGGGTTGCGGACAACAGGATATCCGGACCCGCATCGAAAAAGCCTGCCATCTCGCGCCCGAAATCGTGGATCTCTTCCACCGCTTCCAGATAGCGGGTCGGATGCAGCGTCTCGGCATGGGCCACCGCGCCGCGACCGACGCCTTCGACGAGATCCTCGGTCAGGGCACGGCCCTTCAGCGCGGTCCGGATGCCCAGTGCCGTGCCGACCGCGACGATATCCGTCCAGGCCCGCATCATGCCCGGCACGTCCGCCCGGGGGCGGGCAGGCTCGACATGATGGCCCAGCGCCTCAAGCAACCTGCCCGCCGCCCGCACCGCTTCGGCCACCTCGGGATGGATCGGCTCGCCGGTGAAGGTGGTGTCGCAGATCGCCACCCGCAGTCGGCGTGGCGGGCGGCTGATCGCCGCCGCATAGCCCTTTGCAAGCGGCGGCGCCCAGTAGGGCGCGCCCAGGTCCGCACCCTCGCAGGCATCCAGCATCACCGCCGTGTCGCGGACCGACCTCGTGAGGAAGCCGTCAATCGCCATCCCGGCCCAACCCTCGCCCGCGAAAGGCCCGTCCGGCAGCCGCGCCCGCGTCGGCTTGAAGCCGAAAAGCCCGCAGCTGGAGGCCGGAATCCGCACTGACCCGCCCCCGTCCGAGCCATGCGCAAAAGCCACGATCCCTGCCGCCACCGCCGCCCCGGCCCCGCCGGACGACCCGCCTGGCGTGTGATCCAGGTTCCAGGGGTTCCGCGTCGGCCCGCCATAGACGGCCGCCTCGGTCGCGGCCCCGACGCCGCCCTCGGGGCTGGTGGTGCGCCCAAAGGTGACGACCCCGGTGGCCTTTATCCGTCGGAAAATGTTGGAATCGCCAGAGTAGCGGGTGTTCGCCAGCAGGCGCGAACCGTTGTGCGCCGGAAATTCCCGCGCTTCTGCCCCCAGATCCTTGATCAAGAAGGGCACACCCCGGAACGGCCCGCTTGGCAAGCCCTCGGCTATCGACCGCCGTGCAACCGCTTCCTGCACGTGAACGACAGCGTTCAGCGCCGGATTCCGCGCCTCCACCGCCGCCAGCGCCGCATCCAGAAGCTCGGCCGGGCTGACCTCGCCCCGCGCTACCAGCCCCGCCAGTTCCGTTGCATCCGCCGCTCCTAGATCGCCGATCATCCCATCCCCCATCCTGATGCCGCACCCTGCCCCCCAAAGCCCCGCAGGTCATGCCCATCCCCGTCGCCGGAAGGTCCGTTTCCGGCACCGCTCTTCCTGTATGTGCAAATATCCTCAGGGGGTCTGGGGGCAGAATGCCCCCGGGTCCGAGCCGGTTGGCCGCAGGCCAGAGGCGAGAAACAGACCTGCGCGTCAGCGCTCAATTCCCGAACCGCCCCGGCGTGGCAAAGGCTCATGGCGACAGCGCCACCTCCTGCCGCAGTCTTCCGTCGGATGCGAAGATCAGGATGCGGTCGTCCCCGGTCACCACCGCAATCCAGCCCTCGCCAAAGGTCACCGCCCGCGCCTCGGTGCCATCGGGCAGCACGAATCCCTCTGGCAGACCGGGCCCGACAGGCAAGAATGCCTGCGGCATCCGGGTGACAAGCAGCGCCACGACCGTTATCACCCCGCCGATCATCGTCAGCGTCAGGGCGATCACCAGCCATTTCAGAAGCCGCAGGCTGGGCGGCAGGTCTGGGTCGGGGGCAGTGGTGGGATCGGACATGGATGAGGCCTTTGAGGACGACGAGAGCGGCAGCCTGTCCGTCACCATCGGCGAAGGGGCCCCGAACCGCCTTGATAAGGCGCTTGCCCTTGCCGTGCCAGAGGAAGCGGCGCTCTCGCGCTCACGCCTTGCCCGGATGATCGCCCTGGGCGCGGTCACCCGGGATGGAGTGCCGGTCACCGACCTCAAGGCAAAGGTGGTTGCAGGCGAGGTTTATGCCCTCCGCCTTGATCCCGCCGCCGAGGTCGCGACCCTGCCTGAACCCATCCCGCTGAGCGTGGTCTGGGAGGACGCCGACCTCATCGTCATCGACAAGCCCGTCGGCATGGTCGTCCACCCCGCGCCGGGCACGCCTTCGGGCACGCTGGTCAACGCGCTTCTGCACCGTTGCGGCGACACGCTCTCAGGCATCGGGGGCGAGCGGCGGCCCGGGATCGTTCACCGGATCGACAAGGATACCTCGGGCCTTCTGGTCGTGGCCAAGTCCGACCGGGCGCATCACGGCCTGGCCCGGCAGTTCGAGGACCACTCCGTCACCCGGCGCTATCTGGCCGTGGTGCATGGCGTGCCGATGGCCAGCGACCCCCGCCTGCGCGGCCTGCGCGGCGTCACGATGGAAGCGGCGGGCGTGATCCGCATCGCCACCAACCTCGCCCGCCACCGGACCGACCGGCAGCGTCAGGCGGTGGTCTGGGAAGAAGGGCGCCATGCTGTGACACGGATCAAGGTGGCAGAGGCCTTTGACACCCAGGCCGCATTGGTCGAATGCTGGCTGGAAACTGGCCGCACCCACCAGATCCGGGTCCACATGGCCTATGTCGGCCATGGGCTGGTGGGCGACCAGACCTACGGCGGGCGGCGCAAGTTGGCAGCATCGTCCCCCGGGGCCGAGGGAGCAAACGGCTTTCCCCGTCAGGCGCTGCATGCGGCTTCCCTTGGCTTTGATCATCCTGTCACCGGAGAGAGGCTGGAGTTCATCTCTCCGCTGCCAGAGGATATGGCGACGCTGATCGGAGCCTTGCGGGGTCAGCCGGACACCGACCGGGCGTGATGGCCGGTCCTGCAGGCCAGCCCGGCGATCACGGCACAGTCGCCTCTTTCCGGAGCGAGCAGGGTTCTGAAGCTAGTAGCTGACCCAGATCGCCGGCGCCTCCAGCACCTGTTCCACCTTGCACCCCTTGGCCGATTTCCGGCACAATCGCAGCACCTTGCGTTTGGCCTGACCAGCATCAGCGCCCCAGTCGGCAAAGAGCCCTCCGTCGCTCGCAACCGCCACCGCCAGGGCGCCGTTGGCAACCCCCGGTCCGACATGGCAGTTCGAGAACCCGCTGGCCCGGCACTGGGCCATGGCACCGTTTTCGGCCTCGGCCATGCTTGAGGCATTCAGATACCAGGTATAGGTCGGCCCATCCCGGGCATCCCGCCCCCAGGCCAGCGCGGCGAAGCGTTCCACCCAGTAACCGCTTGGACCCGGATCCGCATAATTGGGGTCATACTCGCACAGCGGCGTCGGGGGCGTGGTGGAATTGTCCATGCCGACCAGATACTGGCCCGGGCCGGGGCCGTTGCAGGGAAAAAGCGCATGGGCCGGATCGGGCATGAGGCCGCCGACAAGAAGGGCGACGCCCAGCCAGAAGGAACGCAAGAGTGATGGCAGGTGCATGGAAACCGGCTGTCAAAGGGTTACAGGTCCCGCTTGCCTAGTCCACCCGACGCCGACTGTCCGGTCCGGAATTCCGCACCGACAAGGTCCGGGGCGCTGGAAGGCGACGGGGTCTGACATTCGCGTGAAGACAATGTCACAAAGCTTCACATGCCGAAGCCAGGTGAACATCTGAGTTCAAAACCGTGCGACACCGTCTTGTCGCAGGCGAAACCGACAGCTAGGCTCGACGGTCTTGACCGGGGGCGCAGTCGCACCGGGCGAACACAAGGGGGCACGACATGAGCACCTACACCAATCTTCCCGCACCCAGTCCCGAACAGGGGCTCAACCGTTACCTGCAGGAAATCCGCAAGTTTCCGCTTCTGGAGCCGGAAGAGGAATACATGCTGGCCAAGCGCTGGGTCGACCATCAGGACCCGCAGGCTGCGCATCGGCTGGTGACCAGCCACCTGCGCCTCGCCGCCAAGATCGCCATGGGCTATCGTGGCTACGGCCTGCCGCAGGCCGAGGTGATCTCCGAGGCGAACGTGGGCCTCATGCAGGCGGTCAAGCGTTTCGATCCCGAAAAGGGCTTCCGCCTTGCGACCTATGCCATGTGGTGGATCCGCGCTTCGATCCAGGAATACATCCTGCGGTCCTGGTCGCTGGTCAAGCTTGGCACGACCAGCGCGCAGAAGAAGCTGTTCTTCAACCTGCGCAAGGCCAAGGCCAAGGTCGGCGCTCTGGAAGAGGGCGACCTGCGCCCCGAGAACGTGGCCCAGATCGCCAAGGACCTCAGCGTCTCGGAGGACGAGGTCATCGCGATGAACCGTCGGCTTTCCGGGTCGGATGCCAGCCTGAACGCCACCGTCGGCTCGGACGGCGACAGTTCCACCCAGTGGCAGGACTGGCTTGAGGACGAAGACAGCGACCAGGCCGGAGCCTATGAGGAAAAGGACGAACTTGACGCGCGCCGCGCGCTGCTGGCCCAGGCGATGTCCGTGCTGAACGACCGCGAAAAGGACGTGCTCATGCAACGCCGCCTGTCCGAAGACCCGGTGACGCTGGAGGAACTGTCGGAAAGCTATGGCGTCAGCCGCGAGCGTATCCGCCAGATCGAGGTCCGTGCCTTCGAAAAGCTTCAGGCGAAGATGCGCGAACTGGCCAAGGGCAAGGGAATGGTGGTCCCGGCCTGACCGGGCAGCGATTTCTTTGAAGAAATCGGACCGGAGCCTTCAAAGGCTCCGGTCCGGAATTCTTGAAGACTCCGTCTCGCGCCAGATGGGTTTTCATTGATCCTGGACCCGGCCGGGGGTAGGGAAGCGCCCATGCGCATGATTGATACCTTCCTCAAGCCGATGCACCCCGAGGGGTGGAAGTTCGTTCCCGTCTTCGCGGCTGCAACGCTGGTCCTGTTCTGGATCTGGGATCCGCTGGGCTGGCTTGGCGTCGGGCTGACCGTCTGGTGTTATTACTTCTTCCGCGATCCCAAGCGCGCCGTGCCCGAGAATGCGGGGCTCCTAGTCAGCCCGGCGGATGGCGTTGTCAGCCTGATCGAACGCGCCGTGCCCCCGGCGGAACTCGGCATGGGCCCCGAGGCGCTGGTCCGGGTCTCGGTCTTCATGTCTGTCTTCAACTGTCATGTGAACCGCGCTCCGATCGCAGGCAAGGTGACGGCGGTCGCCTACCGCCCGGGCAAGTTCTTCAACGCCTCGCTCGACAAGGCATCGGAAGAGAACGAACGCAACGCGCTGGCAATCGAGATGGCCGATGGCCGTCAGATCGCCGTCGTGCAGATCGCGGGCCTCGTGGCGCGCCGGATCATGTGCTGGGTCCAGCCGGGCGACATGGTGCGGACGGGCGAACGCTTCGGCCTGATCCGCTTCGGCAGTCGGCTTGATGTCTATCTGCCCGAAGGTGTCGCGCCGCAGGTGACACTCGGCCAGACCATGGTCGCGGGCGAGACGGTGATTGCCTTCATCGGGCAGGATATCCCGGCCCGTTCCGCGCGGATCGAATAACCCATGGCCCGCGCTCCCCGGGATGCCCCGCGCGAGCTTCTGCTGCTGAAGCTGTTGCCGAACTTCGTGTCGATCCTTGCGCTCTGCGCCGGGCTGACGGCGATCCGCTTTGCAATTGGCGGCAATATCCCGATGGCCGTCCTGCTGATCGGGGTTGCCGCAGCCCTGGACGGGCTGGATGGACGGCTTGCGCGCATGTTGAAATCGGAAAGCGCGATCGGGGCGGAACTCGATTCGCTTTGCGACCTGGTGAATTTCGGGGTTGCTCCTGCGCTGGTGCTGTATCTCTGGGGCCTCAGGCCGGAAAGCAACTTCGGCTGGATCGCGGTGCTGGTGTTTACGGTTTGCTGCATGCTGCGGCTGGCAAGGTTCAATGTCGGCAGCCGCGCCGAGGGCGAGGCGGCGGAAAAATCCAGCTTCATCGGTGTGCCGTCGCCTGCCGGGGCATTGATGGCCCTCTTGCCGATCTACCTGACACGCGCAAGCGAGGGAGTTCTTGTCGTTCCGCCCGCCCTGACCGCGCTCTGGATGCTGATCGTCGGGGGACTGATGATAAGCCGGGTCAGGACACCGTCCCTGAAGCGGATGACCATTGCGACCGAGCTTGCACGATATGCGCTGGTCGGTGCAGTGGTGCTGGTTGCAGCGGTGTTGACCTATCCTTGGGTCACTCTGACGGCGCTGACCGTGGCCTATCTGGCGGGTATTCTCTATCTGGCCCTGCGCGGTTTGCGCGCGCCCAAGGGCGCCGCGAACTGACCCCTTTGGTCCAGTGCTCCGACACCGTGGCGATGCGCCGGCTGCGGCGATGCCCGTTGCGGTCGATACTGGGCCCTTGTTTTCGCCGGGTTGCGGCCAGACCCCGAATCTGACCTATTGCGTCTGACATGTCAGGGGGAGGCGACAATGCAAAATCCGGTCAGATGGGGTGTTCTTGGCGCGGCCCGCTTTGCGCGTGAGCATATGGCGCCCGCGATCCATGCAGCCGAAGGGGCTGAACTGGCGGCACTTGCGACCTCCGATCCGGCAAAGGCCGACGGGTTCAAGGCCTTTTGCCCCACCCTTGCCGTCCATGACAGCTATGAGGCGCTGCTTGCCGACCCATCGATTGATGCGGTCTATATCCCGCTGCCGAACCACATGCATGTGGAATGGACTTTAAAGACCCTGGCGGCCGGCAAACATGTGCTGACCGAAAAACCGATTGCCCTGAAGGCACGCGAGATCGACCAGATCATTGCCGCGCGTGACCGGACCGGGCTGCTGGCGGCCGAAGCCTACATGATCGTCCACCATCCCCAATGGCAGCGGGCACGGGAATGGTTCCAGGCCGGCGAAATAGGCGATCTGGTCCATGCCGACGTGGCCTTCAGCTTCCATCTCACCGAAGCTGGCAACATCCGCAACAAGCCCGAAACCGGCGGCGGGTCTCTGCGTGACATCGGGGTCTATACCTTCGGTTGCACCCGCTTCGTGACCGGAGCGGAACCCGTTGACCTTTCTGCGCGCATCCGGCGCGAGAACGGGGTCGACGTCTTCGCTCAGGTCGCCGGCATCATGGAGGGGCCGGGGGGCCGCTTCACCTATGGCTCCGTCACCTCAATGCGGATGTACAACCGTCAGGTCGCCACTTTCCAAGGCACGAAGGGGATGATCCGTCTGGAGGGAGGCCCCTTCAACGCCAATGTCAACGATCTGGCCGAGGTGGAACTGCATCAGAACGGCAACCGGGTGATCGTTGAACGTTTCCCGGCGGCCAACCATTACAAGCTGCAGGTCGAGGCCTTCTGCCGGACGGTCCGCGAGGGGGCTGACTATCCCTGTCCGCTGGAATTCGTGCGCGGGACGCAAGCGATGATGGACCGGGTCTATGACGTAGCCGTTGATATCTGACAGGTTACGGGAAAGTGTAAACCTCTCCGAACAATTTTTGCAAAAACTGTCCCACTTTCACGGCGCTGTGATATGCTTCGGTTCGAGGGAGGTACTGTGAAATCCGGGGCTCGCGCTCCGGTGCCAGCATCTTCCCTGACCGGCTGCGTCCTGGCTGGCCTCCGGTTCCTTGGTCCCGCGACAGTCGGAAAGTCTGCCAATGTCAGAAGATCACGCGGTTTTTCCCGGCCCTTTGTCTCCGCCGCTGTTGCGCGCGCGCGACTATCTTGAGCGGCGTGGTCAGGAACTGCCGATCGCCGCGCTGCGTCTTTTGGCCCGCGAAGTGATTCTTCGGGTGTCGCGCGCTGCGGCACCCATCGAACGGCAGTCTGACCTGCCGCTGCGTTCGGAAATCGATCTGTTGTGCGACGCGCTGTTGTCGGGCGACGAAACCGCCGCTTCCGACCTCGTGCGTCAGGCTCGGCTTGGGGGCATGCCGACCAATACGCTTTACCACGTCTACATTGGCGGTGCCGTGCGCCAGTTCGGGGAACGCTGGGAGCGCGACGAGGCGACGGCGGCGCAGGTCATCCTCGGGGCAGGGCGGGTCTATGGCATCCTGCGCGAACTGCGCACGGTGTTTCTGGCTGAGCATCTTGTGGCACCGCCCGGGGCCGAGGCGGTCTTTGCAACCGTTCCCGGAGAGGTGCACGGAATTGGGGCGACCTTGGCCGCTGACGCGATGCGGCGCAAGGGCTGGGACATCGCCCTGCGCGTGGGGCTGGAGCACGACGAACTGGTCGAAGCGATTGCGGGCATGCGTCCGACGATGGTCGGGTTGTCGGCCTCGATGCCCAGCCACATCCTGCCGACGGCCCGTCTGATCGTTGCGCTGCGTGTGCGCTGCCCGCATGTCTGGATTCTTCTGGGTGGCGGTTTGGTGGCCTACGACCCCGAGGTTGCCCATCTGGTCGATGCCGATGCCGCCGCCATAGACATCGAGCAGGGAGCGGCACTCCTGGCCGACCATCTCCGCCAACTGAATGCGCTTGCCGCGGGTTGAACACGTCGGTCGGTCTGCCCGCTCCACTGTGCCTGTCCCACCGGCAAGAACGATTCAAACGCGGTAAGGCATCCTGCTTGCGTTTCGGGGCCACGGGGTGCCCGGAGCCTGACGGCCATGGTCATCGCTTGCCGCCAGCCGCGGTGATCGACCGTTGCTCCTACGGCTGACCGAGGCCGTGTCCGGCACGGTCCGCGCTGACCCCGGAAAAGCAGACCTCGCGCTTTTCCGTCCACGCCCTGCCAGAGGAACCCTGTTGGTTATTGGCGCGGCCTAATCTTCCATGGCTTCAAGCTCGTCGATGAAGCCTGCAATCATGCTGAGGCCCTTGTCCCAGAAGGCCGGGTCGCTGGCGTCAAGTCCGAAGGGGGCCAGAAGCTCTTTGTGATGCTTTGACCCGCCCGCTTTCAGCATGTCGAAATACTTGTCCTCGAAACCCGGCAAGCCGTTTGCATAGGCCGCATAAAGTGCGTTCACCAGCCCGTCGCCGAAGGCATAGGCATAGACGTAGAAGGGCGAATGGACGAAGTGGGGGATATAGGCCCAGAAGGTCTCATAGCCGTCCATGAACTCGAACGCGTCGCCAAGGGATTGGGCCTGCACCGACATCCAGAGCGCGTTGATGTCGTCGGGCGTCAGTTCCCCTTCGGCCCGGGCGGCGTGGAGCTTGCATTCGAAGTCGTAGAAGGCGATCTGGCGGACGACGGTGTTGATCATGTCCTCGACCTTGCCGGCAAGAAGGGTTTTCTTTTCTGCCGGGGTCTTCGCGCCGTCCAGAAGCTTGCGGAAGGTCAGCATCTCGCCGAACACGGATGCGGTTTCGGCGAGGGTGAGGGGGGTGGAGGCGAGAAGCTCGCCCTGACCGGCGGCCAGCACCTGATGGACGCCGTGGCCAAGCTCATGCGCAAGGGTCATCACGTCGCGCGGTTTGCCGAGGTAGTTGAGCATGACGTAAGGGTGGACGGTGGTGACGGTCGGATGGGCAAAGGCGCCGGGGGCCTTGCCGGGCTTGACGCCCGCGTCGATCCAGCCCTTCTCGAAGAAGGGGGTGGCGAGGTCGGCCATGCGGGGGTCGAAGGCGGCATAGGCCTCAGTCACGGTGGCGCGGGCAGTGGCCCAGTCGACGGTTTTCGGCGTTTCAATGGGAAGCGGCGCGTTGCGGTCCCAGACTTGCAGCTTGTCCAGCCCCATCCATTTCGCCTTCAGCCGGTAGTAGCGGTGGCTGAGCTTCGGATAGGCGGCGACCACGGCATTACGCAGCGCTTCGACCACCTCGGGCTCGACATGGTTCGACAGGTGCCGCCCGTGCTGGGGGGTCGGCATCTTGCGCCAGCGGTCGTGGATTTCCTTTTCCTTGGCCAGAGTGTTGTGGATGCGGGCAAAAAGCTTGACGTTGCGCCCGAAGACCTCGGCCAGCGCATGGGCCGCCGCCTCGCGCCGGGGGCGGGCGGGATCGGTCAGCAGGTTCAGCGTGGCTTCGAGGTTCAATTCCTCCGGCTCGCCTTCAACGGTGAACATGAGGGCGGCCATCGTCTCGTCGAAAAGCTTGTTCCAGGCCGAGGCGCCGACGACGCTTTCGTCGTGGAGGAACTTTTCCAACTCGTCCGACAGCTGATGCGGCCGCATGGCGCGCATGCGGTCGAAGACCGGCTTGTAACGGGCGAGATCGGCATTGGCGGCCAGAAGACGGGAAAGGTGGTCGTCGTCCAGCCGGTTGAATTCGAGGCTGAAGAAGACGAGCGGCGTCGTGGCGTTGGTCACCTTGTCCTGCGCGTTGCCCATGAACTGCGCGCGCTCGGGGTCGATGGTGTTCTGATAGTAGCGCAGGCCTGCATAGGACATCAGCCGTCCGGCGATCACGTCGATCCGCTCGTATTCCCTTACGCAGGCCAGCAGTCCGTTTGCGTCCTGACGCCCGAGCTGACCCTCGTATTTCGCTGCAAAGGCGGCGCAGGCGCGTTCCAGTTCGGCCATGTCCGCTGCGAACTCCGGGCCGTCGGGGCTGGGGTAAAGGTCGCTCAGATCCCAGTCGGGCAAGTCGCCGAAACCGCCGCCGCTTGCATTGGCGTCGAATACGGGACGGGACAGGGGAAGGGTCATGGGGAACTCCGGGTTTTGCTCCCTCTCATCTAGGGCGCGCGGCCGGGTCGGCGCAACCCCGCGCGGGGCTTTCCTCGTCACCTCCTCGTGCGACTTCGTCTTCTCGTCGGGGTCCCCTTGGCGGGGCGGACGCGACGAGCGACGAAGTCGACGTCGAGGCTCAGCTCGCCATTGCCAGCAGCGCGCGCAGGCTGTCGAGGGTGTCGATATCGGCCACCCCCTTGTCGCGGCGCCAGCGCAGCATGCGGGGAAAACGAAGCGCGATGCCGGACTTGTGTCGGGGGCTGGCCTGAATGCCCTCGAACCCGATCTCGAAGACCAGTTCGGCGGGCACCTTGCGCACGGGGCCGAAGCGTTCCAGCGTGTTGCGCTGCACCCATCGGGTGATTTCAGTGAATTCGGCGTCGGTCAGGCCGGAATAGGCCTTGGTGAAGGGCACGATCGCGTTGCCGTCGCGGACACCGAAGGTGAAATCGGTGTAAAGGGTCGCGCGCCTCCCATGCCCGGCTTGCGCGTAAAGCATGACGGCATCGACCGTGTAGGGGTCAAGCTTCCATTTCCACCAGTCTCCCCGCTTGCGGCCCTGGAAATAGGGGCTCGTGGCGCGTTTCAGCATCACGCCTTCGGCCGCCTCTGTGCGGGCCTTTGCCCGGATCGCGGCCAGCCCCGGCCAGCCGTCGAAGGCGATGACGGGCGAGGGCGCCAGCGGCAGACCCGGGGGCAGGCCGGCAAGGATCGTCTCCAGTCGGTCCCGGCGCCAGGCCAAGGGCCGGTCGCGGATGTCCGTGCCCCCATCCTCCAGCAGGTCATAGGCCAGAATCCGGGCCGGAGCTTCCGCCAGAAGCGACCTGGTCACGGACTTGCGTCCGATCCGCCGCTGCAACTGCGCGAAGGGCAACGGGCGGTTTGCTGCTAGGTCCCAGGCGAGGATCTCCCCGTCGATCACCGTGCCCGCAGGCAGGACATCGGCGAGGGGCGCGAGGTCGGGGAAGCGGTCGGTGATCAACTCTTCGCCGCGCGACCACAGCGCGAAAGCGCCGGGGCGGACCACAAGTTGCCCCCGGATCCCATCCCATTTCCATTCCGCCCGCCACTCGGAAGGTGCGCCCAGACCTTCTGGCTCGCCCTCAAGCGGACTGGCCAGCGCAAAGGGATAGGGACGGGCATCGCCACCTGCTTCACCGGCAACCAGCGCAGCAAACGGAGTGCTGGCGGGGTCCCAGTCGCCCATCAGGCGGTGCGCGAGGACCGCCTCATCCACGCCCGTTGCCTGCGCCAGCGCCCGGGTTATCAACCCCCGCGCCACACCCATCCGGAATCCGCCTGTCAGCAGCTTGTTGTAAAGAAGACGTCCCGTTGCGGGCAACTGGCCCCAGGCGGACAGCACAGCGGATTTGCGTGTTTCGGCAGGCTGGCCGGTCAGGGCGATCAGCCCCCGGATGGCTTCGTCGAGCGTGAGGTCGGCCACGGCCTGCGGTGGGGGCAGAAGCAGGGCGATGGTCTCGGCAAGGTCGCCGACGACCGCATAGCTTTCCTCGAAAAGCCAGTCGGGGATGCCCGCAGCTTCGGCAGCCCAGAGGCGCAGCTCGCTGGATGTAACCGCCCGCCTCGGGCGGCGCCCGGTCAAGAGGGCCACGGTCCAGACCCGATCGGCTTCCGGGGCCTTGCGGAAATAGTCGGCGAGGGCTGCGGTCTTGGCCGCGGTCTTCGTGGTGCCGTCGAGGGCGGCGAAGAGGGTCTCGAAGCGTTTCATTCTGCGACCCGGGCTTCGGCCTCGGTCTCGTCTCCGAAGCGCGTCTCGACGATGCCCGCGTCGTATCCCTGGCTCTCCAACCACTGGCGGAACGGGGCCGTATAGCCGTGGGTGACAAAGACCTTCCCGGCCCCGGTTTCCCTGATCGCGTCGTTCAGCCCCTGCCAGTCGGCGTGGTCCGAGAGGACAAATCCGGTGCCAAGAGCGCGACGGCGGCGGATGCCGCGCAGTGCCATCCATCCCGAAACGAAGGCCTCCTCCACCGGGCCGAGGCGGGCGGACCAGCTTGAGCCCAGCGCCGAGGGCGGGGCGATGGCAAGGGCTCCGGGATGGGTCTTGCCAGTCGTTTCGGGGATGACACGGATCGTTTTCGGCAAGGCATAGCCCTGATCGCGCAGGACCTGCGTCATATCTTCGACCGCGCCATGGGTCAGGATCGGGCCAAGGTCGGGCAGGCCCGCCAGCAGGCGCTGGGCCTTGCCGAAGCTGTAGGCCCCCAGGATCGAGGTCTTGCCCTCAGCCGCATTCGCCGACCACCAGCGGGCGATCTGGTCAAGGACCTGCGGTTGCGGCTCCCAGCGGAAGACCGGCAGGCCGAAGGTGCATTCGCTGATGAAGGCATGACAGCGTACGGGCTCGAACCCCTCTGCCAGACCGTCGGCTTCGGTCTTGTAATCACCCGAGACGACCCAGGCCTCGCCCCCGACAGTGACCTTGATCTGCGCTGAGCCCGGCACATGGCCCGCGGGATGGAACGACACCTCCGCCCCGCCGATCCGGCGCGTTTCGCCATAGGCGACGCCCTCCGCGGCAATCGCACCCAGGCGCTTGCGGATCACTGGCAGCGCTTGCGTCGTTGCAAGATAGCGTTCCATCCCCCAGCGCGCGTGATCGGAATGGCCGTGAGTGATCAGCGCACGGGGCACGGGGCGCCAAGGGTCGATGTGGAAATCACCCGCCGGGCAATAGATGCCCCTGTCGGTGAAGGTGAGAACTGGCTGCGCCATGAGGAAAAGCCTAGCACGCCGCGGCCACCGTGCAAGTCAGCGGCCGCGCGGGTGTGAGCTAGCGCGGGGGCCGGCGGCGCGGGATCAGCTTGCCGAATCTGGTGCGGTTGGCAGCGATGAAATGTTCGAAGGCAGGACCCAACCCGCCGGTTCGGCCCTTCATGTAGGCCGCACCGGCAAGGCCTGCGACGGCTGCGCCGACCGCGTTCACCATGATGTCTCCCATCGTGTCATGCAGGCCCGACTTCTGCATGTTCAGGCCGAAAAGCTGATCCATCCCGTATTCGAACACTTCCCACAACGCGCCCACGGTCATGGCGACGCAGAACGACAGAACGCCGATCGCCCAGGGCGGCGCGGCATAGCGGTCGCCCTCGAACAGCATGAAGATCATCAGAAAGCCGAGGATGCCGAACCCGAGGGCCGAGGTTCCGTGCAGCACCAGATCCCACCACCACAAGCGGTTGTAGAAGTCATGCATCTCGCCAAGGTAGATCGTGGCCAGCACGAAGGCGGCGATGGCGGCAAGAAAGCTGTTCGGCAGGCGCAGGCCGACGCGGCCGGCGATCAGCTGCGGCAGGAAGGTCAGTGCCAGCGCCGAGGCTGCGACAAAGACCGCCATCAGATTGCTCGTGAACGCGCCGATCAGCGTCTCTATGCCGAGGAAGAGACGGATCAGGGTCAGGAACAACAGCGAGGGCGCGGGCATCGGGGTTCCGCTTTCGGGCACTGGCCCTCTATATTGGGATGATGGAGTGGGAGTCCAAGCCTGAGCTGCGTGTTGCCACCTGGAACATCCGGGCCGGGCTTGGCACCGATCTTCGCCGCGATGCGGATCGGGTGCTGAAAGGGATCACGGCGCTCAAGGCCGATCTGGTGGCCTTGCAGGAGGCGGATTTCCGGCTGGGATCGCGGCCCTCGGCCTTGCCCCGTGACGTCATAGCCGAACGCACAGGTCTGGTGCCGCTGCCAGTGGGGCGCAACGCGGCAAGCATCGGCTGGCATGGCAATGCGCTTCTGGTGCGGCCCGATTTCCATCTGGTGGGGCTCGAGCGGCTGGACCTGCCGGGCATCGAGCCGCGCGGCGCGGTGATTGCCGATCTGGACGGGCCGATGGCGCTTCGGCTGGTGGGCGTGCATCTGGGCCTCTGGCGCGGCTCGCGGCGCAAGCAGCTGGATGCGATCCGCGAGGCCGTCTTGCGCCATCCGCCTCGGCCAACGCTGATCCTGGGCGATTTCAACGAGTTCTCGCATCGGGCGGGTCTGGGGCGGCTGGTGCGCGCCTTTCGCCTGATGGAGCCAGCGCCAACCTATCCGTCGCGTCGGCCGGTGCTGGCTCTGGACCGCATTGCCCATTCCTACGACCTGACGCTGGAGCCGCTTGCCGTGCCCTGGCGCAAGGGGGTTCAAGCCTCGGATCACCTGCCGCTTCTGGCACGTTTGCGCCCGGGTTGAGCGGCGCCCGGGGCAAGGAGCGCTTGCGCGCAAGCCTTTGGTCTCGTCGTCGGCCAAGGCCTCCTCCTCGGGGGCGAGGGGCGCCGCCCCTCGCGCTCCCCGGAGTATTTGACAAGGAGCAATGGACCCGGCGCAAGGCCCGCCGACAAATGCCTCAAAAATATGCGGATGGTCAGGTCGCAGGCGGTTTTTTGTAGTCTGGGGGCTTTTCGCGGCGCAGGTCGGCTGCTCTAGTGACAGCAGGACAGGCGGGGGTAGTGCGTGACGCAGTTCAACGAGATGTATCAAGGGACAGAGGTAAGGCCACCCTACGCACGACTTCAGGACTGGGTCGCCGCGATGCCGCAAGAATTGCGCAGCCTCAAGCAGGCCGAGGCCGAGGCGCTCTTCCGCCGGATCGGCATCACCTTCGCAGTCTATGGCGAGGGCGGCGACCCTGACCGGCTGATCCCCTTCGACATGTTTCCGCGCGTGTTCAGCGGCGCGGAATGGGCGAAACTGGAAAAGGGAATAAAGCAGCGCGCGCGGGCGCTGAACGCCTTTCTGGTCGATGTCTACGGCCGGGGCGAGATCATCCGGGCGGGCCGAATCCCGGGGCGGCTGGTCTGGCAGAATGAGGCTTATGAAAAGGCGGTTGCCGGTTTTGTGCCGCCGAAGGGGGTCTATTCGCATATCGTCGGGATCGACATCGTCCGCACCGGGCCGGACGAATTCTATGTGCTGGAGGACAATTGCCGCACGCCCTCGGGCGTCAGCTACATGCTGGAAAGCCGCGAGATCATGATGCGGATGTTCCCCGGTCTTTTCCGGGAAAACCGGATCGAGCCGGTGGACGGCTATTCGGAAAAGCTGCGACGGACCCTGGCAAGTGTCGCGCCGAAGAAATGCCGGGACGAGCCCACGGTCGTGATCCTGACGCCGGGGCACTTCAACAGCGCCTACTACGAACACAGCCTCCTGGCAGACCTGATGGGGGTGGAACTGGTCGAGGGGCAGGACCTGTTCGTCGATGGCGAATACGTCTGGATGCGCACGACCGAGGGCCCGCGGCGGGTGGATGTGATCTACCGGCGGATCGACGATGCCTTCATCGATCCCTTGTGCTTCCGCCCCGACAGCATGCTGGGGGTCCCGGGGCTGATGGATGTCTACCGCTCGGGCGGGGTGACGATCTGCTCGGCCCCGGGGGCGGGGGTGGCTGACGACAAGGCGGTTTATACCTATGTGCCGGAAATGGTGCGCTTCTATCTGGGAGAGGAGCCGATCCTGAACAATGTTCCGACCTGGCAATGCGGCAAGGCTGACGATCTGAAATACGTTCTGGAGAAGCTTCCGGAACTGGTGGTGAAGGAGGTGCATGGATCGGGCGGATACGGGATGCTGGTCGGGCCGAAGTCCAGCCGTGAAGAAGTGGAGCGCTTCCGGGCAAAGATCGTGGAGAACCCCGGCAACTACATCGCGCAACCGACGCTGGCCTTGTCCACTGTGCCGACCTTCGTCGAAGAGGGTGTCGCGCCCCGACATGTGGATCTGCGGCCCTATTGCCTTGTGGGCGAGCGGGTCGAACTCGTGCCGGGGGGATTGACGCGTGTGGCGCTGACGGAAGGGTCTCTGGTGGTGAATTCCAGCCAGGGCGGAGGTGTCAAGGACACCTGGGTGCTGGCGGAATGAGGAACGGTATGGAAGAAACCGGGATCGGGACCAGTCGTCCAGCCCTCCAGTGGCGTCCTAATGCCCCACCAGCGAAGAAGACCGGCGACGGCCTCATGATCGACGGGGTTGAGCCATGCTGAGCCGGACCGCCGACAACCTCTTCTGGATCGCACGGTACATGGAGCGCGCCGATACCGTGGCCCGGCTTCTGGAAGTGGGCAGCCGGATCAGCCTGATCCCTTCGGCGCATGGCTACCGCAGCGAATGGGACAGCCTGTTGCAGGCCAGCGGCATGGCGGCGGCCTTCGCGCAGAAGTACGGCGACCCGGTGCAGCGGAACATCGAAAGCTTTCTCTTCTTCGACCGTGACAACCCTTCGTCGGTCGCAAGCTGCTTTACCGCGGCGCGCGAGAACGGGCGCATCGTGCGCACCGCGCTGACCTCGCAGGTCTGGGATGCCCTGAATACGGCCTTTCAGGAGTTGAAGCAGCTGGAACGTACCCCCCGTTCGGAACTGGAGCTTTCGCGGCTGACCGACTGGGTCACCCGCCACGCGGCCATGGTTCGGGGCGCGATCGACGCCACGCTTCTGCGAGATGACGGATTCAACTTCCTGAACATCGGCTATTACCTCGAACGTGGCGACAGCACCGCGCGGCTGATGGATGTGAAATACTATGTGCTGTTGCCGCGGGTGGATTTCGTGGGCTCGGGTCTGGACAACTACCAATGGTCCACGCTCCTGCGCGCGATGGGGGCGCAGCGGGCCTTTCACTGGGCCTATGGCGGCGAGGTTACAGCCGCCAAGATTGCCGATTTCCTGATCCTGAACACGCAGTCGCCCCGGTCGCTGGCCACCTGCTCGGCGGGCCTTGTCAACCATCTGGGGCGGGTCGCCAAGGCCTACGGCCGCGAGACCGAGGCGCAGGTGAAGGCTCGAGCGCTGCTCGCGGAGGTCGAAGGGACCAGCGTCGAGGCGATCTTCGATGAAGGGCTCCACGAATACCTGACCCGGTTCATTCGCGAGACCGCCGATCTGGCCGTTGCGATCAATGACGCATACCTGAGCGGGGAGATGCGCTGATGCTGCTGAGCGTCGATCATGTGACACGTTACCTTTACGACCATCCGGTCCGGTCGGTGGTGCAAAGTCACCGCCTTACGCCCTCGGTCTTTGCCGGACAGAGGGTCATAAGCTGGGAGGTGGGTGTCAGCGACGGCACACGGGGCGCAAACCACCGCGATGGCGCAGGCGACCAGGTGCAGGGCTGGACCGTGGCCGGTCCCGTATCGGTTATCGAGGTCAAGGTGCGGGGCACGGTTGAAACTACCGATCTCGCGGGGGTTCTGCGCGGCCACCGAGAGACGGTCGTGCCAGAGGTTTACCTGCGCGCCACCGCCCCGACGCGGGCGGATGTGGCACTTGACGCCCTGGCCCGTTCCGTTGAGGCACCGGATCCTCTTGCCCTTGCCCATGCGCTCAGCGCCGCTGTGGCAGACGCCATCGCCTACCGTCCGGGCGTGACACATGCCCATACAACCGCAGCCGAGTCCCTTGCCCTGGGCGAGGGTGTCTGTCAGGACCATGCCCATGCCCTGATCGCCGTGGCCAGGGTGCGGGGTATCCCGGCGCGCTATGTCTCGGGCTATCTTTTCGCCACCGAAGACGGAACCCCGCACGAGGCGGCCCATGCCTGGGCCGAACTGCATGTGGCTGGCCTTGGCTGGATCGGCTTCGATCCCGCCAACCGCTGCTGCCCGGACGACCGCTACATCCGCCTCGGCTCTGGCCTTGACGCCCAGGACGCCGCGCCCATCCGCGGCATCGCGCGGGGTGGTGCCGGCGAAGCGATGGATGTGACCGTTGCGATCCAGCAGGCGGCCCAATAGGGTGCAGCCGAGGAACGGGGACGGACGATGACCTATTGCGTGGGCCTCTTGCTGAACGAAGGCATGGTGATGCTATCGGATACGCGGACCAATGCGGGGCTGGACAACATTTCCACCTACCGCAAGATGTTCACCTTCGAGGATCCGGGCGAACGGGTGATTGTCATCATGACCGCCGGTAGCCTGTCGGTCAGCCAGACCACTCTGGCCGAGTTGCGCGAGGCGATCGACGACCCCGAGGCCACACCCGAAACCAGCATCATGCTGGCCCCCACCATGCTCAAGGTGGCCGAGATCGTTGGCGCCCGTTTGGCTGCGGTGCGCGAAGCGATCGACCACAAGCTTTCCGCTGCACAAGGGGCCTCTGCCAGCATGATCGTGGCCGGGCAGCGCCGCGGCGGCGCCATGCGGCTTTTCCTCATCTACCCCGAGGGCAACTTCATCGAGGCCACGGAAGACACGCCCTTCCTGCAGATTGGCGAGCACAAATACGGCAAGCCGATCCTTGACCGGGTGGTTCGACCCGAAACCAGCCTACAAGACGCGCAGAAGGCGGTGCTTCTGTCGATGGACTCAACGCTGCGGTCGAACCTCTCGGTCGGCATGCCGCTGGACCTTGCCGTGATCGAAAAGGACGCCTGCCGCGTCACGCTGAAGCGCCGGATCGAGGCCGGAGACCCCGCCTTCCGCGCCATGAGCGAGGCCTGGTCCAACGCGCTCCGCGACGGATTCGCGCGGATCATGATCTGAGGCTTGGAAATGCCGCAATTGCAGCCTAGCTTGAGTCGTAGCAAAGGAGAGTCCGATGCCTGAACTCGTCCGCCTTTACATCCGCAGCGTTGCCCTGGGCTTTGCGATCTCGGCCGTCTTCACCGCCGGCCTCATCTGGTGGGATGTCGCAGGGATCGGGCATCTGATCCTGGGATCGGACATCGGGCTGGTCGCGGCGGCGATGATGGTGTTTTTCAACGGCATCGTCTTTTCGGCCGTCCAGTTCGCCTATCGGATCATGGCGATGGCTGAGGAGGACGAAGGCCCGCGCGGCGGCCATGGCGCGCGTGAGCCGGTGCTGATTCCGGTGCCCGTCGCGACGCGCAAGGCGCGGCCCGGTCGGCGCTAGGCGCTCACGCCTCTGCTGCGGCAGATTTCGGACATTGGCGAAACTTGTGAACGCATCGGGCGTATCTGCGCGGGGATTCGGTCAGATCGCCGCGCAGGCCTTGGCAAATCGCGCGCTTAATGCAGGTGTCCCCGACCTGTGCGTCGGGAGTAAACGCTGTTGGACCTGCAACTGATCAAGACCTTTCTGGAAGTCGCCGCCACCGGCTCGTTCGGGGCCGCTGCGGGGCGGCTTTTCGTCACGCAATCGGCGGTGTCATTGCGCGTGCAGCGGCTGGAAGACCAGTTGGGCCGCCCGCTTTTCGAGCGCAACAAGGGGGGCGTCATCCTGACCCCGGCGGGGCGTGAGTTCCGGGGCTTTGCCACCATGATCCTGCGCAACTGGGAACAGGCGCGGCAAAGGGTCAGCGCGCTGGATGCGGCCGCCACGTCGCTGGTCATCGGTGCGGAAAGCACGCTCTGGCCGCGCTTTGGCTTTCGCTGGATCGACCGGCTGCGCGAGACCCACCCAGAGCTGGAAATCCGCGCCGTGCTGGCCGAGCCCGACAGTCTGGTGCAGATGGCGCTTTCGGGCGAGGTGCAGGTCATGCTGACGCATGGCCCGCTCGACCGGCCGGGTCTCCATTCCGAACGGCTGATCGAGGAAGCGCTGGTCATGGTCTGCCCCTGGCCGGATGCGACTGTGGAAAGCGTCGTTGCGTCCTATACGCTGGTCGACTGGGGGCCGGAATTCCTGCGCTTTCACGAGGCCGCCCTGCCCGGCCTGGCCGCCCCGCGCCTGACGCTGAGCGATGGGGCGATGGCGGCCTGGTTCCTGCGCTCGCGCCCCTGCGCCGCCTATATCCCGACCCGGCTTGCGCATGCCTCGCTGGAGACGGGGCAGCTTTTCGCGGTGCAGGATGCGCCGGGGTTCAGCCTGACCTCCTGGTCCGTCTGGCGCGAGGACACCGACGAAAGCCTGCGCTCTGTGGCGGAAAAGGCACTGGCCGAGACGCTCGCCGCCGTGCGCGAGGACGCAAGCGAGGTGCTGGACCCGGGCTGACCGGACGTGAAGGACCCCCGGCAGCCGCCTGTTTTTCCAGCGTTTTTGCCCCGGCTGCTGCAGTCGATAATGACTGCGGCGCGCCGATCAAGTCCGAAGGGTCACGAGTAATTCTTGACACCCCCTCAAGTATTCCAAATTTTTCTTAGCGTTATCAGCATCTTATCTCTGCCTCACCGAAGCGGGGCCATCCCGGCCCGCCTTCAATAAGTGAGGTTTGACAATGAACAAGACGCTTCTTCTGACCGTTCCCGCCCTGACCCTGGCGATGGCTCTGCCCGCCGTGGCGCAGGACAGCATCACCGGCATCCGCGACCTGAACGACCGGATCGAGGATATCGAGACCGCCGTCGCAGATGACATGGCGCGCTCCGAGGACGCGGCGCGTTTCGCCTTCCCGGAATTCCGCCCCGGCTTCTCGGGCAGCGCGGCGCTGGGCTACACAGCGCGCACCGGCAACACCGATGCGCAGGAATTCAACCTGGGCGTCCGGCTGCGCTATGCGCAGGGGCCATTCGTGCAGACGCTGGGCGTGGCCGCCGACTTTGCCGAGGACAACGGCAGCAAGACCAAGGAGGATGTCTTCATGGTCTATGACGCCAACTACTACCTGACCGACCGCTTCTATCTGTTCGGTCTGGCCCGGGCCGAGCGTGACGGCCTGGCGATGGGCGCGGGCGAGATTGCGCGCGACGGCTTTGTCGGCGTGGGTCCGGGCTACCGGGTCGTGAACAGCGAGGACATGGCCTGGCGCGTGCAGGCTGGTGTGGGCGTCAGCTATCTGCAGGACGGCACTGGCGCCTCGACCACCGAAGAGGGCGTCATCGCCTCGTCGCGGTTCTTCTACCAGGTGTCGGACTCGGTTTTCCTGACCAACGATACCGACATCCTGAACTCCAGCGCCGCGCTGCGGGCCAGCAACGATTTCGGCGTCAACTTCAAGATGACCGATACGCTGTCGACCCGGGTCAGCTATCTGACCGACTACAACGACGCGCGCGACATCAAGACGGACAACCGTCTGGGCGTGTCGCTGGTGGTGGGTTTCTGACCCCAGATCAGGACCACTTCACCGGGGGAACGGGGCAGGGCGACCTGCCCCGTTTTCCGTTTGGGTGGCGGGCCCGCAGCAACCGTGGGCACCATGGGTTTTCCCGAGAGCCAGAGGTCTCAGGTGGGCGCCAGATACCCGGACCAGGATCCGGGCAGAGCCAGCCCCCGTTCGCTTGCTTATCGGCCACTGGAAAATCGGCCCCACACGCGAGGAGCAGCACCCGCCAAGCCTCAAGATAGGCCCCCAAGGGCTGGGTCGCAAGGCTGGACAGATGTTCACCTTTGGTTCATATTTCCCGCATGAACCTGCCGATGGAGAGCCCGGCCGAAACCCTGCCGCCGTTGCCTGGCCAGCGGCTGCAACGTGGCGTTTGCCGGGGTCTGAGGGCCCTTGATTTTGTCTGCGTCGAGGAACTTGTCCCCACCCCAGGCCTGCGGGTTGACGTCATGGCACTGGGCCCGAAGGGCGAGGTCTGGGTCGTGGAATGCAAGTCAGGCCGGGCCGATTTCCGGGCGGATCGCAAGTGGCAAGGCTATCTCGACTGGTGCGACCGGTTCTTCTGGGCCGTGGATGCCGAATTTCCGGTCGATCTCCTGCCCGAGGGCACGGGTTTGATCCTGGCCGATCCCTATGACGCCGAGGTCGTCCGCATGGCTCCCGAAACCCCCTTGTCGGGCGCGCGCCGCAAGGTCGTGTTGCGCAGCTTTGCCAGGGTGGCTGCCGCGCGGCTTCAGGGGCTGCGCGACCCGGGGTTCAACGGCTAGGCCCGCCGCACCCCCGCCGCAAGCCACTCTGGGACACTCGGACCGGCGTCACCGTTTCTTCGGCTTGCCTCGCGCTTCGGCGCCCATGGTCCTTGCAGCTTCTGCCGCAGCGCGCAGTTCTTCGGCGATTTCCTCGGCTTCGTCGGGGTCGAAATCGAGCGGCAATTCGATGCCACCCTCGGCTTCGACGTAGATCCTGACCATGCCTGCATCGGTCGGACCGATCTGGATGTTTGCGGCAATGTCGCTGGGGGAGTTGATACCCATGGCTCTCTCCGGCGGTTTTTGGCGGGGTAGCGGGCGGGGCGGGGCGGCGCAAGCGAAATCGGCGGCAGCTGCCACGCTCAAGGCGCTTGCAATCCGGGGGGAGGGGGGCTAAATCGCCCGCAAGTGCCGCCTTAGCTCAGTTGGTTAGAGCACCAGATTGTGGATCTGGGGGTCCCCCGTTCGAGCCGGGGAGGCGGTACCACTTCCTCAAAACGCATCGCCAAGGCGCCCTGCATGACGAGGCGCGCGCCTCGAACCGGCCATGCCTCGATTGTCTGTGGCTTCGACTGTCTATGGCCACGCATTCACCCCATGCAGAGATCCATTCGTGCTGCCGCAATGAGGCCGACGCGCCGCCAGATCAGATGACTGCGCTGAACCTGTCAGGGATCAGGACCTTCAGTGATCTTTGCCCCATGATACTGCCGATCAGCGGGCTGGATTTCCGGTTGCCCTCCGGGTCGAACTCGATCTTGCCGCGCAGTTCCGCCTCGGCCGCGTCAAACGGCGTGACGACCGCCTTTTCCATGAAGTCGAATTCGGACCGGCGCTTGCGCAGATGCCCCGCATAAGACCGTTCCTGCGTGTGGCCCCGCTGCCGCATGCGTTCGTCAAGGATATCTTCGTCCATCGAGGCAAGATGAAACATGAACATCTGGCGGCTCAGCCGGACCGGGCTTTCGGCAACGCCATGGCAGGCGCTTGTCCAAGTCACAGGCCTGCTGATGGCATGGGGCTTGCAATAGGCGCCGGTGATCTTCGCGTGTCGGCGTTGCGACAGGATCGAGGCATGCGGGTCAAGGGGCCCCTCGACGCGACGGTTCTGGATGACGTCCAGACCGATCGCGTAAAGATAGCCAGCCTCCATGCATTCCATGGCAAGGCTGTGCCAGTTTCCGCTTTTCGGGTCCACACAGACGAATTCGTCGATATCCGTCCGCAGCACGACATCATACCGACCCAGAAGTTCGGTCGCCCAGTCCGACGAGGCCCGCGCAAAGTCTTCATCCGCCTTCTTGCGGTTTCCGTCGAAGCGGACGGAGCGAACCGTGCCTATCCTCGCCGTCCCGGGGAGATCCCAGTCATCCCCGTCCTTCATCAGGTAGAGGTGCCCGGCCCCGAAGATGGCGCCATAGTAACGTGCCCATAGGGACACGAAGTAGGGTTCCTTCCGGGCATGAGACATTACCGCGAAACTGAAGCCATGATCCTGTGTCGCGGTCACGTCCGAAAATCCCGTCCCTGTGGGCGAATGCATCCAGCGGGGGTGGCCCGCAAAGGCCGGGCACGCCGCGCCGCGGCAGGATGGAGCGATACAGCCCGCGCATCAAGGGTCCATCATGCCCCGGAGACAGCGGTCTCGAAAGTTCAAATACTCCGGGTGGTCCTTGCCGGGTTGACTGCCCGGCAAGCCTTGCCCGCAGGGGTTGCGTGACCGTGGTATTCTGCGATCATTGCGCGAAGCGGCCCGTTGCCCCCCGCGACCCATTTTCGGTTCCTTCAACTCCCGACGGTGGAGTGACCGCATGTCTGAGCCCGCCATTTCCCCGGCGCTGCCGCCCCGTACCGGCAAGAAGATCGTCATCTTCGCCGATGGCACCGGAAACAGCTTCGGCAACCAGGAATCGAACGTCTGGCGGCTATACGCGGCCCTCGACAAGACCGAGAAATCCGGGGCCACGCCCGTCGCGCTGCAATTGGCGCGCTACATTCCGGGTGTTGGCACCTCGTCGAACAGGCTGTTGCGGATCATCGACGGGGCCACGGGCATCGGCGTGCCGTCCAACGTGCGCAAGCTTTATCGCTTCATCGCCTGGAACTGGGAGCCGGGCGACGAGATCTATCTTTTCGGCTTCTCGCGCGGGGCCTTCACGGTCCGGACCCTGGCCGGGATGATCCGCTTTCAGGGGCTGATGCCGCTGATGATCGGCGACCGCCCGGTCTCGGACGCCGAGATGAAGCGCAACACCGCCCGCGCATGGGACCGCTACCGCGCACAGACCGCGCCGCTTTGGCAGGATGGGCTGAAGATGGCGCCCTGGATTGCTGCGGTGCGCTGGTTGCGTGACGGGGCGATAACACTGAAGCGCCGTCTTCTGCGCCAGCCGACCCATGCCGAAGTCGAAGCAGCTCTGCCCGCCGAACGTCAGGCGGGCGCGGTGCGGATTGCCTATATGGGCGTCTTCGATACGGTCGAGGCCTACGGCTTTCCCTTCGAGGGTCTGCGCGGTTTCTGGAGCCGCTTTCTCTGGCCGATCACCTTCCGCAACCGGGTCTGTTCGAAGATCGTCGATCGTGCCGACCATGTTCTGGCGCTGGACGACGAACGGCTGACCTTCCACCCCCTGCAGTTCGACCAGAGCCTTGCCGGCACCCCTGATGCGCCGACGGAGATCCGCGAATTGTGGTTTTCCGGCATGCACTCCGACGTGGGCGGTGGCTACCCGGACGATGCCGTGGCGATGGACCCGCTCTTGTGGATCATGGACGCGGCACGGGAGGCGGGCCTGCGCTTTGGCATCGGTGCGCGCGAACGCTTTGACGACCGTCGCTATCCGCGCGCGCTTATCCACGATTCCCGCGCCGGACTGGCCGCAGCCTATCGCTATGCGCCGCGCCCCAAGCCCGCCGGGCTGGCCCATGGCGGTCCGCCAATCCTGCACCGCTCCGTCCTGCAGAAGATCCGTACCGGGGCCGACGGCTACGCACCGCTTCTGTTGCCGGCCGAGCTTCGGGTCTGCGACGGGCCCGACAGCCACGCGACGTGTGGCCCCGCTCCGATGCGGCCCGACACCGCCGCAGACGAGGCGGTGCGTCGGCTGGTCAGCCATCGGGTCCTGGCCAACCGCGCCTTGATCGGAAGCGCCGCCCTGTTTGCTCTCTTGCCGCTTCTCTTCCGACTGAAAGCTCCCCTTGCTGAAACGCTCCGAGCCAGCGGGCACGAGGTTCTGCTGGCCTGGGTGGCGGCGATCAGCTTCGATCTCGGCCCGCTCTGGACGCTCTATCGCGATATCTGGCCTGTCGCTTTGGCACTTGTGGTGGTCATGGCGGGGTTCTGGTGGTGGGGGGACGACCTGCGCGGGCGGATCAAGGATCAGGCGCTGCGGGTCTGGCGCTTCATCTGACGGGCTTCACCCTTCGGGATCGCAGGGCTATGGTGCCCGCCCCTGAAGATGAGGAATCGCATGAGCCTGCCCCAGATCCCCCGCCTGATCGCCAGTGAAATCGGGGCCACGCCCCAGCAGGTGACCGCGGCGGTCGAGCTTCTGGACGGTGGCGCGACCGTGCCTTTCATCGCGCGCTATCGGAAAGAGGTGACCGGCGGCCTCGACGATACCCAGCTTCGCAAGCTTGAGGAACGGCTTGGCTACCTGCGCGAGCTTGAGGCGCGGCGGGCGGCGATTGCGTCCTCGATCAACGATCAGGGCAAGATGACCGATGACCTTGCCCGCGCCATTGCCGGGGCGGTGACCAAGGCCGAGCTGGAGGATATCTATCTGCCCTACAAGCCCAAACGCCGCACCAAGGCCATGATCGCCCGCGAGGCCGGACTGCAGGGCCTGGTGGCGTCGATCCTTGCGGAGCGGACGGCCGATCCCAGTGCGCTGGCGGCGGGTTTTCTGTCGGAAGCATTCCCCGATGCGAAGGCTGCGCTGGAAGGCGCTCGCGACATCGTGGCCGAGGGACTGGCCGAGGATGCGGCGCTTCTTGGCCGGTTGCGCGACCACATGCGCAAGGTCGGCAGGCTTTCTGCGAGGGTCGTGGCCGGAAAAGAGGCCGCAGGGGCCAAGTTCTCAGATTATTTCGCCCATTCCGAAGACTTCGCCCGCGTGCCCAGCCACCGCGCGCTGGCCATGTTCCGCGGCCGCAACGAAGAGGTGCTGACCCTTGACCTCGAAGTCGATGCCGATGCCCCACGCGGCGAAAGCCCGGCCGAACGCGCCTGCGGCGCGGTCCTCGGGGCAGCGGGTCAGGGTGCAGGCGACAAATGGCTGCGCGAGGCCGCGGCCTGGGCCTGGCGGGTCAAGATCCGCACCTCGCTGACGCTTGACCTGATGGCCGAACTGCGCGAGGCGGCCGAGGCCGAGGCGATCCGGGTTTTCGCGCGCAATCTGAAGGATTTGCTTCTGGCGGCCCCGGCCGGGGGAAAGGCCACCATGGGCCTTGATCCCGGTATCCGCACCGGCGTCAAGGTCGCGGTGGTGGATGCGACAGGCAAGGTCGTGGCGACCGAAACGGTCTATCCGTTCCAGCCGAAAATGGACATGAAGGGGGCGCAGATGACGCTGGCCCGACTGATTGGCAAGCACGGAGTCAAGCTGATCGCCATCGGCAACGGCACTGCCAGCCGCGAGACGGAAAAGCTGGTGGCCGACCTTCTGGCACTTTTGCCCGCAGGGGCGGAAAGGCCGGTCAAGGTGGTCGTCTCGGAAGCCGGGGCCTCGGTCTATTCTGCCTCTGAACTGGCTGCGAAGGAGTTCCCCGATCTGGACGTCAGCCTGCGCGGCGCGGTGAGCATCGCCCGGCGCTTGCAGGACCCGCTGGCAGAATTGGTGAAGATCGAACCCAAGGCGATCGGCGTTGGCCAGTATCAGCACGACGTCGACCAGCACCGGCTGGCGAAATCGCTGGACGCGGTGGTGGAAGACGCTGTGAACGCTGTGGGCGTGGACCTGAACACGGCCTCGGCGCCGCTCTTGGCGCGGGTTTCGGGCGTCGGCCCGGGGCTGGCCGAGGCCATTGTCGCACATCGGGATCAGAACGGGCCCTTCGCGACGCGGAAGGATCTGCTCAAAGTGGCGCGGCTTGGGCCGAAGGCGTTCGAGCAGGCGGCGGGCTTCCTGAGGATCACGGGAGGCAAGGAACCTCTGGATGCCTCTTCTGTCCACCCCGAAGCCTATGACGTGGCGCGCAAGATCGTGGCGGCCTGCGGGCGGGACATTCGGGCGCTGATGGGCGATGGGGCGGCTCTCAAGAAGCTGAACCCGGCCAGCTTTGTCGACGACCGTTTTGGCTTGCCGACGGTCAAGGACATTCTGGGGGAACTTGAGAAACCGGGCCGTGACCCCCGACCCAGCTTCAGGACGGCGACCTTTGCCGACGGCGTGAACGAGATCACCGACCTCAGGCCCGGCATGGTGCTGGAGGGTACAGTGACCAATGTCGCGGCCTTCGGCGCATTTGTGGACGTCGGCGTGCATCAGGACGGGTTGGTGCATGTCAGCCAGTTGTCGGACAATTTCGTGAAGGATCCCCATGCCGTGGTGAAGACGGGCGACGTGGTGAAGGTACGCGTGGTCGAGGTCGATGTGGCCCGCAAGCGGATCGGCCTTTCGATGAAATCGGACGGCGGGGCATCTGCCAAAGATCAGGCGCGCGAGCGTGGGCCTGCGCCGGGCAGGCCCGCGCGCGGGCCTGTGCAGGCTGGCCCGACAGGCGGTGGCAACGCCTTTGCCGACGCACTGAAAGGCAAGTTCGGTCGCTAGATCACAGCGGGACCAGCCGCCCGAGAACAGCGCGCAGGGCAAGGATCGCGACAAGGCCGAAGGGCAGGGCGATCGCAGTTTCGGCCAACGCACCTGCGCTTGCCCCGGCAGCGATGCCAACCAGTGCGGCACTAGCCCAGCCGAACCAGCCCCTGTGCAATACGAGCATCACGGCCGGAAGGGCGATCAGCCAGCCGATCCAGCTGAACAGCGGCGACATGAGGAGAGCGTATGCGGACAACCACAGTCCAAGCGCGGCCTCGGAGGTGATCAGCCACCCGAAGCCATAAGTCAGCGCCAGTCCGAGGAGCCCAATGCCCACTGGCGCGAGCCAGAGGGCAGCCATCGCCAAGACCAGCTGCGACAGGGGCAGCGGCCTTTGCGGCCGACTGGTCAACAGCGCCATCGCTCAGGCCGCCGCACCGCCGACAGTCAGGCCCTGGATCAGCAGCGTCGGCTGGCCGACGCCCACCGGCACCCATTGACCGGCCTTGCCGCAGTTCCCGATGCCGGGGTCTAGGGCGAGGTCATTGCCGACGGCACGGATGCCCATCAGCGCCGTTGCCCCGTCGCCGATCAGGGTGGCACCTTTCACTGCCTCGCCCACCACGCCGTTGCGCACCCGGTAGGCCTCGGTACAGGAGAAGACGAACTTGCCTGAGGTGATATCCACCTGCCCGCCCCCGAAGCCCACGGCATAGATCCCGTCCTTGAGGCTCGCCACGATCCCGGCGGGGTCGTCGTTCCCGGCCAGCATGTAGGTGTTGGTCATCCGCGGCATCGGGATATGCGCGAAACTTTCCCGCCGTCCATTCCCGGTGGGCGTGACGCCCATCAGCCGTGCATTCTGGCGGTCTTGCATGTAGCCCACCAGGATGCCGTCCTCGATCAGCACGGTCTTGCCCGAAGGCGTTCCCTCGTCGTCGATGGAGATGCTGCCGCGACGGTCGGGGATCGTTCCATCATCCAGAACGGTCACCCCTTTTGTTGCTATCTGTTTCCCCATCAACCCCGCGAAGGCCGAGGTTTCCTTGCGGTTGAAGTCACCCTCGAGCCCGTGACCTATGGCCTCGTGCAGAAGGATGCCCGGCCAGCCGGGGCCAAGAACGACATCCATCACCCCGGCAGGGGCCTCGACCGCCCCAAGGTTGACCCGGGCGATCCGCAGCGCCTCGATCACCATGGGCTTCCATGTCGCGGGCGTCATCAACTCGGTCAACCCGTGGCGACCGCCCTTGCCCATGCCGCCCTGTTCGCGACGGCCGTTTTCTTCGATCATCACGCTGACATTCAGCCGAGCCATCGGCCGGATGTCGGCCAATCGGCCGCCTTCCGGGCGCAGGATCTCCACTTCCTGAACGCTGGCGGACAGCGTGGCCGAAACCTGCACCACGCGGGGGTCGAGGTCGCGGGCAAAGGCGTCGATCTCGCGCAAGAGATCGATCTTTACCGGGAAGGTCGCGTCAACCATCGGGTCCAGCGCGCGGTAAAGCTGGACGTTGGTGCCGCGCGGTGGTGCCGCCAGTGTGCCGCCCCCCGCCCCTACGGCGAGACGCGCAGTCTCAGAGGCACGTCGCAGCGCGGTCTCGGTGATCTCGGTCGAATGGGCATAGCCCGCAACCTCGCCACGCACGGCGCGCAGCCCAAAGCCCTGGCTGGCGTCATAGGTCGCCTGCCGGATGCGCCCGTCATCCAGGACGATCGCCTCGGCCCGGCGGCGTTCCAGGAAGAGCTCACCGTCATCCGCCCCTGCCGTCGCTTCGCGCAGGGTGGCCAGCGCTGCTGCCTCGTCCAGATGAGTGTCGAAGGGGCGGAAGGGGGCGTCGGTCATTGGGGCCTCGCTGGAGGGTCAGGGTTCACAGATGGTCCACCAGGCGGAAGCGGTCAAGGCGGGAAGAGCCGATCAAGGAACGCGACACCCACGTCCCAGGTGGCGGGGATGAACAGGGCATCATGCCCGACCGGGCCGAGGGAATGGAAGGTCTTCGGCTCGACGGCAAGTTGATAGAGCGCCTGGCCATGGCCGAAGGGGATCACCCGATCCCGTTCGCCGTGCAGGATCAGCAGCGGTGCGCCGATCCCGGCGATATGGTCCCGACTGCGGTACTGGTCGCGCATCAGAAGGCGCACCGGCACCCAAGGGTAGGCGTCGGCGGCGATGTCCACGGCGCCGGTATAGGGCGCCTCAAGCACCATCGCGCCGACGGGGTTCCTTGCCGCCAGTTGCACTGCGACCCCTGTGCCAAGAGATTCGCCAACCAGCACGATCCGGTCGGCCGGGATGCCCTGCGCCAGCAGAAAGCTGTACGCGGCCTCCGCATCGATGATCAATCCGGCTTCGCTCGGCCGCCCGGTCGAGCCGCCGTAGCCCCGATACGACAGGAAGGCCACGCCGAAACCCCTTGCCCGGTAATGGGCCAGCCGGTCGGCCCGGTCGGCCACCTCTCCGGCATTCCCTTGCAGAAACAGGATGACCGGGCGGACCGGGGCGGGCGGCGACCACCACAGGACAACCATTTCCCCGTCCACGGTGTGCAATTCCAGACGGGTCACCCCGGTCAGCCCGACTTCCGCGGGCGCGGGGTCGCGTCGGGTCGGAAAGTATTGAAGGTCGCGCTGAAAGAGGACCAGCCCCGACACCGCTGCGGCATAAACCAGACCGAAGCCCGCAAGGATCATGCCAAGGACTGCCAGGATCCGTTTCTCCCCTTGCCGACGGACCCGCAGAGGGGCCGGGGCGCTGCTATGTCGCAACGGTTTCGCTTGTCCCGCCCGCAGCATTATGGTTTGAAGCGGACGGGATACAACGGGATTCTGTCCTCGACGGCAGACCTGACAAGAAGGTGGCAAAGCCGCCGTACGAACGGGAAAAAGACATGCGCCTTTCGACTGCAATGACCGGCATTGCCGCAGCATCTTCCGCAAGCCTGGCAGCGGGCAGCGCCCTCGCACAGCAAGCCCTTGAGATCATTGGCCAGCCGGTCGATGGCGCCATGGGCTTCCAGCCGGCAGGCACCTCGCTGGCCGAAGATATCTACTGGCTGGACGGGATGATCCTCTACATCATCACGGCGATCGTGATCTTCGTCACCGGCCTGCTGCTCTATGTGATCTTCCGCTACAACTCGAAGGCCAATCCCACGCCCGCGCGCTTTACTCACAATTCGCCGCTCGAAGTCGCCTGGACGGTGGTGCCGATCGTGATCCTCGTCTTCATCGGGGCCTTCTCGCTGCCGATCCTGTTCAAGCAGCAGGAGATCCCGGTCGGTGACATCACGATCAAGGCGACCGGTTACCAATGGTACTGGGGGTATGAATATGTCGACGAGGGCGTGACCTTCGACAGCTACATGATCGGCTCGCCGGCAGCTGGCGGCAACAACATGCTGACGCCCGAGGTCGAGGCGGAGCTGGCCGCGCTGGGCTACTCGCGCGAGCATTTCCTTCTGGCCACTGACACTGCGGTCGTGGTGCCGGTCGGCAAGACCATCGTCGTGCAGGTCACTGCGGCCGACGTGATCCATTCGTGGAAGGTGCCCGCCTTCGGTGTGATGCAGGATGCCGTGCCTGGCCGTCTGGCGGCGCTTTGGTTCAAGGCGGATCGGGAAGGCATCTACTTCGGCCAGTGTTCGGAACTGTGCGGTCAGATGCATGCCTACATGCCGATCACGGTGAAGGTCGTGTCCGAAGCCGCCTATGCCCAGTGGCTTGAGCAGGCCAAGGCCGGTGATGTGGTGCTTTCGCATGTCGATGCCGCCGCATCCGTACAGGTGGCCTCGAACGACTGATGGCCTCGGCCGAAGTCACGGACAAAGACCGGGGCTTGCTGCGGTAAACCCCTTACCCAAGACGGAACCGGGATGAGCGATATCCACGCCTATCAGACTTCGACCGACCGTGCCCATGAGCCCGGCTTTGGCGACTATGTGCAGCTTCTCAAGCCGCGCGTGATGTCGCTGGTCGTGTTCACGGCGCTGGTTGGCCTTCTGGTCGCGCCGGTTGCGCTGCACCCGGTCGAGGCCTTCGCCGCGATCCTCTTCATCGCGCTGGGAGCGGGTGCCTCTGGCGCGCTGAACATGTGGTGGGATGCCGACATCGACGCGGTGATGAAACGCACCGCGCGCCGCCCGGTTCCCGCCGGCCGGGTCGAGGCGGGCGAGGCGCTGGCGTTGGGCCTTGCGCTTTCCGGCATCAGCATCGTGATGCTGTGGCTCGCGACGAACTGGGTCGCGGCGGCGCTTCTGGCCTTCACGATCTTCTTCTATGCCGTGGTCTATTCGGTCTGGCTGAAGCGCACGACCCCGCAGAACATCGTGATCGGCGGGGCCGCCGGCGCCTTTCCTCCGATGATCGGCTGGGTGGCTGCGACGGGCTCGGTCGGGCTTGAGGCCGTGCTCATGTTCGCGCTGATCTTCATGTGGACGCCGCCACATTTCTGGGCGCTGGCGTTGTTCATGAAGGAAGACTACCACAAGGCCGGCGTGCCGATGCTGACGGTCACCCATGGCCGAAAGGCGACACGGGCGCATATCATCGGCTACACGCTTCTTCTGGTTCCGGTGGCGGTCGGCGCGGCGCTGACCCAGATCGGCGGGCCGTTGACCCTGGCGGTGGTCGTGGTGCTGAACCTGTGGTTCGTCCTTGGTGCGCTGCGCATCTGGCTCCGGGACGAAGCCATGGCCGAAGCCGACGCCTATGCTGTCGAGAAAGCCTTCTTCCGCTTCTCGCTGCTCTATCTCTTCCTGCACTTCGCAGCCTTCCTTCTGGAAGCCGCGCTGAAGCCTTACGGGCTGGGGGGCTGGTAACATGGCTCTTCGCGCCACGCATGAATTGCACAAGCGCCGGTTCAGCCGGAACCTTGGCCTTGGCGTTACGCTTGCCGCCTTCGTCGCGCTGGTCTTCGCGCTGACCGTGGTCAAGGTCCAGCGCGGCGACCCGATGCCAGGCTTCGACCACAAGATTCGCCCCGCGATGCTGCCGAAGGAGGGCCAGGAATGATTTTCCCACGCCTTCAGGGACCGAACCGGACGCTGGTGAAACTGGTTGGCGTTGTCGTCACCATGGCGTCGCTGTCCTTCGCCGCCGTACCCTTCTACGATTGGTTCTGCCGCGTGACCGGCTTTGGCGGCACGACCTCAGTCGCCGCGACCGGGTCGGACATGGTGCTGGATCGCACGATCAAGGTGCGGTTCGATGCGTCGCTCGAACTCGGCATGCCTTGGCGCTTCAAGCCTGTCGTTCCATCGATGGAAATCCGCATCGGTGAAAACGGACTGGCCTTCTATGAGGCGCACAACCCGACCTCTCGGCCCGTGGCCGGAACCGCCAGCTTCAACGTCTACCCCTACGCGGCTGGTGGCTATTTCACCAAGGTCGAATGCTTCTGCTTTACCGAACAGGTCCTGCAGCCCGGTGAAACCGTGCAGATGCCGGTCAGCTTCTACGTCGACCCTGCAATGGTCGAAGATCGTGAAGGCCGGTTTGTGCAGGAAATCGTCCTCAGCTACACTTTCCATGAGACCCCGCTGCCCGAAGATCAGGCCGCGCTTGAAGAACCCGCCGCGGTCAACGCAGCCGCGGTGAACTGACCAAAGAAAACGAGGGAACCGTTGGCCATGGCCCACGCAAAGAACCACGACTACCACGTCCTTCCGCCGTCGATCTGGCCGCTACTCGGCTCGGTCTCGGCTTTCGTGATGCTGTTCGGCTCGGTGCTGTGGATGCACGGCTCGGCGCCGTGGCTGTTCCTGATCGGTCTGGCGGGCGTGCTCTACGTCATGTTCGCCTGGTGGTCCGAGGTGGTGCAGGAAAGCCATGCGGGCGACCATACCCCGGTGGTGCGGCTTGGCCTGAAATATGGCTTCATCCTGTTCATCATGTCCGAAGTGATGTTCTTCGCGGCCTGGTTCTGGACCTTCTTCAAGCATCGCATGTATCCCATGGGGCCGGACAGCCCGGCGATCGACGGAGTCTGGCCACCCGCGGGGATCGAAACCTTCGACCCCTGGCACCTGCCCTTCATCAACACGTTGATCCTGCTTCTTTCGGGCTGCGCCGCGACCTGGGCGCACCATGCGCTGGTGCATGAGAACAACCGCAAGGATCTGGTAAACGGACTGATCATCGCGATCGCGCTTGGCGTGATCTTCACCGGGATGCAGGCCTATGAATACAGCCATGCCGCCTTCGGTTTTGCCGGCAACATCTACGGCGCCAGCTTCTTCATGGCGACGGGCTTCCACGGCTTCCACGTCATCATCGGCACGATCTTCCTGACAGTCTGCCTGATCCGCGCACTCAAGGGGCATTTCACCCCCGAAAAGCATGTCGGCTTCGAGGCTGCCGCCTGGTACTGGCACTTTGTTGACGTGGTGTGGCTTTTCCTCTTCGCCGCTGTCTACGTCTGGGGCCAGTAACCGCAAGACCGACCAACAGCAATCAGCGCGGGCCTTCGGGCCTGCGCTTTCGTTTCCGGGGGTGTGATGCGCCGCTATCTCTTTCCTGTCATCCTTGGGCTGGTCGGCGTCTCGATACTGACCAGCCTCGGCTTCTGGCAGTTGCGGCGGATGGAGGAGAAGCGCCTTTACCTCGATGAAATCGAGGCTCGCATCAGCAATGCTCCCATCTCCCTGCCTGTCGTCCCGCAGGAAGGACCGCACAAGTTCCAGGCCGTCGTCGCCGAAGGCCGCTTCACCGGCGAGACGCTTGCCGTCCTTGCCGGTCAGAAGGGCGGCAGTCCCGGCGTCCTTCTGGTCGAGGCCTTCGCCCTGCCCGACGGCCGCCGAATCCTTGTCCAGCGTGGCTTCATCGAGGATGATCAGCGTGATGCCACCCGCAGCGTGACCGAGGCCAGGGTCGAGGGTCATCTGCACTGGCCGCAGGACACCAACGCCTTCACCCCGCCGCCCGATCAGAAGACAGGCCTGTGGTTTGCCCGCGACGTGCCTGCGATGGCAGCGGCCTTGAAGACAGAGCCGACGCTTATTGTCGCAAGTCAGCCGACCGGTGACGGGATCATGCCGCTTCCGGTCGATACCTCGGGTATACCCAATGACCACTGGGGCTATGCGATCCAGTGGTTCCTTTTGGCCGCGACCTGGGCGGGGATGACTCTGTTCCTCCTGTGGCGTATCAGGGCGCGGAAAGTGTGAAGGCGACGGCGATGCAATATATCTCTACCCGAGGCGCGGCCCCCGTCCTTGGCTTCGGCGAGGCGATGATGACCGGCCTTGCGCGCGACGGCGGCCTCTACGTGCCGGAAACCGTACCGGTGATGAGCCATGCCGAGATTGCCGCGCTGGCAGGCGCGCCCTATGAAGAGGTCGCCTTCCGGGTGATGCGCCCCTATCTGGGCGGGTTCTTTCGGGATGACGAATTCCAGGGCCTGATCGCCAGGGCCTATCAGGGCTTCCACCACGCCGCCCGCGCGCCGATGGTGCAGCTTGGGCCGAACCACTTCCTCTTGGAGTTGTTTCACGGCCCGACGCTGGCCTTCAAGGACTTTGCCATGCAGCTCATCGGTCAGATGATGCAGGCGGCACTGGCCCGGACGGGCGAGCGGATCACCATCGTTGGCGCGACTTCCGGCGACACCGGGTCGGCGGCGATGGAGGCGTTCCGGGGCCTTGCCAATGTGGATGTCTTCATCCTCTTCCCGCATGGCCGCGTCAGCGACGTACAGCGCCGGCAGATGACCACGCCGGCCGAGGCAAACTGCCACGCGCTGGCCATCGACGGTGACTTCGACGATGCTCAGGCCCGCGTGAAGGACATGTTCAACGACTTTGCCTTCCGCGATGGCGTCCGGCTGGCAGGGGTGAACAGCATCAACTGGGCCCGCGTGCTGGCGCAGGTGGTCTACTACTTCTACGCCGCCACAGCCCTTGGCGCCCCGCACCGCGCGGTCAGTTTCACTGTACCCACCGGCAATTTCGGCGACATCTTCGCCGGATATATCGCCAAGCGCATGGGCTTGCCGATCGACCGGCTGGTGATCGCGACCAACCAGAACGACATCCTCGATCGGGCGCTGAAGACGGGCGATTACCGGACGAACGGTGTCAAGCCCTCGATCAGCCCGTCGATGGACATTCAGGTCTCGTCCAATTTCGAACGCGCTCTTTTCGATGCCTATGGCCGCGACGGGGCGGCGGTGGCAGCGCTGATGGACGAGATGAAGGCGGGCGGCTTCACCGTTTCCCGGGACGCCATCGAGATGCTGCGCGCAACCTTCGCGTCGGGCCGTTGCACCGAGGACGAGACGCTGGCGGTGATCGCGAGGCACTGGAAGACGACGGGGGAACTTCTCTGCCCGCATTCCGCCGTAGGTGTGAAGGTGGCCGAAGAGCATGTCGGCCTCGCTCCTATGGTGACTTTGGCCACCGCGCACCCCGCGAAGTTCCCCGATGCCGTCGAACGCGCGATCGGCGTTCGCCCATCCCTGCCGCCGCATATGGCCGACCTTTTCGACCGGCCCGAACGGATGACACGGGTCCCGAACGACCTGGGCGCCATCCAGGCGCTGGTGCGCGACAGGATCGCTCGTCGATGACTGCGTCACTCCTCGCTGCGGGGCGCGCCTGCGCCATGCGACGAGAAGACGAAGTCGCACGAGGAGCGGCCCCTTTCGCAACCGGCAGCGGGGCTGTATGACCATGCGAGACGCCTGAACCCCCGGACCGCATCTTGACGCAACACCTGCACACTCTGCCCAACGGCTTCCGCATCCTGACCGAGGACATGCCCGGCCTGCAATCGGCCTCGATCGGCATCTGGGTCGAGGCTGGCGGCAGGCACGAAACCACCGAGCAGAACGGCATCGCGCATTTTCTTGAACACATGGCCTTCAAGGGCACCCGCCGCCGCAGCGCACTGCGCATCGCTGAAGAAATCGAGGACGTGGGCGGCTACATCAACGCCTATACCAGCCGCGAGATGACCGCCTACTACGCCCGGGTCCTCAGCCAGGATGTGGTCATGGCGCTGGACGTGATCGCCGACATCGTGCTCAACCCCGTCTTCCGCAAGGCTGACATCGAAACCGAGCGCCATGTCATCCTGCAGGAAATCGGCCAGGCGCTGGACACCCCCGACGACATCATCTTCGACTGGCTGCACGAAGTCAGCTACCCCGACCAGCCCTTCGGGCGCACCATCCTGGGGCCCGAGGAACGGGTTTCGTCCTTCAGGAAAGCTGACTTCGAAGCCTTTACCGGTGCGCATTACAGCCCCGACCAGATGATCCTGTCGGCGGCAGGCGGGGTGGATCACGCGGCCATCGTCGCGGCTGCCGAACGCATCTTCGGACATCTGAAGCCCGCGGGTCATGCCGGGGTAGAGCCGGCCCGTTTCATCGGTGGCGAGCGGCGCGAGGTGAAAGAGCTTGAACAGGTCCACTTCGCCCTGGCTTTCGAGGGCCCCGGCTACCGTGACGATGCGGTCTATGCCGCACAGGTCTATGCCACCGCCCTGGGCGGGGGCATGTCCAGCCGCCTGTTCCAGAAGATCCGCGAGGACCGCGGCTTGTGCTATTCGATCCACGCCCAGGCCTCGGCCTACGAGGATACCGGCCACATCACCATCTACGCCGGCACCTCCGAAGCCGAGATCGCCGAACTGACCAGCCTGACCATCGACGAATTGAAGCGCGCCGCCGAAGACATGGCCGAGACCGAGGTTGCCCGGGCCCGGGCGCAGCTGCGCGCGGGAATGGTGATGGGGCTGGAGAGCCCCTCGTCACGGGCCGAACGCAATGCGCGATTGCTGTCGATCTGGGGCCGTGTGCCGCCCTTGTCGGAAACCGTGGCGAAAATCGACGCGGTCGATACCTCGGCCGTGCGAGCCTACGCGGAAGGGCTCACCGCGGCCAAGGCGGCGCTGGCTGTCTATGGTCCAGTGGCCATGGCACCGGGAATCGAAGCGATACGCAAGGGGCTCGCCAGCTGATGCTCCTTGGGCTGAAGCGGCGCGTCCGGGTCGAGACCGAGCGCATGACGCTGCGCCTACCCGAACATGCCGACTGGCGGCAATGGTCCGACTTGCGTGCCGCCTCGGCAGAGTTCCTCGCGAAATGGGAGCCTGTCTGGTCGAACGACCACCTTACCCGCCGCGCCTTTACCAACCGGGTCTACTGGGCACAGCGGGCCGAGGCGCAGGGCACAGCGCTGCCGATGCTGCTGATCCGCCGCGCCGACAACCAGTTGATGGGCGCGCTCACCCTGGACAACATTCGCCGTGGTCCCGCCCAGACCGGCACCTACGGTTACTGGATCGGGGCGCCCTTTGCCCGGCAGGGCTACATGCGCGAGGCGATCCTTGCGCTTACCCACCATGCCTTCACCCGGATGGACCTGAGCCGGCTGGAGGCTGCTTGCCTGCCCGAGAACGTCGCCTCGCGCGGGGTGCTGGAAAGCTGCGGCTTCAAATACGAAGGCGTCGCGCAGAGCTATCTCCAGATCAACGGGCGCTGGCGCAATCATGTGCTCTACGCCAACCTGCGCAGCGACCGGCGCGGGCGGACCGACGTCGGGTGATCTTGCCCCGGGCAGGTTACGACATGGGCGTGTTGCGTGCATGCCTTTGTCTCGCGGCCTTTGGCGGGGTTGGTTCGGCAGAAAGGAAGACGGCGGCACGCAGAGTTCCGGGCGCGCAGACCGTGCCTGTCCGTGGCACCGGGGCCCACCTCGCGCATCCGTGATCCTTTGGGCGGGTGACCCGCAGCCGATCCGGGTTACCCTTTGGGTCAGCCCCGGAGGTCCCATGCGCCTGATCCTTGCCCTGACCCTGCTTGCCGCCCCCGCTTTCGCGCAGGAACGGACTCCGTCACACTGCATCGCTCTGGCAGAAGCGACGCCCGGGGTTGTGCCCGTCGCCTTGCAGGACGGTCTTGAGGCAAACCAGGTGCTGATCCGCTACATCGACCACGCCATGTTCGCCATCGTCACGCCAAACGGAACGGTGGCAGTGACGGATTACACCGGCCATCTCGGCACGACCGATCTGGTGCCTGACGTGGTCACGATGAACAACGCGCATTCGACGCATTGGACGGCCAACCCCGATCCGCGCATCCCGCATGTCCTGAAGGGCTGGGGCGAGGGGCCGGAGCCCGCCGATCACCGGCTGGATCTTGGACCGATGCTGGTGCGCAACGTCACCACCGATACGCGCGGCCCTTTTGGCGAAGGGGCGCGGCGCGACGGCAATTCGATCTTCATCTTCGAGGCCGGGGGTCTGTGCATCGGCCATCTGGGCCATCTGCACCAGATACCGACACCCGAGCAATATGCGGCGATCGGACGGCTGGACGTGGTGATGGTTCCGGTCGATGGCGGCTATACCTTGCGCCTTCAGGATATGAGCGGTGTGGTGAAGCGCTTCCGCTCTTCTGTGGTGATCCCGATGCATTGGTTCAGCCGTGGCTCGCTGAACGCCTTCCTTGCTGAAATGTCGTCGGAGTTCACGGTGGTCGAGACCGGCGGCGCGCAAATCGCGCTTTCGTTGCGGGACCTGCCGTCGGAGCCGACGATCCTGGTGCTGGACCCGGCTTTCCTCGACTGAGGCGGCTCTGGTCTATGCCCGCGCCCGGCGTTACCAAGGGACGTAGGAGGCGCCGATGCTGAACCCTTGCGACACTGCGTTCCTTGACCGGCTGCGGGGCTTGCTGCCCGAGGGCTGTCTCTCGGCGCCCGAGGCCCGGTATCTGGAGGAACCCCGCGGTCGCTGGCAGGGCGTAGCGGGCGCAGTGGCCCGGCCCGGCACGGTGGCCGAGGTTGCCACGATCATGGCGGCCTGCAATGCGGCCCGGGTGGGCGTTGTGCCCTGGGGGGGCGGGACGGGTCTGGTGGGCGGGCAGCTTCAGCCGACAGGCCCCGCGCCGCTTCTATTGTCTCTGGAGCGGATGAACCGGCTACGCGGTGCCTATCCGGAGGAAAATACGCTGGTGGTCGAGGCTGGTATGGTGCTGGCCGATGTGCAGGCCGAGGCCGCGAATGTCGGGCGGCTGTTTCCGCTGACGCTGGCCAGTCAGGGCAGTTGCCGGATTGGAGGCAACCTCGCGGCCAATGCCGGAGGGGTGCATGTGCTGCGCTATGGCAATACGCGCGACCTTTGCCTGGGGTTGGAGGCGGTCTTGCCGGACGGGACGGTGGTCAGCGGGTTGACCCGGCTTAGGAAGGACAATGCGGGCTATGACCTGCGTCACCTGCTGATCGGGTCGGAAGGCACGCTGGGGGTGATCACCGCGGCCAGCCTGCGGTTGTTTCCCATCCCGGCCGCGACTTTGGTAGCGCTTCTGGTGGTGCCCGCGCCAACTGCGGCGCTTGACCTGCTGACGCTGGCGCAGGAGCGGCTTTCCGGCATGGTCTCGGCTTTTGAGCTGATCCACCGGGCCGGGTTCGATTTTCTGGCCGAGACCCTGCCCGAGATCCGTGCCCCCTTTGATCCCTTGCCCGACTGGATGGTGCTGGTGGAGCTTGGCCTGCCTGCGGGTATTGAACCGGAAATGGCGATGGCCAATCTCTATGATGCCGCCGACGACCGGGGGCTGGTGACGGACGGGGTCATTGCGACCTCGCATGCGCAGGCAGATGCGCTCTGGCACCTGCGGGAGATGATCCCCGAGGCGAACCGACGGATCGGCGCGGTGTCGAGCCATGACATCTCGCTGCCGCTCTCGGCGATCCCGGATTTCATCGCCCGCGCGCCGGAAGTGATTGCCGATCTGGGCGTGTTCCGCGTCAATTGCTTCGGCCATCTTGGCGACGGCAACCTGCACTGGAACGTCTTTCCGGCGCGGGGGCGCAGCCGGAAGGACCATGAGGACGTGCGCGATGCGGTCAAGACCCGGGTCCATGATCTGGTACATTCCATGGGCGGTTCGGTCGCGGCCGAGCATGGGGTGGGGCGGCTCAAGGTTGCGGACCTCGCGCGCTATGGCGATCCGGGAAAACTGGTCGCGATGCGGGCGATCAAGGCGGCGCTGGATCCACATGGCATCATGAACCCAGGGGCGGTTCTGGCCGGATAGGGACGGCTGGTCGCTGCCTGCAGACAGGCCGTTGCCCGGACCCGGTGACAAGGCGATACCGTCGCACGATTGGGCCGCGACCGATAGATTCCGGGGATGGCCCCTTGCGTGTTGTGTTCAAGGAAGGCGTTGGGAGGCCGGGCCGCGCCCCGGAAACATCCCCGCCGCAGGAAACCTGCGACGGGGTGCTTTGGGGGGTGTGTGGGTCACGCCGTGGGTAGCGGCGTGGTCGGGCTGGGTAGACCCGACAGCCACATGTGTAGAGTGATTCCCTTTCAACAAGGTTAACGGCAGTCGTTGCAGCCGAACGCTTCTCACGGCGCATGAAAGACGGCTGACCACGAGCGAGGGAAGAGCGGTCCGATCAGAGCCCTTCGAAGGCGCACAGTGCGTGGACGTCCATTCCCATCGCCTCGAGTTTCGACCGACCGCCCAGATCGGGCAGATCGACGACAAAGGCACAGCCGACGACCTCGGCCCCCAGCCGCTCGATCAGGCGAATACCGGCCTCGGCGGTTCCGCCTGTGGCCAGCAGGTCATCGACCAGAAGGACCTTTTCGCCCGGGGCCATTGCATCGTCATGCACCTCGACCACCGCCTCACCATATTCCAGTTTGTAGTCCTGAGCGATCGTTGGCCCCGGCAGCTTGCCCTTCTTGCGGATCGGCACGAAGCCCGTGGACAACTGATGCGCCACCGCGCCGCCCAGGATGAAGCCCCGGGCCTCCAGCCCTGCGACCTTGTCGATCCGCTGGCCCGCATAGGGGGCCAGCAGCTGATCCACACACATGCGAAACCCGCGCGGGTCCGCGAACAGCGTGGTCACGTCGCGAAAGAGAATGCCCTCATGCGGGAAATCGACGATGGTGCGGATGTAGTCCTTGACGGTCTTCTTCTGGGTCATGGCAGGTCCTGTTCAGGGGGGCGGGTAGTGCCAGCGCAAGAGCATGGCGTCCTGACCCGTGAGCCGGGTCGTGGCATTCGAGGTTTGCGACAGGATCGAGACGCCCTCGTAGGTCGGGCCGTCAATGTCGAACAGGAACCCCAGGGACTGGGTGACCTCTTCCAGCATGACCGAGGTCAGATCGGCCGCGGTGATCGAGGTCGAGATCAGGATCACGGCTTCCGTGATCTGGTTGATATCATTCGACCAGACGGTCATGTACCCCACCCCCATCACGCCGGGGCCGGAAAAGCCGGGGGTCTCGCTCAGGATTGCGCCTTCGGTCAGGGCTGTCGGAAGGATGGTGATGTCGGCGGGGCCGTCGGGCAGGAAGTCGATGGCGATTCCAGCACCCACGCCGTTGACTTCGTCGATCGCATGCCGTGCCGCGCTCACCAGACGCAATTGGAACTCAGGGGTTGCCGGGTCGCTGCCAAGCGCGACCGTAAGGGTAAGGCGCGGCTTGTTCCAGCGCAGCGTCGCGGCGCGGCACTCCCCCCCGGGCAAGGCGCCGCAGGTTGCAAGGCGGTAGAACTGCCAGTCGGACAGTGGCCCGTCGGCAAGGACGCCGTCCGAGAACGGGGCCTCGGCCATCGCGGCGGTTGCGGCAAGGCAAAGTGCTGCGGCGCGGAGTGTCGGCATCGGTCGCGCCCTAGAGCACGCGGCCCGCGACTGCGTCGAGCTTTGCCAGAAGCTCGGGGTCGCGCCCGTCGGGGGCCGTCATGATCGCGTGCGACAGCGCCCGGTCGCAGCCGTGCGGGCAGGTGGCGCGGTCGGCATCCAGCAGGCCCGGCAGCCGGGCGACCAGGCCGCGCGCGGCGGCGGCATTGGCCTGCACGACCGCAATCACCTGCGCCACGTCCACCGCGCCGTGGTCTTCGTGCCAGCAGTCGTAATCGGTAACCATGGCGATCGAGGCATAGCAAAGCTCGGCCTCCCGGGCGAGGCGGGCCTCGGACATGCCGGTCATGCCGATCACATCCGCCCCCCAGCTGCGGTAAAGGCGGCTTTCGGCACGGGTGGAAAACTGCGGCCCCTCCATCGCGATATAGGTTGCGCCTTCGTGGACGGTCAGGCCCTCGGCCCGTGCCGCGGCGGCGGCGAGGGACGACAGGCGCGGGCAGGTCGGGTCGGCAAGGCTCACATGCGCGACGCATCCGGGGCCGAAGAAGGACATCGGGCGCGTGCGGGTGCGGTCGATGAATTGGTCGACCAGCACGAAATCGCCGGGTGCAAAGTCTTCGCGCAGCGACCCCACGGCCGAGACCGCGACGACATCGCTGCACCCCAGCCGCTTCAGCGCGTCGATGTTGGCGCGGTAGGGGACAGTCGCAGGGTCGTGCACATGCCCACGCCCGTGGCGGGGCAGAAAGGCTACCGGCAAGCCACCGAGGCGGCCCACCAGCACCTCGTCCGACGGCTTGCCCCATGGGGTCTTGACCTTGACCCAGCTTGCTCCCTCCAGCCCGTCGATCTGGTAGACCCCTGATCCGCCGATGACGCCGAGCATGGTCTGCATGAGGGGTCCTTTCTGATGGCCGGCGGCAGGATAGTCGCGTCGCGCAGCGTGGGAAAGAGGGCGCAGGCCGAAAGCAGTCCCCCCCCAGCCGGTGCCGGCCGCAGCCTCGAAACACCGCGCCTTGGCCGATATCTCGGGAATCGCGTTGCCAAATGCAGCGTTCTGCGCAAGAGATGCTGCCCGCGCGACCATTGGCGGGCGCCGCGTCGGCATTTGAAGATGCAATTTGAGAGGGAATTCATGACGGATGGAAAGAAGCCGGACGCAAGTCCGGGCCGTTGGCTGGTCAGGCATCAGGGCGGGATAACCGCAGGTTTCGCGGCAGTTCTGTTGATCTGCGCCTTGGGGGCGCCGCTTGTCCTCGATTTTGGGCTGTCGGATATCCCGATGCCCGCTGCTGTCGACTCGGACGGCGCGCGCATGGTGATGCTGTTCTTCCTTTACGCCTATGCTGTCATCGCCTTTGCGCTGGCGCTGAAGCTGGTCGAGACGGCGCATGTCGCCAGATGGATGCGGACCAGTGGCGTGATCGTGCAGTCGCAACCGGGGTTCCGCACGATTCATCGGGCCCGGCGCATGCCCGAGCAGCGCCGCATCGCCGACATCGTCTTTGAATTCAAGGTCCCGGACGGGGCTGGCCGGGACAAGCTGGTCCGGGGAAAGCGGATCGACATCTCGGAAACCATGGCCGAAGAGGACGTGCCAGCCGCACTGCAACGCTTTCCGGTCGGAAAGCCGGTCTTCGTCTATTACGATCCGCAAGATCCGGAAGCTGCCGTGCTCGATCCCGGCGCCGAGGACCGGCGGAAGACCGTTGTCGGGCTGTTCTGGCTGGCCGTGGTATTTGCGGGTCTGGCCTTTCCGATCATGGTGCTGACGACGGGGGTCGATGCGCTCGCGGCAGCGCTGGAAGGCCGCGGGCATCTTGCCCTCGCAGCGGTCTTCGGCCTCTTCGGTCTGGTCATGCTGGTCCTCTTCCGCGGCCTCTTGCGCGACTCGCGACGGGTGCAGGGCTGGCCAGTGACCGAAGGCGAGGTCGTCCTGACCGAGCTTGTGCCCTATATGACGGAACTCAGGAAGACCACGCGGCGCGGTCGCCGGTCACGCAGTCGTCTGCCGGGCGCAAACGAAGGTCTTGCCGATGCCCCGGGCTACAGCGGGCGCGGCGAAATGTATCTGCCTGTGGTGGAATATGCCTATACGGTCGGTGTTCAGAGGCATGTCAGCCGGAACATCCGCCTTAACACCCAGACAGGAATGGACCGTGCCTCCGCCGAGGCCGTTCTGGCCCGCTATTCGAGGGGTAGCAAGGTTGCCGTACACTACGACCCGGACGACCCCTCGCGCGCGGCGCTGGAATCGGGCCTCGGCATGGGCTGGTCGCTTCTCTTCGTCGGTCTGGCATGTGGTGCGGCGGCCATAGCGGTCGCGGTGCTTGGCAACGGCTGAGCGACCTTGGGAAACGGGCCCATCGGCGGGCGGCGGGCCCGCCCGACTTGGCCCATCACGTTTGGCGGACTTGCGCCTGGACCCGGGCTTGGGCCATCCTTGGCCGGATCGGGACGCCGAGGGGAAGAATGGCAGCAGATGTGACGGTTCTGGCCGAATTGGCCGACAAGATTGCCGCGCGCGCATCCGGTGGTCGGGTGATTGTAGCCCTGGCCGGGGCGCCTGGCTCGGGCAAGTCAACGCTGGCCGAGAAGCTTGCCGCCAAGCTGAATGGACAGCAGCCTGGGCTGGCCATGGTCTTGCCGATGGACGGCTATCATTATGACGACCTCTATCTCGTTCCGGCGGGGCTGCGCCCGCGCAAGGGCGCACCACAGACCTTCGACGTGGGTGGGCTTTTCCACACGCTGAAACGCCTGCGCGCGCGGGACGAGGCCGAAGTCGCCGTGCCGGTCTTCGACCGCCAGATCGAGATTGCCCGGGCCGGGGCCAGGCTGATCCCGGCCTCTGTTGCGGTCATTGTGGTCGAGGGCAACTGGTTGCTGCTTGACCAGGCGCCCTGGGATCGGCTGCGGCCGCTGTTCGACATCACGGTTCTGGTCGATGTGCCCGAGCATATCCTGCGGTCGCGGCTGCGCGGGCGCTGGGAGCGGCTGGGGCTGTCGGAGGCGGAGATCGCGGCCAAGCTGGAGGAAAACGACCTGCCGAACGGGCGGTTGGTCCGAGATGGCTCGGTCGCGCCGGACTGGCGGATCGCGAATGGCTGAGGGGGAGTGATGGACCTGATCGACACGCACCAGCACCTGATCCTGCGGGATCGGATCGGCTATGCCTGGACCGGGGAGTTTCCGATCCTCGCGGGTGATTTCACGCGCGAGGATTACGCGGGGCTGGTTGCGGGCAAGGGGGTGGGTGCCACGATCTTCATGGAGACCGGGGTCGATGATGCCGACTATCGGGCCGAGGCTCGGCTGGTGGCCGGGATGATCGGCACCAGCGTCGGCGGGGTGGCCATGCTTGGCCAGATCGCCAGCATCCGGCCGGAATGGGACGAGGGTTTCGACGCCTGGCTGGAAGAAGCGCAGGGCCTGGGCGTCGTGGGGTTCCGGCGCATCCTGCATGTGGTCCCCGACGAGGTGTCCTTGACCGAGACCTTCCGGGCCAACCTGCGCAAGATCGGGCGGGCGGGCTACAATTTCGACCTCAACTTCCTGTCGCGGCAACTGATCCCGATCGGGGTCGAATTGCTGAAGGCCTGCCCGGACCAGCCATACACGCTGGATCATTGCGGGGTGCCGGATGTGGCGGGTGGCGACTGGGAGGTCTGGAAAGCGGGCATCGACGCCTTTGCGGCCTTCGAGAACGTCGTGGTGAAGCTTTCCGGCATCACCACCTATTGCGCGCCGGGCACGGCCTCGGTCGCGCTGGTGCGTCCTTATGTCGAGCATCTCCTGGAGGCCTTCGGCCCGGACCGGATGCTCTGGGGCGGCGACTGGCCGGTGGTGAACCTGGGTGCGGGGCTGCCCGGCTGGATCGACATGACACGGGAATTGCTGGCAGAGCTTTCCCATGACGAACAGCACGCCATCGCGCAAGGCACGGCCCGGCGGGTCTACGGCGTCTGACCGCATGCTCCTCGTTCGACTTCGTCTCCTCGTCGCGGTGCCCGCCCGCGAGGAGTGACGAATTCATCGACGAGGCCCCTGGCCGGACCCATGCCGCCGGAGCTTTCGTACGCAGAACAGACTGCCATCGCACGGGGCACGGCACAACGGGTCTACCGGGTGACGGCCTGGCTTCTGGTGGCGAGGCGGACGAGTGCAGGTCTTGTTTTCCCGACCAGCCGCGGGGCAAGTAGCAGCTTGTGCAGACAATCCAGCCATGGTCTGACGCCGGCATCCCTTCACGGCGGAAACCGGCACTAAAGCATGACCCCCAGCTCGGGTCCCCACTGCTATCTGATCGGTGGAAGGAACATCCCGCCGCTGGTTCCAGACGGGCTTGTCTTTCCCTTCTGGAGTCTTACCAAGACGGCACTTGCAATCTGTGCGCTGAAGTTGGTCGGCGCAGGGCGTCTTTCACTTGACCGCCGCCTTTCCGGCGAAGCTTTCACCTTGCGCCAGCTTTTGGGCCATACGTCTGGCCTGCCGGATTATGGCAACCTGCGCAGCTATCAAGAGGCGGTCGCGCGCGATGAGGACCCCTGGCCGCGGGAAATGGTCCGACGGTTGGCACTGGCGCAGGGCATGCTTTTTAGGCCGAGCGAGGGGTGGGCCTACTCCAACATCGGCTATCTGTTGGTGCGCGAGTTGGTGGAAGAGACAGCAGGTAAGCCCCTTGCTGCCTTGGTGCGAGAGATGATCTGCGAGGCCCTTGGGCTGGCGAGCGTGCGACTGGCCGAGACGCGGGCCGACCTTGCCCCGGTCCATTTGGACGGAGCCAGACGTTATCATCCCGGCTGGGTTTACCATGGCTGCCTGATCGGCAGTGTAGGCGACGCGGCGCGGCTTTTGGATGGGCTGCTCTCGGGTCGGCTTATTGACCGGGCGCTTGTCGCCGAGATGCTGGTCGCGCGGCCGATCGGCGGGGCGATCCCCGGGCGGCCCTGGACGGAAACCGGATATGGTCTTGGGCTGATGATCGGCCGTTTCGGCGCCACGGTGCCTGTTGTCGGGCACACCGGGGGGGGGGCCGTTCAGTGTCGCCGCGGTCTATCACGCGGTCGGTCATGAAGGTCCGGTCACAGCCGCCGCCTTTGCCGCCGGAGAAGACGCTGGCCTTGCCGAGGCCGCTGCTGCAAGGGCGCTTGGGGCCTGCGTTGCCTAGTCGGCGTCAGCATGAGATCAGGCCTTGGCCAGGTCGCAGCCTTTAGGCAATCGTAAGCAAACCAACGGTCTCGGTAACGGCGAGCGGCCCCGAAATGATCTGCCGCGCCGTGAGGTTCTGCGGAATGCTTGGGCCACGGGTGAAGGGGCTACAAGGATGGTCCGCTGACTGTCTCTTCCAAGACTATGAAAAGCGCCCAGCGCACGACGAGAAGGGCCGGAGTCACCAGAAGTGGGAAGGTGTCGAATGACATGATGGGTCAGCCGGAATGGCCTGCGCAAATGCGCCAGCGCAGACTGCGGTATCGCGGCAGGTCGCGCCAGGGGGCCTTCTTTCCTTCTGGTCAGAACGGTCGATCTTCGATACTCTGACTGCAATAACCCGGGGGAACACCCGGGCTTGAGGCAGAGCAGGCGTGACAGGCGGGTTCCCATGACTGAGATGGTCCATGGCTCCAATCCCGTGCGGGTGACCGAACCGGTCCTTCCGCGCTGGTGGCGCACGATTGACATCTGGACGCTGACCTCGGTCTTCGTCCTTTTCGGCATCGGGCTGCTGCTCGGCCTTGCGGCATCCGTGCCACTTGCCACACGGAACGGGCTTGAACCCTTCTTCTATGTCCAGCGTCAGGCATTCTTCGGCGGCATCGCGCTGGTGGTGATGATCGCCATCTCGATGATGTCCCCCGCAATGGTGCGGCGGCTGGGGGTGCTGGGCTTTGTCGTCTCGCTGGTTGCGCTCATGCTCCTGCCGCTTTTCGGCACTGATTTCGGCAAGGGCGCGGTGCGCTGGTTCTCGCTCGGCTTTGCCTCGGTTCAGCCATCGGAGTTCCTGAAACCCGGATTCGTCATTGTCGTCGCATGGCTGATTGCCGCTTCTCAGGACCTGAACGGCCCGCCGGGCAAGTCGATATCCTTCGCCCTGACCTTGCTGGTCGTCGGCTTTCTTGCCATGCAACCCGATTTCGGCCAGTCGGCGCTGATCCTGTTTGCCTGGGGGGTGATCTACTTCGTGGGCGGCGCGCCGATGACACTGATCGCCGTCGTGGGCGGGATCGTTGGCGTGGCCGGGCTGGTCTTCTACGAATCCTCCGAACATTTCGCCCGCCGGATCGACGGCTTCCTCGCGCCCGATGTCGATCCGCGCACCCAGCTTGGCTATGCGGCCAACGCGATCCAGGAGGGCGGGTTCTTCGGCGTGGGCGTGGGCGGCGGTCAGGTGAAATGGTCGCTGCCCGATGCGCATACCGATTTCATCATTGCCGTCGCGGCCGAGGAATACGGGCTGATCCTCGTTCTTTTCATCCTCGCGCTCTATGGCGTGATCGTCGTCTGCTCGCTTGTGCGCCTTCTGCCCGAACGCGACCCATTCGCCCGTCTCGCCGGCACGGGGCTGGCCTGCATCTTCGGGGTGCAGGCGATGATCAACATGGGGGTGGCCGTGCGGCTTCTGCCAGCCAAGGGGATGACGCTGCCGTTCGTCAGCTACGGCGGCTCCTCGGTTATCGCAGCGGGAATCACCATGGGAATGCTGCTTGCCCTGACCCGCCAGCGCCCGCGGGGGCAGATGGGCGACGTCTTCCGGCGGGGCCGGTGATGCTGGTGCGACAAGCCTGCAAGCGGCCCCCCACCCCCATCCCCTCCCCACGCGGGGGAGGGGAGGCACCCGTGTTTTCGCGCCTGGTCACCAGCGCATCGGGTGCAGATTGCACGCCTCCCTCCCCCCTTCGTGGGGGAGGGATGGGGTGGGGGGGCTCGGCTGACCCCGCGAAGGGGGCAGCGCGATGAGCGGCCGGCTGCTCCTGATCGCGGCGGGCGGCACCGGCGGGCACATGTTCCCGGCCCAGGCCCTGGCCGAGGCGATGCTGGCGCGTGGCTGGCGGGTGAAGCTTTCGACCGACGACCGCGGCGCGCGCTATGCGGGGGGCTTTCCGCAAGGCGTGAAGATCGAGCGGGTGGCCTCGGCCACCTTCGCGCGGGGCGGGGTGGCGGCGAAGCTTCTGGTCCCGGTCCGGATCCTGGGCGGCATCCTGGGGGCGCTCTGGTCGCAACTGCGCGACAAGCCCGCGGTGGTGGTAGGCTTCGGGGGCTACCCGTCGATCCCGGCGCTCTCGGCGGCCTGGGTCTTGCGGCGGCCCCGGATGATTCATGAGCAGAACGGCGTCCTTGGCCGGGTGAACCAGCTCTTCGCCCGCCGGGTGCAGAAGGTCGCCTGCGGCACCTGGCCCACGACGCTGCCCGCGGGCGTCACGGGCGAGCCCACCGGAAACCCGGTCCGCCAGGCCGTCCTCGACCGCGCCGCCGCGCCCTATATCCCGCCCGGCGACTATCCGATGTCGCTGGTCGTCATCGGCGGCAGCCAGGGCGCGCGCATCCTGTCCGACGTGGTGCCCGCCGCCGTGGCAACCCTGCCCGAGGGTCTGCGTGCCAACCTGCGCGTGGCCCATCAGGCCCGCGACGAAGACGCTGCCCGCGCCGCTGAGGGCTATGAGATGGCAGGCGTCCGCGCCGAGATCGCCCCCTTCTTCCCCGACATTCCCCGGCGCCTGTCCGAGGCACAACTGGTCATCAGCCGCTCGGGCGCCTCATCGGTCGCCGATATCTCGGTGATCGGCCGCCCCGCGATCCTGATCCCCTATGCCGCGGCCACCGGCGACCACCAGACTGCGAACGCGAAAGGGCTGGTTGACGCAGGCGCCGCCGTGGCGATTCAGGAGAATGCGCTTGACGCCGCCACGCTCGCGGGCCACATCGCCGCGATCCTGAACGACCCCGCGCGGGCCGAAGCCATGGCGCAGGCGGCGCTGTCGGTCTCGGTCCCCGACGCGACCGCCCGTCTGGTGGCGCTGGTCGAAGCCCTTGGCGGAGAGACCCGATGAACGCAGCAACCAAATTGCCGCTGGAACTTGGCCCCATTCATTTCGTCGGTATCGGCGGTATCGGCATGTCGGGCATCGCCGAGGTGCTGATGACGTTGGGCTACCGCGTGCAGGGTTCGGACGCCAAGGCCTCGAAGATCACCGACCGGCTGGTCAGCCTTGGGGCAAATTTCTTCGAAGGCCAGCGGGAGGAAAACATCGGTGAGGATGTCTCGGTCGTGGTGATTTCTTCCGCGATCAAGAAGGGCAACCCGGAACTGGAAGAGGCGCGGCGGCGGAAGCTGCCGGTGGTGCGCCGGGCCGAGATGCTGGCGGAACTGATGCGTCTTCGGTCAAACATCGCGATTGCGGGAACCCATGGCAAGACCACGACCACGACGATGGTCGCCACGCTTCTGGACAAGGGCGGGTTCGATCCGACTGTCATCAACGGCGGCGTGATCCATGCCTATGGCTCGAACGCGCGGGCCGGGGCCGGGGAGTGGATGGTGGTCGAGGCCGATGAGAGCGACGGCAGCTTCAACCGCCTGCCCGCGACCATTGCCATCGTGACCAATATCGACCCGGAACATATGGAGCACTGGGGCAGCTTCGACGCGCTGCGCAAGGGCTTTCTCGATTTCGTGTCGAACATCCCGTTCTACGGGCTGGCCGTCTGCTGCACCGACCATGCCGAGGTGCAGGCTCTGGTCGGCCGCGTCACCGACCGCCGCGTGGTGACCTTCGGCTTCAATGCGCAGGCGGATGTCCGGGCGGTGAACCTGACCTATGAAGACGGCGTTGCGCATTTCGATATCCAGTTGCAGGCTGAAGGCCAGGTGATCGAGGGCTGCACCCTGCCGATGCCGGGCGACCACAACGTGTCGAACGCTCTGGCCGCCGTAGCCGTCGCCCGACACCTCGGCATGAAACGCGACGAGATCCGCGAGGCGCTGGCCGGTTTCGCCGGGGTGAACCGCCGCTTCACCAAGGTTGGTGAGGTGAACGGCGTCACCATCATCGACGACTACGGCCACCACCCGGTCGAGATTGCTGCCGTTCTCAAGGCCGCGCGGCAAGCCATTGGCGGGAAGACGGGGGGCCGGATCATCGCCGTCCACCAGCCGCACCGCTACACGCGTCTGTCGAGCCTCTTCGAGGATTTCTGCACCTGTTTCAACGAGGCCGATGTCGTCGCCATCGCCGAGATCTATGCCGCGGGCGAAGACCCGATTCCCGGTGCGGGGCGCGATGATCTGGTAGCAGGCCTCATCGCCCACGGTCATCGCCACGCCCGCGCGCTTCTGGACGAGGCCGACCTCGCCCGTCTGGTCCGGGAACAGGCCCGGCCGGGCGACATGGTGGTTTGCCTCGGGGCTGGCACGATCTCGGCCTGGGCCAATGCCTTGCCGGCAAAGCTGATGGGGCAGGCGGCATGAGGGCGGACAGGACTTCTGGAAAACACTTGCAGATTGCTTCTAAGGAGTTTGCCTCCCCCAACGGCCGAGTGCGCCCGGAATGAGCATGCCGCTGATCCTTGGCGCGCTCTGGGTTCTCGCCTCGGCCCTGACCGCCATGCTGCCGATGCGCCACCAGATGCTGCCGGGGCTGACGCTTTTGCTGATGGCGCCGGTGCTGCTGATCTGGATCGCCCGCGTGCATGGCTGGCTCTGGCTGGGCCTGGGCCTTCTGGCCTTCCTGTCGATGTTCCGCAATCCGCTCCTTTACTTCGCGCGACGCGCGCTTGGCCGCCCCGCGCCCTTGCCAAAGGAGCTTGAAAAATGATGCTCCCGCTTGCCTTGTGCCTTGTCTGGCTGATTGCGGCGAACGTGATCGCCATGTTCCCCTCCCGCGACTACCACTGGCGCGCGGCCTATGTGCTGATCGCAATCGGCGTGCCGCTCCTGGGCTGGGTGACCTATGTTCATGGGCCCATCGTCGGCATGGTGGTGCTGGCTGCCGGAGCCTCGATCCTGCGCTGGCCGGTGATCTACTTCTGGCGCTGGCTGCGCCGCCAGTTGGGGTAGGGCGCGGTGTTCGGACTGGAAGAAGAACTCCGTAACCTCGTTCTTACGCTGGGGCTGGGAATGGCGCTTCTGTCGGCCGTCATAACCTGGGCCGCTGCCCGGCGCTATGGCCGAAAGCGGGCTCTTGTCGTGCCGATTCTGGCGCTGGTGGCGGTAGGAGCGCTGGTGTTCCGGGCCCATGGCACGGTCGCGGACGAAGCGATGCGGATGACCGCTTTTGCCATGCTCTTTGCCGGCCCGGCGGTGGCCGGCGGGCTGCTGGGGCTGATCCTGTCGGGCCGACGCAAGGGCTGAGGCTTTCCCGACCTTGCCAAGTCGCGGCTGCGGGTCCTAGCTGACCTGGCATCGGCCATGGAAGACGCACATGGACATCATCCTGCCGGTTCTGCTCATGGGCGGCATCCTCCTTCTGGGCTTCCTGTCCTGGTTTCTGGCGCGCCGTTTCGGGCTGTGGCCGGCGCTGATCCTGCCGGGATTGACCGCGACACTCGCGGTGCTGCGCGCATGGCTGCCGCTTGGCCATGCGGAAGAGGCAATGGGCCGGGGGATGGAAGTCGTCTTTCTTTGGGGGCCGCTGGTCCTGGTGTCCGTCCTTGCCGCCTTTGCCGGTCTGGTCATGCGCCGACGGGCACGCCGAGACAGGTGATCCCCCTTGCGCGATGGCCGAAAGCGCCGCAGAAGGCGGGCATGACGACGCTTCCCACCCCACGCGGAACGCTGACGCCCGGCCGTCCGCTGGCCGACCTCACCTGGCTGCGCGTCGGCGGGCCGGCCGATTGGCTGTTCCAGCCTGCGGATGAGGCTGACCTTGCCTCCTTCCTTGTCGATCTCGACCCTGCGGTTCCCGTCTTCCCGATGGGCGTGGGCTCGAACCTGATCGTGCGCGATGGCGGCATCCGGGCGGTTGTCATCCGCCTCGGCCGCGGCTTCAACGGCATCACCATCGAGAATGAGCGGGTCACGGCCGGTGCGGCCGCGCTGGACGCGCATGTGGCAAGACGGGCCGCCGAGGCGGGGCTCGACCTCACCTTCCTGCGCACGATCCCCGGCGCGATCGGCGGTGCGGTCCGGATGAATGCCGGTTGCTACGGCTCTTATGTGGCCGATGTCTTGCAGGAAGTCCGCATAATCACCCGTGAGGGGCAGGCGCGGGTTCTGCCTGCCTCGGCCCTGGACTTGCGCTATCGCCAAAGCACACTCCCCGAAGGTGCCGTGATCGTCTCGGCCACGTTCCATGCCGCGACAGGTGATCCTCAGGTGCTGGAGGCGCGGATGGCCGAGCAGATCGCCAAACGCGACGCCAGTCAGCCCACGAAGGAACGCAGCGCCGGTTCCACCTTCCGCAACCCGGCCGGATTCAGCTCGACCGGACGGGCTGACGATAGGCATGATCTGAAAGCCTGGAAGGTGATCGACGACGCCGGCATGCGCGGGGCGCGGCTGGGCGGGGCGCAGATGTCGACCATGCATTCCAACTTCATGATCAACGCGGGTGGTGCAAGCGCCGCCGATCTGGAAGATCTGGGCGAGGAGGTTCGAAAAAAGGTTTTCCAATCAAGCGGCATCACGCTAGAGTGGGAAATCATGCGGGTCGGAGAATACTCGCGCGAATAACGGATCACGGGTCGGCAACAGGCCCGGACGAGGCAGAACATGGCGGGCGCATCGAGCAGGATGGCCCCCCGAGTGGCAGTGTTGATGGGTGGCCCTTCCGCCGAGCGGGAGGTGTCTCTTGTATCAGGGCGCGAATGCGCCACCGCACTTCGGGAGGCCGGGTATGAGGTGATCGAGGTCGATTGCGGCCCCGATCTGCCCGTGCGCTTGTCTGAAATCAAACCCGACGTCTGCTTCAACGCCTTGCACGGCCGCTGGGGCGAGGATGGTTGCGTCCAGGGCATACTGGAATGGCTGCGCCTGCCCTACACCCATTCGGGCGTCCTTGCCTCGGCTCTGGCCATGGACAAGGCCAAGACGAAAGAGGTTTATGCCGCTGCAGGCCTGCCCGTGGTGCAAAGCGTCCTGGCCAGTCGGGACGCGGTTGAGGCAGGCCACGTCCTGCCGCCTCCCTATGTGGTGAAGCCGAACAACGAAGGTTCGTCCGTCGGGGTCTATATTGTCCGCGAAGGCTCGAACGCGCCGCGTCTGGCGGCCTCGATGCCCGCGACCGTGATGGTGGAAAGCTATGCGCCGGGTCGGGAACTCACGACCACCGTGATGGGCGACCGGGCGCTGGGGGTGACCGACATCATCACCGACGGCTGGTATGACTATGACGCCAAATACAAGCCCGGCGGCAGCCGCCATGAATGCCCTGCGAAAATTCCGGCCGAGATCGAGGCCGCTTGCCTTGACTATGCGCTCCGCGCGCACCGGGCGCTGGGCTGCCGGGGGGTCTCCCGCACCGATTTCCGCTGGGATGAGGCGCGGGGCCTTTCCGGCCTGATCCTGCTGGAGACCAATACCCAGCCCGGCATGACGCCAACCTCGCTTGCCCCCGAACAGGCCGCGATGCAGGGCATCGGATTTCCGGACTTCTGTGCCTGGATGGTGGAGGATGCGTCATGCGACCGCTGATCGCCCGCCGCCATGCCACACAGGTGCGCCGCGATCCGGCACCGTCGAAATGGGCCTACCGCGCGCAGCGCTGGATGCTGACCCCCTATGTCCGCAGCTTCCTGCGGACTGGCCTACCCCTTCTGGCGGTGATCGGTGCCGGGACGGCCTGGCTGGGGCACGAGCCGAACCGTGAGGCCCTGATCGCCCAACTGACCCACCTGCGTCAGGAATTCGAGGCCCGGCCCGAATTCCGCGTCTCGCTGGCCCGCATCGAGGGCGCCTCGCCCGAACTGGCCGAGGCCGTCCGGGCGCGGCTCGACCTTCCGCTGCCCATGTCCTCGTTCCACATCGACCTTGACGCCGCCCGCGGCCGGATCGAGGTGCTGGATGCCGTGCTGCGCGCTGACTTGCGGGTGCGGGCAGGCGGGGTCTTGCAGATCACCATAACCGAACGCCTTCCCGTCGCGGTCTGGCGGACCGAGGCGGGGCTCATGCTTGTGGACGAAAACGGCCACCGCGTCGCGGGGCTGCTGTCGCGTGCCGACCGGCCTGACCTGCCGCTGGTGGCAGGCGATGGTGCCGACCGCGCCATGGCCGAGGCGCTGGCGCTTTATGACGCCGCCGGGCCGCTTCTGCCGCGCATCCGTGGCCTTGTCCGCATGGGTGAGCGCCGCTGGGACGTGGTGCTCGACCGCAACCAGCGCGTCCTTCTGCCCGAGGAGAACCCCGTCCAGGCACTCGAACGCCTGCTCGCGCTCGACCATGTCCAGGACATCATGAACCGCGACATCCTGACCGTGGACCTGCGCTCCGACCATCGCCCGACCCTTCGCCTGACCCCCAACGCCCTTGCCGAACTGCGCCGCGCACAAGGCATCGAAACCGTGGAGAACGAACTGTGACCGATCTCTATACCTCGCAACGCGCCATGCGGAACATGCGTCGCGCCGCCATGCAGCGCGGTGTCATCGCCATCCTGGATGTCGGCACCTCGAAGATCGCCTGCCTGATCCTGCGCTTCGACGGGCCGGACCGCCTGCGTGAGCAGGACGGGGTGGGGCCGATGGCCGGACAAAGCCAGTTCCGGGTGATCGGCGCGGCCACCACCCGCAGCCGGGGTGTGCGCTTCGGCGAAATCGCGGTGATGAACGAAACCGAACGCGCGATCCGCACCGCCGTACAAGCGGCGCAGAAGATGGCCAATGTCCGGGTCGATCATGTCATCGCCTGCTTTTCGGGCGCCGAACCGCGCAGCTATGGCCTGGCCGGTGAGCTTGACCTGCATGACGCGGTGGTCAGCGAACAGGATGTCAGCCGCGTTCTGGCCGCCTGCGATGTGCCCGACCTCGGGGCGGGGCGCGAGGTACTGCACGCCCAGCCGGTGAACTTCGCGCTCGACCACCGGTCGGGCCTTGCCGACCCGCGCGGCCAGATCGGGCATCGCTTGGCGGTGGACATGCATCTGCTGTCGGTCGATGGCGATGTGGTGCAGAACCTGCTTTACTGCATCAAGCGCTGCGACCTTGAACTCGCCGGGATCGCGTCTTCGGCCTATGTGTCCGGCATCGCGGCCCTGGTCGAGGACGAGCAGGAACTTGGCGCCGCCTGCATTGACATGGGGGGCGGTGCGACCGGCATCTCGATCTTCATCAAGAAACACATGATCTATGCGGATTCGGTCCGGATGGGCGGCGACCATGTGACCTCCGATATCTCCAAGGGCCTGCAAATCCCCCTCTCGGTCGCCGAACGGATCAAGACGCGCCATGGCGGGCTTTATGCCACCGGGATGGACGACCGCGAGATGATCGACATCGGCGGCGACAGCGGCGACTGGGAAAAGGACCGCCGCCAGATCAGCCGGACCGAGCTGATCGGCATCATGCGGCCGCGTGTCGAGGAAATTCTCGAGGAAGTCCGCGCCACGCTCGACGCAGCGGGGTTTGACAGCTTGCCCAGCCAGCAGATCGTCCTGACCGGTGGCGGCAGCCAGATTCCGGGGCTTGACGGCCTGGCGACCCGCATCCTCGGCCAGCGCGTGCGCCTTGGCCGACCCTTGCGCGTGCAGGGCCTGCCACAAGCGGCGACGGGGGCGGCCTTTGCAAGCGCGGTTGGCCTCTGCCTCTTTGCGGCGCATCCGCAAGACGAATGGTGGGACTTCGAAATCCCCGCCGAACGCTATCCGGCACGGTCGCTGCGGCGGGCGGTGAAATGGTTCAAGGACAACTGGTGACCGCAATATCCAGACATTCCGGCGAAATGCCGCTGAAATCAGGGCGAAAGCCCCCAGATTTTGCGGCCCACGCAGAGTTTTTGCGTGACGTTTTTCCGGGTTGTGGATAGAATCGGGGATAAGTCGATCTCTGGCGCGTGGGACAGTTGTGCCGAGGATCGGAAAAATAACAGGCGGCGGACAAGAAACGGAACGGGCAAACCCATGGCACTCAATCTGACGATGACTTCCGAGCGTGAAGAGCTGAAGCCTCGCATCACCGTCTTCGGTGTGGGCGGCGCCGGCGGGAACGCGGTCAACAACATGATCGACAAGGCGCTGGAAGGCGTCGAATTCGTCGTGGCCAACACCGATGCGCAGGCCTTGCAGCAAAGCCGGGCGCATGCACGCATCCAGATGGGGGTGAAGGCCACCGAAGGTCTCGGCGCAGGCGCGCGGCCCTCGGTTGGCGCGGCTGCCGCGGAAGAGACGATCGAGGAAATCGTCGATCATCTCGCGGGCGCCCACATGTGCTTCATCACCGCCGGCATGGGCGGCGGCACCGGCACCGGTGCGGCCCCGATCATTGCGCAGGCGGCGCGCGAGCTCGGCGTGCTTACCGTGGGCGTGGTCACCAAGCCCTTCCAGTTCGAGGGCGCCAAGCGCATGCGCCAGGCCGAAGAGGGGATCGAGAGCCTGCAGAAGGTGGTCGATACCCTTATCATCATCCCGAACCAGAACCTCTTCCGGCTGGCGAATGAGCGGACCACCTTTACCGAAGCCTTCGCGATGGCCGACGATGTGCTTTATCAGGGCGTCAAGGGTGTGACCGATCTGATGGTGCGTCCGGGCCTGATCAACCTCGATTTCGCGGACGTGCGCGCGGTGATGGACGAGATGGGCAAGGCGATGATGGGCACCGGCGAAGCCAATGGCGACGACCGCGCGATCCAGGCCGCCGAAAAGGCCATCGCCAACCCGCTTCTGGATGAAATCAGCTTGCATGGCGCCCGGGGTGTGCTGATCAACATCACCGGCGGCCATGACCTGACCCTGTTCGAACTGGACGAAGCCGCCAACATCATCCGCGAGAAGGTTGACCCGGAAGCAAACATCATCGTCGGTTCGACGCTTGATACCGCGATGGAAGGCCGGATCCGCGTGTCGGTCGTCGCCACCGGCATCGACGCGTCTGCTGCAAACAAGGCCGAGGTTCCGGTCGCGCGCCGGGGCATGGCAGCGCCGCTGACCCTGACGCCACAGGCGCCCGAGCCCGCGCGCCCGGCCCCGCAGCCGGTTGCGGCGATGCCGTCGGTTGCCGACCCCGAGCCCGAGTTTGAACCCGAGTTCGAGGATGACTTGGAAAGCGGCCTGTTCGATGCCGCCGCCTCGCAGGCGGGGATTGCCGCCGAGGCTCCATCGCCGGTTGATGATCTGCCCCCGCCGGCCTACCGTCCGCAGCCTGCTCCACAGCCGACGCTGATCCGCTCGGCTCCCGCCGCGATCGAAGGGAACCCGGGTGACTTCGTGGCGCCGCGTCCCCGCCCGGCAGGCCAGCCGTCGCCCGAGGCGCTTGCGCGCCTGCAAGCTGCCGTCAGCCGCCCGACGTCGGGTGTGAACGGACGTCCGGCTCAGGCACCGTCGGCTCCCCCATCTCCCGCTCCGGCTGCGGCCGCCGCAGCAAAGCCGCGCTTCGGCATCGGCTCGCTGATCAACCGGATGGCCGGGCATCTCGAGCAGGCTGGCCCGGTGACCGCTCCGGTCACCCGCCAGCAGCCCCCGGTGACTGCCTATGACGATGATCACGAGGCCGATACCGATAGGGACCGGATCGAGATTCCCGCCTTCCTGCGCCGTCAGGCCAACTGAAACACGAAGGCTCCGCTCCTTTGAAAAGCCCGGCAAGGCCGGGCTTTTCTTGTTTTAAGGCAACGACTTATGGCCTGAGTGCGCCCTGACACATACCGTCACAAAGAGTGAGTTGAGATCGCCAGCGCCGACGTTTAGCAAAGGGTTAATCGGTGGCGGGCCTTGATCCTGCCGCCTAAAGAGGTTGAGCAAAGCGTGCAGAACACCCTGAAATCTCCTGCGACCTTCACCGGGTCGGGCCTGCATACGGGCGTCGCAGTGCGCATGACTGTGCATCCTGCCCGTGCGGATCACGGCATTTGGTTCCGCCGCACCGATCTTGGCGGTGCGCTGGTGCCGGCGCGCTGGGATGCCGTCACGCCGTCGCGGCTTTGCACCGTGATCGAGAACGGCGATGGCGTTACCGTGTCGACCATCGAACATGTCATGGCAGCGCTGGCAGGGTCGGGCATCCACAATGCCATGATCGAGATCGACGGCCCAGAGGTCCCGATTCTCGACGGTTCGGCCATGCCCTTCGTTGCCGGTTTCCTTCGCGCTGGCATCCTTGGTCAGGACGCTCCGGTGCGCGCCATCCGTGTCCTGAAGCCGGTTGAGGTTCGCGAAGGCGAGGCCGTTGCCCGTCTCGAACCCGCCGAGATGCTGGAAATCGACTTTCGCATCGACTTTGCCGACGCAGCCATCGGCATCCAGTCGCGCAGGCTCAACCTCGCCAACGGCGCCTTCGTGCGTGAACTGTCCGACAGCCGCACCTTCTGCCGCCAGTCCGATGTCGACGCAATGCGGGAAAGGGGCCTGGCACTGGGCGGCACGCTGGAAAACGCAGTGGTCTTTGATGGTGACCGTGTGCTGTCGCCCGGCGGCCTTCGCCACGCGGATGAACCGGTTCGGCACAAGATGCTGGACGCCATGGGCGATCTGGCGCTTGCAGGTGGACCGATTCTTGGCCGATACACCGGCACCCGTGCCGGTCACGCCCTGACAAATCGCCTGCTTCGGGCACTCTTTGCCGACCCTTCGGCCCATGCCTTCGTGGATTGCGGGCCGCAGACCTTTGGCAAACTGCCGGGCGTGGGTGTGCATGTCGGCGATCTGCCTGTCGTGGCCTGACCATCAATCAAGCACGCGAAAGTCACGAAAGGCGTTTTGCGCCCCGGATTTTTCTGTGCTAGGACGATGCAAATCCGGGGCAATTCGCCCGGGTGGCAGGGCCCAACGGGAATGCCGGGTCATGGCAACAGCGCTGGGGCAGCAGGTTTGAACAGGCGGACTATGGCAGGCAGACGGCCCGGCGCGGGGTTCCTTACGGCAGCGATTCTGGTGGCTGTTCTTTCGGGGTGTTCCGGCGGGGGCAACCGGGAACGGCCGCTTGAAAGCTACACGGCCGAGGAAATCTTCAAGCGCGGTGAGCTTGAGCTTGAGACAAGCCGCAAGCCCGACGGAGCACTGATCTACTTCCAGGAAGTCGAGCGGCTTTATCCCTATACCGAATTCGCCAAGCGCGCGCTCATCATGCAGGCCTTCACCCTGCACAAGGCCAAGAAATACCCCGAGGCCCGTGACGCCGCACAACGCTTCCTCGACTTCTACCCGGGCGACGAGGACGCACCCTATGCGCTCTACCTCATGGCGCTCAGCTACTACGACCAGATCGACGATGTCGGCCGCGACCAGGGCATCACCTTCCAGGCGCTCAAGGGCATGCGCGACGTCATCGAGACCTATCCCGACAGCGAATATGCCCGGTCGGCGATCCTGAAGTTCGACCTCGCCTTCGACCAGCTTGCCGCAAAGGAGATGGAGGTCGGTCGCTACTACCTGAAGCGCCGCCACTACACCGCCGCGATCAACCGGTTCCGCGTGGTCGTGCAGGATTTCCAGACCACCACCCACACCGCCGAGGCGCTGCACCGGCTGGTGGAATCCTACGTCGCCCTCGGCCTCAATGACGAGGCGCAGACCGCCGCCGCGATCCTCGGCTACAACTACCAGTCCTCGCCCTTCTATGACGACAGTTTCCGCCTGCTGAAAGGCAAGGGATTGTCGCCCGAGGCCAAGGGCGAAAGCTGGCTGCGCACGATCTATCGCCAGATGGTGAAGGGCGAGTGGCTCTAGCCATGGTGCGCTATGGCGCACCCAAAGAGGCCGTCGATGCTCCGCGCGCTTGAAATCCGCGATGTTCTGATCATCGACCGGCTCAGCCTTGACCTCGGCCCGGGGCTTAACGTGTTGACCGGCGAGACGGGCGCGGGCAAGTCCATCCTGCTTGATGCGCTGGGCTTTGTCCTGGGCTGGCGCGGCCGGGCCGAACTGGTCCGGGCCGGTGCGATGCAGGGTGAGGTGACGGCTGTCTTCGACCTGCCGGCTGCCCATGGCGCGCGCGGCGTTCTGGAAGACGCCGGGATCGGGGCCGAGGACGAACTGATCCTGCGCCGTGTCAACACTTCTGACGGGCGCAAGACGGCTTACGTCAACGACCGCCGGGTCTCGGGCGAGGTGCTGCGCGACCTCTCTGATCATCTGGTGGAACTTCACGGCCAGCACGATGATCGTGGTCTTCTGAACCCGCGCGGTCACCGGGCGCTGCTGGATGCCTTCGCGGGGCTCGACCTTGCCCCCCTGCGCAGCGCCTGGACCGCGCAACGCGAGGCGCGCGCTGCCTTGGCCGAAGCCGTGGGTGCCCTCGCCCGCGCCGCCGCCGAGGAAGACTTCCTGCGCCATGCTGTCGCCGAACTCGACAAGCTGAACCCCGAACCGGGCGAAGAGGCCGCGCTTGACGCCCGTCGCCGCCTGATGCAGGGCGCCGGACGCATCCGCGAGGAGGTCGCCAAAGCGCTGATGGCCCTGTCCGAGGAAGGCGCCGAGGGCCGGATGCGTGATGCGCTGCGCTGGCTCGACGGTGCGGCCGACCGGGCTGAGGGGCGGCTTGATGCGCCGATGGAGGCGCTGAACCGCGCCCTGATCGAACTGGGCGAGGCCCAGGCCGGGGTCGAGGGCGCGCTCGAGGCGCTCGACTTCGACCCGGGCGAGCTGGAGCGGATCGAGGAACGGCTTTTCGCGATCCGGGCGCTGGCGCGCAAGCACGGGGTCCTGCCAGACGATCTGGGCGGCTTTGCCGAAGACCTGCGCGCGCGCCTCGCCGCGATCGACGGCGGTGCGGCGGGGATATCGAGGCTTGAACGGGCCGCAAGCGAGGCCGAGGCCACCTATGCCGCCGAAGCCGCGCGCGTGACGGCGGCCCGAACCAAGGCCGCTTCGCGGCTCGATGCCGCCATGGCTGCCGAGCTTGCGCCCCTCAAGATGGAGCGCGCCGCCTTTCGCACCGAAATCGCGCCGGGCGAGGCGGGCCCAGAGGGTCTCGATGTCGTGACCTTCACCGTCGCTACAAATCCCGGCGCGCCGTCCGGGCCTTTGAACCGCATCGCTTCAGGCGGCGAACTCAGCCGCTTTCTGCTCGCGCTCAAGGTCTGCCTGACCGGCGATGCACCCGGGCAGACCCTTATCTTCGACGAGATCGACCGCGGCGTTGGCGGGGCGACGGCGGATGCCGTGGGCCGCAGGCTCAAGGCGTTGGCCGCGGGCGCTCAGGTGCTGGTCGTGACCCATAGTCCGCAGGTGGCGGCGTTCGGCGCGCGACATTGGCGGGTGGAAAAACGGGTTGCGGGGAATGAGACCCTGTCCACCGTCACTGCCCTGCCGCCCGATGAGCGGGTCGAGGAAATCGCCCGGATGCTTTCGGGCGATACGGTGACAGAGGCGGCCCGCGCCGCAGCCCGGGCCTTGTTGGCAGGATAGCGCAAGGCTCGCCTCCTCGGGCGCCTGGCTCTTTCTGTCGGCAGCGCGGCCCGCGAGGAGTGACGAAGTCATCGACGAGCAATCCGATTCGGCGTGTCGTGGCTGACGCCCGGCCGTCATGTCGTGCGTAGAGACGGAAAGAAGACAAAGGGCAGACCGGGGGAATTCATGGATCGGGCGGTATGATCCTGGCTCTCCGCCGCAGGCGGAGGGGGTCGCGCCGGACTTCTGCCGCCCGTCAGGACGACGCGGCCTGGTTGCATCATGCGCCTGTCAACCCCGCCCGTATCGGCCTGCCGCATGTCTTCCCGGCGGCTGGGCGTGTTGCCCAAAGCTACAGCAGAATTGAAAGACCCATGCAACCAGCGCATGGCGGGGTTTCCGGCCTGTCGCTACACTGCTGCGTTGCGGCGTCCTATATTCGCTGCAAGGCAACAAGGATGAAGACCATGCTTAACCTGTTCAAATCGCTGATCTCCTACAGCCCCGAACGAGCGATCTCGGACCGCGAACGCGCCTATCTGAATGCCGCCGTCTCGCGATACGACCTCGAGCGTCGCGAGCGGGACGTTGACAGTGGCCTCTTCCGCCAGCCGCATCCATACCTGTAGGCGGTCGCCTTGCCTGCACCCCCGAAGGCGCGGCTTTGGGGTACTGGCCCTGACGTGCGCAGTGCGGTATGAGACGCCCAGTCACATCGGGGGAATCGTCCATGAAAGCCGCTGTCGTCACCTTCCCCGGGTCGAACTGCGATCGTGACCTTGCCGTCGCCTTCGCAGCATCCGGCTTCGAGGTGGCACGCGTCTGGCACAAGGACAGCGAATTGCCGACTGGCGTCGACGTGGTGGGCGTTCCCGGTGGCTTCAGTTTCGGCGACTACCTGCGCTGCGGGGCGATTGCGGCGCAATCGCCGATCAGTGCCGCGATCCGCGCCCATGCCGACCGGGGCGGGTTTGTGCTGGGCATCTGCAACGGATTTCAGGTCCTGACCGAAATGGGACTTCTGCCCGGCGCGCTGATGCGCAACGCCGGGCTGAAATTCCTGTGCCGTTCGGTGGCATTGCGCGTCGGTACGACCGACAGCGCCTATACCTCGGGCTATGTGCTGGGACAGTCGATCCGCATCCCCGTCGCCCATCACGATGGCAATTACACCATTGATGCCGAAGGCCTCGCGCGGCTTCAGGGCGATGATCGTATCGCCTTCACCTATGAAGAAAACCCCAACGGAAGTATGGCAGACATTGCCGGGGTGCTGTCGGAAAACCGTCGTGTCCTGGGCATGATGCCGCATCCCGAACGCGCGACCGAGGGGGTGCTTGGCTCTGACGACGGGCGGGTTCTTTTTGCTTCGATCATGGGCGGGATGGCGCTGGCCTGAGCCAGTTTGACTTGAGGGCCGCCTGACCCGGCCCTAGTCTTTGCGCATGAGCGAAAGAGTCCCGCAGTTTGCCACGTCCGATCAGGGCATGTCCTGGCGCGCGAAGCTTGTCGTGGGCTTGTTGATCCTGCTGGCCATCGGGATCGTTCTGGTCTCGAACCGGCTGCTGACGGATCGCTACACCGACGATACAAGAAGCCGCGCTGAAGTTCGCCTTGCCCTCTACACGGGTAACCTGATGTCCGAGTTGCAGCGGACCTCGGTCGTTCCACTGTTGCTGTCCCGTGACCCGGAACTCGTGCAGGCCCTGCGCGACGGAAACTATTCCTCGACGTCGGCCAAGCTGATCGCGCTTCAATCGCAGATCGGGGTCGCCTCGATCCGGCTGCTGGATCGGGACGGGCGGGTGGTCGGCGCGACGAACCGGAACATTCTGGGCACCAACAACCGCAGCGCGCCCTACTTCGTCGATGCACAGCGGACCAAGGAAACCATCTTCAGCGCGGTCAAACGCGAGACGGGTGGTTTCGACTTTGTCTACTCGCGCGCGATCCTGTCTGAAGGAAAAGCGGTCGGGGTGATCGTCGTGTCCGTCGACCTGATGAAGTACGAGCGGGCCTGGGCCGGGCTTCAGGATGCCGTGCTTGTGACGGATAGCGAAGGGATCGTCATCCTTTCGACCGAGACGGTCTGGCGTGGCCAGCCGGTCGCCGAGGCGCTGGCCCTGCGCGACCCGCCATCGGCCATCGCGCGGGCCATTCGCGCAACGGCAGACTGGGCGCAGTCTCCTCCGGACGCCTATGTCCGGGGCGAGGCCGTGATGAAGACCGAGGCGCGTATTCCCTTTCGCGGCTGGAAGCTGATGACCTTCACGGCTTACGGTTCGGTGCGCGAGCAGGTGAACGGCATCCTCGCCTTGCAGATCATGGGCTTTGCCATCCTGATGGCCTTCACCTTCTACATGCTGTCGCGTCGGGCGTGGTCGCGCTCGTTGAGCTTCCAGCGCGAGTCGGCAGAGTTGCGCGCCCTGAACGCGCGGCTGCAACGGGAGATCGCTGAACGCGAGAAGGTTCAGAAAGACCTGGAGGTTGCCGAGCTGACCCTTGCGCAATCCTCGAAACTGGCGGCGTTGGGAGAGATGTCAGCCGCTGTCAGCCACGAGTTGAACCAGCCCCTGGCGGCGATGAAGACCTATCTGGCCGGCGCAAGGCTGTTGCTGCAGCGCAAGCGCCCGGACGAGGCGCTGTCCTCCTTCCAGCGGATCGACGACCTGATCGAACGCATGGGTGCCATCACGCGGCAGTTGAAGTCTTATGCAAGGAAGGGCGGCGAAGCCTTTGAGGAAGTTGATCTTCGTGCCTGCGTTTCCTCGGCGCTGGCCATGATGGAACCGCAACTCAAGTCCCGTGTCGTCAAGATCAGCCGGGGCCTGCCGCGTCAGCCGGTGATGGTCATGGCCGACCGCATCCGACTGGAGCAGGTGATCATCAACCTTCTGAGGAACGCGCTGGACGCAACCAAGGACACCCGTGATCCGCAGATCGACATCCTCCTGTCGGCTGGCGAGACGGCCACGCTGACCGTTCGCGACAACGGCCCCGGGATCAGCGATCTGGAGAACCTGTTTGAGCCGTTCTACACGACGAAGAAGCCGGGCGAGGGCGTGGGGCTGGGTCTCGCTATCTCATCGGGGATCGTCACGGACCTGGGCGGGCGTCTGACCGCACGGAATGGTGATGGCGGCGGGGCGGTATTCGAGATGCAGTTGCCCATTCTGGGCAGAGGACAGGAAGCAGCAGAATGATGAGGTCCAAATGGCCCGCGCAATGAAAGTGGCAATCGTCGATGACGAGGCCGACATGCGGCAGTCGATCAGCCAGTGGCTGGCGCTGTCGGGGTTCGACACCGAGACCTACGCCAGTGCCGAAGAGGCATTGAAGGTGATCGGTCCGGATTTCCAGGGCGTGGTGGTGAGCGACATCAAGATGCCCGGGATGGACGGCATGGCCTTCCTGAAGCGCCTGATGGGGCAGGATTCGGGCCTTCCGGTCATCATGATCACTGGCCACGGTGACGTCCCGATGGCGGTCGAGGCGATGCGGGTCGGCGCTTTCGACTTTCTGGAGAAGCCCTTCAACCCTGACCGGATGACCGAACTGGCGAAGAAGGCGACCCAGGCCAGGCGGATGACGCTGGACAGTCGGGCCTTGCGCAAGGAACTGTCGGACGGGTCGATGATCATGCAGAAGCTGATCGGGACCAGCCCGGCGATGGAACGGCTGCGCGAGGATATCCTCGATCTCGGGCAGGCCGACAGCCATGTTCTGATCGACGGCGAGACGGGGACGGGCAAGACCTTGGTCGCCCATGCGTTGCATGCGGTCGGGCCGCGCGCCTCGAAGAAGTTCGTCGCCATTTCCTGTGCCGCCTGGGGCGAGGATCAGCTTGCCGCGCGGCTCTTTGGCCCGGCCGAGGACGGCACCCTGCCGCTGGTCGAAGAGGCGCGGGGCGGAACGCTTTGCCTTGAGGATATCGAGGCGCTTCCGAACGCGCTTCAGGCGCGGCTTCTGACTGTGATCAACGAGCAGGGCACCCCGCCTGAAACCCGGATCATCGCGATCTGCAACCAGCACGCGCCCGATACCACACTGGAGCAGGCGCTCCGGCCGGACCTCTTCTACCGGCTGGGGGCGATGACGATCGTGCTGCCGCCCCTGCGGACGCGGGGGGAAGACATCCTGACACTGTTCACCCGCCTCAGCGAGCAGTTCGCCGAGGAATACGGCTGCGACGCCCCGCAGGTGACCGCTCAAGAGGCGGCGCAGCTCTTGCAGGCGCCCTGGCCGGGCAACGTCCGTCAGTTGGTCAACATCGCCGAGCGCGCGGTCTTGCAGAACCGGCGCGGCTCGGGGTCGATTGCCAGCCTTCTGATGGCCGACAACGAAGCGGCAGGCCCGGCGCTGACCACCGAAGGCAAGCCCTTGAAGGACTATGTCGAAGCCTTCGAGCGGATGCTTATCGACAACACGATGCGCCGCCACAAGGGCAGCATCGTCGCGGTGATGGAAGAACTGTGCCTGCCGCGCCGGACGCTGAACGAGAAGATGGCCAAGTATGGGCTGAGTCGGTCGGACTATGTCTGACCGGGGGCCGCGCCTGCGCGCGGGTTGATTGGCTTGTGGCGCGGCGCGATCTGTGCCTGACTGGCGGGCAAGAAGCAGTCAGGTGCAGGGTGTCAGAGGTGCGTTCAACAAGACTTGGCTTGCTGGCGGCGATGGCATGGGGTGTGGCATCGCCAGCCCGGGCGGAGTGCCTGGGGCAGGGCTGCTATGACGGGGTGGTGGCCGCTTTGGGCGCCATGGTGCTGTATGGCCTGATAGCAATTGCGGTTCTGGTCATGCTTCTGCGGCGCAAGTGGCGGCGGGCGGGGCTGAAGACGCTCGGCGTTGTGCTGGCGCTCGCTGTCGGCTTGCCGCTGCTGTCACAAGCCTGGCAGGGCTGGAACTACTGGTCGATGACGTCTCGCGAAGTGACGGGCACGCCGCCTGCTATGGTCGGACGCGTGCCACTGATCATCGCAGACAAGCAAAGCTGCTACTATGGCATCTGCGAGGCGGTGATCAGCGGGCGAGGCAATGTCGGTCTGTATGTCCTGCCGTTGGCCGCGCTGGAACGGCTGGAGCCCGGACAGCCGCTGGTTCTGGCCGATCTGCCGCTGGAGCATTGGACCGAGGCCGACCAGAACACGGGCGAGACGCGGACCCGCTGGCTGTCGGCCGACGAACGGCGCGCGGCGGCTGACAGTATCGACTATCTGATCCTTGCCGGGCTGCCGTTTTATCTGTCGGAACCCGGGTCTCTGGAGGCCGCCTTGCGCGTCAACCCGGCACTGCGGCGCATGGGAAAGGGCGAGATTGTCCACCTTGCCATGGCGCCGTTGGATCCGGGCGGAGTGGTCGATTTCCGAACCTTGCGCCTTGATCTGCTGGAGCTTTGGCTGGTGCACGAGGCCCTGGGGGTACCGCTGGCCTGGTTGAACTGGCAGGGACCGGGCAATGTCTTTGCGTCCCGGGACCAGGCAGCACGGGCGCTGTGTCCTTTGTGGGACGGCGAGCCGGACTGGTCATGTCGAGACTCCCTGCGCTAGCCCGCTCGGACTGGCCTGCCAAGAATGCCCATTGTGTTTGGGGCGGTTTTCCCGTTAGGGTCGCGTGACGCGGAGATGACATTTTCGCGCAGGAATTCTCTGCCCGGCAGGACAGGTGCCCGAAGCGCGCCGCCGGTGGGGCAGTCGGATAGGCCGCAAGGCCGGGAATTTCCCGCCAAGTCCTTGACGATGCGGGATTTTAAAGGTGGGCCGCCGCAAGGCTGCCCGTAGTGAAACGCGATGACGTGTGCGACATTGGCAAGGCGAGACGAGGGGTGCCCACCGGGCACGACCCGCAGCTTTGAGTTGCGCAAGCTCGCCCGAACAAGCCGCCCTTACCCTGTCACCCACCCGCCCGGAGCCTCTCCGGGTCGGGTCTTTGGCAGTCTGGGCGCATTGGAAAACCATGGCCAAAAAGATGCTGATCGATGCCACCCATTCCGAGGAGACTCGGGTTGTGGTGGTGGACGGAAACAAGGTTGAAGAGTTCGACTTCGAGACCGTCAACAAACGCCAACTTGCCGGAAACATCTATCTTGCCAAAGTGACCCGGGTGGAGCCTTCGCTCCAGGCGGCCTTTGTCGAATATGGCGGCAACCGGCACGGGTTCCTGGCCTTCGCCGAGATCCATCCGGACTATTACCAGATCCCCGTCGCCGATCGAAAGGCGCTGATCGAGGAAGAACGCGCGCTTGCCCGTGCGGAAGAGGAAGAGGAAAACCGCCCCCGCCGCCGGTCCCGTCCTGCGCGTTCGGCACCCAAGACCGAGGCGGTCAGACCTGATGCGGTCGTCGCCGAAGGACCCGCCGGGATGGACGTGGTCGATCTGGATGACGAGGATGGCGAGGCTTCGGACCTGGTCGAGCCCGTCGCTGATAACGCTGAAACCGATGCCCCGGCCGGGGGCGAAGGCGAGACCAATGCCGAGGCAGAGGCCGGCGCCGCCGAAAACGGAGACGATGTCTACCGCGCCGTTGATCACGCCAGCGAAACCGACGACGAGATCGAATCGATCGCCGAAGAGGACGTGGCCGAGGAAATCGCCCAGCCGCGCCGCCCGCGTGCCCGGCGCTACAAGATCCAGGAAGTGATCAAGGTCCGGCAGATCATGCTGGTCCAGGTGGTCAAGGAAGAGCGCGGCAACAAGGGCGCGGCGCTGACCACCTATCTGTCGCTGGCCGGCCGCTATTGCGTGCTGATGCCGAACACCGCACGGGGCGGCGGGATTTCCCGCAAGATCACCCAGGCCGCCGACCGCAAGAAGCTGAAGGAAATCGCCTCCGAGATCGAAGTGCCGGAAGGTGCGGGCCTGATCATCCGCACGGCGGGCGCCAAGCGCACCAAGCCCGAGATCAAGCGCGACTACGAATATCTGATGCGGCTTTGGGAACAGATCCGCGAACTGACGTTGAAGAGCATTGCTCCGGCCAAAATCTATGAGGAGGGCGACCTGATCAAACGCTCGATCCGCGACCTTTACAGCCGCGAGATCGATGAGGTGCTGGTCGAGGGCGAGGGCGGTTATCGCACCGCCAAGGACTTCATGCGGATGATCATGCCTAGCCACGCCAAGCAGGTGGTGCGCTACAACGATTCGACGCCGCTTTTCGCCAAGTATCAGGTCGAGGGCTATCTCGCGGGGATGTTCAACCCGGTCGTCCAGTTGAAATCCGGCGGCTACATCGTGATTGGTGTGACAGAGGCGCTGGTGGCCATCGACGTGAACTCGGGCCGCGCCACCAAGGAAGGGTCGATCGAAGAGACTGCTCTCAAGACCAACCTTGAGGCGGCCGACGAGGTTGCGCGGCAGCTGCGCCTGCGCGACCTGGCCGGGCTGATCGTCATCGACTTCATCGACATGGAAGAGCGCAAGAACAACGCCGCCGTCGAGAAGCGATTGAAAGACAAGCTGAAAACCGACCGCGCGCGGATTCAGGTGGGCCGGATCAGCGGGTTCGGCCTTCTGGAGATGAGCCGCCAGCGTCTGCGCCCCGGCATGCTGGAATCGACCACCCAGCCTTGCCCGCATTGCCATGGTACAGGCCTGATCCGATCCGATGATTCGATGGCACTGACAGTGCTGCGCGCGCTGGAGGAAGAGGGTACGCGCAAACGCTCGCGCGAGGTGCTGTTGAAGGCGCCGGTCGGGATCGTGAACTATCTGATCAACCAGAAGCGCGAGCATATCGCGCTGATCGAGGCCCGCTACGGCATGGCCGTGCGGATCGAAGCCGACCCGATGCTGGTCAGCCCGGATTACTCCATCGAGAAGTTCAAGACCGCGACCCGTGTCGTGGCCGAAGCGCCCGCCATATCGGGTCACGCCGGTCTGATGGGAGCTCCGGTCGCAGAGGATGAAGACGAACTCCTCGACGATGTCATCGAGGAAGAAGAAGCAGAAGACGGTGCCGAAGCGGCAGCGACAGTTGCCGACGCTGATGGCCAGCCGGGCCGCAAGAAGCGGCGGCGGCGTCGGCGGCGGCGCGGCGGACAGCGTGACGGAGCATCCGCCGAGAATGGTGCGGGCGAAACCCCGGGCGAGGGGGACGATCATGCAGAGGATGACGTCGCCGTTCCCGAAGCGGCTGCAGCCGAGGCTGAAGCAGAGCCGGCAAACGGGGCTGAGGCGGCCACGGATCTCGCTCCGACAAAGGCAAGGCGTACCCGAAAGCCAAGGACAGCCAAGGCCGTGGTTGCCGCCGAGGCCGAGACTGCTTCCCCTGCCAGCGACGCCGAACCAGCCACGGCAGGGCCGGAAGCGGCCGAAGCCGCTGCAGAAGCCAAGCCTGCCCCGAAAAAGCGCGCAAGCAGGGCCAGAACCGCATCCACGGTCGAGACAGAGCTAACGGCTGACACCAAAGCCGAGCCCGCCGCCCCCAAGTCGGCACGAAGCCGGGCCTCCAGGGCCAAGGCGCAGGTCGAGGAAGTCGCTGCCGAAACCGTGACGCCGGAATTGCCGGCTCTTGCGCCTGATCCTGGCTTCTCGCCGACTGTCGAAACTGTTGTTCCTGATCCGGCTGAAGCCGAAACCACTGTTTCTGCGGCCGAAGATCCGGCCAAGCCCAAACGCAAGGGCTGGTGGTCACTTGGGCGCTGAGGCCTCCTCGTTCGCCTTCGTCTCCTCGTCGGTTGGGTCCGGCGAGGAGTGACGAAGTCATCGACGAGCCTCCGGGCGGATCAGCCGCGCCGGATCAGATGCAGGGTTACGCTGCCTTCGTCGCGGGCCTCCAGATAGATGTGCCCGGCCTCGGCGCAGAAATGCGGCAGGTCTACCCGCGCCATCGCATCCGTTGCCCGGACGCAGAGCACCGCGCCAGGGGGCAGCGCCAGCAAGCGCTTGCGCGCCCGCAGGACGGGCAGTGGGCAAAGCAGCCCCTCGCAGTCCAGTTCATGGTGCCAATCCTGCATGGCCACGCTGTAGCCGGGGCGGGCCGGCGCAGCAAGGTTTCAATCGGGCCACGAAGCTGTGACGCCTTGCCTGCGTGACGGCGCGCCGGAAAGCCGCTATCTGGCAGACAGACATGTTCGGAATCGAGATCATTGACGCTGCCCTTCTGCCCGCGATGCTGGTTGCACTCGTGGCGGGTGTCCTGTCATTCCTGAGCCCTTGCGTCCTGCCGATCGTGCCGCCCTATCTGGCCTACATGGGCGGGATCAGCATGGGCGAGATGACCGGACAGGGTGCCGCGCGGCGCCGGGTGATCCTGCCGGCGCTGTTCTTCGTGATGGGGCTGTCGACGATCTTTCTGCTCTTGGGGTTCACGGCCTCGGCCCTGGGCAGTTTCGTTCTGCAAAACCAGCTGCTTCTGGCGCGGATCTCCGGCGTCGTGATCATCATCTTCGGCTTGCATTTCCTCGGCCTGTTCCGGATCGGCATCCTTGACCGCGAGATGCGGCTGGACGCGGGCGAGCGCGGCGGCTCGGCCTTTGGCGCCTACCTTCTGGGTCTGGCCTTCGCCTTTGGCTGGACGCCGTGCATCGGTCCACAACTCGGGGCTATCCTGTCGCTGGCAGCGCAGGAAGGCAGCACACAGCGTGGGACGCTTCTGTTGGGTGTCTATGCGCTCGGTTTGGGCCTTCCGTTTTTGCTTGCGGCAATTTTTGTTGAAAGATCAATGATTTTGATGGCAAAGCTCAAGCGTCACATGAAGCTTATCGAGCGGCTGATGGGCGGGCTTCTCATCATTGTCGGTCTTGCGCTGGTTACCGGGGCCTTCACCGATTTCAGCTATTGGATGCTGGAAACCTACGAATATCTTGGCCTGCCCTTGCCCGGCTAAGGCTTCCCTTGCGCAAACCAGAGGTTAATCTCGTCCGCAGCAGACTGGCGGAATGGGCGTGACCTCAACCACAAACAGCATGGGCAAGGCAGATACCTTCCGGCGGCATGTCCTATACATTCCCGGCTACGATCCCTTTCCTCCGCGCCGATATCGCGAGCTCTACCGCAAGGAAGGCGCGGCGCAGGCGGCGGTCTCGGGCTATGACCTTGCGATCCAGGCGCGGCAGGGGGAAACCTATGGCTGGCGTGTGACAACCGTGATGGAGCGCCCGGCCGAGGCCGAGATCGAGATCCTCGTCTGGTCGGATATCGTGAAAGCTTCGATGGAGCGGGGGGTTCTGGGGACCTACTGGCTTTTGCTGCGCTCGATCTGGGTCTTCGGCGCCTCGGGCACGCTGTGGCAGCTCTTACGGCTGCGCAAGGGGCCGATGATCGCAGCCCTGTATCCGGCTGTGCTGCTGGTGGCGCAGGCGCTGGTGGCGGTGCTGGCTGGCTGGCTGGTCACGCGGCTTCTCGGGTCGGGATGGCTGGGCCTCGGGCTGGCGCTGGTGGTGGGCTACGGGGTGCTGGAGGGGTTCCGACGGATCGACCGCAAGCTCTTTGTCTATTACCTTATGCATGACTATGCCTATACCGGGGTTGAGCGCGGGGCCTATCCGGCGGCGCTGCTGGAGCGGCTGGCCATCTTCCGCGCAAGGGTTCGGGCGGCGCTGGGCAGCGGGGTCGACGAGGTGCTGGTCGTCGGCCATTCCTCGGGCGTGCATCTGGCGGTGACAGTGCTTGCCGATCTGATCCGCGAGGGGGTGCCGGAGGGCGGTCCGGCGCTGGGCTTTCTGTCGCTGGGGCAGGCGGTGCCGATGGCCTCATTCCTGCCAGAGGCGCGGAAGGTGCGGGGTGATCTTTTCTATCTGTCGCAGCGGGAGGAACTGACTTGGGTCGATGTCACCGCGCCGGGCGATGGCTGCTGCTTTGCGCTCTGCGATCCGGTGGCGGTGTCGGGGGTGGCAAGCGATGGGCAGCGCTGGCCGCTGGTCATTTCGGCCGCCTTCAGCCAGACGCTGGGACCCGAGCGCTGGCAGACGCTGAAGCGGAGGTTCTTCCGGCTGCATTTCCAGTATCTCTGTGCCTTCGACCGTCCCGGTGATTATGACTACTTCCGCATCACCGGCGGGCCGCTGACACTGGCCGAACGCTATGCGGGCCGCAAACACTCGCCCGGGCGGATCACCCGGGTTGTCAGCCCCTACAGGGACACAGCATGATCCCGCCGAAGCCCCAGCCCCGGGCGGACCGGGTGTCGCTCTTTACGCATCTGCGGCTCTTTCGGCGCGATATCCTGTCGGCGCAACCAGCGCGGCTTTACCGCGCCTGGATGGCCGAGTTTCGCACGCCCTTCTTCCGCAGCTACCTCTGCAACGACCCGGTGCTGGTGCGGCGCGTCCTTGAGGAGCGGCCCGCCGATTTTCCAAAGTCCGCGCGGGTGACCGAGGGACTATTGCCGCTGCTTGGCCGGTCGGTCTTTGTCACCAACGGCGCAGAATGGCAGCGCCAGCGGCGGATCATCGACCCGGCCTTCGAGGGCGGGCGGTTGAAGGACAGTTTCGCGGCGATCTGGACGGCGAGCGAGGCGGCGGTGGCGCGGATGCCCGAGGGCGAGGTCGAGGTGGAACTGGCGGCCAGTCATGCGGCGGCGGATGTGATCTTCCGCACGCTTTTCTCGATCCCGATCGAGGACCGGATTGCGCAGCAAGTGTTCCATGAATTCCGGGCCTATCAGCGCTCTGCGCCAATCCTGAACCTGGCGGCCTTTCTGCCCCTGCCCAACTGGTTTCCGCGCTTGCACCGACGCGCGACCCTGCGATCGGCCAAGGTGATCCGGGGGCTGATCGGGAGTATCACTGCGGAACGGGCGGCGGCGATTGCGGCGGGCACCGCGCCACCGGACCTTGCGACCAAGATCATGACCACACAGGACCCAGAGACCGGGGCTGCCTTCGCAACCGGGGAAATGGTCGATCAGGTGGCAATCTTCTTTCTGGCCGGGCATGAGACCAGCGCCTCGGCCCTGAGCTGGGCGCTTTATCTTCTGGCGACACATCCGGACGCGCAGGAAAGGGTGGCGGCCGAGGCGGTGGTTTTGCGGCCGGAATTCGGGGTTATGGGGTCCTTGCGCTTCACCCGCGATGTCTTCCGCGAGGCGCTGCGGCTTTATCCACCTGTTCCGATGATGGTGCGGGAAAATGCCCGGGAAGAAGAGTTTCGGGGCCGCCATGCCAGCAAGGGTGCGCAGGTGGTCATCAGCCCCTGGCATCTGCACCGGCATGAACGGATCTGGGATCGGCCCGACCATTTTGATCCCGACCGCTGGGCAGGCGAGGCGCGCGAGGCGGCGCGGGACGGCTATCTGCCGTTCTCGCGGGGACCGCGGGTCTGCCCCGGCGCAGGCTTTGCAATGCTGGAGGGCACGCTGATGCTGGCGCATCTGGTCCGCGCTTTCCGGTTTGAGGCGTTGCCGGACCGGGTACCCGTGCCTGTCGCGCATCTGACGGTGCGGGCCAAGGATGGTATCTGGTTGCGAGTGACCCGTCGAAAGACTGCCGGATCGGAAAGCCTGCAGGGAAGTGACCGATAGGTTCGGCGATGCACCCGTCAGAAGCGCGTCAGAGAAGCTCGACTCGGTAGCTTTCGATCACGGTATTGGCGAGCAGCTTCTCACACATCGCCTTGACCTCTGCTTCGGCCTTGGCGGCATCGGTCTCGGTTAGGTCCAACTCGATCACCTTGCCCTGTCGCACCCCAATCACGCCCTGAAATCCCAGCGATCCCAGCGCGTGGCGTACAGCCTCGCCCTGCGGGTCGAGGACGCCGGTTTTCAGCATGACTGTGACGCGGGCTTTCATCGGGGCCTCCCGGAATTGGACTGTCCCGTCCATAACGAAGGGTCGAACAAGGGGCAAGGCAGGCGGCAATCCTTTGCGGAAGAATTGTCCGCACCGGCCTAGTTGATCAGCGTGGGCTTCGTCGTATGCGTGACGTTCGAGGGCAGCACGCCCAGTCGCCGCGCGAGTTCGGTGTAGACATCCGACATTGGCTGCGGCTCGGGCAGGGATCCGTCGGGGCGCTCGGGCAGTCGCATGTCCCAAAGCCGGCAACTATCGGGGCTGATCTCGTCCGCAACGATCAGCCGCATGAAGTCGCCTTCCCAGATCCGGCCGACCTCGATCCTGAAATCGGCCAGCCGGATGCCGACGCCCATCATCACGCCGGACAGGAAATCGTTCACACGCAGAGCCAGTGCGACGATGTCGTCAAGGTCCTGCTGGTTGGCCCAGCCAAAGGCGACGATATGCTCTTCGGCCACCAGAGGCGAATTCAGGCGCGGGTCCTTGTAATAGTATTCCACGATCGGCCGCGGCAACTGCGTGCCCTCGGGAATGCCCAGCCGCGCGGTCATCGGACCTGCGGCGAAGTTGCGCACCACGACTTCCAGCGGGATGATCTCGGCCATGCGGACCAGCTGTTCGCGCATGTTCAACCGGCGGATGAAATGCGTGGGTACGCCGATCTGGTTCAGCCCCGACATGAAGAATTCCGACAGGCGGTTGTTCAGCACGCCCTTGCCCTCAAGCGTGGCCGGTGCCGCGACGGTCGGGGCGCTGTCGTCCTTGAAATACTGGATCAGCGTGCCGGGCTCGGGTCCTTCGTAAAGGATCTTGGCCTTGCCTTCGTAGACCTTCTTGCGCCGTGCCATGCCGTCTCCGTTTCAGGGTCCTGGGCGGGGGAGGGACCCCATAGGGGATGATCCCTTGGCCTATAGTCCAAGGGTCGGCCCGTCGCAAGGCGCGTGGGTTTGCGAGGGGGGCTTGCGGCAGTGCGGCGGGAGGGGCATATGAAGGGAAATCACCAGTTCAGGGGGAACCCATGACCACCTTTGACGATCGCGAGAACGCCTTCGAGGCCAAATTCGCCCATGACAGCGAAATGCAGTTCCGGGCCGAGGCGCGGCGAAACAAGCTGGTCGGTCTCTGGGCCGCCGGCCTGATGGGCAAGACGGGCGACGAGGCCGCAGCCTATGCGATGGAGGTCGTCGAGGCCGATTTCGAGGAAGCCGGCGATGAAGATGTCGTGCGCAAGGTCGTGGGCGATCTGGCCGGCAAGGCCAGCGCCGACGAGGTGCGCGCCAAACTGCGGGAAATGATGCCCGTCGCCAAGGCACAGCTGCTGAGCGAGATCTGATCGCCCACGCCCGCCCCACCGAAGTTGAGGCGGGCGCCATCACATGATGCGCATTATGAATTTGCGTCCGGTCCGGGGGCATGGCAGAGGGGGCGTGACCCGGCCAAGCGAAGGACCACCCCATGACCGATCTGCTTTCCCGCCTGCTTGCCCAGCGTGACTGGCTGATGGCCGACGGCGCGACGGGGACGAACCTCTTCAACATGGGGCTGTCCTCAGGCGAGCCGCCGGAACTTTGGAACACCGACCAGCCCGACAATATCCGCAGGCTTTACAGCGGGGCTGTCGACGCCGGATCGGACATCTTCCTGACCAACACCTTCGGCGGCAATGCCGCGCGCCTGAAGCTGCACGATGCGCAGGGTCGAGTTCGTGAACTGAACCGGGTCGGCGCTTCGCTTGGCCGCGAGATTGCCGATGCCGCAGGGCGTCCGGTGGTGGTGGCGGGTTCGGTCGGCCCTACCGGTGAGATTTTCGAACCGATGGGGACGCTGACGCACGCGCTGGCGGTCGAGATCTTCCACGAGCAGGCCGAGGGGTTGAAGGAAGGCGGGGCCGATGTCCTGTGGGTTGAGACAATCAGTGCTCCGGAAGAGTTCAGGGCCGCAGCCGAGGCGGCGGCACGGGCAGGGATGCCGTGGTGTGGCACGATGAGCTTCGACACCGCCGGGCGCACGATGATGGGCGTGACCTCGGCCGCGATGGTGGAAATGGTTGAGAAGCTGCCAAATCCGCCGATCGCCTTCGGCGCAAACTGCGGTGTCGGCGCGTCCGACCTCATGCGGACCGTGCTTGGCTTCGTCTCGACCGGCACGGAACGCCCGGTGATCGCCAAGGGCAATGCGGGCATCCCCAAGTATCATGACGGCCATATCCACTATGACGGCACACCGGACCTGATGGCGGAATACGCGGTGCTGGCGCGGGACGCGGGCGCGCGGATCATCGGCGGTTGCTGTGGGACGATGCCGGAGCATCTGAAATCGATGCGCGCGGCACTCGAGTCACGCCCCAAGGGCCCGCGCCCGACCTTGGAGGAGATTTCGTCCAAGCTGGGTGGGTTTTCTTCGGCCTCGGACGGGACGGGGGATACTTCGGGCGAACCTCGGCGCGAGCGGCGCGGACGGCGGGGCTAGCGCACTCAAACCGGTCTGCTCGTCGATGCATTTCATGCTCTCCTCGCCAGGCGCTGGACCGACGAGGGCATGCAATGCAACGAGGAGGGGCCTCAGAACAGCGCCAGTTGATCGCCTGCCCTTGGCGGAGGCAGAAACAGATCGCACCGCAATGGTGGCAGGCCCGCCCCCAACCCAAGGCGTTTGCGGGCCAGATCGGCGCGGCGGTGGATCAGCTCGGCCCAGAGTCCCTGACCGCGCATCCGGGTGCCGAAGCGGGGGTCGTAATCCTTGCCGCCGTGCAACTCGCGGACCCGGCCCATGACGCGAGCGGCGCGGTCGGGGAAGGTGGTCTCGATCCAGCGCCGGAAAAGCCCGGCCACTTCCAAGGGGAGCCGCAGGGGAATGGAATTGGCATAGCATGCACCTGCATCGCGGCCTGCTTCCATGACGGCTTCAAGCTCATGGTCGGTCAGCGCCGGGATCAGGGGGGACACCTGAACGCGCACCGGGATTCCGGCCTTTGCCAGCCGTGCGATCATCTGCAACCGCCGCTTCGGAGCGGGCGCACGCGGCTCCATCCTGCGGGCGAGGTCTGTGTTCAGCGTCGTGACGCTGATCGAGACTGCCGCCAGGCCGTCGGCTGCCATGGGGGCGATCAGGTCGATGTCACGTTCAATCAGCGTGCCCCGCGTGGTGATCCAGACCGGGTGCCGGAAAGCCGAAAGGACCTGCAAGACCCCACGCATCAGGCCAAGGTCGCCTTCCACCGGCTGGTAGGGGTCGGTGTTCGTGCCGATGGCGATGGGCTGGACCGTATAGCCGGGGCGGCGCAACTCGGACTCCAGTACCCCGGCGATGCCGGGGCGGGCGATGAGCCGGGTTTCGAAATCCAGACCCGGCGACAGGTTCAGCCAGGCATGGCTTGGGCGGGCGTAGCAATAGACGCAGCCATGTTCGCAGCCGCGATAGGGGTTGATCGAGCGGTCGAAAGGCAAGTCGGGCGAGCGGTTGTAGGTGATCGCCGAGCGGGGACGCTCCTGCCGTACTTCGGTGCGGACGACCCTTTCCTCTTCGGCCCAGGTCCAGCCGTCGTCAAAGGCCACACGGTCTGTCGCCTCAAACCGTCCAGCCTTGTTGCTGTCGACGCCGCGACCGCGTAGGCGCTGGCCCGGAAGGATGCTGTCACTCATGCGACCAGTATGGAACATAAGATGAACATGCGCCACAACTTTCCTGCACGCGACCGCTTTCTGTCGGCTTTCATCCGGTGTATGTCGCTTGCCGAATAGTGGTTGGGTCGCTTTGCGATCATCCACGGTGCCAGACCCTTTCGCTTTGGAGCCCGCCCGATGGCCGACGACGAAATCATTCTCTCCGAACTCTCGGACGACGAGCTTGTGCTGCAAATGCACGACGACCTCTATGACGGTCTCAAGGAAGAGATCGAAGAGGGCGTCAACATCCTGATCGAGCGCGGCTGGGCGCCCTATGACGTGCTGACGAAGGCGCTGGTCGCCGGGATGACCATCGTGGGCGCCGACTTCCGCGACGGGATCCTGTTCGTGCCCGAAGTGCTGCTTGCGGCCAATGCGATGAAGGCCGGGATGGCAATCCTGAAGCCGCTTCTGGCCGAAACCGGCGCGCCGCGCATGGGCAAGATGGTGATCGGCACGGTGAAGGGCGACATCCACGACATCGGCAAGAACCTTGTCGCGATGATGATGGAAGGCGCGGGTTTCGAGGTCGTGGACCTCGGGATCAACAACGCGGTCGAGAAGTATCTGGACGCGCTGGAAAAGGAACAGCCCGATATCCTGGGCATGTCGGCGCTGCTGACCACGACCATGCCCTATATGAAGGTCGTCATCGACACGATGAAGGAGAAGGGCATGCGCGACGACTATATCGTCCTCGTCGGCGGGGCGCCCTTGAACGAAGAATTCGGCAAGGCCATCGGCGCTGATGCCTATTGCCGCGATGCCGCCGTGGCGGTGGAGACCGCCAAGCAGTTCGTCGCCCGCAAGCACAACCAGCTTGGCGCCTGACACGTCCCTGTGATCCGGCCGGGGCTTGCGGAAAGCCCTGGCAAGGCGCAGATTGTCGCCCAGGGGGACTAGTGATGCCGCTCACGCATTTCCTTGGGCTTGTCGCCCTTGTGGTTTTGGCCGCTGCCTTGACGCTCTGGCTTGCCTTCTGGTCTGGCGTCCCGCTTGTGGCGCTGATGTTTGCCGCGTTGTCCGCCAGCGTGATCCTGACCTGGACCCGGGTCAGCCGCTAGACTGGCCCCACGCCCGGAACGGTGCCGATGGATGATCTGACGCTTTCCGAGACCGGCCTTCCGCCAACCCGTACAGGCCCGATCCTGCTGATCGCCTGCGGCGCACTGGCACATGAGATCCTCGCCCTCAAGGCCGCCAATCGCTGGGATCACATCGACCTGCAATGTCTGCCGGCCAAGCTGCACCTCTGGCCTGACCGGATCATCCCCGCAGTCGAGAACGCCGTGGGCGAGGCGGGGGATCGGTATGAGACGATCTTCGTTGTCTATGCCGATTGCGGCACCGGGGGTCTGTTGCGGGCCGCCTGTGACCGGCTTGGGGTCGAAATGGTCGAAGGCCCGCATTGCTATGCCTTCTTCGAGGGCAACGTGGCTTTCGCCGAACGCGCCGAGACCGAGTTCGATGCCTTCTACCTGACCGATTTCCTGGTGCGGCAGTTCGATGCCTTCGTCTGGAAACCTATGGGGCTGGATCGGCACCCCGATCTGCGTGACATGTATTTCGGCAATTACCGCAAGCTGGTCTACCAGGCGCAAACGGTTGATCCGGCGCTTGACGCGAAGGCCGCGGAGTGCGCGCGGCGTCTGGGCCTGGACTATGAGCGGCGGTTCACCGGCTATGGGGACCTTGCAACCACATTGTCCGCAGTGGCCTCAAGGCGGTGATCAGAACTTCATCCCGACGCGAAGGCTGAAGGTCGTTACGTCCACCTCATGCGGATAGTTGGTATCGAGCGTGCGCCGAAGGACCTCGGCGCCAAGGAACACCCGATCCGAAACCATGTAGTCAAGCCCGAGCCCGAACAGGGGTCCCTTGGCGCGATAGGTATCGGCGGGGGCGCCTTCCTCCCATTCGGCCCAGTTGTAGCCGACAACGGCATAGATCAAGGCCTGATCAAGCGCATAGCCGCCGCGCAGCTTCAGATCCAGCGTGTGGTTGAAGAAATAGTCGCGGTAAGGACCATTCACGTCCGTCTGATAGTAGTCGGTCTTGGTGTAGGCGAGTTCAACGCCATAGGCGAGTGGACCCGATGAAAAGAGATAGCCACCGAACACTCCGAAACCACTGCCCTTGTTGTCGTATGAAAGGCCAGGGTCGTAGATCTGGGTCCCGTCGGCCTTGCTTGCCTGAAGCCCGAAGTTGAAGCCCGACCAGGCGCTTGCGTCCTGTGCAGCGGCGGGCAGGGCAAGGCAGGCAACTACGGCGGTGGACAGAGCGAAAGAACATGCGCGCATGGTATAGCTCCTAACGACACGTTCCAAAGGACACAGTATGCCCAGCCACCCGGGGCTGAGTCAATCTTGCCGGGAAAGGCGATCGCGCAGGTGGCGCAGGATCTGAACGCGAATGGCCGAGGCGAGGCCGGCATCGCCCGCCCGCGCATCGTCGATCTCGGCGGCAAGCTGGTTCAGGGGAATGCCGCGTTCGGCTGCGATGGCACGGAACGCGTCCCAGAACTCGGGTTCCAAGGACACGCTGGTACGGTGGCCGTGCAGGGTGAGAGAGTACTTGACGGGGCGGCTGGTCATGCATTGACCCTAGCGCAACGGTTGGCCTTGTCACCGGAGTTTCCTAAAACTCCGGTCCGGACCCTTCAAAGGGTCCGGTACGATTTCTTCGAAGAAATCGCTTACGCCACCCGACGAAGCGGTTCCCGGTTGCAGAAGATCACGAACTGACCGGCATTCTCGACCACCGGAAAGCCGCGGCGCTTCATTTCGTCCAGAAACGCTTCGCGGCCGACAAACCGTTCCACGTCGCGCACCTTTCGGCGGATCACGCCACCTTCGCGCGCCGCCTGCGATGAGAAGAGATGGGACATCCAGTGATCGGACGACAGGTATTGCGGCATTGCGGTCATCGGCGCACCTCCTGCCGGAACCCTGCCAAGGCAGGGTTAACGGCGGGTTACTCCGTCTCGCGCTTGTGTCCGTCGAGCGCCTGCGCGGCTTTCTCGGCCCGCGCCTTCTCCAGCGCACGCTCGGCCTTTGTGCGTCCGTGTTTCGCAGCATTGGCGTCGGCCGCAGAGCGGGCGGCCTTGCGGGCGGCCTGCTTCTTTGCGGTGCGAAGGTTGACGACCTCGCCCATCAGCCTTGCCGATCAGCCTTTGGGGCCGACCATGTCCTCGGGCCGAACGATGCGGTCGAAGGTTTCGCCGTCGACGAAGCCCAGCGCGATCGCCTCTTCGCGCAGGGTCGTCCCGTTCTTGTGCGCCATCTTCGCCACCTTGGTCGCGTTGTCGTAGCCGATGGTGGGGGCAAGCGCCGTGACCAGCATCAGGCTTTCCTTCATCAGCTTCTCGATCCGCGGAATGTTCGCCTGCGTCCCCACCACCATGTTGTCGGTGAAGCTCCCGGCCGCATCGCCCAGAAGCTGGATCGATTGCAGCACGTTGTAGGACATCATCGGGTTGTAGACGTTGAGCTCGAAATGCCCCTGCGAGCCGGCAAAGCCCACGGCTGCGTCGTTGCCCATGACATGGGCGCAAACCATCGTCAGCGCCTCGGCCTGGGTCGGATTGACCTTGCCCGGCATGATGGAACTGCCGGGCTCGTTTTCCGGCAGGATCAGTTCGCCCAGGCCCGAGCGGGGGCCGGAGCCCAAAAGCCGCAGGTCGTTGGCGATTTTGAAGAGCGATCCGGCGACCGTCTTCAGCGCGCCCGAGAACATGACCATTGCGTCATGCGCGGCCAGCGCCTCGAACTTGTTCGGGGCGGTGACGAAGGGAAGGCCGGTGATCGCAGCGATCTCGGCGGCCACCCGCTGGTCAAAGCCGACGCGGGTGTTCAGCCCGGTGCCGACGGCGGTGCCGCCTTGCGCGAGTTCGTAGATATGGGGCAGGCACATCTTCACCCGCTCGATCCCGCGGTCGACTTGCGTGGCGTAGCCCGAGAACTCCTGCCCCAGCGTCAGGGGCGTCGCGTCCTGGGTGTGGGTGCGGCCGATCTTGATGATATCCTTGAATTCGTTCGATTTCGCCCAGAGGGCTTTCGACAGCTTTTCCAGCCCCGGGATCAGCACGTCGCGGGTGTGCATCCCGATGGCGACATGCATCGCGGTGGGGAAAGTGTCATTCGAGGACTGCCCCATGTTCACATGGTCGTTCGGATGGACCGGCTTTTTCGAGCCCATCACGCCGCCCAGCATCTCGATCGCGCGGTTGGAAATGACCTCGTTCGCGTTCATGTTCGACTGTGTGCCGGACCCCGTCTGCCACACCACCAGTGGGAAGTTGTCGTCGAACTTGCCCTCGATCACCTCGGTCGCCGCTGCGGTGATCGCGTTGCCCAGCGTGGCGTCCAGATCGCCCTGGGCCATGTTGACCGTGGCACAAGCCCGCTTGATGACCCCCAGCGCCCGGATGATCGGGACGGGCTGGCGCTCCCAGCCGATGGGGAAGTTGATGATCGACCGCTGGGTCTGCGCGCCCCAGTACTTGTCTGCGGGAACTTCCAGCGGGCCAAAGCTGTCAGTCTCGGTGCGGGTTGCGGTCATCGGGGCCTCCTTGCAAGCGCTCGCGCTCCGCATAGCGCCGGGGGGGCGGAAAATCAATTGGCATACCGTCGCATACCAAATTCCGCGTGGGAGACAGGCTCGCAAAGAGCTTCTAGCCGCGGCGGAAGCGATAGACAGTGGCGGGGGGAAGGTTTGCCCAGACCTTGTGCCCCTTGTTTACCGTCAGACCGAGGTTGCCGATGGTCTCGGGTGGCAGCGGCGGGCGCTGGCCGTAGGTGAACTGAACATAGCGACCACGGGGCGCAAGTATCCGGAACGCCGCGCCAACGATGCCCTCGCGCACCTCGGGGGGCATGGACAGCAGCGGCAGGCCCGAGATGACGGTGGAAACATCGGGGACCACCACAGCGGCGGCTTCTTGCGCTGGCAGGTTGTGGACGGTGACGCCGGGGAATTTCTGCCTGAGATAGCTGACGAATTCCTCGTCCAGTTCAAAGAGGGTCAGGTCCTGCGGGCGCACACCCCGCGCCAGGATGGCTTCGGTAAACCGTCCCGTTCCGGGGCCGAACTCGACCACGCGGCCTGAGTTGGGACCCAGACCCAACGTCATTGCCCGTGCAAGCGTGCGCGACGAGGGTGCGATGGCCGAGACCTGTCTGGGGTTCCGCAGCAGCCGACGGCGGAACAGTGCGAGGTCCGAGGTCAAGGCCTAGGTTTTCCGGAACTGGTCAAGCGACACGACCTCGGCATCCTGGCGGGGGGCCTCGTCCTCGACCTCGATGTCGTCTTCCTCGTCCTCGTCTTCGTCCTCGGATGACTGGGTCTCGAACCTCAGGCCGAATTCCACCGAAGGGTCGACAAATGTGCGGATCGCATCGAAGGGAATGACCATCGGCTCTGGCTGGTTGCCGAAATTCAGCGTCACGCTGAAACTGTCGTCACCCACATCGAGGTTCTCGAACCAGTGCTGCAGCACGACCGTCATCTCCGAGGGGTAGCGGTCACGCAGCCAGTCGGCAAGCGCGACATCGGGATGGGTGGTGTCGAAGGTTATGAAGAAATGATGGGCGCCGGGCAGGCCGTTCTGCGCAACGTCGGTCAGCACGGTCTGGATCAGCCCACGCATGGCGCGGTGCATCAGAGTGCCATAGTCGATCGAGCGCGTCATGTGCCGTCCTTTCCCGATTGAGTGCAGCATAGGGGATTCGGGGGCCAAGGAAAGGGGGCGGCGGGTGGATTGTCGGTCGGGTCTCACAGAAGCGTGGCCAAGGCCGACAGCGCTGCCGATATTGCAAGCACCCAGACCAGTGGCCAGTGCCGCCACATGAGCGCGAGGGCCGCCCCGAAGGCGATCAGCGCGGGCAGTGGCCGCAGGGACGCAGGATCGGGCCAGGTCAGATGCAACGGGCCGAAACTCGCCTCCGGGACATTGGCGAATAGGACGTTCATCGCAAACCAGAGCGACAGGTTTGCGATGACGCCGACCACCGCCGCCGTGATCGCCGCCAGCGCACCCGACAGACGCGGCATGTGGGTCAGCCTGTCGATGAAGGGCGCCCCGGTAAAGATGAACAGAAACGACGGGATGAAGGTCATCCACAGCGCAACCACCGCCCCGGCGATGCCCAGCGTCCAGCCGCCCACCTGATGGGCCGCCATGTGACCGACGAACTGGTTCACCAGAATCAGTGGCCCGGGCGTGGTCTCCGCCAGACCCAGCCCGTCCATCATCTGGGTCAGGGTCAACCAGCCCCGGTCGGTGACCACTTCCTGCGCCATCCAGGCCAGAAGGGCATAGGCACCACCGAAGGTGAGGATGGCGAGCTTCGAAAAGAACAGGCCGATCTCGGCCAGTCGGCCGGGTGCAAGGACCAGAAGGCCCGCCAGGGGGACAAGCCAGACCGTCAGCCAGATGCCGGCCGCCCGGAGCGACTGGCCGAAGGCCTTGGGCGTTGCGAGCGGCACCTGATCGTGCATGGTGCCGGGGGTGCGGATGAAGCCCCAGGTCGCAGCCGCAAGGATGATGACGGGAAACGGCAGTCGCAGGAAGAACAGCGCGACAAAGGCTCCGACGGCGATCAGCCAGGCGCCCGGTGCTTTCAGGGCACGTTTCGACACGCGGATCAAGGCCTCGATCACGATGGCGATGACAGCGGCCTGCACCCCGGTGAAGAGGGCAGCGACGAAAGGAACGTCTCCAAGGGCGGCATAGATCAGCGACAGCGCCAGGATGACGGCAGCGCCCGGCAGGACGAACAGACCACCGGCAATCAAGCCACCCTTGACCCCATGGAGGCGCCAGCCGATCCATGTGGCCAACTGCATCGCCTCGGGGCCGGGCAGCAGCATGCAGAATGAAAGGGCCCGCAGATAGTCGGCCTCGTCGATCCAGCGCTTTTCGTCCAGCACGACCCGGTGCATCAGCGCGATCTGCGCAGCCGGCCCGCCAAAGGACAAGACGCCGATCCGGGCGAAGTTGCGGGTCAGTTCGGCAAGACTTGGGGGCATGGTCATCCTTCCAGCGCTGCCGAAGTCATGGCCCCGCCCGGGCGGCAGGTAAAGCGCCATCCTTGGATGACAAGCCACGATGACGATCCGATGACGACGGGCACCGGGTCAGCCCACAGGATCCAGAAGCTCGCGCAGGAGCTTGAGCCGCAGGGTGGTTGCATAGTCGTCCATGCCCCGCGCCGTTACCACAAATCCCTCTGACGTCATGATCCAGCGTCGGTAGTAGCTGGTCACGGGCGCCGCCGGGCCGGGGCCTTCAATGGCGATGGCGTTGATGGTGACTCCGGCCGCCACGGCCTCTGACCGCGCGCGGGCATCGGTGAAGCCTGCGTTCTCGGGCCCGTCCCCCGAGATGTCGATCACCTTGCGCCGGCAATCGGCCACGGCGGCGAACTGGGCGGTGGCAAAGCGCAGGCCTTCGCCGACAGCTGTATCCGATCCCCGGAACGCACGCGGCATCTCGGCCGCCCGGCGTGCGAAGGCCGCGACCGCGCTTGGGTCGAGCATCCGCTGCCAGGGCAGGACCAATGCCTGCTGTTCGGGGCCGGACCACTGCACGACGGCCAGCGCCACCTGATCGCGGACCAGTGCCTCGACGACCTCGGGGTCCGATAGCGCGGCGGCAAGGCCTTGGCTCTGAAGCCGGTAGTCGCCCGCGTCGATAGAGCCCGAGACGTCGATTGACAGGACCAGCGCCGTCTCGCAGGCGAGGGCGGGGCAGGCGGTCAGGCAAAGAAGCAGGGCGGTGCGGAGCATGGGTCAGGATGGAGCCTGCACAACCCATCTGGCAAGGCCGCTCTGACAAGACGGCTCGTCGATGACGTCGTCACGCCTCGCGGACGGGTCGCGACGAGAAGTCGAAGTCGCAGGATGAACGAAGTCGGGGAAGGTGCAGGTTTCTGTTGCCAGGTACCTGCGAACCCCGCCTTACGGTGCTAACCGCAAGGGCTTAGTTTTGGTATTGCGAGCCGCTTACGCGGCCAGCGCCACCGGAGCACGGTTGTCGTTGGCAACTGTGATCATGGACCGATAACGGTGGTACCTCACCGAGCGAAAGCTGGCCTCTTTGGTCGTTCGTCGATCCTATTTCGGCCCCATGCCCCCGCAACGAACGGGATGATGGTGGAGCCGCCGGGTACCGCCCCCGGGTCCGAGCCGATTATTACAGGTGCGTTTATCGCCATAGTCGGGGTCGCCCCCGACAGGGTCAATATAGGGGGCGGGGACGGGGGGTGCAAGCCGCACGGATCACCGCGCCGCCCCGGGCAGCAGGCCGTCCAATCGTGAGCGGAAGAAGGCCATCTTCGCCTTGCGGCTGCGGATCGTTAGGTCGATGACGCGCCGGTCGCAGCCGATATTGATGACGTGGTCGCGCATGGCGACCAGTGCCGGTGACGAACTGCTCCATCGCTTGGTTGAGTTCTCCGATCGTGATGGGCGTGGTCTGGATGTAGGTCGTGCGCAAGGCGCATTAGGCAAGCATGATGGCAAAGACCGTGCCCGTGAGGGAAATCGGATTGTCAAGGATCAGCGACAGGAAGGCAGGCTTGTTCCAGATTCCGGCCTCGCTGAAGCCCTGCACCCCCCGATGAAACCGGGGGTTGCGACATGGACTGCCAGCATCAGGGCCAAGGTCCAGGCGATCAGACCGGCGATAAGCCGAGAACACATGATGCCCGGACAATCCGGCGGTCACGGTTCTTGCCTTGATTGCCGGATATCGAGGCTTTGCAGGAACCAAGGCACCGCCCGGGCTTGCGCCGGGCGGTGGGGCATTGCGGTAGGTCCGGATCAGAAGCCCGACTTGATCATCTCGAATTCCTCGATCATCCGGTCACGCATTTCCGTCGTGGGCGGGTCCTGCACGAACAGCGGCGTGTCGATCGGGTCCACGAAAGCGGCCGCCAGCGCCTCGGCCGGGATGTTGGCCATTGCGGCATCATTCGCGAGTGCATAGCCGATGGCCTCCAGAAGCGGCTCGGCCGAGGAATGGGCAAGCAGCGAATTGATCAGGTCATAGGCCTTGTCTTCCGAGCCCGGTCCGTCCTTCATGTTCACAAAGCCGCAGAACCAGGTGGCCGCGCCTTCCGCAGGGGAACGGTTGAAGCCGACCGGGAAGTTCTCTGCTTGCAGGATCGCGACCGGGTCGTTCCAGGACCAGGCCACCTGCACCTCGCCCGAGGCCATCAGCTGAGAAAGTTCGGACGGGTCGGCCCAATAGGCACGCACGTTCGGGTGAACCGAGCGCAGCCAGTCGGCTGCGGCCTGGAACTGCTCGTCGGTCACATTCTCCCACGAGGTTGTTCCGGTGGCCATGAAGGCCAGCGACCAGACGTCGTCGGTATTGTCCGGAAGTGAGATCCGGCCGGCATATTTCGGGTCGGTGAAGACCTGCACCGTCGCCACGTCCTCGGCCGGGACGGTCTCGGCATTGTAGGCGATTGCAGTGTAGGCGTAGTCGGTCGGGATGAACCAGACGCCCTGGTCGTCCTTGAAGGCATCAGCCATTCGGGCAGGGATGTTGGCGAATTCGGGGATGCGAGAGACATCCCACGGCTCGATCAGACCGGCCTCGATGTAGCGCGGCACGGCTGCGGCACAGGGGTGGACGACATCAGCCTTGAAGCCCGAGGACACTTTCTGGAACGCCTCGTCGTCGTCGGCGAAGAAGACATAGGTCGGCTTCTGGCCATGCTGGTCCACATAGGGTTGCAGCATGCCGTCGATTTCCCAGCCGGCCCAGTCCAGCACGGTGAGTTCCCGGTCGGCGGCATGGGCGACGGCGGCAAGCGACAGCGCCGAAGCGGCGCCGAGAAGGGTCAGTGACTGGCGGGACATGCGTGCTCCTCTGTTTTCGGCCACCGGGTGGCCCATATTGCTGTTTTATGTTGCGACGGCGCTTTACGCCTGCGCCAACACGAGAAAGTGGCGGCGACCGAGGCAAAGGACAAGAGGGGTGCGACCGCCTTCTGCCCCGGAAAGTTACAATAAAGCGTCATCTGGCGGAATTTTTGGCAGTCTGGATCGGTCCGGTGCGAGGCTTGCAGGCCAGAAGGCGGAATGTTACGACCTGCTCGTGGCCGGGACGATCCGGACACTGGCCCGGGGGCAGACAACCCCGGGTCTGGCTGGAAGACCTGCCGCGGACCGGGATTTGCCCGCCTCGCGCGCGGGTCGGACCGGGACCGCGGCCCTTTGCTGGAGGCGGCCCCTTGGCACTTGATCTCGATTTCGTCCGTTCGCAGTTCCCGGCCTTTGCGTCGCCGGTCCTGTCAACGCATGCCTTCTTCGAAAACGCCGGGGGCAGCTATCCTTGCGTTCAGGTGGTGGATCGCCTGACGCGATTTTACCGCGACCGCAAGGTGCAGCCCTATGGACCCTATCCCGGGGCGCAGGCCGGAGGCGCTGAGATGGATGAAGCGCGGGACCGGCTGGCGGCGATGATGGGGGTCCAGCGCGAGGAAGTTTCCTTCGGCCCCTCGACCAGCGCGAACACCTATGTGCTGGCGCAGGCGGTACGGAAATGGCTGTCGGGGACGGACGGGGCCGTGGTGGTGACCGATCAGGATCACGAAGCGAATTCGGGGGTCTGGCGTCGTCTGGCGGACGACGGCATCGAGGTCCGGGAATGGCAGATCAATCGGGAAACCGGATCGCTTGACCCTGACCGGCTCGCGGCGCTGCTGGCAGACGGCAGGGTACGGCTTGTCTGCTTTCCGCACTGCTCCAATGTGATCGCCGAGATCAACGATGTGGCGGCGCTCTGTGCGATGGCAAGGGCTGCGGGGGCGCGGACCGTGGTGGACGGGGTAAGCTATGCGCCGCATGGGTTTCCGGATGTGGCGGGCCTTGGCTGCGATGTCTATCTGTTCTCGGCCTACAAGACCTATGGGCCGCATCAGGGGATCATGGTGATCCGCCATGATTTCGGGTTCGAGCTGCCGGGACAGGGGCATTTCTTCAACCATGCCACCCTTTACAAGCGGCACACGCCGGCCGGGCCGGACCATGCCCAGATTGCGGCATGTGCGGGCATGGCAGATTACATCGACGCCCTCGCCGCGCGGCACGGGGTAACGGGCGATGCAGCGGCGCGCAATCGGGGTGTGCATGACCTGATGCGCGCGCAGGAAGAGGCGGTGATCCAGCCGCTGCTGGACTATCTGGGCGGGCGGAACGACCTGCGGCTTCTGGGGCCGCGCGACGCAGGACGCCGGGCGCCGACGGTGGCGGTTGAACTGGATCGCGCGGCCGAGCCGGTCTCGGAGGAGCTGGGCCGCAATGGCATTGCCTGCTGGGCAGGCGATTTCTACGCGGTCCGGCCCTTGCAGGCGCTGGGGATCGACCGGGAAAAGGGCGTCTTGCGGATGAGTGCGGTCCACTACACCAGCGCCGAGGAGGTCGCCCGGCTGATCGCAGCGCTGGACCGGGTGCTCTGACGCCGATCTTGCGGAGCGCTGGCGCGCAAGCCTTTGCCTCTGTCGCTTCCGCGCGGCGCGCGCGGAAGCGACGGCGATGGGGGCATTCTGCCCCCAAACCCCCTGAGAGTATTGCGAAAGGAGCAAGAACCGATTGATCCGTCTTCGGTTTTCGTCCGTAGCTGGCAGGGTGGGAAAGGTTGGGGCATGTCTGAACGACCGTTGATTCTTTGGTTCCGTCGCGACTTGCGGCTGGGAGACCATCCGATGCTGTCGGCGGCAGTGGCGACGGGCAGACCGCTGGTGCCCGTATTTGTTCTTGACCCCGAGACCGAAGCGCTGGGGGCCGCGCCGAAATGGCGGCTGGGCCTGGCAGTCGAAGCTTTTGCGAAGGCGCTGGCAGCGATCGGGTTGCGGCTCGTCCTGCGACGGGGGCCGGCCGATCAGGTATTGGAGCGGCTGGTTGCCGAAGCCGGGGCCGGTGGCGTCTGGTGGTCTCGGCTTTACGATCCGGCAAGCGTTGCGCGGGATACGGGTGTCAAGGCCGGGCTCAAGGCCCTGGGCCTCGAGGCGCGCAGCTTTGCCGGGCATCTTCTGCACGAGCCTTGGGAAATCGAGACGGGACAGGGAGGCTTCTACCGGGTCTTCACGCCCTACTGGAAGGCGATGCGGGGGCGTGATGTGACACTGCCGGAACCGGTCGTTTCAAGGGTGCATGCGCCTGCGGTCTGGCCGGCGAGCGAGCGACTTGAAGACTGGCGGCTGGGTGCAGACATGCAGCGTGCGGGAGCAGTCGTCGCACGATATCAGGTCGTGGGCGAGGCGGCTGCGGGGGACAAGCTGGCCGCGTTTCTGGCCGGAGCGGTTCAGCACTACAGCGAGATGCGCGATTTTCCGGCAGTCGAGGGCACCTCGCGGCTGTCCGAGAACCTGACCTACGGCGAGATCGGCATCCGGGCTGTCTGGCACGCGGGCTTGCGGGCGCGGGATGAGGGGCGCGCTGGGGCGGAAAGCTTTCTGCGCGAACTGGCCTGGCGCGAGTTCGCCTATCACTTGATGCACCATTCGCCCCAGATCACCCGGACGAACTGGAAGCAGGAGTGGGATGCCTTCCCCTGGCGCGGCGACAATCCGGACGCTGAACGCTGGCGGCGCGGCATGACGGGCGAGCCCTTCGTGGATGCCGCAATGCGCGAGATGTATGTGACCGGCACGATGCACAACCGGGCCCGCATGATCGCCGGCAGCTACCTGACCAAGCATCTGCTGACCCACTGGAAGGTCGGCCTTGACTGGTTCGCCGACTGTCTGACCGACTGGGACCCGGCCGCGAATGCGATGGGATGGCAATGGGTTGCGGGTTCTGGTCCCGATGCTGCTCCCTACTTCCGGGTGTTCAATCCGGCGGGACAGGCCGAGAAGTTCGACCCCAAGGGCGACTACCGGCGCCGTTTTGTTGCAGAACTGTCGCGACAGCCCGGACCTGAGGCGCTTGGGTTCTTCGACGCTGCGCCCCGGTCATGGCATCTGGATCCGAAAGCGCCCTATCCTGCGGCGCTGATCGACCTCGCCGAGGGCCGTGCGCGTGCCCTTGCGGCATATGCGGCACGAAATGCTTGAGCCTCGGCGCGGCTTTGGTGAAACTGGACAACAACAAGAATACCCCTGGGGAGGGTTGATGGATATCCTGACAACAGTGCAAGGCCAGACTGGCCTGCCACGGTATTTTGCCAAGGCTTTCGAGGTGGCGTCCCGGCTTGGGGAAGGCCGTCTTGACTTCATCCTGCCGGATGGACGCCGGTTCCGGGTCGAGGGCAAGGCGCCTGGATTGGTGGCCGAGATCGTGGTGCACAACCCAGACCTGTTCGCGCGACTGATCCGCGAGGGCGACCTTGGCTTTTGCGATGCCTATCTCGACGGCTGGTGGACGACGCCGGACCTGCAGGCCTTCCTGGACCTGATCCAGCGCCCGGCGAACAATCCGGTCGGGGACAGCTATCCGGGCCTTGGTTTGGTGCGCGCCTATGAGCGGATGCGCTTCTGGCTGCAGTCCAACTCGAAGCGGCAGGCAAAGAAGAACATCCAGCATCACTATGATCTCGGCAATGCCTTCTACAAGCTGTGGCTGGATGAAACGATGACCTATTCCTCGGCCATCTTCGCCAATCCGCAAGAGAGCCTCGAGACGGCACAGAAGCGCAAATATGCCAGCATGGTAGACCAGATCGGCGCGCAGCCCGGCGAGCATGTGCTGGAAATCGGCTGCGGCTGGGGGGGCTTTGCCGAATACGCCGCCAAGGAGCGCGGGCTGCGGGTGACGGGCCTGACGATCAGTCAGGCGCAGCATGACTACGCGGTCGAGCGGATCGCCAGGGCGGGCCTGTCGGACCGGGTGCAGATCAAGCTGCAGGACTACCGGGACGAACGCGGGACCTATGACGGCATAGCCAGCATCGAGATGTTCGAGGCTGTGGGCGAACGCTATTGGCCGGTCTATTTCGATACGCTGCGTGAACGGCTCAAACCCGGCCGCAACGCCACCTTGCAGATCATCACGATTGCCGACGAGCGCTGGCTCTTTTACCGGAAGGGTGTGGACTTCATCCAGAAATACATCTTTCCCGGTGGCATGCTGCCGGCTCCGTCGGTCCTGCGTGCCGAGGTGGAACGGGCGGGACTGCGGGTCAAGGGTTCGATCGAGTTCGGGGACAGTTACAGCCTGACGCTGCGGCGCTGGCACGAAACCTTCACCGGGCGTTGGGCCGAGGTGAAACGACTGGGATTCGACGACCGATTCAAGCGGATGTGGGACTTCTACCTCGCCTCTTGCGCGGGAGCCTTCCAGGGTGGAAACTGCGACGTGACGCAGATCACGGTGACGCGTCCGACCTGAGGTGGTGAAATGGCGACCCCGATGCCGACAGGTGCCAAGGCCATGGCCGCAATCAGTTTTGCGGTTGTGGGCTGGCTGATCGCGAATGCCTATGTGCCCAACATGCCCCAGGCACAGTCCGTGGGCCGCTTTCGCGAGTTGACCGGCCTGATTGGTGCCATCGTCGGGTGGCGGGTGATGGGTCCGTCTGTGGGCAAGAGTTATCTGCAGGCGATAGGATCCGGTTGGAAGACGGTGATCGTGCTCGTATTCTTCGCGCTTTTGCTGTTCGGGATCTACGAGATGCTGCAATTGTCGGTGAAGATGCGATATGATGGGCCTCTCGAGGCGATCGTCGATGTGTTCCGCCGCATGATGGACCGGTCGCAGGCGCTCATGTCGGCCAGCGTGGTGGCGGTGATGGTCATCGGCGGCGGGGTGGCCGGAATTCTCACTGAAAACGCAAACCGCCGCTGGCGCTGATGTCGGGTCCTCGGCTGACCGGCGACCCGGTGCTCTGCGCGCTGGTCGGTGCCGCACCGGCCCGGATCGCGTTCTATGCCGAGGTGATGGGCCTTGTCCCGGTCACCGTGGCGGGCGAGGCGCAACTGGATGTCGGACCGGGCGGGCCGGAAGCAGAGGCCTTGGCAACAGCCGTCATGTCAGGTTTTGGCCAGCTCTCGCCGGCAGTGATGCGGGCGCGGCTGGGATCGCTGCGTGTCGCCGCGGCCAGCCGGGTTCGGGCCGCCGGAGCGGCCGGGCCGGCGTTGCGGGCAGGCGGCGGCGAGGTCGACGTCACGGCGCGCGCGCAGGCCCATGCCGGGTTTTTCGGTCTGGAAATCATGGAGTTGTGCCATTCCCGCTTTGCTGGCGGGATGAGCCCGGTGATCCGCCGCGAGGTCTTTGTTTCGGGCGATGCCGTCACCGTGCTGCCCTATGATCCCTGGCGTGACCGGGTGCTTCTGGTCGAACAGTTCCGCGCTGGCCCCCTTGGTCGGGGCGACCCCTTGCCTTGGCAGTTGGAGGCAATCGCGGGCCGGATCGATCCGGGCGAGACGCCGGAGGACTGCGCCCGGCGCGAGGCGGTGGAAGAGGCGGGGCTGGTGCTGGGGCGGCTGGAGAAGGTGGCCGACTATTACCCCTCGCCGGGTGCCATGACCGAGTTCATCTATTCCTATGTGGCGCTCTGCGACCTGCCGGACGGGGTGGCCGGGGTCTTCGGGCAGCCGGAAGAGGCCGAGGACATCCGGGGGCAGCTGGTCCCCTTCGACGGGCTGATGGCGGCGGTCGCCGGGGGGGAGATCGGCAATGCGCCCCTGATCCTGACGGCGCTCTGGTTGCAGCGTGAGCGGGATCGGCTCCGGGATCAAGCGGGTTTGCGCAACGGTTGAGGAACGCCGGGTTAACCGCTGGAATTCCTGTGATTTCGGCGTCTTCCTTTGGTCTTCTTTCTGTCTTCCTTCCGTCTCTACGCGCGCAGGGACGGGAGGGTGTTAACCACGCCGCGCGAATCGCCTTGCTGCGGCTTCAGGGTGCCTCCTCGTGCGACGTCGTCTTCTCGTCGGGGGCGCCCGCGAGCAGCGACGACGTCGGCGACGAGCGGTCCGGGCCGGAGGGTGACTCCGACGCGGGCGCCGTTGCAGGTCGATGAGGGGACGCAGGCGGCGGCGAAGGCAGGGACTCGGCTGTCTGCGGCTTCAGGACCCCTCCTCGTGCGACGTCGTCTTCTCGTCGGGGGCGCCAGCGAGGAGCGACGACGTCGGCGACGAGCGGTCCGGGTCAGAGGTTGAGCCCGACCCAGGCGCCGTTGCGGGCTGAGGAGCGGACGCAGGCGTCGACGAAGGCCACGCCCTCCAGCCCCTCTTTCAGGCCGGGGAAGGTGGTGCCCTCTGGCACCGGCTCACCCGCCTTGGCGGCGCGGATGGCGCGGGCGGCCTCGGTGTAGATATTGGCGAAGCCTTCCAGATAGCCCTCGGGGTGCCCGGGGGGGATGCGGGTCAGGCGGGCGGCCTCAGGTCCCGAACCGGCTCCGCCGCGCGTGATCTTGCGCTTTTCCTGGCCGAAAGGGGTGAACCAGAGGTAGTTCGGGTCCTCCTGCGCCCATTCAAGCCCGCCCTTGGTGCCGTAGACCCGGAGCCGCAGCCCGTTCTCATTCCCCGGCGCCACCTGGCTGCACCAGAGCATGCCGCGGGCACCCCCCTGATAGCGCATCAGCACATGGCCGTTGTCGTCGACCCGGCGGCCGGGGACAAAGGCGGTGAGGTCGGCGGCAAGCTGGTCCAGCGTGAGGCCGGTCACGAAATTCGCCAGGTTGAAGGCATGGGTGCCAATGTCGCCGGTGGAGCCCCCCGCGCCCGACCGGGCCGGATCGGTGCGCCAGTCGGCCTGCTTGTTGTCGACCGGTTCGGTCAGCCAGTCCTGAACATATTCGACATTGACCAGCCGCAACTCGCCCAGCTCTCCGGCGGCGATCATCGCCTTGGCCTGCCGGATCATCGGATAGCCGGTGTAGTTGTGCGTCAGCGCAAAGACGACGCCAGAGGCCTCGGCGGCTTTCGCCAGCTTCTTGGCCTCGGGCAGGGTGGCTGTCAGCGGCTTGTCGCAGATGACATGGATGCCGCGCTTGAGGAACTGCATCGCCACGGGGGCATGCATGTGGTTCGGCGTCACGATGGCGACAGCGTCGATGCCGTCCTTGCGCCGGGCCTCGCGCGCGGCCATCTCGGCGAAGCTCGTATAGGCGCGGGGCACGCCAAGGTCGGCGGCCGAGGCGAGGGCCTTTTCCGGGTTCGAGGAAAAGGCCCCGGCGACCAGTTCATACTGGTCGTCGATCCGGGCGGCGATGCGGTGGACGGCGCCGATGAAGGCGTCGCGGCCCCCGCCCACCATGCCAAGGCGGAGGCGGGAGGGGCGGGCGGTGTGGGCGGCGTCGATGGGCATGAGATCACCTCACTTGTTCATTTTCTGTCTCTAAATATCCCGGGGGGCTCCGGGGGGCTGGCCCCCCGGTCCCTCGGTCTCATCCCAGACCCAGCATCCGCCGGTTGGCGGCGCGATCGGTCCCGGCATCGGCGAAATCGTCGAAGGCCTTCTCGGTCACGCGGATGATATGGGCGTCGACGAAGGCCGCGCCTTCGCGCGCGCCGTCCTCGGGGTGCTTCAGGCAGCATTCCCATTCGACCACGGCCCAGCCGTCATAGCCGTATTGGGTGAGCTTGGAGAAGATGCCGCCGAAGTCCACCTGCCCGTCGCCAAGGCTGCGGAAGCGGCCGGCGCGGTTGACCCAGCTTTGGAAGCCGCCATAGACGCCCTGCCGCCCGGTGGGGTTCAGTTCCGCGTCCTTGACGTGGAACATGCGGATCCGGTCGTGGTAGATGTCGATGTGCTCCAGATAATCCAGGTGTTGCAGGACATAGTGGCTGGGGTCGTAAAGCATGTTGGCCCGGGCATGGCCCTTCACCCGGTCCAGGAACATCTCGTAGCTGATGCCGTCGTGCAGGTCCTCGCCAGGGTGGATCTCGTAGCAGACGTCGACGCCGCAGTCCTCGGCATGGTTCAGGATCGGCAGCCAGCGGCGGGCAAGCTCGTCGAAGGCCTCTTCCACCAGCCCGGCGGGGCGCTGCGGCCAGGGGTAGAGGTAGGGCCAGGCCAAGGCACCCGAGAAGGTGGCATGGGCGGTCAGGCCAAGGTTCTTCGAGGCGGTCAGCGCCTTTTTCACCTGATCCACGGCCCATTCGGCGCGGGCCTTCGGGTTGCCGCGGACAGAAGGCGCGGCAAAGCCGTCGAAGGCCGTGTCATAGGCGGGGTGGACGGCGACCAGCTGGCCTTGGAGGTGGGTGGAAAGCTCGGTCACCTCCAGCCCCGCTTCGGCGGCGGTGCCCTTGAAGTCGTCGCAATAGTCCTTTGACGCCGCGGCCTTTTCGAGGTCGAAGAGGCGGCCGTCCCAGCTGGGCACCTGCACGCCCCTGTAGCCGCAATCGGCGGCCCATTCGGTGATGGCTTTCCAGGAATTGAACGGTGCGGCGTCGCCCGCGAACTGTGCCAGGAACAGGGCCGGGCCCTTGATCGTCTTCATGTCTGTCCTCCCTTCTGTGGGCCGGGGGCCCATTCGACCTTGTCCGGAATGTCCAGACCCTGACGGTCGTCAAGGGCCTGCTTCTCGATGGTTGCCACCAGCGCGCGGGCCAGGAAATCCCCGGCGCGGCCCACGTCTTCGCGGATGATGATGATGTCGCGGCGGAACCGGCGCAGGACGGCGATGGCCTCTTTCGCGACCACGTCGAAGTCGCGGCCCAGCACGCGGCCGTTGCGTTCGGCCCCGGCGACGGCGGACATGGCGGCGGTGGTGGAGCCGACCAGAAGGCCGTCGGGCGGGTTCGGCCCGGCAAAGCGGCGCGCGACGGCCACCTCGATCGCCTCGGCGCCGCTGTCGGAGGTGACGTCCTCGGCCAGTTCGAAGGACATGCCGCGGAGCGCGGCCTCGTCGGAAAAGCCATAGGTCATGTGGCGGGCGTAGAGGTGCGAGCGGGGCGGGGCGATCAGGAACAGCCGCTTGCGCCCGCGTTCGGCCAGCGCACGCACGCCGAGGCGGCCAAAGGCCTCGTTGTCGAAGTCGAAATAGGGGTGGTCGATCCCCATGTCGGTGCGGCCATGGGTGGCGAAGGGAAAGCCACGTTCGGTCATGTAGCGGATGCGGGGATCGTCGGGCTTGGTCTGGTTCAGGATCACCCCGTCGGCGCTTTCGGTTTCGACGATGTAGCGGATCGGGTCCATCGGATCCTGGTCGGGGAAATAGGGCATCACGACCATGTGGTAGGCCGTGCCGCGCAGCGCGTTGGCGATGGAATAGATCAGCCGTGAGGTGTGGTTCATCACGTCGGCCTCGGTCGACAGGACCAGCGCGATGACATTGGTCTTGCCGGTGCGCAGACGCACGCCGGCGCGGTTCGGGCGGTAGCCCAGCTGTTCGGCGGTTTCACGGACGCGGCGCTTGGTGTCCTCGCCGATGTCGGGGGCGTCCTTCAGGGCGCGGCTGACGGTGGCGATGGCCAGACCCGTGGCGGCGGCGATGGTCTTGAGGGTGGGGCGCTCATGCTCCGAATCGGGGTGTGGAAGCGCGGCCGGTTCAGGCGGCAGCGGCATGGTCACCTCCGTCCGACGGGGTGAAGGGAAGGACGGCAGACCGAATCCCCCGACGCCGATTCGGGGTGATCCCCTCTCTTTGCGGTTGCAGAAACACGCGGGGCGCAAGGAGCGGCAAGTCCCTTGCGCAGAAGCGGTTCAACGGTGTTTCGGCGGTGCGGCATCAGTCACTTCCAACGCGGAATCCGGCGCATGTCCGCGCGATTCCATCCCCCGATCAAATCTTGGGTCGCCGGGGTCGACAAGCGAAAAGATTTGTTGATCGGGAAAACTGAAACGTTATAGGAATGAACTATAACGATTTAGAACCGGGAGGAACGGATGAAACTCACGAAACTGACGGCGGTGCTTTGCGCCTCGGTGGCCATGCCTGCCATGGCGACCGAGCTTGAGGTCACGCATTGGTGGACCAGCGGCGGCGAGGCCGCGGCGGTGGCCGAACTGGCCAAGGCTTTCGATGCGTCGGGCGACAAGTGGGTCGATGGTGCAATCGCAGGTGGTGGCGGGACGGCCCGTCCGATCATGATCAGCCGGATCACGGGCGGAGACCCGATGGGGGCCACACAGTTCAACCATGGCCAGCAGGCGCTGGAACTGGTCGAGGCGGGTCTGATGCTGGACCTGACCGATGTGGCCGAGGCGAACAACTGGAAGGAAACCGTCTTTCCGCCAAGCCTGCTTGACGCCTGCACGGTGGACGGACGCATCTACTGCGCCCCGGTGAACATCCACTCGCCGGAATGGCTGTGGATTTCGAACAAGGTCTATGAGGATATCGGTATCCCCGTTCCGACCAACTGGAACGAGTTCGTCGAGACCGCCCCGCAGGTCGAGGCGGCGGGCAAGATCCCGCTGGCGCTGGGCAACCAGCCCTGGCAGTCGAACCTTGCTTTCGGCGCGATGCAGATCGCGGTGGCCGGGCTTGATGCCTGGAAGGCTGTGAACGTCGACAAGGACATGGATGTGGCGGCCGGACCGGAATACGCGGCTGTCTTTCAGGCTGCGGCGGATGCCAGGGAACTGGCGCGCAAGTCCAACGTGCAGGACTGGAACCAGGCGACCAACCTTGTGATCACTGACGAGGCCGCCGCGCAGATCATGGGGGACTGGGCCCAGGGCGAGTTCCAGGTCGCAGGCGAGGTGGCCGGTGTCGACTATACCTGCCTGCCGGGTCTGGGTCTGAACGAATACATCTCGACCGGCGGTGACGCCTTCTATTTCCCGAAACTCAACGACCCCGAGAAGGAGGAGGCGCAGAAGCGTCTGGCCGCCCTTCTGGTCAGCCCCGAAGTTCAGGTCGCCTTCAACCTGAAGAAGGGCTCGCTGCCGATCCGTGGCGATATCGACCTTGCGGCTGCCAATGACTGCATGAAGAAGGGCCTGGAGATCCTGGCCGGCGGCAATATCGTCCCCTCAGGCGATATGGTCTGGTCGCCGGACGTCCAGAAGCAGAACGAAGACCTGCTGGTCGAGTTCTGGAAGTCCGACATGGCGCCGGAAGATGCCCATGCCAAATGGGTGGCGAACCTGAAATCGGGTCTCTGAGACTGTCTTGACGATGGGGGCCGCCTGACAGCCGGGCGGCCCCTTTTCGCACCTGAAAGCCAAATGGGAGGCAGGGGCCGATGTCACAGTCACGCGCGCGGGCGCGGTGGACCCGCAATATCAGTGCCAAGATCGCCGCGATCCCGATGATCGCCACAGCCCTGGTGGTCTTTCTGGGCGGCACGATCTGGACCGTTGTCTATTCCTTCACGGATTCCAAGCTCTTGCCCCGGCTGCGCTGGGTGGGCTTCGATCAATACGAGCGGCTCTGGAGCACCAATCGCTGGCTGATCTCGATCGAGAACCTGATGTTCTACGGGGTGATGTCGCTGGTCTTCACGATCTCGGTCGGGTTTCTGCTGGCGGTGCTGATGGACCAGAAGATCCGTTATGAGGATACGTTCCGCACCATCATGCTCTATCCCTTCGCGCTTTCGTTCATCGTGACGGGGCTGGTCTGGCAATGGATCCTGAACCCGCAGTTCGGGATCGAGGGCGTGATGCGCGACCTGGGCTGGACCAGCTTCAGCTTCGATCCGCTGAACAACCCGCAGACGGTGCTTTATGGCCTCTTGATCGCGGGGCTGTGGCAGGGCACGGGGTTCGTGATGTGCCTGATGCTGGCCGGATTGCGCGGTATCGACGAGGATATCTGGAAGGCCGCGCGGGTCGACGGCATCCCGACCTGGAAGACCTATGTCGTGGTCATCATCCCGATGATGCGGCCGGTGTTCATCACCACGCTGGTCATCGTCGCTGCCGGGATCATCAAGCTTTACGACCTTGTGGTCGCCATGACGAGCGGCGGTCCGGGCGGCAACGCGAGCCAGGTCCCGGCCATGTATGTCTACGACTACATGTTTCAGGCACAGAACCTGGGCCAGGGCTTTGCGGCCTCGACGATGATGCTGCTGTCGGTCGTGATCGTGCTGATCCCCTGGGCCTATCTGGAATTCGGAGGCAAGAAACGTGGCTGATGCAACCCTTCACACCGGTGCCCGGACCGATGCGATGACCGGCCCGCGCGGGGCCAGGCCGAAAAAGGCGCTGAGCGGCCGCAACATCATGCTGTACGGCATCCTGATCGTGGTCTGTTTCTATTACCTCTTGCCCCTGTGGGTCATGGTGATGACCAGCCTCAAGGGCATGCCGGAAGTGCGGATGGGCAATATCTTCGCCCCTCCGGTCGAGATCACCTTCCAGCCCTGGGTCAAGGCCTGGTCCGAGGCCTGCACCGGCCTGAACTGCGACGGGCTTTCGCGGGGCTTCTGGAACAGCGTCATCATCACGGTGCCCTCGGTGATCCTGTCGATCGCGATTGCATCGGTGAACGGCTATGCGCTGATCAACTGGAAGTTCAAGGGATCGGATGTGTTCTTCACCATCCTGATCTTCGGGTCCTTCATCCCCTATCAGATCATGCTTTATCCCATCGTGATCATGCTCAGGGAAATGGGGCTTTACGGGTCGCTCTGGGGGCTGGTGCTGGTCCATTCGGTCTTTGGCATGCCGATCCTGACGCTTCTCTTCCGCAACTACTTCAGTTCGATCCCGGAAGAGCTGTTCAAGGCCGCGCGCGTCGATGGCGCCGGGTTCTGGGGCATCTACTTCCGCATCATGCTGCCGATGAGCCTGCCGATCTTCGTGGTGGCGCTGATCCTGCAGGTCACGGGCATCTGGAACGACTTCCTGTTCGGCGTGGTCTACACCAAGCCCGCGCATTACCCGATGACCGTGCAGCTGAACAACATCGTCAACTCGGTCCAGGGGGTGAAGGAATACAACGTCAACATGGCCGCCACGCTTCTGACCGGGCTGGTGCCGCTGGTTGTCTACTTCGTCTCTGGCAAACTCTTCGTGCGCGGTATCGCCGCCGGTGCCGTGAAAGGCTGACACATGGGAAAATCGATTGAAGTCAAGGACCTGACGCTGAACTTCGGTTCGGTTTCGGTTCTGAAGAACATGAACCTCGACGTGGCGGATGGTGAGTTCATCGTCCTTCTCGGCCCGTCGGGCTGCGGGAAGTCGACGCTGCTGAACTGCCTGGCGGGCTTGTTGGACATCACCGACGGGCAGATCTGGATCAAGGGCAAGAACGTGACCTGGGCCGAACCTTCGGAGCGGGGGATCGGCATGGTGTTCCAGTCCTACGCGCTTTATCCGCAGATGACGGTGCGGGGGAACCTGTCCTTCGGGCTGAAGAACCAGCGCATGCCGAAGGACGAGATCGACAGGCGGATCGCGCGGGCGGCGGAAATCCTGCAGATCCAGCCGCTTCTGGACCGCAAGCCGGGGGCGCTTTCGGGCGGGCAGCGGCAGAGGGTGGCCATCGGGCGCGCGCTGGTCAGGGACGTGGATGTGTTCCTGTTCGACGAGCCCCTGTCGAACCTCGACGCGAAGCTCCGCAGCGAACTCAGGGTCGAGATCAAGCGGCTGCATTCGAAGCTGAAGAACACCATGGTCTATGTCACCCATGACCAGATCGAGGCGCTGACGCTGGCCGACCGGATCGCGGTGATGAAGGGCGGCGTGATCCAGCAGCTGGCCGATCCGCAGACGATCTACAACAAGCCGTCGAACCTGTTCGTGGCCGGCTTCATCGGCAGCCCGTCGATGAACTTCCTGACCGGCAGCACGATCGAGGGCGGCAAGGCGTTCCGCATCGGGGAAACCCGGATCGAGCTTGCCGGCTATGACGGCGGCGCGGTCCTGGAGCGCGACGGGGTGATCCTGGGTGTCAGGCCCGAGCATATCACCGTCGAGACCGAGGCTTCGCCGGGCCGCACCATTCCTGCGGTGGTCGAGATCGACGAACACCTTGGCGCCGACAGCCTTCTCTGGCTGAAGGCCGAGGGCAAGGACGTCTGCGTGCGCATCCCGGTTGAGGGGCGGCTGGCGGCGGGCACCAGGGTTCACCTGGGGCTGGATATGGCCAAGGCCTCGCTTTTCGACGCGAAGACCGAACAGAGGATCTGACCCATGCTCGACCTTTTGGGCGTCTGGACGCTTTCGGACGAAAGCGGCGCCCATGTCGTGGCCTTCGACCTGCCCGGAGACGGGATCACCGCGCTGGTGAAGGCGGGGGTGATCCCCGATCCTTACTGGGGCCGCAATGAATACGATTGCCGCTGGGTGGCGGAGCGTGACTGGGTGGCCAAGCGCAGCTTCCTGCATGACGGCAGCCCCTGCGATCTGGTGATCGACGGGCTGGATGGCGTGGTCGAGGTGGTGCTGAACGGCATGCATCTGGAGCTTTGCGGCAACGCCTTCCGCCGTTGGCGCCTTCCGACCCGTGGCCGGTTGCGGAACGGCGAAAACACCATCGAGCTGCGGTTCTGGTCATCGGTGCGTGAGGCCGCCCGGCGGCAGGAGGATCAGCCCTTCTTCGTGCCCTATGCCGTGCAGAACTGCCCGATTCCGCATGGTAACATGCTGCGCAAACCGGCCTGCGATTTCGGCTGGGACTGGAACATCGCGCTGGCCCCCTTTGGCGTCTGGGGCACTCTGGCGCTGGATCCGGTCGGGCCGCGGATTGCGGACATCATCGTCACGCAGGACCATTACGCCGACCGGATCGACGTGGCGCTGCATGTCCTGACCATGGGGGTCGAGGATGGCGAGATCGTCACCGCCATGCTTTGCGGCGTGACGACCACCGCCCCGGTCTACCGGGGCCGCGCCTTCCCGACCGTGCAAGTGCCCATTCGGGATGCCGCGCTCTGGTGGCCTGCCGGACTTGGCCCGCAGGTGCTGCATGACCTGACCGTGACCGTGGGATCGGCCAGCGCCCACCGCCGGATCGGCCTTCGCGACCTGTCGCTGGTCAGTGAACCCGATGCGGCGGGCCGCAGCTTCGGCTTTCGCGTCAATGGTCGCGATGTCTTTGCCCGGGGGGCGAACTGGATTCCGGCCGATGCCCTGCATGGCCGGATCACGCGGGAGGGCGTGCGCGATCTGCTGCAATCCGCCGTCGACGCCAACATGAACATGATCCGCGTCTGGGGCGGCGGGCGCTATGAGCCGGACTGGTTCTATGACCTTTGCGACGAGATGGGCCTGATGGTCTGGCAGGACTTCATGTTCGCCTGCAACCTTTACCCTTCCACCCCCGATTTCCTGCGCGAGGTGGACCGCGAGGTGCGGGATGTGGTGGCGCGGCTGAACCACCATGCCTGCATCGCGCTCTGGTGCGGGGATAACGAGTTGATCGGGGCGCTCAACTGGTTCCCTGAATCCCGCGCCGACCGCGACCGTTACTTGGTCAGCTATGATCGGCTGAACCGCACGGTGGAAACCGCGCTGCTTGAGGTGCTGCCGGATGCGAACTGGTGGCCGTCCTCACCCAGCCCCGGCCCGTTGTCCTTTGGCGATGCCTGGCATGACGACAGCAGTGGCGACATGCATTTCTGGTCGGTCTGGCACGAGGGGCGCGACTTTGACCATTATCGCGACGTAAGCCCCCGGTTCTGTTCGGAATTCGGCTTTCAGTCCTACCCGTCGCTTTCGGCCATCCGCCGCTTTGCCGATCAAGCCGACTGGAACATCGCCGCCCCGGTGATGGAGAGCCATCAGAAGAACGCGGGCGGGAATGCGCGGATCGCGGAAACCATGTTCCGCTATTTCCGCTTCCCGGTGGATTTCCCGAATTTCGTCTATGTCAGTCAGGTCCAGCAGGGGCTGGCGATCAAGACGGCGGTGACGCACTGGCGGAGCCTGAAGCCGCATTGTCAGGGCACGCTTTACTGGCAGTTGAACGACACGTGGCCGGTCTGTTCCTGGGCGAGCCTGGACCACGGCGGGAACTGGAAGCTTCTGCATCACATGGCCGCGCGCTTCTACGCGCCCGTGCTGGTGACGGCGGTGCCGGAGGCGGGTGGCGTCGTGTTGCGCGCGGTGAATGACGGGCCAAAGGCGGTGACGATCACTGTCACGGCGCGGGCGGTGGCGATGGACGGGACGACCCGGCTGCTGGCTGAGGCCGTGGTGACGGTCCCGACCGACAGGGCTGTGCCGGTGCTGGCACTGGGCGCGGACGCGCTGCGGGCGGATGAGGTTCTGATCTTCGACTGGACGGGCGATGCGCAGGGCGGGGACGTCTATGCGCCGATGCCGTGGAAAGCCTATGACCTGATGCCCTCGGGCCTGACGGCGGATGTCCGACGGGACGGCGCGGTTTGGAGATTGACGTTGCAGGTCAAGGCACTCGCCCCCTTTGTTGCAGTAGAATCTGAAGTTCCGGGCCGCTTCTCGGCCAATGCGCTGACGCTGCTTCCCGGCCTGCCCGTGACGCTGACCTTCACCCCCGAGGACCCCGATGTGGTCCCGGGCTTCACCTTCCGCGATCTTCACTCAGCCACCTACGGCACCTGACGAAAGGCCCTCTGATGTTCGCCTATCAGCTTTATTCTTCCCGCAACTTTCCGCCGATGTCGGCGACCTTCGAGATGCTCGCCAAGGCCGGCTATACGGCAGTCGAAGGCTATGGCGCGCTTTATGCCGACGATGCGGCGGTCGAGGCGACCAAGGCCGGGCTGGCGGCGACCGGGCTGACGATGCCCACGGGGCACTTTGGCCTGGCGCAGTTGGAAACGGACGTCGAGAAGGTGCTGGGCATCGCCAAGGCGCTGAAGATGGAGCGGCTCTATTGCCCCTTCGTCATGCCCGATGACCGGCCCACGGATGCGGCGGGCTGGGTGGCCTTTGGCGAGCGGTTGCAGAAGGCGGGCGCGCCCTACAAGGCGGCGGGTTACGGCTTTGGCTGGCACAACCATGATTTCGAGTTCAGGCCGCTGGAGGGTGGCAGCCTGCCGCAGGACCGCATCTTCGAGGGCGGGCCGGGGCTGGAATGGGAGATGGACGTGGCCTGGGTGATCCGGGGCGGGGCCGATCCCCTGGCCTGGATCGAGCGCTACAAGGACCGGATCACCGCGGCGCATGTCAAGGACATCGCACCCACAGGCGAGAACGCGGATGAGGACGGCTGGGCCGATGTGGGCCATGGCACCGTGGACTGGCCCACGATCATGGCGGCGCTTCGCGCCATCGGCGTGAAGCATTTCGTCATGGAACACGACAACCCGAAGGATCACACGCGGTTCGCAACCCGCTCCATCGCTTCGGCCAAGGCATTCTGAGGACAGGGAAAAATGGCAAATCTGGGTATCGGCATCATCGGTTGCGGCAATATCTCCAGCGCCTATCTGCGGCTGGCGCCCTTGTTCAAGGGGCTGGAGGTGCGCGCCGTCGCCGACATGAACATGGAGGCCGCGACGGCTCGGGCCGAAGAGTTCAACGTCAAGGCGCAAGGCGTTGACGACCTTCTGGCCAACAAGGACGTGGATGTGGTCATAAACCTGACCATTCCGGACGCGCATTACGCGGTGACCAAACGTATTCTTGAGGCGGCCAAGCACGCCTATTCGGAAAAGCCGCTGGTCCTGACGCTGGAGCAGGGCAAGACGCTGCGTGACCTGGCGGCGTCGAAGGGGCTGGCGGTGGGCTGCGCGCCTGACACCTTCCTTGGCGGCGCGCACCAGCAGGCGCGCGCCATCCTGGACGAGGGGCGGGTGGGCCAGATCACCACGGCAGTCGCCTGCGTTCAGAACCACGGGCCGGAAGGCTGGCACCCCAGCCCCGACTTCTTCTTCCTGCCGGGAGCCGGGCCGATGCTGGACCTTGGCCCCTATTACATCGCCAACCTCATCAACCTCCTCGGCCCGGTGAAACGGGTCGGCGCGATGACCTCATCGGCCACGACGACGCGCACCATCGGCTCGGGCGACCGGGCGGGGGAGGAGATCCCGGTCAAGACGCCGACCAACATCCATGCGCTGCTGGAGTTCCATTCCGGCGCGGTGGTGAACCTGACCACCAGCTGGGATGTCTGGCACCACAAGCGCAACCACTTTGAACTCTACGGCACCGAAGGCACGCTTTACGTCCCCGACCCCAACTTCTTTGGCGGCACGGTCGAGGTGGCGGACAAGGCCGGCACCCTGACCGAGATCACGCCCTGGGATCACCCGTTCGGGGTGCCGAACCAGGAGCACCCCAAGCACGGCGCGTTGGCCAATTACCGCACCGCGGGGCTGGCCGACATGGTGGCGGCCCTGCAAGGCGGACGCGACGCGCGCTGCAGCCTGGAACGCACGCTGCATGGGGTGGATGTGATGATGGCCTGCCTCACCTCGGGCGAGACCGGCCAGTTCGTGACCCTGACGACGACCTGCACCCGCCCCGCCGCGCTGTCGCCGGATGAGGCGCGGGCGCTGATGGTCTAGGAAAGCCCGTCCCGGCGCCTCCCTGCCGGGCCCGGCCCAGCGGGTGGGGGGATTGAGGGGTCCCCCCGCCCGCGCTCTCATCAAGGACAGGACGATGCTGGAAAACCCCGTGATCCGCGGCTTCAACGCCGACCCGAGCTTCTGCCGGGTGGGCGAGGATTACTATATCGCGACCTCGACCTTCGAATGGTATCCGGGGGTGCAGATCCACCACAGCCGCGATCTGGTGAACTGGACGCTTGTGGCGCGCCCCTTGCGGCGGGCGGCGCAGCTGGACATGCGCGGCAACCCCGACAGCTGCGGCATCTGGGCGCCCTGTCTGAGTTACGCCGATGGCCGGTTCTGGCTGGTCTACACCGATGTGAAGCGGCTGGATGGCGCCTTCAAGGACGCGCACAATTATATCGTCAGTTGCGAGACGGTGACGGGCGACTGGTCCGATCCGACCTATGTCACCTCTTCAGGCTTTGACCCCTCGCTGTTCCACGATGAAGACGGCCGCAAGTGGTTCGTCAACATGCGCTGGAACCATCGCGGCAAGGGCACGGGGCTGAACCCGGCGAACGACCTTTTCGACGGGATCGAGCTGCAGGAATGGCATCCGACGCGCGGCCTCTTGGGTGAGGTCACCACGATCTACACCGGCACCGATCTGGGCCTGACCGAGGCACCGCATCTGTTCAGGCGCAACGGCTGGTATTACCTGACCACGGCCGAGGGCGGGACGGGCTATGACCATGCGGTAACGCTGGCCCGGTCGCGCGACATTCGCGGGCCCTATGAGACGCATCCGCAGAAGCACGTCATCACCGCGCGGTTTTCCCCTGACAACCCGATCCAGCGCATGGGGCACGGGCAATATCTCGAAGGCCATGACGGGCGCCACTGGCACAGCTTCCTGTGCGGGCGTCCGCAAGCTGGCCCGCGCGGCCCCTTCTGCGCCACCGGGCGCGAGACGGGGCTGGCCGAGGTCGTCTGGCGCGACGACTGGCTTTGGCTGAAGGACGGCGGGCAGCTGCCGCCCACCACCATCGACCTGCCGGCGACCCGCAACGCCCCCGCCCGGATCGAGCGGGATTTCACCGGCCCCGACCTGCCGCCCGAGTTCCAGTGGCTGCGCCATCCCCATCCCGAACGGCTGTTCACGATGACGGGCGATTGCCTGCGGCTGACGGGGCGCGAAAGCCTGGGGTCCTGGTTCGAGCAATCCTTGGTGGCGCGCCGGCAGGAGGAGCCGGCCTACCGTGCCGAGGCCGATATCCTGTGCGATCCGCCCAATTGGCAGCGCGCGGCGGGCCTGATCACCTATTACAACCGCCACAAGTTCCACGCCGCCCTGATCACGCGCGAGGCGGGGGAGCGGGTGGTGACGCTCGTCTCCTGCCTCGGCGACTGGCCGGGCGAGGCGCTGACTTTTCACGGCCGCTTCCCTGTGGCCGAGGGCAAGGTGACGCTGGGCGTCACGGTGGACCGCGCCCACCAGCGCTTCAGCGTGAACGGAGCAGAGGTGGGGCCGGTTCTGGATGCCTCGGTGGTCTCGGACGAAGGGGGCAGGGGGGAGCATGCGAGCTTTACCGGGGCCTTCGTCGGCGTGGTGGCGCATGACCTGACCGGGCAGGGCTGGACGGCGGATGTGACGCGGTTCCTCTATGACGAGGGAATTTGATCACATCTTGATCCCCCTGAATCTGACGTCATAAAGGGAGTGACGCAAGAGGTGCCCCGATGGATGCGGACAACCGGAAGATACCGAGCCACGAGGTCACCTATGCGCGGCTGCGCGACATGATCCTCTTTGGTCATCTGGCGCCGGGCGCCCCCGTCACCATCCAGGGCCTGATCGCCGATCTGGGCGCCGGCATGACTCCGGTGCGCGAGGCGATCCGGCGGCTGACGGCGGAAGGGGCACTTCTGCCGCAGGGCAACCGCCGGGTGGCGGTGCCGGAGCTCTCGGCCGAGATGCTGGATCAGGTGGCCTTCGCGCGCCTTGCGATCGAGCCGAAGCTGGCGGAACTGGCCGCCGCCCGCCTGACGCCCGCGCGGATCGACCGGCTGGAGGCGATCGATGCCCGCGTGAACCGCGCGATCGCGGCGGGGAACCTGCCGGACTATCTGGCCGCCAACCATGCCTTCCACTTCGCGCTTTACGAGGCCGCCGAGGCGCCGGTGCTCTTGGACCTCGCCCGCTCGCTCTGGCTGCGGGCGGGGCCGAGCTTGCGGGCGGTGATCGACCGCTATGGCCGCGAGGTGGCCCCGGACCTGCATCGGGAAGCCCTGGCCGCGATGCGGGAGGGGGATGCGCAGGCGCTGGCAGGTGCCATCGAGCGGGATATCCAGCAGGGTGTCGATCATGTCCGTCAGGCCCTTGCCGAGGCGCCCTGATCGCCACCTGCCTTGCGGAGCGGCTTGCAGCCGCAAGCCTTTTGTCTCGCCTCTGGCCGTTCCGGCCAACCGGCTCGGGTGATGGGGGTTTCACCCCCAAACCCCCAGAGTATTTTGTCAAGGAGCAAATGCAGTTGCTCTTTTTCAAATACTCTCAGGGGGTTCGGGGGCAGAATGCCCCCGTCAGCCGAGGAGGAGCGCCGAGGCGCGACGACGAGACAAATGGCTTGCGCCTTGGCGCTCGATTAATTTGATCAAATTTCTTGAAGCGCAGCGCGTTTGATCATATCCTGCGGCAAGCCGGGGTGTTCCGCCCTGCCGATTCCCGTGAGGTCACCCCGATGAACATGATCACCAATCACATGCCGACCGCTGAACTGCAGCGCCTGGACGCGGCGCATCATTTCCATCCTTTCACCGACAAGGCCGGTCTTGCGGCGAAGGGCGCGCGGGTCATCACCCGGGGGGAAGGCGTCTGGCTGACCGACAGCGAGGGGCACCGGATCATCGACGGGATGGCGGGCCTGTGGTGTGTGAACATCGGCTATGGCCGCAAGGAACTGGCGGCGGTCGCGGCGCGGCAGATGGAAGAGCTGGCCTATTACAACACCTTCTTCCAGACCACCCATGTCCCCGCGATTGCTCTGGCGGCGGAAATTGCCAAGCTTGCGCCGGGCGATCTGAACCATGTGTTCTTCGCCGGCTCGGGGTCCGAGGCCAATGACACCAACATCCGTCTGGTGCGCCGCTACTGGGACGTGAAGGGCAAGCCCTGGCGCAAGACGATCATCGCGCGCTGGAACGGCTATCACGGCTCGACCATGGGCGGCGGCAGCCTTGGGGGCATGAAGCCGATCCATGCCCATGGCGGCAAGATCGAGGGGATCGAGCATATCGACCAGCCCTATTGGTGGGGTGAGGGTGGCGAGATGTCCGAGGATGATTTCGGCCTCGCCCGCGCCCGCCAGCTGGAAGAGAAGATCCTGCAGATCGGACCGGACAACGTGGCGGCCTTCATCGGCGAGCCGGTGCAGGGCGCGGGCGGGGTGATCATTCCGCCCAAGACCTATTGGCCGGAGATTCAGCGCATCTGCGACAAGTATGGCATCCTTCTGATCGCCGACGAGGTCATCACCGGCTTTGGCCGCACCGGCAACTGGTTCGGGTCCCAGACCTTCGGGATCAAGCCGCATATCATGACCATCGCCAAGGGGCTGTCCTCCGGCTACGCCCCCATCGGTGGCAGCATCGTCTGTGACGAGGTGGCCGAGGTTGTGGGCAGTGCGGGCGAGTTCTTCCATGGCTATACCTACAGTGGCCATCCGGTCGCGGCGGCGGTGGCGCTGGAAAACCTGCGGATCATGCAGGACGAAAAGATCGTCGAGCATGTCCGCGATGTGGCGCATCCCTATCTGAAGGAACGCTGGGAGGCCCTCGTCGACCACCCGATGGTGGGCGAGGCGAAGCTGGTGGGGCTCATGGGGTCCATCGCGCTCACGCCGAACAAGGCCAAGCGGGCCAGTTTCCCCGAGGCGGCCAATGTCGGCTACCGGACGCGCGAGCGCTGCTTTGCCAACGATCTCATCATGCGGGCGGTCGGCGACCGGATGATCATCGCGCCGCCGCTGGTGATTACGCCGGCCGAGATCGACGTGCTGATCGAACGCGCCCGAAAGTCGCTGGACGAGGCCTACAAGATCGTCAGGGACGAGGGGCTTTGGGTGGAGGCCTGAATCGGGGCCTGACTCGGGGCCTGAACCCGGATCCGAGCGGAGGATCGACCGCAAGGGCGGGGCGTTCCGGGCGATTGTCTTGGGGCGGGACGGCTTTCCGGCGACAGGGTTCCATGGGCCGGGCGGATGGGAAACTGTCCGCCTTTTTCATCCCGGGCGCTTGAGTTCGACCTTGGCGGGGCCTACACCTTGACGAAACGACGAAGGACCCGCCCCCATGCGCATTCACAGCGATCTGGCCGACACGATCGGGAACACGCCGCTTCTGAAGCTGAAGAAGGCCAGCGAGATCACCGGCTGCACGATCCTGGGCAAGGCCGAGTTCATGAACCCCGGCCAGTCGGTCAAGGACCGGGCGGCGCTCTACATCATCAGGGATGCGGTGGCGAAGGGGCTGTTGAAGCCGGGCGGGACCATTGTGGAGGGCACGGCCGGGAACACCGGGATCGGCCTTGCGCTGGTCGGCGCCAGCATGGGGTTCCGCACCGTGATCGTGATCCCCGAGACGCAGAGCCAGGAAAAGAAGGACATGCTGCGGCTGGCGGGGGCGGAGCTGGTGCAGGTGCCGGCCGCGCCCTACCGCAACCCGAACAATTATGTGCGCTATTCGGGCCGTCTGGCCGAGGCGCTGGCCAAGACCGAGCCCAACGGCGCGATCTGGGCCAACCAGTTCGACAACGTGGCCAACCGTCAGGCGCATATCGAGACGACGGGCCCGGAAATCTGGGACCAGACCGGCGGCAAGGTCGACGGCTTCATCTGCGCGGTTGGGTCTGGCGGGACGCTGGCGGGGGTGGCGGCGGCCTTGCAGCCCAAGGGCGTGAAGATCGGCCTTGCCGATCCCGAGGGCGCGGCGCTGCACAGCTTCTATACCACCGGAAAGCTTGAGGCGCCGGGAAGCTCGATCACCGAGGGTATCGGGCAGGGTCGGATCACCGCGAACCTCGAAGGCTTCACGCCCGATTTCAGCTACCGCATTCCGGACGCCGAGGCGCTGCCCATCGTTTTCGACCTCTTGACCGATGAGGGACTGTGCATGGGCGGCTCTACCGGCATCAACATCGCCGGGGCGATCCGCATGGCGCGCGAGATGGGACCGGGCAAGACCATCGTCACCATCCTTTGCGACTATGGCAGCCGCTATCAGTCGAAGGTCTACAACCCGACTTTCCTGAAGGAAAAGGGCCTGCCGGTGCCCGACTGGCTGGACCGGCCCGCGCGGCCGATTCCGGCCGTGTTCGAGGACGCATGAGGCAGGCCCTTCAGGCCCTTGCCCTGACGCTGGCGCTTCTGTTTCCCCTTGGGGCAGCGCTGGCGCAGACGGGCCCGAGCGCGATCCCGATCACGGGGGTCGAGACGGCGCTGGATGGCACGGACCTCAACTATGCCGAGTGGGAGCGCACCGCCGTCCGCGCCGAGGCCGAGATCGCGGAGCGACGCACCTCGAGCGAGCGGCTTGAAGACATTCGCGGTCAACTGGCCAAGTGGCGCGCGGCGCTTCTGACGGCGCAGAACGCGAATTCGGCGCGCATCGCCACCTTGCGCGAACAGATTGCCGCGCTGGGACCTGCCCCGGCCGAGGGGGAGACCGAGGCAGACGAGATTTCCCGGCGGCGTCAGGAACTTGCACAGCAGCTGGTCAAGGCGCAGGCCCCGGGCATTGCGGCGGAAGAGGCCTACCGGCGCGCGGACGGGCTGATCCGCGAGATCGACCGGATCCTGCGCGACCGTCAGGCCGACCAGCTGTTGCAGCTGTGGCCCTCGCCAGTGAACCCCGGCATCTGGCCCGAGGCAGCGATCGGGCTTTCCGACACCGTGATCCGGCTATGGGACGAGGCGTCCAGCGGCTGGTCGGACCGCGAGGCCCGGGCGCAGTTCTTCGACAATCTGCCGCTGATTGTGGTGCTCTTGATCGTGGCCGTTGCGCTGGTCGTCTATGTCCGCCGCTGGGTCAAGCGCTTTGCCGAGCATCTTCAGGCGGGCGCCTCGGTGCGGGGGCGCAATGTCTGGTCGCTTCTCGCCTCGCTGGGCGAGATCGTCCTGCCCACGCTTGGGGTCGTGGCCCTGTCGCAGGCCATGGTGGCCAGCGGCATGCTGGGCGATATCGGGATGTCGATCGCAGAGGCCCTGCCTGTCATGGGCTTCGTGGTCTTTGCCGCTGCCTGGCTGGGCGCGCGGGCCTTCCCGCGGGTGCAGGGCGAGGGGGCGGTCCTGCCGATGCCACCCGAGAACCGCGCCGAGGGACGGTTCCTGTCGGTCCTGATGGGGCTGACCTTCGCCGCCGAGATGCTGCGTTCGGCCGCCATGGACGCCCAGGCCTATTCCGACGCGACGACGGCGGTCATGTCCTTCCCGATCCTGCTGGCCGGCGGCCTGATCCTGATGCGGATGGGGCGCCTTCTGCGTCAGACGCGGGATGTGGACGAGCGCAGCTATGTCCTGCGCCTGCTGCTTCTGTTCGCACGCGGGCTGACGGCGGTCGGGTTCCTTGGCCCGGTGCTGGCGGCCTTGGGCTATGTCCAGGCGGCGACGGCGATGATCTATCCGGCGATGCTGTCGCTGGCGCTGGTGACGCTGCTGTTCATCCTGCAGCGCCTGATCGGCGATGTCTGGGCGCTGATCATCAAGGCCGATGACCAGGCTGGCGATACGCTGGTTCCGGTCCTGGCGGGCTTTGCGATGACGCTGGCCTCGCTGCCGGTCTTCACCCTGATCTGGGGCGCGCGCTATTCCGACCTGACGGAACTCTGGACCCGGTTCACCGAGGGGTTCCAGCTGGGCGAGGCCCGGATATCGCCCACGGATTTCATGGTCTTCGCCGCGATCTTCCTGATTGGCTACATGCTGACGCGGCTTTTTCAGGGCGCCTTGCGCACCACGATCCTGCCCAAGACCAGCATGGATCAGGGCGGGCAGACCGCTTTGGTCGCCGGTGTGGGCTATGTCGGCATCTTCCTGGCGGCGCTGATCGCCATCAACTCGGCCGGGATCGACCTGTCGGGTCTGGCCATCGTCGCCGGTGCCCTTTCGGTCGGCATCGGTTTCGGCCTGCAACAGATCGTGTCGAATTTCATCTCGGGCATCATCCTTCTGGTCGAGCGCCCGATCAGCGAGGGCGACTGGATCGAGGTCGGCGGGGTGCAGGGCCGGGTGCGCGGGATTTCTGTCCGTTCGACCCGGATCGAGACCTTCGACCGCAATGACGTGATCGTGCCGAATGCCGACCTCATCACCGGGCAGGTGACGAACTGGACGCGCTTCAACCTGTCGGGCCGGTTGATCGTGCCGGTGGGCGTGGCCTTCGGGTCCGACACCCGCAAGGTGGAGCGCATCCTGCGCGAGATCGCCGAGGCCCAGCCGCTCGCCATCCTGAACCCGCCGCCCATGGTGGTGCTGATGGGCTTTGGCGCGGATGCGATCCTGTTCGAGATCCGCATCATCCTGCGCGACGTGAACTTCTCGTTGTCCGTGCGCAGCGAGATCAACCACCAGATCGTGGAACGCTTTGCCGCCGAGGGGATCGAGATTCCCTTCGCGCAGTCCGACGTGTCGCTGCGGAACGTCGACGAGATCACCGAGGCGCTTCTTGCGCTGCGGGGTGTCGCTGGGGATGGAAAGCCGGAGCGCAGTCGCAAGCCCGCCAGGGCCGCAGAGCCTGCCCCAAGACCCGAGCCGCCGAAGGATGACAGCGGATGACGACCGAGCTTCTGTTTCGCGCCGACCCCTACCTGCAGGCCGCGGATGCCACCATTCTGGCCCATACGCCCGAAGGCGGTCTGGTGGTGGACCGCACGGTCTTCTACCCGACGGGCGGCGGGCAACCGGGCGACAGCGGCATGCTGGACTGGGAGGGCGGACGGATGCCCGTTGCCACGACGATCAAGGTCGAGGGCGGCGGGGTGGCGCTGATCCCGGCGGAACCTCTGCCGATGCCGCCGGTGGGCGTGCCGGTGCGGATGCTCCTGGACTGGGCGCGGCGCCACCGGCACATGCGCATCCATACCGCATTGCACCTTCTGTCGGTGGTGATCCCCTTGCCGGTGACCGGCGGCCAGATCGGGGCCGATCGCGGGCGGCTGGATTTCGACATGCCGGAACCTCCGGGCGATCCGGCGGCGATCGAGGGCGTGCTGAACAGCCTGATCGCCCGTGACCTGCCGGTGACCGAGGACTGGATCACGGATGCGGAGCTTGAGGCCAATCCGGGGCTGGTCAAGACCATGTCGGTCCGTCCGCCGATGGGGCAGGGACGGGTGCGGCTGATCCGGATCGGCGAAGGTGCGGCCCAGGTCGACCTGCAACCCTGCGGCGGGACCCATGTCGCCCGCACGGCCGAGATCGGCCGGATCACGCTGGGCAAGATCGAGAACAAGGGCCGCCAGAACCGCCGCGTGACGATTCATCTGGCCGAGTGAGCCGGGGATCGTCGGGGAAAGGCGGCGGGGGCGGGAGTCCTGCCCTGGCCGGGTCCGCTCGTCGATGACTTCGTGACGCCTCGCGTGCGTCGCGCCGACGAGAAGACGAAGTCGCACGAGGAGGCGCCCGGGGAAATGTCTCAGGCGCGGTTGACGGCAGGGGGTGACGGGCCGCCGTGTCATGGAAAATTGGTCTGGCTCTAAAGCAACCGTTACAAGCCTGCCCCAGCCTTCCGCCGAACCTCTTGATGCGGAAAGACCCCATGACCTCACGTCCCATCCTTGGCGCGGCGCTGGACCGCGCCAGCCTTCCCACCCACCGCGACTGGCTGCTGGAAGCGCCGCGCGACCTTGAACTCCAGCATTTCGTCGATGCCCCGGTGCTCGACGGCGACTGGTCGGGGCTGGCGGCTGAGGTCAACACGCTGCTGGACGGCCATCAGGGCCGGCGCGGCATTCATGGGCCGTTCTGGGGCTTCACCATCGCCTCTTATGACCCCGAGGTGCGCCGGATCGTGGCGCGGCGGCTGGAGCAGGCGCTTGATGTCTGCGCCGCCGTCCAGGGCACGCATGTCGTGATCCATTCGCCCTTCACCACCTGGGGCTACAACCATCGCGGCCTTTACCCGACCGACACCGCCCGGATGCTAGAGGCCGCCCGCGACACGCTGGGCGCGGCGCTGAGCCGCGCCGAGGACATGGGCGTGACCTTCGTTCTGGAAAACATCGAGGACGTGGAGCCCGCCGACCGCGCGATGCTGTGCGCCGAACTTGGCTGGCAGGCGCTGGAACTGTCGGTGGACACGGGGCATGCGCATTACGCCCATGTCTCGACCGGGGCGCCGCCGGTGGATTTCTACATCCGCGCGGCGGGGGCGCGGCTGGGGCATGTGCATCTGCAGGATGCCGATGGTTTCGCCGACCGGCACTGGCAGATCGGCCATGGCACGATCCTCTGGCCCTCGGTCTTTGCGGCGCTGGAGGGGGCGCGGGCGGCCGGCGCCAATCCGCGCCTGATCCTGGAACTGCGCGACAAGGCGGGGGTGATCCCTTCGGCCCTGTATCTGAAGTCGCTGGGGCTGGCGGAATGACCCCGCTGAAATTCGTCATCCTCTCCGACCTGCATCTTGGCCCGCCCGGCGTGCCCGTGAACGGGCTCGATACCGGGCAGCGCACGCGCGAGGCGCTGGACACGATCCTGCGTGACCATGTCGATGCGGCCTTCGTCCTCTTGGCCGGAGACCTGGCCGACCGGGGGGAGGTTGCGGCCTACCGGCAGCTGGAGGCCATGATCGCCGACCTGCCGATGCCGGTCTATCTGACGCTGGGCAACCATGATGACCGGGAGGCTTTCCTTTCCGTCTTCGGGGCCGAGCGGGACGACCCGACGGGCCGCGTCTCGCTGGCCTTCGACGCGGGCGGGCACCGGGTGATCCTTCTGGACACGACCGAGCCGGGCCTCGTCGGCGGGCGGCTCTGCCAGGGGCGGCTCGACTGGCTTGCCGCGCGGCTGGACGAGGCCGAGGACCGGCCGGTGGTGATCGTGCAGCATCACCATGCCAACCCCCTGTTCCTGCCGGTGGACGCGATCATCCTGGAAAACGCCGCCGATTACGTCGCGGTCCTGAACCGTCACCCCGAGGTGCGGCAGGTCATCGCGGGCCATGTCCATCTGCCGACCTCGGCGGTCTGGAAGGGCATTCCGATGACCACTCTGGCCGGGTCGCATTATTCCGTCACGCCGCATGTGCCGGGCGTTCCGGGCCACCAGCGCCAGCTGGAAGGCCCGGCGCAGATGGCCGTGGTGCTGGCCCATCCCGATGGCGTCACCGTGCATTTCCAGGATCACGGTGAGCGCCACCTGACCCTGGCGCCGGGCCTGTTTCCCTAGGCTACCGGCGTCATTCATCGTCTGCGCGCCAGCCTGCCGGGCCTTCCGGCGGGCTGGTTGGTTTCGTTTAAACATATGATATGTATCATTATTTTTGGAAACCTGTCGTCTTTCCGTCACCGAATCCCCGCATAAGGGCGCCGCGATCCAACCTTCCAGAATGGAGACAGGGACGATGACCCAAAAGCTTGCGACCGCCACGCTTGTGGCCCTGGCCGCGACCGCCGGCACCGCTTCGGCAGAGCGTGCAAAGTTCGAATACTGGTATGGCCTGACCGGCGACCTCGGTGCCGTCGTGGCCGAGACCTGCAACCGCTTCAACGCCGCCCAGGACCAGTATGAGGCCGTATGCGTCGGCCAGGACGGCTATGAAAAGGCCGTGCAGAACACCATCGCCGCCTTCCGCGCCGGCAAGCACCCGACCCTTCTGCAAAGCTTCGACGCCGGCACCGCCGACCTGATGCTGTCGGGCGAGTTCTACCCGGTCAAGAAGCTGATGGAAGATACCGGCGTCACGGTGGACTGGGACGACTATTTCCCCGGCATCGCCAACTATTATTCCTCGCGCTCGGGCGAGTTCTTCTCGATGCCGTGGAACTCTTCGACCCCGGTCTACTACTTCAACAAGGAACACTTCGAAAAGGCCGGCCTGACCGAGGCCCCGATCACCTGGGAAGGCATGGAAGCGGCGTTCAAGGCGCTGAAGACCGCCGGGATCGACTGCCCCTATGCCTATGCGCCCTCGGCCTGGATCGACCTGGAGCAGTTCTCGATGGTCCACAACGTGCCGGTGGCCTCGAACAACAACGGCTATGACGGGCTGGACACCGAGCTTCTGTTCAACACCACGCTGCATGTGAAGCACATGGAGAACATCGTCCGCTGGCTGGACGAGGGTCTGGCGCAGCTGCGCACGCCCGCAGCGGGCAAGTCGTCGCGCGACAGCTTCGTCGAGGGCGAATGCTCGGTCTTCTTCTCGTCGATCGCCGACCACAACACGATCCACAAGCTGACCCCGGCCTTCGGCTGGGACGTGCAGATCATCCCGACCTATGAGGGTGTGGAGCGGACGAACTCGGTCGTGGGCGGGGCGTCGCTTTGGGTGCTGTCGGGCAAGACCGAGGACGAATACAAGGCCGCTGCCGCCTATCTGGCCTTCCTTGCCACCAAGGAAGAGCAGGAGTTCCTGCTGGAAAACACCGGCTACATCCCGGTGACGAAGTCGACCTACGAGGCACTGCTGGCCGAAGGTTTCTACGCCAAGGAGCCTTTCATCAACCGCGACATCGCGATGAAGTCGCTGACCTGGACCGAGCCGACCGAACTGACCCGTGGCATCCGTCTGGGTGGCATGATCCAGATCCGTTCGGAATGGACGGCCGAGGTCGAGGCGGCACTGGCCGGCCAGAAGCCGATGAAGGACGCGCTGGACACCGCCGTGGCCCGCGGCAATGACCAGTTGAAGCGCTTCGCCCAGACCTACGCCGGCAAGTCCTTCCCGTAAGGCACGATTTTTCTGCGAAAAATCGGGCGCGGCGGACCCCTGCCGCGCCCTTGCCTTCCTTGCCCGTGAGGTCCCATGCGCCGCGCCCATTTCAAGTTCAGCTGGATCGTGCCCGCGCTGCTGGCGCCGCAGCTTCTGGTGATCTTCATCTTCTTCTACTGGCCGTCCGCGCAGGCGCTCTACTGGGCCTTCACGCTGGAGCAGCCCTGGGGTGGCGGCAATACCTGGGTGGGTTGGGACAATTTCCGCAAGGTGCTGTCTGATCCCTATTACTGGGGCTCGGTCCGGGTTTCGGTGATCTATGCGTTGGCGACGACGGTGCTGGCGATGGGCATGGCGCTGACGCTGGCGATCTTCGTGGACCGCCAGCTTGCGGGCTACCGGGTCTGGCGCGTCGGCATCATCTGGCCCTATGCGGTCGCCGCCCCTGCCGTGGGTCTGGCCTTCCAGTTCGTCTTCAACCCCGGCGCGGGCATCTTCAGCTACATCAACACCGTCGCGCCCGGCTGGTGGGATCTGTCGCGCTATCCCTGGCAGGCGGTGACCGCCATCGTCATCGCAGGCGCCTGGAAGCAGGTGGCCTACAGCTTCATCTTCTTCCTCGCCGCGCTGCAAGCCATCCCCCGCAGCCTGACCGAGGCCGCCGCGATGGACGGCGCCCGCCCGCTCCGCCGGATGATCGACCTGCAACTGCCGCTTCTGACGCCGACCTTCTTCTTCCTTCTGGTCATCAACATCACCGACAGCTTTACCGACAGTTTCGGCATCGTCGACACGCTGACCGGGGGCGGGCCGTTCCGGGCCACGGACCTGATGGTCTACAAGATCTATTCCGACGGGTTCCGGGGCTTTGATTATTCCGGCGCGGCTGCCCAGTCGATCATCCTGATGGCGCTGGTCATGGCGCTGACCTTCGTCCAGTTCCGCTACATCGAGCGGCGCGTGCATTATACCTGAGGCGCACCCCATGATCGAACGCACCCCCATCCTGAACCTTGCAACCCATCTGATCCTGGCCTTCGGGCTGGTCATCATCCTGGTGCCGATCTGGCTGGCCTTCGTCGCCTCGACCCACACGCTGCAGGCGGTGAATTCGGCCCCGGTGGAGCTTTGGCCGGGCGACCAGTTCTGGCCGAACCTGGCCGAGGCCTGGGCACAGTCGGACTTCGGACCCAAGTTCGTGAACAGCTTCATCGTCGCGGTCGGCGTGGTGGTGGGCAAGATCACGCTGGCCTGCATCACCGCCTTTGCGCTGGTGTTCTTCAACTTCCGCGGCCGGATGCTGATCTTCTGGATGATCTTCATCACCCTGATGCTGCCGCTGGAGGTGAGGATCGTGCCCACCTATGCGGTCGCCGCCAATGCGCTGTCGCCCTTTCAGACGCTGATGGACTGGACCGGGATCAGCTGGCTTCTGAACAGGCTGTCGGGGGTGGAGGTCAGCCTGCAATGGAACCTTCTGAACAGCTACACCGGGCTGATCCTGCCGCTCGTCGCCACCGCCACCGGCACTTTCCTCTATCGCCAGTTCTTCCTGACCATCCCGGATGAGCTGGTCGAGGCTGCGCGGATGGACGGGGCAGGGCCGCTGCGCTTTCTCTGGGATGTGCTGATCCCCCTGTCGAAGACCAACATCGCGGCGCTGGCCACGATCATGTTCGTCTATGCCTGGAACCAGTATCTCTGGCCGCTTCTCGTCATCACCGACCGGGCGAATTACGGGATGGTCGTCGTGCAACTGTCCGACCTTGTGCCGGACCAGCTGACCACGGGCGGTGGCACGCCGACCTGGCATCTGGCGATGGCGGCGACGCTGGTCGTGATGCTGCCGCCCATTGCCATCGTCATCTTCATGCAGCGCTGGTTCGTGCGCGGCCTGATCAACACCGACAAGTGAGGCACCCATGGCCGAGATCGCCATCCGCAACGTCACCAAGACCTATGGCACCACCACGATCATGGACGGCGTCAGCCTGGACATCCACAACGGCGAGTTCGTGGTGATCCTCGGGCCATCCGGCTGCGGCAAGTCCACGCTTTTGCGCATGATCGCGGGACTGGAAGAGATCACCGCAGGCGAGATCGCCATTGCCGGGCAGGTGGTGAACCAGCTTGAGCCGCGTGAGCGGGGCTGTGCCATGGTGTTCCAGAATTACGCGCTTTATCCGCATATGACGGTGGCGGAAAACATCGGCTATGCGCTGAAGGTGGCAGGGGTAGCCAAGGCCGAGCGGCTGGCGCGGGTGGCGGCCACGGCGGCCTCGGTCGGGCTGGCCGACTTCCTTGACCGCAAGCCGGGGCAACTCTCGGGTGGTCAGCGCCAGCGGGTGGCCATGGCCCGCGCGATCATCCGCGAGCCGAAGGTGTTCCTGTTCGATGAGCCCTTGTCGAACCTGGATGCCAAGCTGCGGGTGCAGATGCGCCATGAGGTGCGCCGCATCCACAACCAGATCAAGGCAACGTCGGTTTTCGTGACCCATGACCAGCATGAGGGCATGACGCTGGCCGACAAGCTGGTTGTGATGAACAAGGGCACGATCGAACAGGTCGGCACTCCGGCCGAGGTCTACAATCGCCCGGCCTCGGTCTATGTGGCGGGCTTCATCGGCAGTCCGGCGATGAACATGCTGCCCGCGCAGTATTCCGCGGCGCGGCGCGGTGCGGTGCTGGAAAACGGCGCGCTGATCCCGCTGGCGACGGCGGTGGACCTGCCGGACGGGCATCTGGTGCAGGTGGGATTCCGTCCGGAAGAGGCGCGGATGGTTCCGGCCGGGCGCGGCGCCTTTGACGCGCGGCTGGACCTGATCGAGGATCTGGGCGCGGCGCGGCAATGCAACCTGATGTTCGAGGACATCCCGCTGTGCCTGGTGACCGAGGCCCGGCCCGATCTGCCGGCAGGCGGGCAGGTCGGCGTGACGGTCGGGGCCGAGAGCCTGCATCTCTTCGACGCCGCCAGCGGCAGGCGGATCGAGACTGCGGTCGTCGTCCCGCAAGGCATGCCGGTCAGGGTGGCCCCCGGAGCCGCCTGACCGGGTGGCCTGACCGGGCGGCCGCTCAGGCCTCCAGAACGTAGCGGCCGGGGGCTTTGGCCAGAACCGGCAGGCCCTTGTCCGGCGCGCCGGTCGCGGGCGGGGGCACCATGGCGCCGGACCGGCTGGCCAGCCATGCCCCCCATTCCGGCCACCATGAGCCCGGTTTCGGCTCATGCGCGGCAAGCCAGGCCTCTGCCCCGATGTAATGCCCCCCCGCCGGGCGGTGGCCGATCCGGTAATGCCGTCCCTTGTGGCCCGGCTCGGACAGGATGCCGCCGTTGTGGCCGCCCTTGGTCAAAAGGAAAGTCAGGTCGCAATCGGTGAAGAGCGCGGTCTTGTAGACCGACCGCCAGGGGGCGATGTGGTCGGTCTCGGTGCCGACGACGAACATCGGGACGTCGATGTCCTTGAGCGCGATGACCCGACCTTCGACGGCGAAACGCCCGGCGGTGATGCGGTTTTCCAGAAACACCCCGCGCAGGTATTCCGAATGCATCCGCGCGGGCATTCGGGTGGTGTCGTTGACCCAGACGGTCATGTCGGTCGGCAGGTCGGGTTCGCCCAGCCAGTAGCGGCGGGTGGCGCGCGACCAGATCAGGTCTTCCGAGCGGATCGCGGCGAAGGCGCCGGACATCTGCGGCCGGTCGAGGTAGCCTTGCGCCCACATCATGTCTTCCAGAAACGCCACCTGGCTTTCGTCGAGGAAGAGCAGAAGCTCGCCCGCTTCGGCGAAATCCACCTGCGCGGCCATCAGCGTGACCGAGGCCAGCCGGTCATCGCCATCCCGCGCCATCGTGGCCGCGGCGATGGCCAGAAGCGTGCCACCGAGGCAATAGCCGTTGGCATGGACCCTCTGGTCCGGGACGATGGTGTTGATCACCTCCAGCGCCTGCAGGATGCCCTTGGTGCGGTAGTCTTCCAAGGCGAGGTCCCCCTGCTCGGCGGTCGGGTTCCGCCAGGAGATGCAGAAGACGGTATGGCCCTGATCGACCAGCCAGCGGATGAAGGAGTTCTCCGGCGAGAGATCGAGGATGTAGTATTTCATGATCCAGGCCGGGACGATCAGCACCGGCTCGGCGCGCACGCTGTCGGTCGTGGGGCTATACTGGATCAGTTCCATCAAGTCGTTGCGATAGACCACGGCGCCGGGCGTCGCGGCCAGCCGTTTGCCAAGGGCAAAGTCCTCGGGCACCGGGCGGTGTTCGCGGGCGAGGATGTGGCGGGCGTCGTCGATGAAATGCGCGGCACCTTCGGCAAGGTTGCGGCCCCCGGTCATGCGGGTTTTCTCAAGGATTTCCGGATTGGCCAGCGGAAAGTTGGCGGGCGAGACGGTGTCGAGCAACTGCCGCAGCATGAAGCCGGTCCGCTGCGCGTTCTGCGGGCGCAGGCCCGGCAGGTCGGCGGTGGCGGCGTGCCACCAGTCCTGAAGGCCCAGAAACCCCTGCTGCCAGAGCGAAAAGGGCGCCTTGTCCCAGCCGTCATGCGACCAGCGCGGATCGTAGGGGCCGGGCTTGAAAGGCTTTTCCTGCGGCTGGCCCAAAAGCCCCGCGACGGTGTATTGCGTCAGCTTCAGCCAGTTGGTCTGGGCGCGCTCCATCAGTTCCAGCTGCCGCCCCGGCGCGCGGGCAAGGTGCATGGCCCAGTCGCCCCAGGCGTCGATCATGGCATGGGGAGAAAGGCCCGCGGTCATCTGCGCAAGGCTGGCCATGACGCTGCGGTCAAGGGCGGCGTGGCGATGCGCTTCGGTCGCCTGCCGGGGCGGCTGCGGCTTGGGCGGGACCACGGCGGGAAGCTGGGGTGCCGGCTCGGTCGCGGGGGTGGCAGCCCTGTCCGGGGCGGTTCGGGCGCGGGTTGGTTTGCGGGTCATGCGGCGCGGGCCTCTTGCGGCTTCAGGGGCGGGAAGTCATCGGGGGTGATCGTCTCGCGCTCCAGAAGCAACCGCGCCCCGGCCTCAAGTTCGGCATGAGCCTGTTTCAGGAGTGTGACGGCCCGGCCATAGGCACCGTCCAACAGGCCGCGGACGGCCAGATCGACCTCGCGCGCCGTGGCCTCGGAATGGTCACGGGGGGTGAAGCTGACCCGATCCTCGCCCAGAAAGCCGCCGCGATCCTGTTCCAGCACCGCCTGGCCCAGACTTTCGTGCATGCCGAAGCGGGTTACGATCTGGCGGGCGATGTCGGTGGCGCGGACAAGGTCATCCGCCGCGCCGGTGGACACCTCGGCAAAGCGGATCTGTTCCGCCGCGCGGCCTGCCAGCAGCATGACCATGCGGTTTTCCAGCTCGGTCCGGGTGATGAGGAAGCGGTCCTCGGTCGGCCGGGTCATCGTATAGCCCAGCGCGCCGATGGTGCGCGGGATGATCGAGACCTTGTGGACTGGATCGGCGCCGGGAAGCCGTGCTGCGGCAAGGGCATGGCCCATCTCGTGCCAGGCGACGGTTTCGCGTTCCCTGGCGTTCAGAAGCCTCCCCTTGCGTTCCATGCCCGCCACGACACGTTCAAGGGCCGAGGTGATGTCGGCCATGGTCACGCCTTCGCCGCCGCGCCTTGTGGCGTGGATCGCGGCCTCGTTGACCAGATTTGCCAGCTCCGCCCCGGTGAAGCCCGGGGTCAGCCCGGCCACCGCCTCGACGTCGAGGTTCGGGTCCACTGTCACCTTGCGCAGATGCACCCGCAGGATCGCGGCGCGGCCGGTCTTGTCGGGGCGGTCCACCACGACCTGCCGGTCGAAACGCCCCGCGCGCATCAGGGCGGGGTCAAGGATTTCCGGCCGGTTGGTCGCGGCCAGCAGCACGATGCCGTCACGCGGGTCGAACCCGTCAAGCTCGGCCAGCAGCTGGTTCAGCGTCTGCTCTTTCTCGTCATGCCCGCCGCCAAAGCCGCCGATGCTGCGGCGCCGGCCAAGGGCGTCAAGCTCGTCGATGAAGATGATGCAGGGCGCGGCCTTGCGGGCCTGGTCGAAAAGGTCGCGGACGCGCGCGGCGCCGACGCCCACGAACATCTCGACGAATTCGCTGCCCGAGATGGAAAAGAACGGCACCCCGGCCTCGCCCGCCACGGCGCGGGCGAAAAGCGTCTTGCCGGTGCCGGGCGGGCCGGTGAGCAGGATGCCCTTGGGGATGCGCGCGCCGAGGCGGCCGAACTTCTTCGGCTGTTTCAGGAAATCGACGATTTCTTTCAACTCGGCCTTGGCCTCGTCCACGCCGGCCACATCGTCGAAGGTCACGCCGGTATCGCGCTCGACATAGACCTTGGCGCGGGATTTGCCGACATTCATCATGCCGCCCATGCCCTGCCGTTCGATCGCCCCGCGCAGGAAGAAGCTCCACAGCGCGAAGATCAGGATCATCGGCAGAAGCCAGCCCAGAAGCGAGGACAGGAAGGTGTTCTGCACCGTGCCGTCGAATTCTGCGCGGGATTTTTCCAGCCGCTCGGTCAGATCGGCGGGCACGATGTTGGTGATGAAATGGGTGTGGCCGTCGATCGGGTCGACATAGCGGCCCTCGATCGCCTCGGCGCGGACGGTCACCTGCGCGATGCGGCCGGATTCAAGGTGGGTGAGGAAGGTGCTGTAGGGGATGCGCTGGGTCACCGAGGCCACCGACAGCCAGGATTGCACCAGCAAGAGGCCGAAGAAGGCCGCCACGAAATACCACAGGTGAAGCTGTTGCTTGCGGTCCATCGGTCCGGTCATCCTTGCCGGGACAGCATCTGGGACAGATAGTCCACCGCTTTCGCCGGGGTGGCAAGCCTTGGGTAGTCGGCTTCCGGAATGGGCAGGCCAAAGCGTTTGTGCAGCGCGCTGACAAGGTTCAGGAAATCCATCGAGTCGAGACCAAGGTCATCCTGCAGATGGTCGCTGTCGCCGATGCTGGCGGCGTCGAGGTCGGGGGCGACGGCGGTCAGGTCCTCAAGGAAGGCGGCGCGAAGGTCGGTCATGGGGTTTCAGGCTCCTGCAAGAGGCGGTCGATTTCGGCCAGGAAGATCGCCCCCCGGCGGCCGTCGCTGATGCGGTGGTCGGCGGCGAGGGTGGCGGTGACGGAGAGGCGCGGCTGGATCGTGTCACCCCGGACCGCCGGTTTCAGGCGTGGCGTGCCGAAGCCGACCAATGCCACTTGCGGCGGATAGATCACGCCGGTCAGGGCATCGACCCCGGTCTCGCCGAGGCTGGAGACGGTGATTGTGCCTTGCGTGATCTCGCTGTTCCTGAGCCGCCCGCTGCGGGTGCGGGCCACAAGGTCACGCATCGCAGCCATGAGGACGTCGGCGTCCATCCCTTGCGCGTCAAGGATCGCGGGGGCGATCAGCCCGCCGCCGCGCAGGGCGATGGCAAGGCCGCAATGGATGGCGGCTGCGGGGGTGAAGGGGTCAGCCTCGAACCGGCCGTTGAGTTCGGGCACCTTCGCCAGCGCCCGGACCGTGGCCCGGATCAGGAGCGCGCCCAGCAGAAGGCGCTGGTCTGGCGTGCGGCTGGCGTTGGTGGCGGTCAGCCAGTCCTGCGCGGCTTGCAGGTCGATCTCATGCGTCAGGTAGTAATGCGGGATCTCGCGTTTCGACCGGCTCATCGCGGCGGCGATGGCGCGGCGCATCTCGGCCATGTCGAGGCCGGGTTTGCCTTTTGCCTCCGGGGCCGCGACGGAACGGACCGCTACCTGCTCCACATCCGCCAGCAGGACCGCGCCACCGGGGCCGCTGCCGGTGATCGCGTCCAGTGCCAGGCCAAGCTCTGCCGCCCGCGCCCGCGCGGCGGGAGAGGCGAGGGCCGGGCCCGTGGCAGGGGGAAAAGGAACAGAAGGCGGAGGCGCAGCGACGGTTTCCGAAGGTGCCGGGGTCTCTGGCACGGTGGGGGCCTGCGAAGGGGCAGCAGCGGGGGCCGCCGCAGGGGCCGGGACGGGTTCCACCGCTTCCCCTGCCGCACCCAGCCGCGCCAATGGCGCACCGACCGGCAGGGTCTGGCCGACCTCGGCGATCAGTTCGGCGATCTCTCCGGCCTCGAAGATCTCGATCTCGATGGCGCCCTTCTGGGTTTCGACCACCGCGACGATATCGCCCTTCTGCACCCGGTCGCCGGGTTTCACCAGCCATTCGACCAGCTTGCCCGCCTCCATGTCGGCGCCCAGCGAGGGCATGGGGAAGATGCTCATCTTGCGACCCCCAGACAGACCCCCGGCAGGGCCTTCACGGCGGCGACGATATCCGCGACCTGCGGCAGGGCGGCGGTTTCAAGGTGCTTGGGGTAGGGCACCGGCACCTCGGCCGAGCAGACGCGGGCCACGGGGGCGTCGAGGTGCCAGAAGCAGGTCTCTTGCACGCGCGCCGCGATTTCGGCAGAGAGCGACCCGGTGCGCCAGCCTTCGTCCACCACCACCGCCCGCCGCGTGCGGGTGATCGAGGCCACCAGCGTCGCTTCGTCCAGCGGGCGCAAGGACCGCAGGTCGATCACCTCGGCCTCGATCCCGTCCTTGGCCAGTTCCTCGGCGGCCTCCAGCGCCTTCCAGAGGCTGTAGCTCCAGCCGATCAGCGTCACGTCGCGCCCCTGGCGCCGCACGACCGCCCGGTCGATGTCCACGGCCCCTGCGTTGGCGGCGATCTGGCCGGGCATGTTGTAAAGCATGACATGCTCCAACAGGATCACCGGGTCGGGGTCGTCCAGCGCGGTTGCCAGCATCCCGCGGGCGTCTTCCAACGTGGCGGGGGCCAGGACGCGAAGGCCGGGGATATGGGCGAAGAAGGCCTCAAGGCTGTGCGAGTGCTGCGCCGCCAGCTGCCGCCCGGCGCCGGTCGCCATGCGGATGACGAGCGGCACACCAAACTGTCCGGCGGACATGTGGCGGATTGTGGCGGCGGTGTTCAGGATCTGGTCCAGCGCCAGCAGCGAGAAATTGACCGTCATGATCTCGACGATGGGGCGCATCCCCACCATGGCCGCGCCGATCCCGGCGCCGGTGAAGGCGGATTCCGAAAGGGGCGTATCGCGGATGCGGTCGGGGCCGAATTCCTTCAGAAGGCCCATCGAGACCGCGTAGCAGCCGCCATAGGCGCCGATGTCCTCGCCCATCATGAACACGCGGGGATCGCGCAGCATCGCCTCGGTGATCGCGGCGCGGCAGCAGTCGCGGTAGGTGCTGTCGGTCAGGTCGCCGGGCGGCACAGGGTCTGGCGGCAGGGGCCGGGATTCGGCGGTGACATGGCGGGTCAGGTCCTCAACCGGCTCCCACGGGGCCTGTTCGCAGGCGGCGACGGCGTTCTTCAGCTGCGCCTCGACCTCGGCCTCGATGGCCTCGACCTCTTCCGGGTGCATCAGCCCGTTGTCCAGAAGCCAGGACTGGAAGCGGGTGATGGGCGAACGCTTGCGCCACTCCGCGACCTCGGCCTTGTCGCGGTATTTCTCGGCGTCGAACATGGAATGGGGGCGCGTGCGGTAGGTGCGACACTCCAGGAACTGCGGGCCCCCGCCGGCCCGCGCGGCCTCGACCAGACGGCGGGCGGCGGCCTCGACGGACACCACGTCATTGCCGTCCACGCTTTCGGCGGGCATGCCATAGCTGGCGGCGCGCGGCGCGAAATCGGGGTTGGCCTGCACGCGGGCAACGGCGGTGCCCATGGCGTAGAGGTTGTTTTCAAGGACAAAGAGGACCGGAAGCTTCCAGAGAGCTGCAAGGTTCATCGCCTCGTGAAATTCGCCCTCGGCCAGGGCGCCGTCGCCGAAGAAGCAGACCGTGACGCGATCCTCGCCCTGCATGTGGTCGCCAAGGCCAAGCCCCACGGCCAGGGGCAGGCCGCCGCCGACGATGGCATTGCCGCCGTAAAGGTTGGTTTCGGCATCGAAAAGGTGCATCGAGCCGCCGCGCCCACCTGCGCAGCCGGTGGCCTTTCCGTACATCTCGGCCAGGGCGGATTCCATGCTCATGCCCCGGGCCAACGCATGGCCATGCTCGCGGTAGGTCGACACCACCCGGTCGCGTGGCTCCAGCGCGGCAGAGACGCCAACGGCCACCGCTTCCTCGCCATCGTACAGATGCAGGAAGCCGCGGATCTTTTCCTGCGTGTAAAGCTCGTAGCACTTCTCCTCGAAGCGGCGGATGCGGATCATGCCGCGCAGAAGGTCGCGGGCGTGGGTGTGGTCCAGTTTCACCTTGGTCATTTCGCATCCCCTTCCAGCGTGGAGAGATCCCCTTCCGGCAGGCCTAACTCCCGCGCCCGCAAGAGGCGCCGCATGATCTTGCCCGAGCGCGTCCGGGGCAGGCTGTCGCGGAACACGATCTCGCGCGGGGCGACGGCGGGGCCGAGGCGTTTGCGGGCATGGCCGCGCAATTCGCGTTCCAGCGCCTCGCCGGGCTCATGGCCCGCCTTCAGCGTGACGAAGGCCTTGACCACCTCGCCTGCGGTTTCATCCGGAACGCCGATCACCGCCGCCTCAGCCACGGCGGGATGTTCGATGAGGGCGCTTTCCACCTCGAAGGGGCCGATCAGGTGGCCAGAGGATTTGATCAGGTCGTCCGCCCGGCCGACGAACCAGTAATAGCCGTCGCTGTCGCGCATCGCGAGGTCGCCGGTCAGATACCAGCCGCCGACGAAGCATTTGGCATAGCGCTCGGGCTGGCCCAGATAGGCCCGCATCATCGACGGCCAGCCGGGCCTGAGCGCCAGTTCCCCGATGCTGCCGTCGGGCTGTTCGGTGACCGTGTCGCCCTCGCGCGAGACGATCCCGGCGGTGATCCCCGGCAGGGGCTTGCCCATCGCACCGGGCTTGATGTCCATCTCTGCCGTGTTGCCGATCATGATGCCGCCGGTTTCCGACTGCCACCAGTTGTCGTGGAAGGGCAGGCCGAAGGTCTGGTTGCCCCAGATCACGCATTCGGCGTTCAGGGGTTCACCAACCGAGGCCAGGAAGCGCAAGGCACTGAAATCATGCCCCTTGGCCGCCGCATCCCCCGCCCGCATCATCATCCGGATCGCAGTGGGGGCGGTGTACCAGACCTGAACCCGCTCGCGTTCCAGGATGCCATACCAGCGCTCAAGGTCGAACTCGGCCTCGTCCACCACCATGGTCACGCGGTTGCACAGGGGCGAGATGATGCCGTAGCTCATCCCCGTGACCCAGCCGGGGTCGGCGGTGCACCAGTAGATGTCGCCGGGCTGGAGGTTCAGCGCGAGGCGCCCGGTTTCGGAATGGGCGACGACGGCTTCATGCACATGGACCACGCCCTTCGGCAGGCCGGTGGTGCCCGAGGTGAAATGGAGAAGCGCCATGTCCTCTGCTTGCGTCGGGTGGGTGTCGAAGGTCGTGGAGGCGTCGGCCATGGCCGGGCCAAGCGCCACGCAGCCTTCGGGCGCGGTGTCGCCGATGATCAGCACCAGTTTCAGCGCGGGCATGTCGTCCCGCCAGTCGGCCACCTTGCGGGCGTAGTGCTGGGCGGTCGTGACCAGCACGCTTGCCCCGCCGATCTCCATCCGCGCGCGCACCGGTTCGGGGCCGAAGGCGGCGAAAAGGGGGCTGACCACGACGCCAGCCTTCATCGCGCCAAGGGTGGCGGCGTAAAGTTCCGGCACCCGACCAGAGAGAAGAAACAGCCGTTCGCCCGGCGCGATGCCATGGGCGCGCAGCACATGGGCAAAGCGCGCGGCCTCGGCTGCCAGATCGCCATAGGTCAGGACCTGCCGCTCGCCCTCGCGCCCCAGCCAGATCAGCGCCGCCTGCGCGCCGTGGCCTGCCGCGACATGGCGGTCCACCGCCTCATGCGCGATGTTGAGCCCGCCGCCCGGCAGACCCTGAAGCCGCGCCCGGGCCGCGTCCCAGCCGGTCTCGAGGGCTGATCCCCCTGCCGATGCCGTCTTCCTGATGACTGCCTGAGCCATAGCCTCCCCCCAGAGCCTGATGAACCGAAGCCCGATGAACCGATATCGGGGCGCCCTGCCGACCATGACGCCTTGGTCGTCTCGGTGCGCGCTGTGGATATTGGGCCACAGACGGCCCGCCCCGTCCTTGATGCAGGTCATGCCAAAGCGCGAATGTGGGCGCTAACCTTGACCCACGCTCCCGGCGGGCGATCACGAGGGGGAGGGAATCCTTGCAACCTTCTGCGGCGTCAGTGACACTCGCCATGAGGGGAGGGCGGCCCGAGGCCGCAGTCCCGGCCAACTGGACGAGGCTGCCAGGATGACAGCGCCCAGCCATCTGACCGAAGCGGAAATCCAGGCGATCTGCGCGCGGTTCGGCAATGACCGGCACCGGATGCTGGACATCCTCTTGGCGGTTCAGGCGGCCCAGTGCTGGATTTCCCCCGCCGCGATGGAAGGGATTGCCGCGGCCACCGGGCTGACCCGGATTGCGGTGGAAGGGGTGGCGAGCTTCTATGCCTTCCTGTCGCTGGCACCGAAGGGCCGGGTGGCGATCCGGCTTTGCGACGACATCGTGGACCGGTTCGCGGGGCTGGAAGCCGTGGTCGCGGCCTTCGAGGCGGAACTGGGGATCAGGGTGGGCGAGACCACGGCGGACGGGGCGGTGTCGCTGGAGGTGACCCCCTGCATCGGGATGTGCGACCAGGCCCCGGCGGCGATGGTCGGTGATCTGGTCGCCGTGCGGCTGACGCCCGACCGGGCGCGGGCGATTGCGCGGGGGCTTTTGGCGGGCCTTTCGCCGGCGGAGGTGCTGGTAGAGGGGCTTGACCGTCTGTCGCCCTTGCAACGCGCGAAGGCGCAGGTTGAGGACAACATCCGGCTGGCGGGCGAGGTCTTGCTGGGCGAGGTGCCACTGGATGCCGGGCTGACAGCGGCGCGGGGGATGGACCCCGCCGCGATCATTGACGCGGTCGAGGCCAGCGGTTTGCGTGGCTGTGGTGGGGCGGGGTTCACCACCGGGCGCAAGTGGCGCTTTGCCGCCAGCGCGCCCGATCCCCACAAGGTGGTGATCTGCAATGCCGACGAAGGCGAGCCGGGGACGTTCAAGGACCGGGTCCTCTTGACCGACCGCGCCGATCTGGTGATCGAGGGCATGGCGATCTGCGCCCGGGCCATTGGCGCGGCGGAGGGCATCCTCTACCTGCGCGGCGAATATGTCTATCTGCGCGACCATCTGGAACACAGGCTGGCCGCAGCCCGCGCGCGCGGAGTGCTGGGCGCCTTCGACATCCGCATCCAGCTGGGCGCCGGGGCCTATATCTGCGGCGAGGAGGGGGCGCTGATCTCCTCTTGCGAGGGGCTGCCGGGGGAACCCAAGACAAGGCCGCCCTTCCCGGTGACGCGCGGTTATCTCGGCCATCCGACCGTGGTGAACAACGTCGAGACCTTCGCCCATGTCGCCCGCATCCTGGACCGGGGGGCCGATTGGTTCCGGGCCATGGGGACGGGGCAGAGCCATGGGACGAAGCTTTTCTCCATTTCCGGCGATTGCGCGCGGCCGGGGGTTTATGAACTGCCCTGGGGCTTGACCCTGCGCGAGCTTCTGGTGCTGGCGGGGGGCGAGGATGCGGCGGCGGTGCAGGTCGGCGGGCCCTCGGGCACGATGGTCGGCCGCGACGGGTTCGACCGGCGGCTGGGCTATGAGGACCTGGCGACCGGGGGCGCGGTCATCGTGTTCTCGGCCCGACGCAACGTGCTGGAGATCGTGGATTACTACCTCTCCTTCTTCGTCCACGAAAGCTGCGGCTATTGCACGCCCTGCCGGGTCGGCAATGTCTTCCTGAAGAAGGCGGTCGAGAAGTTCCGCAAGGGTCAGGCGGATGAGGCCGACATCGCCTATGTGAAGGACCTTTCCGCCACCATCATCGAGACCAGCCGTTGCGGCCTTGGCATGACCTCGCCCAATCCGGTGCTGACCAGCCTTGAAAACCTGCCTTTGGTCTGGGCGGCGGTGACCAAGCCGCGCAAGGACGGGATCAAGGCGACCTTCGACATCCAGTCGGCGATCAATGAGGCGCGGGGGATCGCGAAGCGGCGGTCGATGATATTCGACAGGGATTTCAGCGAATGACGGACCGTTTCACCTTTAGCATTGACGGCGTCGAGATCACGGCCACACCCGGCCAGACGATCATGGAGGCAGCGGACGAAGCGGGCATCTATATCCCCCGCCTCTGCGACCATGAGGGCCTGCGCCATCAAGGCGGCTGCCGGGTCTGCACCGTCAAGGCCGGGGGCAGAAGTGTGGCGGCCTGCACCCAGCCTGCGGAAGCCGGGCTTGAGGTCGAGAACGACACCGAAGCGCGCAACCGCGTGCGGCGTGACCTGGTCGAGATGCTGTTTCACGAAGGCAATCACCTGTGCCCGATCTGCGAGAAAAGCGGCAATTGCGAATTGCAGGCCATGGCCTACCGGCTGGAGATGACGGCGACCACCCGCTTTCCCTGGCTGGAGCCCTGCCGGGCGGTCGATGCCAGCCACCCCGAGATCGCGCTGGATACCAACCGCTGCATCTCGTGCGGGCGCTGCATCCGCGCCAGCCAGGACCTGGATGGCAAGGGCGTCTTCGGCTATGTCGGGCGCGGCATCCATCGGCGGGTGGCAGTGAACGGGGCCGACCTGGCGCACACGGATGCGGCGGGGGCGGATCAGGCGATGGCGGTCTGCCCGGTCGGCTGCATCATCCGCAAGGGCGAAGGCTTCAGCCAGCCGATCGGCGAGCGGCTTTTCGACCACGGCCTCATCGGGCACGAGATCGAGGGCCGCGCGACTAAGGACGGACGCAAATGACCAAGCCCCGCGTCGCCACTGTCTCGCTTGCCGGCTGCTTCGGCTGTCACATGGCCTTCCTCGACATGGACGAACGGCTGGTTACGCTGATGGAGCGGGTGGAGTTCGACCGCTCGCCCCTGACCGACATCAAGACCTTCCGGCAGCGCTGCGACATCGGGATCATCGAGGGCGGCTGTTGCAACGAGGAAAACGTCCATACCCTGATCGACTTTCGCAAGAACTGTGATGTCCTCATCGCGCTGGGCCAATGCGCGATCATGGGGGGCCTGCCCGCGATGCGGAACGCGATCATGCATTCGGACGACCCTTTGCGGGAGTGTCTGGAAGAGGCCTATATCTCGGGGCCTTACCTTCGGAACCTGACCCGCCACGTCCCGAACGACCCCGCACTTCCGCTGATCCTGGACAAGGTCTATCCGTGCTCGGACATCGTGGACATCGACATCCGGATCCCCGGCTGCGCGCCTTCGGGCGACATCATCTTTGAAACGCTGACGGCACTGCTGGACGGGACGTTCAAGGGCTTTGACCGCACGCATCTGCGGTTCGACTAGGGGGATGGAATGGCGGAACCGAGACTGATCGAGATTTCCCCCGTCACCCGCGTGGAGGGCCACGGCAAGGTGACCATCCATCTGGACCCGGACGGAAACGTCGACGAGGCGCGGCTGCATATCGTCGAATTCCGTGGGTTTGAGCGCTTCATCCGCGGCCGGCTGATGTGGGAGGTGCCGGTCATCGTCCAGCGCCTGTGCGGCATCTGTCCGGTCAGCCACCATCTGGCGGCGGCCAAGGCGATGGACCAGATCGCGGGTGTCGATGTGCTGCCCCCCACGGCGGAGAAGATGCGCCGGCTGATGCATTACGGGCAGGTGATGCAAAGCCATGTGCTGCATTTCTTCCACCTCTCGGCCCCCGACCTGCTCTTCGGCTTCGGCGCTCCTGCCGAAAAGCGCAACATCTTCGAGGTGATCCGGGAAAACCCCACGCTTGGCCTCCACGCCGTGCAGATGCGCAAGTTCGGGCAGGAGATCATCGAGGCGACGGCGGGCAAGAAGATCCACGGCACCGGGGCGATCCCGGGGGGGATCAACCGGAACCTGCCCATCGAGACTCGTGACCGTTTTCTGGCGCAGGTGGACGAGATGCTGTCCTGGGCACAGGACGCCTTGGCACTGGCGCGGGGCTATGTGGAAAGCCACGCCGCGCTGGTGGATGGCTTCGGCAGCTTTCCGTCAAACCACATGTCCCTTGTGCGTGAAGGCGACGGCGCCTTGGACCTGTACCACGGACGCCTGCGCGCGCTTGACCCGCAAGGCGCACCGATCTTCGACATGGTGGATTACTGCGACTACCACAAGCATCTGGTCGAGGATGTAAGGTCCTGGTCCTACATGAAATTCCCTTTCATCCGTTCCCTGGGGCCGGATCAAGGCTGGTACCGCGTCGGCCCCATGGCCCGGATGAACATCGCCAGTTTCATCGACACGCCGCTGGCCAATGCCGCGCATCAGGCGCTGCGTGCCTTTTCCGGCGGTCTCAACCATTCCACCCTTGGCAACCACTGGGCGCGGATGATCGAGGTGGTGCATTGCGTGGAAAAGATCAGGGACTTGCTGCACGACCCCGACCTGCAAGGCACCGATCTGGTCGCCAAGGGGGAGCGGCGGTTCGAAGGCATCGGCGTGATCGAGGCGCCGCGCGGGAACCTCATCCACCACTACAAGGTCGATGAGAACGATCAGGTGACCTATTGCAACCTGATCGTGTCCACCACGCACAACAACGAGGGCATGAACCGGGCGGTGAAGGATGTGGCGGTCAGGCACCTGTCGGGCCAGCCGAAGATCACCGAGGGCATGCTGAACCATGTCGAGGTCGCGATCCGCGCCTATGATCCGTGCCTGTCCTGCGCGACCCATGCCTTGGGCCAGATGCCCTTGCAGGTGGAACTGATCGGGGCCGGGGGCGCGGTGATCGACCGGGCCGGGCAATGTCTGTGAGCCAAATTCTCCTGATCGGTTACGGCAATCCGGGGCGCGGAGATGACGGGCTTGGCCCTGCGCTGGCCGCAAGGGTCGAGGCGCTGAACCTGCCGGGGGTGACGGTCGAGATCGATTATCAGCTGACCGTGGACCATGCTGCACTGATCGCCGCGCATGAAATGGTGATCTTCGCCGATGCCGCCATCGGCCTTGACGCGCCGTTCCGGCTGGCGCCGCTGGACCCCGGGCAGCCGCAGGCGCTGGGCAGCCATCAGGTCAGCCCCGAGGCGGCATTGCATCTGGCAGGTCTTCTCTATGGCGCCACCCCGCCCGGATGGATGCTGGCCATCGCAGGCCGCGATTTCGGCGCGGTGCATGAGGGGCTTGGTGCCGCCGCGCAGGCGCATCTGGCTCTGGCAGTGGATGCCGTCTTGGACCTGATGACGCAGGCAAGGACCGGTGTGGCCGAGGCCATGACCGGCTGAAGTGGCGGCCGCGATTTCAGCCGGGACGCGCCTCGGCCGGCAGATGCGGGCCGAGAAGCGCCCAGCAGGCGGCCCGGGCAGCCTCTTCCGACAGAAGCGCGGGTTCGACGCAGCGCTGGACGCCCAGACCGTCCACCAGACAGATGAAGGCGCCGGCCACGGTTTCGGCGTCATAGCCGGTCGCGGCGGGTCCGGCCTCGCTGAGGGCGGCGGCGATGCTGTCGCGATAGTCGCAGTAGCGCGCCCGGTGTTCGGCGCGCAGGACCGGGTTGTTGGCGATCTCGCCCCAGAGGGTCAGCCAGACGTTCAGCACGTCGCGGCTGAAGAGCGCGGGCGAGACCAGCGCCTCGACCAGCGCCTCAAGCCGGGAAAGGCCGGGGCGCGGGGCGGTGATCGCGGCGATCCATTCGCGATACATGCGGCTGTAGACAGCGACGAGAAGGCCGTCCATCGACCCGAAATGATGCGTGATCAGCCCGCGCGAGACGCCCGCCTCGGCCACCACCTTGTCGACGGTGAACTCGCGGATCCCGCCGCGCGCCATGCAGGCGCGGGCGGCATCCTCCAGCAATGCCCGCCTTTCGTCGGCCGAAAGGCGGGTCTTTCTGTGCGGCGATCCGGTCACGGCCTCAGCCTCCTTGCGTGCAGCCGACCTGTCACGCGCGCCGGAAGGCTACCGGGTCAGGGTGGCCGTCGGCAAGGATCACCGGCACCAGATCGGCGTCATGCAGGGCGAGATAGGGCTCGAAACAGATGAAGATGAACCCGCCGGACTCTTCCATCAGGTCCTCCATCCGGTGGAACATGGCGCGGCGCTTGTCGGGGTCCTGTTCGGTCATCGAGGCCTGATAGAGGCTTTCGTACTCGGCATTGTCGAAGAAGGACCAGTTGTAGATGCCGATCTGGTCGGGGCGGAACCAGACGAGGTTTTCGGTCGGGTCGATGCCGCCGGCAAAGTTCATCAGCACCAGTTCGATCGACTTGTAGCCCTCGCCCGCCGTCATGTCGCCCAGCGCCCAGTAGGAGGCATCGTCGACCGGCTGGATGTTGATGGTGATCCCGGCCTCCGCAAGGCTGGCCTGGATGATCTGGGCGATGGTCTGGCTGGTGCCGTCGGTCAGGCAATAGAGGTCCAGTTCCAGCCCCTCGGCCCCGGCTTCTGCCAGGAGCGCGCGGGCCTTGTCCACGTCGCGCTCGGCGATCAGGTTCGCGGGCCGCGCGAAGCCCGAGGCCGGGGGCACGACGCCGGTGCCACGCGGCACGAGGCCGTCATAGGCGCCGTCCAGCACCGCCTGCCCGTCATAGGCATGTTGGATCGCCTGCCGCACGCGCGGGTCGCGCAAGGGTTCGGCGTTCATGTTGATCGTGAGCCAGGCATAGCGGGTCGATGCCGCCTCGATCAGCGCGGCGCCCGCCGGAAGCCGGGATTTGAGCTGTTCGGCCGCGCCGACGGCCACGCGGGTAAAGTCGAAGGCATCGGCCTCATAGGCCAGTTGCGCGGCCTGATCGTCGGTGACGATGTAGAATTCCACCCGGTCGAAGGCCGGTTTCTCGCCGGTCCAGTCGGGGTTGGCGACCAGCGTCACCTTCTGCGCCTGTTGCCAGCTGTCGAATAGGAAGGGTCCGCATTGCGCCGGGATTTCGGTCGAGTAGAAGCCGCCCGCCGCCTCGACCGCCTTCTGGCAGACGATGTGACCGCCGTAATAGGGCAGGGCGATGACGATGAAGGGCGCGAAGGGTTCGGTCAGGTGGATGATGCCGCTGCGGTCGTCGATCACCTCGACTTCGCGCAGTTTCTCGAACTGATAGGCCCAGGCGCTGTCGGAATTCGCGATACGCTCGAAGCTGAACTTCACGTCCGAGGCCGTGACCGGGCCGAAACCGCCGGTCCAGTTCAGCCCCTCGCGCAGGGTGAAGGCAAGGCGCGTGTCGTCCAGCCATTCGATCGTCTCGGCCGCCCAGGGGCGCCACTGGTTGCCCTCGCGCATGTCACCCAGCCGGACGAGGGTGACATTGGTGCAGCGCGGGATGATGTCGTCCAACTCACCGATGATGCCGTAAGGGTCGAGCACCTGAAAGTCGGACCCAACGCGCAGCCGCAAGGTGCCGCCCTCGGCGGCCCAGGCAAAGCGGGGCAGGCTGGTGGCGGTGGCAAGGGCGGCGCCCGTGGCGGCAAGAAAGCCGCGTCTGTCAGTTCTCCACTGCATGGTCTTCTCCCTGTTCATCTGTGTGCAAAGGAAAGTGGCAGCGGGCCAGACGGCCCGGGCCGGTGGGGTCAAGGGCAGGCGCAAGCTCGCGGCAGAGATCGCGGGCCAGCGGGCAGCGGGTGTGAAACTCGCAGCCCGGCGGGCGGCGCAGGATCGAGGGCACCTCGCCCCGGATCGCCAGATCGGCGCGGCGCTTGCGGGGATCGGGGCGGGGCTCGGCGGCGATGAGGCTGGCGGTATAGGGATGGGCGGGGGCGGCGAAGACCCGGGCCGTGGGGCCTTCCTCGACCACCCGGCCAAGGTACAGCACGGCGATCCGGTCGGCCACATGGCGGACGAGGGCAAGGTTGTGGGTGATGATCAGCCAGGCCAGCCCCATGTCGCGGCGCAGGTCGGACATCAGGTTCAGCACCTCGGCCTGAACCGACACGTCAAGGCCCGCCGTCGGCTCATCCGCGATGACGAGGCGCGGCTCCAGCGCAAGGGCGCGGGCGACGCCGACGCGCCGCGCCTGACCGCCCGAAAGTTCGTGCGGATAGCGGCTGGCCATGGCCGGGGGCAGGCCCACCCTGGCCAGAAGGGCGCGGGCGGTTGCCTCGGGGTCGGGCAGGGGGCGGCGGTGGATGCGGAAGGGTTCGGTGACCAGATAGCCTACCGTCAGCCGGGGCGAGAGCGAGGCGGTCGCGTCCTGGAACATCATCGCCGCCGCCCGGCGCAACCGGGCGATATCGGCAGGGGTCGCGAGCGGCGTGCCCTCGAAACGGATGGTTCCGGCTCTCACGCGTTGCAGCCCCATCACCGCCCGGGCCAGCGTGGTCTTGCCCGACCCGCTTTCCCCCACAAGGGCAAGGCTTTCGCCGCGCGCAATGGTGAGGGTCACATCCTGAAGGATCGGCAGGCGGACACGCGACAGGAAGCCGCCAAGCGGCAGGTCGACCGAGAGGCGGGCAAGGTCGAGGACCGGGGTCATGGTGCCCCCCGGTGACACAGGACCTCACGCGCGGGGTCGGGCTGATGGCGCGGCACCAGCCCGGTGCAGGCGGGCAGGGCCATGGCGCAGCGGGGCCGGAAAGCGCAGCCGGGCGGCAGGGCCGCAAGGTCGGGAATGTGGCCGCCGATGGTGGGCAGGCGGCCCGATCCGGCCTTGATCACCGCCGGGTCGCAGTCGAGAAGCGCCCGGGTGTAGGGATGCCGGGGATCGTGGAAGATGGCGTCCACCGGGCCTGCCTCGACCACTTCGCCGGCATACATCACCGCCACGCGGTCGCAGAGTTCGGCAATCACGCCAAGGTGGTGGGTGACGATCACGATGCCGCCGTTGAAACTGGCCCGCAGGTCGCGGAGGAGATGCAGGATCTGCGCTTCCATCGTCACGTCGAGCGCGGTGGTCGGCTCGTCGGCGATCAGGACCTCGGGTTCGATCAGCAGCGCCGCCGCGATGGCCACCCGCTGCCGCATGCCCCCCGAAAGCTCATGCGGATAGCGGCCAAGGCAGCGGGCGGGGTCGGGGATGCCGACGCGGCCCAGCATGGCGGCAAGGCGCTGGGCCGAGGCGCGGGCAGGGTCATGCGCGCCGACGAAATCGGCCAGTTGTCGCCCGATGGTGAGGACCGGGTTGAAGGCGGTCATCGGGTCCTGGAACACCATGGCCATCGCCCCGCCGCGCAGCGCCCGCTGCGCCGGGGGCGGCAGGGACAGAAGATCGGTGCCGTTCAGCCGGACCGCGCCGCCGGTGACCCGCGCGCCCTTTGGCAGAAGGTTCATCATTGCTGCCGCGAGGGTCGACTTGCCGCAGCCGCTTTCGCCGACGATGCCCAGCACCTCGCCCCGCGCGACCGTCAGGCTGACCCCGCGCAGCGCCTGAAGCGCGCCCCTTTCGGCGGGATAGGTGACCGAAAGCCCCTCGACCGACAGAAGCGTCATCCCCACCGCCTTCCCGCGCCGCGCGGGTCAAGGACATCGCGCAACCCTTCGCCGAGGAAGGTGAAGCCAAGGGTTGCCAATACCAGCGGGATCCCGGCCACGATCACGATATGCGGGGCCTGGCGGAGCGCGTTGTAGCCCTCGGACAGGATATTCCCCCAGGAGGGCGAGGGTGGCCTGACCCCGAGGTTCAGGTAGCTCAGCCCGGCCTCAAGCATGATGACCACGGGGATGTCCATGCACAGAAGGATGACCAGAGGCCCCATGACATTGGGCAGAAGGTGACGAAAGATGATCCGCCCGGGCCCCGCGCCCATGGCCCTCTCGGCCAGGATGTAATCGGAGCCCGCCAGCGCCAGCGTCTGGGTGCGGATCATCCTTGCATAGGCCGGGAAGGATACCAGCACGATCACCAGGATCAGCGTGGTCGTGCCGGGGCCAAGGACGGTGATGACGGCCAGCGCGAAGAAGATCATCGGCAAGGACGACATGCTGTCGAAGACCAGGACCAGCAGACTGTCCAGCCAGCGCGGCCCGTAGCCCGCGACCAGCCCGAGGATCAGGCCGATGGCCCCGGCCAGGCCGACCGAGGTGATGGCGATCCCCAGCGCCAGCCGTGCGCCCCAGATGATCCGCGACAGAAGGTCCCGGCCCAGATGGTCGGTCCCGGCCCAATGCGCGGCGGAAGGGGGCTGGAACTTGGCCTTCACGTCCAGCCCGATGGGGTTGTAGGGCGCGATCCAGGGCGCAAGCAGCGCCATGCCGACGAAGGCCACCACCAGCACCAGCCCCGCCAGCCCCATCGGGTCGCGCAGAAGCGCGCGGCCCAGCCCGCGCCGCCGAAGTGGTGTGTCCTCAACCGCGAAGGACATCACGCACCCTCGGGTCAAGCCAGGCGATCAGAAGATCGGCGGCGGTGACGACGGCCAGATAGAAGGCTGTCATGAACAGGACCGTGCCCATGACCACCGGATAGTTGCGCTTTTCCACCGCCGCCGTGATCAGCGTGCCGATCCCGGGCCGCGAGAAGACGCTTTCGACAAAGACCGCGCTGGACAGGATCGACCCGAAGCCGACCGCGAGGATCGAGATGGTCGGGACGATGGCCACCCGCAGCGCATGGCGAAAGACGATGTCGCGTTCGCGCATGCCGAAGGCGCGGGCGGTGCGGATGTGGGGGGCCTCCATCACCTCCAGCATTGAGGCGCGGATGAGGCGCGCAAGGTAGCCGACCCAGCCCACCCCGACCGCGAAGGCGGGCAGAATGAGCGCGCGGATCTGGCTGCCAAGGTCACCCGGCGTGCCCGCGCCGATGGCGGGCAGCCAGTTCAGCCAGACGGCGAAGACGATCATCGCATAGATCGCGATGACGAAGGACGGGACCGAGATCACGCTGACTGAAAGGACACCCAGCAGGCGGTCGATCAGCGTGTCGCGCCAGACGACCGCCGCGCAGCCGAGAAGGATCCCCATCACCAGCGCCCAGCCCAGCGCCACCACCCCAAGGATCAGCGTGTGCGGAAAGACCTCGACGATCTGGCCCAGAACCGGGCGGCGCGACCAGACATCGGTGCCCAGATCGCCCTGAAGCGCATTGCCGAAGAAATACAGAAGCTGGGTCAGGACCGGCTGGTCCAGCCCCATCCGCTCGCGCAGCGCCTCTTTCAGTTCGGGCGTCGCCCGCGGCCCCAGCGCGACCGAGGCCGGGTCGCCCGGCACCAGAAAGACCATGGCATACATGGCTGTCATGACCACGATCAGGATCAGGACCGATAGTCCCAGTCGCCGGATCGCATAGGCCAGCATCAGCCCCGGCCCCCCTGTCGGTCAGATGTGGTCACGCGGGATCCTTTCGTTCCAGTCGCGGGCAAAGACCTGCGTTCCGTTCTCGCGGATGCGCAGCTGCATCCGGACGATGAAATGCGTGGCGTCGCAGGACAGCGCGCCTTCGCTTTCATGGTCGATCACCGCATCCGGCCGTTCGATCCGCACCGTGTAGCGCGTCTCGCAGCGGGCGCTGAGCGGGTCGCCATCGGTGATCCTGTAGCGCGCCATGCCGGTGCCACGATGGGTCTGGCCGATGGCGGGCATCTCGGTGGCATAGGTCCAGCGCGAGAAGTCGACCACCATCTCGCCGGTCAAGAGGTCGCGGCGCACCGACCGCCGGATGACAGGATCGGCGGGGTCGGGGGGCAGGTCGTGCTGGGGGTCGGCGGCGGCGGCCTCGGGCGGGTCGAAGGGGCGCAGGGCGGCATCCTCGGGCCGGGGCGGGCGGACGGGCAGGGTGAGCGCGCTGTCGCCGAGATGGACGGCCAGCGTTGCCAGCTCGGGCGAGGGCCAGGCGATGGGCCAGTAGACGGTCGAGATCGACACCGCGATCCGGTGGCCGGCGGGGAAGCTGTGGGCGATGTCGTCCAGATCGACGGTGGCCTCGGTCACCTCGCCGGGGACGAGGGCTTGCGGGGCGCCGGGGCCGTGCCGGTGGCAGAGGTTCAGATGCCCGATCGCCACCCGGGTCGAGGCGCCCGAGGGTGCCACGTCGTTCACCCGGACCGAGACCAGCGCCATGGGCTTGTCGCTGGCAAAGCGCAGGTGCAGCTGCGGCGCGCCCAGGATTTCCAGGGGTTCGGTCAGGGGGTCGGAGACAAAGACCAGCGACCCGCCGTCATCCTCGCGCTGGTCGGTGGCCCATTCGGCATCGTCGCCATAGCGCCCGACCTCGCCCGCCGCGAGGCCGACCCAGAGCGGCGAGCAGATGCTGGCGGTTCCGGTCCCCGCCGCGCCCAGCCGACCCTGCGGGCCAAGCGCCAGCCGCTGCGGGACGATGCGGGGTGAGGGCCATACATCCTCGCCGACCCAGCGGCCCGGCCGTTCGTGATAGCAGGTGCGCGGCGGCACATGGTCCTGCATCCAGACCCGCAGCATCGGTTCGGCCATGATCCCGGTGTCGCGGCCCTTCAGCCAGTGGTCGCACCAGCGCAGCACCTCTTGCAGCCAGCCGATGGCGGGTTCCACCGTCACGTCATGCGGGAAGGAATGCGCCCAGGGGCCGATGAGGCCCCGGCGCGGGCCGGACAGGCCCGCCAGCAGGCGCGGCACGCTTTCGGAATAATTGTCCGCCCAGCCCGAGACGGCATAGACCGGGATGGTGATCTTGCCGAAATCCTCGCAGACCGAGCCTTGCCGCCAGTAATCATCGCGCGACTGGTGGGCCAGCCAGGTCAGGATCCAGGGCCGGTTCGCCTGCATCCGCGCCTGCCACATCGCGCGCCATTCGTCCCCGACAATCACGGGATCGGGGGGCAGGTCCTGCATCGCGAACATGGTTGCGGACCAGTCGAAATTGTCCTTCGAGAGGCACCCGCCGACCCAGTGGATATCGGTGGCATAGCGGTCGTCGGTGGAGCCGACCGTGATGATCGTCTTCAACGCGGGCGGCTGTCGGGCGGCGATCTGGAGCCCGTTGAACCCGCCCCAGCTGATCCCGTACATGGCCACCTGGCCATCGCACCAGTCCTGCCGGGACAGCCAGTCGATGGCCGCCACCCCGTCCAGTTGTTCCTGCACCGAATACTCGTCGTGCAGAAGCCCCTCGCTGTCGCCCGTGCCCCGGATGTCGAGGCGCAGGCAGGCATAGCCGTTCCGGGCAAGGTAGCGGTGCATCCTTTCGTCCCGTGCCCGGGTGCCGTCGCGCTTGCGATAGGGCAGGTATTCCAGGATCGCGGGCACCGGCCCCGCGCCCTTGGGCCGCCAGAGCCGCCCGGCCAGCCGGGTGCCATCGGGCATCGGGACCCAGATGTTTTCGTCCTCGATCAGGCCGAAGGGAAAATCGGTGCGTATGTCCATGGTGCTGCCCATCAGTTCATCGGTGCCCCGCCTTCGGCCTTGCGCCGGGCGACATAGGCGGTCAGCGCCTCGTCGATGCCAGGATCAAGCGGCGGATCCTCATGCCCGGCCAGAATCTCCTTCCAGACCGCGTTGGCGCGGGCGCGGGCGTCGATGCTGCCTTTGGCCAGCCATTGCGGATGGTTGTCCCAGTTCGACAGCATCGGCGCGTGAAAGGCGGTCTCGTAGCGGGCCATCGTGTGGGCGGTGCCGAAGAAATGCCCGCCGGCGCCCGCCTCAAGGATCGCGTCCAGCGCCAATGCTCCGGGGTCGGTCGCCATCGGCTCGGACCAGGCGTCCATCATCTGCAGCATCTCGGCATCGAGGATCAGTTTCTCGAAGCTGGCCGTCAGCCCGCCATGCAGCCAGCCCGCCGCGTGGTTCAGAAGATGCGCGCCGCCGGTCAGCGCCCCCCAAAGCGCCATCTGGGATTCGTAGGCCGCCTGAGCGTCCACCTCGTTCGCCGCCGTCACATTCGACGACCGGAACGGCACCCCGATGTGGCGGGCAAGCTGGCCCGAGGCCTGCGCCGCCTTGGCATATTCCGGCGTGCCGAAGGCCGGCGAACCCGACCGCATGTCGACGTTGGAGGTGAAGCCGCCATACAGGACCGGCACCCCAGGCCGCACGATCTGGGTCAGGACGATCCCGGCCATCGCCTCGGCATGTTGCAGGACCAGCGCCCCCGCCAGCGTCACCGGGGCCATCGCGCCCGCCAGCGTGAAGGGGGTGATCGTATTGACCTGCCCGTGTTCGGCCAGCGCGATCAGCCCTTCGGCCATCGGCACGTCAAGTTGCAGGGGCGAGTTGGTGTTGATGATCCCCAGCAGAACCGGACGGTCCACCAGACCCTCGAGCGTGGTGCCCAGCATGATCGCCGCCATCTCGATCCCGTCCATGGTGCGGGCACGGCCAAGGGTCTGGGTCTGCCAGCTTTTGTCCACCAGCCGGATCTGGGCGTGGTAGATGTCGAGATGGCGGGTATGGGCGGGCAGGTCCATCGGTTCGAACGGCCCGCCGCCTTCCTGGTGGATCACGTTGAGCGCCTGGATCAGGCGCATGTAATCGCACATCTCGGCGAAAGTGCCGTCGCGGCGGCCCTTGTCGTTGCACATGACATAGGCCGGGCCACCGACCGCGCCATAGACGCAAAAGCCGCCGCCGACCTTCAGGCTCCGTTCCGGGTTGCGGGCCTCAAGCGTGAAACTCGCGGGGGCGGTGGCCAGCCGTTCGGTCACCAGCCCCGGATCAAGACGCACGGTTTCGCCCGAGACTTCGGCCCCCGCGGCGGCGTAAAGCGCGCGGGCGGGCGGGTGCAGGATGCGCATCCCCTGTTCCGCCAGCACCCGCAGCGCGGCGTCATGGATCGCTGCCACCTGATCCTCGCTGAGGACGCGGATCGGGTCGGTCCGCCGTTCCACCTGGCCCCAGGGACGCTGCGGCACCCCGCCCGGGGCGCGGCCGGCCTGCCGTCTGCGCCCCTCGGCCCGGGTCATTCGGCGGCCTCCGGCAGCTGGAAATCGCGCGGCGCGAAAGGCGCGTCGCGCCGGACGGTTATGCTTGCCACCCCCAGGTCCCGCGCCGTCTTGTGGCCCTGATAGACCGCATGGACGATGGCACCGGGGGCATTGGCGTCGCCCGTCAGGTGCAGGTGCCCGGGCCGGGCATCCGGGACCAGCGCCTCGTAAAGCGCGCTGCCCCCGGCGCGGTAGCCGACGATCACCAGCGACCGCACCGCGATCCGCCGTTCCTCGCCGCTGAAGATCTGCGCCAGCCGCAACGCCTCGCCATCGAAGTCCGTGACAACCTCCAGCGTGCGCAGCGCGATGCCCTTCGCCGCAAAGGACTGATGCACCAGCGGCTGTTCGTTGGTCATGAAGCCCCAGGCGGCGGCGGCCCCGGCAGTGGTGATGTAGGTGACGGCAAGGCCCCGGCCCGAAAGCTGTTCGGCAATCGCGGAGCCAAGGTAGTAGCTGTCATAATCGAAGACCGCGACCGGCCCTTCTGGCACGGTGCCCGCCGCCAGATCGTCGGGCGTATAGACCCGGGGGGCCTCCAGAGGGCCCAAGGGCAGTTCGTTCGCGCCGCACAGATGCGGCAGCCAGCGCGCGCCGGTGGCGATCACCACATGATCCGCGCCGAAGTCACGCACATCCTGCGCCGTGAGATCACTTTCGGGGTAAAGGGCGACATTGGGCAGCTTGCGCAACTGCCCCATCCTGTAGTCCACCACCCGGTGCCACTGGCCCAGCCCCGGCAAGCGGCTTTCCCAGCGCAGCCGCCCGCCGAAGTCGCGCGCGCGGTCGGCCAAGGCCACCTGATGCCCGCGTCGCGCCAGCGTCAGCGCCGCCTCCAGCCCTGCGGGGCCGCCGCCCACCACCAGCACCTGGCCCTGCCCGTCGCGCCGGACCACCTCGGGATGCCAGCCGCGCCGCCATTCCTCGCCCGCCGTGGGGTTCTGCGTGCAGCGCACCCAGACGCCGTCATGCCAGCTTGAGATGCAGAGATTGCAGCCGATGCATTCGCGGATGTCCTCGACCCGGCCCTCCTCGATCTTCTTCGGCAGGAAGGGATCGGCGATCGAGGGCCGCGCGCCGCCGATGAAATCCAGCACGCCCCGCCGGATCATCGACACCATCGTGTCAGGGCTGGTGAAGCGGCCGACGCCGACGACCGGCTTGGTCGTCAAGGTCTTCATGAAGTCGACCACCGGCTCATGGCTGCCCTCGGGCGTATAGCGGCTGGCGGCACAGTCGGTCGCGGAATAGTCCATCTTCACGTCGAACAGGTCCGGGGCGTCCTTCAGGTGCCCGATCACCTCATGCGCCTCGCTGGGGGCCACCTCGGACGGGCGGCTGCGCAACTCCTGCATGGATATCCGCAAGGCGACCGCACAGCGACCGCCCGTCGCCTCGCGCACCGCGTCGATCAGCTGTTCGACCAGCCGCACCCGGTTGCGGACCGAGCCGCCATAGTCATCCGTGCGCCGGTTGTAGTCGGACAGCAGGAACTGATAGGGCAGGTAGCCCATCCCGGCATAGACATAGAGGATGTCGAACCCCGCCTGTTCCGCCCGCACCGCCGCCTCGGCATGCCAGCGGATCAGGTCGCGGATGTCGGCGGCATCCATCACCCGGGGCCGGGCCGAGGACATGAAGGGCACATGCGTCGCCATCCAGGGAATGCCCGAGGGCGACAGGGGCGCATGGCGGCTGGTCCGGTTCACCGCAGCAGCGCCACCGTGCCACAGTTCCACCGCCGCCAGAGACCCATGCCGATGCACGGCTTCCGTCATCAGCGCATGGCTGCGGATATCGGCTGCGTCCCAGAGCGAGGCGAAGGGAAAGGGGCTGTCGTCCGAAGAGGGATGCACCGAACAGGCCCCGGTCGAGACCACGGCCCAGCCGCCCTCGGCCTTCGTCTCGCGAAAGGCGGCCCGGACATGGGGGGCAGCATTGGTCATGCCCGAGGCATGCGGCACCTGAAAGAACCGGTTCCGCGCCAGCTTTGGCCCGATGCGAACCGGCTGGAACAGCACGTCAAGGCGGGGATCGCGGGGCACGGGCGCTCCTTCGGCGGCAATTGTTGAACGATAGTATAGTAACACGGCGCCGATCATCGCAAGCAGTTCCTGCACCTTTGGCGTCCGCCCATCCGCGGCGCTGGTTTTGTCCAAAGGGGGACCGGTGTCGAAGTGGCTTGCAAAGGGCAGGCCGACTTGGCAGAAGGGCGCCCACGGACAGTTGGCCGAGTGGTCGAAGGCGCACGCCTGGAAAGTGTGTAGGCGGGGAACCGTCTCGAGGGTTCGAATCCCTCACTGTCCGCCACTTCATGCATCTAAAGCATTGAATTAAAAGGGAAATGGGAAATAACTTCCCCCAATTCTTCCCCCTCGGCATCGCGGATGCCCCCGGATCAGGGCGGATCA